>Ga0102589_1000029_pt1 | contig 438876 bp, 409 predicted proteins | sample AraplaMF_Col_mLB_FD_76858 | JGI IMG/M metagenome (GOLD analysis project Ga0102589, IMG submission 76858) | Arabidopsis root microbial communities from the University of North Carolina, USA - plate scrape MF_Col_mLB | ecosystem: Host-associated > Plants > Roots > Endosphere | place: USA... | reverse complement strand
ACGCCCTTCGCCGTGCGGGGCTTCCCCCTTCCCCGGGTCGCGGGGTCGGTTTGGGTCCGCCATGCAGGCAGGATGGCAGCCCATGCCCCCGAAAAGTGCGGAACGCGGTTTTCGGAAAAGGCATATGCGCCAACAAACTGCGCAGCGAAGCCCTGCCATGCCTGAAGGAGGACAAGACCGCCTCCGAAGAACGCCTGGGCCGCGCGAAAGCGAAGCCACCACACACACCCTTTCCAGAGGCAACGCTTTCGCGCGGTTCTCGGGATTGCCCAATGCTGACACCCCGGCGGCGTCTCCGCGCGGGATCGTTGCCGCATGGGCAAACAGCATATGCATTCACCCTTCCCTCCCCGCCGATTCTTGCGCAATGTGCACTGCGGGACAAAATCGAGAAGGGGACGCGTCGCATGTACGAATATGCCATTGCCTGGGAATGGATGACGTTTGCCGTCCGCTGGCTGCATGTCATCACCGCCATCGCCTGGATCGGCTCGTCCTTCTACTTCATCGCGCTCGATCTCGGCCTGGTGAAACGGCCACATCTTCCCGCCGGCGCCTATGGCGAGGAATGGCAGGTGCATGGCGGCGGATTCTACCACATCCAGAAATACCTCGTGGCGCCGGCCTCGATGCCCGAGCATCTGACGTGGTTCAAATGGGAAAGCTACATGACCTGGCTTTCCGGCTTCGCGCTGCTCTGTCTGGTCTATTACGGCGGCGCCGATCTCTTCCTCGTCGATCGCAACGTGCTGGATGTCTCAACGCCGGTGGCGATCCTCATCTCGCTCGCCTCCCTGGCGCTCGGCTGGATCCTCTACGACCTGCTTTGCAAGTCACCGCTCGGGAAAAACACCTGGGGACTGATGATCGTCCTCTATTTCATCCTCGTCGCGATGGCCTGGGGCTACACGCAGGTCTTCACCGGCCGCGCCGCCTTCCTGCATCTCGGCGCCTTCACGGCCACGATCATGTCGGCGAATGTCTTCTTCATCATCATGCCGAATCAGCGCGTCGTGGTGGCCGATCTCATCGCCGGCCGCACGCCCGATCCGAAATACGGCGTCATCGCCAAGCAGCGCTCGACCCACAACAACTACCTGACGCTGCCCGTCATCTTCTTCATGCTGTCGAACCACTATCCGCTCGCCTTCGCGACGGCGTTCAACTGGATCATCGCCGCCCTCGTCTTCCTGATGGGCGTGACCATCCGCCACTGGTTCAACACTACCCACGCCCGCAAGGGCAGGCCGACCTGGACCTGGCTCGTCACGGCGCTGATCTTCCTCGTCATCATGTGGCTGTCCACCGTGCCAAAGGTGCTGACCGGCGAGAGTGCCGATGGCGCCCTGCCCCCGGCCGCCCAGCGCTTCGCCGCCAACGGCCACTTCCCCGCGGTGCGCGATCTCGTCTCGACGCGCTGTTCCATGTGCCATGCAGCTGAACCCGCCTGGGAAGGCCTGCGGGCTGCACCGAAAGACGTTGTGTTCGAAAGCGACAAGCAGATTGCCCTTCATGCCCGCGAGATCTATCTGCAGGCAGGGCGCAGCCACGCCATGCCGCCGGGCAACCTCACCGGCATGACGCCTCAGGAGCGCGCCCTCATCACCGCGTGGTTCGAAACATCGACAGAAGGAAGCTGACCGCCATGACACAAATCCTCGTCCGCGGACGCCTGCTCTCCTTCGTGCGCCGCCCGCAGGCCATCGACGACACGGCGAGCTATCGCTACGAGGAGGACGGCGGTTTGCTGGTGGAGGACGGCAGGATCGTCGCGGCCGGCCCCTATGGCACCGTGCGCGCCGAGGCCGCCGCGGATGCCGAGGAGATCGATCATCGTCCGCATCTCATCCTGCCCGGCCTCATCGACACGCATCTGCATTTCCCGCAGATGCAGGTAATCGGCTCCTATGCCGCAAACCTGCTCGAATGGCTGAACACCTACACCTTTCCCGAGGAATGCCGCTTCGTCGAAAGCGAGCATGCCGCGCGCATCGCAAGGCACTTCTACGACGAGATGATCCGCCACGGCACGACGACGGCCGTCGCCTACTGCTCCGTGCACAAGGCCTCGGCCGACGCCTATTTCGCCGAGGCCCTGAAGCGCGGCATGCGCATGGTCGGCGGCAAGGTCATGATGGACCGCAACGCGCCGCAGGGCCTGCTCGACACCCCGCAGATTGGTTACGACGAGACACGCGCCGTCATTGCCGAATGGCATGGCAAGGGCCGCAACCATGTGGCCATCACGCCGCGCTTCGCCATCACCTCAACGCCGGCGCAGATGGAAATGACGGCGGCGCTCGCCCGGGAATTCCCCGACCTGCACATCCAGACGCACCTGTCGGAGAACCACGAGGAAATCCGCTTTACCGGCGAACTCTACCCCGATGCCATCGACTACACCGATATCTACGCGAAATACGGCCTGCTCGGCCCCAAAAGCCTGTTCGGCCACTGCATCCATCTCTCCGAGCGCGAGGCGGATGCCATGAGCGAGGCGGGTGCCGTGGCCGTGCATTGCCCCACCTCGAACCTCTTCCTCGGCTCCGGCCTCTTCCCCTTGAAGGCGCTGTCGCGGCGCGAAAAACCCGTGCGTATCGGCGTCGCCACCGACATCGGCGGCGGCACGAGCTACTCCATGCTAAAGACGATGGACGAGGCCTACAAAATCCAGCAATTGCTCGGCGAGCGGCTGAACCCGTTCGAGAGCTTCTATCACATGACGCTCGGCAATGCAGAAGCGCTTTCGCTGTCCGACCATATCGGCACGCTGGAGGCCGGCACGGACGCCGATTTCGTCGTGCTCGACGCCGCGGCCACGCCTGCCATGGCGCTCAAGATGGAAGTCACACGCTCCCTCACCGACGAGCTTTTCCTGCTCCAGACCATGGGCGACGACCGCGCCGTGCGCGAGACCTACGTGGCGGGCAAGGCGATGAAGGCGGCCATCTAGCTCCCGCGATAGGTCGAGTAGCCGTAGGCCGAAAGCAGCAGGGGCACGTGGTAGTGGCTCGACGGGTCGGCCACGCCGAAGCGCAACGGGATGCGGTCGAGGAAGGCCGGCTCCGGAAGCGCGGAGCCGCTGCCCCGAAGATAATCGCCGGCGTGGAACACCAGTTCATAGACACCCGCCATGAAGCTGACGCCCTCGACGAGTGCGCCATCCACGCGTCCGTCCCCGTTGGTCGTGACGGTGGTAATATGCTGGCGCTCCTCGTTTTCGATCCAGTAGAGGTCGATGCGCAGGCCGGCGGCGGGTTTGCCGAGCGCGGTATCGAGCACATGGGTGGTGAGGCGTCCGGGCTTGCTCATGGCGTCCTCTCAGGGTTTCTCGATGATGTAAGGCGTGTCGAAGAAATGCTCTTCCAGATTGACGCCCCCGCCGAGGCGGTCGACGACGAGAAAATCGCTGACGGCACCCACCGCGATCAGCGGGTGATGCCAGACGTTGCGCCGGTAATTGACGCCCTGGCGCCCGCCCGCGCGAAACACTTGCGGCCGGCCGGGCCGGCCGCCCTCGTCCTCGGCCACCACGACCAGCCAGGGCCGGTCGTCCAGCGGCGAGAAGCTCTGGCTGCCGAACGGGTGGCGCTCCATCATGTCGATCGCATAGGGGAAGATGCGCGGACTGCCGCGAAAGAGGTTCATGATGACCTTCGCATCCTCGCCCGTCGCTTCGGCCTCCGCGAGCGCGTGATAGCGCTCGGTCGTGCCGCCGTTGATGTGGCGCATGGTGGCGGGGTCCGCCTCGATCACCGTCCCGAACGGCGCGAAGGCTTCGCCGGTCAGGGGCCGGATCATCAGTGTCTCAGCCATCGGACAGCCCTCCCGGGGAGAGGAAGGGCGGTCGTGGGTCATCGGGCATCGTCAGTCTCCGGGGAGCAGAGCAGTCAATCTCAGGAGCGCGATGCGCTCCACCTGGGTTTTCGCGGTCTCGAATTCCTCCTGCGCGGAGTTGTCGATCCGCGTCTCGAAGGCAGCGAGAATGTCGTCCTTCGTCAGGCCTTTGACGGCGATGATGAAGGGGAAGCCGAATTTCTGCGTATAGGCGGTGTTGAGCGCGGTGAAGCGCGCATGTTCTTCTGCGCTCAGCCGGTCGAGCCCGGCGCCGGCCTGTTCCCTGCGGCTGTCTTCCGTCAGCTCGCCGGCAATCGCCAGCTTTCCGGCAAGGTCCGGATGCGCGCGCAGCACGCCCATCTGTTCGTCCGGGCTCGCCTTGCGGAAAACCGCGGTCAATGCCGCATGCACGCCGGCAGCCGTCAGCGGCTCCGCCACGGTGCCGGCGTCCAGCGCCCGCTCGGCAATGAAGGGCGAATGCTCGAAGACACCGCCGAAACGGGCAAGGAAATCCGCACGCTCGATCATGCGCGCCGGCCTTTCGAGGGATGATGGTTCTCGATCCAGTGGCGGGCGATGTCGATACGGCGCGGGATCCAAACCTTCTCGTGGCCAAGCACGTAATCGACGAAGCGGGCAAGTGCTGCGACACGGCCCGGGCGTCCGACGAGGCGGCAGTGCAGGCCGATATTCAGCATCTTCGGGCTGCCTTCGGCACCCTCCTGATACAGAACGTCGAAGGCGTCCTTCAGGTAGGTGAAGAACTGGTCGCCGGTGTTGAACCCCTGCGGCGTGGCGAAACGCATGTCGTTGGTTTCGAGCGTGTAGGGAATGATGAGGAAGGGCTCGCCGTCGAGCCCCGGCACCCAGTAGGGCAGATCGTCGGCGTAGGAATCGGAAGAATAGACGAAGCCGCCCTCCTCCATGACAAGCCGCAGCGTGTTGGCCGAGGGCTTGCCCTGGTACATGCCGAGCGGATGCGAGCCGGTCAGTTCTTTGTGCAGGCGCACGGCTTCACGGATATGCTGGCGCTCCGTCTCCTCGGAGAAATCCTTGTATTCCAGCCAGCGATAGCCATGGCTGGCGATCTCCCAGCCGGCTTCCTTCATGGCCGCGATCGCTTCGGGATTGCGCGCCATGGCGAGCGTCACGCCGTAGACGGTGGTCGTGACATTGCGGCTGGTGAAGAGACGGTGCAGCCGCCAGAAGCCGGCGCGCGATCCATATTCGTAGATCGATTCCATGTTGAGGTTGCGCTGGCCGGGCCAGGCCGCTGCACCGACGATTTCCGACAGCAGGCATTCGGAGGCCGGGTCGCCGTCCAGAATGCAGCTCTCGCCACCTTCCTCATAGTTGATCACGAATTGCACGGCGATGTTGGCATCGCCCGGCCAGCGCACTTGAGGGGCATTACGGCCGTAGCCGACAAGGTCGCGTGCGTAAGTCTTGTCCGTCATTCCGTCTCCTTGGCCATCTCCCCGGCCATCGCCTCGCACGCTCCGTCGCGGAGAGCCTCACCCTAGCACCGGACCGCCCGAAGTCGAACGAAATCTGGCACTTGAGAGGAACCATTAGCGTTGGGGACCGTTTTCTGTCCATGTCAACCAAGGAGAAACACTATGGCCATGCAGGATGCAAACATTCGCGAAACCCAGGATCTCATCGCCAGTGACAAGGTCGAAGGCACGAGCGTCTACGGTGCCGATGGCAAGCATATCGGCTCGGTCGAGCGCCTGATCCTCGACAAGAGAAGCGGCCATGTTTCCTACGCGGTGCTCAGCTTCGGCGGCTTCCTCGGTATCGGCAGCGATCACTATCCGCTGCCCTGGAGCAAGCTGAATTACGACGAAGGCCTCGGCGGCTACCGCGTCGATGTCACGAAGGACCAGGTCGAGAAGGCGCCGCACTACGAAAGCGATGCGGAATACGAGTGGAACCGCCAGAACGGCAAGGTGATCCACGACTACTATGGCGTTCCGCCCTACTGGATGTAAGGAACGCTAGAGACGCCGGGCTTCCTCGAAGTGGGCTAAGACGGCGAAAGAGGGCGGCACGTCGAGCGTGCCGCCCTCTATCTCGTTCAGCACCTGGCGCGCGAGGCGGTGGGCGATGCCGAAACTGACCTTGAACCCGCCGGCCATGAGGCTGATGCGGGCGTGATCGGGATGGCGGCCGACCATCGGTTCGCGGCCGATCGCCCTGGGCCGCAGCCCCGCCCAGCGCTCCACGACGGGCGCGTCGGTAAGGACCGGCGCCGTCACGCGCGCCCTCTCGATCAGTGCGTCGAGCAGGCCGTCGGTTCCGTACGGATCGGTAAAGTCGTTCTCGCTGGTGCTGCCAACGGCGACGAGGCCATCATCATGCGGCACGATATAGAGACCATCGGCGAATATCACCGGCGATGCCGGATCGACCGATGCCTTGAGCAGCGCCGCCTGCCCCTTGACCCCACTGCCGAGCGGGCGCGCGACAGGCGGAGAAAAGGATTGGAGCAGGTCGAACGCCTGGACACCGGCCGCCAGCACACAATGGCCGAAGGAGAGATCCTCACCATCGTCGATCTGCGCGATTCCGGCATCAGGATCAAGACCGGAGACCCCGACACCCTCACGGATCGTGACACTCGCCAACTTTTCCAGCGCCGCCCTCAGGACCGCAAGAAGCGCGCGAGGTGAGAGACGGGCTGCAAGCTGGTCGTGCACGACGCCATGCGCCATGGCCGCAGAGGCCGGCCAGCCGGCCGCGGGTGCGCGATCCAGAACCTCGAAGGCGAAGGCGCGATCCGGCGTCCGCCAGTGGGACAGCGCCTCGCCGGCTGTGCGCAGGGCGAGATCGCGGTTGTGCGGCTTGGGCAGCGGAATGAGGCGGCCGGAGCGGCGGTAACCGGCCGAGAGGCCCGTCTCGTCCTCCAGCGCGGCGATCTCGGCCTCCAGCGAGACGAGCGCCTCGAACTGAAAAGCCTTCTTGGCGTTCCAGCGATCCGGCAGATGCGCCATCAGCGCGCCGAGCACGCCGCCGCTGGCACCGGCGCCGATCCGGCGCTTCTCCACGAGCGTGACCGAGCGGCCGCTGCGCGCGGCATGGAGCGCCGTCCACAGGCCCATGACCCCGCCGCCGACGACAAGCAGGTCCATGCCCGGTTGACCGGCGGCCTTCCCGCGATTATCGGCATGCGCCATGGCTGATCACGATCCTGAAAACACGGCTGATACGACGGCCCTCGACTGGCACGAGGGCGATATGCCCTATTCCCGTGCCTTTGACGATCACTTTTATTGCCGCAGCGATGGCCGCCTGGAATGCGGCCACGTCTTCCTTGATGGCAACGACCTGCCGCGCCGCTGGCACCGCGACGGGACCTTCCGCATCGGCGAACTCGGCTTCGGCACCGGCCTCAACCTGTGCGAAACCTGGCGGCAATGGCGCGAAAGCGTGCCCGAAGGCGCAAGCCTTCATTTCACGTCCTTCGAGCTCTTCCCGATGGCGCGCGCCGACATCGACCGCGCGCTCGCGCACTGGCCGGAAATCGACCGCGAACGCGCCCTGCTCACCGAAAAATGGCCCGATGCACCGGCGGGACGCGTGGAGATCGCGCTTGAACCCGGCGTTCGCCTTACCGTCGTCTGCGGCGCGGCACTCGACAGCCTGAACGGCGAGAAAGAGCCCTTCGACGCGTGGTATCTCGACGGCTTCGCGCCGTCCCGCAACCCGGATATGTGGTCGCCGGAGCTGATGCAGGCGGTTTTCCGGCTCACCGTACCGGGCGGGCGTTTTGCGACCTATGCCGCGGCCGGCTTCGTGCGGCGCAATCTCGCCGCAGCCGGCTTCACCGTCGAGCGGCGGCCCGGCTTTGCGGGCAAGCGCGAGATGCTGTGCGGCGAAAAACCTTTTTCCTGACACTCAGTGCGGCCTGCCGTTTGCCGCGGCGGCCCTGCTGCGCTTCAGCCAGCGGTCGAGCTGTTCTTCCAGTTTCTCGGTGCTGATCGGCTTGGCGAGATAGTCGTCCATGCCGGCGGCAAGGCATTCCTCGCGATCGCCGTGCAGCACATGCGCCGTGACGGCGATGATGGGAACGCGGTTGCCGGTGCCCCGCTCCAGCGCGCGGATCGCGCGGCTCGCCTCCAGCCCGTTCATCAACGGCATTGAGATGTCCATGAGGATGACACCGGGCCGGCTTTCCCGGAAGATCGCGACCGCCTCCTCGCCATTGCCCACGATGCGGAAACGCAGCCCAGCGGCGGTCAGCATCTGCGTGAAGAGGATCTGGTTGACCTCGTTGTCTTCGGCCACAAGGACATCAAGCGTCTCGCCCTCTGGCTGTGCTGCGGGTGTCGCGGGCGCAGAGGCGGGGCGCAGGGGCAGGATATTGTTCTCCGCCGCCGTTGCGGCACCGCCCCGGTTTTTGGCGCCGCGCGCCGCACGCAGCACCTCCGAAACGGTTTCGTGGAGCTGGTCCGCGCGCACCGGCTTCATGAGATGCGCCTGCACATCCTGCCCGGCGAGCATGTCGTCTTCGGACGACAGGTTCATCGAGGTCAGCACGATCAGCGAAATGACCGCCGTGCCGGGATGGTTGCGAAGGGCCGCCACGAAGGCAGGGGAGTGATCGGGCCGGTAATCCAGAATGACGGCATCGACCCGCACGCCGGCGTCCTCGGCCGCCGCGAGCACCGCAAGCGCCTCGTCTTCCGAGGCGACCGCCGTGGCGTCGAACCCCCAGTCGAGCAGCATATCGTGAGACGCCTTGCGTGAAAGCGCATGCGCATCGACCACGACGATCCGCGCGGTTTTCACCCGGGCCGGCACGATGCGGTCCGGCACCGGTGCAGCGGCGAGCGCCATCGGCAGGCGAACGGTGAAGACCGAGCCCGTGCCGATCTCGCTCTTTGCCTCCAGCGTGCCGCCGAAAAGGCGCGTCAGCCCGTCCGTGATTGCAAGGCCGAGACCCGTTCCCTCGTGGCGCCGGGTCGAGGAACTGTCGACCTGCGAGAACTTCTCGAAGATCGATTCCATCTTCTCGGTGGGAATGCCGGCACCTGTATCCTCGACGCGGATGACGATCTCCACGCCCGTTTCCGTCGGGCGCGACGCGAGGTCGATGAGAACGTGGCCCCGCTCGGTGAACTTCACCGCATTGCCGACGAGGTTCGTGATGATCTGGCGAAAGCGCCCCGCATCGCCGCTGACGGCGGCGGGCATATTGGCCGCGCCGCGCACGACGAGCTCGATATCCTTTTCCGCCGCGCGTGCCGACAGCAGCGTCGCAACGTCCTCCACGGCCTCGGCCGGGTTGAACAGCACGTCGCGCAGCGTCATCTGACCGGCATCGATCTTCGAGAAATCGAGGATATCGTTGATGATCGTCAAGAGCGCATTGCCCGACTTGACCATGATGTCGATGAAGGTCTTCTGGCGCGTGTCGAGCTGCGACTTGGCGAGCAGTTCGGCCATGCCGAGCACGCCGTTCATGGGCGTGCGGATTTCATGGCTCATATTGGCCAGGAATTCCGATTTCGCCCGGTCGGCCATCTCGGCGTGCGCGACGAGCCGGCGCAGTTCGTCCTCGCGGCTCTTGACATCCGTGATGTCGGAGAAGACGATGACCGAGCGGCCGCGTCCCGTCGGCGTCACATCCAGGCGCAGCCAGCGCTTGTGCCCGCTGAAGACGGTGAGCGTGGCCGGCTTGCCGGTGAACAGGATGCGCCCGAACGCGCTGGTCTCGACCGGCTCGTCTCCCACGAAGCCGGCGATCTCGCGGTCGACGCAGCTTTGCACCAGGTCCTCAAGCCGCGCGCCGGGCTGGAGCAGGTGCGGCGGCATCGCGATCATCGACGCCAGCGCCTCGTTGGACAGGACGACCGTCCCGTCTTCGACGATGAGCAGGCCCTGGCTCATCGAGGAAACCGCGTCCTTCATGAGGCTGCCGACCTCTTCCAGCGCGCTGCGGGTTTGAAGAACCTCGCGCTCGTGTTCACGCCGGTCCGTGATGTCGATAAAGGTCAGCAGGCAGCGGTCGCCCGAGATCGTGCAGCCGGCCTCGATCAGCGTGCGGCCGTTCGCATAGGCAACCTCGCGTGCCGATCGGGTGCCGGACCGAATGGAACACAGCGCCTGCTCGTGACTTTCGAGGCTCGAGCCACAGCCGCCCTCGCTTTCTCCGCCCTGCTCACGCAGGAACCGCATCAGTTGGCCGAGCGGGCGCCCCTTCATGGGCGGCAACGCGCCATCCCACAAGGACTGGAAGGCGCCGTTGACAAGCTCGATGACGCCGATGCCATCCACCACGACGATGCCGACCGGCAGCGATTCCACGACGCTTTCGAGATCCGCGCGGGCGGCTTCGGCCTGCCGCTGCGCCTCGATCAGCTGCGCCTCGCGCTTCATCAACACGGTCGTGTCGGTGATCGAACCGATCAGGTAGCGCTTCTCGTCCAGCGTCGTGACGCGGTAGAGCCGCGAAATCGTCGGCAAGGCGGAGCCGTCCGCAAGCAGATACTCGATCTCGCTCTCGACGAGTTCACCGGTGTCGAGCACGAACTGGTTCTGCTGATGAAACGCCTCGCCCTGTTCGGGATACATCTCACGCGTGGTCCGCCCGAGCAGTTCTTCCGGCTGCCGGCCGGTCAGCTCGATAAAGGCACGGTTGGCGAAGATCATCCGCTGCTCTTCGTCGCGCATGAAGCTGGCGACGGGAAGCTCGTCGAGCAACGCGCGGTAGAGGCTGATCTCCTGCAATTGCTGCGTCAGGCGATGTTCGCTGTCGCGCACGGCGGTCGCGTCTATCCGCAGGACCACAAGCGCGCCATCCGGCCGGCGCTGCGTGACGATGCGCATCCACCCCTCGCCGACCCGGACGATGGTTTCGAAGAGCGGCAGGTCGTAACTGGCAAGGCGCGCCGCGATCCAGGCCGCGCGCTCGGCCTGCGGCCTTTCCCCAACCTCAAGGTCATGAAGGGCGGCGGCAACGGCGGAAAGATCGACCGATCCATCCGCCGCGTCGCCGAGAAGCCCCTTGTAGAATTCCCGCATCACGCGGTTTGCATAGGTGAGACGATTGTCCGAACCGAAGACGGCGACGCCCGCGCCCAGCGTTTCGAGCGCATCCACGATCCCGTCCCGGCTGTCTGGGCTTGCAGGAAGCGTTCCGTTGCCGTTTGCCGGAGGAGGCGCGGCGGTGGCGGCCGACGGCGTGAACAGGCCGACGAGGATGGAGAGCGCCGGCGAAAGGCGCTCACGCCGAAGCGCGATGTCGAAACTGCCGCCGCCGAAGGGATGGATGAAACGGGCCTCTTCGGGATTGCCGAAGACGAGACAGCGACGTTCCGGGTCGTCCCGGTTGCCGAGGCCCGGAGCCTCGCCGATCTCGTCGCTGCGCTGGCCGATCATCGCCGCAGCGTCCAGGCCGAAGAGGTCCGCATAGGCCGCGTTGACAGCGAGATAGCGCAGTTCGCTGCTCTTGACATAGGCCGGATGCGGATGGGCGCGGACCCGCGCGCAGGCCGCTTCCAGCAACTCGTCTTGCGTTTCGGCCATGCCAGTACTCCCCGAAGCGGCACGGAAGGAAGGTTTCACACAGCTCGGGGAGTATCACCAATCCTTGAACGGATGGTTAACAGTTCGTTGCCACGACTTGAGGGGCTCTTCTCCATCAGGGCGCTTGCCTGTCGCAAATGGCTGCGCATGTCGCCGGCAGATATGCGAAAAGGCGTGAATGGCAGAACAGACCGGGGTCGTGCAGCATGGGTGACGTCATCAAGCTCGAAAACCATCTCGACCATCAAGCGACCGACGCGCCGGTGGAGCGCCGTCGCCGCACCGGCGGACGCAGCGTCGAGAGGGTGCGAAGACCGCCGGCCACCGCGAAATATCTCAACCTCGTCAACACGACGGCCCCGTCGGCCGTGCTTTCGGCGGACGCGCTCGAGGCCGTGCACCAGGCCTCGCTCACCATCCTTGAAGAGATCGGTATGGATATCATCTTGCCGGAAGCACGCGAGCGCATGAAGGCGGCCGGCGCCGACGTCACGCCCGGCACCGACCGGGTGCGCTTCGACCGCGGCCTCATCATGGACATGATGGCCTCCGTGCCCTCGGGCTTCACGATGCATGCGCGCAATCCCGATCGCAATGTCGAGATCGGCGGGAACAATCTCGTCTTTGCGCAGGTCGCGTCCGCACCCTTCGTGGCGGATCGCGAGGGTGGCCGCCGCGCTGGCAACCAGGAAGATTTCCGCAAGCTGGTGAAGCTCGCCCAGTCCTACGACATCATCCACACGACGGGCGGCTATCCCGTCGAGCCGGTCGACATCCACGCTTCGGTGCGCCATCTCGATTGCCTGTCCGACCTCGTGAAGCTCACCGACAAGGTGTTCCACGTCTATTCGCTCGGCAGGCAGCGCAATCTCGACGGCATCGAGATCGCCCGCATCGGCCGCGGTATCTCGATGGAGCAGATGGAGCGCGAGCCTTCGCTCTTCACCATCATCAACACGTCGTCGCCGCTGCGTCTCGACGGGCCGATGCTGCAGGGCATCATCGAGATGTCGTCGCGCAATCAGGTCGTGGTGGTCACGCCCTTCACGCTTGCGGGCGCCATGGCGCCGGTCACGGTCGCCGGCGCGGTGGTGCAGCAGAATGCCGAAGCGCTCGCCGGCATCGCGTTCACGCAGATGGTACGGCGCGGCGCGCCGGTCATGTATGGCGGCTTCACCTCGAATGTCGACATGAAGACGGGCGCACCGGCCTTCGGCACGCCGGAATACATGAAGGCGGTCATTGCCGGCGGCCAGCTCGCCCGCAAGTACAACATCCCCTACCGCACCTCCAACACCAACGCGTCCAACACGCTCGATGCGCAATCGGCCTATGAATCCGCCTTCTCGCTGTGGGCGCTGACCCAGGGCGGCGGCAATTTCATCATGCATGCGGCCGGCTGGACCGAGGGCGGCCTGACGGCGTCCTTCGAGAAGTTCATCCTCGACGTGGACATGCTGCAGATGGTGGCTGAGTTCCTGACGCCGCTGGATGTGAGCGCGGATGCGCTGGGCGTGGACGCGGTGCGCGATGTCGGCCCGGGCGGGCATTTCTTTGGCACGCCGCATACATTGGCGCGCTACGAGACCGCGTTCTACTCGCCGATCCTGTCGGACTGGCGCAATTTCGAGACTTGGACGGAAGCCGGCCGGCCGACCACCTACGATCACGCCAACCGGGTCTTCAAGGAAAAGCTCAACGCGTATGAGCGACCGCCGCTCGACCCCGCGATCGAGGACGAACTGGATGCGTTCGTCGCCAGGCGCAAGGAAGAGGGCGGCGTTCCCACGGATTTCTAGGTTTGTCGGGAATACCCTCTGCCTGCCCTTCTCCCCATCGGGGAGAAGGTGGCCCGAAGGGTCGGATGAAGGGGGCGTCGGAGCCGACGAAACTGAGGTTCCCCCTCATCCCGCTGCCTCTGACCGCTTCTTAGGCGTTGAACATGATCGAGCGGACGGAGGAGATCAGCTTCTCCGTCGGGAGGTTCGAGAAGTTCTTGTCGATCTCTGCCATGGTCAGCGTTCGGGCCTTGTCGGAAAGCTTGCTGCGCAGGTCTCCGAGCGTTTGCGGGGCGGCGCAGACGACCAGCCGGTCGAAGGCGCCTTCGGCGGCGTAATCATCGATGCGGCCGGCCACCTCGGCGGTGAACTTCTGCTGTTCGTCACGCACCGGATCGCTGGAATATTCCATGGCGGAGCGGCCGGGGCCGACCGAAGAATGGCTGCGGCCGGGCTTGTCGGTCATGATGTCCTGCACCCGCTTCGGCTCCCAGCGGAAGACTTCCTGCTCGGGGCTCTGTGATTCGTCCTTCAGCAGGTTCACGCCCTTGAGGAGGCGGGCCTGATTGCCGTCGGCGGCGAGAATCCAAGTCGTAGCGGTCATATTTCACTCCCGTAGCAAGGTTCATCGGTGCAGATCATCTGCACCGAGAAGCATCCCACATGATTGTGGCCAGATGCGTATCAGTGAACGCGAGGCGCCCTTTCCGGTTCCGGGTGGCGGCGCTCACGAAGCTGTTGGAAAGCCGTGCCGCCCCCTATCACCGTGGCGCAGACGCCCGGTAAACTCGCCCACCGACAGGAGAAGACCGATGGCCGAACCGCTGAAGAACCTGCTGCATCCCGGGCTCGTGAAGGAGATGGCCACGCATATCTCCCGCGCAGCGCCCGATTTCGACAGCGGCCGGTTCACGGCGCTGGCGACCGCCGGCATGGATGCGCTCGAGCTCATGCAGCGGGCCGACCGGATCCGTCAGGCGCTGGCGCAAACCCTTCCCGCCGACTATCCCGCTGCCGCCGACATCCTGCGCCGCGCCTTGCCGGCGGAAGGCAGGCCCGGTCTCTCCGGCTGGGCGCTGTTGCCGGTCAACCAGTTCGTGTCCGAATACGGTCTCGCGCATTTCGATCTGTCGCTCGCGCTCCTGAAAGCGCTGACGCCCCATTTCACCGCCGAGTTCGGCATTCGCCGCTTCATCCATGCCGATGAGGACCGGGCGCTTGCCGAAATCTCCGGCTGGGTGACGGACCCCAATCACCATGTCCGCCGGCTCGCCAGCGAGGGCACCCGCCCCCGCCTGCCCTGGGCCATGCGCCTGCCCGGTCTCGTCAGGAACCCTCATCCGATCCTGCCGATCCTGGTTGCCCTTCTCGACGACCCCGAGGACTATGTGCGCCGCTCCGTCGCCAACAGCCTGAACGACATCGCCAAGGACCACCCTGCCCTCGTCGCCGATTTCGTGGAGCGCCATATCGAGGACGCGTCGCCCGCGCGGCGGCAACTGCTGCGCCACGCCTCGCGTACCCTTCTCAAGAAGGGCAATGCCAAGGCGCTCGCCAATTTCGGCTTTGCCGCCGCCAGGGGTATAGAGGCAACGCTGGCGGTCTCGACGCCCGTCGTCGTCTTCGGCGACAAGCTGGGCTTCTCGATCGACGTGACGAACGGCGACACGACCCCACAGCGGCTGATGATCGACTATGCCATCCATCATGTGAAGGCGAACGGAACGCTGGCGCCGAAGGTCTTCAAGTGGAAGCAGCTCGACCTGCCCGCAGGCGCACGCCAGACGATCACCAGGGACCACGCCATCCGTGCGATCACCACGCGCGTCTACTATCCCGGGACGCACCGCATCGAGGTGCTGATCAATGGCACCATATCCGCGTCGGCCGACTTCGATCTGCGCATGGAATGACGGCTCTGCTTTCGCAGCTGCGAAATCAGGACTTGACTTTTTGCCGTAAAACAACGACATGAGGCCCAGCGTCGCCCTTCGGCCGCCGCGTGAGCGAGCCTGCGATTTCCCGCTTTAGGGATGCTAAGAAGGACAAGCGCAAGAGAACGATCCGACTCCCATTTTTCGGATGACTGCGCAGACGACTGCCAACCAACCCACAAGTTCCCAATTCACGCGGGGTTCTTGACGCCGAACGAAACCGGAAACGCATGGTGCGTTCCGGCGATACCTGTTTGGCGCCCCGAAAGGTATTTGACTTGACCACTTTTCACGACCTCGGCCTCTCGAAGACCATCGTCGCTACCCTCTCCGCCCTCGGCTTCGAAAAAGCGACGCCGATCCAGGAAAAGGCCATTCCGCTCGTCCTCGAAGGCTCCGACCTGATCGGCCTTGCCCAGACCGGCACCGGCAAGACGGCCGCTTTCGGCCTGCCGATGATCGAGAAGCTGCTGGCCGACGCCCGCCGTCCCGACCCGCGCAACATCCGCGCCCTCATTCTCGCCCCGACCCGCGAACTGGTGAACCAGATCGCCGACAACCTGCGCGACTTCGTGAAGAAGACGCCGCTGCGTGTCGTCACCGTCGTCGGCGGCGCCTCCATCAACAAACAGTCGGAAATGCTGTCCCGCGGTACGGACATTCTCGTTGCCACGCCCGGCCGCCTGCTCGACCTCGTCGCCCGCAAGTCGGTGACGCTGACGCAGGCCCGCTACCTCGTGCTCGACGAAGCCGACCAGATGCTGGACCTCGGCTTCATTCACGACCTGCGCAAGATCTCCAAGATGGTACCGAAGAACCGCCAGACGCTGCTCTTCTCGGCCACTATGCCGAAGCTGATCGGCGAACTGGCCGGCGAATATCTCGTCAACCCGAAGAAGGTCGAAGTGACCCCTCCGGGCAAGGCCGCCGACAAGGTGGAGCAGTATGTCCACCACGTTCCGGGCAAGGACCAGAAGGCGCAGATCCTGCGCAAGACGCTCACCGACAATCCGGATGGCCTGTCGCTCGTCTTCTCGCGCACCAAGCATGGCGCCGAGAAGCTGATGAAGCATCTCGACCATATCGGCTTCAAGGCCGCGTCCATCCACGGCAACAAGAGCCAGGGCCAGCGCGAGCGCGCGCTCAAGGCGTTCCGTGACGGCGAGATCCGCGTTCTCGTGGCAACCGACGTCGCCGCCCGCGGCATCGACATCCCCGGCGTCACGCATGTCTACAACTACGACCTGCCGGAAGTGCCGGACGCCTATGTCCACCGCATCGGCCGCACGGCCCGCAACGGCCGCGACGGCATTGCGATCGCCTTCTGCACGCCCGACGAAGCGCACCTGCTGCGCGACATCGAGAAGCTGATGGGCATCCAGATCACCGTCGCCAGCGGCGAAGCACCTGCCGTCATCACCGCCGGCCCCGGCGGCAAGTCGCGCAAGGGTCGCGGCAACGGCGGCGGCCGCGCCGGCCAGCGCCCGGCCCGCAAGCCCTTCGGCGATGGCGCGCAGGCGGCGGAAGGTGCGGCCCCTTCGGGCGCAAAACGTCCGCAGCACGGCCGCCCCGCCCAGAAGCAGGGCGAACGCCAGAACCGCAACCATGGCGGCGGCAACGGCCGCCCGCAGCATGGAAAGCCGCGCCGGTCCGAGGGCCAGCGCCGCGAACAGGCCTGAGCCCACAATAGATCAATGCAGACGGCGGGCCTTGGCCCGCCGTTTTCGTATGTGCAAGGCGGCTCTCAATCGCTGCGAAAGCGTTAAGCCGTCTTTGCCAATTTTAAATGTATATTAATGCAGTTTTAACGGCATCCGGCCATTTGCCCGGCCTTCCGTTGGCTTTCGGGCCGCCAGCATGCAGGCTTGCGCTTCGATTTCCTGCGTGAGTTTTGCCCGAATGATATCCTTCATCGTCAGGCTGAGGAGCCGCGCCCATTTCACCATCCGGGCCAAGGCGAACCGCGGCGTGCTGCTTTCGCGGCCCGACCCGCGCCGGCGCATCGCCTTGCTCATCGCCGGCTTCGTCATGCTTTACGTGGGCGTCGGCGCACGCCTCGTGCAATACGGCCTGACGGACACGCTCACGGCGGGCGCCATCAACGTCAACCAGCACACCGTCGCATCCCGCCCCGATATCCTCGATCGCCACGGGCAGTTGCTGGCGACGGATATCAACACGGTCTCGCTCTATGCCGAGCCACGCAAGGTCATCGATGCGGACGAGGTCGTCGAGAAGCTTGCCACCGTCATGCCCGACCTCGACTGGAGCGAAACGCACCGCAGGCTCAAATCGAAGTCGGCTTTCCAATGGCTGCGCCGCCAGCTCACGCCGCGCCAGCAGGCCGACATTCTCGCGCTCGGTATCCCCGGCATCGGCTTTCGCCCGGAAAAACGGCGCTTCTACCCCGGCGGGCCAACCGCAGCCCATGTCGTGGGGCACGTCAATATCGACAATCTCGGCCTGGCCGGCATGGAGCGCTATATCGACCAGCAGGGCTATGCCGATCTGAGGGCCGCCGGCCTGACCAACGACACGCGCATGGAGCCGGTGCGGCTATCGATCGACCTGCGCGTCCAGCACATCGTCCGCGATGTCGTCCAGAACGCTATGACGAAGTACGAAGCGGAAGCCGCCGGAGCCGTCATCGTCGATGCCGAGACCGGCGAGGTGCTCGCCATGGCCTCCGTGCCGGATTACGATCCCAACCAGCCCTCGCGCACGCTGGCCGACGGCAGCATCGACCGGGACTACGAAAAGGGCTGGTTCAACCGGGTCAGCAACGCGACCTTCGAAATGGGTTCGACCTTCAAGGGCTTCACGCTCGCCATGGGGCTCGATGCAGGATATATTACGCTGTCCTCCGTGGTCGATGCCTCCCGCCCGATCCGCATGGGCGGCTTCACCATCCGGGATTTCAGGGGCAAGAACCGGCCTCTCACCATCCCGGAGGTGTTCCAGTATTCCTCCAATATCGGCACGGCCGCCGTCGCCGACCGGGTCGGCATCGACGGGCATCGCGAATTCCTGACCCGGCTTGGCCTGCTGTCGAAGATGGAGACCGAGATGCCGGGCGTCGCGACACCAACCCAGCCGCGGACATGGAAGAAGATCAACTCGGTCACCATCTCCTTCGGCCACGGCGTCGCCACGACGCCGCTCCAGACGGCGGTCGCGGCGGCGGCGCTTATCAATGGCGGAAATCTCATCAACCCGACCTTCCTTCCCCGGTCGAAAGATGCGGCCGCCGAGATCGCCCGCGCGGTGGTGAAGGACAAGACCAGTGACGATATGCGCTTCCTCTACCGCTGGAACGGCGTGAACGGCTCCGGCCGCTCCGCACAGGTCGAGGGCTTCGACGTCGGCGGCAAGACCGGCACAGCCGACAAGGTGATCAACGGGCGATATGCCAAGGATATCAACTTCAACGCCTTCATTGCAGGTTTCCCGATGGCGAAGCCGCGCTACGTCGTGCTGACCTTCGTCGACGCTCCGAAGACCGGCGAGAACGGAGGGCGCACCGCGGCCTCGACCGCCGCACCCATCACCAAGGACATCATCGCGCGCTCGGCCGCCCTGCTCGGCGTACACCCCACGTTCGGAACGACGGACAATCCACTGGAGCTTGTGGACTACTGAGAGGGCCGCGCGGCCGTCGTCCCGTTACGCGGCCTGAGCGACGTCCTCGCGGTTGGTAAGATAGACGCCGACGACCACGATGGTCGTGCCGAGGATCATCGGGACGGTCAGTTCCTCGCCGAAGACCGCGGCCGCCTGGAGGGCTGCGAGCGGTGGCACCAGATAGATCAGCGATGCTGCGCGCGAGACCTGGCCGCGGCGCAGGAGATAGAGCAGCAGCAGGATCGCGCCCATCGAAATGCCCAGGACGGACCACGCGACCAGCGCGACGAAGGCAAAGCCGAAATCGATATGCTGCGTCTCGAGCGCCAACGCGAAGGGCACGGTCACGATCAGCGCGCCGATATATTGCAGCGTGGCGATCGCCCGGATGTCGCCCGTGCGCAGATATTGCTTCTGGTAGATCGTGCCGTAGGTCACGGCCGCCATGCCGAGCATGTTGATGACGATGGCGAAGGCCGGGATATCGGACGCGCCATGGCCGAAGAACTTCGGTACGACGGCAAGCAGCACGCCGGAAAACCCGAGACACAGGCCCGCCTTCTGCGCCCTACTCAGCCGCTCGCCGATGAAGAACGGTGCGGCGAGCGCCGTCATCAGCGGCTGCAGCGCGGCGATGATGGAGGAAAGTGCTGCCGGAACCCCCTGCCCGATCGCCCACCACAGCGCACCGAGATAGAAACCGTGCAGGAACGCGCCGGAGATGACGGCGTGGGCAATGGTGCGCCCGTCCCGCGGCCAGGATACGCCCGATGCCAGGCACAGGCCGGCAAACAGCACGGCCGCGACGAGGTAGCGGACGCCCAGGAAGGTCAGCGGCTCGGAGACGATGGTCGCATATTTCGCGACCACCCAGCCGGTCGACCAGAGCAGAACGAAGATGGCAGGCGCCAGGCGGTCGAGCGACATGGAAGTACCGACAGGAGAACAATCGTGCGCGACCGATAAGGCGCACCTGCGTGCCGGTCAAAGGAATTTCCCTGAAGCTTAGGTTCAGCAAAAAATGTGGCCGATCAGCCCTGCGGCAACTGCCGATTTTTTGGGCAACCACTCCGCCCGGCCCCGCCGCCGCGCAGGCAGGCTGGCCTCCTTTGCGGTCGCGAAGGGCCGAGCAGGACGGTTTCGCCGGCGCGCCAACCCTCACGCGAATTCTTCATCGCTAATTGAGCATGGTTCTTGCATTGCCCCGTGTGTTGTACTCAAATGGGAAAAAAGGGGAACACGCCTTTGGCATTTGACGAAATGATGAATGCGGCTTCGAACCCGCGCCAGCCTTACGAACACTATCACGATTGGTACGAGGGTCAGGATCGGGCCCGCCTGATCGCCAAATCGAAGGAAGCCGAAAACCTCTTTCGAAAGACCGGCATCACCTTCGCGGTCTACGGGCACGAAGACAGCTCCGAAAAGCTCATCCCCTTCGACATCATTCCCCGCATCATTTCCGGCCGCGAATGGCGCAAGCTCGCCCAGGGCATCGAACAGCGGGTCATCGCGCTCAACGCCTTTCTCGACGACATCTACCACAAGCAGGAAATCATCAAGGCCGGCCGCATTCCCCGCGAGCTGATCGAGCGCAACGAGGCCTTCCTGCCGCAGATGATCGGCTTCAAGCCGCCGGGCGGCGTCTATACCCATATCGTCGGCACCGACATCGTGCGCACGGGCGAAGACCAGTTCTACGTGCTGGAAGACAACGCCCGCACCCCTTCCGGCGTCAGCTACATGCTGGAAAACCGGGAAACCATGATGCAGATGTTCCCGGAGCTGTTCCACATCAACAAGGTGCGGCCCGTCGAGGATTATCCCAAACTCCTGCGCCAGAGCCTTGCCTCGCTCGCGCCTCCCGGCTGTTCGGGCAAGCCGCGCGTGGCGGTGCTGACGCCCGGCATCTTCAACTCCGCCTATTACGAGCACGCCTTCCTCGCCGACATGATGGGCGTGGAGCTGGTGGAGGGCTCGGACCTGCGCGTCGTCGACGGCAAGGTGAAGATGCGCACGACGCGCGGTTACGAAGCCATCGACGTGCTGTACCGCCGCGTCGACGACGATTTCCTCGATCCGCTGACCTTCCGGCCGGATTCCGCCCTCGGCATCCCCGGCATCATGGACGTCTACCGCGCCGGCAACATCACGATCGCCAACGCGCCGGGCACCGGCATTTCGGACGACAAGGCGATCTATTCCTACATGCCCGAGATCGTGGAGTTCTACACGGGTCGCAAGGCCATGCTGGAGAACGTGCCGACCTGGCGCTGCTCGGAAGAGGACAGCCTGAAATACGTGCTGGAACACCTGAGCGAACTCGTCGTGAAGGAAGTGCACGGCTCCGGCGGCTACGGCATGCTGGTCGGCCCCACTGCCTCCAAGAAGGAATGCGCGGCCTTCGCCGAAAAGCTGAAGGCGCGGCCCTCCAACTATATCGCGCAGCCGACGCTGTCGCTTTCCACCGTTCCCATCATGGTCAACAAGGGCATCGCGCCGCGGCATGTCGACCTTAGGCCCTATGTGCTCGTGTCCGACAAGGTGCAGATCATTCCCGGCGGGCTGACCCGCGTGGCGCTGAAAGAAGGCTCGCTGGTGGTCAACTCCAGCCAGGGCGGCGGCACGAAGGACACCTGGGTACTGGAGGACTGAGCCGATGCTGGGACGCACTGCAAACGGCCTATACTGGATGTTCCGCTATATCGAGCGGGCTGAAAACATTGCCCGCCTGATCGACGCGGGCCTGCGCATGGCGCTCACGCGCTCCGGCTCCTCCGACGAGGACTGGGACGGCGTGCTGCAAAGCGCCGGCGTAAGAGAAGATTTCGACGCCGTGCACGCCACGCTGACAAGCGCGGATGCGATCGACTTTCTGCTGCGCGACCGCGCCAATCCGTCCAGCGTGATGTCATGCATCGATTCGGCGCGCAACAATGCCCGCATGGTGCGCACCGCGCTGACCCGGGAGACCTGGGAAGCGACGAACGAATGCTGGATCGAGCTCAAGCAGCTCCTGTCCAGGCGTGCGAAGCCGGCCGACATGCCGGAGATCATCGACGTCATCAAGCGCCGGACCGGCCTCATTCGCGGGGCGTTCCACGGCACCATGCTGCGCGACGACATCTACAACTTCTCGCGCATCGGCACCTTCATCGAGCGGGCGGACAACACGGCGCGCATCCTCGACGTCAAGTACTACGTGCTGCTGCCGGCCATCGCCAAGGTCGGTTCCTCGCTCGACAACAAGCAATGGGAATCCATCCTGCGGTCCGTCTCGGCGCACCGCTCCTACAGCTGGGTCTATGACGGCGACTACTCGCCGGCCAACATCGCGGATTTCCTGATCCTCAACGATCGCATGCCGCGCTCGCTGGCCTATAGCTACGACAAGATCGTCACCAATCTCGGCTACCTCGCCAAGCTCTATGGCGAGAGCCATGCCGCCCATGACACGGCGTCTTCGACCATGATGCTGCTGCGCAGCCGCGCCATGGAAGACATCATGGAACAGGGCCTGCACGAATTCATCGAGGAATTCATCGTCTACAACAACCGCCTCGGGGAAGAGATCTCCGAAGGCTATCGTTTTTATCGCTAGTGGCTGGACGAGGGTAAAGGATGCGACTGAAGATCAGCCACACGACCGAGTATCATTACGCCGATCCCGTGCAGTATTCGCTGCAACGGCTGCGGCTGACGCCCAGGAACCATCCGGGCCAGACGGTGCGGGACTGGAAGACCACCGTGCACGGCGCCCATCTGGAGGCGGGCTATACCGACCATTTCGGCAACCATGTCGATCTCGTGAGCACCGACGCCGAGCAGGTGACGATCCGCATCGTCGCCGAAGGCGAGGTGGAAACGGAAGACCGGGCCGGCGTCTTCGGCCCGCATCAGGGCTTCGTGCCGCTCTGGCTCTACCTGCGCGAGACGCCGCTGACCAAAGCCGGCAAGCTGGTCCGCGAACTGGCCAAGTCGTCTTCCGGCGACAGCGAGCTTTCGCGCATGCACGACCTGATGGCAAAGCTTCACGCGGCGGTGGCCTACAGGCCGGGCGAGACCGCACCAGACACGACGGCCGAACAGGCGCTGGAGAAGAAACAGGGCGTCTGCCAGGACCATGCCCATATCTTCCTCTCCGCCGCACGCTACCTCGGCCTGCCGGCGCGCTATGTCTCCGGCTACCTGCTGATGGACGAGCCGGCGCAGACGGCAAGCCACGCGTGGGCGGAGGTACATCTGCAGGGCCTCGGCTGGGTGGGGTTCGATGCGGCCAACAAGATCTGCCCCGACGACCGCTATGTGCGCCTGTCGACGGGCCTCGACTACAAGGACGCCGCACCCGTTTCCGGCATGGTGGTGGGCCATGCCGCCGAGACGATGAATGTCGCGATCCGCGTGGAGACGGCCGGCCAGAGCCAGTCGCAAAGCCAGAGTTGAGGCGCGGCGGCCCCGAAAGACCGCCACGCCATTTACATCAGCGGGATGCCGTTTCCAGCAGACGACAGAGCGACACGAGGCTCGCATCGTAACCGCTGCTGTTGACGCTGCGGCAGCGCTTGATGAGCTGCATGCGCTCACCGCGCGACATCTGCGAGAACTGCCGCACGACGTCGCGATCCCGGCCGGTCGATACGCCGCCGCCCGGATTGCCGGGGTTCACGCCCGTGCCCGGATTGGTACCCGTGCCGCCGCCGATGCCGACATCGACATTCGCGTCGACCAATCCGCGCCCGCCGACATTCGCGCCAACATTGGCACGCAGGCCGTTCGAACCGCCGACACGCGCATTCACGTTGGCGTCGACAAGTCCGCGCGACCCGCCGACATTCGCATTCACGCCCGCATTCACGCCGTTACGGCCGCCGATTGATGCGGTCGTGCGGGAATCCGCCAGTCCGCGCGAGCCGCCGACCGTTGTGTTCGAGCGTGCGTTGATACCGTTCGAGCCACCGACGCTGGCATTGACGCCGACGTTTGCAAGCCCCTTGCTGCCTCCAACATTCGCGCCGACACCGGCTTTCACGCCGCCGACGCTAACGCCAACGCCAACGCCCAGTCCGCCGCCACGGCTTTTCTGCTGGGCGAGTGCGTGAACCGGCACGGCGAGAACCGCCGCGGCCAGCAATACACCCGTTATTCTGGGGATCGATACGCCTTGTGATCTTTCAAACATAGGGAACCTCCCTTCAACGACCGGGCCGGAATTGGACCGGTACCGCAAGTTGAAAGAAGGATCATAGCTCGCCGGTTCCGAACGGCGGCAAAAATAATCGGCGAGGGGAAAAAAATCGTTGCCGGCGGGCCGAGGCGTCACCCGGACTGTATCGAAATGACACAGGACGGGCGCGATTCACAGAACCGCGCCCGCAAAAACCTAGTGGCTGTCCTTGCCCACCGCGCTGCCGCGGCAGCCCTTGAGGAAGTCGAGGTCGGCGCCGGTATCGGCGCCCTGCACATGCTGCTGGTGCAACCAGGCATAACCCGACGTCGGCAGCTCGTGGTTCGGCGTCCACTCGGCAAGGCGGCGCGCCAGCTCTTCATCGGAAATGTCGAGATGCAGGCGGCGGTTCGGCACGTCGAGCTCGATCATGTCGCCGTTCTTCACCACGGCCAACGGACCGCCGACGGCGGCTTCCGGCGAAGTGTGCAGGACGACGGTGCCATAGGCGGTGCCGGACATGCGCGCGTCCGAGATGCGCACCATGTCGGTGATGCCCTTCTTCAGCACTTTCGGCGGAAGGCCCATATTGCCGACCTCGGCCATGCCGGGATAACCCTTGGGACCGCAGTTCTTCATGACCATGACGCAGGTCTCGTCGATATCGAGATTGTCGTCGTTGATTTTGGCCTTGTAGTCGTCGATATCCTCGAACACCACGGCGCGGCCGCGATGCGTCAAAAGATGCGGCGACGCTGCCGAAGGCTTCAGCACCGCACCCTTCGGCGCGAGATTGCCGCGCACGACGACAATGCCGCCCGACTGCGTGAGCGCTTTCTCAGCCGGCAGGATGACGTCCTCGTTCCAGTTGACGACGTCCTTCACCTCGTCCCAGACGGTCTCGCCGGAAACGGTAATCGCGTCCTTGTGCAGGAGGCCCGCCTCGCCGAGACGCTTCAGCACGACCGGCAGGCCGCCGGCATAGAAGAACTCCTCCATCAGGTACTTGCCCGACGGCATGAGGTTGACGATCGTCGGCACGTCGCGGCCGCAGCGGTCCCAATCGTCCAGCGTCAGGTCGATGCCGACGCGGCCGGCCATGGCCAGCAGGTGGATGACGGCATTGGTCGAGCCGCCGATCGCCGCATTGGTGCGGATGGCGTTCTCGAAGGCCTGCTTGGTCATGATGTCGGAGGGCTTCAGGTCGTCCTTGACCATCTGCACGATGCGGCGGCCGGTGAGCTGCGCCATGACCTTGCGGCGGCTGTCGACGCCGGGAATGGCGGCATTGCCCGAAAGCGCCATGCCGAGCGCCTCGGCCATCGAGGCCATGGTGGAAGCCGTGCCCATCGTGTTGCAGGTGCCCGACGAGCGGCTCATCGAAGCCTCGGCCTCGAGGAACTCCTCCTGCGTCATCTCGCCGGCCTTCACCATCTCGGAGAACTTCCACAGATGCGTGCCGGAGCCGACGCGCTCGCCGCGGAAGTAACCGTTCAGCATCGGCCCACCGGTGACGACGATCGAGGGAAGGTCGACGGAAGCGGCCGCCATGATCAGCGACGGCGTGGTCTTGTCGCAGCCGACCATGAGGACGCAGCCGTCCATCGGCTGGCCGCGAATGGTTTCCTCGATAGCAAGCGCAGCGAGGTTGCGGTACATCATCGCCGTCGGGCGGAAGGTGTTTTCCGAGGCGGAGAAGACAGGCACTTCCATCGGGAAGCCGCCGGCCTCCCAAATGCCGGCCTTCACCTTTTCGGCAAGTTCGCGCAGGTGGCCGTTGCACGGCGTCATGTCCGACCACGTGTTGAGGATGCCGATCACCGGGCGCCCGTCGAACAGGTCGTGCGGATAACCCTGGTTCTTCATCCAGCCGCGATGGTAGATCACGTCACGGCTCGTGCCGCCGTACCATTCCTGCGACCGCAGCCTGCGCGGCCATTCCGCTTTCTTCGTCATCTTTCCAGTCCTTGAAGGGACCGCCCGGAAGCCCGAACGGCCTTTGTCTCACGCCAGGGTGTAGGCGGTCTTGACGGTTGTGTAGAATTCGTTGGCGTATTTGCCCTGCTCGCGCGAGCCGAAGGACGACCCCTTGCGGCCGCCGAAGGGCACATGGAAATCGACGCCCGCCGTCGGCAGGTTGACCATCACCATGCCAGCCTCGGCATTGCGCTTGAAATGCGTGGCGTGCTTGAGGCTGGTCGTCGCGATGCCCGAAGAGAGACCGAACGGCGTGTCGTTGGCGACAGCCAGCGCCTCCTCGTAATCCTTGACGCGGATGACGGCGGCGACAGGGCCGAAAATCTCTTCCCGCGAGATGCGCATGTCGTTCGTCGCCTCGGTGAAGAGCGCCGGCGCCAGATAGAAACCGGGCGTGTCACGCTTCAGGAGCTCGCCGCCGAAGGCAAGCTTTGCGCCTTCCTTTTGGCCGATCTCGATATAGTCGGTGTCTTGCTTGAGCTGCGTTTCGTCCACGACCGGGCCGATATGCGTGCCCGCCTTGAGTGCATCGTCCACGACGACGCTCTTCAGGCGCTCGCCCACGGCCGCGACGAAGCGGTCGTGGATGCCTTCCGTCACGATGACGCGCGAGGACGCCGTGCAGCGCTGGCCGGTCGAGAAGTAGGCCGAGTTGACGGCGGCTTCGACGGCCACGTCGAGGTCCGCATCGTCGAGCACGACGAAGGGGTTCTTGCCGCCCATTTCGAGCTGGTACTTGCGGTTATGCTCGACGGAGGCAACGGCCACGCGCTTGCCCGTACCGGTGGAGCCGGTGAAGGTGATGGCGTTGACATCGGGGCTGTCGAGCATGGTCTGGCCGACCACCGAGCCCTTGCCCATGACGAGGTTCAAGACGCCCTTCGGCAGCCCGGCGCGTACCAGGATATCGACGATGGCCCAGGAGCAGCCCGGCACCAGCTCGGCCGGCTTGAAGACGACCGTGTTGCCGTAGCAGAGCGCAGGCGCGATCTTCCAGGCAGGAATGGCGATGGGGAAATTCCAGGGCGTGATGATGCCGACGACGCCGACCGGCTCGCGGGTGATCTCGACACCGATATTCGGACGCACCGACGGCAGCACCTCGCCGGCAAGGCGCAGACATTCACCGGCGAAGAAATCGAAGATCTGACCGGCGCGCACCGTTTCACCGATGCCTTCCGCCAGCGTCTTGCCTTCCTCGCGCGACAGGAGACGGCCAAGCTCCTCCTTCCGGGCAAGGATCTCGTCGGCGGCTTTGCGCAGGATGGCGTGGCGCTCGAGAATGCCCGAGCGCGACCAGGCAGGAAACGCCGCCTTGGCCGCCGCGATAGCCGCCTTGGTGTCTTCGACGGACGCGCGGGCATAGGTGCCGACGACATCGCCGGTGTTCGACGGGTTGATATTCTCGACGCCGTCCGCGCCGACCCATTCGCCGGCAATCAGGTTCTGGTGGATCGTCATGGTATCAGCCTCCAGTCCGCAGCCTCATAGCTGGCGGATTTCGATCTCTTCTTCCTTGGCTATGGCAAGCGGATTGCGCAGCGGCAGGCCGAACCCGTCAGCGCCGATCTCGAACACGTCGCCCTCCTGCGTGCGGATGCCGTCGCCGAAGGACAGCGTCGCCGTACCGAACATATGGACATGGATATCGCCCGGCACGCGGAACAGGCCGTACTTGAAGTGGTGGTATTCGAGATTGGCGAAGGTGTGGGACATGTTCGCCTCACCGGAGACGAAGGGCTTTTCCCACAGGACCTTGCCGTCGCGGACGATGCGTGAGAAACCCCTGATATCATCGGGTGCCGCGCCGACGCGGATTTCCGGGCCGAAGCTCGCCTGGCGCAGCTTCGAATGGGCGAGATAGAGATAATTGATGCGCTCCGTCACGTGGTCGGAGAATTCGTTCGACACGGCAAAGCCGATGCGGAACGGCGCGCCATCGGCGGCGATGACGTAGATGCCGGCCATTTCCGGCTCTTCGCCGCCATCGAGCGCGAAGGACGGCGAGGTGAGCGCGGCACCGGGCGCGACGGCCTGCGTGCCGTTGCCCTTGTAGAACCATTCCGGCTGGACGCCCTTTTCGCCGGGCTTCGGCTTGCCGTTCTCAAGCCCCATGCGGAACATCTTCATCGAATCCGTCAGCGATTCCTCGGCGGCTTCGGGGGTCTTCTTGTGCATGGAATCGCGCGTGGCGGCCGAACCGAGATGGGTGAGGCCCGTGCCGGTGAGATGCAGATGCGCGGCGTCCGGATGGGTGATCGGCGGCAGCAGGCGGCCCGCGGCATAGGCGGCTTCGAGATCGACCTCGTCGCCGAGGCCCTTGCCGTCGATGACGGCCTTCATCGACGTGCCCGCATTGGCGGCTTCCATGGCGAGCGCATAGACGCTCTCAGCACCCTTGACCGCGCGGCCCTTGCCGCCCTCTTCACGCGCCACGACCGTGATCGAACCGTCAGCGTTGGATACCTGCGAAATCAGCATTTCCGTTTCCTTCCTCAAGCCGGCATCAGCCAAGGCTTCGCACCTGCGGCGGACACACGCCACCGCACTGGCCGCTGGCGCGGCCGGTCAAACATGCTTGCAACCCGTGTGGCCCGACCGGTTCCCCGGTCAGCCCTTGTTCTTGTTGTAGACGTCGAAGAACACGGCAGCGAGCAGCACCAGGCCCTTGATGAGCTGCTGGTAGTCGATGCCGATGCCCATGATCGACATGCCGTTGTTCATGACGCCCATGATGAACGCGCCGATGACCGCGCCCGTGATCTTGCCCACGCCGCCCGAAGCCGAGGCGCCGCCGATGAAGCAGGCCGCGATGACGTCGAGCTCGAAGCCGACGCCGGCCTTCGGCGTCGCCGAGTTCAGGCGGGCCGCGATGATCATGCCGGCGAGTGCGGCAAGCGCGCCCATGTTGACGAAGGTGTAGAAGGTCAGCCGCTCGGTGTTGATGCCCGAAAGCTTCGCCGCCTTCTCGTTGCCGCCCATGGCGTAGACGCGACGGCCGATCGTCGTGCGCGTCGTCACGAAGGTGTAGAAGGCGATCAGTACGCCCATGACGACGAGTACGTTCGGCAGGCCGCGATAGGTCGCGAGCTGGAAGCCGAGGAAGATCGCCACGGCGCCGATGATGAGCATCTGTACGGCGAAGAAGGCGAAGGGCTCGTTTTCGGTCTCATGCAGCGCATTGAGGCGACGCTCGCGCAGGCCGGCATAGATGGCGTAGGCCACGAGCAGCACGACCATGAACAGCGCGAAGTAGTTCTTGATCAGGCTCGTCGCGGGGTCGGTAAAGGACAGGAAATCCGGCACGAAACCCGTCGAGAGGATCTGGAAGTCCTTTGGGAACGGACCGACCGGGCGGCCGCCGAGCACGACATAGGTCATGCCGCGGAAGACCAGCATGCCGGCGAGCGTCACGATGAAGGACGGGATCTTCTGGTAGGCGACCCAGTAGCCCTGCGCCGCACCCATGACGGCACCGACCAGGATGCAGAGCGGCACCACGACGATGGCCGGCAGCCCCCATTTCACCAGCATGATCGCCGAGATCGCGCCGATGAAGGCGACGATGGAGCCGACCGACAGGTCGATATGCCCCGCCACGATGATCAGCAGCATGCCCAGCGCCATGATGACGATGAACGAGTTCTGCAGGACGAGGTTGGTGATGTTGACCGGACGGAAGAGAACGCCGTTGGTGATGACCTGGAAGAAGATCATGATGACGACGAGCGCGACCAGCAGGCCGTACTCGCGGATGTTCTTCCTGAGATAATCCCCCACCGAAGGCTGGGTCGTCTTTGTCGCTGTATCGGTGGCCATTAGTGTTTCTCCCCGGAGCGCATGATGGCGCGCATGATGGATTCCTGGCTTGCTTCCGCCTTGGAAAGCTCGGCCACGATGCGTCCTTCGTTCATGACATAGATGCGATCGCAGGTCCCGAGCAGTTCCGGCATCTCCGACGAGATCATCAGGATGCCCTTGCCCTCGGCGGCAAGCTGGTTGATGATGGTATAGATTTCGAACTTGGCGCCGACATCGATGCCGCGCGTGGGTTCATCGAGGATCAGCACCTCGGGATTGGTGAACAGCCATTTCGACAGAACCACCTTCTGCTGGTTGCCGCCCGAAAGATTGACCGTTTCCTGATAGATCGAATGCGAGCGGATGCGCAGCTTCTGGCGATAACCGGAGGCGACCTTCGTTTCCTCGTGGTTGTCGATGACAGTGCCCTTGGACACGCCGCCGAGATTGGCGAGCGTCGTGTTGTGCATGATGTTGTCGATCAGCACGAGGCCGAGATGTTTGCGGTCCTCAGTCACATAGGCGAGGCCAGCGTCGATGGCCTTGGGGATCGTGCTGACATCGACCGGCTTGCCGCGCATGGTGACATCGCCGGTGATCTTGTGGCCCCAGCTGCGGCCGAACAGGCTCATCGCCGTTTCCGTCCGCCCTGCCCCCATGAGGCCGGCAATGCCGACGACTTCGCCGGCGCGCACGGTGAAGTTCACATCGTGCAGGAACTGCCGGTCGCGGTGGTGCTGGTGGAAGACGTTCCAGTTCTTCACCTCCAGCAGCGTCTCGCCAATCTTCGGCTCGCGCGGCGGGTAGCGGTCTTCCATCTCGCGGCCGACCATGCCCTTGATGATGCGGTCTTCCGAAATGTCCTCGTTATGACAGTCGAGCGTCTCGACCGTGCCGCCATCGCGCAGGATGGTGATCTGGTCGGCGACCTTCTTGATCTCGTTCAGCTTGTGCGAAATGATGATCGAGGTCATGCCCTGGGTGCGGAACTCCATGAGCAGCTTCAGGAGCGCATCGGAGTCCTTCTCGTTGAGCGAGGCCGTCGGCTCGTCGAGGATAAGCAGGCGAACCTTCTTGGAAAGCGCCTTGGCGATCTCGACAAGCTGCTGCTTGCCCACACCGATATCGGTGATCAGCGTACCGGGCGACTCCTTGAGGCCGACCTTGTCCAGCAGTTCCTGCGTCCGGCGGAACGCCTTCTTCCAGTCGATGACACCGTTCTTCGCGACCTCGTTGCCGAGGAAGATATTCTCGGCAATCGAGAGCAGCGGCACCAGCGCCAGCTCCTGGTGGATGATGATGATGCCCAGATGCTCGCTGTCGGAGATCGTGGAGAAACGGCGCACTTCGCCGTCGAAATGGATTTCCCCGTCGTAGGAGCCTGCGGGATAGACGCCGCTCAACACTTTCATCAGGGTGGATTTGCCGGCGCCGTTTTCGCCGACAAGGGCGTGGATCTCGCCTTCGCGGACCTTCAGGTTGACGTTGTCGAGCGCTTTCACGCCCGGGAACGTCTTCGTGATGCCACGCATTTCGAGAAGGGTCTTGCTCATATACAGTTTCCAGCGGTCATCCCCACCGGGCGGCGGGGGAACCGAGCCTATTCGCTCTGCGATCCGGAGAAAAGAGGTCCGCGCATGACGCGCGAACCCCGGAGAGATGAAAGAACGATCAGTTCTTCAGCTGGTCGGCCGTGTAGTAGGCCGAGTCCGTGACGAGGATCTTCTCGGCATTGGACTTGTCGACGGCAACCGGCTTCAAGAGGTAGGACGGAACGACCTTGACGCCGTTGTCGTAGGTCTTGGTGTCGTTCACTTCCGGCTCCTTGCCTTCCATGATCGCGTTGACCATGCCGACGGTGACCTTGGCGAGTTCGCGCGTGTCCTTGAAGACCGTCGAATACTGTTCGTCGGCAAGGATCGACTTGACGGACGGCAGTTCGGCGTCCTGGCCGGTAACGATGGCCATCGGCTGGTCGCCCGAGCCGTAGCCGACGCCCTTCAGGGCCGAGATGATGCCGATGGAAAGGCCGTCATAAGGCGACAGAACGCCATCGACGCGGCCATCGGTGTAGGTCGAGGACAGCAGGTTTTCCATGCGGGCCTGAGCGACCGCGCCATCCCAACGCAGCGTGCCGACGGTTTCCATGCCGGTCTGGCCGGACTTGATGACGATGTCACCCTTGTCGATCAGCGGCTGGAGAACCGACATCGCGCCATCGTAGAAGAAGAAGGCGTTGTTGTCGTCCGGCGAACCGCCGAAGAGCTCGACGTTCCACGGCTTGGTGTCCGGGAACTTCGCCTTGAGGCCGTCGACGAGGCTGGTGGCCTGGAGCACACCGACCTGGAAGTTGTCGAAGGTAGCGTAGTAGCTGACATTGCCCGAATCGCGGATGAGGCGGTCATAGGCGATGACCTTCACGCCGGCATCGGCAGCCTTCTGGAGGATGTCGGACAGCGTCGTGCCGTCGATGGCGCCGATGACCAGAACCTTGGCACCCTTGGTGACCATGTTCTCGATCTGGGCCAGCTGGTTCGGGATATCGTCGTCAGCAAACTGCAGGTCCGGGGTGTAGCCGGCTTCCTTGAACAGCTTTTCCATCGTCTCGCCGTCGGAAATCCAGCGGGTGGACGTCTTGGTGGGCATGGAGATGCCGACCATGCCCTTATCCTGGGCAAAGGACGGCGCCACGAACGACGCGACGCTCATGGCAGCGGCGGCGAGCAGCGAAGTGATCATTTTCATTGAAAGGTCTCTCCCTTTTGCGCACTGGCCCGAACTTCCAGCCAGGCATTGTTCTGTGCGCGATGGGCCGCATTCAGACGGCGGTCCAGACTGGCGGATACTTCATCCAGCCGTCCCCCTCCCCAGAGCCCAGCGCACATTCCGCAAAAAATCCACGGAATTGCCATAACTGTCAAATGCAATAAGCTTCTAATGAGATATCAAAACTGATATATAAAAGCCGATATATATTATTTTTAGGAAAAGCGGTCGCGATGCGCTCCGAAGACACCAGAGACGATCCAGGCTTTACCGACGAGGGCGCCGATGCCCTGCAGAATGTCGGCCTGCTGCGCAGCGGCCTCAAGCTCAACCACCTGCGCATGATCCTCGCTATCGAGGAGCACAGGCAGGTCAGCGCTGCCGCCGACGTTCTCAACATCTCGCAACCTGCCGCCTCCCGCATGCTGACGGACATGGAGACCATTCTCAAGGCACAGCTTTGTGAACGCGCGGCGCGGGGCGTCACGCTCACCGCCGCAGGCCGGGCGCTCGCGCGGCGCGCCCGCGCCATCCTGCTCGAACTGCGCGAGGTCGACCGCGAGCTTTCGGCGCTGAAATCCGGCACCGGCGGCTCGGTCTTTCTGGGCTCGGTGACGGCACCGGCCATCAGCCTGGCCGTGCCCGCCATAAAGCAGGTCAGCGCCGCCTATCCCGGCATCGAGGTGAATGTGCGCGTCGAAACGAGCAACGTCCTTGCCCGCGAACTGCTTGATGCAAAACAGGATTTCATCATCGCCCGTGTGCCCGACGACCTCAATCCGCGCCTGTTCGACGTGACCGAGATCGGCATCGAGAAGGCCTGCCTCATCGTGCGCAAGGGGCATCCGCTGACGGAGAAGCCGGTCGTCCAGTTGACCGACCTGCCGCATTACGACTGGGTCTTCCAGTCCGCCGGCACGCTTCTGCGCCGGCGCATCGAGGAACTGTTCATCGCCGCCGGCGTGCCGTTGCCGTCCACCGTCGTCAACACCTCGTCGATCCTGCTCACGACCGCCATCGTGCACGGCTCGAATGCGATTGCCCCCGTCGCGCGTGACATGGCGACCTTCATCGCCGATGTCGGCGCGCAGGCCGGAGAAATCCGCATTCTCAACACGGATTTCGAGATTGACATCAAGCCTTACAGCCTTATCTCGGTCAAAGGGCGGGCGCTGCCACCCAGCGCCAAACTGCTCTACGATCTGATCTGGCAGCGCAGCCAGACGCTCCCGCCGGAATGAGCAAGGACACACGATGCTCGGCATGACGGTTTTCGAATCGGTACTGGAAAGGCTGAAGGCCGAGGCGCTTCAGGCCGAGCCGGAAGACGACGCCGAGCCGATTACGCCCGTTCCGACGATCCGCGGCCTGACCAGCGGCTTTACCGGTCCCGGCGGCAACGACGCCTTCGTTTCCGGCTCGCAGGCGGCGGCCGCCTATCTCGATCTCTACGAGGAGACGACCCCGCCGGAGCCCGCCGAGCCCGCATCGTCTCCCCCGCCCCCGGCGCCACCGCCGCATCTGCTGCGCACCACGCCAGAAGAGGTGGCCGACGATCTGGCGCTCGATGGAACGGAAAGCGTCGATGATCTCGTCGGGCTGCGCCGGCGTTTCGCACGCGAGAACCATCCCGACCAGGCCCCACCGGACATGCGCGCCAACGCCACCCTGCGCATGAAGATCGCCAACATGCTGATCGACGAGACGATCCGGCGGATCAACGTGGAAAAGAGCCTCGGCCTGTCGCGCTAGCCCTTTGTTTCTCCCGTCTCTTCCGCCGATTTTTCGGCAGCGGCGGACGGCTTGAAGAAGAGGATCAGGTTGGCGAAGACATAGGCGGTCACAACGAGGAAGATCGTGCCCCAGGTCTGCTCGTTGTTGTAGAATTCCACGGCCGTCCATGCGGCGCACACCGCGACCAGCAGCAGCCGCCGCCACAGCGGACGGTAGAACGGGTGGTCGGTGTCGATGATTTTCATGAACGTCTCCTCGGGCCTCTCGCGCCTACATAGGCGGTTTTCCGGCATTAGGAAACCGGCTTTGCGTTCGCCTGCGCCCCAGAGGCAGCATCGCAACAATCGGCTTTGACGCCCCCTCCTGAACTGCCGATCATCGTGCGTGCATGCGAGACCGCCGCTCGGCGGTCGCAAGGACCGGAGGAAAACCATTCATGCCGCAGCTGACCTTTGCCCTCAACCACATGGCCGCTCCGCCCCTGCCGCTCGACGCCTTCTTCGCCCTGGCGGCCGACCTCGGGATCACGGCGGTCGAAATCCGCAACGACCTTCCGGGAAACGCCATTCTCGACGGCGCGACGCCCGCCGACGTGAAGGCAGCGGCGCGGCGTCACGGCCTCACCATCGTCTCCATCAACGCCCTGCAACGCTTCAACGAATGGTCGCCCGAGCGTGCGGCCGAAGCGCGTTCGCTCATCGACTACGCCGCCGCCTGCGGCGCGCAGGCGCTGGTGCTCGTGCCGACGAACGACGGCACCGGACAAGCCGACGGCGAACGACAGACCCGTCTGCGTGCGGCCCTGACGGCGCTCAAACCGCTGCTGGATGAGGCCGGCATCGTCGGGCTCGTCGAACCGCTCGGCTTCGAAACCTGCTCGCTTCGCTCGAAGCGGGAAGCCGCAGAGGCGATCCGATCCGTTGGCGGTACCGGTACGTTCCGCCTCGTGCACGACACGTTCCATCATCACCTTGCCGGTGAGCCCGCGCTCTTTGCGGACCTGACGGGCCTCGTCCACATCTCGGGCGTCGAGGACAGCGGCATTTCCATCGGCGACATGCGTGACGGCCACCGGGTGCTGGTCGGCCCCGAAGACAGGCTGGGCAATATCGAGCAGATCAAGGCATTGGTTGCCGCCGGCTATGCCGGGCCGCTCTCCTTCGAACCCTTCGCATCCGCCGTCCATGGCCTCGCCGACCCGCGGGCCGCCATCGCCCGGAGCATGGCTTTCCTTCGCGAAACCGTCTGACCGCACGAAGCGGACCGCACGTCCCGCTGCTGCTTATCCCTGCCCCTCATGCCGAACCCGGACTGCAATGGAACAGACTTGACGCCATGCGCACAAAATGGAATAAACATTCCGAAGTTTGAAATTTGCGGTTTGTTTATTCTGTTTTGATCCTTGCATCCCGGGAGGAGCAAAGGTCATGGGCCCGCAAGGGCCGACCATCCGGATATGTCTGTGGTGCGCCGGACACCACCTTGAGGAGGATACGACATGAAAAAATTCATCCTTGGCTCGGCGCTTGCCGTCATGATGTCCACCGCCGCCCATGCCGAGACGATCGGCGTGACGATGGCGCAGTTCGACGACAACTTCCTGACCGTTCTGCGCAACGGCATGTCCGATTATGCCAAGACGATGGACGGCGTGCAGTTGCAGATCGAGGACGCGCAGAACGACGTCGCCAAGCAGCAGAGCCAGATCCAGAACTTCATCGCATCCGGCGTCGACGCCATCATCGTGACCGCGGTCGATACCGATGCGACCGCCGCCATGTCGAAGGCCGCGGCCGATGCGGGCATTCCGCTCGTCTACGTCAACCGCGAGCCGGTCAATGTCGACCAGCTTCCCGAAAAGCAGGCGTTCGTCGCTTCGGAGGAAACCGTTGCCGGCACGCTGGAAACGCAGGAAGTCTGCCGCCTGCTCAACGGCAAGGGCAAGGCCGTCGTCATGATGGGCGAGCTTTCCAACCAGGGTGCCCGCATGCGCACCAAGGCCGTCCATGACGTCCTCGCCACCGACGCATGCAAGGGCATCGAGATCGTCGAGGAGCAGACCGCCAACTGGCAGCGCACGCAGGGCCAGGACCTCGTCACCAACTGGCTGGCTGCCGGCGTCGAATTCGACGCCGTGATCGCCAACAACGACGAGATGGCGATCGGCGCGGTCCAGGCGCTCAAGGCCGCCGGCCGCTCGATGGACAGCGTCGTCATCGCAGGCGTCGACGCCACCCAGGACGCGCTCGCCGCAATGGCAGCCGGCGATCTCGACGTCACCGTCTTCCAGGACGCGGCCGGCCAGGGCAAGGGCGCGCTCGACGCGGCGATCAAGCTTGCCAAGGGCGAGAAGGTCGAGGCGAAGGTCTACATCCCCTTCCAGCTCGTGACCCCCGCCAACATCGCCGATTACCAGCAGAAGAACTGATCGAACAGGGCATCGAAAGCCCATGACAGGGAGGGCCGCGCGTCCGCGCGCGGTCCTCCGGTTTCAGGTCGATCCGGGAGGGAGAGGACGATGGTCAGTCCGACCACCATGGCCGCGGTTCGCGCAAGCGGCGCCATTCCGAATGCCGAATACCTGCTGTCCGCAGAGGGCATCCGCAAGGAGTTTCCAGGTGTCGTCGCGCTCGACGACGTCGAATTCAAGCTCAAGCGTGGCTCGGTGCATGCGCTGATGGGCGAAAACGGCGCGGGCAAGTCCACGTTGATGAAGATCCTTGCCGGCATCTACACGCCCGACCAGGGCGAGGTGCTGCTGAAGGGCCAGAAGATCCGCCTGCAATCACCGCTCGACGCCTTGGAGAACGGCATCGCCATGATCCATCAGGAACTGAACCTGATGCCCTTCATGACGGTCGCGGAAAACATCTGGATCCGCCGCGAGCCGAAGAACCGCTTCGGCTTCGTCGACCACGGCGAGATGAACCGCAAGACGGCTGAACTCTTCAAGCGCCTCAACATTACGATGGACCCGGAAACGCAGGTCCGCGACCTCTCCGTCGCCAACCGCCAGATGGTCGAGATCGCGAAAGCCGTCTCCTACGAAAGCGACGTCCTCATCATGGACGAGCCGACCTCCGCGCTCACCGAGCGCGAGGTGGCCCACCTCTTCACGATCATCCGCGACCTGCGTTCGCAGGGCATCGGTATCGTCTACATCACCCATAAGATGAACGAGCTTTTCGAGATCGCCGACGAGTTCTCGGTGTTCCGCGACGGCAAGTATATCGGCACGCACGCCTCCAGCGACGTGACCCGCGACGATATCATCCGCATGATGGTGGGCCGCGAAATCACGCAGATGTTCCCCAAAGAGGAAGTCCCGATCGGCGATGTCGTCCTGTCGGTGAAGGACTTGAGCCTCAAGGGTGTTTTCCACGACGTGTCCTTCGATGTGCGCGCCGGCGAAATCCTCGGTATCGCCGGCCTCGTCGGCTCAGGCCGCTCGAATGTCGCCGAGGCGATCTTCGGCGTGGTGCCGGCCACGTCGGGCACAATCTCGATCCATGGCAAGGAAGTCGACATCGACAGCCCGAACACGGCGATCAGGCACCGCATGGCGTTCCTGACCGAGGATCGCAAGGAGACCGGCTGCCTGCTGATCCTCGACATCCTCGAGAACATGCAGATCGCCGTTCTCCAGGACCGGTTCGTCAAGGGCGGCTTCGTTTCCGAGGGAGAGCTGGCGAAGGTCTGCGAGGAGATGAGCCGCAAGCTGCGCGTCAAGACGCCGAACCTGTCGGAGCGCATCGAAAACCTGTCGGGCGGCAACCAGCAGAAGGTGCTGATCGGCCGCTGGCTTCTCACCAATCCGCGCATCCTCATCCTCGACGAGCCGACGCGCGGCATCGACGTCGGCGCCAAGGCCGAAATCCACCGTTTCGTGACCGAGCTCGCGCGCGATGGCGTGGCCGTCATCATGATCTCGTCGGAAATGCCCGAGGTTCTCGGCATGAGCGACCGCGTCATGGTCATGCATGAGGGGCGCGTCACGGGCTTCCTCGACCGCGCCGAGGCGACGCAGGTCAAGGTCATGGAACTGGCAGCCCAGTAAATTCAGGCCCAACGGCCACCAGGGAGGTAATCATGAGCACGAATTCCGCAGCGCAGGCACAGGCCGCAGCGCAGAAATCTGCCCGCCGGCTCCCGCCGGAACTCAACATCTTTCTCGTCCTCATCGGCATCGCGCTGGTCTATGAAGTCCTCGGCTGGATCTTCGTCGGCCAGAGCTTCCTGATGAACACCCAGCGCCTGACGATCATCATCCTCCAGGTCGCGGTCATCGGCATCATCGCGGTCGGCGTGACGCAGGTCATCATCACCGGCGGCATCGACCTGTCGTCGGGCTCGGTCGTCGGCATGACGGCGATGTTCAGCGCCTCCCTCGCCCAGGCCTCCACCTGGCCGCGCGCGCTCTATCCCTCGCTGACCGACCTGCCGGTCATCGTGCCGCTCGCCGTCGGCATCGGTGTCGGCCTGCTCGCCGGCATCATCAACGGTCAGCTGATCGCCAGGACCAAGATCCCGCCCTTCATCGCGACGCTCGGCATGATGGTATCGGCGCGCGGCATGTCCAAGTGGTACACGAAGGGCCAGCCGGTCTCGGGCCTCACCGAACAGTTCACCTTCATCGGCACAGGCATCTGGCCCGTCGTCATCTTCCTGGTCGTCGCCGTGATCTTCCACATCGCGCTGCGCTACACCCGCTATGGCAAGTTCACTTATGCCATCGGCGCCAACGTGCAGGCCGCGCGCGTCTCCGGCATCAATGTCGAATCGCATCTCGTGAAGGTCTATGCCATCGCCGGCGCGCTGGCCGGCCTCGCCGGCGTCGTCACGGCGGCGCGCGCCCAGACGGCCCAGGCCGGCATGGGCGTGATGTACGAACTCGACGCCATCGCGGCCACCGTGATCGGCGGCACCTCGCTTGCCGGCGGCGTCGGCCGCATCACCGGCACGGTCATCGGCACCGTCATCCTCGGCGTCATGACCTCGGGCTTTACCTTCCTGCGCGTCGACGCCTACTATCAGGAAATCGTCAAGGGCGTGATCATCGTGGCCGCCGTGGTCGTCGACGTCTACAGACAGAAGAAGCGTAAGACGTGATTCAAAAGAGCGAATAGGGAGTAGCGAATAGCTATGCCTTTTCAAAAACTATTCGCTATTCCCCACTCGCTACTCACTCACATGAGGACAACATGACTGTAAGATTTGGTCTTCTCGGCGCCGGCCGTATCGGCAAGGTCCATGCCAAGGCCGTTACCGGCAATCCGGACGCCAGGCTGGTCGCGGTCGCCGATGCCTTTCCGGCGGCGGCCGAAGCCATCGCCGAGCAATATGGCTGCGACGTGCGCACGATCGAGGCAATCGAGGCGGCGAGCGACATCGATGCCGTCGTGATCTGCACGCCGACCGACACCCATGCCGATCTGATCGAGCGCTTCTCCCGCGCCGGCAAGGCCATCTTCTGCGAAAAGCCGATCGATCTCTCGGTCGAGCGCGTCAGGGCCTGCATGAAGGTGGTCGAGGAGACGAAGGGCAAGCTGATGGTCGGCTTCAACCGCCGCTTCGATCCGCATTTCATGGCCGTGCGCAAGGCCATCGACGACGGCCGCATCGGCGATGTCGAGATGGTGACGATCACCTCGCGCGACCCCGGCGCCCCGCCGGTGGACTATATCAAGCGTTCGGGCGGCATCTTCCGCGACATGACGATCCACGACTTCGACATGGCGCGCTTCCTGCTCGGCGAAGAGGTGGCAACGGTTTCGGCAACTGCCGCCGTGCTGGTCGACCCGGAAATCGGCGAGGCCGGCGACTATGACAGCGTCTCCGTCATCCTCCAGACGAAGTCCGGCAGGCAGGCCATCATTTCCAACTCGCGCCGCGCCACCTACGGCTACGACCAGCGCATCGAGGTGCACGGCTCCAAGGGCGTCGTTTCGGCCGAAAACCAGCGCCCGGTCTCTATCGAGATCGCCAATGGCGACGGCTATACGCGCCCGCCGCTGCACGACTTCTTCATGACCCGCTACACGGAAGCCTATGCCAACGAGATCGCGAGCTTCATTGCCGCAATCGAGAAGGGCGCCACGATCACGCCGTCCGGCGCCGATGGCCTTGCAGCCCTGCTGCTCGCCGACGCCGCCGTGAAATCCGTGGAAGAGAAACGGCAGATCGCCGTCGCCTGACGGCCATCTCCTCCCAAGCAGCTGGCCGGGCGCTTCGTCGTCCGGCCTTTTTTGTCGGGCTTCACTCCGCAGCCTTCGCCGCGATGATGTCGTGATCCATCTCTGCAAGCGCGCGGGCGAGATGCCCTTCCAGCGCGAGCGTTGCCTCCTCCGGCACGATGGAGATCGGCGGCGCGCCGAAAAGGCGAACCTGCTGCGATTGCGCAAGTCCCTCTTCCACGCCGCGCTGCATGAGGTCGAAGTAACGCGTGCCCGGCCCGGTGATGGCGATCGGCATGGTCTCGTAGAGGCTCACCATGCGCGAGAGCCCCTGCCCCAGCGCAAGACCCGCCTGGCGGAAAGCGTATTCGGACATGCGGTGGCCCTGGCGGGCCCTGAGCGCGATCTTGTCCATTTCCGCGAGCGGCACGAACTTGGCCGGGATGGTATCCGGCGGCACTTCGAACGCGGTGCGCAGGATGCCGTAAAAGCCTGCGGAGGCCTCGATGCAGCCCTGCGCGCCGCACCGGCAGAGCTTGCCATCCGCCGAATTGAGCATATGGCCGAAATTCGGCGCCGTGACGGTCAGCTCGCCCATATGATCGAAACGGGCGATGCCAAGTCCGATACTGTGCCCGAGCGACAAGGCCGCCACGGCATGCAGATCGTTCACGCGCGCCTTTTCCATGCGCGAGGCCATGGCATGGGCCACCAGCAGCGTCTCGTTGCTGAGCAGGATCTTCGCCCGCCAAGCCGGCTGGAGCAGAGCGGCGAAATCGACCTGCTGCGCCCCGAAGACCGGCGACCAGACCAGCCGCGCCGATGCCGGATCGACAAGCCCCTTGCTGCTGATGGAGACGACAAGCACATCGTCGCGCCGGATCTGCGACCGCTCCACCAGCCTTTCAAGCGCCGCCACAAAGGCGGCCGCGAAGGGCCCGGTCGAGACATCCGCATGATTGCGCGGCTCCTCGAAGCGGTCGAGCAGCGTGCCGCCATAATCGGCCAGCGAATATTGCACCATATCGGACGAGATGCGCACGGCGATGAGATAACCGGCCTCGCGTCGCTGCCCGAAGATGACGCGGGGGCGTCCGCGCGAGGCCGCCGCCTGCTGTTCACGGCGCTCCAGAACCTCCGCCCTCTCCAGATCCGCGGTGATGGCGGAGACGGTGGCGGATGCCAGGCCGGTATGCTGGGAAATGTCGGTGTGGGCGAGCGGGCCATGCCGGCGAAGCGATGCCAGAACGAGCGCGCTGTTTTGCTGACGCACAAGCTCCGTGCTCGATTTTGTCAGCATCTTCCGATTCCATTCGCTCTTTCAGGCGGCAACACATGCTCCTCCCAAAGCATCTGTCACGCTATCGTTCAAGGCTTCACGCCCTGGTTGACAGCCTGGAAAACTTCTGACATTTATTTTCTCGACTGTCGAGAAAAAAGTCCCGGCATGGTCGGGAGGGGCATCGAGGCAGTGTTATCGTGACCGGTCGTTGATGGGGCGGGAGGTTCGCCCGGCGGCCGGCGTTCACTTGGGAGGATATTATGAAGTCCGTTTTGAAGCTGATGGCAGGGGCTGCCATCATCGTTTCCATGCATTCCGCTGTTCACGCCAAGGACCTCGTGGTCGGCGTTTCCTGGTCCAACTTCCAGGAAGAGCGCTGGAAAACCGACGAAGCCGCCATCAAGGCCGCTCTCGAGGCCACCGGCGACAAGTACATTTCCGCTGACGCCCAGTCGTCGGCAGCCAAGCAGCTGACCGACGTCGAGTCGCTGATCGCCCAGGGCGCCAACGCCATCATCGTGCTCGCCCAGGACAGCGATGCCATCGGCCCGGCCATCGAGAAGGCCGCGGCAGAAGGCATTCCGGTCGTCGGTTACGACCGCCTGATCGAGAACCCCTCGGCCTTCTACATCACCTTCGACAACAAGGAAGTCGGCCGCATGCAGGCCCGCGAAGTGTTCAAGGTGAAGCCGGAAGGCAACTACGTCTTCATCAAGGGCAACTCGGCCGACCCGAACGCCGACTTCCTCTTCGCCGGTCAGCAGGAAGTGCTGAAGGAAGCAATGGATGCGGGCAAGATCAAGAATGTCGGCGAAGCCTATACCGATGGCTGGAAGCCGGAAAACGCCCAGAAGAACATGGAGCAGTTCCTGACGGCGAACGACAACAAGGTCGACGCGGTCGTCGCCTCGAACGACGGCACGGCCGGCGGTGCGATTGCCGCACTCGCAGCCCAGGGCCTTGCCGGCTCCGTTCCGGTCTCCGGCCAGGATGCCGACCACGCCGCGCTCAACCGCGTCGCGCTCGGCACGCAGACGGTCTCCGTCTGGAAGGACTCGCGTGAACTCGGCAAGCGCGCCGCGGAAATCGCAGCGCAGCTCGCTGGTGGCAAGACCATGGACGAAATCGAAGGCGTCACCACCTTCAACGGCGGCCCGAAGGGCGTCGAGATGAAGTCTGTCTTCCTCGCACCGCTGCCCATCACCAAGGACAACCTGAACGTCGTCATCGACGCGGGCTGGATCTCCAAGGAAGCAGCCTGCCAGGGCGTTGCCGCCGGTTCCGTCGCGGCTTGCAACTGACCGCCCGCATCCGGGCAACAAGCTGACCATTGACCAGGCGCCGCGACCCACACGTTGCGGCGCCTGTGCGAGATCGGCAGCGGGCGCGGGACGAGACGGCAATCGATCCTTGAAAAACCGCCCGGACGGATACGTTAAACAGACATGAGGGGAACGGCAAAGCCATGGCCGACATCACCACTACCGCCGCCAATCGCGCGCGATCGGCAAGCGAGAACCCGGTGAAGCGCTTCTTTCGCGCCACCGAAATCGACACGCGCCTGCTCGGCATGGTCGGTGCCCTGCTGATCATCTGGATCGGCTTCAACATCCTGTCGGGCGGCCTGTTCCTGACACCGCGCAACCTGTGGAACCTCTCCGTTCAGACCGCGTCCGTCGCCGTCATGGCAACGGGCATGGTGCTGGTCATCGTCACGCGCAACATCGATCTCTCGGTCGGCTCCATCCTCGGCTTCGTCGGCATGATCATGGGCGTGCTGCAGGCCGAGATCCTGCCGCAGGTGCTGGGCTTCAACCACCCGGCAACCTGGATCCTCGCCCTTCTCGCGGGCCTGCTGCTCGGCGCGGCCATCGGTGCGCTGCACGGCGCGATCATCGCCTTCCTCAACGTTCCCTCCTTCATCGTCACGCTCGGCGGCCTTCTCGTCTGGCGCGGCGCCACCTGGTTCGTCACCAGCGGCCGCACGGTCGCGCCCATGGACGCCACCTTCCGCCTGATGGGTGGCGGCACCGAAGGCTCGATCGGCGCCACGGCAAGCTGGATCGTCGGCGCGCTGGCCTGCATCGCGATCGTCGCCACCATCATCAATTCGCGCAAGCAGCGCCAGCGCTTCGGCTTCCCGCAGCGGCCGATGTGGGCGGAGTATTTCCTCACCGCCGTGGGCTGCGCGCTGGTGCTCGGCGCCATCGCCGTCGTCAACAGCTACCCCTGGCCGGTCGCCATCGCCCGCAAATATGCCGATGCCAACGGCATCGCCTGGCCTGACGGCGGGCTGTTCATTCCGCACGGCATCGCCATTCCCGTGCTGATCGCCATCGTCGTCGGCATCGTCATGACCTTCATTGCCACGCGCCTGCGCTTCGGCCGCTATGTCTTCGCGCTCGGCGGCAACCCCGAGGCGGCCGAGCTCGCCGGCATCAAGACACGCTGGGTGACGGTCAAGATCTTTGCGCTGATGGGCATGCTCTGCGCCATCGCCGCCGCCATCTCCACCGCCCGCCTCAATGCCGCGACCAACGCGCAGGGCGAGCTCGACGAGCTCTACACGATCGCGGCTGCCGTGATCGGCGGCACGTCGCTTGCCGGCGGCATGGGCACAATCGCCGGCGCCATGCTCGGGGCGCTTGTCATGCAATCGCTGCAGTCGGGCATGGTGCTTGTTGGCATCGATACCCCGTTCCAGCGCATCGTGGTCGGTATGGTCCTCGTCGTCGCCGTCTGGCTCGACACGGTCTACCGCGCCCGCGCCAAGTAAGGAGCCGCACCAATGACGGACACTCGTACGCCCCTCGTGGAGATGAAGAACATCTCCATTTCCTTCGGCGGCATCCACGCCGTCGACAACGCCTCCGTCGACCTTTATCCCGGCGAGGTCGTGGCGCTGCTCGGCCACAACGGCGCGGGCAAGTCGACGCTCATCAAGATCCTCTCCGGCGCCTACAAGCGCGACAGCGGCGACATCCTGATCAACGGCGAGCCCGCCGACATCAACAACCCGCGCGACGCCAAGAAATACGGCATCGAGACGATCTACCAGACGCTCGCCGTCGCCGACAATGTCGACGCCGCCGCCAACCTCTATCTCGGCCGCGAACTGCGCACCCCCTGGGGCACGCTCGACGACGTGGCGATGGAGGCCAAGACGCGCGAGGTGATGGGAAGGCTCAACCCCAACTTCCAGCGCTTCAAGGAGCCGGTAAAGGCGCTTTCCGGTGGCCAGCGCCAGTCGGTGGCGATCGCCCGCGCCATCCTGTTCAACGCCCGCATCCTCATCATGGACGAGCCGACGGCAGCGCTTGGCCCCCAGGAGACCGCGCAGGTCGGCGAACTGATCAAGCAGCTGAAGAAGGAGGGTATCGGCATCTTCCTGATAAGCCACGACATCCACGACGTCTTCGACCTCGCCGACCGCGTCTCGGTGATGAAGAACGGCCAGGTCGTGGGGCACGCCCGCACCGAGGACGTCACCAAGGACGAGGTGCTCGGCATGATCATCCTCGGCAAGGTGCCCGAAAAGGCCATCCCCGGCCCCGGCGCCATGCAGACGACCTGATCCGCCCGACAAAGGAAGCCGCCCCCCGGCGGCTTCCCCCTGGCATCACAGCCAGCCATCAGTTCACCTTTTCTCCAATTTCCCGATTGAAGCCCGCCCCCACCTGGGCTAAGAACCCTTCATCGGACAGGCGATTCATCGCCCTGGATGCACCCGTAGCTCAGCTGGATAGAGTGTTGGATTCCGATTCCAAAGGTCACAGGTTCGAATCCTGTCGGGTGCGCCATATAACTGTTTGAAATCATTATTCCATCAGTTTGTGCTTTTCGTCGACCCAGATTCGATCAGCACCGTGCGTGCCTCCGACAGGCTACGGCTTTTTGGCTTTGAATGGACGCTCGAGCAACTCGTTTGGAATCGAATGCTCTCTCCATTCTCCCTCGACTAAAGAAAAGATGCGGTTTCCGTAATCGAACAGGTACAGTCTGTCTTCCCGGGCAAAAACTGCCGATGGCTGAACCCGTTTGCTGCCGAGTTGGAGCGTCACCTTTGGTGTAAAGGTTTTTGCTGAATGTCCATCGAAACGAAACAATTCCGAGTCCGCGATGAGGACCAATTCGCCATCGAGATAAGCAGCGCCAGAATAATGTTTCTCGCGGTCCGGCGACGATGAAATCTCCGAAAAACCGTTCTCGGGTGTTCCGATCATGACCAGACCGTCGGAGCCCACCAAGTAATCGTTGCCTCGATTGTCCGACGTGACGGCAGCTAACCACGCGTATGGTGGTGACGTCCTGGCAATCCGTTCAGGCAATACCTGTCGTTTCCAGCGGCCGGGTGTTCCCGTGAAAAGCGCGGTCAGGACCGGATGCGTACCCTTCTCAGCTCTCAATCTTTTCTTCAGTTCGAAGCGTTCGTCTTCCGGCATGTCACTTCGATACAGGGGATGGCCCGGGTAAAGGTTGAAGTATCGTTGGTTCGGTCTCTGAATCGCAACGATAAAGATTTCACCCCTGATGTTCTCGCCGAGAATGGCCCATTCAGCCTCGGAATAAGGATATTCCGTTGGAAGAGACGGCGATACGTCCTCCCAGCTCTCGCCTTTTCCGAGCTTCAGGAAGTTCCCGCTGCCTGCGACCAGCCAACGATCGTTGTAAGGAAAAATCGAGCGGAAATCGATTTCGGCGGCGGTATCCGATTCGGCTTGAGTGCCGGGGATGATGAAATGCTGAGAACCATCCGGGCCGACAACGTAAATATCGCCCTGCAGGCTGATCGTGACATAGGACGGCGCTGCATCGTCTCTCAACGACGGTAGCGGGCGGATGTCGCGCAACTCCCTGCGAACATCCGACCGCGAAAATGTCTGTTCGACGGCGTCGTGCATGAGAATGATCGTGTAGGGATCGTCCCAACGCGGTCCGCCCACCAGAGCAGCGAAATGACGGTCAGTGCCCGCCATGCTGGACTGGTAGAGTTTGGGCTCCCATTTGCCGTACAGGTCTTCGAAATCTTCGTCGCCGTTCAACATATCGTTCAAGAATATTCTCCAGTTCAGGGAGCGTCAGCAATTTTGCCGGCAGGGAGCGACTTTTCCTTGGTTCTTCAAAATGCGGAAAGGCCTTTCTTCCTTTTCACCTGTTCTTGCGCAGCTTTGTCGATTTTATTCGTTTCCGGTGGCGTATCCCGAGACGCCAGCATCGGAGATAGCCAACCGGATCCAACGAGAATAACAACTGTTGCGTGCCGGCTACAGCAAATCGGCGTTATCGGGGTTAGAAGCATCAAAACGCAAGCCGGCCACGGGGGAATCAACGAATGCTTAAAGCAGTACTTTCGGCAATTGCTATGTCTCTGATGACGATGAGCGCCTATGCGGCGGACATGGCGAGTCCGATGACCTCCCCCGAAGCTGACTATGCAACGCCGTTCCAATGGTCCGGCGCCTATGTTGGTGCCGATATCGGTCATGGCTGGCTCAACGGGGATTTCTCCGCTCTCGGAACGTCCATCAGCGAAGATTTCAATGGCGCGACGCTTGGGGGCTTTGTTGGCTACAACTGGCAGTTCTCGAACGGCTTCGTAACCGGCGTCGAGGGCGACGTATCGTACAACTGGAATGACAAGGAATTCAACAACGGCGAGTCCGGCACGGAATGGGCCGGGTCGGTGCGGGGACGGGTCGGTTTCGCGATTGACCGCGCGCTCGTTTATGGCGCTGGCGGCTGGACCGCAACACGCGGATTCGTCAAGGACATTCCGTCGGGTCAGGAGTTCTCGAAGACTTTCAGCGGCTGGACCATCGGCGCAGGCGTTGAATATGCGGTTACCGACAACGTCTTTGTCCGTGGTGAGTATCGCTACAACAACTTCGGCGATAAGGACATCGACGTCGGTCCCGGCATCATCAACGTCGACTTCGACCAAAGCGTCGTCAAATTCGGCTTGGGCGTAAAGTTCTAATTTCTCGCAGGACTTCAATGTTAACCCCGCTTCGGCGGGGTTTTCCGTATTCCACGCAACCACCAGCCAGCCACGACTTCGGCAGCCACCTCTCGTGGCATCGCGCGCGGCCATGCATCATCGTTGCAGCCCGTCCACATCGCGTTCACACTGGCTACATAAATAACCCGCCCGCCAGCAGCGCCACGAGGCTGATGAGCTGTAAGGATGTATCGAGGGTCATCCGAGGCCATGCCCACCGTGATCAAGCGCCTGCTTGTCAGGGCGGCTCTTGAAACGCGGCTGTGGTGGTCGTCGGATCTCGTGATGGAGATCCTGGCAGAGGCGCCGCTTGGCTGGCATCGGCAGTTTTCGCCGCCGGCTCCGGCGCCATGCCGAATGCTTCTCTGAGCGTCGCCTCGCTTCTTCGGGCGAACCGCCGGGCCGCGTAACGACCCCAGGCAATATTTTGCGGTGGCAGGGGACCGGTCAGGCGTTCGATGATCTGTTCCGGCGCGACGGCGATGTGCAGGAGATTTTCCACCGTGCACAGACGGTGGGCAAGCGAGCCCTGCCGCACCACGACGGGAATGCCGAGCTGCACGGCCCGTCCCAGGATGCCGCTGGCATGATCGCCGGCGCGCGGATAGAAGCACCAGATCGCATCGCTCGCCGCGTAGGCGCCCAGCAGCTCGGCATGCGACAGCGCACGATCCACCGCGACACCGCCGGCCTCTTCCAGCACCAGGGCGTATTCGGCGATATCAGGCGCGACTTTGCCGCAAGCGAGAAAGGTGAAGCGCTTCCGCAGGACGGAAAAGCGCGCGAAGGCGTCGGAAAAGAGATCGAAACCCTTGCCGCGGCTTTGTGTGCCGAGCGCCGTCATCACGAAGCGGTTTCCCGGACGGCGTTCCCGGCGCAGCCGCTCCACCGCGTCACGCTCCTCTTCCGTCACGTCCCAGAGCTGGAAGTCGTATATCCAGCCGTCTGCGATCGTCGCGAAAGCCGGAAAGACATTGAACGGCACGATCGTGAGGGTGCGCACCGTGCGACAGCGCTTCATCACGCGCAGCACCATGCGCCGGAAGCGGCAGCGCAGGCGCGGGGAAACGGCAATCGGCATGGGCCGCAACAACAGCCCAACGGTTCGCCGGCCGGCTAGGGCGCGCACAACGGCGACCAGGACGTAGAGAAGGAATGTCTCCTCCACCGCGAGGAAAATGACCGCCGCCCGTGACAGGAAAAGATCGCGCACACGCCCGCGGCGCGCACCGAAAAGCCGTTCCAGCACGTGCAGATAGGTCGGTCGGCGCCCCGTCTCGCTGTGCATGTAAACGACAGGACCGGCGGGACAGTCAGCCCTCCCGCCGGTCCCTTGCCGCCCCCCCAGCCAGGCGCCCCACGCCCCCATACTTTCCGACCGCGCAAGCGTACCCGACGCCGCCGGCTGTCCTGCGTCAGCCTGCATGCCTTTCCCCCGGATGCATCGCAGCGTGCTTTTCGGCGCACACGGAAACCGCCCGGCACGCCGTGTTCCGACCTGCCGCTAAAACAATTCATCCGAAGGTCAGACACCTTGGAATGCAACTTTATCGCTAATAATGAGACTTTAACTTGTTTTTAACAAAGATCAAGCGCGTTCTACAACCTGAAAAGGCATTCCGTCATATCCGGTTGCATGCTTGTCGCGCGCCGCCGCAGCGTCCATAAAGATCCCTCACCCAAGCAACCGGGATCCGCATGAACCTTAAGGAATTCGCCAGCCGCATCGGACTGTCAGCGACGACGGTGAGCCGGGCGATGAGCGGCTATCCGGAAGTGCGGCCCGAAACGCGCGCGCGGGTGCTGGAGGCCGCCGAGAAGCTGGGCTACCGGCCGAACATCAGCGCACAACGCCTTGCGACGGGCCGGGCCGGCGCCATCGGCATCGTGTTCCAGGGCGGCGGACGCTTCGGCCCGCATTCAAGCGAGCTCATGGGCGGGCTATCGACGCGCCTGCAACGGGACGGCATCGATATCCTCGTCTCGACCGTGGAGACGGAAGAGGAGGAGATGGCGGCCTACCGGCGGCTTGCCGCCAGCAAGCGGGTCGACGCGGTGATCCTCCATACGCCGGCCTGCAAAGACAAGCGCATCACCCTGCTCCAGGCGCTCGGTCTTCCCTTCGTCGTGCACGGGCGGAGCGAGGCGGAAAAGCCCTTCGCCTTTCTCGACATCGACAATTTCGGGGCTATCGCAGAGGCGACGCGGCATCTTGCCGGACTTGGCCATCGCCGCATCGCCCTCATCAACGGCGATACGGCAAGCACCTACGCTCGCGACCGGGAGGACGGCTATCGCACGGCGCTGGAAGAGCATGGCCTGACGCCCGACCCCGCGCTGATGAGCCGTGGCGAATTCACCGACGAAACCGGCTTCCGCCTCACGCAGGGCTTTCTCGCCCTGTCCGCCCCGCCGACCGCGGTCATTGCGGGCTCCATGATGTCGGCGCTCGGCGCCATGCGGGCCATCCGCATCGCTGGGCTCTCGCCCGGAACCGATATCGCGATCGTCGCCCATGACGACGTCTTTCCCTATCTCAGCCCCGATAACCTCGTGCCGGCCGTCACGACCACGCAATCGCCGATGCGTGCGGCCGGCGAGCGTATCGGCGACATGGCGCTGCGGCTGCTGCAAGGTGAACCGCCGGAGGCGTTGCAGGAGGTCTGGCCGGTGGAGCTTATCGTGCGCGACTCCACGCGCCCTGCCCCGGCCTGAGATCACACCGCGAGTTCGCGCCGCTCCCTCTCGGTTTCCATGGCAAGATCGAGCACTTTCTGGAGGTCGGCTGCGTGGCGGAAACCCGGCTCGATCATGGTGCGCGCTTCAACCGCGGCGGCGAAGCGCTGATAGTTGGTGAGGACGGAGCCCGCATCGATATCGCGCCAGATGGCCTTCTCGACATCCTCGCCCAGGCAGCCGCGCAGCCTTGATCCTTCCGTGGAGTGCACCACCTCGAGCGCACCCCTGTCGCCATGCATGCGCAGGCGCAACTCGTTGAGGTGGCCCGTCGCCCAGCGGCTGGCATGGATGACGCCGAGCGCGCCGTTCGCGAAGTCGACGGTCATGGTGAAGCTGTCATTGGCATCGAGATCATATTCGCCGATGCGGTTGTCCGGCGCCTTGTCGAAAGCCTTCATCCGGGCAAACACATGCTCCACATCGCTCGCGGCACCGTAGCTCGCGAAGTCGAGAATGTGGATGCCAACATCGCCGAGAACGCCGTTGGAACCGTGGCGCGTGGAAAGGCGCCAGAGCCACTGGCTCTCCGTGGCCCAGTTGCCCCAGGCCTTCGAGACCAGCCAGCTCTGGAGATAGGAGGCCTCGACATGGCGGACATGGCCGATCTCGCCGGCCAGAACCATGGTGCGCGCCACCTGCAGCGGCGCGACATTGCGGTAGGTGAGGTTGACCATGGTGACGAGGCCGGATGCCTCGGCGACGCGCGCCATCTCGTCGGCCTTGGCGTAGGTCTCGGCCAGCGGCTTCTCGCACATGACATGCTTGCCGGCGGCCAGCAGCGCCAGGGTGGTCGGGTGGTGCGCCCGGTCCGGCGTCACATTGGTTGCGGCATCGAAGCCGTTCCATGCGATGGCATCGTCCAGCGAAGTAAAGACATTGGGAATGTCGTGCATATCGGCGAAAGCTTTTGCACGCGAGGGATCCACATCAACGGCACCGATGAGGGTGACGCCGGGGATCGCGGCGAAATGCTGGGCATGGGCCTTTGCCATGCCGCCGGTTCCGAGAATGAGAAGACGCATGGAAACCTCAACGATATCCGGCTTCGCCGGCTTCATGCAGTTTGGGCCCGCGTTCCTCGATCGGCTCCAGCGCCTGTTCGACGGGCACGTTCGGCGCGTCGTGGATGGCCGCATAGGTGCCTTGCGGATTGAAGGCCCACTTGACGCCGTTGACCAGCACCTTCTGCACGGTGGCATCGTGATAGGTCGGATAGGTCTCGTGGCCGGGGCGGAAGTAGAAGATGTTGCCGGCGCCGCGCCGCCAGGTCATGCCCGAGCGGAAGACCTCCCCGCCGGCAAACCACGAGATGAAGACCGTCTCCAGCGGTTCCGGGACCGAAAACTGCTCGCCATACATCTCCTCGTTTTCCAGGACGAAGTTTTCGCCCAGCCCCTCGGCGATGGGGTGGCGCGGATTGATCACCCACAGGCGCTCGCGCTCGCCCGCCTCGCGCCATTTCAGCGCGCAGGGCGTGCCCATCAGCCGCTTGAAGATCTTCGAGAAATGGCCGGAGTGAAGGACGAGCAGCCCCATGCCTTCCCAGACGCGCCTGGCCACACGCTCGACCACCGCATCATCGACGGCACCGTGATCCTTGTGGCCCCACCACAAAAGCACGTCCGTCTCGGCAAGGCGCTGTTCGCTGAGGCCGTGTTCCGGCTCCTGAAGCGTGGCCGTCGTGGCTTCGATGGCGGTATCCCTGTTGAGCACGTCGGCGATCGTGTTGTGCATGCCGTCGGGATAGATCGAGCGTACGATCTCGTTCGTCTGCTCGTGGATGTTTTCACCCCATACAATGGTGCGTATCGCCATGTGTCGTTCCTCTGAAGCCAAATTGAAACCGCTTTCAATTTTCCCGAATCGTTAGAACCAGTCCCGATTCTTTGCAAGCGGGACGCCCTGCGGATTCCGGTATCCTTCAGTGGAATGTCGACTTGGAGAAAAGGTTCAGCACAAGAACGCCGGCAATGATCAGACCGAGACCGACAAGGGCCGCCGGATCGAGCTTCTGGCCGAAGAAAAAATAGCCGACGAGCGAGATCAGAACGATGCCGAGACCGCTCCAGATTGCGTAGGCGATACCCACGGGCACATAGCGCAGGCTCCAGGACAGGAAGAAGAAGGCGATGGCGTAGCAGACGACCATCGCCATGGTGGGAACGAGGCGGGTGAAATGCTGCGCGGCCTGCATGGCGGAGGTTCCGAGCACCTCGAAAACGATGGCAACCACGAGGACGGCGTAGACGATGGCGGGGTTCATGGCTTTGCTCCGGCGCGCAGGCGCCAACAGAAAATCAGAGGCGGGACATATCCAGCAACCGCTTCAACAGGGTCGCCCGCATCGCCGTGTCTATGACCGACACGCCGAGCAGGTCGTCGAGCCACAGGCCGTCCACCGCGTAGCGGGCAAGCGTGGCATCGAGGGACGAGTCCGTGCCAATATTCTCGACAAGATGCCGGTCGAACCATTCCCGCCACCGGTCGCGCAGATGCGGCTCGGAAATCAGCGCAACGGTCAGCACCTTCCATCTCTCGCCATCCTCCAGCCCTTCCGGCTGGAAGAAGGCGCCGATATAGGCCCGCGTGAACCGGCCCTTCGGCTCCGGATCGGCCTTCATCCGCTCGGCCAGAACCCGATCAAGGTTCTGCGTCACATCGTCGAACAGGCCATCGAGCAGCGAAAGCTTGTTGGGGAAGTGATGCAGCAGGCCGCCCTTGCTGACGCCTGCCGCCTGGGAGACTGCATCGAGCGTCACGCTCGCCGGCCCCTTTTCCAGCGACAGGCGCGCCGCCACGGCAAGTACCTGCCGGCGGACGGCCTCGGGATGTTTCTTTCGATGATGTGCCTTGCTCATGGCAAAACATACCGTCTGGACGGTTTTATGTCAATCGCGCTCGTGCGGCCGCGCTGACGCGCGGTTCGTCGCAGGCATCGCGCCGCCATTGTCAGCCCTGCGGGCAGGCGCTAAGACCGAGCAAACGGAAGAGCGCCATGACGGACGAACACGACGGACAGGGACGAGAGACGATCACCCTTTATGAGGCCGTTGGCGGCGACGCCGGCGTGCGTGCGCTGACGCGTCGATTCTACCAGCTGATGGATACCTTGCCGGAAGCCGCGCGGTGCCGGGCCATCCACCCGGCAGACCTCACCGGCAGCGAGGAAAAGCTCTACGAGTACCTGACGGGCTGGCTTGGCGGCCCGCCGCTCTATACCGACAAGCGCGGGCATCCGATGCTGCGCCGCCGGCATTTCGATGCGGCGATCGGCCCGGCGGAGCGCGACGAATGGCTGCTCTGTTTCGTGCAGGCACTGGAGGAAACGGTGCCGAGCGCGGGCCTGAGGAAGATCATCCTCGAACCGGTAACGCGCCTCGCCCACCACATGCAGAACCAGGATTGAACCAATGTCGTTTTCGTTTCGCTCGACGAGCCTCCTGATCGCCGGCCTCACGGGCCTCACCGGCATCGTGGCGGCGGCGGCCGCGTCCCATGGCAGCGATCCGCGCCTGATGGCGGGCGCGTCGGCCATGTGCCTCGCGCATGCGCCCGCGCTGATCGCGCTCTACGGGGCCTGGGGGTCCGTGCGCACCGCGCCGGTTGCCGCTCTTCTGATGATTGTCGGGACCGCGCTCTTTGCAGGCGATCTCGTCATGCGCCACTTTTCCGGCCACGGGCTGTTTCCGATGTCGGCACCCACCGGTGGCGTCATCATGATGACGGGATGGCTGGCCGTGGCGCTGGGAGCCTTCCTGCCGCGCAACGACGCCTGAACGGCATTCGTCCACCAACGAGAAAGGCCCGGCGTCGCAACACCGGGCCGTCACGAATTGACGCTGGCGAAAATCGTCTCAGGCGCCGACGACGGCGGTGAAACCTTCGAATTTCGGCGGGCCGAGATACATGGCGCGGTTGTCACCGGCATTCTTGTGGGCTTGCCGGAAGTTCTCGGATTTCGTCCAGGCAACAAAGTCATCCTTGCTCGCCCACACGGTATGGGAGGCAAACAGCGTGTAACCTTCCTCCGCATCGGTATCGCCGCGCAACAGGTGGAAGGTCTTGAAGCCGGGCATTTCGGCAAGGCTCGATTCGCGGCCCTTCCAGATGTTCTCGAAATCCTCCTCATGGCCGATGGCGATACGAAAGCGGTTCATGGCGACGAACATGCAGGACCTCTCAGTGCTTTTCCCGCCGCAGGCGATCCGGCACGGGGAAAGCTACGACATTGTCGTTGCGCGCATCAAGACCAGGCTCGCCCTCGAAACCGGCTGCGCGGACGGGACGGACATTCCGGAAGGGAAACGCCGTCACATTGCCGCTCTCAAGCATCTCCGCCCGGTTCGCCATCCATTCGTAGAGTTCCGGCACGAGGCCGTCGCCATTCTGCGCAGCGAGCTTGTGAAGGCCGATCATCATGAAGGGCTCGGGTCTCTCGTCACTCACTGCACGTTGTCTCCCTGGCTCATGCTCTGCAGGGCGCGCTCGAAGGAGGATTTGCTGCCGTTGCGCAGTGGCACGAAGGCCTTCTCCCACTTCTTGCAGCCCGTCTTCACGCGGATGCAGGCATCGTGGCTGATACAGTCGATGGGGCAGAACACGCAATCGACCGAGGGCAGCACATTGTCGATGCGGGAAACCGCCTCGCGCAGACCGCCGTCATGGTGGATGAGGTTGGCGCCGTAGGAACTGGCGATCTGCCTCAGATGCGCGACCTGGCAATCACGGCCGCCGACATACAGGAAACTGCGCCCCTTCAGTTCGGCCTTGCCATCGGACTTCTGGTCGGTCTCGACATCCCGGCGGGCCTGATGCTTCTGCCTGTTCTTCTCACGCATGGCTTTCCTCTCCGCTTCACCCGTCCTGCGCTTGATGGTGGTCACTTCCACGCTGTGCGGCGCCTTCACCTCGGCCTGCACGGTGGCAGCCGCCACTGCCGGGGCAACCGTGTCCGCTGCTGCCGCCACCTGCTTCCTGAGCGCGGCCAGCTGGCGTTCCAGGTCGGCGATACGCCGGTCACGCTCGGCAATCTTCGCCTTCAGGATCGATTCCATACGCCCCGCAGTCATTCCGTTCATGCAACATCCCCTTTGGTACTCTGCCGCTGCAGAGCCTCAGTCGGACGCAACCTACAAAACTTGATTTTCATAGTAAAGTATAAACATGACCATAAAACTCATATTTTATGGCAAAAGAATCCCGCCTGTCGCAGGACGGCGGGATAACAGCCTCAGTTGAAGACGATCGGGACCGTGAACGCCCAGGACGAACGCCCGGCCGCCTCGGGAATCTTCGCGAAGGGAGCAGCACGCATCACGGCCTCCACGGCCGCATTGTCCAGCGCGCCACTGCCGGAACTGCGCGCAACCCGTACACCACTCGCCTGACCGCCGGCGCCAACGGTGAAACTCACCACGACGCTGCCGCGATCGCCACCCGACACGCGCCGCTTGGCGCGATTGATCTTGCTGCGCACCTTGCCCGGATAGTTGCTGACGGCGGCGTTGCCGGCCATCGTCGAATTGCCCTTCTTCTGGCCGCCGACGGCGCCCGCCTTCACATCGGCGGAACCATCCACCTCGCCGCGGGTCGCATTTTCGCGGGCCTTGCCGTCCTCGCCGGCCTTGCGCACGACCTTCTGCTTGGGCTTCTTGCGCTCCACCTTCTTGACCGGCTTTTCCTTCTTCACCTCGGGAGCCGGCTTGATCTCGCGCTCGGGCTCGATTTCCGGCTTGATCTCCGGGATCGGCACGGCCGCGATCTCGACCTCCGCGGAGGGAACGATCATTTCCTCGACGGGCTGGGACACGATCGGCTCGACGGGCGCGATCTCGCTTGTCTCGGGCGTGATTTCCGTCGGCTGGATTTCGGCCACTTCCTGCGGCTCAGGCTCCGTCACCTCAGGCTGGATGGTCTCGGGCGTGATCGTGTCGTCCGGCTTGCCCGATTCGACCGCCTCGAATGCGCCATTGCCGAGCATCGCCACCTCGGCGACGACGCCGCCGGCAACCAACGCCTCTTCCTCCGGCGGTTGCGGCGCCATGGTGAGGATTGCAGCCGCGCCCGCGTGAGCAAGCAGGGAAAGAATGCCCGCACCGCCCCAGAGCCACTTGCTTCCAGCCATCACGTCACCCGTATTTCCGTTTCACGCATCGCGATGCGTCATGCACCGCGCATTCGCCTCAATACCTTCGGTTCAACCGTCGAGGCCGGCAGGCGCCTTGCTGCGCGTGACGATACCATCCATGCAGCGGCCCTTGTCCAGCCCTTCGCCCTCGCAGACCGGGGCGTCGTTGATCAGCAGGCTCTTCACCGTCTCGCACTTGATGCCCGGCACGTCGAACTGGCGCACCTTGGACTTGCCGGCCGGCAGGTCGCGGAAGTCGAGCAGCGCAAGGCGCTCCACCGTGCCCTTGTCGTTGAAGATCACGAACTCGAACGACACCTTCGAAACGTTCTGTGCAAATCCGTTGCCGGCGACGAAGGTGAAGAGGCAGCCCTTCTGCGACGCGGCCAGCGCGTTCAGCTCGATATCCAGCCCCTTGGCTTTTGCGGCCTCCTGGGCTGCGGCACCGGTGACGGCGGCAGCGGACAGCATCGCGGAAATCAGAAGGGTGCGTCGGATCATGGGTCTCGCCTGCTTCATTGTCGGCCGGCTCACGCGGCCATCGCCATTTCCACCAGCCCGAACAATTAACATGACTTCTTGAGACTGGTATTGCGTCAATAGATAAATATGAGTAAGCAAGTCAAGATAGTAAACCCCAGAATTCCTGTCAAACCCCTGCTGCACCGAGAAAAATCCCGGGAAAAAAGCAGGCCAAGAAATTGTAACACGCATATCGACGAAGGCCGCGCCCGATGACCAACACGACCCGACCGACCCCTGCTGAAATCCGCGCCTTCCGCGCCGAAAATCCCAAGATGCGCGAGCGCGACATCGCCGCCCAGCTCGGCATTTCGGAAGCGGCGCTCGTGGCGGCAGAAGTCGGGCTGACGGCCGTGCGCATCGATGGTGATGCCAACCGCTTCCTGGAGCGCTCCGAAGCGCTGGGCGAGGTCATGGCGTTGACCCGCAACGAGAGCGTGGTGCACGAAAAGATCGGCGTCTTCGAGAAGATCAACACCGGCAAGCATGCCTCCATCGTGCTCGGCGAGAACATCGACCTGCGCATCTTCCCCGGCACCTGGGCGCATGGCTTCGCCGTGACGAAGACCGACGGCGACCAGGTTCGCCGCAGCCTCCAGTTCTTCGACAAGGCCGGCAATGCGGTTCACAAGGTCCACCTGCGCCCGGCTTCCAACCTCGAGGCCTATGAGGCCATCGTCGCCGACTTCCGCCTGGACGACCAGTCGCAGGAATTCGTCGAGGTCATCTCGGAAAAGACCGTCGAGACCGGCCCGGTCGACGTGGAGGCGCTACGCGAAAACTGGAGCGCGATGACGGATACGCACCAGTTCTTCGGCATGCTGCGCAAGCTCAAGATCGCCCGCCAGGATGCCGTCCGCAGCGTTGGTGAAGACTTCGCCCATGAAGTGCGCGCCGATGCCGTCAGCGCCCTGCTGCATGCCTCGGCCGAACGCGGCGCCGATATCATGTGCTTCGTCGGCAACCATGGCACGATCCAGATCCATACCGGTCCCGTCCACAACATCCAGCCGATGGGCCCGTGGATCAACGTCATGGATCCGACCTTCCACATGCACCTGCGGACCGATCACGTCGCCGAATGCTGGGTCGTGCGCAAGCCGACCAGCGACGGCCATGTCACATCGCTTGAGGCCTACGATGCCAGCGGCGAAATGATCGTGCAGTTCTTCGGCAAGCGGAAGGAAGGCATGACGGAACGCGCCGACTGGCGCGAGATTCTCGAAAGCCTGCCGCGCCCCGACAGCGCCGCCGCCTGAGGACCTTTCGCCGCAGGATCACCACCCGAGGATAAGACCATGAGCAAGAGCTTCGACTTCCGCCGCGCCCACCCCTGGGAAGTGGCCCTGACCGTCTTCGCGCTGTCCGCCCCGCTGCTTCTGCCCTTGTCGACGGCGGGCTCGCAAGGCTTCGTCCGCCAGGCGGTCGCCCAGGAGATGCAGCAGGTCGACACCTCCAAGGTGGTGGTGATCGGCGGTGCGCTCACGGAGATCGTCTACGCGCTGGGTGAAGAAGGCCGCCTCGTGGCGCGCGATTCCACCAGCATGTATCCCAGGGAAGCCATGAAGCTGCCCGACGTCGGCTACATGCGCGCGCTTTCGCCGGAAGGCGTGATGGCCGTCAACCCGACCGCCATCCTCGCCATCGAAGGCAGCGGCCCCGCCGATGCGCTGGCGGTGCTGAAGAGCAGCGGCATTCCCTTCGAAACGGTTCCGGAAGGCTTCGACCGCGCGGCCATCCTGAAGAAAATCGATATCGTCGGCACCTTCCTCGGCGTGCCGGAAAAGGCGAAGGCGCTGGAAGAAAAGGTCGGCGCCGATCTGGACGCCGCCATCGCCGAAGCCGCCAAGCGGCCGGAAAGCGAGCGCAAGCGCGTCCTCTTCGTCCTGAGCTTCCAGAACGGCAAGGTCATGGCGGCCGGCGGCCACACGGCAGCGGACGGCATCATCGGCCTGTCGGGCGGCATCAATGCGACGGACAGCGCTTTCGAAGGCTACAAGCCGCTCACCGACGAGGCCGTCGTCAACGCCAAGCCGGATGTCATCATGCTGATGGATCGTCCGGGCCACGGATCGAGCGACGAGGAGGTCCTGAAGCATCCGGCGATCTCGCTGACGCCGGCCGCCGCGAACAAAGCGATCCTGCGCATGGACGGCCTGCATCTGCTCGGCTTTGGTCCGCGCACCGCTTCCGCCATCCGCGACCTCAACAAAGCACTGTACGGCAAGACCGGCAATGTCTCTCAATGATGCCTTGCGCAACCCTGCGCACGGTTCCCGCCTGATGCGGACCGCGCGGCCCCGCGCCGAAGGCGACAGGAGCGCGGTCGCCCGCCTGACGCTGGTCATCCTCGTCGGGCTGTCCCTGATCGCGCTCGCGCTCTCCATCGCCACGGGCGCGTCCGATGCATCCGCGCTGCGCGTCATCGGCGCACTGCTCGGCGGCACAGAGGATACCGTGCTGAGCATGCGCGACCGCATCATCGTGCTCGATATCCGCATGCCGCGCGCGCTGCTCGGCTTCCTGATCGGTGCTGCGCTCGCCATGTCCGGCGCCGTCATGCAGGGGCTCTTCCGCAACCCGCTCGCCGACCCCGGCCTGGTCGGCATATCCTCGGGTTCCGCCCTTGGCGCGGTGCTGATGATCGTGCTCGGCGCCAGCATGCCCGCCGGCCTCATGGCCTCCCTCGGCGCCTTCACGTTGCCGGCGGCTGCCTTTGTCGGCGGTCTCCTGACGACGCTGCTGCTGTACCGCATCGCCACGCGCGGCGGCCAGACGTCGGTCGCCACGATGCTGCTCGCCGGCATCGCCATTTCCGCGCTGGCCGGCGCCGTCACCGGCATCCTCATCTACATGGCCGATGACAAGCAGCTGCGCGACATCACCTTCTGGGGCCTGGGCTCGCTTTCCGGCATGACCTGGACGAAGGTCGCCGCCGCGGCGCCGATCATCCTGCTCGCCCTCGTTGTCGTGCCCTTCCTGTCGCGCGGGCTCAACGCCATCACGCTGGGCGAGGCCGCCGCCTTCCACATGGGCGTTAAGGTGCAGCGGCTCAAATACACCGCCATCGTCGCCGTTGCCGGCGCGGTCGGCGCATCAGTCGCCGTCAGCGGCGGCATCGGTTTCGTCGGCATCGTGGTGCCGCACCTGCTGCGCCTCGTCATCGGGCCCGACCACCGCTATCTCCTGCCGGCGTCTGCCCTGCTGGGCGGCGTCCTGCTGCTCGGCGCCGATATGCTGGCGCGCACCATCGTCGCACCGGCTGAAGTGCCGATCGGCATCATCACCGCGCTTGCCGGCGCGCCCTTCTTCCTCTGGGTGCTGCTGCGCCATCGCGGACGCAACGGCTGGTAGGACAAGATGATCGACGCCAGAAACCTGACGGTCAGCCTCGCCGGCAAGACCATCGTGCACAGCGTTTCGCTCACCGCGAAAGCCGGCGAGATCACCGCGATCGTCGGCCCCAACGGCTCCGGCAAGACGACCACCATGAAGGCCATTGCGGGTGAACTGCCCAGCAAGGGCGAGATCACCCTGAACGGCCACGATATCCGCGCGCTCGAACCGTGGCAGCTTGCCGTCAAGCGCGCCGTGCTGCCGCAGGCCGCAGCCATCGCCTTCCCCTTCACGGTGCGGGAGATCGTGCGTCTCGGCCTCACTGTCGGTCCCAACCGCCATGCCGATCGCATCGACGCCATCACGTCCGAAGCGCTCGCCGCGGTCGATCTCGGCGGTTTTGCCGGCCGCTTCTACCAGGAGCTTTCCGGCGGCGAACAGCAGCGCGTGCAGCTGGCCCGCGTGCTCTCGCAGATCTGGGAGCCGGTGCTCGACGGCGAGCCCTGTTTCCTCATGCTCGACGAGCCCGTTTCGGCGCTCGATATCCGCCACCAGCTCACCATCATGCAGCTGGCCAGGCGCTACTGCGAGGGCGGCGGCGGCGTGATCGCGGTCATGCACGACCTCAACCTGACGGCGATGTTCGCCGATCACATGGTGATGATGAAGAACGGCAGCGTCGCCCGTGCCGGCCGCCCCGCCGACGTGATGACGGACGATGCCATGGAAGCGGTTTTCGGCTGCCGCATGCGCATCAACGGCGTGCCGGGTCCTGGCGTGCCTTTTGTCCTTCCGCACACCGCGTCGTACTGATTCCTCGGAACCTTTTTGCGCCCGCCACGTTAAGTTGCCGGAAAACCGTTCCGCCAAGGGGGTGGAGCGCGTATCGCACGCGCCTGACTAAGGCGTCCGGAAAAGGAGAAACGGTATGGCCAACGGAATGTTTTCATCGCGCAAGAAGAGCATCCGCGAAGATCTGAACGACAAGGCAAGCGCCGTCGAAGACCAGATTGCCGAACTGCGCGAAGAGCTCGCCGCGCTGGCCCGCAGCATGGCCGACGATGCCGCAAGCGGCGCGAGCAGCATTCGCAAAAAGGCGCGCGCCGCCAAGGCGGATGCGCGCGATACCGTTCGTGGCCTGAAGAGCCGCGCAGACACGGATATCCGCGACATGATTGCCGCCGGCGAGGATATTCTGGCGGAATTCCAGTCCCGCTACCAGGATTCCGGCCGCAAGGCCCGCGAAGCCGTGCGCGAGCATCCGCTGGCGACCCTCGGCATCGCTGCTGCCGCCGGCTTCCTGCTGGCCGGCCTGCTGCGCCGCTGATCGAACACGCCTTGAAACGGGGAGGCCGCTCGGCTTCCCCGCCTTGTTATTTTGCGGAGCGCAAAAGCATGCTGTCACTGGGGGCCGTTCTCGTCCAAAATCTCGTCAGCCGCGTCACCGACCGGGTCGACGAGACCGTGGATATCGCCAAGCGAAGCGCAATCGCCGGCCTTGTGATCGGGCTGCTTCTGCTGACTGCCTATGTCCTGACGATCGTTGGCGCAGCCATCCTGCTTGCGCGGCATTACGGCGCCGGCCCTGCCCTGTTCGGACTGGCGGGCGGCTTTCTTGTCCTGGCGCTGATCATTCTCGGCATCGTCGCCGCCCGCAACAAGCGCGAGCGGGAATTGCGCCGCCTGCGGCGCCAGCAGCTCGCCGCACGCCGTGACCTCATGGCGGCTGCCGCCACCATGGCGACACGCAAACCCTTCGCGGCGACGGCCATCGCACTCGCGCTCGGTTTCATGCTCGCTCCGAAATCCCGCCGCGACGACGACTGAGCATTGCATTTTCCAAAAAGGCATGAGGTTTAAAGCGGCAGTCGTATGACTGCCGTTACGCCTTGCGGCAGATATTCCACATGCACGCTGCTGCCGAGGATTTTGTCAAGGCTGCGCTCGATGAGCACGGAGCCGAAGCCGCGACGAGATGCTGGAGCGACCGGCGGGCCGCCCATCTCATGCCAGGTCATATTGAGCACGCCCTGCCCTTCTTCTGCAACGACGCGCGCGGTGATGACCACCTTGCCCGACGGCACCGAGAAGGCGCCGTATTTGCGTGCATTGGTCGCCAGTTCATGCAGCACAAGACCGAGGCCGACGGCTTGGTCAGGCCCGAGCTGCACCTCGTCCTTGTGGATTTCCACCTGCTGGTCGAAATCGATGGCATAGGGCGCGATCTGCTTTTCCAGCAGCATTTTCAGCCGGATGACGCCCCATTCGTGATCGCTGAGCAGCCCGTGCGCCTCTGAGAGCGATTGCAGGCGCCCTGCAAACGCATCCATGAAGGCCGCCGGATCGCTCGTCTGGCGCAGCGTTTGCCGCGCGAGCGATTGCAGCATGGCCAGCGTATTCTTCACGCGGTGATTCAATTCACGCAGCAGAAGGCGCGTGCGATCCGTTGCAATCTGCGCATCGGTCACATCCACGTTGATGCCAAGGAAGACCGTCGGTTTGCCGTTCGCATCGCGCTCGTGCACCCGCCCGCGCCCAAGCAACCACCGACCGGACTTGGCGGTGCGAAAGAGCCCGTCATATTCCTTGCCGGAGGCCAGCGCCCGGCGCAGCCGCCCGATGGCAAGCTTTCGGTCGGCACCGTGGACGGTCATGAAGAACTTGCGCGCACTGAGCGGGCGCGCAGGATGAACGCCGAACATGCGATAGAACGTGTCATTGCCCGAAATGAGCCCGGTCGAAATGTCCCAGAGCCAGCTCGCGACATTGGCCGCATCCAGCGCCAGCGCATGGCGCTTCTCATCGCGCGAAATGGCCTCCGCGGCGAGCGTGCGGCGGCGGGTCTCTTCCTTGAGCTTGATCAGCGATGCCGCGAGCGAAGCAAGTTGCTCCAGCCGCTGTAGCAGGTCCTCAGGCCAGTCGGGGCGGGCAGTCACATCAGCGACGACGACGGAGCCGACCGGCCGGCCGTCGATCATGATCGGCGCACCCGCGTAGGACAAGAGATCGGGGGCACCGCCAAGGGTCTCGATATCGGAGAAGCGGGGATCAGCGCCGGCATCCGGCACCAGCAGCGCATCACCGCCGTGGGCCATGAGCGAGGCGTTGAAGCTCCGCTTCAAAGGCGCCCGTATATCCGACGTGCCGAGCCGGGCCAGAAAACACTGGTCCTGATCAGCAAACAGGCTGACGATTGAAACCGGGGCGGAAACGAACCCTGCTGCAAGTGTGACGATGCCGTCGAAATCGGCGTCGGGGCCGAAGAATTCCGGCGTCGCATTGCCGAGCGCCGGCAAGCGGTCTGGAACGTCCAGAACCGCGGCGTCAGCCACCGGCAATGCTTGAACCGTGTCCTTCATACACCTTCTCATCAGGCAATCGCGCCTCGCGCCGAGCGCACCCGAAGGCCCGGCACAGCCGCGTTTCGCCTACCCCTCTACCTTTCCCGCCATCGTGACGGCATCCCCCTTACCATCTCACGATGCAAAGGCGCGCGACGTGATCGGCGCCGACACGGCATCGGGACCGTAGTCGCTCTCCCCGCTCACCTGCAGGAGCTCCTGCAGGCGCTGCCGGGCACGATTGACGCGGCTCTTGATGGTGCCGAGCGCACAACCGCAAATCTCGGCCGCCTCTTCGTAGGAGAACCCGGACGCGCCGACAAGGATAATCGCCTCGCGCTGCTCATCCGGCAGCTTTTCCAGCGCTTTCTTGAAGTCCTGCATGTCCAGGGAGCCGTACTGCGAGGGATGCTGGGCCATGTTCTCCGTGAAGATTCCGTCGGAATCCTGCACCTCGCGGCCGCGCTTGCGCATCTTGCTGTAAAGCTCGTTGCGCAGGATCGTGAAGAGCCAGGCCTTCATGTTCGTGCCCATCTCGAACTGTTCCTGTTTCGCCCAGGCTTTCATGATCGTGTCCTGGACGAGGTCGTCGGCCTGGTCATGCCGGCCGATCAGGGAAATCGCGAAGGCGCGCAGGCTGGGAAGAACAGCCAGCAGTTCCCGCTTGAACGTGGTCGGTTGCTCCATATGCGTACCCTCACTCGACCCGCTGGACGCTGTTTTCAACAGCGTCCAGCTTCTCAAGGAGATCCAGAAACTTCTGGGGAAGCGTCTCCTCCTGCACCGAATGATAGAATGCACGCAATTTCACCGCGATCTGCGCATTGGCGCCATTGACCTTCGCGGGAGGCTGTCTCGTTTCTTTTTTCTTTTCCAAGCTATTCACTCACGGCCCACTTTCGTTGTTCCTGGCGCCCGTCAGGCGGATTTGGCTTGGAAATGCCCGGAACTGAAAAAAGTTCCACGGCTCGGAACCTAATTTCGGCGAGCGCGTTAATGCCGTCAACTGCGATTGTCGCAATTCCAAGAACAGGGGATAAATCATGCCGATTTCCGACCGCATCGGGCCACACCTGCCGGCGCTGCGCCGTTACGCGCGCGCGCTCACCGGAACCCAGTCCTCCGGCGATGCCTATGTGGCCGCAATGCTGGAGACGATCCTCATCGATCCCTCCACCATGGCCGAGAGCGGCGACGACAAGAAACGCCTCTTCTGCCTCCTCAGCCGCATCATTTCCTCGCTGCCGGTCTCGATCAGCCGCGGCAGGGATGCACCGCTGCCGGGCGTCGCAAACCCCTTCGACCTCTCCACCGTTCCGCCGCTCGCGCGCCAGGCCTTGCTTCTTGCGACGGTCGAGGGCTTCCCCGTCGAAGTCACCGCCGAAATCCTCGATCAGGAAATCGAAACCGTCAGGCGCCTGCTCGACGCAACCTTCGCCGATATCGCAGCGCAGGCCGAGACCGGCATCATGATCATCGAGGATGAGCCCCTCATCGCGCTCGATCTCGCGCATATGGTCAGCGGCATGGGCCACCGCGTCGCCGGCATCGCCCGGACGCAGAACGAAGCCGAGGCGCTGTGGCGTGACAGCCAGCCGGGCCTCGTTCTCGCCGACGTGCGGCTCGCCGATGGCTCCTCGGGCATCGATGCCGTGAACACCATCCTGTCGAGGGTCGACATTCCCGTCATCTTCATCACCGCCTATCCGGAACGCCTTCTCACGGGCGAGCGGCCGGAACCCGCCTTCCTCGTTTCCAAGCCGTTCGATCCCGAACAGGTCAAGGTGCTCATCAATCAGGCTCTGCTCTTCACGCCGCAGCCCCGCGTAGCAGCTTGATCCTGCTCCCGGACAAGCTGTAGCGGCGGCGCGGCTGGGCGGCGGTGGGATGGCACGCCCACCGCCGCTTTTTGTTCGGGAATTTTTGTCAAAAAAAACAGCCAGTGCCGTTGCGGCACTGGCTGTTTGACTGTCCACGAACCGGAGGGGGGACGGTCTCGTGGTCGTGAACCGGTCGAGGGCCTCGCATTTGGGGGATATGCGCAGACCGGTTACGAGGATAAAAACCCGTAGCCCGGGATTTGGTTCCGCCGTTTCGCAGATTTATTGAGAAATTATGCGTCGAGGCTTTCGAGCTCCGCCCGGTGCCGGTGGAGCGCCAGGAACCGCTTGTAATCGCTGTCATATCCGGCCTTGCGAGCGGGATCCGGCAGAAAGGCCGGCCCGCCCGGATACATGCCGGCGCCGGCTGCTGGAAGATCGGCGTGGAGGCCGCCTGCAACGGCCGCGACCATGGCGGTGCCGAGCAGCACGGCATCCTCGGTTTCCGGCACCACGACACGGCAGCCCGTGACGTCGCGATAGAGTTCCATCAGCAGCGGGTTGCGCACATGGCCGCCCGCGACATGCAGCGTATCGAACCGATAGCCCCGCTCGCTGAAGGTTTCCAAGATATGCCGGATGCCGAGCGCGATGCCGACACAGGTTCGCCAGTACAGCCGGCAAAGACCGTCGAAGGATGCGTCGAGCGTCAGACCGCTGATGACGCCCAGCGCATGCGGATCAGCCAGCGGCGCGCGGTTGCCGTGAAAATCCGGCAGGACATGCAGGCGCCCGGCGAGCGCACCGCCCCCGTCCTCAAGCATCTTGCGAATGCGGGCGACGATACGGGCATGGTTGTAAGTGGACGGCTCTCCGCCGGCGCTGTGCGAACGCACGATATGGTCGAGCAGTGCCCCGGTAGCCGACTGTCCTGCCTCGACAAGCCACCACCCGGGCAGCAGCACTTCATAATAAGGGCCCCATGTGCCGTGGCCGAACTTCTTGTCCCGCGCAAAGGCTGCGATGCAGCTCGAGGTGCCCCCGATCAGCGCAAGCTGCGTTTCCATCGTTTCGGGTTGACCCGCGAAGGGACCGAGAAGACCCAGCGTGCCGGCATAGGCATCGATGAGGCCGGTCGCCACGACGCAGCCGATATCGAGGCCGAGATCCGCCGCCGCCTGCGGCGTCAGCTGTCCGATGGCTTCGCCTGCGGGCAGGATATCGTGCGGCAGCAGGCCCCTGGCGTCCATGTCCTCCAGACCGATTGCCTGGAGAAAACTGTCGTTCCAGGGTTTCGTCTCATGGGAGAGATAGCACCACTTCGCCGTCATCGTGCAGCGCGAGCGGGCATTCGATCCCGTCGCGCGCCAGGTGATGAAGTCGGCAAGGTCGAAGAAATAGCCGGCGCGCGCCCATTGCGCCGGCTGGTGGCGCTTCAGCCACATCAGCTTGGGCATCTGCATTTCCGGCGACATCACGAAACCCGAATGCGCCAGCACCGGATGCGCCGTTTCCGTGCAGATATCCGCTTCCTTGAGCGCACGGTGATCGAGCCAGACGATCGTGTCCCAGTTGTCGTCCGCGTCGGAGACGGCGAGAGGCCGTCCTTCCGTGTCGCGCATGACAAGGGAGCAGGTGGCGTCCACGCCGAGCGCTGCGATCCGCGACGCAACCACGCCGCTTGCCGCCACCGCGCCCCTCACAGCGGCGCAGGTCGCCTTCCAGATGTCTTCGGAATCGTGTTCGGCAAAATCCGCAGCCGGCCGGCGCATCGCGATGGCATGGTCGGATCGGCCGAGCAATGCACCGCTCCGGTCGAACACGCCCGCACGGGCGCTGCCGGTGCCGATGTCCACCGCAACGATCAGATCGCGCATCAATGCTCTTTCCCGTCGCCCTTTTCGTTGCCGACAAACTGTAACAATTCCCGCATGTCGTCAAACAGCGCGTCGGGTTCAAGGCGATAAAGCGCGTCGCGATGCTCCGGGGAGCGCGCATGCGAGCCGCCGGTAAAGGCCACAACCCGCATGCCGGCCGACTTGGCCGCGGTAATGCCGGCCGGACTGTCTTCCACCACGACGCAGCGCGCAGGCTCGACGCCCATCGCAGCGCTCGCGTGGAGGAAAAGATCAGGCGCCGGCTTGCCGCGCGAGACCATGGTGGCACTGAAGATGTTCGGTTCGAACCGGTCGATAAGGCCAGTCACGGCAAGCGAGAGGCGGATGCGTTCGGGCTGGCTGGACGAGGCCACGCAATGGGCGATGCCGAGCCTGTCGACCGTCTCGGCAATGCCGTCGATCGGCTGGAGTTCGGCACGAAAGCGCGCATAAAGCGCCGTGCGCATGGCTTCCAGAAAGGCCGCATCCACCGCAAGACCATATTCGTCATGTAGGATTTCCAACATGCTTTTCAGGCTGCGGCCGAGGAAGCGGGCATGCGCCTCCGCCTCGCTCATCACCACGCCGGCCGTCGCCAGCGCCTCGACGAGCACCGCAAGCGAGATCGGCTCGCTGTCCACAAGCACGCCGTCGCAATCGAAGATGACCAGTTCCGTCGGTTTGGCGGCCATGAGGTTCCGTTCCGTGTTCAGAGCCCCCTCCTACTTCCTGCCAAATGCGATGAAAAGGCCCGGATCGACCGGGATCCTTCAATTTGCGAGATTGCCGTCCAGATAGCGCTTCAGGGTTGCCCGCGTTCCATCGCGCTGCAGGGTTTGCAGAGCGTTTGCAAAACGTCGGCGGAAGAGATCGGAATCCGCCACCGAACCGAAAATCTCCTTCAATTCGAGGAACGCAGCCGGATTGTCCCTGGCGGCCAGGGCGGCCGCATGGATGCGGTCGATGTTCGGATCATTAAAGCTGATCGTCTTGCCACTGTCCGTCGTGCCGGCCAGATAATGGCACCACAGCGCCGAAACCAGCGCAAGACCGACGACATCCTCGCCGCGTGAGAGCCGGTCGGCGGTGGAGGGCAGGATGAATTTGGGCTGGCGGTTGGAGCCGTCCTGCGCAAGCCGCGGAATGGTGTCGCCGATCTTGGGGTTGGAGAAGCGATGCTCGATGAGCGCGAAATAATCGTTGAGGTCTGTGTCCGGCACCGGCGGGATGACGGGAATGATCTCCTCGCGTTCCAGCTTGGCCAGGAAGGCGCGGATATCGGCATCCTCCATCGCCTCGTGCACGAAATGGCTGTCGAGCAGCGCGGCGGGATAGGCGATTGCCGCATGGCCGCCATTGAGGATGCGGATCTTCATGTGCTCGTAGGGCGCGACATCAGCCACGAACTGCACGCCGACTTCTTCCAGCGCCGGGCGTCCCTCGGGGAAATTGTCCTCCAGCACCCATTGCTTGAATTCCTCGCAGAAGACCGGCCATGCATCTGCAATGCCGTACTCGTCCGCAACGATGCCGATCTCGCGCGGGCCGGTGGCCGGCGTGATGCGGTCGACCATACCGTTCGGGAAGGCGACGCTGGCATCGACCCAGTCGGCAAGAGCGGGATCGGAAAGCCGCGCGAGACCGGAGACCGCCGCATGCGTGACCTCGCCATTGCCGGGAATGTTGTCGCAGGACATCACCGTATAGGGCGCAATGCCCTTGTCCCTGCGCGCCTTCAGGCCGGCGAGGATGAGGCCGAACACGGTTTTCGGCGCGCCGGGATCGGCCGCGTCGGCGGCAATGGCCGGGTGGGTCGGATCGAAGACGCCGGACGCCGGGTTGATGAAGTAGCCGCCCTCGGTGATCGTCAGCGACACGATCCGGATGGCCGGATCGGCAAGCGCCGCAATGGTGGCGGCGGCATTGCCGGGTGCGAGGTAATCGATCATCGCGCCGGTTACGCGTGCGCCGGACCTGTTGTTGTCCTGCTCGACCACCGTCGTCAGGAAATCCTGCCCCGCCAGCTTGTCGCGCATGGCCGCATCGGACGGAAGGACGCCGGCGCCGACGATCGCCCAGTCATGATCGCGGCCCAGATTGAAGAGATCGTCGAGATAGATCGCCTGGTGCGCGCGGTGGAAATTGCCGACGCCGAAATGCACGATGCCGGCCTTGAGGCTGCCGCGGTCATAGGACGGCACGCTGGCGATGCCTGAGACATCCTTGAGAGTGGCGAGCGACAGTTTCGTGGTCATGGTCATTCCTTCCGGTTTGCTCCGGTCAACGCTTGTGCAGGTCCGCCGCGAAGCGGTTTTCGCTCTCCGGCAGGCGCCCCTATCGGATCGCCTTGTCGCTTTCGTCGAAGCGGTGGATTCGGCCGTCATCGGGGGTGAGATGGACGATGTCGCCGTGGGTGACGGGGAAGTCCCCGTCGGCGCGGACGGTGAGCATGCCCACGCCCTCGACATTGACATGCAGGAACGTGTCGGAGCCGAGGTGCTCGGCCACGCCGACGACGCCCTTCCAGGTGCCGGCATCCTTGGAGAGCTTGATATGCTCGGGGCGGATGCCGACGGTCGGCGCATTCCACGGCTTTGCGGACTCGCCCTTGACGAAGTTCATGCGCGGCGAGCCGATGAAGCCGGCGACGAAGAGGTTGTCGGGCTTGTTGTAGAGATCGAGCGGCGAGCCGACCTGCTCGATATTGCCGGCATTCAGCACCACGATCTTGTCGGCCATGGTCATGGCCTCGACCTGGTCGTGGGTGACATAGATCATCGTGGTCTTCAGCTGGTGATGCAGTTCGCTGATCTCCAGCCGCATGGTGCCGCGCAGCGCCGCGTCGAGGTTGGACAGCGGCTCGTCGAACAGAAAAGCCGACGGTTCGCGCACGATCGCGCGGCCGATGGCCACACGCTGGCGCTGACCGCCGGAAAGCTGGCCCGGGCGGCGTTCGAGATAGTTGGTGAGGTTCAGCACGCGGGCGGCTTCCGTCACCTTCTTCTCGATCACATCCGGGCCCGCCTTCGCCATCTTGAGCGGGAAGGCGATGTTCTTGCGCACCGTCATGTGCGGATAGAGCGCATAGGACTGGAACACCATGGCGAGGCCCCGCTTGGCGGGTGCCGCCGACGTCACGTCCTTGCCGTCGATCTCGATGGTGCCCGACGTGGTGTCCTCCAGGCCCGCGATGAGGCGCAGCAGCGTGGACTTGCCGCAGCCGGACGGGCCGACGAAGACGACGAACTCGCCGTCCTCGATGGTGAGGTCGATGCCCGGAATGACCTGCGTGGCGCCAAAGGACTTGTTGACCTTTTTCAGGATGATCTTGCCCATGTGTTCCCTCTCCTTACTTCACGGCGCCGAAGGTCAGGCCGCGGACGAGCTGTTTCTGCGAGAACCATCCCATGATCAGGATGGGGGCGATGGCGAGCGTCGAGGCCGCCGATAGTTTCGCCCAGAAGAGACCCTGCGGGCTCGAGAACGAGGCGATGAAGGCCGTCAGCGGCGCGGCGTTCGTCGTCGTCAGGCGGATCGTCCAGAACGATTCGTTCCAGGCGAGGATGATGTTGAGCAGCAGCGTCGAGGCGATGCCCGGCACCGCCATGGGTGTGAGCACATGCACGATCTCGTCGAACAGCGAGGCGCCGTCCATGCGGGCCGCCTCCAGGATTTCGCCCGGGATTTCGCGGAAATAGGTGTAGAGCATCCACACGACGATCGGCAGGTTGATCAGCGTCAGCATCACCGTCAGGCCGATGCGCGTGTCGAGCAGGCCGAAATCGCGGAAGATGAGGTAGATCGGCACCAGCACGGCGACCGCCGGCATCATCTTGGTGGAGAGCATCCACATCAGGATGTCCTTGGTGCGCTTCGTCGGCGAAAACGCCATGGACCATGCGGCCGGTATGGCGACGAAGAGCGCGAGGATCGTGGAGCCGACCGCGATGATCACCGAGTTCATGAACGGCTTCAGATAACCGCTCTGCGTCTGCACCGACACATAGCTTTCCAGCGTGAAGGACGGGATGAGGTTGAAGCCCTTGATCGCTTCCGTCTCCGTCTTCAGCGAGGTGATGACGGTGTAGAGGATCGGGAAGAAGATGATGAGGGCGATGATCCAGGCGGCGGCGGTGGCCACGGCCATGCGGCGGGTCGAGACTGCTCGTGCCATGACGTTTCTCCCTACTTGTCCAGGTTCTTGCCGACGGCGCGCATCAGGAAGATGGCGATGATATTGGCGAGCACGACCGCGATGATGCCGCCCGCCGATGCGCCGCCCACGTCATAGCCCAGAAGCGCGGTGCGATAGATCAGGAAGGCGAGGTTGGTGGAGGCATAGCCCGGCCCGCCATTTGTCGTGACGAGGATTTCCGCGTAGACGCCGAGCAGGAAGATGGTCTGGATCAGGATGACGACCGTGATGGCGCGCGACAGATGCGGCAGCGTCAGGTAGACGAAGCGGCTCACGAAGCCCGCGCCATCCATCTCCGCCGCTTCCTTCTGCTCGCCATCGAGTGACTGAAGCGCCGTGAGCAGAATGAGGGTGGCGAAGGGCAGCCATTGCCAGGCGACGATGATGATGATCGAAAACAACGGGAACTGGGCGAACCAGTCGACCGGCTGGAAACCGAAGGCGCGATTGATGTCCGCGAGCACCCCGTAGCCGGGATGCATGATCATGTTCTTCCACACCAGCGCTGCCACCGGCGGCATGACGAAGAAGGGCGAGATGATCATGATGCGCACGATCCCCTGCCCCCACATCGGCTGGTCTAACAGGAGTGCGATGCCGATGCCGCCGATCACGGTGATCAAGAGCACGCCGCCGACGATCAGCAGCGTGTTCCAGATCGACTGGAAGAAGGCCGGGTCCGTATAGAAGAACTTGTAATTGAAGAGACCTGTCCAGCTGACATTCGCCGGGTTCAGGAGATTGTAGTTCTGGAACGAGAACCACAATGTCATCGCCAGCGGCACGATCATCCAGATCAGAAGCAAGCCCACAGAGGGTGCCAACATAAGACGCGCAAGACCGCGCGTATTCTCCGTCGCCATGATCGTGACCTCCCGGTTTGCCGGCGCGCCAAAACGCCGGACAGGTTTCGCTTCCCCGCATTGGGTGGAACCCAGATGTTCTTGTCACTTGTTTTTGTTGAGCCGGCGCGGACGCCTGCAAGCAGCCCGCGCCGGAAGAAACTGCCTTCCAGCGGCTGCCCGGAACGCATTCCGGGCAGCCTGTCCTTGGGGAGGAGGCGTACTTACTTGATGTAGCCGGCGCGGGTCATTTCACGCACGGCCGCCGTCTGGGCCTGTGCAAGCGCGTCGTCCACGGAGGACTGGCCGGCAAGCACCGCCGAGAAGAGCTGGCCGACCGTCGTGCCGAGACCCTGGAATTCAGGAATGGCGACGAACTGGCCACCCGTATAGGGCACCGGCTTGACCGACGGCTTGGTGATGTCGGCCGCGTCCATGGCAGCAAGCGTCGGCGCTGCGAAGGGTGCTGCCTTCTCGTAGTCGGCGTTCTTGTAGAGCGAGGTGCGCGTGCCCGGAGGAACGTTCGCCCAGCCTTCCTTGCTGGCGACGAGCTCGGTGTACCCCTTGCTGGTTGCCCAGGCGATGAACTTCTGCGCGGCTTCCGCCTTGGTCGAGCTTGCCGGAACCGCGAGGTTCCAGGACCACAGCCAGTGACCGTGGTTGCCGTTGCCCGTGTCCGGGAAGATCGCGTAGCCGACCTTGTCGGCAACCGTCGAGTCCTTCGGGTTGGATACGAAGGACGCAGCCACCGTCGCGTCGATCCACATGCCGCACTTGCCCTGCTGGAAGAGCGTCAGGTTTTCGTTGAAGCCGTTGGAAGAAGCGCCCTGCGGGCCGGCATCCTTCATCAGGTCGACGTAGAACTGGAGGGATGTCTTCCACTCCGGCTGGTCGAACTGCGGCTGCCAGTTCTCGTCGAACCAGCGACCGCCGAACGAATTGTTGAGCGCGGTCAGGAACGCCATGTTCTCGCCCCAGCCGGCCTTGCCGCGAAGGCACATGCCGCTGATGTCGGCGCTGCGGTCCGTGATCTTGCGGGCGGCTTCCCCGATGAATTCCCAGGTCGGGGAATCCGGCATGGTGAGGCCGGCCTTCTCGAACAGGTCCTTGCGGTACATGATCATGGCGGATTCGCCGTAGAACGGCGCGGCATAGAGCTTGCCGTCGACCGAAAGGCCGCCGCGGATGGCCGGCAGCAGGTCGTCGACGTCGTAATCGTCGCCGAGGCCATCGAGCGCGACCAGCCAGCCCTGCTTGGCCCAGATCGGCACTTCGTAGTTGCCGATCGTGACAATGTCGTACTGGCCGCCCTTCGTCGCGATGTCGGTCGTGACGCGCTCACGCAGCACGTTTTCCTCGAGCGTGACCCACTCGAGCTGGATGTCCGGGTTCTTCGCGGCAAAATCGTCCGTCAGGCCCTGCATGCGGATCATGTCGCCGTTGTTGACGGTGGCGATGGTCAGGGTTTCGGCATTGGCGAAACCGCACAGGAGAGCAGCCGAGCTGACGCCCAGCAGAAGGGTTCTCAAATTCATCATCTTCCTCCCAGAAAGCTTATGAGCATTTGCTTCGCTCATGGGCAATTACTCACAAACTGGCGCGAAAAGTCAACCGGCATTCGTTGCTGCGCCGCACAAAGCGGGCAGGCAGCCTTTGAATTTCATGGGAATTTTCTATCGGCGACGCGAAGCGCCAGGGATCGACTCAGGCCGAAAGCAGATGGCGGGCGGTCGCCTCGTCCGTGATGACGCCGTTGATCATGCCGCCGCGGAGGGCGGCGAGCAGGGCGGCATATTTTCGCTTGCCTTTGGCAAGACCGATGACGGTGGTGCTCTCGCGCGACGGCAGCGGAACGGACGCGACGCGCTCGTTGATGCTGCCGTCCAGCAGCCGGCCCTCGCCGTCATACATCCAGCCGCAAATCTCGCCGGTCGCCCCCTCCTCCATCAGCTGCATCATCTCGTCCGGATCGAGAAAGCCGTCGAGGCAAAGGGGGGCATCCACGCCGAGTTCGCCGATACCGACAAAGGCGACATCCGCCTCGCGGCCAAGCTTGAGCGTCGACTGGACAAGGCTTTGCCGGTGCAGGAGGTCACGCTCCTCGCTGGAGGAGACGAGCACCGGCAACGGCATGGGATAATGCCGCGCCTTCACGGCATCGGCCATGGAGAAAATGACGTTGTAATAGGCGGCCGAGCCGTCCGGCCCGATATTGCCGGTCAGCGACATGATGCGGTGCTGCGGGCACTCCATGGCCGGGAGCTGGTCGATCGCCGCCTTGAGCGTGCGCCCGGTCCCGACCGCAAGCACGATCGGATCGGGCTTCTTCAGCCAGCGCTCGATTTCTGCGGCCCCGGCCTCGGCGATGCCGATCGTGGTGGAGGATGAGCCCGGATCGCTCGGCACGATATCGACATGCGTCAGGCCGAACTTGTTGCGCATCGCCTCGCCCAGTTCCAGGCATTCGGCGATGGGATGGTCGAGGCGCACCTTGATCAGGCGTTCGGCGACGGCCAGCGACACGAGGCGCTGCGCAGACTGGCGGGAAATGCCCATGGCGGAGGCGATTTCATCCTGCGTGCGGCCAGCGACGTAGTAGAGCCATCCGGCTCTCGCCGCATCGTCCAGCCGTCCGGCTGTTTCCGTCCGCTTTGCCATCGCTCACCCCGATCGTTTCACGCGATTTGCTGCATCTTTTCGGCCATTCTGTCAAACCTCATGTACTGGCGAGGACGCGGCGAGCAAGCGAGGCCGCCATTACCGGAGACGCCTAAAGAATACCGAAAAACTCATGTTTATTTTTGCTGCAAGCATTGAAAAACCAGCATTTCTTTTGAAATTTTACCGTTTGATAAAAAAATAAAGCTGAGTTACCGTTCTCCTATTCAAAAAGCCCACGCGAATGGGAGATAACAATGGGAACGACGCAGTCTGGGATACATCGGGGGCGTCTTGCGCCTGCCGAATACGAAACGAACTTTTCCGACCTTCACCCGCGCCTTGACGATCATGAGGCGCTGGTCGCAGCCGACCGCTGCTACTTCTGTTACGACGCGCCGTGCATGACGGCCTGTCCGACCTCCATCGACATTCCGCTGTTCATCCGCCAGATCTCGACCGGCAATCCGATCGGTTCGGCCAAGACGATCTTCGACCAGAACATTCTGGGCGGCATGTGCGCCCGCGTCTGTCCCACCGAAACGCTCTGCGAACAGGTTTGCGTGCGCAACACCGCCGAGCATCGCCCCGTGGAGATCGGCCGCCTCCAGCGCTACGCCACCGATGTTGCAATCGCCAGCAACACGCAATTCTATGAGCGCGCCGCGCGCACCGGAAAGGCCATCGCCGTCGTCGGCGCCGGCCCTGCCGGCCTCGCCTGCGCCCATCGCCTTGCCATGGCGGGCCACGACGTGGTGATCTTCGAAGCACGCGAGAAGGCCGGCGGCCTCAACGAATACGGCATCGCCACCTACAAGGCGGTCGATGATTTCGCGCAGGCCGAAGTCGATTACGTGCTGGCCATCGGCGGCATCGAGGTGAAGAACGGCCTGAAGCTCGGCCGGGATTTCACGCTCTCCGACCTCACCGCCAATTTCGATGCCGTCTTCCTCGGCATGGGATTGTCCGGTGTCAACGCGCTGGGGGCGGAAGGCGAGAACCTGCCCGGTGTCGTCGATGCCGTCGATTTCATCGCCGAACTGCGCCAGGCCGCCGACAAGGCGACCGTCCCGGTCGGCCGGCGTGTCGTGGTGATCGGCGGCGGCATGACCGCCATCGACGCGGCCGTCCAGGCCAAGCTGCTCGGCGCCGAAGAGGTGACGATCTGCTACCGCCGCGGCAAGGAGCACATGAACGCCTCGGAATTCGAACAGGACCTCGCGGCGTCCAAGGGCGTGATGATCCGCCACTGGCTCCAGCCCAGGCGCGTCATCGCGCGTGACGGCCACGTCGCCGGCATCGAGGTCGAATATACCGAGATGCGCGACGGCAAGCTGACGGGCACCGGCGAGACCGGCGTGCTCGCCGCCGACCAGATCTTCAAGGCCATCGGCCAGACCTTCGAGCCGGCCGGCCTCGGCTCGCTCGCCATGGCGGGCGGGCGCATCGCCATCGATGCGGAAGGCCGCACCTCCATCGCCAATGTCTGGGCGGGCGGGGACTGCGTGAAGGCCGGCGAAGACCTGACCGTCACCTCCGTCGCGCAGGGCCGCGATGCCGCCGATTCGATCAACCGCATGCTGGCTGCCGGTGCGCAGCCCGCCGTTGCCGTCGCTTGAGGGAGATGAGACATGGCTGATCTTCGCAACAACTTCGTCGGCATCAAGTCGCCAAACCCGTTCTGGCTCGCTTCCGCGCCGCCGACCGACAAGGCCTACAATGTCGAGCGCGCCTTCAAGGCGGGCTGGGGCGGCGTGGTCTGGAAGACGCTGGGCGAGGAAGGCCCGCCTGTCGTCAACGTCAACGGCCCGCGCTACGGCGCGATCTGGGGCGCCGACCGCCGCCTCCTCGGCCTCAACAATATCGAACTCATCACCGACCGCGACCTCTACACGAACCTGCGCGAGATGAAGCAGGTCAAGATGAACTGGCCGGACCGGGCGCTGATCGCCTCGATCATGGTGCCCTGCGAGGAGGAGAGCTGGAAGGCGATCCTGCCGCTGGTGGAGGAAACCGGCGCCGACGGCATCGAGCTGAACTTCGGCTGTCCGCACGGCATGTCCGAACGCGGCATGGGTGCGGCCGTCGGCCAGGTGCCGGAATATATCGAAATGGTCGTGCGCTGGTGCAAGCAGTACACCCGCATGCCCGTCATCACCAAGCTGACGCCCAACATCACCGATATCCGCAAGCCCGCCCGCGCGGCCAAGGCCGGCGGCACAGATGCCGTGTCGCTGATCAACACGATCAACTCCATCGTGTCGGTCGATCTCGACAGCTTCGCCCCGAACCCCACCGTCGGCGGCAAGGGTACGCATGGCGGCTATTGCGGCCCGGCGGTCAAGCCCATCGCGCTCAACATGGTGGCCGAGATCGCGCGCGATCCGGAAACCTACGGCCTGCCGATTTCAGGCATCGGCGGTGTCACGACGTGGCGTGACGCGGCGGAATTCCTGGTGCTGGGGGCCGGCAACGTGCAGGTCTGCACCGCGGCCATGACCTACGGCTTCAAGATCGTCCAGGAGATGATATCGGGCCTGTCGGACTGGATGGACGCCAAGGGCCACCGCTCGCTCGACGATATCTGCGGCCGTGCGGTGCCCAACGTCACAGACTGGCAGTATCTCAACCTCAACTACATCGCCAAGGCCCATATCGACCAGGATGCCTGCATCAAGTGCGGCCGTTGCCACATCGCCTGCGAGGACACCTCGCACCAGGCGATCACGCAGTTCGTCGATGGCGTAAGGCACTTCGAGGTGATGGAGGACGAGTGCGTCGGCTGCAATCTGTGCGTCAACGTCTGCCCCGTCGAGAACTGCATCACCATGGTCGGCCTTGAGCCCGGCACGCTGGACCAGCGCACCGGCAAGATCGTCGATCCGAACTACGCCAACTGGACGACGCACCCGAACAACCCGATGGCCCGTCAGGCCGCCGAGTAAAGGCGTGAGCCGGGGCCGCGCAGGCCCCGGCCGAACCATCAGCCGAAAAGGTTGAAGCTGCGGCCCGCGCTGTAGGCCAGGAGCGCGATGGCGCAGAAGTAGACGATGGTCAGCACGACCATCACGTAACCGCCCAGCACCACCAGCCCATCACGCTGCGAAATGCCCGCCGCCATCAGCAGGATCGCGACACCCGGAAGCGTGTTGGAGAAGGGAATGAGACCGAGCGGCGCCATCAGCAGCAGGCCCGCGCTCATCAGCACGAGACCGTTGAGCCGGTTCATGGCCGCACCGTTCGTCAGGCCCGAGAACCGCGGCTTGAAGAACCGGTCGATCCGCCGCAGGAACGTCACGCCGCGCTCGAGCACCGGGCGCAGCTTGCCGCTTTCCAGCCGCCGGTCGGCGACCTTCCGCGGCAGCCAGGGCAGGCGATTGAGCGTGATCGCCGCGCTGATCAGCACGATCCCGGCGCCGAAGACGGTGGAAACGCCCGGAATGGAGACGGGAAACAGAAAGGGCAGCGACAGGAAGGCACAAAGCAGAAGCAGCCCGCTTTCGCCCATCATCGCCAGAAGATCGCGCAGCGTGATGTGCTCGCCCTTGATGGAATGCAGGATGTCCTCAAGCAGTTCGCTCGTCTTGCGGTCCGTGTCCCTGAAACCGATTCCTGTCGTCATTGCTTCTCCTTTTCCGTGCCGCTGCCTAGGCGGTTATTGCGGCTTTCCTGTGCCGCCGCGACCGGCATGACGGCGCTTTTTCGCCATCACCCGTATCTGCGAAGGGTGGGACGATAGGGCGATTTCCTTGACGAAACATGCCCCTCGCGGCCGTTCATGATCACAAAAACCGCCCGAAAGCGCCGCCGCCGGTAAATTTGTCGGGAACGATCATCCGCTCCATGCGTTCCGCCTCCCGTTGGGGCGCATCTTGTTTTCAGCGGAGCGCGCATTTTGAAGCGATTTGAGATCATCGACGGCATGCGAGGCTATTTCCTCGTCTTTATGCTCATCAATCACCTGATCTTCGTCGGCGGCTACTGGATGATGGAGGTCAACCATCGCCAGTTCGCCTTTGTCGAGGACGCACAGGGCTTCGTCTTCCTGTCCGGCCTGCTCATCGGCATGGTCTATGCCCGCAAGATGATCAAGAACGGTTACGAGAAAGGCCGGCAGCTCCTGTTCGACCGCGCCTTCGAACTCTACCGCTACGCCATGGGCACGGTGATGGCGGTGCTCGTGGTGCAGCTGATCCTGCCGGATGCGCAAAGGCTCTGGTACAACTGGCTCGGCACCACGAATTTCGATGAGCCGCTCCGGCTGGCGGCCATCGCCACCTTCCTGTTCCAGCCGACCTTCATGGATATCCTGCCGCAATATATCGTCTACATGCTGTTTGCCCCGCCGCTCGTCTGGCTCTGCCTTCGCGGGAAGTGGGCCCATGTGCTCGCGGGCTCGCTGATCGTGTGGATGGCCGCGCAGCTCGGCCTGCAGCGCTTCCTCACCGAGCCGCTGAACGCGCTCGTCATGGGCCCGGACGAGCAGGGCATCCGCGCGAGCTTCAACATGCTCGGCTGGCAGATCGTGTTTTTCTCCGCAATGGTCATCGGCGTGCTGACGGCGCAGAACAAGATCGCGTGGACGCGGATCTTCTCGCCCGAGAAGACGATGTTGCCCAAGGTCGCGCTGGCCGTGTGCCTGTTCTTCCTGCCGCTGCGGATCGTCACCGCCTGGGATCTGCTGCCGCAGGCCGTGCTCGACAAGTTCGCGACGATGGAGATCCGCGCCGACTTCGGCCCGGTCTACCTCCTGAACTTCGCCGCCGTCGCCACCGGCCTCGCCTGGCTGCTGATCGCCGGGCCGAAGCACCACAATCTGTGGATCCGCAAGCTCGCCGGCATCGTCACGACCGTCTTCACCTTCCGCTTCCTGCGCCTTCTCGGACGGCATTCCTTGCAGGTCTATGTCTGGCACGTGGCCATCGTCTATGCCGTCTATTATGCCGACGGGCGCACCCCGGAGCTTTCCCAGCTCACCAAGACGACGATTGCCGTCGTCTGCGTCGGTCTGCTTGCGCTGCCGGCGCTGTGGCGCGAGCGTGACCAGATCGTTGCAAGCCTCTTTGGCCAGCCGAAGGCGGAGCCGGCGCGCAACAAGCCTAGGTCGGCTGCTCGTTGATGTGGAGGCCGGTGAGGAAAAGCTGTTCGAGGAAGCGGGCCGCATCCTCGAACCGCCCGTCGCCGGACTGGTCCTGGCCCAGCACGGCGCGCACCTGCACGTCGAAGTCGGCATAGTGCTGTGTGGTCGACCAGATCGAGAAGATCAGGTGGTACGGGTCGCATTTGGCGATCTTGCCGGCCTTGGCCCAGGCGCGAATGACCTCTGCCTTCTCGTCCACCAGCGCTTTCAGCGGCCCCTTCAGCTCGTCCTCGATATTCGGCGCGCCCTGGAGGATTTCGTTGGCGAAGAGCCGGCTTTCACGCGGAAAGTCACGCGCCATCTCCAGCTTGCGGCGGATATAGGAGCGGATTTCCGAGACGGGATTTCCACCGGCGTCGAACTCGCGCAGCGGATCGAGCCACGTGTCGAGCACGCGGGTGATCAGCGCGCGGTGCATCGCCTCCTTGGTGCGGAAATAATAGAGCAGGTTGGGCTTCGACATGCCGGCCACGTCGGCGATCTGGTCTACCGTCGCCCCGCGAAAACCGTGCAATGAAAAGACCTCCAGAGCGGCTTCGAGGATCTGCTCCTCCTTGGCCTCCTGGATGCGCGTGCGCCGTTGTGTCCTTGCCGCCCTCGGTAATGCCATCGTGCCCCTCCGGCCTGCTCCTGCTGGAAAAGTGCCGCAAAATTCACCAGTTTAAGCGCCGCCATTTTCTGGGGCGAAGCTTCAAGGTTTTTGGTTTTTCGGCTTGAGTGCCGCCCCGGAAGCTGTAATGTTTACCAACCGGTCAAATTATCAGGCCGTTGTCAAGTAAAGACGACGAATCTGAACGGTAGGCGCAAAACAAACAAGAGCGCTACCGCCGGTGGGAACAAAATTGAGGCTTTCAAAGCCCGAAGACGTGGGAGCATACGACATGGCCGCACCCGGCGAGAACATGCGTGTCAACGCGGACCGCCTGTGGGATTCCCTCATGGACATGGCGAAGATCGGCCCCGGCATTGCCGGCGGCAACAATCGCCAGACACTGACCGACGCGGACGCCGAAGGCCGGCGCCTCTTCCAGACCTGGTGCGACGACGCGAGCCTTTCGATGGGCGTCGACACCATGGGCAACATGTTCATGACGCGCTCCGGCACCGACCCGGATGCCTTGCCCGTCTATATCGGCTCGCATCTCGATACCCAGCCGACAGGCGGCAAATACGATGGTGTACTCGGCGTGCTGGCCGGGCTGGAGGTCGTCCGCTCGCTGAACGATCTCGGCATCAGAACGAAGCATCCGATCGTCGTCACCAACTGGACGAACGAGGAAGGCGCCCGTTTCGCGCCGGCCATGCTCGCCTCCGGCGTCTTCGCGGGCGTCCACACCCAGGATTACGCCTATGCCCGCAAGGATCCCGAGGGAAAGACGTTCGGTGAAGAGCTGAAGCGCATCGGCTGGGTCGGCGATGAAGAGGTCGGCGCGCGCAAGATGCACGCCTATTTCGAGTATCACATCGAGCAGGGCCCGATCCTCGAGGCCGAAGACAAGCAGATCGGCGTCGTCACCCATTGTCAGGGCCTCTGGTGGCTGGAGTTCACGCTGACGGGCCGCGAGGCGCATACCGGCTCGACGCCGATGAACCTGCGCGTCAATGCCGGGCTTGCGATGGCGCGCATCCTCGAAATGGTGCAGACCGTCGCCATGGAGAACCAGCCAGGCGCCGTCGGTGGCGTCGGCCAGGTGTTCTTCTCGCCGAACTCGCGCAACGTGCTGCCCGGCAAGGTGGTCTTCACCGTCGATATCCGCTCGCCCGACCAGGCGAAACTCGACGGCATGCGCGCCCGCATCGAGGCGGAAGCACCTAAGATTTGCGACGCGCTTGGCGTGGGCTGTTCCGTCGAGGCCGTCGGCCATTTCGATCCCGTCACCTTCGATCCGACATTGGTCGCCAGTGTCCGCAAGGCGGCGCAAGACCTCGGCTACAGCCACATGAACATCATCTCCGGCGCCGGCCACGACGCTTGCTGGGCCGCCAAGGTCGCCCCCGCCACCATGATCATGTGCCCCTGCGTTGGCGGCCTCTCGCACAACGAGGCGGAGGAGATTTCCAAGGAATGGGCCGCGGCGGGTGCGGACGTGTTGCTGCATGCTGTGATCGAGACGGCGGGGATTGCGGAGTGATCTTTCCCGCCCGGCACGCCGGGCGGTCTTCCGCTTCAGGCGCCGGCAAAAGTTAAAGACAGGGAACGAACCAACATGAGCACAGTCATCAAGGGCGGAACCGTTGTCACCGCCGACCTCACTTACAAGGCGGACGTCAAGATCGAAGGCGGGAAGATCGTCGAGATCGGCCCGAACCTCTCCGGCGATGAGGTGCTGGACGCGGCTGGCTGTTATGTCATGCCGGGCGGCATCGATCCGCATGTGCATCTCGAAATGCCCTTCATGGGCACCTATTCGGCCGACGATTTCGAAAGCGGCACCCGCGCGGGCCTTGCCGGCGGCACGACCATGGTGGTGGATTTCTGCCTGCCCGACCCCGGCCAGTCGCTGCTCGATGCCCTGAAGCGCTGGGACAACAAGTCGACCCGTGCCAATTGCGACTATTCCTTCCACATGTCGGTGACCTGGTGGGGCGAGCAGGTCTTCGACGAGATGAAGAGGATCGTCGAGGACAAGGGCATCAACACCTTCAAGCATTTCATGGCCTACAAGGGCGCGCTGATGGTGAACGACGACGAGATGTTCGCGTCGTTCCAGCGTTGTGCGGCGCTCGGCGCGTTGCCGCTCGTGCATGCGGAAAACGGCGATGTGGTCGCCGCCATGCAGGCCAAGCTGATGGACGAGGGCAACAACGGGCCGGAAGGCCACGCCTATTCGCGCCCGCCGTCCGTCGAAGGCGAGGCGACGAACCGCGCCATCATCATCGCCGATATGGCGGGCGCGCCGCTCTATGTCGTGCACACCTCCTGCGAACAGGCGCACGAGGCCATCCGCCGCGCCCGGCAGAACGGCATGCGCGTCTATGGCGAGCCGCTGATCCAGCACCTGACGCTCGACGAGAGCGAATATTTCAACAAGGACTGGGACCACGCGGCGCGCCGCGTCATGAGCCCGCCTTTCCGCAACAAGCAGCACCAGGATTCGCTGTGGGCCGGCCTTGCGGCGGGCTCGCTGCAGGTGGTGGCGACCGATCATTGCGCCTTTACCACCGACCAGAAGCGCACGGGGGTGGGCGATTTCCGCAAGATCCCGAACGGCACCGGCGGCCTTGAAGACCGCATGCCGATGCTCTGGACCTATGGCGTCAATACCGGCCGTCTGACGATGAACGAATTCGTCGCCGTCACCTCCACCAATATCGCCAAGATCCTCAATGTCTATCCGCGCAAGGGCGCGATCCTTGTGGGCGCGGATGCCGATATCGTGGTGTGGGACCCGAAGCGGTCGAAGACGATTTCGGCGAAGAATCAGCAATCCTCCATCGATTACAATGTCTTCGAGGGCAAGGAGATCGTCGGCATGCCGCGCTACACGCTCACGCGCGGTGTCGTGGCCATCGAGGAATCGACCGTCAAGACCCGCGAGGGCCACGGCCAGTTCGTGAAGCGCGAACCCTTTGCCGCCGTGAACAAGGCACTGTCGACCTGGAAGGAAATCACCGCGCCGCGCAAGGTGGAACGCAGCGGCATTCCGGCAAGCGGCGTGTGATGCGCGCGCGCCGCTTCCTCTTATTATCCGTCGCCATGGGCCTTGCCATTTCCGGCCAGGCCTTGGCGGCGGCCGACATCGTCGACGGCAGCTACGGCAACAAGGAGGGCTGCCTGTATTCCGAAACCGGAGAGTCCTCCGGTGCGGACGTCTTCTTCCTGCTCAACAAGGAGGGTGTCACGACCGCAGCCTCCTATTGCGAGTTCAAGGGCGAGGCCAGGAAGGTCGGCGGCGCGACCGTCGTCACGGCCGAATGCAACGACGAGGGCTCTGAGGAACCGGCCCCCTATGAACTGACTCTGACGCCGGATGACGGCGGCTACACGGTCAGCTTCCCGGACGGCACACGCTGGGGGCCGCTGTCGCGATGCAAGAAATGACGGTCAGGCACCCCGCATACAGGCTGTTACGCCGGAACAAGCGCTTCGAGATGCGGCAGAAGCACCACGCTCTCCTGCTCGTGGGGATCTGTCCGCGCAATAACGGCCGAGGCCGGTTGATCGGAAAGATTGGCGGGCAGATGCGGCACGCCGGCGGGAATGTAGAACATCTCCCCCGCCCTGACGACGACATGGTTCTCCAGCCGCTCGCCATACCAGGTATGCGCTTCGCCGGAGAGCATGTAGATCGCCGTCTCGTGGCTCTCGTGCATATGCGCCTTCGCGCGCCCGCCCGGCGGGATCGTCAGGAGATGCATGCAGATGCCGGTGGCGCCGACGCTCTCGCGGGCGATGCCCTCGAAATAGCTGAACCCCTGCTTTCCATCATAGGTGCTGCCCGGGCGCACGACGTGGCACGTGGCCTTTCCTTCAAGCGTCATGTCTCTCTCCCAAGAAAGAATTCCGTGCGCAGATTGATACCGCAGACAATGCCGATTGCAATGCCGGAAAGGGACATGCAGTCTGCCGGAAACCGCGCCCTGCGAGGCGCCGAAAGATGTTGAGCATGGCCCCAGCGAATACCGTCGTCTCCGCAAACGATCTCGGCCTCACCTTCCAGACGGCCGACGGCCCCGTAACGGCGCTGACTGGGGTCAATCTCAATGTCGAAAAGGGCGACTTCGTTTCCTTCATCGGCCCCTCCGGCTGCGGCAAGACCACGTTCCTGCGCGTCATCGCCGATCTCGAAAAGCCGACATCGGGCACGATCACCGTCAACGGCATGACGCCCGAGGAAGCCCGCCGGCAACGCGCCTACGGCTATGTCTTCCAGGCGGCCGCGCTCTATCCCTGGCGCACGATCGAGAAGAACATTGCGCTGCCGCTCGAGATCATGGGCTACTCCAGGCAGGACCAGAAGGCCCGCATCGATCGCACGCTCGACCTCGTCAACCTCTCGGGCTTCGGCAAGAAGTATCCCTGGCAGCTTTCGGGCGGCATGCAGCAGCGCGCGTCCATCGCCCGTGCGCTCGCCTTCGATGCCGACCTGCTGCTGATGGACGAGCCCTTCGGCGCGCTGGACGAGATCGTCCGCGACCACCTCAACGAACAGCTCCTGAAACTCTGGGCCGCCACCGAAAAGACCATCTGCTTCGTCACGCATTCGATCCCGGAGGCGGTCTATCTCTCGACGAAGATCGTCGTCATGAGCCCGCGACCCGGCCGCGTCACCGATATCATCGAGTCGCCCCTGCCGAAGGAGCGCCCGCTCGACATTCGCGAGACGCCCGAATTCCTCGCGGTCGCGCACCGCGTGCGGGAGGGCCTGCGCGCCGGCCACAGCTATGAGGAGCATGCCTGATGAAGCTGCCCTTCGTGCTCTGGCTGTTTGGCGCCACCACCGTCTTCATCGGCGCGGCGACCGCATCGCGCGCCTATATCGGCACGACGAACATCCTCTATCTCCTGCTGTCGCTGGCCCTCTATATCGTCGGCAACCTGATGATGCTGAAGCTCATGCGCGAAGGCGGGCTGGGTCTTGCCATCTCGCTCTCCGCCATCACCCAGCTGCTGCTCATCAATGTCATCGCCTTCCTGTTCTTCGGCGAACGGCTGAGCACCACCCAGTTGGCAGGCGTCGGCCTCGGCATCGTTGCCATGGGGCTGATGCTCCTGCCCTCCCCGGCACGGAGCTGACGATGGAACGGGCCAGCTTCTTCAAGGACCGCCTGCTTCCCATCGGCACCGTCGTGCTCTTTCTCATCGTGCTCTGGTATGTCTTCGTGGTGGTGCTGAATGCACCCTTCGAGCGGGATACGGCCGCGCGCGCCGGAACGACCATAAGCTTCTCGGAACTCCTGCCGAGAACGATGGCGCAGGAGCGGCCCGTGCTGCCGGCGCCCCACCAGGTCCTCGCCGAATTGTGGGACACGACCGTCAACAAGGCGATCACCTCCAAGCGTAGCCTCGTCTACCATGCCTGGGTCACACTTTCCGCCACGCTGATGGGCTTCGGCATGGGCGCCGTCCTCGGCATCCTGCTCGCCATCGCCATCGTGCACAACAGGGCGATGGACCGCTCGCTGATGCCCTGGGTCATCGCCAGCCAGACGATCCCCATCCTCGCCATCGCGCCGATGATCATCGTCGTGCTGAACGCGGTGGGGATTTCCGGGCTGATGCCGAAGGCGCTGATCTCGACCTACCTGTCCTTCTTCCCCGTCGTCGTCGGCATGGTGAAGGGCCTGCGCAGCGCCGAACAGATCCAGCTCGACCTGATGCACACCTACAATGCCTCGGCGTCCCAGACCTTCTGGAAGCTGCGCTGGCCCTGCTCGATGCCCTATCTCTTCACGTCGCTGAAGGTCGCGATCGCCATCTCGCTGGTCGGCGCCATCGTGGGCGAATTGCCGACCGGCGCCGTCGCGGGCCTCGGCGCCCGCCTGCTCGCCGGCTCGTACTACGGCCAGACGGTGCAGATCTGGGCGGCGCTGTTCATGGCGGCGGCCGTTGCGGCGCTGCTGGTCATCATCGTCGGCTTTGCGCACAGCCTCGTCCTCAAGCGCATGGGGGCCCGGGCATGAACCTTTCCATCCTGATCGCCGCCATCGTCTTCTGGCTCGCCGCATGGGCGTTCAACGAGTGGCTGGTGCGGCGCAAACTCACCGGCGCAGCCGACAGGGCCGCCCGCCTCGCCGTGCCGCTGATCTTCGGCATCACCATTCTCGTGCTGTGGGAAGGCATCGTCAGGGGCTTCAACGTGCCCTCCGTGCTGTTGCCGCCGCCGAGCATGATCTGGGCGCGGCTCATCAGTTCCGTGCCGACCCTGTGGGCGGATTTCCGCCAGACCTTCCTCAAATCCGTGCTGGTCGGCTATGCGCTGGGCTGCGGCCTCGGCTTCCTCGTCGCCATCCTCATCGACCGCTCGCCGTTCCTGCAAAAGGGGCTCTTGCCGCTCGGCAACTTCGTTTCCGCCCTGCCGGTCATCGGGGTGGCGCCCATCATGGTCATGTGGTTCGGCTTCGACTGGCAATCGAAGGTCGCGGTCGTGGTCATCATGACGTTCTTCCCCATGCTGGTGAACACGGTCTCGGGCCTTGCCGCGACTAGCCACATGGAGCGCGACCTGATGCGGACCTACGCCGCCGACTGGTTCCAGACGCTCGTCAAGCTGCGCCTGCCCGCGGCATGGCCCTTCATCTTTAATGCGCTGAAGATCAACTCCACGCTGGCGCTGATCGGGGCCATCGTCGCAGAGTTCTTCGGCACACCTATCGTCGGCATGGGTTTCCGCATCTCCACGGAAGTGGGCCGCATGAATGTCGACATGGTCTGGGCCGAAATCGCGGTGGCCGCGGTGGCTGGCTCCCTATTCTACGGGGCGGTCGCGCTCGTCGAGCGCATCGTCACGTTCTGGCATCCGTCTGTCCGTGGTGGGCAGACGTAAAACAAAGAAGAAAGAGGGAACTGACATGAAAAAGACGATTGCATCCATGCTTCTGGCAAGCGCGTTCTCGCTTGCCGCTTTCCAGGCGGAGGCCGCCGACAAGGTGACGCTCCAGCTGAAATGGGTCACCCAGGCCCAGTTCGCCGGCTACTACGTCGCCAAGGAAAAGGGCTTTTACGAGGAAGAAGGCCTCGACGTCGACATCAAGCCGGGTGGCCCGGATATCGCCCCGGCACAGGTCATCGCCGGCGGCGGCGCCGACGTCATCGTGGACTGGATGCCGTCTGCCCTCGCCACCCGCGAAAAGGGCGTCGCGCTCGTCAACATCGCGCAGCCGTTCAAATCCTCGGGCATGATGCTCACCTGTCTGAAGGAATCCGGCGTGAAGACGCCCGAGGACTTCAAGGGCAAGACGCTCGGCGTCTGGTTCTTCGGCAACGAATATCCGTTCCTCTCCTGGATGGCGCATCTGAAGATCCCGACCGAGGGCGGACCGGATGGCGTGACCGTGCTCAAGCAGGGCTTCAACGTCGATCCGCTGATCCAGAAGCAGGCCGCCTGCATCTCGACCATGACCTACAACGAGTACGGCCAGGTGCTGGATGCCGGCATCAAGGCCGACGACCTCGTGACCTTCAAGTACGAGGACCAGGGCGTCGCCACGCTGGAAGACGGTCTTTACGTGCTGGAAGACAAGCTCGCCGACCCCGCCTTCAAGGAGAAGATGGTCAAGTTCGTGCGCGCCTCCATGAAGGGCTGGAAATATGCCGAGGAACATCCGGACGAAGCCGCCGACATCGTGCTGGAAAACGACTCGACCGGTGCCCAGACCGAAGCGCACCAGAAGCGCATGATGACCGAAGTCGCCAAGCTGACCGCCGGCTCCAACGGCGCGCTCGACGAAGCCGACTACAAGCGCACCGTTGCAACGCTGCTGGGCGGCGGTTCCGACCCGGTCATCTCCAAGGAGCCGGAAGGCGCCTGGACCCATGCTGTGACGGACGAAGCGCTGAAATAATCGCGCCGTTTGACGACATCGTGCGGGGCTCCCAGGGCCCCGCACATCTTTGAGCAGACGGCAGGAGGCGGCCACACGCCCCATTGCCTTGGAAAGGCCAAACACCTGGAATAATGAGGCACCATTCCGTTGCCCCTTGTATGGTTGGCCGGGCCCGATTACATAGACCGCACAGTCGGACGGGAGGCCGCTGCGCCATCCATGCCCTCCACACTGGCAGGAACAGGTTCGGCGGAAACCAGAAAGCGCCCGGACACGAAACACGCAGTCACGCTTTTGGGATAGCTCCGCCTATGGCTTTTGGACACGGGACAATGCGCTTCATTTCCGCTGCGGTCGTGATGGCTGTCGTGCAGACATCCGCTTTTGCCGCCGATGCCGCGACCGGCAGTGTCGATGGCGCCCAGCAGGTCCAGAACCTGCCCGCCATTGTCGTTACCGCTGCCGAACAGCGCAGCCTCGTCGACCGCGTGATCGCCACCGGCACGATCCAGGCTGTCGAGGAAGTCTACGTGACGCCGCTCGTCGAGGGACTTTCGATCCGCACGCTTGAAGCCGATGTTGGCGATCGCGTCGCGGCGGACGGCACGCTCGCCACGCTGAACGACGATGCGCTCCTTCTCCAGAAAAGCCAGACCGAGGCTTCGCTTGCCAAGGCGCGCGCCGGCCTCGAACAGATCAAGGCACAACTTGTCGAAGCGAAGGCCAATGCGGACGAGGCCGTCCGGGCCCGCGACCGCGCGCAGCGGCTCGTGAAGTCCGGCTCCCAGTCGCAGGCCGGTGCCGACCAGGCGATCGCCGCGGCAGACGCCGCACTCGCCCGCGTCAATTCCGCCGAGCAGGCCGTCGCCGTGGCGGAGGCCGACATCAATGTCGCGCAGTCGCAGATCGACGATATCGACCTGAGGCTTGCCCGCACCGCCGTCAAGTCGCCGGTCGCCGGCGTCGTGTCCGCGCGCACCGCCAAGATCGGCGCCATCGCCAGCGGATCGGCCTCGCCGCTCTTCACCGTCATCCGCGACGGCGCCATCGAACTCAAGGCCGACGTATCGGAAGACACGATCCTCAAGCTTAAGCCCGGCCTCAAGGCCAAGGTCTCGCTTGCGGGTGGAGCGGCGACGCTGACCGGCACCATCCGCCTCGTCGAACCGACGCTCGATCCGCAAAGCCGCCTCGGCCGCGTCTATATCGGCTTCGACGAGCCGGAGCGGGCACGCGCCGGCATGTTTGCGAGCGCCGACATTGTCGTGGAGGAAAAGCAGGGCATTGTTCTTCCTCTCTCCGCCGTCACGACGGCGGACGGCAAGACAGTGGCCCGAAAGGTCGAGAACGGCGTCGTCAGGCTGGTGCCGGTCGAGACCGGCATTCAGGACGGCCAGGGAATCGAGATCGTCAGCGGGCTTGCAGCCGGCGACGAGGTCGTCGCCAAGGCCGGCGCCTATGTTCGCGATGGCGACCGGATCAATCCGGTCAAGGGCGAGCAGGCTTCGGCCACGAAATGACGGAGAGGCTCCGCCGCAAGCGGAGCCGGCAGCCGGGCAACAGGGTCGGAACCCCTCCCCGGAAGCGTCTGGTCTCTTATCGAGGACTTTGGGGACATGAACTTTTCAGCTTGGTCCATCCGCAATCCGATTGCGCCGCTGCTCGCTTTCGCGCTGCTGCTCTATGTCGGCATCCAGTCCTTCTATTCGCTGCCGATCACGCGCTTCCCCAATATCGACGTTCCCGTCATCGCCATTTCGGTGACGCAGAGCGGCGCCGCTCCGGCCGAGCTTGAGGTCCAGGTCACCAAGGAAATCGAGGACGCCGTCGCCGGCATCGAAGGCGTGGACGACATCGTGTCGACCGTCACGGACGGCAGCTCCGTCACATCCGTCCTGTTCAAGATCGAAAAGCCCACGAACCAGGCGCTGCAGGACGTCAAGGATGCGATCGACCGCATCCGCAGCGACCTGCCGGCCTCCATCGAGGAGCCGGTCGTCAGCAAGATCGATGTGGAAGGCCAGGCGATCCAGACCTTCGCCGTCTCCTCGCCGAACATGACGCTGGAAGAGCTGTCATGGTTCGTCGACGACAAGGTCAAGCGCGCGCTTCAGGGCCAGCCGGGCATCGGCAAGATCGACCGCTTCGGCGGCGCAGACCGCGAGGTGCGCATCGACCTCAACCAGGACAAGCTCGATTCCTACGGCATTTCCGCCGCCGACGTGAACCGGCAGATCCGCAGCATGAACGCCGATGCCGGCTCCGGCCGCGGCCAGATCGCCGGCGCTGAACAGGCCATCCGCACGCTTGGCGACGCCCGCTCCGTCGAAAAGCTGACGAACACGATGATCGCGCTGCCGAACGGCCGGTTCGTGCGGCTCTCCGAACTCGGCAAGATTTCCGATACCTACGAGGAGCCGCGCTCCTTCTCGCGCTTCAACGGCAATCCGGTCGTGACCTTCGCCGTCTTCCGCTCGAAGGGCGCAAGCGAGGTGACCGTCGCCGGCTCCGTCGAGAAGGCGCTGGGCAGCGTGCGCGCGCAAAATCCCGATGTGTCGATCGAGATGGTCGACGACGCCGTCTACTTCACCTACGGCAACTATGAGGCAGCACTTCACACGCTGATCGAAGGCGCATTGCTGGCGGTCGCCGTGGTGCTGCTCTTCCTGCGCAACTGGCGGGCGACGCTGATTTCCGCGGTCGCGCTGCCGCTCTCGGCGATCCCGACATTCTTCGTCATGGACATGCTGGGCTTCTCGCTGAACCTCGTGTCGTTCCTGGCGCTGACGCTCGCGACGGGGATCCTGGTGGACGATGCCATCGTGGAGGTCGAGAACATCGCACGCCACATCCGTATGGGAAAATCGCCCTATCGCGCCGCGATCGAGGCGGCCGACGAGATCGGCCTTGCGGTGATCGCGACCACCTTCACCATCATCGCGGTCTTCGTGCCGGTGTCGTTCATGCCAGGCATACCGGGCCAGTACTTCATCCAGTTTGGCCTGACCGTGGCGGTTGCGGTGTTCTTCTCGCTTGCGGTGGCGCGCCTGATCACGCCGGTCATGGCGGCCTATCTGATGCGCTCGAGCGACGCCGACGGCCATGGCGAAGAGAAGGAAGGCCGCTTCATGCGCGGCTACACCTGGCTCGTGAGCAAGACGACCGGCACATGGTATGCCCGCTACGCCACCCTGCTCGGTGCCTTCGCCTTCCTGATCGCTTCCGTCATGCTGCTCTTCACGGTGCCCGGCAGCTTCATGCCGCCGGAAGACGCGTCCCGCGTCGTGCTGTCCGTCGAACTGCCGCCGGATGCGATGCTCGACGATACCGACCGCACGACCACGCAGGTCTATGACAAGGTCAAGGATATCGACGGCGTGAAAAGCGTCTTCGTGCTGGGCGGTTCCTCACCGAAGGGCGATCTGGAACTGCGCCGCGCCTCCGTCACCGTCATCCTCGACAGACTGGAGCATTCCCTCGCCTACCGGCTGGTGAACGACGTTCTCGGCGGCATTCCCGTGATCGGCCCCTACCTGCCGAAAATGGAAGCGCATGGCCGCCTGCGGCCGCAATGGGATATCGAGAAGGAGATCTTCGCCAAGCTTCGCGATATCCCCGACGTGCGCATCATCAAGCTCAACGATCGCGGCGAGCGCGACCTTGCCTTCAACCTGCTCTCCAACGACGAGGCGGACCTGAACGACACGGTCGCGGTGCTGGAAGCCAAGCTGCGCGCCGACCCTCTGTTGGCCAATGTGAGCTCGGAAGGCTCGCTGCCGCGGCCGGAACTGCAGATCCGCCCGCGCGACGATCAGATGGCCCGCTTCGGCATCACCACGGCGCAGATATCGGAGGTCGTGCGTGTCGCGACCATCGGCGATATCGACTCGCAGCTCAGCAAGGTCTCGCTCGACAACCGGCTCATCCCCATCCGCGTGCAGGTGGACCGCGCGTTCCGCGCCGATCTTGCCGCCATCCGCAACCTGAAGATCCAGACGGCGGGCGGCCAGTTCGTGCCGCTCTCCAGCGTCGCGGATATCGACTATTCGGAAGGCCCCAGCGCCGTGAAGCGGCACAACCGCAACCGCGTCGTCTCGATCGGCTCCGATCTCCAGCAGGGCGTGGCGCTCGACACCGCCACCGCCCGATTCAAGGAGATCGCCTCGGGCATCGACATGCCGTCGACGGTTCAGTTCGCCGAAAGCGGTGACGCGGAAATCCAGGCCGAGATGCAGCAGTCCTTCGGCAACGCCATGCTGCTCGGCCTGCTGCTCGTGCTGATGGTGCTGATCCTGCTGTTCAAGGATGTGATCCAGCCCTTCACTATCCTTCTTTCGCTGCCGCTTGCCATCGGCGGCGTGGCGGCCGGCCTCATCCTCACGCAGAACGCGCTTTCCATGCCCGTTCTCATCGGCATTCTCATGCTGATGGGCATCGTGACCAAGAACGCCATCCTGCTCGTCGATTTCGCCATCGAGATGCGCCATGCCGGCATGGAGCGCGTGGAAGCCATGATCGAGGCGGGCCGCAAGCGCGCGCGGCCGATCGTCATGACCTCTATCGCCATGTCCGCCGGCATGCTTCCGTCTGCGCTCGGCGTCGGCGAAGGCGGCGCCTTCCGCTCGCCCATGGCGATCGCGGTGATCGGCGGAATTATCGTCTCGACCGTTCTCTCGCTGGTCGTCGTGCCGTCCTTCTTCCTGATCATGGACGACCTTTCGCGCCTCCTCGGCTGGGCCTTCGGCCGTTTCGTCGGAAAGAAGGACGACGAGTTGCTGGCTATGGAACCGCAGGCGCTGACACATCTCGCCGACCAGACGGCACGCACCGTCACGGAGCTGGAAAAGCGCATCGAGACGCTCGAAAAGAAAAACGGCGAGCGAAAGCCCTTCACCGTGGTGCATCACTCCACGCTCGCGGCAGAATAAGCCGCTGCGTTCACAGATGAACGGCCGGCGCGGCATTTGCCCCGCCGGCCGTTTTGCGTTGTTTGATCGAAATCAAGACGCGTATTCCCGCCCTGGACTATCGTTTCAGCTGGAAGAACGAACGAAGCCTGCGGGAGCATGGAGTGAGATCGATGAACAGGCTGATGAAACCCGGCGCACGGGAACGGGAAACGCTTCTGAATTCAGGTTTTCTGGCTTCGCTCGGCGTGGAGAGTGTCGCGGCGCTGATGGAAATCGCCGTTATCGGCAACCTGCCGGCCCGGCAGATGCTGTTCCGGGAAGGCGAGCCCGCCGACATGCTGCATTGCGTTCTGTCCGGCTACATCCGCCTCTACAAGCTCGACCCCGACGGCCGCGAGGCCGACGTCAGCCTCTATGGCCCCGGCGACCTGATCGGCGCGAGCGTGGTGCTCGACGTCGGCCGTTATGCCGCGACGGCACAGGCTGCCGAGCCGGCGCTGCTTGCCCGTTTCGATCTGAGGCGCGTACGCGACATCGCAAGCCGCCGAGCAGACCTGGCGCTCGCGCTCGTCAACATCGTGTCCGCGCAGCTTGCCGCCAGCTTCACCAGCCTTGCCGATGACCGGCTGCACACCGCACCCCAGCGCGTGTCGCGCTATCTGCTCGATCATTGCCCGGCGGACGGCAAGGCGACGAGTTTCCGCCTGCCCTACCAGAAGAGCCTGCTCGCTGGGAAGCTCGGCCTCGCACCCGAGGCGCTGTCGCGCGCCTTCTCCCTCCTGCGCAACCACGGCGTCAATGTCCGCGGCCGGCTCGTCCATATCGGCGATCCTGAGGCGCTGAAGAGGGTGTAAGCTAGAGCCCGCCCTGCACGCGCAGGAAATCGACGATGGTGTCGACCCCCTCGCCGCGTTTCATGTCGGAGAAAACGAAGGGCCGCGCCGCGCGCATGCGCCCGGCATCCGCCTCCATCACGTCCAGATCCGCCCCGACATAAGGCGCGAGGTCCTTCTTGTTGATGACGAGAAGGTCCGAGCGCGTAATGCCGGGCCCGCCCTTGCGCGGGATTTCCTCGCCCTGGCAGACCGAGATGACATAGATCGTCAGGTCCGCGAGGTCGGGCGAGAAGGTTGCCGCGAGATTGTCGCCACCAGACTCGATGAAGACCACATCCAGATCGGGGAAACGCCGGTTGAGATCGGCGATGGCCTGGAGGTTGATCGAGGCATCCTCGCGGATGGCGGTGTGCGGGCAACCACCCGTCTCCACGCCGACGATGCGGTTGGACGGCAGCGCCTGCATGCGCACCAGCGCCTCCGCATCCTCCTTGGTGTAGATGTCGTTGGTCACAACGGCCACGGAATAGTGCGCGGCCATGGCCTTGCAGAGCTTCTCCGTCAGCGCCGTCTTGCCCGAACCGACGGGGCCGCCGATGCCGACACGCAGGGGACCGTTTTTCGATGTCATCGTCACTCTCCGAAAGTTTCGCGGCAAACGGACGGCAACGCCATCGGTCCACCTCTGTCTATCTGTGCCCAGCAGCGTTTGGCGGCCAGCCTGCTCATGAGCGGAACAGCCGCGTCGTCAATGTTTCATGCCGCAGGCTGGCAATCTCCGCGCGGATGGTGGCGGAACCGAGATCGTCGAGCGTCGAGCCCGCGGCCCGCTCGGCCATTGCGATCACCTGTGGCTCCAGCCCGGCAAGAACGGCGACGCCATCACGCTGGCCGATGACGCCGCAACGGATCGCCACCGATACCAGATTGGAGGCGATCGCGTGGAGAAAGGCGGCCAGCGCCGCCTCTGCCGCAATGCCGTGCCCGCCTGCGACCGCGCCCACGGCGACCGGATAGGCCGCCGCCTCACCCAGCACGTCCAGAACCGGATGGGGCCAGCCCGAGGCCGCCGCCAGGAATGCGCCGCCCTGAAGCATGGTTTCCCTGTGCCGCTCGGCCGAGCCCGCAAGCGCCTCCGCGAGCACGGCGACCGCCTTCAAGTCCTCCTCCGCATCGACGTTGCGATGCGCCTCGGCAAACAGCACGGCATCGTTCCAGAGATTGCCGTGCGAAAGCAGGCTCGAGAGCCAGTCGCGAAGCGTCGCGGCGTCGCGCACGTCACCGTCGCTCACCACCTGCTCCAAGCCGCCCGAATAGGAGAAGGCGCCGACGGGAAAGGCCGGCGACAACCAGGTCATCAGCCGTACGAGGGCTGCCGGCTCAGTCATGGCCGTGATGGTGATGCCCATGGCCGGAACCGTGATAGGCGCCGCGCACCGGATGGAACGGCTCCGAGACCTCCTGCACCGTCGCGCCGAGCCCGTTCAGCATGTCGCGGATCACGTGATCGCGCAGGATGAGAATGCGTGTCTCCTCGATCTGCGCCGGCAGGTGGCGATTGCCGAGATGCCAGGCGAGTTCGACGAGATGAAGCGGACCCTTCGGGGTGACCTCGTAGAGAAGTTCTTCCGCCGCCACGACCTCGATCGTCTCACCGCTTTCCGTCCACAACAGATCGCCATGCGAAAGCTGGACGGGCTCGCGCAGGTCGACCATCACGACATCGTCGTGCTGCATGTGCAGGAGCTTGCGACGAATATGGCGCTGGTCGTGCGGGAGAATGACGACATCGATGGGCGTCTGGTCGATGGCGGTTCCCTGCGGCAGGATCTGGGTGGAGCGATAAGGCATGGAAGGCTTTCGGGGCAGAAGAGTATCAGAAGAGGAAATAGCGCTGCGCCATGGGCAGCACAGTTGCGGGTTCGCAGGTCAGCAGCTCGCCGTCCGCACGCACCTCGTAGGTTTCCGGATCGACCTCGATATGCGGCGTGAGATCGTTGAGGATCATCGACGCCTTGGAGATGTTGCGGGTGTTGCGGACCGGCAGAAGCTGCTTGGCAACGCCGAGGCGCTCGCGAAGGCCGAGGTCGATGGCCGCCTGAGAAACGAAGGTGACGGACGAGTTGGTGCGCATCTTGCCGTAGGCGCCGAACATCGGGCGATAATGGACCGGCTGCGGCGTCGGAATCGATGCGTTCGGATCGCCCATCGGCGCCATGGCGATGACACCGCCGAGCAGGACCATGTCGGGCTTCACGCCGAAGAAGGCCGGGTTCCACAGCACGAGGTCGGCGCGCTTGCCCACTTCGACCGAGCCGATCTCGTGGCTCAAACCATGCGCGATGGCCGGGTTGATCGTATATTTGGCGATGTAGCGGCGGATGCGCAGGTTGTCGTTGTCACCGGTCTCGCCGGCAAGGCGGCCGCGCTGGCGCTTCATCTTGTCCGCTGTCTGCCAGGTGCGGATCGCGACCTCGCCGACACGGCCCATGGCCTGGCTGTCGGAGGAGATGACGGAGAAGGCGCCGATATCGTGCAAGATGTCCTCGGCCGCGATGGTTTCCTTGCGGATGCGGCTTTCGGCGAACGCGATGTCCTCCGGGATAGATGGCGACAGGTGATGGCAGACCATCAGCATGTCGAGATGCTCGGAAATGGTGTTGACCGTATAGGGCCGCGTCGGATTGGTCGAAGACGGGATGACGTTGGCGTGGCCGCAGACCTTGATGATATCGGGCGCGTGGCCGCCGCCGGCCCCTTCCGTGTGGAAGGCGTGGATGGTTCGCCCGCCGATCGCCGCAACCGTGTCCTCCACGAAGCCGCTTTCGTTGAGCGTGTCGGTGTGAATCATCACCTGCACATCGTATTCGTCGGCGACGGAAAGGCAGCAGTCGATGGCCGCGGGCGTCGTGCCCCAGTCTTCGTGCAGCTTGAGCGATGAGGCGCCGGCGCGGATCATCTCCTCGATGGGAGCGGCCACCGACGCGTTGCCCTTGCCTGCCAGCGCCAGGTTCATCGGAAAGGCATCGAAGCTCTCGATCATGCGCTCGATGTGCCAGGCGCCCGTGCAGGTGGTGGCGAGCGTGCCGTGGGCAGGCCCCGTGCCGCCGCCCAGCATCGTCGTGACGCCGCTCGCCAGCGCATGCTCGATCTGCTGCGGGCAGATATAATGGATATGCGCATCCATCGTCCCGGCGGTGAGGATCTTGCCCTCCCCGGCGATCACCTCGGTCGAGGGACCGACGATGATGGTCACGCCCGGCTGCGTATCGGGGTTGCCCGCCTTGCCGATGCCGGCGATGCGGCCGTTGCTGAGGCCGATATCCGCCTTGAAGATGCCGCTGTGATCGATGACCAGCGCGTTGGTGATGACGGTATCGACCGCGCCCTCGCCGCGTGTCGCCTGGCTCTGGCCCATGCCGTCGCGAATGACCTTGCCGCCGCCGAACTTCACCTCGTCGCCATAACTGGTGAAGTCCCTCTCCACCTCGGCGAAGAGTTCCGTATCGGCAAGGCGCACCTTGTCGCCGGTGGTGGGACCGAACATGCGGGCATAGGCGGCGCGGGACATGGTGTAGGACATGGGTCAGCTTCTCCGGGAGGCGGGAGGATGATCGAGACGGTCGAGGCGGCCGGCGGTGACGAGCGCATCGACCCAGCGCCGCTCGGCGGCGAAAGGATGCCATTCCCAGCCTTCGTGGCTGAAGCCGGCAATGGAAACGCGGTCGCCTTCTTCGGCAAGGTTTTCAAGGGCATGCGCAATGGTGACGAGGCCCGAGCTCGGTACGACGTAGGGCGCGGGATCGAAGGCGGCCAATCCGGCGTCGACGGCACGATGGAGGGCGGCGGGGATGACATGCAAGCGACGGCCGGTCGCCGCCGCGAAAGCCTCGAAGCCATCAGTGTAATCGTCGCAGAAGTCGTCGAGATCGGGATGGCTGATGGCCAGCGGCGCGCGCATGGCCGCAAACACATCGGAAGAGCGCACGCACCAGATCTCGCCGGCCTGCCGCACGGTCTCGCTGTTCTTCCAACGGCCGCCACCCAGCATGTCGAGCGCCGGGCGGCCGGTGTTGCACACGGCGATGATATCCGTCTTCACGCCGCCCGCGCCCGCCGACCGGCAGCCATTGAAACGGATCACGATGTCAGCCGCATCGATCGTCGCAGCCAGCCCCTGCGGGATGGCGCCATTGCCGACGATGACGATCCTGCGTGACACCGCCGCTCCTCAGTTTTCCTGCTCGTAAAACGTCTTGAGCTCCGCCGTCCGCTTGCGTGTGAGATCCGCAAGGCAGCTGGAAACCAGCAAGGGTTCCATGGAGCCGCCGCGTGCCTCGAAGCCGGCAAGATCGCACTGGCCGTCGCGATAGCCGATCCACGAGCGCTGCGCACGTTTCAATGCGTCGACCGCGCCGACATACTGGTCGCCCATATCCTTGAAGCCTTCATCGGTCTCCACGGCAGCCGCCAGGGCCTTCTTGTAGACGGCGTTCAACTCTTCGTCGGCCGCCTTGTAGTCGCGTCCGGCGCAGATGTTCATGTCCATCTGCGTCTCCGCGTTGTCGCAGTCGACTTCGGGTTCCTGGGCCATGGTGACCGTGGCCGAAACGATGAGCGAGGCGGCGGCGAGAAGTAGTGAATGTCGCAAAGTCATGTCAGAGTTTTCCCATAACGGCCTGCCGGAAGCCGTAAATTTCCCGCTTGCCGGAAAACGGCACGAGCCTCACGCTGCGCGTCTGGCCCGGCTCGAAACGCACGGCGGTTCCGGCGGGGATATCGAGCCTGAGCCCCCGCGTCTGCTCACGCTCGAACGACAGGCCGGGATTGGTTTCGTAGAAATGATAATGACTGCCGACCTGGATCGGGCGGTCGCCCGTGTTGGAAACGTCCAGCACGGTGACAGGCAGCCCGACATTGAGTTCGATATCGCCGTCGGCGGCGATGATTTCTCCGGGGATCATGGATTTCCTCTCGCAGCTTGCGCGGGGCCGCAGCCTTCCGCTTTCACGATACGTTTCGTCGATGCCGGATATTCTGCGAGCATCGCGGCCGGCCGGACCGGACGATGCATGAACCCGCCGCCGCAGTTCGGGCACACGCCGTGCAGAACCGTGCGCACGCACTGCGCACAGAAGGTGCATTCGAACGTGCAGATCATCGCCTCGCCGCTTTCCGGTGGCAGGTCGCGGTCGCAGCATTCGCAATTGGGCCTGAGCGCCAGCATGGGGCTACCGGATCGGCTCGTGCACGGTCACGAGCTTGGTACCGTCGGGGAAGGTAGCTTCCACCTGGATGTCGTGGATCATCTCGGGGATGCCATCCATCACCTGGTCCCGGGTGAGCACATGCGCGCCCGCCTCCATCAGGTCGGCAACCGCCCGGCCGTCGCGGGCACCCTCCACCACGAAATCGGTGATGAGCGCGATCGCCTCGGGATGATTGAGCTTCACTCCGCGCTCCAGACGCTTGCGCGCCACGATCGCGGCCATGGCGATCAGCAATTTGTCTTTTTCGCGGGGGGTCAGGTTCATGAGTGGTCCGTCGCTGGTTCCGTCGCGCGAGAATAGGCGGCTGTTTGCGCGCGCGATATACGCAAAACAGGAAGCCGGCGGCGACCACGGATCGGGCCGGGCCTGCCGATTTCAGAGTGACCAGAGTTTCGGCACGCTCGCGCCCTTGCGCAAGTGCGAAATGATCGGGATGAGCATTTTTCGCAGGGAGAACCCGTCGTCGGCCACGACACGCGCAACGAGCTTGTCCTGCCATTGGCTGACACCTGCTGTGCCCGCGCCGATCAGCCGCCGCAACGGCTCGACATGCCCTTCGGCATCGGGGCCGCACAACAGCACGGTTGCGAAGGCGCGCGCGCCGCGCAGTGTCGCCAACTCGCCCGTGAGGCCGGCAACGTCACCCTCAAGCCGCGTTTCCTCGGCATGGATCAGCTTGCCGGCGCGGCGAACACGCCAGCGGTCGTGAAAGAACCCCGTCTCCACCGTCTCGCCCATCGCCTTGCGGCCGAGAATCACGGCCTCCACGGCGAGGAAGATGGCATCGACGGCCAGGTCCACCTCCAGCCGCCGGTTCAGCGACGACCGGTCGAACAGGATCGTCTCCTGCGGCAGCCAGTCGACACGCGCGCCGTCGGCCACGGTGATGCGTGTTTCCAGCCGTGCGGTCGAGGCGCTCGCCTTGTAGACACGCTCGCAGGCCTGCGTGGTCACGGTCAGGCGCGTTTCGGCGCCGGCGGATAGCGACCATTCCACGTGATCGCCGCCCGTCAGGCCACCGGCCGTGTTGATGAGGACGGCCTCCATCGCGCCGTCGAACGTTGCGGGTAGCCGGATCTTGGCGCAGCCTTCCTGATAGAGCACGTCGAGCCGCGTGCTCTGCGCCGACCGCTTCGCCACAAGGCGTCCGACGCCGCGCGCCCGCTGCTGGCGGCCGATGGGCTCATCCCGGACAAGCGCTGCGTCCATGCTGCCATTCCTTTCGTCTTCACCCTGCCGATGCATCCGGGCCCGGCACCTGCGCAGGCCTTCACGAAAAAGCCCGGCGCAAGGGCCGGGCTTGAAGTCGACACGGCCGGGCGGCGTGCGTGCGCCGCCCGTTCCATGAAACGATTACTCGTTTTCGAAGTAGGTGTACTTGCCGTCTTCACCCTTCTTCCAGGTGTACATGACGTAGTCCGGACGGGTGATGTCGCCCTTCTCGTCGAAGGACAGCTCGCCGATCGCCGTGTTGAACGGGCCCTTGGCCTTGATCGCTTCTGCAACGGCCTGCGCGTCGTTACCGCCGGCAGCCTTGGCGGCTTCAGCGATGACCTGCAGTGCGGCGTAGGAGTAGAGCGTGTAGGCTTCCGGCTCGAAACCGGCAGCGCGGAACTTCTCGACGAGCTCCTTGGCAGCGGGGTTCTTGCGCGGATCGGGCGCGAAGGTCATCAGCGTGCCGTCAACGGCGTCGCCGGCGATCGAAGCCAGTTCGTTCGAAACGATGCCGTCGCCCGAGATGAAGGTTGCCTTCAGGCCCTGGTCGGCAGCCTGGCGTTCCATCAGGCCGAACTCGGTGTGCAGGCCGCCCCAATAGACGACGGAGACGCCGGCTTCCTTCATCTTCGCGATGAGGGCCGAGAAGTCCTTGTCGCCGATGTTGACGCCTTCGTAGATGACTTCCTTGACGCCGGCTTCGTTGGCCGACTTCTTGGTTTCGTCGGCGAGGCCCTGGCCATACGGGCTCTTGTCGTGGAGAACGGCGAGCTTCGCATCCTTGAAGTTGGCGGCGATGAAGGCGCCGGCTACGGCGCCCTGCTGGTCGTCACGGCCGCAGGTACGGAACGTGTTCCACAGGCCGCGCTCGGTGTAGGTCGGGTTCGTGGACGCGGGTGAAACCTGCAAGATGCCGTTTTCGGCGTAGATTTCAGACGTCGGGATGGAAACGCCCGAGTTGAAGTGACCGACAACGAACTTCACGCCATCGGCAACGAACTTGTTGGCGACGGAAACGCCCTGCTTCGGGTCGGAAACGTCATCGCCCAGAACGATCTTGATCTGCTCGCCGTTGATGCCGCCGGCAGCATTGATGTCCGCAGCAGCCTGCTCGACGCCCTTCTGGATCTGCGCGCCGAAAGCGGCGTTCGGACCGGTCAGCGGGCCGCCGACGCCGACCAGGATGTCGGCCCAAGCGCTGCCGCTGAAAGCGACCATTGCAGCCAAAGCAACAGCCGACATGAGAGACTTCTTCATTTGGTTACTCCCAGATTTATAGCGGGCTGGTTTCAACCGGGCGCAACACCCGCATTCATTGCGCCGGTATCGTTTGCCCGTCCGGGCGGACGGGTGTTCCCTTGATTATTTCGACTTCCAGGAAAAGGGCGAGACCTTCTCATAAAGCCAGTAGTAATTGTTGGTCATCTGCCGCGTCCGGTAGTAGCGGTAACCGAGCGTAGCAAACAACAAAAGCACGGCGGTGTCCACGAGATAGTACTGTGGGGTGAGCATGGTTCCGTTGAACAGGGCGTGGTGGATGAAGCGGATGGCGACGCCGAGGAGGAGGGTGTAGATGACGAGGGTAAGGTAGGGTTGCCAGCCCTCTGCGACGCTCTTTCCGGTGCGCCATGCGGTCCAGCCGCCCATGATGACGGTGATGAACAGGAACTGCCAGACAGACGGCTCCTCGTAGAGAATTCCCTGCATTGTCCGTCTCCTTGTCCTAGTGTCTGCCGCCTTCGAGATAGGCCGCGCGCACTTCCGGATTGGCCAGAAGCTCCTTGCCCGAGCCGCTCATCGTCACCTTGCCGTTGACCATCACATAGGCGCGGTCCGACAGCTTGAGCGCGGCAAAGGCGTTCTGCTCCACGAGGAACACGGTCAGGCCCTCTTCCTTATTCAGCACCTTGATGGCGTCGAAGATGCCCTTGACGATCAGCGGCGCCAGGCCCAGCGACGGCTCGTCGAGCAGCAGGAGCTTGGGACGCGCCATCAGCGCGCGGCCGATGGACAGCATCTGCTGTTCGCCGCCCGAGAGCGTGCCGCCGCGCTGCGACTGGCGCTCCTTGAGGCGCGGGAAGAGCGTGAAGATCTTCTCCACGTCCTCGTCGAAATACTTCAGGTTGTCGAGGCTCGCGCCCATCTGGAGGTTTTCGTAGACGGTCATGCGCGGGAAGATGCGGCGTCCCTCCGGCGACTGCGCGATGCGCCGGCGCGCGATGAGATGCGTCGGCAGGCGGGTGATGTCCTCGCCGTCGAAGGTGATGGTGCCGTTGCGCGCCTGGGGGCTGCCGCAGATCGTCATCATCAGGGTCGACTTGCCCGCACCGTTGGCGCCGATGAGGCTGACGATCTCGCCCTTTTGCACCGTGACATCGACGCCGGCGAGCGCGCGGATATTGCCGTAATAGGTTTCAACGCCCTGGACGCTGAGAAGCGTATCGCTCATCAGTGCGACCCTCCCGCCGTGCCCTCGATCTCCTCGATTTCCTCGATCACCTCTTCGACCTCATCATCTTCCACACCGAGATAGGCCGCGATAACCTTCGGATCGTTCTTCACATGGTCCGGCGTGCCGTCGGAGATCTTCTGCCCGTATTCGAGCACGACCACATGGTCGGAGATCTCCATGACGACCGACATGTCGTGCTCGATGAGCAGGATCGACGTGCCGCTGTCCTTGCGGATGGAGCGCAGGAGTTCGTTGAGCGCGAGCGATTCTCGCGGGTTGAGGCCCGCCGCCGGCTCGTCGAGGCACAGGACCTCGGGTCCCGTGCACATGGCGCGGGCGATCTCCAGGCGCCGCTGGGCGCCGTAGGGCAGATCGCCGGCCGGGTCGTCGGCACGCGCGATGAGGTCGGCCTTCTCCAGCCAGTGCCGGGCGACCTCGATGGATTCGGCCGCGGCCTTCTTGTATCCGGGCAGGCCCAGTAGGCCGAGGACGGTATAGCCGGACGCCTTCATCAGCGTGTTGTGCTGGGCCACGAGCAGGTTCTCCAGAACGGTGAGGCCCGAGAAGAGCCGGATGTTCTGGAAGGTGCGCGCCACCTTGGCATCGCGGGTGATCTCGAAGTCGTTCAGGCGCTCCAGCAGGAACTCCTTGCCGCCCTTCTGGCGCATGGTGATCATGCCCATGGTCGGCTTGTAGAAGCCGGTCACGCAGTTGAAGACCGTGGTCTTGCCGGCGCCGTTGGGGCCGATCAGCGCGGTGATCTCGCCGCGTTGCGCCTCGAAGGAGAAGTCGTTGATGGCCATGAGGCCGCCGAAGCGCATCGAGAGATGCTCGACCTTGAGAATGGGGTCAGCCGTCATCGTGTTCGTTGTCATGGTTGCGGACACCATCAGCCGTGTCCTTCCTTGGTGAAGCTGCCGGAGACCGCCTTGCGTTCCTTCAGGAAGGCGGTCGGTTCACGGCTGCCGACGAAGCCACGCGGTTTCCAGACCATCACGATGACCATGGCGAGGCCGAAGATCAGCATGCGGTAGAGTTCCGGCGTGAAGTCGGGACCGAAAATGGCCTTGAGGAAGGTCATCTCGCGCAGCAGTTCCGTGCCGCCGACCATCACGACGGCCGCAACCGCAATACCGACGAGCGAGCCCATGCCGCCGAGGACCACGATGGCGAGGATGATCGCCGATTCCAGGAAGACGAAGCTTTCCGGCGACACGAAGCCCTGACGCACGGCGAAGAAGGAGCCGGCGAAGCCGCCGAACATCGCGCCGATGGAAAACGCCGTCAGCTTGGTCGTGACCGTGTTGATGCCGAGCGAGCGGCAGGCGATCTCGTCCTCGCGCAGCGCTTCCCAGGCGCGGCCGATCGGCATGCGGCGCAGGCGGATCGTCACATAGGCGGTCAGCAGGGCGAGCGCCAGGATGAGGTAGAACAGGAAGATCTTGTAGTAGGCCGACGACATCGGCAGGCCGAAGGCCTTGGCGAAGTTGTTCGGCGCGCTGACGTCGAACGACCAGATGCCGAAGACGGAGGCCTTGGGAATGCCCGAGACGCCGAACGTGCCGCGCGTGACGTCCGTCCAGTTGATCAGCACGAGGCGGATGATCTCACCGAAGGCAAGCGTGACGATGGCGAGATAGTCGCCCTTCAGGCGCAGCACCGGAAAGCCGAGGATCATGCCCCAGAAGGCGGCCAGGATGCCGGCGAGCGGCAGCAGGATCCAGAAGGACAGCCCGAAATACTGCGACAGCAGTGCGTAGGAATAGGCGCCCACCGCATAGAAGGCGACATAGCCGAGGTCGAGCAGGCCGGCGAGGCCCACCACGATGTTGAGGCCCCAGGCGAGCATCACGTAGATGAGGATCTGGATGCCGAAATTGTCGACCCATTTGAGCGAGCCCTGCACGCCGAACAGCATGACCATCAGCGGCGGATAGATCAGGAGCGCGACGATGGCGATCTTGCTGAAGTTGCGCTTGAAGAAGCTTTCGTCCGCCTCGGCCGGCGCCTTGGCGGCAGCCTTGCGGGCCTCCATCCACGGGCGGATATAGGCGACCGTGAGGAAGCGCCCGACGGCGGCGACCGCGACGAAGATGGCGAGCAGGCCCCAGCGCTGGTTCAGCACCAGCTCGTTGCGGATGTTCTGCGTGGTCTCCAGACCGACGAAGAGCACGAACAGGCCGAGCGCCACGATGCCGGCAAAAATGCCCTCGCGCAGAGCCCGCGCCGTCAGGTTACCGCCGGCGCTCTCGGGAGAGTGGGAAATGTTGGACATGGATCAAACCTTCTCGACTTCCGGTCGTCCGAGAATGCCGGACGGCTTGAAGATCAGGACGATGGCGAGGATGGAGAACGTCGCGACGTCCTTGTAGTCGATGGTGAAATAGGCCGACCACAGGCTCTCGATGAGACCGATGAGCATGCCGCCGAGAACCGCGCCCGGAAGCGAGCCGATGCCGCCCAGGACCGCGGCCGTGAAGGCCTTGACGCCCGGGATGAAGCCGTCGGTGAAGACGGTCACGCCGTAATACATCAGGTACATGGTGCCGGCGACCGCCGCCAGCGATGCGCCCATGACGAAGGTCACGGAGATCGTGCGGTCGACGTCGATGCCCAGCAGCGCCGCCATCTTGCGGTCCTGTTCGGTCGCACGCTGCGCGCGGCCGAGCGCGGTCTTGTTGACGATGTACCAGAAGGTCGTCAGCAGGATCGCCGTCAGGAGCATGATGATGATCTGCTTGAGCGAGATCGCGATGCCGAAGACATTGTAGACCGACGACACCAGCGGCGGGATCGGCTTGTTGCGCGGGCCCTGCGTGACCTGGATGAAGTTCGACAGCGCAATCGACATGCCGATCGCCGTGATCAGCGGCGCAAGGCGGAACGAACCGCGCAGCGGCCGGTACGCCATCTTCTCGATCGTCCAGTTCCAAAGCGACGCCGTCAGCATCGCAGCCACCATCATCACCAGAAGCAGCAGCACGACCGGAAGGCCGACGAACACGCTCGTCAGGATCAGGAACGTGATGAGAGCGGCAAACCCACCCAGCATGAAAATATCGCCATGGGCGAAGTTGATCATGCCGATAATGCCGTAAACCATGGTGTAGCCAATGGCTATCAAACCATAAATCGAGCCAAGAGTCAGCCCGTTAACGAGCTGCTGGACGAAATACTCCATATACAATCCCCCGGATGCAGTCCGCTTTGGCCACATCTCTTGTTCTTGCGCTCATTTTTTGAGCTTGTGTAGACAAATGAATTCCATACCGCTTTCGATACAAAAGGGAAGCCAAAAAAAATCGGATCGACAATTTCTTTGGGCGAAAGCGGTAAATGACGTTATTAACGCCACGATATCCAAAAAAGCGGCAGGAAAATCAGCCCACCGGTGCAAAATGAAGCACCGCAGCGGCGTGACGGGTGGTTCATGACGAAACACCGTCGCGACGCCGCGGCAGGTCTCATTGACGCATCGTCGCCCCCGTGGGGTCGAAGAGCGGCTCCCGCTGCAGGCGGGCGGGCAGCATCTCCCCGAGGAGCTCGACCGACCAGCCTTCGGTCACGTCGGCGATCTCCTTCGGCACATATCCCACCGCGACCGACACGCCGGCCGCATGCGCGTATCCACCCGATGTCACCCAGCCGCGCACGACGCCGTCGAGATAGATCGGTTCGTCGCCGATGACATCGGCATCCTTCGCCTCGAGGATAAAGGTGCACAGCCGCAACGTCCCGCCGTTCTCCCGCTCCGATCTGGCGGCGGCCTTGCCGATGAAGTCCGCCGCCTTGTCCAGCGCGACGAAGCGATCCAGCCGCGCTTCCAGCGGGCCGTAGAGCGGGCGATATTCCCGCGACCAGCTGCCATAGGATTTTTCGAGCCGCAGCGAGTTGAGCGCGCGCAGCCCGAACAGGCGAATGCCGAACTCCTCACCGGCTTCGAGGATCAGGTCATAGAGGTAGCGCTGATACTGCGGCTTCATCCAGATCTCGTAGCCGAGATCGCCGGTATAGCTGACGCGGCCGACGATGGCGGGCGCCATGCCCAGATCCATGCGCCGCACCGCCATGAACGGGAAGGCCGCCGTCGACAGGTCCTGGTGCGTCAGCTTGCGCAAGACCTCGCGGGCATCCGGGCCGGCGATCGCGAGGCCGACCAGGCCGAGATTGAGGGCCTCGAGCGTGACGGACCCGTCCTTCGGCAGATGCGCTTCGAACCAACGCATGTGATAGTCCTCGGCGATGCCGGAGCCGATGAGCAGGAAATCGCCCTCGCCGAGCTTGGCCAGCGTGAAATCGCCGATCAGCTTGCCGTCCGCCTTCAACATGGGGGCGAGCGTCATGCGGCCGGTCGCGGGCATGCGGCAGGCAAGCAGCAGGTCGAGGAAGGCTTCCGCCCCCCTGCCCTTCACGGCATATTTGGCAAAACCCGACGTTTCCATCAGGCCGACGCTCTCGCGCACGGCCCTGGCCTCCGCGCCGACCGTCTCGAAATCCGTCGATCGCCGCCAGGAGAAATGGTCCTCGACACCTGCGGGCGCAAACCACAGCGGTTGCTCCAGGCCGTAGGATGCGCCGAAGACGGCACCGGCGGCCTTCAGCCTGTCATAGACCGGGGTCGTCAGAAGCGGGCGCCCGGCCGGCAACTCCTCGTTCGGATAGCGGATGGAGAAACGCCGCGAGTAGTTTTCGCGCACCTTGGCATTGGTATAGCCGAGTGTGGCGAAATCGCCGTAGCGCGCCACGTCCATGGCGAAGACGTCAAAGCCGGGATCGCCGTGGATCATCCAGTTGGCGAGCGCCAGCCCGACACCGCCGCCCTGGCTGAAGCCGGCCATGACGGCACAGGCCGACCAGAAATTCGTCATGCCGCGCACCGGCCCGACGAGCGGATTGCCGTCGGGCGAGAAGGTGAAGGGGCCATTGATGATCTTCCTGATGCCCGCCTTGTTGAAGGCCGGAAAATGACGGAAGCCCACTTCCAGCTCCGGCGTAATGCGCTCGATATCCTCTTCCAGCAGCTCGTGACCGAAATCCCACGGCGTGGTCAGCGGCGACCACGGGCGGCAGGCCTTTTCATAGGTGCCCATCAGCATGCCGTTGCGTTCCTGGCGGAGATAGATTTCCCCGTCGAAATCCACGCAGTGCATCAGCTCCTTGCCGCGCTTCTGGTTGAACTCGATGACCTCCGGCATGTCCTCGGTGATGAGATACATGTGCTCCATGGCCAGGACCGGCAGTTCGAGACCGACCATGCGGCCCACCTCGCGCGCCCAGAGGCCACCGCAGTTGACCACGTGTTCGGCGATGATCTCGCCCTTGTTGGTGATGACGCGCCAGCTGCCGTCCTCGCGCTGCGCGAGGTCCTCGACCTTGGTGTGCAGGTAGATTTCCGCACCGTTCTTCTTGGCCGATTTCGCATAGGCATGGGTGGTGCCGTAGGGGTCGAGATGGCCTTCCACCGGATCGAACACCGCACCCACGAACTGGTCGGGATCGATGAGCGGCATGAGGTCGTGCGCCTCCTTGGGCGTCAGCAGTTCCGCCTCCAGCCCCATATAGCGACCCTTGGCGAGTATCGACTTCATCCAGTCGAACCGTTCCTTCGTCGCCGCAAGCATCATGCCCGATGTCATGTGCAGGCCGATATCCTGGCCGGAATAATCCTCGATCTCCTTGTAGAGCTCGACCGTGTACTTCTGGAGCTTGGCGACGTTCGGATCACCGTTGATCGTATGCATGCCGCCGGCGGCGTGCCAGGTCGAGCCGGAGGTCAGTTCGGACCGTTCCACGAGCACGACATCGGTCCAGCCAAACTTGGTGAGATGATAGAGAACGGAGCAGCCGACGACGCCGCCCCCGATGACCACGACCCTGGCATGGCTCTTCATGAAAATCTCCGGCTTACGGCGGTTGAAGGAACGAGAGGCAGTGCGTGAAGGCAGCCTATTTTGTCCCTCGCCGGCCCGGCAAGACCGGGTTGCGAAACCTCATGTCGCTTTATCGATTTCCGATGTCGGGGGGCGGCGCGCAAGCCTGTCAGCGCGTCGCGAAATCGACCGACAGATCGTGGCTGCGCGCCATGAGCTTGATGTCATCCACCAGCGCCTCAGCGAAACTGCGCATGACGACAAGATCGAAGCTTTGCGCACCGGTGCGGGCCAGATTTACCGAAATGTGATGGCACAGGACGTTCGCGGCCCGGCCGACGGGGAAGCTGTCGGCGTGGAGATCGACTGCGACGCCATTGGCCAGGATGCGCGCGGCATCCGGCCCGGACAGGGAAAGTGCGACCCGGCCGTGGCTCTGGTCGACGACGAAAGCCGCATCGCCGAGCCGCACGCCGAGTTCGGCGGCAAGCGTTTCGGGCGCATGGACCTCCGACAGGACCAGCCACTCGCCGGGGCCGGAAAACCGGACCTCGAATTCGCCGTTCGCGACCAGAATGCCGGCCGCCTCGGGCATTCGGCCCGGCGAGGCCTGCACCATGGCCATCGCCGTCGCGCGGTGGACAGCCAGATGATTGGCCCGCCGCTCGGCGATCGCCCCGATCGTCCCGTCCAGAGCATGAACCGCGTGATAGTCGTAAGCCATGCCCGCCCCCCTATGCTGTGAGCTTGCTGTTATCAGGATCGACGAAGACCGGATGGCAGACCTCCGCCATGGTCTCGACACCGCGCAGCCGGTCCCACACCACGATCTTCTCGCCGTAGCGCTCGCGGCCGGACTTGAGGAAGGCAAGCGCGATGGGCATGCCGAGCGTTGGCGAGAAACAGGCGGAACTCACCCAGCCCTGGTCGTTGATCGTCGAGGGCTTGGCACCGTCCTTCAGCAGATGCGCGCCGGCCCGCATCTCCTGGTCCGCCTCCAGCGCCTTGAGGCCGACGAGCTGCGCCCGGTCCGCCGCCGTCAGGCCGAAGCGATTGGAGAGCCGCTTGCCGATGAAATCCGCCTTGCCGGTCCCCATCATGTGGCCGAGCCCGGCATCATCCGGCGTCACGCGGCCGTCGAGTTCGGCGTGCGTGACATGACCCTTCTCGATACGCAGCACGTTGAGCGCTTCGACGCCATAAGCGCACATGCCGTGCGGAAGGCCTGCGCGCATCAGCGCATCGGCCACCACCTCGCCATACCCGGCCGGCACCGCAAGCTCATAGGCGAGTTCACCGGAAAAGGAGATCCGGAACAGCCGCCCCTTGAGATTGCCCTTCAGGCGGACCTCGCGGGCAGCCAGGAACGGGAAAGCCGCATGGGAGATGTCGTCCTCCACGATGGACTGAAGGATGAGGCGTGCCTTCGGTCCGGCAATCGACATCTGCGCCCACTGGTCGGAGACGGAGAGGAAACGCACGCGCAGCTGCGGCCACAGCACCTGCGCCGCGAACTCAATATGGGAGAGAACGCCCCCCGCCATGGCGGTCGTGGTCGTGATGAGATAATGCGCTTCGCCCAGCCTGCTGACCGTGCCGTCATCGAAAACCATGCCGTCTTCACGCAGCATCAGCCCATAGCGGGCCTTTCCGACCGGCAATTTCAGGAGCGGATTGCAATAGAGCCGATTGAGGAATTCGGCCGCATCCGGCCCGAACACCTCGATCTTGCCGAGCGTTGAGACATCGCAGAGGCCGGCATTCTCCCGAACGGTACGCACCTCTCGGTCGACGCTCTCCCGCCACGTCTTCTCCTCGCCTGTGGGAAACCACGACGAACGATACCAGAGGCCGGCCTCGATGAAGGCAGCACCGTTGCGCGCCGCCCAGCCATGCAGCGGCGAGCGGCGAACGGGCATGGCGTGCTCGCCCACCGACGTGCCGGCCAGCGCGCCGAAGGAGACCGGCGTATAGAACGGGCGGAACGTCGTCGTGCCGACCTCCGCGGGACTGACGCCGCGCATGGCAGCGAGAATGCCGATGGCGTTGATGTTGCCGAGCTTGCCCTGGTCCGTCGCCATGCCTCCCGTCGTGTAGCGCTTGGCATGTTCGACATGGCCGAAGCCCTCGCGCACGGCAAGCCCGAGATCGCCGAGATGCACGTCGTTCTGGAAATCCACGAAGGCCTTCGATTTCGCGCCCGGCACATGCCAGAGCGCCGTGAACGACGGATCGGGTTCCTCGCCGACCACCGGCCCCTTGAAGCCGGCAGCCTGCCGTCCGAGCGCTTCGACGATATCAGCCGCCTTGCGCGCACCGTCCTCGAAACAGGCCGACAGGCGGTACTGTCCCGCCGCCGCACCGGCGGGCACGAGACCGGCACCGACATCGGGCGCCAGAAAGGCCTGCAAGGCATCCGACCAGACGGGCCTGCCGCCGCGCTGGCAGGCAAGATGGATGACCGGGCTCCAGCCGCCGGACATCGCCACGGCATCGCAGGCGATCAGGTCCTCGAAACCGCCGCGGTCCGCGACGATGCCGCGAAGGCGCGCGCCGCCTCTCGTGTCGACGATGGAACCGCCGCGGATGAGACGGACGTCGGCCGGCGCCGCTTCGGCGGCATCCGTCCGGCTGTCGATGAGGGCGGCGATCCCGATGCCTTGCGCGGCGAGGTCGCGCGCGGTGCGATAGCCCGAGGAGCCGTTGGTGAAGATCGTGACGGCCTTGCCGGCGGCCACGCCGAAGCGGTTGGCGTAGGTGGCGGCAGCGCTGGCCGTCATCACGCCCGGCCGGTCATTGCCGCCGAAGACCAGCGGCCGTTCCTCTGCGCCAGAGGCCAGGATGGCGTGCTTCGCCACGATGCGCCACAGGCGTTCGACAAGCTTGCCCGCATCCACCGCCGCACCGTGTTTCTGCAGCCGTTCGAGGGCGCCGAACACATTGTCGTCGTACCAGCCGAAAACCGTCGTGCGTGGCAGCAAGGTGACATTTGGACTGTTCTGCAATTCGTCCAGCACGCGGCGGGCGAAGATATAGGGCGCCTCGCCGTCGAGCCGCGTCGTTTCGGAGAGCAGCGTGCCGCCGAGAGCGAAATCCTGCTCGGCGAGGATAACACGCAGGCCGGATCGCGCCGCGACCAGGGCGGCCGCAAGACCGGCGGGCCCGGAGCCGACCACCAGCAGATCACAATGCGCCCAGCTCTTCTCGTAGGAATCGGGATCGGGTGAAAGATCGGTGCGGCCAAGCCCGGCGGCGCGCCGGATAAGCGGCTCGTAGACCTTTTCCCAGAAGGCCGCCGGCCACATGAAGGTCTTGTAGTAGAAGCCGGCCGACAGGAAGCGCGCCATCAGGCCGTTGACCGCGCCGATATCGAAGGCGAGGCTCGGCCAGCGGTTCTGGCTGGTGGCGACGAGGCCGTCATAGAGCTCGGCAACCGTCGCCTTCGTGTTGGGATCCCGCCGCACGCCGCTGCCGACCGTGACCAGCGCATTCGGCTCGGAGGAACCGGCCGTCACGATACCGCGCGGGCGGTGATACTTGAAGCTGCGGCCGACGAGCAGCCGGTCGTTGGCCAGAAGCGCCGAGGCGAGCGTATCCCCGGCATGGCCGGACAGGCTCTTGCCGTCGAAGGAGAAGGCAAGCGTGTGGCTGCGGTCGATCAGGCCGCCGGCCGGAAGGCGATACGCGGTCATCGGTCGACCTCCGTCGCGGCATCGGTTACGGAAAAGACGGCATGGCTGAGATTGTCGCGCTCCACCACCAGCCAGCGCCGGCATCCGGCGACGTGCTGCCAGTGTTCCCGCACGCGGCCGCGCGGGTTGGCCCGCAAATGCACATAGTCGTGCCATGCTTCGTCGGATGCCATGGACGACGGGCGGATGGGCGTGGCGTCGCCTCGGATCGCGAATTCTTCCTTGGGGCGCGTGCCGCAGTGCGGGCAGGAAATCAGGCTGGCCATGGCACGCTCAATGCAGGTTGGGCTGGGTGCCGGCACCCGCCTCGTCGATGGGGAAACCGCGCTCGAAGCGATCGAGCCGCAACGCGCGCGCCACATGGTGGCTCTCGCCCTTGGCGATCAGGTGCGCGAAGCAGAAGCCCGAGGCCGGCGTCGCCTTGAAGCCGCCGTAGCACCAGCCGCAGTTGAGATAGAGATTGTCGATCGACGTACGGTCTATGATCGGCGAGCTGTCCATCGACATGTCCATGACGCCGCCCCACGAGCGCAGCACCCGCACGCGCGAAAGGCCGGGGATCATCGTCACACCCTCCTCCATCACATGCTCGGCCGTCGCGAGATTGCCGCGCTGCGCATAGGAGGAGTAACCGTCGATTTCCGCGCCGAAGACCAGCCCGCCCTTGTCGGACTGCGAAATGTAGAAATGCCCCGCGCCATAGGTGATGACATGGTCGATGCAGGGCTTCAGCCCCTCCGTCACGAAGGCCTGCAGCACATGGCTTTCCAGCGGCAGCTTCAGCCCCGCCATTTCGGCGACGCGCGACGAATTGCCGGCGGCGGCAAGCGCCAGCTTGTTGCAGCCGATGAAGCCCTTCGTCGTCTCGACGCCCGTGACCACGCCGTTTTCCCGACGGATCCCCGTGACCTCGCAGTTCTGGATGAGATCGACGCCGTGCCGGTCGGCACCGCGCGCAAAGCCCCAGGCGACCGCGTCATGCCGCGCCGTGCCGGCGCGCCGCTGAAGGAGGCCGCCCATGATAGGAAAGCGCGCATGATCGAAGTTGAGGAAGGGCAGCATCTTCTTCAGCGTGTCGCGGTCGAGGAGCTCGGCCGCCACGCCTTCCATCATCATGGCATTGCCACGGCGGATATATTGATCGCGCTGGCCGTCATTGTGATAAAGGTTGATGATGCCGCGCTGCGAGAACATCACATTGTAGTTGAGGTCCTGCTCCAGCCCTTCCCACAGTTTCAGCGAGAACTCGTAGAACGGCTCGTTGCCGGGAAGCATGTAGTTGGAGCGAACAATGGTGGTGTTGCGCCCGACATTGCCCGAGCCGAGATAGCCCTTCTCGATGACGGCGACGTTGCGCAGGCCGAATTCCTTGGCGAGGTAGTAGGCCGTCGCAAGGCCGTGGCCGCCGCCGCCCACGATGATCACGTCATAATGCGGCTTCGGATCCGGCTCCCGCCAGGCGGGTTTCCAGCCGAGATTGCCGGCGAAGGCTTGCTTGAAGATCGAAAGGGCGGAGTAGCGCATGCGATGTCCCATATGAGATGCGCCACCTTCGCACATGGCGCGCAAACGGCAAGACGGGAGATCGCCGCACCCTGCCCGCAGCGCCGATCTTTCCACACCCGCAGTCGACGATGTCTTGGCATTTGCTTTCGGAGCGCGCCGGGATTAAGCCATTCCATCATGCACACGGACCTTGCAGAGCTGAAACAGGTGCTGGAGACCGCGGCGCTCGCCGCCGGCCACGCCATCATGGTCGTCCACGATGCGGGCGCCCATATCCGGCACAAGCCCGACAGTTCCCCCGTGACGGAAGCAGACGAAGAGGCCGAGCAGGTGATCCTTGCGGCGCTGCGCCGGCATTTCCCCGCCATACCCGTCGTCGCCGAAGAGGCCGTCGCCGCGGGGATCGTGCCGGACATTTCAGGCGGCCGGTTCTTCCTTGTCGATCCGCTGGACGGAACCAAGGAATTCGTGGCGGGTCGCAGCGAATTCACCGTCAACATCGCTCTCATCGAAAACGGCGTGCCGATTGCCGGCATCGTCTTCGCGCCTGCGCTCTCCTCCGGCTTCGTGGCGGTGGATAACCGGGCGGAACGCTTCACGGTGACGGACGGCCGGACGATCGCCGAACGACAGGCCATCGGCTGTCGAAAGCATGGCGCGGCCATCACCGCCGTCGCCAGCCGATCGCATGACACGCCGCAGACCGCCCGCTTTCTCGACGATCACGGCATCGATGCCTGCACGGCCATCGGCTCCTCGCTGAAGTTCTGCCTGGTGGCGGAAGGCGTGGCGGACGTCTATCCGCGCTTCAGCCGAACCATGGAATGGGATACGGCGGCGGGCGACGCCGTGCTGCGCGCCGCTGGCGGCGGCACGCGCACGCTGGACGGCGAGCCGCTTGCCTACGGCAAGCGCAACCAGAAGCACGACAGCGACTTCGCCAACCCGGACTTCATCGCCGCGCGAGCCGACTGGAACACAGCCCTGCCGCCCGAAACGAAATGACCTCGCTTTCCGCAAGGTCATTTGCAGGTTGCGTCAGGCGGCGGTTGCGGGTTCTGGCTCCGGTCCCGGCGTCGCCTCGTCCTTGTCTTCCGGCTTGATGCGGAACCAGGCGATATAAAGCGCCGGCAGGAAGAGCAGCGTCAGCACCGTACCGACGATGATGCCGCCCATCATGGCGTAAGCCATCGGCCCCCAGAACACCTCCCGCGAGATCGGAATGAGCGCAAGGCTGGCCGCCGCCGCCGTCAGCATGATCGGACGCATGCGGTGTTCCGTTGCCTCCCGCACCGCTTCCCAGGCATGTTTGCCCTCCTGCCGCAAATGCTCGATCTGCACCACGAGGATCACCGAGTTGCGGATGAGGATGCCGATCAGCGCCAGCACGCCGAGGATGGCGACGAAGCCGAGAGGCGCCCCGCTGCCGAGCAGCGCGATGACCACACCGATAAGCGCCAGCGGCGCCACCGCGAAGACCAGGAACAGCCGTGAGAAGCTCTGCAACTGCAGCATCAGGATCGTCGCCATGGCAAACAGCATCAGCGGCACGACGGCGACGATGGGCGCCTGGCTGTTGGCGCTTTCCTCGACAGCACCGCCGACGGTGATGTCATAGCCGGAGGGCAGCTCGGCGCGGAAGGCATCGACCTGCTTTTCCATTTGCGAGACGATGGTGGCAGGCTGCACGCCGCCGGTCACGCTGGCCTTGACCGTGATGGTGGGCTGGCGCGAGCGGCGCCACACCACCGGCTGCTCCATCTCGTAGCGGAAGTTGGCGACGGCGGCGAGCGGCACCGAGGTTCCGTTGGCCGTCGGGAGCTGCAACTGGCGCAGCGTCTCGATGGACTGGCGCTCGCCGGCCTTCGCCCGGCCGATGACGTCGATCAGGTAGGTATCGTCGCGGATCTGCGTGACCGTGGTGCCGCCGACGACGCCGTTGAGCGCCGAGGCGATATCCTGCGAGGTCACGCCGAGCTGGCGGGCCTTGTCCTGGAGAACATCGACCTTCACGACGCGGGCAGGCTCGTTCCAGTCATAGACGATGTCGCCCAGCCGGTCGTTGGGGCCGAGAATCTCGCCGAAGGCCAGAGCCTGCTTGCGGACTTCCTGGATGTCGGGACCGCTGACACGGTACTGGACCGGCCGGCCGACCGGCGGGCCGATGTCAAGCAGCTTCACGAGCGCATCCGTGCCGACAAAGGTCGTGCGCAGATAGGCATCGAGATCCGCCTTGACCCTGTCGCGCGCTTCGAGGTCCTTGGTGACGATGACCGTCTGGCCGAAGGCCGGCGACGGAGGCTGCACATCGAAGGACAGGAGGAAGCGCACCGCGCCCTCGCCTACATAGGAAGACCAGCGCTCGATATCGGGATTGCCCTTGAGCTTTTCCTCTTCCAGCTTGGCGATCTGCGCATTCGTCTCGGCAATCGAGGCGTTCTGCGGCAGCGCCCAGTCGATGACGAGTTCCGGGCGGTCGGACGACGGGAAGAACTGTTGCTGCACGAAGCCCATGCCGAAGACGGAGACGGCGAAGACGGCGATGGTCGCGACGATCGTCGTCCATTTCCAGCGCATGCAGACATCAAGGATACGGGCGAAGATACGCCCGAACCAGCCCTTCTGCTCGTGATGCTGCTTCATGCTCTTGGGCAGGATCGTCACGCCGAGCAGCGGCGTGAACACGACCGCCACGACCCATGACACGACAAGCGAGATCGCGATGACGACGAACAGCGAGAAGGTGAATTCGCCGGCAGCACTGTTGTTGAGGCCGATCGGGATGAAACCCGCCACGGTCACCAGCGTGCCTGTTAGCATCGGGAAGGCGGTGGATGTATAGACGTAGGTCGCCGCCTTGCGCAGCGTATCCCCCGCCTCCAGCCGCGCCACCATCATCTCCACCGCGATCATGGCATCGTCGACGAGAAGCCCGAGCGCGATGATGAGTGCGCCGAGCGAAACGCGCTGGAGCGATATGCCGTCATAATACATGAAGACGAAGGTGATGCCGAGCGTCAGCGGTATCGAGAGCGCCACGACGAGGCCAGCCCGCAGGCCGAGGCTCACGAAACTGACGATGAGCACGATCGCCACCGCCTCGAACAGCGCACGCGTGAAGCCCGAAACCGCCTCCTCGACGACCTTCGGCTGGTCGGAGACGAGATGCACGTCGACGCCGACAGGCAGCTCTTCAGACAGCGTTTCGATCTTTTTCTCCACAGCCGCGCCGAATTCCAGCAGGTTCGAGCCCTGCTTCATGCCGATCGCCAGACCGATCGCCGGCTGGCCGTTGAACCGGAACAATGCGGACGGCGGGTCTTCGTAACCCCGCGTGATGGTGGCGATGTCGCTCAGCCGGAAGAAGCGGTTGTTGACGCGCAGATTGACCTCGCGCAGGCTTTCCTCCGAGCTGAACTGCCCGCCGACACGCACGCTGACACGTTCCCCGCCGCCCTGCACGACGCCGGATGGTGCGATTGCGTTCTGCGCCTGCAGCGTCGAGACGACCTGCTGGGTGGAAATGCCAAGCGCGGCAAGCTGGCGCGTGGAGAATTCGAGATAGATGACCTCGTCCTGTGCGCCGATGAGGTCGACCTTGCCGATATTCGGCACCGTCAGCACGCGCCTGCGGGCATCCTCGACATAATCGCGCAGCTGGCGCTGGGTCAGGCCATCGGCGGTGAAGGCATAGATATTGCCGAAGACATCGCCGAAGCGGTCGTTGAAGGCGGGGCCGACGACACCGGAGGGAAATTCCCCCCTGATATCGTTGATCATGTTGCGGACGGTCTGCCACGTCGGCGCCACGTCGCGGGCGCGCGTCGTCGGCTTCAGGTTGACGAAGACCAGCGTCTGGCCGGGCGTCGTCACGCTGCGTGTGAAATCGAGCGATTCCAGCTCCTCAAGCTTGCGCTCGATTCGCTCCGTCACCTGCCGTGTCGTTTCCTCGACGGAGGCGCCGGGCCAGGCGGCACTGACCGTCATGGTCTTGATCACGAAGGACGGATCCTCCTCGCGCCCGAGATTCTGGTAGGTGAAGAAGCCGAGCAGTGCGAAGACGATCATGAAATACCAGACAAGCGACGCATGATCGAGCGCCCAGTCCGAAAGGTTGAACTTCTTCATAGGCTTGCCTCGTCTTCGATCTTCACTTTCTGGCCGTCCTCCAGGCTGTTCACCCCGGCGGTGACCACGCGGTCGCCCTCTTTGAGCCCGCTTGAGACGGAGAGGTACCGGCCGGCAGCAGCCCCCGTCTCGACGGCGGCGAGGTGCACCTCGCCCTTCTGCGCATCGACGATCCACACATGCGGCTTGCCGTCCTTCACGAGGATGGCCGTCTCCGGCACCATGATCGCCGTGAGGTCCGGACCTTCAAGTTCGGCCGTAATGGTCGTGCCGAGCCGCACCGTGTCCGGCGGGTTTTCAAGGGCGATCTTCACACGCCGCGTGCGGGTGACCGCGTCGGCGGACGGCGCGACCTCGCGCACCGCACCCATGACGGTGATGGCAGGATTGATCTGGAGAGAGACGCGGAACCGGCTGCCAACCGCGATCGCAACCGCGGTCTCGGGGATATCCACCACCGCATCGCGCTCATCCGGGCGGGCAATGGTCACGATCGCCTCGCCCGGCGACACGGTCTGCCCGACTTCCGCCCCCGTGGCGACGACAACGCCATCGAACTCGGCCTGGATTCTCGTATAGGAAAGCTGCTCCTCGGCCTTCTTGAGCGCCGTCCGCGCCCGGGTCAGACCGGCTTCCGCCGCAGCGCGCGATTGCTCGGCGCTCTCGACGGCCGCCCTTGCGGCAGCGTTGGACTGAAGCAGCGTCCGTTGCCGTTCATCGGCCGCCACCGCGCTCGCAAGCGTCGCCTCGGCGCTGGACAGCTCGGCCCGTGCGGAGCGAACCGCCAGTTCATAGGCCGTCGCGTCGAGCACGGCGAGTTCGTCGCCCTTCGCCACGAGATCGCCGACGTGGACGCTGCGCGAAACCAGACGCCCGGCGACACGGGAACCGAGTGCGGACTGCACCTTCGCCTGCACCGTGCCGGCGAAGCGGGTGCCCGGCAGTGCGACCGGCTTTACCACGGAGTAAAGCACGGGCCGCGGCGGTGCGGCGGCATCTTCTTCCTTCTTGCAGCCAGCAAGCGCCGTCGCGGCGATGAGAGCCGCGCTCAGGACAAGGAACCGTCTCATTGGGCTTTCTCCTCGGTCACGGTGATCGTCTGGCCGGGCCGCAGCAGCTTTGTCCCGTCGGTGACGTAGGTCTCGCCTTCCTCGACGCCGCCGGAAACCAGTGCCGAGCCCGTTTCGAAGGAGAAGATTTCGACGGGGCGCAGGTTTACGGTGTTGTCCGCCTTGTCGACGATCCAGAGGGCCGGCTTGCCGCCGGATTCGGCGAGTGCCTGCCACGGCACGACGACGACGCGGCGCGGCGCAAGCGTGCCCACACCGAGGACCGACGCGCCGAGCGTCATCTCCGGCGGCGTGCGGTCCATCGCGACCTTCACCCGCACCGTGCCGGTCTGCGTATCGATGGTCGGCGAGACCTCCCGGACATTGCCCGTGGTCTGCACCTTGTCGTCGCTGAGCAGCGTCACGTGCACGGAATGCTTGGACGGCTGTTCGAAGAACAGGGATTCGTAGACGTTGAACACCGCATCGCGCGGCCCGTTATCGGCGACGGAAAACATGGTCTGTGCCGCCTGCACCACCTGGCCGGCTTCGGCGAGACGTGCCGTCACGATGCCATCGGCCGGCGCGCGAAGCTCCGTATAGGAGAGCACGTCCTTCGCCGTATCACGCTGGGCGATGGCCGTTTCGCGCGCGCCCTCGGCGGTGCGGAGCGCCGCCTCGGCATCGTCGAAATCGCGCTGTGTGCTGATGCCGTCATCGAGCAACGATTTCTGGCGGTCGAAATTGGCGCGGGCGAGCTTGAGCTGCGCTTCCGCCGCCTGCACGCCGGCTTCGGCCGCCTCGACATCTGCCTTCTGTTCCTCGGGATCGATCCGCGCAAGGACCTGGCCGGCGCGAACGGCATCGCCGACATCCACGAACCAGCCCGTGATACGTCCGCCGACGCGGAAGGAGAGATCGGTTTCCACCCGCGCGGTGACTTCTCCCGTGATGGAGACCGTCTGCTCCCGCTCCTCGAAATGAATAGGCGCCACATGGACCGGACGCGCCAGACCATCCGCGCGGGCAGGCAGGCAGACCAAGGACAGCGCCAGCACAGTCAACATCATCCTGCCGGATCGGGTCATCGTCATCTCCAACTGCGGAACACCCACTTAATATGGGTCCTCATTATATCGAGAAGAACAATCTGGCAAGCGACGGCGCAACTGGACGTCGCGTTCCATGTTGATGAATTCTGACGCAGTCTTGAGGAAAGTCCAACGGCGAAACGCCGAGGCTGGAAATTTGGGAGACAGGCATTTCATACCCGTCCTTGAAGGGCCATGCGGCCATGACTTGAGACAATAAAGCCGCCGGCAATCCCGGAACCTTGCTGGTTCCTTCAGGCTGCGCGGCGGCTTGATCGGAGCACCGTTTTTCGGACGCTTCTATCTCGGTCCCCTCTGGACCTGACACTAGAGAAGCAGGAAGCGTGCCAGCTTCATTATAACCAATAAAATCTAAATTATTCAATGTTATAGATGAGACTCGAAAATAGAGCCTCTAGTGCCTTCGCACCAAAACAGACCAAAATTCATGCAGCGCACAAAACTTATGCACGCTTTTCGATGCAGTTGCGAAAGGCGGCTCTTCCGTGGCCGCCCTCCTGACGCCTGACGGCAAATCTCAGAATTCTTCCCAATCCTGCGCGGCGGCCTGCCCGCCACCCATCGCCGCGACGAGCTTGTTGCCGAGCGCACGGGCGCCGGATGCGACGGGGCGGTGTTCGCCCGCCGATGCGATCGTCGGGCGCGCCGCAATGCCGCCGCCCGTGCCCAGACGGAACTGCGCGACGAGTTCGTTGAGTGCGGCGGCCTCGCTTGCCAGCGCGTGGCTTGCGGCGGTCTGTTCCTCGACCATGGCCGCGTTCTTCTGCGTCCCCTGGTCGATGGAGTTGACGGCGGCGTTGATCTCGTGAAGGCCCGTCGACTGCTCGCGTGCCGAACGCACGATGGCCGCAACGTTCTCGTCGATCTCCTGCACCTGGTTGACGATCTGCGCCAGCGCCGAGCCGGTCTCGCCGACGAGCGCCACGCCGAGATTGACCTGCTCGCCGGACTTGGTGATCAGCGCCTTGATCTCCTTGGCCGCATTGGCCGAGCGCTGGGCAAGTTCTCGGACTTCCTGCGCGACGACCGCAAAGCCCTTGCCGGCCTCACCGGCGCGCGCGGCCTCGACACCGGCATTGAGCGCCAGCAGGTTGGTCTGGAAGGCGATCTCGTCGATCACGCCGATGATGTTGGAAATCTCCCGCGAGGAGGTCTCGATGCCGCTCATCGCGCCCACCGCCCGGCGAACCACGTCGCCGGACTTTTCCGCGCCGATGCGGGTACGCTCGACCAGTTGGCCGGCATCTTCCGCACGCTTCGTCGCATCTTTGAGCGACGTGGTGATCTGCTCGAGTGCCGCCGCGGTTTCCTCGACGGAGGCCGCCTGCTGTTCGGTGCGTTGGGCAAGATCGTTGGAGGCCGTGCGGATTTCCGCGGATCCGGCCTGGATCGCATTGGCGTTGCCGCCCACCGATCGCAGCACGACCTGGAGCTTTTCGACGGAGGCGTTGAAATCGTGGCGCACCTGATCGAGCGAACCGGAAAAGCTCTTCTCGATCCGATAGGTCATGTCACCGTCCGCCAGCTTCTGCAGGCCATCGGCGAGGGCCTCGACGGCCACGCGGGTCTGGCGTTCGCGCTCGGCGGCCTCTTCGGCGCGCTGACGGCGCTCCTCTTCGGAAAGGGCGCGGCTCTGTTCCGCCTCCCCTTCCAGGCGAACCTTGGCGAGCGCCGCATCGCGCAGCACGGCAAGCGAGCGCGCCATTTCACCGATCTCGTCCTGGCGCGTCGATTCGGAAAGGTCCGCATCCATGCGTCCCGCGGCGATCGCGCTCGTCGCGTTGATCACCTTGGCGAGGCGCTTGCGGAAGCGCGCGGCGAGAGCCCAGCCGATCGCGGCCATGAAGCCCGCCGCGATGGCGATCACGACGATGGACGTGGTAGCAAGCGACGACACGCTTGCGAAGAGCACCGACTTCGGAACGACGACCACGGCAAACCATGTCGTATCCGGCGTCAGCGGGATAGGCACGGCCACCGCCTCGAGCGCGACGCCGGCAGGATCCGCGATTTCCTTCACCGCCCTTGGATTGGCGATCAGGTCCTGCCATGCGGCGGTGTCGAGCCCGGAATCGGCCAGGGACTTGCCGAGGAGAGCGGTATCCGGATGGCTGACGATGCCGCCGTTCTGGCTGAGCAAGGCAACGTAACCCGCCCCCAGCGGCTTCAGCTGCATGACATCGCCGGCCAGTGCATCCAGCGCGATATCCACGCCGGTCTCGCCGAGGAACTTGCCGTCGAACAGCAGCGGCACCATGAAGGACGTCATCAGCACGTTCTTGCCGCCGACGGCATAGCTGTAGGGCTCGGTCAGGAAGTCCTTACCCGTGGCCTTCGGCACCTGGTAATAATCCCCCGGACCGGGCTTGTCGTAATCGATCAGCGCTTCGAGGCCGACCTTGCCTTCGCTGCGCGCGAAATAGGGAACGTAGCGGCCCGTGGCGTCATGTCCGGGCTTGCCCTTGTAGGCATCGTCCTTGCCGTCGAAGGCATTCGGCTCCCAGCCGGTGCTGACGCCGACGGCGAAGGCATTGTCGGCCATCAGCCGTTCGAAGACCAGGTTCATCGTCTCGCGGCTCGGCGCGCCCGTCGCCTTCATCGCATAGAGGGTGGAGCGCATGTTCCAGCTCAACGCCTTGACCTGCGCGAAATAGGTCTCGACCTTGCCGGCGCTGGCGTCGGCGGCATTGACCATTTCGGAAATCGACCGTTCCTCAACCGCCCGATAGGAAAGCCAGACCAGGACACCTGCGGTGGCCACCGTCGTGGCGACACCGGCCGCCACGATGGCGAGCATGTTTCTGGCGGTCGCAGTTTTGGGCAGCATACATCGTCTCCTGAATTGGGCGCATCGGCGATCGGTAGGAAGGGTCGGACATGCCGCCGCGAGCGGCCCGGAGAGACGAAATTCATTTCGCAACGATCAACGTAAGCATGTGCTGGTTTATGAAACGATAAAATTTGACGGAACGATTTGCGTCGCACCAAAAACATGCCCTTGCACGGGAACGCAACGACCGGATTTCCCCTTAACCGATGATACGGCAAAAACGGCCGTTCAATAAAAATGAACAATCCGTTCGTCCCGCCCGGGCTTTCGGGAAAAGCGGCGACAAACGATATTCGGACCAACGACAGGCCTCGCCCCGAGGCCACCCGATGTGCCGGAGTTCCGGAGAGGAGTTCAACATGACCATGCAACTGACAGGCATCCATCACTTGACTGCCATCACCGCGAATGCGCGCGAGAACCTGCGCTTCTATACGCAGGTTCTGGGCTTGCGCCTCGTCAAGAAGACGGTCAACCAGGACGATACCAGCGCCTACCACCTTTTCTATGCCGACGGCCTTGCCTCGCCGGGCTCCGACCTCACCTTCTTCGACTGGCCGGTCGGCCATGAGCGGCGCGGCACGCACAGTGTTTCCCGCACCGGCCTGCGCGTCGCCAGCTTGACGTCGCTCGAATGGTGGAAGGCACGCCTTGCCGAACACAAGGTCAAGGCCGGCGACATCCGCGACGTCGCGGGCCGCGCCTCGCTCGACTTCGAGGATGGCGAGGGCCAGCGCTTCCGCCTGACCGTCGACGATGCCGGCGCACCGTCCCATCCCTGGGACAGGAGCCCGGTCCCGGCAGAACACCAGATCAAGGGTCTTGGCCCGATCACGCTCAGCGTGCCTGACATCCGCAACACGCAGGCCGTGCTCGTGCAGGTGATGAACATGCGGGAAACCTCGACCTATCCCAACCCGGATGGCGAGGGCGATGTTCATGTCTTCTCGATGGGTGACGGCGGCCCGGCAGCCGAACTGCACGTGGCTGTCGAACCGAACCTGCCGGCAGCCCACCAGGGCGCGGGCGCCGTGCATCACGTCGCGTTCCGCGCGCCTGATGTCGAGGCCCTGCATGCCTGGACGGAGCGGCTGCGCGGCTTCCGCCTGCCTTCCAGCGGCGAGGTCGAGCGCTTCTACTTCCGCTCGCTCTACTTCCGCGAGCCGAACGGCATCCTGTTCGAGATCGCGACGGACGGTCCCGGCTTCGCCGTGGACGAACCGCTTGAAACACTGGGCGAAAGCCTCTCGCTGCCGCCCTTCCTCGAACCGCGCCGCGCGCAGATCGAGGCCCGGCTGAAGCCGCTTGCCTGACTTGACCCAAACCCCGGCGCGACGAACAATCCGCCGGGGTCTTTCCATCCATGAACGGAGACACGAGATGACAAAACTGGTCGCTATTTCCGGCAGCCTGCGCAAAGGATCCTTCAACACCGCGCTGCTGCGCGCCGCCCTCGGCATGGCGCCTGAGGGTGTCACCATCACGGCAGGCTCCATCCATGGCATCCCGCTCTACGACGGCGATGCGGAAGCCGCCGACGGCATTCCCGACGCCGTCGTGCGCCTTAAAGACCAGATCGCCGAGGCCGACGGCGTCCTGCTGTTCACCCCCGAATACAACAACGGCATTCCCGGCGTCTTCAAGAACGCCATCGACTGGCTGAGCCGCCCCTCCTCCGACATACCGCGCGTGTTCGGCGGCAAGCCCTTCGCCATCACCGGCGCCTCCCCCGGCAATTTCGGCACGCTCCTGTCGCAGGAAGCCTGGTTGCCCGTGATGCGCACGCTCGGCACGGTGCCGTGGTTCGGCGCGAAGCTCATGGTGTCGCGCGCCGGCACCGTCATCCAGGACGGCGCCATCGCCGACGAAGCGACAGAGACGAAGCTGCGTGATTTCGTGGCGGGCTTTGCCGCCTTCGTGCGCGATTACAAAAGCTGACGTCTCCATTCCACCGAATCAAAAAGGGGCGTGTCCTGCGACACGCCCCTTTTCGTTTCTACGTTCGGTATCAGCCGATGACGCGTTCCTTGTAGGCCTTCGCCAGTTCGAGATCGGCGGCGCCGATATCATGGCCGGCGCCAAGGAGCGTGTTTTCCACCGTAGCGCCGGCGGCCTTCAAATGCGCCTCCAGATCATCCGCATAGCGGCCGTAGGGATCCGACTGGCCGGTGATCATCAGGACGTTGGCACCCGACAGATCGGCCTTCGGCACGGTTTCCAAGACATTCATGCCACGCAGCAGCACCGCGTTGCGGATGAGGCCCGGATGCAGGAGCATCACGGCCCCGATCATGTTGGCGCCATTCGAATAGCCTACGAACAGCGTCTTGTCCGGGTTGAGCCCGTAGGCGGCATTCGCACCCTCCATGAAGGCGGCGAAGGCTTCCGCCTCCTGAACGATGTCCTTCTGGTCGAAGGTGACGGCGGTCAGGCGGCGGAAGAACCGCGGATAGCCCTCATCTGCGCTGCGGCCGCGGGGGCTCAGCAGCACGGCACCCGGTGCGAGCCGCGCACCGAAGGGCAGAAGGCTCGTTTCGTTGCCGCCCGTGCCGTGCAGCAGCACGACGGCGGTGCCATCGGGATTTTCCGGATTGTGCACCCGGTGGACGAAGGGAAGGTCTCTTTCACGCATTCTTTCTTCTCCCGGCAGTGAAAATTGCGGAAGCCGTGCCCGGACATCCTCCGGGTCGGCGCGGAAATGCCTCGGCACGAACAGCCGTGTGCCGAGTGTCTCGAGCGGTTCATCCACCGTCATGCCCGGACCGTCGGTCGCATATTCGAGAAGCGAACCGCCCGGCTCGCGGACATAGAGCGAATAGAAGTAGGTGCGGTCGTGCATGTTGGTGTCGCCCGCATCCTCGTTCGCCAGCCGGCCGGCCACGGCTTCCACTGTGGCGCGATCGGGTGCGCGCAGCGCGATATGGTCGATGGTCCCCGTGCCCGGCGCCGACGTCCAGAAACCGCTCGCATCGCGGATATCCAGGATATCGCCGGCATCTCCGGCCAGCCGCAGGATGCCGTTCGCGTCGGCCACCTTGCGGAAACCGAAATGGCGCTGGATGAAGTCAGCCGTCGCCGCCGGCGCCTCCGACAGGATGGTTGCACCCCTGATACGCTGGATCGCGTCCGCCGCCGCGATATCCTTCAGGACATGCGGGGCCGGGCCCTCGACATCCACCTCGCCGACAAGCTTGACGATGATGCCGTCGGGATCCTTCAGGCGCAGCACGGCTTCGCCGAACTCCTGCACAGGGCCGGTCATCGCCACATTGTAGCTAAGCGCGCGCGTGAGCCAGAAGCCGATGGCCTCCGGCTTGATCGAAAACGCGATCTCCGACGGCTGGCCGAGCCCGACCCGGCCGGGAGAACCATCCTCCCACGCCAGGAACGTGATCAGCGAGCCGGGGCTGGCGGCCGCGTCGCCATAGAACAGGTGAAGCTGGTCGGCGTCCTCGTAACCGGCCGTCCGCTTGACGAGCCTGAGGCCGAGAAACCCCGCATAAAAATCGACGTTCTCCTGGATTTTCCGGGTGATCGCCGTGATGTGATGGATGCCGCTGGTCATGGGGCACCTCCTTTCACGGTGAGAAAATCAGGATTTGCCGGGTCGCGCCAGCCGAACGACGGTGAATGCATTGTTCACAAAAAGCGACCGGCCTCGCGGTAAACGAGGCCGGTCGTCAACCGACACAAAACAGTGCCGGTCCATCCGATATGGATCGCTCAGGCAGCCGCGATTCGTTCCGGCTGCATTGCCCGCGTTGCGGCAGATGGATTGCTGAGGAGACGGCGGATCGCCGCCCGCACTTCCTCTGCCGAGGAAAAACGCTGGGAATCCAGATCCCAGACGGAATATTTGACGGCAACGAACTTCAGCCGATCCTCATCCGGAACGACGACGCCAACGGCTTCACCACCGATTTCGATAACCTGCTTTTGCATAACAACTCCTGCCGCACCGGAGGCACAGCCAATTCTCTTTGCGATGAATTCGAAGAGGGTACTCGGATCACATTCGGCAGAACGCCGTATGCACTTTCCCTGTAATCGTTTCACGACAGGAGCTCGCCACGCGCACGGAGGCGATGCATTCGATATCGTACATGACACACTCCCTTTGGTTGGCGCTGACACCGAAAACCGAATGTCAGAGGCGGACCGGATCAAAACAGCATGCGGCCCTCATGCGATGCTGCGATAGTTAATCGTCGGTGTAGCTCCTGTCAAGGAAATTCGCAGCATTTTGAAAAAAATTACCATCGAATCCACCAGGCAACGCGAAACACAAAATAATGTTCGCGCTCGAAGCATTATGCAGAAAAATATGTCACAAAGACGAAAATTGGCGGGCATATCGATGACGCAACCCAGCAGCGTCGTGCGGTTTGTCAACTTTCGCGACGCGCGTATAAAATCCTCCCTAGTCGTTGCAGGGCGGACACACAGCCCTTGCGAAGCGGGGGAAAAACGCTGTGGGACCATTCTTTTTTTGAAAGGAGGCTCGATCTTCGAGCCAATTATAAATAAAGGATGAATCAGCAATCCGTTCCGTTAAGATAAGCCGAGATGGCCGGCAGGGTAGTGTGGCAATGAATTTCACCAGAGCGTTTTTTCCGCTGAGCATGATTCTCTTGTCCGGCTGTGTCGTCGGTCCGGATTACCAGAAGCCGGATGCCGTGCTTCCGGCCAAATTCTCTGAGAGCAAGGCGGCCAGCGCCGAAAACGTCACGCTGAACCCATGGTGGGAATCCTTCCGTGACCGGCGCCTGAACGACCTCGTGCACCAAGGCCTCGCCGAGAACCTTTCGGTCCGCCAGGCGCTCGAGCGAATCACGGCCGCCGAGGCGAATGTCGTCATCGCGGGCGCCGGCGCCCTGCCGAGCCTCGGCGCGTCGGCCGAAGGCAACGTGGCCGGTCAGGACGGCAGCTATCCGCGCCGCACGACCGGCAACGACCATTCGGAAACGAAGTCCATCAGCGCGGGCCTGAGCGCATCCTGGCTGCTCGACTTCTTCGGCCAGTATCGCCGCTCGAAGGAAGCTGCGACCGCCTCGCTCGATGCCGCCTATGACGACGTGAACGTCGCACGCCTCGCCTATCTCTCCGATCTGGTGTCGAGCTACGTGAACGCGCGCTACTATCAGGAGGCGCTGGCGCTCAACCGCAAGAACCTTCAGTCGCGCCGCGAGACGCTCAAGCTGACCAACGAAATCAAGGAAGCGGGTGCGGCCTCCAGCCTCGACGTGCTGCAGACCGAAGGCCTCGTCAACCAGACGCTCGCCGAGCTGCCCGCCCTCGAAACCGGCTTCCATCAGTCGGCCAATCATATCGCGACCCTTCTCGGCGTTCCCGCCAGCACGATCACGGCCAGCCTGATCAAGGGCTCCGCCCAGCCGATGCCGCGTTATTCGACCCGCGTCGGCATTCCGGCCGACCTGATCCGCAACCGCCCCGATATTCGTGCCGCCGAACGCCGCCTGCAGGCCGCGACGGCCGAAATCGGCGTGGCCGAAGCGCAGCTTTACCCGAGCATCGAGCTCGGCGGCTCGATCGGCGCGTCCCGCAACTTCAACCTCGTGACCGGCAGCGTTTCGAACTGGTCGTTCGGCCCCTCGCTGAGCCTGCCGATCCTGAACGGCGGCGCGTTGAAGGCGCAGGTAAAGGCCGCGCGCTCGAATGCGGAACAGCAGTACCTGACCTGGAAGTCCACGGTGCTGAACGCGGTCGAAGAAGTCGAGAACGCCCAGACCGCGCTCATTCGCGACGGCCAGACGGTCGCCGCCCTGCGCAAGGTGGTCAATTCCTACGAGCAGACGCTGAACCTCGCCCGCGAAAGCTATCGCGGCGGCGCCAGCACCATCCTTGATGTGCTCGACGCCGAACGCAACGTGGCCTCGGCCCGTCTGTCGCTTGCATCCGCAATCCGCCAGCTGGCGCGCGACTACGTCGCCCTCAATGTGGCGATCGGCGGCGGCGCGGAGATCGGCGCAGCAACCGCAACGGTCGCCAGCAAGTAAGCGATCAGGGCTCGAAGAAATTCGCGAGCATCGCGGCGGTTCTGCCGTAATGCTCGCGAAGCGCCTCCGCGGCACCGTCCGCATCGCGCGCAAGCGCGCGCTCCAACAAGTCGCGATGCTCTCCCAGCACATCCCGCGCCGCGCCCGACACGCTGACGGACATGCGGCGGTAGCGGTCGGCCTGTAACGACAATTTCCCGCAGATTTCCAGCAAGGTCGGCGACCCGCAGGCCGAGATCAGCGCGGCGTGGAACGCACCATGCCGCGCCTCCCAGTCCTCGCGCATGACCGAAGGCATGTCCTCGCGACCCTGCGGAATGCGCGCCAGAAGATGGTGCGCGGCCACGACACGCGCTTCCCAGTCCGCATCGCCCTTCATCACCGCAAGACGCAACGCCTCGCCCTCGCACAATTGCCTGGTCGCCGTGATGTCGCGCAGCTCGGCAAGCGACAGGCGCGCGACGCTGTAGCCGCGATGATCGTCCAGCACGGTGAAGCCTTCCGCCGTCAGCCGCGTCAGGGCTTCGCGCACCGGCGTCACGCTCATGCCGCACAAGGCCTGGAGCGACGAGAACCGCAGGCGTTCGCCCGGGCCGAAATGCCCGGTGCGGATCGCCTGCCGAATGGCATCATAGGCATCGCCGGCGCGCGTACCTGCCCCATCCCGGTTCTGCGTCATCGACACCTCCCGTGCAAAATCTGAAGGATTTTCGAAAATCGTTGACTTGATGTACGGCAGCGGGGATGGTGTGCGCAATCGAAATCGGCAGGGCCGGCAATCAAGGGAGATCGTCATGAAACTGGTGCGCTTTGGCGCGGCGGGCGCGGAAAAGCCCGGCATCATCGATGCGGACGGCAAGATCCGCGACCTTTCGGGCATCGTTCCCGATCTCGCCGGCGAGACCCTCGGCCGCGAAAGCCTTGCGCGCCTGCGTGCAATCGATCCCGCAAGCCTTCCGCTCGCGCCGGAAGGCAGCCGCTTCGGACCCTGCGTGGGCCGCGTCGGCAATTTCGTCGCCGTCGGCCTCAACTATGCCGACCACGCCGCCGAAAGCGGCATGGCCGTGCCGAGCGAGCCCGTGCTTTTCAACAAGGCCCCCTCCTGCATCGTCGGCCCCGACGATACGGTCCTCATCCCACGCGGCTCGGAAAAGACCGACTGGGAGGTCGAGCTTGCCGTCGTCATCGGCGAGCGCGCCTCCTATGTCTCGGAAGCGGACGCGCTGAATTATGTGGCGGGCTACTGCATCTGCAACGATGTTTCGGAACGCGCCTTCCAGACCGAGCGCGGCGGCCAGTGGACCAAGGGCAAGGGCTGCCCGACCTTCGGGCCAATCGGCCCATGGCTGGTGACGACCGATGAGGTGGACACGAGCGATCTTGCCATGACGCTCAGCGTCAACGGCGAACGGGTGCAGGACGGCTCTTCAAGCACCATGGTCTTCAAGGTGCCGTTCCTCGTCCACTACATTTCGCAGTTCATGATCCTGGAGCCGGGCGACATCATCACGACAGGCACCCCTCCGGGCGTCGGCATGGGCATGAAGCCGCCGCGCTATCTCAAGCCCGGCGATACAATGGAAGTTGCCATCGCCGGCCTCGGCGTCCAGCGCCAGAGCGTCGCCGCCAGCTGATGTCGTCGAGATGATTCGGAAGGGGCCTGCGGGCCCCTTTTTCGTGTCGGCGCTCAGTGCACCGTTGCGGGCGAGATTTCGTCCTCGAGGATCCGGAAGGCTTCGCTGAGCGCAGCCACCAGAATATCCGTCAATTCGTCAGCCTCGTTTTCGAGGAGGAAAAGCGCGACCGCCGTGTTGTCCAGATCGCTGTAGTGTTCGAGGTCGTTCGACATATCATTTGTCCCCATTCCAGCCGGCACCATCCCGGTTAACGGAAAGTATAGGAACGCAGGCTTGCGCATGGCTTGTGCCGGAAAGGCACAGGAGAGGCAAGGCAAAAACCGTCAGCCGCACCAGGATTGATGCTGCCCCTTCCACGGCCTTGCCAGGCCCTCGCTGACAAGCCGGTGACCGACCGATTGGCCGCCGCGCAGCACGAGATGCGGTGCAGCGCCGGTTTTTCCCGCGTTCGCGCCGCGGGCGGCGACAAGCGTCACGTTGCCCTCGTTGAGGATTTCCCGCAGGCGCAGCTTCGCGTCCCCGCCACGCAGGCGCTCGGCCTCGCAGCGTGCCTTGTCGATGGCCGGCACGTCGATATCGGCAAGGCGCACCTTGCGGCCGGCATAGAGGATGGTGCTGCCGTCCAGCACGCAGTAATCGGTCTGCGTGGTGCAGATGAACCATTTGCCGGAGAATGCCGGAAGCGCCTCCGGCACCGGCACGGCTTCGGCTTTTTTCTCTCCGACAGCCAGCTTGGGGCGCGGCAAGGCAGCTTCGCGGCGCTCGGCCTTGCGGTTTTCCTTGTCCTTGCGCTCGATGGAGGCGGTGCGGACCGCCAAAGCCCCTTTCTCGGGGCCCGGAGGCATGTTGTCCATGTAGAGCATGCCGCCGACGATTGCCGCGCCGAGCACATACCACGGCGCCATGCCGCCCTTGCGCGCGCCCGCCGCGCTTCGCCGCGTACCCGTCCGCTTCTTTCTTTTCGTCGTCTTTGCCATGGTCTTCTCCTGGCCGAGACAGTGCGACGATCTCTTGAAGATATGGTTACCGGAAAATGCAAAGGCGCGACGCAGGACGAGAAGCATGCGACAGGCGCAGAGGGCGCTGAAAAGCGGGCGCCTCGCCCTACACGCGACTTCAACGCGCGCGGGAATCCCCGATTTTCCAGGGCTTTCCCGGCCCGCCGGCTTCACCGCAAATTAGTAATAACAAGGGAACGCGCTTGCACCCCCATGCCCCGCTGTGCCAGTGCTTTTGCAGACGTTGCAATGTCAGAGGTGTGCCTAATGGAGACGGACGGGCTCGGAGGAGAGCGGCAGGATCGGGTCGACCAGACCACGATCATTGGCGGTCTGCCGATCACGCTTCTCGACCTGGAGGAATCCGCCCGCCTGTTCGTCGAGGCCGCGCTTTCGGCGCGCGCCGGCAACAAGCGTCCCTACTATTCCACCTCCGCGAACGGCCAGGTCATCGCGCTCGCGCGCAGCGACGCGCCTTTCAAGGCCCTGCTGCTTGGCGCCGACCAGATCCATGCAGATGGGATGCCGATGGTGCTGCTCTCGCGCTTCTTCTCCCGCAAGGCGCTGAAGGAACGCGTGGCCACCACGGACCTTGTGCACAGCGTCGCCGCGCAGGCCGAACAGGCCGGACTCAGCTTCTATTTCCTCGGCGGCACGCCCGACGTGAACCGCACAGCCGTCGCGCGCCTTCAGGAGGCCTATCCGAAATTGCGGTTCGCGGGTGCCCGTGACGGATACTTCAACCCCGACAAGGAACCGGCCATCGTCGCCGAGATCGCCGCGCTGAAGCCCGATATCCTGTGGATCGGGCTTGGCGTGCCGCTGGAGCAGCAGTTCGTCGCCCGCAACATCGACAAGCTCACCGGCGTCGGCGTCATCAAGACCTCGGGCGGCCTGTTCGACTTCATCTCCGGCAAGAACAGCCGGGCCCCGGCCTGGATGCAGAATGTCGGCCTCGAATGGCTCTATCGCACCATTCTGGAACCGCGCCGGCTCTTGTCGCGATACCTGAAGACGAACCCCATCGCGCTGTGGCAGATCATGTTCAACTCGCGGTGAGGCACACGCACCCTCGCGTGCCCGAATTTTACAACCGAATACAAATGCAGCGTGTGTATTTACAGCATGGTAACCCGGCGATGCGAATGCTCGATGAGCCACGGTTACGGAGCAAGGCCTTGACGTCCGTCTCGATTGTCATCCCGGTTCGCAACGGCGAGCGCTACATCGAAGAAGCGCTCGAAAGCGTGCTGCGGCAGGGCCCGCTCGTCCGCGAGATCCTCGTCATCAACGACCGCTCCACCGACAGCACCGCTGCGAAGGTGGCGGCGATGAGGGATCCCCGAATCCGGCTGCTCGACCACTCTTCAGGCCGGCAAGGTGTTTCAGCGGTGCGCAATGACGGGCTTTTGCAGGCGACCGGCGAATGGACCATGTTCCTCGACGCCGACGACCGCCTGCGCGACGGCGCGATTGCCGCCCTGCACAAGGGTGCGGGCGACGCGGGCACGGTGGCCGTCTATGGCGACTACGAGCGCATCAGTGAAACCGGTGCCAAGATCGGCCGACGCAACCTGATCCGGGCGCGGCGCAAGAGCGACGGGCATGTCTTGGAGACGCTGCTTGGCCGCAACTTCATCGTCAATGGCGGCATCATGCTGGTGCAAACGGAAGCGTTCCGGTCGATCGGCGGCTTCGACGAGACCCTGCGCTATGCAGAGGACTGGCACGGCTGGTGCCGGCTGGCCGCGCTCGGAACCTTCGTCTACCTGCCGGGCTGCTATGTGCTCGATTACCGGGTGCACACCGCAAGCGTCATGATGAAGAAGCTTCTGACCTATGCGGATTGCAGCCCCGCGATCGACGCGGTCTTTACGGACCCGGCCATCGTTGCGGCCGTCGCAGCAGATCGCTTGGCGGAGTTGCGCCGCAAGGCAGAGGCCCACATGAACGCCTATGTCGTGGCACAGGCGTTCCGCGCGCACCGCTATCGCGATGCCTTCCTTTCGCTTGCCGACACGATGCTGAACCGCCCGCGACAAAGCCCGCGCGCGATGTTGCTGTCGGCGGCAGCACTGGCGGGAATCTGAGGCGCCGGGCGTTCTTTTTACGTGAAGACCACTGCCAGTGCTTGCAACGGCCCATCGACTCGCGCGAGTTTCGCATCTCCCTTCCGCCGGGCCCGATGCGGCCTTGCCCAAGAACGATTGGATCGACCGTGACGCCGACAGAACAGCAGCCCTCCGCCATCCTGCGCGTCCTCGGCGCGCCCGCATTCTGGCTCTGGTTGACCGTTGCGCTGCTGGCCGCACTGCTCTGCATCCGGCTCGTGCTGCCCATCGGACCAATGTACTGGGACACGTTCCTGTATATCGATGCGGCGCAACGCATTGCCGTCGGCCAGATGCCGAGCGTCGATTTTGCCGCGCCGGTCGGGCCCCTCGGCTACTACCTGTTCGCATGGGGGCTGAAGCTTTTTCCGGCGGCGCAGCCGCTCCTCTTGGCACAATGGTCACTCCTCGTCGTCATCGCCCCCCTGATGGCGGTGGTCGTAGCGGAGGTGTCGAAGACCAGTCGCGGCCTTGCCTTCGCGCTCCTCATCCCGGCACTGGCCTTTGCCGCCTTCCCCGCCAATGCGCAGTTCTACCATCCCCTGCCCGGCGTGGATGGGTTCGGCATCTACAACCGGCAGGGCGTCATCCTGCTTTACGTGCTGACCTGCGGACTGCTCTTCCTGCCCGACGGGCGCCGGCTCGCCCTGTTCTGCGCCGTCACAGGCCTCGCCCTGTTCACAATCAAGATCACAGGCTTTCTCGTCGGCGGCCTGCTCGGTGTCGTTGCCATGCTGTCCGGCCGGCTTTCCGTGCGGACCGCGCTTGTTGCAGCCGTTGCCTTTGCGGTGCCGCTCGCAGCGCTTGAGCTCGTCACCGGAATGGTTTCCGCCTATATCCGCGATATCCTGCAACTCGCCGCGCTCAACGAAGGCACTTTCCTGCCACGCTTCCGCACGGTGGTTTCGGCAAAATTCGATGTCATCGTGCCGGCGGCGGCCCTTGCCGTTCTTCTCGCCTGGCTCGATCTGCGCCATCGTGACCGCTCCGTACGCCTCCTCGACAGCAGCACGGTATGGTTCTGCGCAGCGATGGCCGGCGGCGTGATCTACGAGACGCAGAACACCGGCAGCCAGGAGTTCATCTTCATCTGGCCCGTCCTGCTGATGATCTATCGCCGCATCGCACCGCTGCAAAAGCGGACACGCGTCATCTTCGTCGCGCTTGCCGCCTTCTGCACCATCCCAACGGCATCGGCCATCAGCGCCAAGACGCTCAGGGCCGTCGCGGTGATGCCGCTTTACGAGCAGCCCGACCTGTCACGCCTGCGTAATGTCGGCCAGGTCTCGGCACGCCATGACATCCTCGCGCGCGCCGAGATGCTCGATGACCACTTTGCCAGCTTCGAACCGGCCTACGAAGACCTTGCCAGGCACGAGCAGATGCCCGGCTGGCAATACTACGCCGAACCGGACAACCAGCTCCAATGGCTGCTCTCGGCAATCAGGATGCTGGCGGCGCTGGAAACGTTCGAGACATCGAACAACATCCGGCTCGACAGCGTCATGACGCTCGACTTCACCGACCCGTTCCCCTGGATCCTCAACCGCACGCCGACCCGCCATGTCCAGATCGGCCGCGATCCGTCGAGAACCGTCGGCGAGATGACACCGGAGACCCGACAGGCCATTGAGGCAACGGCGGGCGTGCTGAAGCCGAATTGCCCCTATACCTGGGCGCGGCGGGATCTGCAGGCCACCTATGCCCAGGCGCTCCAGGGCCGCAAGGTCATCGCGCTCACGCCCTGCTGGGATCTTCTGCTGCGGCCCGACATACAGGCGCAATAAAAAAGGCCGGGTTTCCCCGGCCTTCTCTTCCCCTCGATATTGCGGATTATTTCATCTGCGCCGTCACGAAATCGCGGACGATCTTGACGATGCCGCGCGACAGGACCTCGTCCAGCGCGGTGATGAAATCGTCCACATGGCTGCGCTCGCAGATGAGCGGCGGCTCCAGCCGGATGACGTTGCGGTTGTACTCCGTGAAGGCCACCAGGACGCCGTGATCGCGCAACAGGTGGCTGCCGATGAAGCCGGGCAGCGAGCCCTTGAGCTTTTCGTCCAGCACGGAAAGGAGCGGACGCAGGACCATCGGCATGGCCTGGGAGAAATCGTGGAACTCCAGGCCCACCATCATGCCCTTACCGCGCACCTCCTTCAGGAGCGTCGGATAACGTGCCTGCAAGACCCTCAGCCGCTCGAGCAGATAGTCGCCGACCTCTGCCGAATTGTCGATCAGGCCCTCGTCGTAAAGCACATTCAGTGCTTCGATGGACGTGATGCAGGCCTCGCCAATGCCGCCGAAGGTGGCCATGGCATGGATCATCGCCGTCTTCGGCGTGCCATAGGCCTTCATATAGACCTCGCGGCGGGCGATCATCGCGCCCACGGCCGCCTTGCCGCCGCCGAGCGACTTGGCGAGCGCCGTCACGTCGGGCACGACGCCGTAGTGTTCGAAGGCATAGAACTTGCCCGTACGGCCGAAACCGCACTGGACCTCGTCGGCCACCCAGAGAACGCCGTACTGGTCGCAAAGCTGGCGCAGCTTCTTCCAGAAGGCCTCGTCTGCCTGGATGATGCCGCCGCCGCCCTGCACGGTTTCCAGCACGATCACGCCGATCTGCGGATCGGAGCGGAAGGCGTTCTCGATGGCTTCGATATCGCCGAAGGGCACGCGCACATTGTTTTCGACAAGCTTGAATTCGCCGCGGTAGAGCGGACCGTCTGTGATGGACAGAACGCCTTTGGTCTTGCCGTGGAAGGAGTTCGTCGCATAAACGATCTTCGGCCTGGCAGGGCCGGCGGCGCGCTCGGCCACCTTGATGGCGGCCTCCATGGCCTCCGAACCGGACGAGCCGAGGAACACCATGTCGAGATCGCCCGGCGAGCAGGCGGCAAGATTATGAGCGAGTGCGGTCGCATATTGCGACATGAAGGCGATCGCGATCTCGTGGCGCTTCTCGTTCTGGAAGGCCTGGCGCGCGGCGACGATGCGCGGATGGTTGTGGCCGAAGGCGAGCGATCCGAAACCGCCGAAGAAATCGAGGATCTTCCGGCCGTTCTGATCATAGTAGTACATGCCGTCGGCACGCTCGACCTTGATCTTGTGGAAACCGAGCAGCTTCATGAAATGCAGCTGGCCGGGGTTGAGATGGCTGGTGAAGATCTCCGTCATCTTTGCGATGTCGAGCGCCTTGGCATCCTTGACGGAAAGAAGGGCGGGCTTCGGCGTGACCGGCGTGGAGACCTCGGTGTGGGCCAGGCGGACTTGACTGTTCATGGTGCTCTCCTCAGGCCGCTTTGGACTGGCCGACATGGGCTTCGACGCTGCCGCCGATTTTCTTGCGGTACTCCGTATAGGCGGCGATCAGCATGTCCTCGTCACGGTACTGCGGCACCCAGCCGAGCTCCCGCTCGCCCTTGGATACATCGAGAACGCACATCTCGTCGGCGATGAGATACTGCTCGGGATCCATCAGCGGCATGTTGACGAGATCCAGCATGTTGAGGACCTGCTTGACCGCCCAGGCGGGCGTCGGCAGCAGGATCGATTTCGAGCCGGCATGTTTGACGAGGTCGCCGAGCAGCTTGCGCACCGGCGGCGGGTTCAGCGAGCCGAGATTGTAGACCTCGTTCGGCACGCCGGCCTTGAAGGCGGCATGCGCCGCCGAGGCGCAGTCGAACACCGAGATGAACTGGTAGGGGTTCTTGCCCGAGCCGATCATCGGTACCGGAAGATTGTTGTCGATCAGCTTGAACAGCTTGGACAGGATACCGAGGCGGCCGGGGCCGATGATGAGACGCGGACGAAAGAGCGAGATGTTCATGCCGCGCTGGCGCCACTCGGCCGCCAGTTCCTCCGTCTTGAGCTTGGACAGCCCGTATTCGCCCAGCGGCGCGCAGGGGTGATCCTCCGTCTGCGGCCAGGTATAGGTGTGGCCGTAGACCATATCGGTGGTGAAGTGCACGAGCGATTTCGCGCCCGCCGCATCCATCGCCTTGACGATGTTCTCGGTGCCGTAATAGTTGACCGGGAAGAAGAAATCGTGGCGCTTGGCGCGCACCTGGATGGGCGAAAGCATCTTGGCAGACAGGTTGTAGACCATGTCGTCGGCGCCGATGCCGAGCCTGGCGATGGACGCCGGGTCCGTGACGTCGGTCTCCACGAAACGCACGTCGCGATAATGGGCGAGATCGCTCTTCACGATGTCGGCAACGACGACCTCATGGCCGTCGGCCACGAGGCGAGGTGCGAGGTAGCGCCCGACAAAACCGTCACCGCCGAAAATAATGTGTTTCATGGTCCTATCCCTGTCTTATCTGATGGAGTTCTTGTTTGTGGGTCGCTGTCAGGTCTTGTTGAGCTTGTAGCTCGCCGCCGCGGTTTCGGCTTCGGCCGGCTTGCTGCCGCTCTGCGCAATCAGGATCGTGCCGACGCAGATGAAGGCGATGCCCGCGATCTTCAACGTGCCCAGTTCCTCCTTGAACAGCAGCCATGCGCAGAGCGCGACGGCGACATAGGCAAGGCTGAGGAACGGGTAGGCGAAGGAAAGGTCGACCTTCGACAGCACGTAGAGATGCGAGGCCATGGAAATCACGAACATCGCCAGCCCGGCGAAGACCCACGGATTGAACACGATCTGGAAAATCTTCTGGATCAGCGATTCCGAGGAGAAGCTGAGCGGGCCGAGCGTGATCATGCCGTATTTCAGGAGCAGCTGCGCGGCCGCATTGGTCATGACCGTGAACAGGATGAACGGAATGTACTTCATGGTATCCTCATATGTCCTTGCGGCCGACCGCATCATCGCGGCCTTTTAGTGTCAGCGCGGTTCGCCGCCAGAAATCCGAGCAGAAGGCGGGGTCGCGCATGTTTTCCAGCGCTTCCCATTCCGGAAATCCTGCCTGGAAGGTCTGCGCACGCATCCGCCCGTCCTTGTAGGGATTGACCCGTCCGCCCGCCGCGACCGTCATCCGGTCGAGGGTTTCGAGCAGGGCATGGGTCGCGGCACCGCGATTGGGAAAATCCATCGTCAGCGTGTAGCCGGGCAGCGGGAACGACATCAGGCCGGGCGACGGCACAGCCCCGAACCGCTTCAGCACGGTCAGGAACGAGGCATGACCGGCCGTACGGCTGGCTTCCAGCATCGCCGGGATGACCGTACGCGCCGCATCGAAGGGAATGACGCTCTGGTGCTGGTAGAGGCCGGCCGGTCCATAGAGCCGGTTCCAGTGGCCGATGCCGTCGAGCGGGTAGAAGAATGCGCCATAACCGCTGAGATGCGGTGCGTGCTTGCGCTTCTTGGCATGGAAATAGGCGCCGTTGAACAGCCGAAGGCTCAACCCATTGAGCATGGAAAACGGCAGGTCGAAGGGCACGCTCAGGCGCGCCGCCCCATCGTCCGTCTTGAAGTTCCCGTTCGTCGCGTGATTGCCGGTGATCAGCACGCCACGGCCGGCCGAAGCACCGGCGGCAAGCTGATCCACCCAGGCGACGGCGTATTCATTTTCGGCGTCGGCGGCCTCGGCCAGATCGAAATAGCCGCCGAGATTGGCGAAGGCGGTGATCCGCTCCTCGATGTCGAGCGAGCCGACGGGCATGAGGCGAAGCTTCGCGCTCAGCACCAGACCGGTCAGGCCCATGCCGCCGATGGTGGCGGCGAAGAGACCGGAATTCTCCGAAGACGAACAACGATGCACGACACCATCGGAGCGCAGAAGCTCCAGGCTCTCGACATGGCAACCGAAGGTGCCGCGGACATGGTGGTTCTTACCATGCACGTCATTGGCGATCGCGCCGCCCAGCGTCACGAAGCGCGTGCCGGGTGTCACCGGCAGGAAATAGCCGAAGGGAGCCGCATGCGCGATGATCTCGGCAAGGCTCACACCCGCCTCCGCCTCGATGAGGCCCGTCGCAGGGTCGAAATCGATGATCGCGCGGCGCGCGCGCATCGCCACCAGCGCCCCCGCATCGTTGTGGCAGCTGTCACCGTAGGAACGGCCGTTGCCATAGGCGAGCAGGCTCGGAAGCTTGCCCGTCGGGCGACGCAATGCGTTCAGCGCGAAATCGAGCGCGAGGCCCTGTCTTTCATGCCGGTCCACGCGGCCGAAACTGTCGAACGCTCCCCGCATCACATGAAACTCGCGACGAGGAGCAGGACGGCGCCCAGCACGATAAAGGCCTGGCTGCGCCAGTCGGTGGCGATGAACACGACGGGATCGTCATGCATCTCGCGGCGATGCGCAAGGATCCAGACACGCACATTGATATAGAGGACGATGGGCACGATCGGCCAGATGAGCCACGGCTGGGTATAAAGCTCGGCGATCTCCCGCGACTGGATGTAGAGCGACAGAACGAGCGCCGCCGCGAAGGCAGATGCCAAACCGCTCTGGCCGACCACCTGGATATCCTCCGGACGATAGCCGCGGCCGGCGATCCTGTCCCGTTCGTCGACCGTCGCGCCCTGAAGTTCGACATAGCGTTTGACGAGGGCGAGCGAGAGGAAGAAGAACAGCGCGAACGCCACGAGCCAGAACGACAGCGGCAGCTCGGTCGCAGCCTTTCCGCCCAGCAGGCGAAGGCTATAAAGGCCTGCAAGGCACAGAACGTCGATCAGAAGCATCCGCTTCACCGCCAGCGAATAGGCGGTCGTGGCGATGAGATAGATCACGATGACGAAAGCGAAGCCCACCGGCAGCAGCAGGCACAGCGATGCCGCTGCAAGCAGCAGGCATGCCGACATGGTCAGCCCGAACGGAATGGACAGCGCGCCGGAGGCAAACGGCCGGTTGCGTTTGGTGGGATGACGCCGGTCGAGCGGCAGGTCGATGATATCGTTCAGGATATAGATCGCCGAGGCCGAGAACGAAAATGCCAGGAAGGCGATGGAGGAGGCGATGATCGTTTCCGAATAGGCTATCGTATGGGCCAGCACGGCCGGGGCGAAGACGAGCAGGTTCTTCAGCCACTGATGCACCCGCAGCATCTTCACATAGGTCTTGAGGCTCGCCTTGTGGGAATCGAAGCGCTGGGTGCCGTGGCGTCTCTGATAGCGGTCGGCGGCAGGATCCGGCGCGACGATGATGGCGCTGCGCGCGACGTCGAACACCGGGATATCCGCACGGTCGTTGCCGGCGAAGTCGAAGCCCTTTTCGCCATAGGCGGCGCAGAGCGCGGACGCCTTGCGTTTGGCGGAAAGGTTGTTTCCCGCACTTGTCGAATAAACCGCGCTGAAAATCTTCAACTCATCGGCGATAGCCCGGGCGATCGGCTCGGCCGATGCGGTCGCCAGCACGATCTGCCGTCCTGCCGCATGCTCGCGACGCAGGAAGGCGAGAAAGTCCCTGCGATAGGGCAGATGGCTGGCATCCACGGTAACGCGCCGTGCGATCTCCCATTTCAGGCGCGCCTTGCCGGAGTACAGCCAGACGGGAAGCAGGAAGAGATAAAGCGGGTTCTTCTTGAGGAGAAGGAAGACGGTTTCCCACAGCATGTCCGTGGAGACGAGCGTCCCGTCCAGGTCGACCGCCAGCGGTAAATCCATTCTGTGTTGTACAGGCGCGTTCATCGTCTTTTCCAAGCCTCGGCCCCTCGCCCGCCTCCATAAGGCGGGCCGCAGGACGGTGTGCCTCCGTAGAATTCGCCGAAACCCTAGATGGAAAGATCGAAAACTCCCGTTAATGGGAAATGCCATTGCAACCTTTGCGGCTGGCAAACTGGTATTACAGTTAAGAAACCTTCAGTTTCAGTGCGTCGGAACGCGACGTTCCAGCGCGCAACGTCCCCCGGGTTTATGCGCGCCGGAGCTCCCGTCGAAGTGGCATTTTAATCGGCTGTTAAGGTTGATTTGTTCTAAACGAGCGTGGATTCGCTGCGAGCTCGACGATGTACACTGACGATCACCCGGACCGGGGACACAGGAAGCGGCTGCTTGCATCGCCGCCGGCTGTCGCCGTTCACGCGTCAAAGCCTCGGGTGAGCGCACGCGACTATCTAAAACGCCGCGATACGAACGACTACAGCCTTGCCCAGCCTGGCTACTCCGCTGAACGCGAGGCGCAGGAGGCAGGCACATCCGGCTGGCTGGACCTCTTCACCGTCTCCAATCTTTTTGGGTGGCTGCTTGCCTACAAGCTGATCATCCTCGCGACCGTCCTTCTCGGAGGCCTCGCGGCCGTCGCCTTCCTCAAGTTCACGCCGCCACGCTACACGACCTATGCAGAACTGCTGGTCGAGCCGACGGATTTGAACGTCGTGGCCGACGATATCTTCTCGCAGAACGCACAGCGCGACTCCCAGTTGCTGGCGGTCGAAAGCAAGCTGCGCCTCATCACATCAGGCAATGTCCTCGAGCGCGTCGTCGCGAGCCTCAACCTTGCGAAAGATCCTGAATTCGGCGGAAACCGTGCATCTGACGCAGACCGGAACGCCCTTGCGGCGCTTGAAAAGCGCATCGATGCCCGGCGCGACACGCGCTCCTTCCTCGTCAGCCTCAGCATCTGGAGCGGAAATCCTGACAAGTCCGTCGAGATCGCAAACAAGCTGATCGAATCCTTCCAGGATGAACTCGGCAATGCCCAGGTCGAAGGCGCCGGCCGTGCCGCCAAGGCACTGGTAGCCCGCATCGACGACCTGAAGGTCGAGGTGGAAAAGGCCGAAGCCAAGGTGGAGACGTTCAAGCGCGAAAACGGCCTGCGGTCGAGCGCCGGCGAACTGGCCAGCTCGACAAGCGCGACCCGCGTGAACAGCCAGGTCATCGATGCACGCGCACGGCTCATTCTCGCACAGGCGCGCCACAAGGACCTGACCTCGAACGATCCGGAAAGCCGCCTCAACGCCGCTAGCGCCCAATCGGAAACGATGACCGCCCTGCTTACGCAGCAATCGCTGATCCAGCAGCAGATCCGGTCGCAGTCGGCGGTTCTCGGTCCCCGTCATCCGAGCCTTCTCGCGCTGAAACCGCGCGCCGACGCGATCCAGGCGCAGATCCAGGCCGAAATCCAGCGTGTCGTCCAGTCCAGCAAGGCCGAGCTTGAACAGGCCCAAGGCGCCTATGACCGGCTGAATGCGGAGCTTGGCACCGCCCAGTCCGTCGTCTTCAAGGAATCCGAGGCCCAGCTCCAGCTGCGCCAGCTGGAGCGCGAGGCCCAGGCCAAGTCTTCCGTCTACGAAAGCTACATGAACCGTGCGAGCGAAGCCGCGCAACGCCAGCGCATCGACGCGACCAATGTGCGTGTCGTGACCCAGCCGATGCCGCCGATCCACCGCAGCTATCCGCCGCGGGGCGTCATTATCCTCGCTGCCGGCCTGATGGCCGGGTTCATCGCCGGCGCAGGCCTTGCCATCCTCTTCGGCCTGTGGCGAAGTCTTTCGCCACGCCGGGCAGGGTAATGTCGGGGAAGACCGGCATGGCAACGACCGCCGTCATCAAGCCCTTCGAGCACGAGGCCTCCGCAAGCCGCCGCTCGGTCAGGCCCATCCTCTTCATCGTTATGGCCTATTTCTGGATCACGCTTTCGCCGCTGCCCGACATGTCCGAACTGACGTCGGACGCCGGATGGGGCACAAGCTCCAGTGCGCTCAATCAGATCATCGTGCTGCTCATGGCCGGCGGTATTCTCGCCAGCCTTGCGGCCACCAAGGCGTGGAAGCTCGTCTTCCAGCAGCGCCTTCTCCTGGCGCTCATTCTCGTGTGGTTCACGGCAACGGCCCTGCTCGGCAACGATCCTTCCGCCGGCTTCCGGCGCATGATGTTCGTGGTCATCGTCTGTTTCTGCGCGAATGCCTTCCTGCTCGTACCGCGCAGCCAGGCGGACTTCACCTTCACCCTCGCCTGCATCGTCAGCATCGTCGTCGGCCTCTCCTATATCGGCGTGATCGCGCTGCCGGTGCGCGCCATCCACCAGGCGACGGACGGGCTCGAAGCCTCGCTTGCCGGCAGCTGGCGCGGCATCTACAGCCACAAGAACATCACCGCCGCCGCCATGGCGATGGCCGTCTTCATCGGGCTTTACATCGCGTCCACCGGATCGAAACGCCTGGGCTGGGCGCTGGCGATCGGCGCACTGCTTTTCGTCCTGTTTTCCGGCGGCAAGACCTCGACGATCATGGTGCCCTTCACCCTGGTCGTCGCCTGGGCCTTCGAGCGGTTCAGAAAGATCCGGGGGCTGATGGTGTGGGGCATCCTCATCGTCGCCAACACCATCCTCCTCGGCGCGGCATTGTCGCCCTCGGTCGCAGACACGTTGACGAACCTCGGCGTCGATGCGACCTTCACGGACCGCAGTTCCATCTGGCGGCTCTCCATCGATGCCATCGAACAGCGGCCGCTACTCGGCTACGGCTTCCAGTCCTTCTGGCAGACCCAGGCGCTGTTCGACAGCGACGCCGCCCTCGAAACCTGGGCCGTAACGGCGGCAAACGCCCACAACGCCTATGTGGAAGCGATGGTGAATGCCGGCTTGCCCGGCCTGATCCTGACATTGGTCTGGATGGTTTATTCGCCGCTGCGCAACGCCACCGCAGCGCTGGAAAGCGAAAACGACATCCGCCTCACGCGGCTCTTTCTGCGGATCTGGCTTTTCGGCCTTTTCCTGTCGTGCCTGGAAAGCGCTTTCTACGTGAACACCGGGCCGGTGTGGTTCACCATCCTGCTCAGCGTCTTCGGTCTGGGCCTGCAGGCGCGCTCGAAGCTCTTGAAGGGCGATGGTCCGGCCGTTGCCGGCAAACGTACGCGACGCGGCTGACCCTCAGGCCTTCGCCTCATACGGCCGGGGCGTTAGCCCAAGAAGCGGCGCCATGCGGCCGACCGACATCAGCAGCGGATGTGTCGCCGGAATGATCTGGCCCGTCCGCAGCAGGATCACCAGCGAGCGCACGACGCCGAGACTGAGGCTGACGAGGTTCTTCACGAAAACCTTCACGCCGGCAAAAGCGCCCATATGCAGCCGGTCGATCACGAAATTGATGCTGCCGATGCGGATCGACCGCTTCATGAGCCACTTCGGATTGGACCGATCGGACGGAACCGTTTCGTGGATGATCGCCTCGGCGCACCACCACGTCTTGTATCCGGCGAGCCGGCAGCGGGTGAAGAATTCCATGTCGCCGCCGCCCAGGAAATTGAACCGCAGGTCGAAGAACGGCGCTCCGAAGCGCTCGAAGACGTGCCGCGCGATCAGGCAGTTTCCCGATCCGTGGATCATCTCGACCTGACGGGTCGCGCCCTCGATGGAACCGAAGATCGCATGGTTGCGGATGGATGCGGGCACGTCCGCATCGAATGTCCGCGTGACGGGCCCGCCAACAATATCGGCAGCGGTGCGCCGCGCCGTCTCCACCATGTGTTGCAGCCAGCCGGCTTCCGCGATCTCGTCGTCATCGATCATCAGAAACCAGCGCGCCGACGGATAGCTGCCGAGCGCGGAGGAAAAGGCGCGGTTGATCGCATGACAATTGCCCTGAGACGGCTCGATCTCCAGCGTCGACGGCACATCGGCCATATCGAGCATCGCCTTCGCCACGGCGTGGCCGCCGGGATTGGCCGCGTCGTTGTCGACGACCACGATGGCGAAGGGAAAGTCGGTTTTCTGCGAAAGCACGGATTCGAGCGTCTGGCGCAGCCAGTCCGGGCGGCGGAAAGTCGGGATGCAGACCACGGCTTCCACGTTGCTGTCGAGAGGGGTGCTGTTCATTGCATTTTCCGCGAAATCGAGCCGCGCGCGACCGGTGCAGAGATCGCGACGATGGTCCGGACTGTAGATTTGCCGTCTGAAGAACGCGTTAAGGACTACTCTTAACGTTGCAATTACCCGTCGGCCCTATGATCGCGGGAACAAGCCAGCCCCGCTGGCGCAGCCTTGCGCGCATGAAGCGCCGCGGGTCGAACGGAAAGTGTGGCTTGAATGCGCAGACGAGATTTCGTCACGGCGGCTGGTGCCGCCGGTCTTGCACTGTGGACCCGCGGGCTCTTCGAGGGCGCCGCCGCATCGCATTCGCCCATTCCCTTCGGGGCCGCCGTCAGCGACGGGCCGCTCCAGACGGACGCCGCCTATCAGAAGGCCCTTATCGAGCACTGCCAGCTCCTCGTGGGCGAAGGCGGGATGAAATGGGCGGACCTGCGCCCCTCCCCCTCGCAATATGTCTATGACCAGCCCGACCGCCTCATTGCATTCGCAGAAGCCAACGGCATGAAGATGCGCGGCCATACGCTTGCCTGGTATGCCGCAATGCCCGACTGGGCGCTGCAACTGAAGGGCGAGACCGAGACGAGCCGGGAGCTGATGACGCATATCGAAACCGTCGTCGGGCGCTACAAGGGACGCATCCCGAGCTGGGACGTCGTCAACGAGGCGCTTTCCGATGACGGACCGCGTGTGGGCCTGCGCGACTCCGTCTGGGCGGCCAATCTCGGCGAATACTATATCGACCTCGCGTTCCACACCGCCCGCGCCGCCGACCCGGCTGCCCAGCTCGTTATCAACGACTACGGGCTGGAGGCAGCGACCGCGAAATCCAGCGCGCGTCGCCGGGCGATGCTCGATCTGTTGCGCCGCTTGCGCGACCGCGACGTGCCCGTTCAGGCGCTCGGCTTCCAGGCCCACCTTCCCGGCAACGAAGAGATCGACAAGGACGAGGTTTCGCGTTTCGTGTCCGACATCAAGGATATGGGCCTCGACGTCCTGGTGACGGAACTCGATGTCATCGACGACCAGCTTCCTGCCGACATCAAGGAAAGAGACGCGATCGCCGCCAAGCGCGTCGGCGCTCTCCTGGGCGCAATCCTTGACGTCACGCGGCCGACCGCGGTCGTCACATGGGGCATAACGGATCGCTATACCTGGGTTCCCATCTGGTACAAGCGCGCGGACGGACAGGCCAACCGACCGCTGCCGCTGGACGAGGACTACAGGGAAAAGCCGATGATGCGGACGATCAAACAGGCCGTCGCGGGGGCCTGAGGCATGTTGCGGCAGGCTTCCACATATCTTGCGGCGCATATGGTGTCGGCGATCCTCGGCTTCTTGTCCATCGTCGTCTTCACGCATCTTCTGACGCCCGATCAATACGGCCTCTACGTCGTCGTCATGGGTCTTGCCGGCGTGATCTCGGCAATCGCCTTCTCCTGGATCCGGCTTTCCGTCGTCCGCTTCAATCACGGCGGACCGGAGACGGACATGCGCGGCACCGCCCTCGTCTGCTATCTGGGCCTGCTGCTGCTCGCCCCCGTCACGGCCGGCATCGCCTCTATCCTCGCCAATGTGCCGTTCTGGCAGGGTGCATTCGCCGTCCTCGTCGCTTTCCTCCTCGCCTTCTTCGAATTCGGCCAGGATATATTCCGGGTCAGGCAGGAAGCGGGCTCCTATGCCCGCGCCGTCATCCTGCGGTCCATCGCCTCCTTCGCGCTTTCCATGGTTTTCGTGCTTGCCGGTTACGGCGGGGAAGGTTTCCTGATCGGCATCTGTCTCGGTTATGCGCTGGCGGCACTGGTTTCCGCGCGCAGCGTCTGGCGAGCGCCCCGCCGCGGCTTCGACCAGGCGATCCTGCGCAATCTTGTGCATTTCGGCGTGCCGATGACCATTTCGGGCGGCGCCTTCGCGCTGCATGCGCTGCTCGACCGCCTCATCATCCTCGCCTATCTTGGCGAGGCCGGTGCCGGAACCTACGGCGCCGTCGCCGATCTCGTGCGGCAGATCATTCTCTTCCCGTCCATCGCCATCGGCTCGGCCATCATTCCCGTCGCGGCGAGGCTGTTGGCGAACGACGAGCCTGTGGCCGCCCGCCACCATCTGGAGCGCAGCGCCGAGTTGCTCCTGGCCGTCGTGCTGCCGGCGGTCGTGGGACTGGCGCTTGTCGCGCGCCCGCTCTCGCAGCTGATGCTGGGCGCAGAATTTCGTGAGGCCGGCGAAACGGTCATGCCGATCCTCGCCTTCTCCTGGCTGTTCCAGGCGATCACCCAGCAATATGTCCATGCAAGCTTCCATCTCGGCCGAAAGCCGTCGCTGATGCTCTATCAGGGGCTGGCGATGCTCGCGGTCAATCTGGGCGCGATGTTCCTGCTCGTACCGTCCTATGGCCTCGTCGGCGCAGCCTGGGCACTCGTCTTCACCGAATTCTGCGGCATGGTTCTCGGCTATATTCTGTCGTTCCGGGCCCAGCCGCTATCTTTCAAGCTGACGGATATCGGCAAGGTGACGCTCGCCACGGCGATCATGGCCGGATCGACATTCTCCGTGCTGGCGATGAGCCCCTTCGGACCCGCCCTGTCGCTGCTGCTCGCCGTCAGCGTCGGCATCGCCGCCTATGGCCTTTCGGCCATCCTGCTCGACGTGCTCTCGCTGCGCGCGACGGCATGGACGATGCTCGCGCGCCTGCGCGCCAGGCTGGCCTGATTCCGAACGACGTCAGTCCGCTTTCCACCGCGCGAAATAATCGATCAGGTCCTGATCGATCTCATGCACGGCGGGATCGAAGGCGTCGCGACCCAGGCGATCGTACTTCCAGTTGCTGTTGATCTCGCGGAAATGGCGATAACAGAAGGCCGAACTGACCCTCGCGGCAGGCAGCCAGTTGGCTATGCGATGCACCCCCCACTGCGCCGTTTCAGGGCAGCGGCGCGGTACAACCGTCCATTTCGGCGGGGAAGCATTCGCATCCTGCCGCAAGATGCCGAAGCGCCGACGCTCCAGCGGCTTCAACACGGTGTCGTAATCCGTATGCCGCCGCGGAGTATCAGTGTCGAGCGGCGGCATTCTGTCCGTTCCCAAGACCCACCGACCGCGGTAGCGCACGGTGCCGAAGAAATCGTCCTCGGCAGCCGCAAAAACGCTCTTGCCGGTCTTCGACAAGACCAATTCATCGATGTCCCCGACCTGTACGGAGCGCGCCATTGCTAGGAAACGCCATCGCGCCTGCTCCCAGGCACCCAGCTGGCAGAAATCGGAGTCCCAGAAGCGCCACGCATCCAGCCCCTGCGGCCCGTATTTGAAAGGCCAGGACACGACTTCGGCGATTTCGGTGCCCGCAACGCCGGAGAGCGCATCCCGCACCGTATCCAGCCCGTATCGGTCGGACAGGTTGTCGTAAAACAGCACGGCATCGGCTCCGTGGAACCGATGCGCGAAGCGCGCCCAATCGCGTATCCAGACCGGGTCGTTGTTCTTTGACAGCGTGAAAAGCACGCGACGCCCGGCAAAGCGTTCGGACAGATTGGCCCCGACGACCACCTCGGCGCGGTGCCCCCCGAGGGTCAGCGAGAGTGCCGTGCAGTTAGCCGGCGCCTCTACGATGATCTGCATGTGGCGGTCGAGCTTGCGGTAACGAAATGCACAGACGCCGTCGCCGGGCAGCGCACGGATGCTGTCGGGCCGCAGCAGCGGCTCGAGATTGAAAAGCGGCGGCCCGAGCAGCACGACCTTGCCATCCAGCCGGCGAAACGCATCGTAGATCAGGACATCGCCATCGAACTTGCGATCGAAATCATCCGTCCTGAATTCCGCCGGCCGCTGCGGCTCCCGCTGAAACGGCGAAAAATCCGAAAGCCGGACGATCGACAGAAGAGATGAGAACGGCGTTTCAGTCATGATGCATTTCGCACGTTGCACGCCACCTGCGCGGTGACGCGCAACGGGCCGGAATAAACTGGCCGCATCCTATACGGGAGAGCTTCCCCGTTCGTTAAACAACGGACAGTGTCGACGCATGCCGTCCTTACAACGGCGCTTTCTCGATATGATTTCCGGGAAAATTCGATGGTAGCGGAGGAGGGATTCGAACCCCCGACACAAGGATTATGATTCCTCTGCTCTAACCTACTGAGCTACTCCGCCGCCCGAAGGGACGATCGACAACGATGTGCGTTCGCGTCCGGTGCGCGGCTTATAAGGCGCTGTTCCCGCGGGTGTCAAGCGACCTTCGCAGGAAAAATCGCTTTGTCCGCAAGGGCCTTGGCAAGGGCTTGGCGCTAGGCGGCGACCGGGGTCGACAGGATGCGCTTCAATGCCTCTTCGGCCGCAGGTTCCCGCTCGGAACGCTGGATGAAACCCCCGCCATAGATGCGGGCGTCCTCGCCTTCGCCGGAGTAAAGGGCACAGGCCTGCCCCGGAGCGACACCCGCTTCACCTTCTTCGAGCTCGACATAGATGCCGCCTTCGTTCGCTTGCAGGCGCGCCGGGCGCGGCGGACGGGTGGAACGGACCTTGGCGTAGCAATCGAAGCCGGCCGTGGCGACGGCATCGAGATCGCCGTCGCCGAGCCAGTTGATGTCACGCAGATAAAGGCGGCGCGTTTCGAGCGCTTCCTTCGGGCCGACGATCACGCGGCGCGAGCGGGCATCGAGATAGACCACATAAAGCGGCTCACCCGTCGCCACGCCGATGCCGCGGCGCTGGCCGATCGTGTAGTGCAGGATACCGTCGTGTCGGCCCAGATGGCGGCCATCGATATGGACGATGTCCCCGGCCAGTGCGGCGTTGGGCTTCAGCTTGTTGACGATATCGGAATACTTGCCCTGCGGAACGAAACAGATGTCCTGGCTATCCGCCTTCTTGGCGACGACAAGGCCCATCTCTTCGGCCAGCGCGCGGGTTTCAGCCTTGGAAAGATGGCCGAGCGGAAAGCGCAGGTAGTCGATCTGTTCCTGGGTGGTGGCGAAAAGGAAATAGCTCTGGTCGCGTTCCGCATCGACGGGGCGATAGAGCGCGCGGCGCTCCGGCGCGCCGGGCGCCGGATTGGGTCGCGAGCGGATATAATGCCCCGTCGCCAGTGCGTCCGCGCCGAGATCCTTGGCGGTCGCCAGAAGATCGGCGAACTTGACCGTCTGGTTGCAGGCGACGCAGGGGATCGGTGTTTCGCCAGCGACGTAGCTTTCGGCGAAGGGATTGATCACCGTTTCGCGGAAACGCTTCTCGTAGTCGAGCACGTAGTGGGGAATGCCCAGCGTTTCACAGACGCGGCGCGCATCGTCGATGTCCTGGCCGGCACAGCAGGAGCCGGCACGGTGCACGGCCGCACCATGGTCATAGAGCTGCAGCGTGATGCCGAGAACGTCGTAGCCCTCGCGTTTCAGGATGCCGGCCACGACGGAACTGTCGACGCCGCCGGACATGGCGACGACGACGCGGGTATCTTCCGGCTTGCGATCGAAATCGAGACTGTTCACGCGAGGTCCGTTCCGGTGCGCGGGACCCTTGTCACCGTACACCTTGTCCTGGGGCCGAAACCGGCCGTTACAGCGCCCCGTCAAGCCGGAGTGCCTTTCGGGCGACATATAGAAACTTGCCGCTCCAAGGGCAAGAGAAGGCCTGAAGCCGCGCCGTCCGACGACTTCAGATGAGGCGCAGGCGCATGGCAATCGCGATGGCCTGCATGCGATTGACCGCTTTCAGCTTTCGGGTCACGCTCTTGAAGTAGCTGCTGACCGTATAGACGGAGATGCCGAGGATGACGGCGATCTCGTCGCTGCTCTTGCCGGCGGCAGCCCAGCGCAGGCACTCCACCTCGCGGCTGGAGAGCTTTTCGCGTCCGGCGGTGGCCGCCGTGAAGGTCTTTTCCAGACATTCGAAAAGCTGCAACGCGGCGAAATGCAGTTCCGCGAGCTCCGGGCGCGACAACGGTTTGCGGTTGCCGGAAAACATCATGAGATAGGGATCCGACGTCGTGGAGTGCAAAAGGAACGCCGTCGACGTGGAAAACCCGTGGCTTTCGGCAAGCGCGACCGCCTCGCCGGCCTGGGTGTTCTCCCAGTCGGCGGGTGCGAGAAGCGAGCTGTCGCCCTGCACCGGCAGCTTGGTCGCACCCGTGTCGAGCGCAAGCCGGCTGATGTGGAAGAGGTTCATCGCATCGTACTTGCGCACGAGATCGGCCGGCCAGTTGCTGACCATCAGGCGCTCGGCAAAACGCTGCTGGGCATTCGCGGGAAAGCGCGTCACGAGAAAGTGCGTGAAGGAGAAATGATTGGCGCACTGACGCATGAGGTGAAGCACCTCGTATTCGGTCTGCACGGTCTCGATGTTTGCCGCGGCCAGAAATTCGGGCAACCAGCCCTGCCGCACGAGCATGTTGTCTTGGTCTCTCATTTTCCGTTTCCAACGCCGGCGCTTGCGCACCGGGCTCGGGTGTATTCTCGGTCCGGAAAATTTCAGGGGCACCCGGCGTTCAGACGGCGACGAAAAACGCCGCTTAAAGCCATTTCCCAAAGGAAAACAGCTTGCGGATGGTATGCGATTGGGTGCTTCCTGGAGGCTTCCGGTGCCATCGATCCGATAGCCGCCTCCGAATTTTGGCGCGTATTAGCAGTATTTGAATAAAATAGAAATGAAATATTTGCATGGCTCCCATGCGGGCCATGCGGCGGGAAATCCGCCCGACGTTGCGGAAAGTAAAGCGTTTCCAACGGCAGCTTTGCCTGCGAAGCCGCTCAAAAGATTAGAAAATTGTTAGCATGCGCTTAGGCAAATCTTAAATGTGGCGGGCTACAGTTCGCTCATATGGTCTTGCGTTTATGTAGAGAGTACAATGACCGATCTGATACGACCCCGCGTTAAATACGTCATCGGCCCCGATGGCAGCCCACTGACGATCGCCGATCTGCCGCCGGCCAATACACGGCGCTGGGTGATTCGCCGGAAGGCCGAAGTCGTCGCCGCCGTGCGTGGCGGGCTGCTCAGCCTCGAGGAAGCCTGTGAACGCTACACGCTGACGGTCGAAGAATTCCTGTCCTGGCAGTCCTCCATCAACGACCATGGCCTCGCCGGCCTGCGCACCACGCGCATCCAGCAGTACCGCCACTAGGCAATTCCACCATCCGTCAAGACCGACAGCGGCCGCTCAATGCGGCCGCAATGTCGTTTGCAGAAGGCCCGTCATGATGGCCGAGGCTGCATAGAACCACAGGCCCGGCTGCGTGAACGCCGAGGCCATGCCGCTCGTCTTCGCCGCGACGATGACCAGCGCCACCAGCATGACATCCATCATCGACCATTTTCCAAGCACCGGCAGCAATCGCGCAAGCCAGGTCTTCCGGCTTCCAGCCGACGCGGGTGCTGTCGCCTCCAGCGTGATGGCGAACAGTTTCACCACCGGAAAGACGATGGAAAACAGCGCGATCAGCACCGCCAGGCCGCCACTCCCCTGCCCCCAGAGCGAAACGACGATATCGATCAGCGACGGTGTTTCGCTGAAAAAGTAGAGCTTCTTGAAATGCACGAGCGGCAGGACGAGGCCGAGCGCCAGCGACATCGCTGAGAGAACCAGGAGAACGGGCACGACGAGAATCATGGGCGGTTTCGCGTTTCGAATTGCCTTCGATACCACCCGGCGCATCCGGATGCAGCACGAACTGTTCACCGCAGCGGAGCTTGCCGTCTGCCCCCGAAGAGGAAAATATGGCGTCAACGCAAAGGAGCGAGGACATCATCATGGACATCCGGCACGAAGACACCGGCTCGAAGGGCCGCTACTACACCGTCGTCGAGGGGCACGAAGCGGAAATGACCTATTCCCGCGCATCCGCGCAGCTCGTCATCATCGATCACACGGGTGTTCCCGATGCGCTGCGCGGCAAGGGCGTCGGGCAGGCGCTCGCGGCCCATGCCGTCGAAGAAGCGCGCAAAGGCGGCTGGAAGATCATGCCGCTCTGCCCGTTCTTCCGGGCTCAGGCGCTTCGCCACAAGGAGTGGGCGGACGTCGTCAACGCCTGAAAACACCAAGAACCCTCGTGAGCGGTCTTGCGGCCACTCGCGAGGGGTCTTCAGAGGTCTTGTCCTCAGGCGCGCAGGCGCACCGCGTTGTCGCGCTCTTCCAGCGCCGCCGCCTTGGCGAACTCCGCTTCCGCCTCTTCCAGCGAAAGTTCGGCCGCGTCCTGCTGCACCTTCAGTTCCCGAATGGAGACCTGGAGGTTGTCGGAGCGCTGCCGTGCTGCCTTGGCAAACGTGGGATAGGCGAAGTGGGTGGGATCGGTGATCCCGGATTTCTTCTCTTCGATGGCGATCTGGGTTTCCAGTTCCTTCGACATCCGTTCGAATTCGGACATCATCAACTGAAGCTGGGCCAGCTGCCGTCTCTTGTCTTTGACCTGAAATTCCTTCAGGCGAACTAGGCTCTCACGCGACTTCATACGCAATACTCCCGTGGATAGCGAGACCCCGGCATTGAAGTGAACGATCGCCGAAAAACACATCCGACCGCTCACCGGCACTCCAAATCGGCACACGGACCATGGTGAATCACCACGCGCCGCACACCGTCATTGTCGCCCGCAGACCGGCCAGAGTGCCGGACCTTAAAAAAAATTCAGCGAGATTAATGAAATCCTACCGCTGGTAACCTTTCGTTTACGGGCATCGTTAATCATAGGGACCATGGTTTAAGGCCCGGTAAATGCGGTTCGCAAAAAACGACATGTTCCGCATTGACGAGTCTAAAGAGTCGGTTAGCTGTGTTTCTTCACTTTGTATGTTAAGAGTCACAATTCTGATTCATATGAAAAATCAGGGGACTGCTCGAAATAATTAACAGATCGATACACCTTGCCAAAGTGAATCAGGATTTGTTAACCATTTCGTGGCAGCCTCCAAATCAGGCAACGACTGGATCCGTATCGCGTAGGGGGCCAGGATACCTTGAGCGGCGGAAAAGGGGACAGATATGCGGGTTCTACTCATCGAGGACGATAGCGCGACAGCGCAGAGCATCGAACTGATGCTGAAGTCCGAAAGCTTTAATGTCTACACCACCGACCTCGGCGAGGAAGGCGTGGATCTGGGCAAGCTGTATGATTACGACATCATCCTGCTCGACCTGAACCTGCCCGACATGTCGGGTTACGAAGTTCTTCGCACGTTGCGCCTGTCCAAGGTCAAGACGCCGATCCTCATCCTCTCCGGCATGGCCGGCATCGAGGACAAGGTGCGCGGCCTGGGCTTCGGCGCCGACGACTACATGACCAAGCCGTTCCACAAGGACGAACTGGTCGCCCGCATTCACGCCATCGTGCGTCGCTCCAAGGGCCATGCGCAGTCGGTCATCTCCACGGGCGAGCTTATCGTCAACCTCGACGCCAAGACCGTCGAAGTCGGCGGCCAGCGCGTGCACCTGACGGGCAAGGAATACCAGATGCTCGAGCTGCTCTCGCTGCGCAAGGGCACGACGCTCACCAAGGAAATGTTCCTGAACCACCTCTATGGCGGCATGGACGAGCCGGAACTGAAGATCATCGACGTCTTCATCTGCAAGCTGCGCAAGAAGCTCGCAAACGCCGCCGGCGGCGCCAATTACATCGAGACGGTCTGGGGCCGCGGCTATGTGCTGCGCGAACCGGACGGCGACTACGCCGAAAGCGCCTGATCCCCCTCCCCGCTCACGTATTTCGAAACCCGCCGCTTGCCGGCGGGTTTTCTTTTGAGCGCGATTCCCGCCTGCCTTCTGTGTTGCGAAAAGCAGAACGCGGCCGGCTCCGGGGAGCGGCCGCGTCGCGACATTTTTGAACAGGACGTCTGATCAGGCAGCGATCGAGAGGCTGCCGAAGACCTGCGTCAGGATCTTGCGATCGAAGGGCTTGAGCAGGAAGTCGTCGGCGCCGGCGCGCTTGCCCATCATCATCTTCTTCAAGTCGGCCTCGACCACACAATAGAAGATGCGGACGGACTTACCCTGCGGCAGGTTGCGGACATTGCCGATCAACTCGAGCGCGCCGTCCATGGTGGCATCGACGATAAGGATGTTGGGCAATTCCGCCTCACAGCGCACCAGCGCTTCAAGGGCACTGGACGCTTCGAGAACGAGGAAATCCAAACCGGAAAGAATACGCTTGCCGACCTTCCGGACGACATCGGAACCGTCGGCGATCATCAACCGCTGCATTATCTGCTCCTAGGTCTCCCGCCATCCGGCAGGAACGATACAGGTGCAGCTTACCGTCGGCTGGCAAACAAAGCGTTAGCGGCCATGGTTAACGCCACGGCCGCCGACGCGGATCATTCAGAAGCAACAATCGAGCGGGCCGAGAACACGATCTCGTCGTCGCCCGGCTCCACGGCGAGCTCCATGCCGGCTTCATCGGCCAGCAGAACGGTATAATAGGGCTGGATCGAATGGGCATCGACCGCCTCTTCCGGCGTGCCGGAAAGCAGTTCCGTGAACTTCGGCGGAACGCGCAGCATGCGGCCCTTGGCGGCGAGCTTGAAGACCGTGTCGGTCTCCGGATTCTCGAGGCTGATATCGATCGAACCGCCGCGCGGTATCGCGCTGTAGGCCACGAGGAACAGGTTGAGCAAGAGCTTGACCTTGTTCTTTGGGATGATGGCGCGCGGCCCCGTCCAGGTGATTTCCGTCTTCTTTTCGGCAGCCGCGAAATCGCGCGCGGCCTTCTCGGCCTCGCCCGTATCGATCGAAGCGCCGACGGAGCCGGAGGCGCCGAAGGCCAGGCGGGCGAACTTCAGCCGGACGGACGCGTTGAGCGCACTGGCGCGGATGAGATCCATCGCCTCGGCATCGGCGCCGCCCTCGTCGAGCAGTTCGAGCCCGTTGTTGATCGCGCCGACGGGCGAGATGACGTCATGGCAGACACGGCTGCAAAGAAGCGCTGCCAGATCGGGACCTGTCAGCGTGAGGTTCGGATTTTTCGCCATAAAATTCTCCCAGATCCACGCATTCATTCATCGTGGGACGCCTCGTCAAAGGCGCACGCGGATACATTCCGCGCGACGCATAGCACGCCTGAATTGCGCGAGGCGTGTTCCATTTAAAGACAGCCATAATGACACCACATTTGGTAAACCGATTGTTAATACCCTCGGATCAAATTGCTGCAAGGAACGGAGCCTAGAACAAAAGGAAGGCGAACGGGATATGATTGGTTCAAATCTCCTCACCGCGGCGTTCAGGATCGTGACGGCGGCGGCCATGGCAATCGTCCTCGCAGGACCGGCCGCCGCGCAGCAATCGAATCAGTACAGCATGCAGGAAATCATCGATGCCGGGCACGGCTTCTTCGGTGAGGCTTCCGGCGGGCTGGCCAAGGTGGTGGAACGCGCCTTCGAATCCTACGGCCTGCCCAATGGCTACATCCTCGGCCAGGAAGGATCCGGTGCCTTCGTCGCCGGCCTGACCTATGGCGAAGGCACGCTGAACACCAAGAATGCCGGCCAGCATCCGGTTTTCTGGCAGGGCCCCTCCCTCGGCCTCGATTGGGGCGGTCAGGGCAGCCGCACGATGATGCTCGTCTACAATCTGCCTGACGTGAACGCGCTTTACGACCGTTTCGGTGGCGTTTCCGGCTCGGCCTATGTGATTGCCGGCGTCGGCATGCAGGTGAACGTCAACCGCGATATCGTTTTGGTGCCGATCCGCACCGGCGTCGGCGCAAGGCTCGGCATCAATGCCGGCTATCTCAAACTGACACGCCAGCCGACCTGGAACCCCTTCTGATCGAAGGTAAACCTGCCCCGGCCCGCCTGGTTAACCGAAAGTTGATTTCGCCGGGGCACCCCCTCCCGCAAATCCGGGCGAGCCGCTATAGTGAGCCGCCCGGTCCCGCGCCGGGCTTCCGTCTTGGCGCTGTTAGGTAGATCCGTGATCGAGTATGCCCTTCTCTTCGCGCTCGGCTTCCTCGCCGCCACGCTGACCGGTCTCCTTGTCGCGCCGGCCATCCAGAAGCGCGTCGTCAAGTTCACCGAAGACCGCATGCGCGCCACCATGCCGCTCAGCCCGCAGGAAGTGCGTGCGCAGAAGGACATGGCCCGCGCCGCCTTTGCCGCCGAAAATGCGCGGCTGGCGCAGACCGTGCGCCGTGAACGCGAGAAGCGCACGCAGGAGATGGTCCGCAGCGAAAAGCTTCTTGCGGATGCCGCCGCCGTCGGCACGGAAAATGCCGAACTGCACGCCCAGATCGCCGATATGAACATCGAGGCCGGCGACATGCGCTCGGCGCTGCGCCGCGAGGAGATGAAGAGCGAGCAGTTGCGCGCCGCCGTCGCCAATGCCGACCGCGAGATCCGTGCACGACTTGACGAGATCGAACGCCTCAACGCCACGATCGCGCATTTCGAGGCCGATATCGACAACATGAAGATCGATGTCGCCACGCGCGACACCACGATCGAAGCCCTGAAGAGCCGCATCACCAACCTGAAGGACGAGCGCGACAAGGCGCGCGAAGACCTGAAGACGGCTGGCGAGAAGGCAAAATCGCTGGAGCTTCGTGTGTCGCGCGAGGAAGGCCGCGCGCGCCAGCTGGAAACCCGGCTGACACGCGAGCTTGCCGGCAGCGCCGACAAGGACAACGCCATCGAGCGGCGTATCGCCGAAATCGATCGTCTTCGGGACAAGGTGAAGACATTGACTGCGGAAAACAAAGAAGCGGCCAAGGCCGCGCGCACCACCGGGCTTGCCCATACGATCGCCGCCAACCGGATCACGCCCCACCGCCCGGTCAAGGCCAAGTCGGTGCCGCCAATCGATATCGCCACGCTGGAAGAGGACGTCCGGAACCAGGGCACCGCGCTGACGGAACGGCTTATGGCAGCGGGCAACGGCGGCAACGACGCGGCGCTTCGCGAGGAAATGGCGGATCTCGCCAGCAAGATGATCGTGCTGACCGCGGCGCGCGAAGGGGCCAGTTCACCCGTCCACGATCTGATCGCAACGATCGACCCGTCACTCGAAGGCGACGACCAAAGCCTCGCAGGCCGGGTCCGCGAACGGCTCGGCAGCGACGAGAGCTGATCGGCTCCTCAGCCGACCCGGCCCATCGCAAGCGCGATCTGGTAAAGCGCGATTCCGCTGGCCGTCGCGACATTCAGGCTGTCGAGCCCCGGCCGTTGCGGAATGCGGGCCGTGCGGAAGGAGGACAGGATGTTTTCCGGCAGCCCCTCCCCTTCGGTGCCCAGCACCAGCGCGATGCGCCTCGTCGCCGGAATGGCCGACACGGAAACCCCGCCGCGCGGCGAAAGTCCCCAGATCTCGAAGCCTTCCGCCGCAAGCCGCTCCAGCATGACCTGAGCCGCAAGGCCGCGCGAGAACGGCACGCTCAGAACCGAGCCGACGGAGACGCGGATGGCCTTGCGATAGAGCGGGTCGCAGGACGTCTCGTCGAGAAACACCGCATCGGCCCCGAAGGCAGCGGCATTGCGGAAGATCGACCCGACATTGTCATGGTTGGAAAGGCCGCAGCCGGCGAGAACCAGGCTCGTTTCCGGCAGGCGATCCATCAGGGAGGCCGTCCGGTCCAGGGACGGTTTACGGCCGAGGGCAAGCACGCCGCGATGCATGTTGAAACCGGCGACGGCATCGAACACGGCCTGCGACGCGACATAGACCGGGACGGTGTCGGGAAACGAGACCAGGATATTCGCAACGCCTGAAAGGCGATTTTCCAGAAGCAGGATCGACTCGGCGGCAAAACCGTTGGCCATTGCTGCGGGCTGGCCGAGCATGCGCAGCACCACGGTGCCCTCGGCGATGAAAAGGCCGTCCCGGCCGGTCAGGTCACGCTCGCGGATGGAAACGAAGCCGGCGATGCGCGGATCGGCCGGATCATCGATGCGGACCGGTGTCGCGGCCATCCGGTTCAGTTGCCCGCGACATCGATCTCGGCGACGATGCGGCCAGCGGCGATATCGAACACCAGAGCCTTGCGCGCGCCGCCGGGCATCACACCGTAGAAGAGTATCTGGCCGCCCGACTGCGATACGGCCGACACGGCAAAGCCGTCAGGCAGCACCGCCGTCGCCTTGACCGGCGCATCGCTGGGCACGGACAGGCCGCTGGAGGTTGCCACCGCTTCCGGCTTGCCATCCCGCGTGTTGATCTTATAGACAATAGCGGCAAGCACCGCCAGGAACATCAGGAACATGATGCTGCCGGAGATCAGTTGCAGGCGCATCATCTTGCGACGGACGTTTTCCATGACCGGGTCGAGCGGCTTGTCTTCCTGATCGTCGTTTTCGATGTTGGACATGGCGGCGCCCTTCCGGCAATGAGTATGATTGAACGATGACCGAACCCTTTAAAGAAGCCGACGCCACAAGAAAAGTCCTGGCCGTGCCCGAAAACGCCGAGGGACGCATGGATGCGTGGCTGGCCGCGACCCTTGCCGGCGACTTTTCGCGCAGCCGCATCAAGGCGCTGATCGAGGAAGGCGCGGCCGTCGTCAACGGCAAGGTCACGACGGAACCGAAGCGCAAGATCCAGCCGGGCGACGTGGTGGAACTGGCGCTCCCCGCTCCCCGAGACCCTGAACCCCAAGGCGAGGATATCCCGCTCGACGTGCTCTACGAGGACGACGACCTGATCGTGCTCGTCAAGCCCGCGGGGCTCGTCGTGCATCCCGGCGCCGGCAACTGGACGGGCACGCTCGTCAACGCGCTGATCGCCCATTGCGGAACGAGCCTTTCCGGCATCGGCGGCGTGCGCCGCCCGGGCATCGTGCACCGACTCGACAAGGAAACGAGCGGCGTCATGGTCGCTGCGAAGAACGATGCCGCCCACCGCCACCTCTCGGACCAGTTCGCCGACCACGGCCGCTCCGGCCCGCTGGAACGTGCCTACCAGGCCGTCGTCTGGGGCCGCCCCCGCCAGCTGAAGGGCACCATCGATGCGCCGCTGGGCCGAGGCAATGACCGCACCAAGCGGGCCGTCAAGCGCGAAGACGCCGATGACGCCCGCGAGGCCATCACGCACTATACGGTGGTCGAACGCTACATGGAGACGGAGGCAGCGACCAGCCTCGCCTCGCTTGTCGAATGCCGCCTGGAGACGGGCCGCACACACCAGATCCGCGTGCATATGGCCCATATCGGCCATCCGCTGATTGGCGATCCCGAATATGGCGCGGCCTTCCGCACCAAGGCCAACCTCCTGCCCGAAAAGGCTCGCGCCGTCGTCAACGGTTTCCATCGGCAGGCGCTGCACGCCTTCATGCTGCAGTTCGAGCATCCGACATCGGGGGAAACCATGCATTTCGAAGCGCCGCCGCCGGCCGACATGGAGCAGCTGATCAACGCGCTGCGCGGCATGGACGACACCGATACCCCTTGATTTTCCGGCTTTGCGCCCCCATCTCAGCAGGGTGCGCAAAGCCGTCCGTCATCGCCGCCTTCACGCAGCCGTGAAGCGCGCGGCGTCTTGAACCATTGTTTCGCCATACCTATCTTTAGGATCGTGGGGACGCCATGTCCCACAGGGAGCGTGGTTGCTGACGGGGAGCCTGTTTCAGGATCAAGCTCCATACCAAGGCTTGCCTCGATGGAAGCCGTCTCAGAAAGGGGTGCTGAATGGCCCGCAATACACTGCCGTCTATTACGTCTGGAGAAGGTGGTCTCAACCGCTATCTCGACGAAATCCGTAAATTTCCGATGCTTGAGCCGCAGCAGGAATACATGCTCGCCAAGCGTTACCAGGAACACGACGACCGCAACGCCGCCCATCAGCTCGTGACGAGCCACCTTCGTCTCGTGGCGAAGATCGCCATGGGCTATCGCGGCTACGGCCTGCCGATCGGCGAAGTCGTCTCCGAGGGCAATGTCGGCCTGATGCAGGCCGTCAAGAAGTTCGATCCGGAGCGTGGCTTCCGCCTGGCGACCTATGCCATGTGGTGGATCAAGGCGTCGATCCAGGAATATATCCTGCGTTCGTGGTCGCTCGTGAAGATGGGCACGACCGCCAACCAGAAGCGCCTGTTCTTCAACCTGCGCCGGATGAAGAGCAAGATCCAGGCGATCGACGATGGCGATCTGCGGCCCGATCAGGTCAAGGAAATCGCGACCAAGCTGAAGGTGTCCGAGGAAGAAGTCGTCTCGATGAACCGCCGCCTGTCCGGCGACGCATCACTGAACGCGCCCATCAAGGCATCCGAAGGCGATTCCGGCCAGTGGCAGGATTGGCTCGTCGACGATCACGACAGCCAGGAGCAGACGCTCATCGAGCAGGACGAGCTGGAAACGCGCCGTGCGATGCTCGACCGTGCCATGCGCGTGCTGAACGATCGTGAGCGCCGCATCTTCGAGGCCCGCCGCCTTGCGGAAGATCCGGTCACGCTGGAAGAACTCTCCTCCGAGTTCGATATCAGCCGCGAGCGCGTCCGCCAGATCGAGGTCCGTGCCTTCGAGAAGGTGCAGGAGGCCGTTCAGAAATACGCGGCTGAACAGGCAAACGCCGTCCGCGTGATCGAAGACGCCTGAGACACAAGCGACATCAGGAACAAAAAGGCCCGGCCAGAAATACCGGGCCTTTTTTCGTTTCAATGGGATTGCGGGCTGCTACTGGCTGGTGCCCGCCGCTGCCCAGGCGCGCATGACCTTGTCGAAGGCCTCGGAGCCGGCCGTGCCCTTGTCGAGAGTCAGCAGGGCGCGACGACCGTTGCGGTAGGTGATCGGGATATCGATCCACGGCCGCGTGCGCAGGAGTTCCGTATTCTTGGCAATCGCCTCAGGGAAATCGTTCAGCGCGATCATGTGGAAATCGTCGGTGATCTTCGCCGGCACGGCGATGAGGGCGTCGCCGCGATCCTGCTCGGTGCGCTTCATCGCCACGCGCTGCACGCTCTCGATGCCGCCACCCTCGAAGTTCTCCGGCAGGGAGAAGACGAGTTCGATGATATGGCTTGCCGGCAGGGAATTGTCGGCATTGCGGCGGAAAGTGACGAGCGCCGTCAGGCCCTTCGAGGGAACGTTGATCTGCGCGCGTACCACCGGTTCCGGCTTGGCGTCTCCGCCCGGCGATTCCTCACCGGACGACCATGCGACCGTGCCTTCGATCGCCGTCGGCGATGTCTGGCCGAGCCGCTCCTCATAGAGGAACATCTTCTGCGTCACACCGATGGCTGCAGCCTGCTCGCCGCCAGCTGCCGTCGTCTGCGTGTCGGTTCCGGCAGCGGCTGTCGTACCACCTGCCGGCGTCTGCGCGGCACCCTCGGTCGCGGCCGTTGCCGTCTCGCCGCCAGCGGCGGGCGTGCCGGTTCCGGCAGCCGCGGACGCCGATTCCGTCGTCTGTGCGGCGACGGATTTGCCTTCTTCCGCCGTGCCATCGAGCGCCTGCGCGGGGCCGTTATCCACTTCCGTGCCATCCGCCAGGAGGCGCTGCGTGAACTTGCCGCCGCTCGACGGTGTGACAGCGGCGACTTCCGTGCCGCCCGCCGTATTCTCCTGCGGCGTCTGCGCGGTCTCGGCCGGCGGCGTCTCCGCCGACAAGTCGCGCGTGCCCTCGGCCGTTTCTACAGGCTGGTCATCGCTTGCAGAGCCGGAGACCGACGCCACGAGATCGTTGACCCAGACATTCACCGCATCGCGGTTGAACCAGTATGCCGCGCCGGCACCGCCGACGATCGCCAGCAGCGCGACGGTCGCCGCAAGCGCGCCGAGATTGAGGCGGGACTTGCGCGGCTCGGCGCGGAACGAGCGTTGCGGTGCGCGGGCGGTATCCGCCGTCGAAATGGACGACGTCGAAGCCGGGGAAGATGCATCCCCGGCGATATTGGCCTGCGATGCGGCGGCGGCCGTCGCGGCGGCGGCCGGCGTGCTGCCGAGCAGCGTATCGAGATCGCCCCAGCTGTCGGCACGGGCAGGCTTTTCGGGCTGGCTCTCGGCATCAGCGCCCTTGTCCTGCGGCCATTCCCAGGCAAGCAGGTCGGGTTCCTGAGCGGCCGGCACCGACTTTTCCGCCGGCGTTTCGATGGAAGACTGTTCGTGCCATTCCCACTGGGCATCGACATCGGGCAGGTGCGCATCGGCGACCGGCTCGGCCTCGGGCACATGCGCGTCATGCACCTCGTAGTCGTGATGCGGGACCGGATCGAAAGCCTCGGCGGCCTCGACCGCATCAGGTGTCACCACCGACTGCGGTTCACTCTCGGGCTCCTGCCAGGACGGCACGTAATCGTCTGCGGGCGTGGCTTCCACCTGCCAGGACGGCTCGGACCGGGCCTCGACGACCTGCGGTTCGGTTTCCGGCTCGGGCTCGACATAGGCGACCGGTTCGTCCACCGGTGCGGCCTCGACGAAACCATCTTCACGATGCGCCTCTACCGGCGCGTGAACCGGCTCTTCGGCCACCGGCTCATCGTGATAAGCCTCGGGCTCGTAGATATGCGCCTCGGCCTCGACGGGCTCTTCCGGCTCCGAGACATCGGTGATCGCAGGCGGGGCGTCATAACGCTCTTCCTCGATCACCGTCGGCTCTTCGACGGTTTCGACGGCGGGAGCCGGATCCTCGACGACGGGCTCCGGCACGGTCTCCTCGACCGGCAGCGCCTCGGCATGGTCGATTTCCACGCTTTCGATCGCCGCTTCCAGCTTGTCCAGCTGGCGCTTCATGAGGTCATCGGAAGGGCGCGGGTTCATGGATTCAAGCTGACGGCGAACCGCGCCGCGCGCCTTGTCATAAACCTTCTGCCGCATCTCGGCATTGTTGTCCGAGAGGCCGTCAACGGCCCTTCGAATGACTGCTACAAAATCCGCCATCAGAACTTTCCATGGTGCCCGCGCTCTATCCCATTGGAATAGGTCGCGGAACTTGTTTTGATTTTGAGATTAATCCTCAAACGGGTCCGTCACAAGTATGGTGTCGTCACGTTCCGGGCTGGTCGAAAGCAGCGCGACCGGCGCACCGATCAGCTCCTCGACCTGACGGACATACTTGATCGCCTGTGCCGGCAGGTCCGCCCAGCGGCGTGCGCCGACGGTCGATTCCTTCCAGCCTTCCAGCGTGATGTAGATGGGCTCGACGCGGGCCTGCTGGCCCTGGCTGGCCGGCAAGTAGTCGATCTCCTTACCGTCGAGCTTGTAGCCGACGCAGATCTTCAGCTCGTCCAGACCATCGAGAACGTCCAGCTTGGTGAGCGCGATGCCGGTGATGCCGTTCGTCTTGACCGTCTGGCGCACGAGAACCGCATCGAACCAGCCGCAACGGCGCGGGCGACCGGTGTTGACGCCGACCTCGCGGCCGACTGTCGCCAGGTGCTTGCCGATCTCGTCTTCGAGCTCGCACGGGAACGGGCCTTCACCGACGCGGGTCGTGTAGGCCTTGGTGATGCCCAAGACATAGTTGATCGCCGTGGGACCAAGGCCCGAACCGGCCGAAGCCTGCCCGGCGACCGTGTTGGACGAGGTCACGAACGGATAGGTGCCGTGGTCGTTGTCGAGCAGCGCGCCCTGTGCGCCTTCGAACAGGATGCGTGCACCGGCCTTGCGCTGCTTGTCGAGAAGGTCCCAGACCCGGTCGACATAGGGCAGGATGTGCGCGGCGACGGCGGACAGCTCTTCTTCGATCGACTCGACGGAGATTTCCGGAAGGTCCATGCCGCGGCGCAGCGCGTTGTGGTGCGTCAGCAGGCGTTCGATCTTCGGGCGCAGCGTCTCGGGCTCCACGAGATCGATGACACGGATGGCGCGACGGCCGACCTTGTCTTCATAAGCCGGGCCGATGCCGCGGCGGGTCGTGCCGATCTTGGTGCCGCTGGCCGACGCCGCATCCTCGCGCAGCGCGTCGAGGTCGCGGTGGAGCGAAAGGATGAGCGGCGCGTTGTCGGCGATGCGCAGCACGTCCGGCGTTACCGCGACACCCTGGGCGCGCAGCTTCTCGACTTCCGCGACGAAGTGGTGCGGATCGACGACGACACCATTACCGATGACGCTGAGCTTGCCGCGCACGAGACCGGAGGGCAGCAGGGCCAGCTTGTAGCTGATGCCGTTGATGACAAGGGTATGGCCGGCATTGTGACCGCCCTGGTAGCGAACGATTACCTCGGCCCGTTCTGAAAGCCAGTCGACAATCTTGCCCTTGCCTTCGTCACCCCATTGCGAACCGACAACCACCACACTTGCCATTTCATCTTTCCCGTTTTCGCGCGAAAACGCATGGATACATGCGTGGGCGCCAGACTTCAAACCCGCGCATCTATACTGTGTTGTCTTTGGGAATGCGACCCTGTTATGACGGCCCGCATCCGCTTTTTGAGTGACTTCCCGCGCTTTTTCGCCTTATCTGTGGCACCCGCCGGCGCCCGTTCGCGCGCCCTTCCTCCACCGAGACAATACAGCCGTGAACAGCAGAGCCTATTTCTACCTGTCCGTCACCGCGCTTTTCTGGGGCGCGAACTCCGTGGCGGGCAAAATAGCCGTGGGACATGTGAGCCCGATGGTTCTGACGACATACCGCTGGATCATCGCGCTCCTCATCATCCTGGCGTTCCTGCTGCCGCAGGTGAAGCGCGACTGGCCGGTCATCCGCAAGCACTGGCTCCAGCTCCTGCTGTACGGCGCTTTCGGTTTTACCGCGTTCAACGCCCTGCTCTACACGGCACTCGGCTATACCAGCGCCATCAATGCCGTCATCGAACAGGCCGGCATTCCCATGTTGATCTTCGTCTTCAACTTCGTGCTGTTTCGCATACAGGCGTCTCTCGCACAGGTTTTGGGCTTTAGCGTGACGCTGATCGGGGTTCTCATCACCGCTTCACACGGCGATTTTTCAGCGCTTGCGGAACTGGAGTTCAACTTCGGCGACGCGCTCATGCTGGTGGCGGGCATCGTCTACGCCGCCTATACCGTTGCTCTGCGCTGGAAACCGGACGTGCAGTGGCAGGGGCTCATCGCAGCCTCCGCATTCGGCGCCCTGCTCAGCGCCATTCCCCTCTTCTTCTGGGAACTGTCGAGGGGCGCTGCGATCTTTCCGGATACCATCGGCTGGGCGGTGGTGCTCTATGCCGGCATCTTCCCATCCCTGCTCTCGCAGGTGCTGTACGTGCGCGGGGTCGAGATGATCGGCGCCAACCGTGCGGGCCTGTTCATCAACGCAATTCCCATCTTCGGCACGATCCTCTCGGTGATCCTCATCGGTGAGACGCTGCACCTGTTCCATGTAATCGCCCTGCTCTTCGTGCTGGGCGGCATCGCGATAGCGGAATGGGGCCGTCCCAAGGAGAAGGCAGCCTAAGTCACGCAAAAGGCCCGCAGAACGGATCTGCGGGCCCTGGTTTCCGTCTTGGGAGGACGAAGATCAGTCGACGTTGAAGACCAGCGGCTTGATCTGGCGGATCGCCGGGTTGGCGCGCAGCTTGTTCAGCACGTCCTCGGACACGGCAGCATCGACATAGAGCAGAGCGATCGCGTCGCCGCCCTGCTTGTCACGGCCGAGCTGGAAGTTCGCGATGTTCACGCCGGCTTCGCCGAGCGTCGTGCCGATGAAGCCGATCATGCCGGGAACGTCGGTGTTGGTGATGTAGACCATGTGGTTGCCCACATCGGCATCGAGGTTGATGCCCTTGATCTGGATGAAGCGCGGCTTGCCATCGGAGAAGACCGTGCCGGCGATCGAACGCGTCTGGTTCTCCGTCTTGACGGTCAGGCGGATATAGCCGTCGAACACGCCCGACTTGTCGCGCTTGACCTCGGACAGGATGACGCCCTTTTCCTTGATCATGACAGGAGCCGAAACCATGTTGACGTCGGCCACCTGCGGGCGGATGAGGCCGGCAAGGACCGCGCTGGTCAGCGCCTTGGTGTTCATCGACGCGGTCGCGCCGTCATAGAGGATCTCGATTTCCTTGATCGCACTTTCCGTGACCTGGCCGACGAAGGCGCCGAGCACGTCCGCAAGGCGGATGAAGGGCTTCAGGATCGGCGCTTCCTCGGCCGTGATCGACGGCATGTTGATGGCGTTGGAAACCGCACCCTTGACGAGGTAATCCGACATCTGCTCGGCAACCTGCAGGGCAACGTTCTCCTGCGCTTCCGTGGTCGACGCGCCGAGATGCGGCGTGCAGACGACGTTCGGCAGACCGAAGAGCGGGCTTTCGGTTGCAGGCTCGACCTCGAACACGTCGAAGCCGGCGCCGGCGACATGGCCGGACTTGATGGCTTCGGCGAGCGCTGCTTCATCGACGAGACCGCCGCGGGCGCAATTGATGATGCGCACGCCCTTCTTGGTCTTGGCCAGCGCTTCCTTGCCCAGGATGCCGCGCGTCTTGTCGGTCATCGGAACATGCAGCGTGATGAAGTCGGCGCGGGCGAGCAGGTCGTCCAGCTCGACCTTCTCGACGCCCATTTCCTGGGCGCGTTCGGCCGAGAGGAAGGGATCGTAGGCGATGACATGCATGCCAAGCCCGATGGCCTTTTTGCAGACGATGCCGCCGATATTGCCAGCACCGATGACACCCAGCACCTTGCCGGTGATCTCGACGCCCATGAACTTGGACTTCTCCCACTTGCCGGCCTGCGTGGAGGTATCGGCGGCGGGCAGCTGGCGGGCGACGGCGAACATCAGCGCGATGGCGTGCTCTGCGGTCGTGATCGAGTTGCCGAAGGGCGTGTTCATCACGATGATACCGCGGCGCGAGGCGGCCGGGATATCGACATTGTCGACGCCGATGCCGGCGCGGCCGATGACCTTGAGATTGGTCGCGGCAGCGATCAGCTTTTCCGTGGCCTTGGTGGCCGAACGGATGGCGAGACCGTCATAATTGCCGATGATCTCGGCAAGCTTTTCCTTGTCCTTGCCGAGCTTCGGCTGGAAATCGACGTCTACGCCGCGATCACGGAAGATCTGGACGGCGGTTTCCGACAGTTCGTCGGATACGAGTACGCGAGGTGCCATGAGAGGCCTCCTTCAATGAAACAGAAAAGATGAGATCAAAGGTGGCTTCGCCCAGGGGACGAAGCCGGTCGCGAGATCAGGCCGCAGCCTTGGAAAGCGTCGCCTTCTGAGTCTCGAAAGCCCAAGTCAGCCAGGGCATCAGCCCCTCAAGATCGGCGGTGTCGATGGTGGCACCGGCCCAGATACGCAGGCCCGAAGGGGCATCGCGATAGGCTCCGATGTCGTAGGCGACACCCTGCTTGTCGAGGAGGGACACGAGGCCCTTGGCGAACGCCGCCTGCGCATCGGCGTCCAGCGCCAGCACGTCCTCGTCGGCAATGGTCAGGCACACCGAGGTGTTCGAGCGGGTCGCCGGGTCCTTGGCAAGGTTGGCGATCCAGTCGTTCTGTTCGACGAAATCGAAGATGACCTTGGCATTGGCATCGGCGCGGGCCATCAGGCCCTTGAGGCCGCCGACTTCCTTGGCCCACAGCAGCGCGTCGATGTAATCCTCGACGCACAGCATGGAGGGCGTGTTGATCGTCTCGCCCTGGAAGATGCCCTCGATGAGCTTGCCGCCCTTGGTCATGCGGAAGATCTTCGGCATCGGCCAGGCCGGCGTATAGCTCTCCAGACGCTCGACGGCGCGCGGCGACAGGATGATGACGCCATGGGCGCCCTCGCCGCCGAGAACCTTCTGCCAGGAGAAGGTGACGACATCGAGCTTGGCGAAATCGAGGTTCTGCGCGAAAGCGGCCGAGGTCGCATCGCAGATCGTCAGGCCCTTGCGGTCGGCCGGGATGAAGTCGGCGTTCGGGACGCGCACGCCGGAGGTCGTGCCGTTCCAGGTGAAGACCACGTCACGGTCGAAATCGATCGTGGAAAGGTCGGGGAGAAGGCCGTAGTCGGCCGTGATCTTGCGCGTGTCCGGAAGCTTCAGCTCCTTGACGACATCCGACACCCAGCCCGAACCGAAGCTTTCCCAGGCGACCATGTCGACGCCGCGCGGGCCGAGCAGCGACCACAGGGCCATTTCGACGGCGCCGGTATCGGAAGCGGGCACGATGCCGATGCGGTAATCCGCAGGCACTTCCAGGACGTCACGGGTGAGATCAATGGCCTGCTTGAGCTTGGCCTTGCCGATCTTGGCGCGGTGCGAACGACCGAGCGGAGCATCGGAAAGCGCGCCGAGCGACCAGTTGGGGCGCTTCGAGCAAGGACCAGAAGAGAAATGAGTATTGTTCGGACGTACGTCCGGCGCGGTGACGGTCTTCGTCATGATCGCTATCCTTCCAGATAGATAGCTCCTCGTTGGGGAGGAGTGTCCCGCCGCTGTGAATATGGAAAGCCTCTTTTCTCGTCAAGCGGATTCTGTCGCTATCGAAAAATAATCCGGCGCAACGAAGACGGCGCGCCGGTTGACCGACGCGCCGCAAAACAGAGTGAATTTTCCGAATTTACCAGGTGGTTACGCGGATACCGGCGCGGATCTCGTGTTTCTGGAAACCGTCGTCACGACCGTTGACGGCATCGATCGAGGTTCCCAGTCCACGCCCGCTGAAGGCCTTTCCGCCGGCCGTGTCGGAGAATCGATAGCCGAAGTCGAGCTTCACGCGCTCGGTCAGATCGACGGATGCGCCGGCCATCAGGGCGTAGGTGAAGCGCCAGCTGTCCTCGCCCTGGAGGCCGATGGCACCATTGCTCGCGCCCGCGCAGCTCCCGGCACCATCGAGGCAGACCGGCAGAACGCTTGTGTCGCTCCACTTCACATAGGTCGCGCCGGCACCGATGCCGACATAGGGCGTGATGCCCGCGACCGTGCCGAGATCGACATAACCGTTGGCCATGACGTTCACGGCGGAATAGTCGCCCTTGTAATCGAAGCGGCAGTTCGTGCCGCCTGGCGCGCCCGCGCCGCAGCCGCCGCCGAGGGCCGAGTTGCCGGACATGTCGCCGCTAAAGAAGTCCGTCGTCAGGTCCGCACGGCTGAAATCGCTGAACTGGTAGCCCACGCCGACGCCATAGGAGACGGGCTTGGAGAAGCGTGCGCTGTCGAACGGCTGCGAGAAGGTTCCGCCACCTGCCCGCTCTGCCGTATAATCCGGGCTGTCGGTGCTGCCCCAGCCGGAATAGCCGAGGTCGCCGCGAATGTACCAGCCCCGCGCCAGCGTCGCCTGGGAGACGTCGATCTCCGGCGCATTGATGATATCGAGGTCGCTGGCAAGGGCGCCCGTGGCAAACAGGCCGGCGAAGGCCGCTATGACGGGCAATGCGATGCGACGGACCATGATCTCTATCCTTGCAGCCGAAAGCCGGCGGTTGAGCCATCGGCGCAGGTCGAATCCGACACGCTACACCGTTGGTTAACCATATTCGTTAACCGGTGAAAAAACGGTTAAACGCAAAAAGGCCGCCCTTTCGGGCGGCCTTCGGATTTCGGATGGCTGATGTCGCTTACTTGTAGACGGGCTGCTCGATCGGGATCTCGGCAGGCGGAATGTAGGTCGCCGTTTCGCAGCCGTTGAAGGAATAGCGAAGACCCGCACGCGCTTCGTGGCTGTAGAAGCCCTTGTCGTAACCCGGGCCGCCATTCGCGGCGTAACCGAACATGTCGCCCTTGGTGACATGGCGGAACCGATAGCCCACGTCGGCCTTCAGGTTGCAGGTCAGGTCGATCGCGGTACCGGCCATCAGGGCGTAGGTAAAGCGCCAGCTCTTCTTGCCGCCATGTTCGGTGGTGCTGCAGCCCGGATTGCCCGGATCGTCGCAGATGGTGTTCCGCAGCTTGTTCCACTTGACGTAGGAGCCGCCGATACCGCCACCGACATAGGGCGTGAAGACGCCGTACTTGCCGATATCGACATAGGCGTTGGCGAGGAGGGTCAGGGCCGTCAGCGAGGACTCGTCGCTCGACGTGCAGGGGAAGCCGCCGCACACACCGCTGGTGCTGCCGCGGAACTTGGACTTGAACATGTAGTCGAGCGTCACGTCCGTACGGAAGTGATCGGTGATCTGGTAACCGACACCACCGCCGATGATGAAGCCGCTCTTCAGCTTGGTCGTGTCGAAATCACGATCCAGGCTGTTGGAGCCCTGGAAGTAGTGCGCACCGCGCAGCCTGTTGTAGGACCAGCCTGCGTCACCGCGCAGATACCAGCCGCCCGTCTCGACGATGGCGGTCTCCTGGACCGGCGCCTCGATAACCTGCGGCTGATAGACATCGGCCGCATAGGCCGACGTGCCTGTCAGCAGGACGGCCGCGACGCCACTCAAAACTTTCCTCATCGCCTGACTCCAATAGGCTTGCGCTTGGCACGCCCGGCACCCCGGTCCCCCAAGCCCTTCGATCAGGCATGGATAATGAAGAAGAAAGGTTAAGCGGCGATTAACTACAAAGATTTACCCTGTTCATTAACAGTCGTTCACCAATTCGGTAAACTTTTAAATAAAACGCCCGGATCCACTTCCTTGAAAAAGAAAAGGCCGAAGCATCGGCTCCGGCCTTCGAGAACATTGGACAGGAGACGTCTCAGGCGGCGTTGCGCACGGCGCCGATCACGCTGATGAGCTCATCCACGATGCGCTCGACCTGGGCGCGGTCATCGCCTTCGGCCATGACGCGGATGAGCGGCTCGGTGCCCGACGGACGGATCAGCAGGCGGCCGTTCTTTGCGAGTTCGCTTTCGGCATCGGCAATGGCTTGCAGGACGGAAGCGTCTTCGAGCGGTGCACCCGCCTTCACCCGGACGTTCTTCAGAACCTGCGGCACCGGCTCGAAACGGTTGCACACGTCGCTGACCGTCTTGCCGCTGCGCTTGACGCAGGCGAGGATTTGCAGGGCGGCGACGAGGCCGTCGCCCGTCGTGCCGAAATCGGAAAGCACGATGTGGCCCGATTGCTCGCCGCCGACATTGTAATCGTTCTGGCGCATATGCTCCACGACGTAGCGGTCGCCGACCTTGGTGCGCTCGAGGCCGAGACCCCTGCCCTTGAGGAAGCGTTCGAGGCCGAGATTGGACATGACGGTCGCGACGATGCCGTTGCCGCGCAGCATGCCGTCTGCCGCCCAGCTTTCGGCGATCACGGCCATCAGCTGGTCGCCGTCGATGATCTTGCCGTTCTCGTCGATGATCTGCACGCGGTCGGCGTCGCCATCGAGCGCGATGCCGATGTCGGCCCGCACTTCGTGCACCTTGCGCTGGAGCGTTTCGGGATGGGTCGAGCCACATTCGAGGTTGATGTTGCGCCCATCCGGCTCCGCGCCGATCGTCACCACGTCGGCGCCGAGTTCCCACAGCGCGAGCGGTGCGACCTTGTAGGCTGCACCATTGGCACAGTCGACGGCGATCCGCAGGCCCTGAAGCGTGACATCGCGCGGCAGCGTCCGTTTGGCCTGCTCGATGTAGCGATAGATGTCGCCCTCGACGCGCTTGGCCCGGCCAATATCGGCAGGCTTTGCCAGCTGCGTGGAAAGATCGCTGTCGAGCAGCTCCTCGATCTGCATTTCGATGGCGTCGGAGAGCTTGTAGCCATCAGGGCCGAACAGCTTGATGCCGTTGTCCTGGTAGGGATTGTGCGACGCCGAGATCATCACGCCGATATCCGCGCGCAGCGAACGGGTCAGCATGGCGACCGCAGGCGTGGGGATCGGGCCGAGCAGGAAGACATCGAGGCCGGCGGCAGTAAAACCCGCCACCATGGCGTTTTCCAGCATGTAGCCGGAAAGGCGCGTGTCCTTGCCGATCACCACACGGTGGCGATGGTCGCCGTTGCGGAAAATCGTGCCGACGGCAATGCCGACCCGCATGGCGAGATCCGGCGTCATCGGGAAGATGTTGGACTGTCCCCGGATACCATCCGTGCCGAAATAACGACGTTTCATGTTCGCTCCTGAAAATAGCGCAGGCCGGTGCGGCGCTCTCCACCCGCAAAAGGCTCCACCTGCAGTTGTCGCTATGCCATATATCAAGGCAGGCGCGACGGAAACCGTTCAGGCGCGCAACATCATATTATCCTTAAATGCGCGCGGCCATCGCGCTTCTTTGCCACAAATGCGGGCAAAGCACATCCACCTGTGCATCAGAATTCATTACAGCCCGTTACCAAAAGAAAACGGCCGGGAACTGCTTCCCGGCCGTGTGGCGTGTCTTGTCAAGACGAGTAGTCTTATTGCGGCTGGGGCTCCAAGCCACCCTCCGGCTCGCCGCCCTTCTTGTGGCCGGCCTTCGGAACAGCGGAGCCGCGGCTGGGCGGCGTATCGTCGCCAAGGTCGCGGGCGGGCTTTTCGCCGCGGATCAGCGCCTTGATCTCGTCACCCGTCAGCGTCTCGTATTCGAGCAGGCCTTCGGCAAGCGCCACGAACTCATGGTGCTGCTCGGTGATGATGCGCTTGGCCTCGGTATAGGCCTCGTCGATCAGGCGGCGCACTTCATTGTCGATCTTCTGCGCGGTGGCTTCGGATACGTTCTTCTGCTGCGACACCGAATGCCCGAGGAAGACTTCCTGCTGGTTTTCGCCGTAAGCGACGAGGCCAAGCTGGTCGGAGAAGCCCCACTGGGTCACCATCGCACGCGCAAGCTTGGTCGCCTGCTCGATATCGGAGGAGGCACCGGAGGTGATGTTGTCCTTGCCGAAGGTCACTTCCTCGGCAACGCGGCCGCCCATCATGATGGCAAGGCGCGAGACCATCCACTTGTAGCTCATCGAATAGCGGTCGCCCTCGGGGAGCTGCATGACCATGCCGAGCGCACGGCCGCGCGGAATGATCGTCGCCTTGTGCAGCGGATCGGCGAGCGGAACGTTGAGCGCGACGATGGCGTGGCCGGCTTCGTGATAGGCGGTGAGCTTTTTTTCCGCCTCGGTCATGGCCGTGGAGCGGCGCTCCGCGCCCATCATGATCTTGTCCTTCGCGTCCTCGAACTCCTGCATGGTGACGAGGCGCTTGTTGCGGCGCGCAGCCATGAGGGCGGCTTCGTTGACGAGGTTCATCAGGTCCGCACCGGAAAAGCCGGGCGTACCGCGCGCGAGAACCTTGAGATCGACATTCGGCGCGAGCGGAACGTTGCGGACATGAACTTTGAGGATGCGCTCGCGGCCGACGATGTCGGGGTTCGGCACCACGACCTGGCGGTCGAAGCGGCCCGGGCGCAGAAGTGCGGGGTCGAGAACGTCAGGACGGTTGGTCGCGGCGATCAGGATGATGCCTTCGTTGGCCTCGAAGCCGTCCATCTCGACGAGCAGCTGGTTCAGCGTCTGCTCGCGCTCGTCATTGCCGCCGCCGAGACCGGCGCCGCGGTGGCGACCGACGGCATCAATTTCGTCGATGAAGATGATGCAGGGCGCGTTCTTCTTGGCCTGCTCGAACATGTCACGCACACGGCTGGCACCGACACCGACGAACATTTCCACGAAGTCCGAACCGGAAATGGTGAAGAAGGGCACATTGGCCTCACCGGCGACGGAGCGCGCAAGCAGCGTCTTACCCGTACCGGGCGGGCCGACGAGCAGCACGCCACGCGGGATACGGCCGCCAAGCCGCTGGAACTTCTGCGGATCGCGCAGGAATTCCACGATTTCCTCCAAGTCCTGCTTGGCTTCATCCACACCCGCGACGTCCGCGAAGGTCACGCGGCCATGCGCTTCGGTCAAAAGCTTGGCCTTGGACTTGCCGAAACCCATCGCGCCACGCGAACCACCCTGCATCTGGCGCATGAAGAAGAGCCAGACGCCGAGGATGAGCAGCATGGGCAACAAGGTGCCGATATAGCTGAGGAAGCCCGATGAGCCATCCGTTTCAGGCCGCGCGCTCACCACGACGTTCTTCGCTTCCAGGCGCTGGACGAGCGAGTTGTCGCCGTTCGGCGCATAGGTCTGGAAGGTGGCGCCCGTCTCGACATAGCTGCCGACGATCTTCTCGCCGGTGATGACGACTTCCTTCACCCGGCTCGCATCGACTTCCTTGAGGAACTGCGAATAGGGAATGTCCCGCGAACCCGTCTGCGTCGGGCTCGTCTGGAACATGCTGAACAGCGCGATCAGCAGGAGGGCGATGATCGCCCAGAGGGCGAAGTTTCGGAAATTGGGATTCATCGAATGGTCCGGGTACTTTCCCGGCCGGGCTGTCCCGGCCGCTTCTCTGGTCTCTAACATAGGGTCGCGACGCCGCCTTGCCAAGGCAAAGAGCACGGCAAGCGGGCATTTCTCGAACTATCGTCAACAAGCGCGCGACAGCGGCTGCCTTGCCTTGTGCCCGCATCGCTGCATTCCGGTACGACGCGCGACGGACGGCCTTCATTCGTTGGGCGGCGCGGGAAACGGCAGCCGGCCGCACAGCGCCGCCAGCGCCTGCGCCAAAGGCAAGTCGAACCGCGGGAGGAAATGCGTGTAAGGCGCGATCACCCGCTCCAGATGTACGGCGCCGTCAGGCACGCGCGCGCCATCCTCGAAAATGAGGCGTGGCGCGGCACTTGCCGCCCGCAAGGCCGGGCCGTGCAGCCCCTGCCCGGCCCCCTCCCCGGAGGCCGTGACGACAAAGGCGCGGTCCGTGCGGTTGGCAAGCCGATACCGGCCATCCCAGAGCGCGACGCTTGCCGCCGGAACGGTCGACACGGGAACGTCACGGCATTCGCGATAGAGATGAAGACCGTCACGGCGGCGATCGAACACCACGCGGCCCGCCGTCAGCCGCGACAGCGTGTCGCTGGCAAGGAAAGCACGCAGCCGGCCGGCCGCACGCGCCTCGATGATATGGGGACGCCCGCCCGCCGTGGCGGCCAGCAGCAGCAGCGCCCGCCACGCAGCCGGATCGCCCAGTGCAGCGCGAACACCATTCGGCGAGAGCGTGAAGGTCTCATCCGTGGCCTGCACATGGTCGCGCAGGAAATCAGCCCCGCGCACTGCAAGGGAAAACCGCTGGCCCGGCTCGGTGGCGGAAAGCCGAGCGTCATCGTCGAACCTTATGCGCACCCGCTCGAATTTCGGATTGCTGTTGCTGGGATCATCGATCCAGCCCTGTTCGCGCGTTCCAAGGAATGAGCGGATTTCGGCACGGCCGATGCCGAGGAACGGCCGAAGCAGCCAGATGGCGTCCTCCAGCAGCACCGCGTCCGCCATGCCGGAAAGCCCGATCCCTTCCTTCGACCGGGCGGCGCGCATGGCGACGGTCTCGCGCTGGTCATCCAGGGTATGGGCCGAAAGGATCGCATCGGCGCGCGTCTCGCCTGCGGCATCGACGAGCAGCGCATAGCGCTTAGCGCGGGCGGCGGCCTGCAGGCCCGCCTGAGGCTTCGGACCGCTCCAGCGGCGGGTGACGTGCGGCACGCCAAGACGCGCACAGATTTGGGCGACCCATTGCGCCTCTTCGGCAGAGCCGGCACGCAGATCATGGTCGACGGTGCAGGCACAAAGCCGGATGCCCGGATAATCCCCGGTTGCGCAAAGCTCCGCGAGCGAGAGGAGAAGCCCCAGCGAATCGCTGCCGCCGGAAACGGCGACCATCAGGGTCGCGGGGCGCTTGAAACTTTTGAGAAGGCGGTCGGCTGCCTCGATGACGCTATCGTCCGCGCGGGCCACGACCTTTACACGCCCCGCAATCAGCAGGACAGCCGGCTCTGTTCGGAAGAGACCTTGCTTTTCACGGCCTTGGACGCGTCCGGATAGCGCTTGTTCACCTCGCGCAGCGTGGCGCAAGCGGTTTCACGATTGTCGAGGGCAGCGAGCGACATGCCGAGCTTCAGCAGCATTTCCGGCGCCTTCTTCGACTTGCCGAACGTTTGGTGCGCGTTGAGGAAGGTCTTGGCCGCGTCGTTGAAATTGCCCTGCGAATACTGGGCTTCGCCAAGCCAGAAATTGGCGTCGGCGGCCTTTTCCGTATTGGGGTAGATGTCGAGATAATCGCGGAATTCCCGCTCGGCGAGCTGGTAATCGCCGGAAAGCACATGCCCGTAGGCGACCTTGTAGAGATCGTCGGGGTTGTCGAGCGAAGCCGTCGAGGATTGCGTCGCCTGCGACTGGCCGCTCTCGACACCCGGCAGCGCATTGTCGTTGCCGATCGAAGCACTCTGGTTATTGAGGTCGGGATTGGTGTCCGCACCGATCGGATTGCCGTTCTCGTCGAACTTGATGGAGCCGAGCTCCTGTGGCAGCGCGCCGCCGCCGGTATTGGTACGGGTGTTCGCACCGGCGGCATCATCCGCCGGTACGTTGTTCGTTGCGATCTGGTTGTCGGCCGTTCCGCCATTGACCGGCCTGTCGAGCGAGCCGCTCTTTCCGCTGGCGCCGGATTTTCCGCCTTCCAGTTCCTGGAAGCGATATTCGTTGTCTTCCTGGGCCTTGCGGATCTGTTCCTGCATCTGGAGAAGCTGGTAGCTCATCTCCTCGATGCGGCCGTTGAGGGTGCGGATCTGCTCTTCAAGCTGGCCGACCCGGGGGTCCATGGCCTGTGCGAGAATGACATTGCCGGTCCCTGCCCTCTCGCCCTTGGCCGGAAAGAGGCCGCTTGCCAGCGTGGAGAGCGGCGATGCGCCGGTCGGTCCGACAATGCCCACAACCGCTGCCAGACTGAGAACGCCTGCCGCGACAAGTTTCTTCATCTATCGTCGTCCTGTTGATCGAAAAATGCGCCGAAGCACAGGCGCAAGAGTTTTCCAAATGCTCTTAAAAAGCAACGGAGTTCGGCCAAAGTGTGTTGAAAAAAGAAAGGCGGCCTCGCGGCCGCCTCTCCGTTTCGTCCCCTTGGCGGGAGATTACATGCCTGCGCCACCCAGAACGGTGACGGCGCGGCGGTTCTGCGACCAGCAGGAAATGTCGTCGCAAACCGCGACCGGCTTTTCCTTGCCGTAGGAGATCGTCTTGATGCGGTTCGCCGGGATGCCGCGCGAAGCGAGGTACTGGCGGGTCGCGGCCGCGCGGCGTGCGCCGAGCGCGAGGTTGTATTCACGCGTACCGCGTTCGTCGGCATGGCCTTCGACCGTGATGGCGTAGTTCGGGTAGCGCTGCAGCCACTGGGCCTGACGGTCGAGCGTCGCGGCGGCATCGGCGCGAACCGACGAGGAGTCGGTGTCGAAGAAGATGCGGTCGCCGACATTGACCGTGAAGTCCTGCTGCGAGCCCGGCGTGGCCGAGCCGGCGCCGCCGTTCAGGCCGAGATCGCCGGCGCTGTTGGGCAGGTTCTTCTTGGAAGCGCAGCCGGCGAGAGCCAGCGTCATGAACAGGGCGATAACGGCCGGGTTACGGGCGATGGTCTGCATGCGGCCAGCGGCCGGGGTATCAATGCGGCTCATGAGCCGGTCTCCTTGCATCAGGTCTAGCGTCAAGTTCGTTGAAGCGTCGGTTTCAATCAGGGTTGCCAGACTGTAACCGCGAGCGGTTAATCCGCATTCAACAATTATGGTTAATGATTGCTTGCAAGACCGTCCCCGGCCCCTCGCATTCCAGTGGATACGGGCCTGCCGCATCTCGCCTCGTCACTGCCTTGCAGGACTTTGCGGCAAGAACGCGGCAGGCCCGTCGCATAAACGTCACTATTCCAGAAGCGGCGACCAGGCCGGATCGGACGCAAAGCCCTTCGTCTGGACCAACTGTTCGTTATAGCCCGACAGGTCGATGGAATAGATCTGCGGGCCGCCAGCGCCGGCTGCCTGTCGGAAGAACATCAGCACGCGGCCGTTCGGTGCCCAGGTCGGGCCTTCGTTGTGGAAGCCCGTCGTCAGGATGCGCTCGCCCGAACCGTCCGGCTTCATCACGCCAATCGAGAACTTGCCGCCCGACTGCTTGGTGAAGGCGATGAGGTCGCCGCGCGGCGACCAGACCGGCGTCGAGTAGGAACCGTCACCGAAGGAGATGCGGCGCTGGTTGGAACCGTCGGCGCCCATGACGTAGAGCTGCGGACGGCCGCCGCGGTCGCTTTCGAACACGACCTGCGCACCATCGGGCGCGTAGGACGGGGAGGTGTCGATCGCCGCCGTCGAGGTCAGGCGCGTCGTCGTCCGCGACCGCAGATCCATCGTATAGATGTTCGAATTGCCTTCCTGCTGCAGGCTCATGATGACCTTCTGTCCATCCGGCGAAAAGCGCGGCGAGAAGGTCATGCCCGGGAAGTTGCCAACCACTTCGCGCTGCCCGGTCTCCAGCTGGAGCAGGTAGACGCGCGGCTGGTTGCCCTCGAAGGACATGTAGGTGATTTCCTGGCGGTTCGGCGAGAAGCGCGGCGTCAGCACGATATCGTTGCCGTTGGTCAGCGCGCGGGCGTTGAAACCATCCTGGTCCATGATGGCGAGCTGGCGCTTGCGGGCGGTCTTCGGACCGCTTTCGGCAACATAGACGATACGGGTATCGAAGTAGCCCTTCTCGCCGGTCAGGTTCTCATAGATCGCATCGGCGATGATATGGGCGACACGGCGCCAGTTTTCCGGCTGCGTGAAGAACTGCTGGCCCGTGAGCTGCTGTCCGCCGAACGTATCCCACAGGCGGAACTCGGCGCGCAGACGGCCGTCACCTTCCTGCGTCACGCGGCCCGTCACAAGCGCCTGCGCATTGATGACCTTCCAGTCTTCGAAGCGCGGCGGCTGGTCGGGATTGGAAATCTTCTCGATGAAAGCCTGCTTGTTGACAGGCGCGAAAAGGCCGGAGCGCTTCAGGTCCGCCGCGATCACATCGGTAATGCGCTGGCCGAGATCACCACTGGCGATGAAGTCGGTCACGGCGATCGGCAGAGGCTCGACATTGCCCTTGTTGATGTTGATTTCAACTCTTGCCGACGCGATCGGCATGGACGCCGCAAGACCGGTCAGCACGATCAGAAATCGAATGAGGTTACGTCTCAGCATGTATCTAGGCCTTCCCTAGTTCTTACATCATCTGGCTGGGGTCGAAGTTCACGACGACTTCGCTCCAGGCATCATATTTTTCCGGCGGCAGTCCTTTGAACGGCCGCGATTTCATGATGGCGCGGCGCGCGCCGCCGGCAAGGGCGCGGCGTGCGGAGTCCGTGCCGCCGGTCGCGACGACTTCGGGTTCGCCGATAATGTCGCCGTTCTGGTCGAGCTGCATCGTCACCTTGATGCGCACATCCTCGGCGCCCGACATGCCGGGCGTGATCGACCAGTTGTTCTGGATCTGGCCGCGCAGGGCATCCATCTCGCTCATGGACAGCTTGGTGCCGCTGGTCGTCTTCTTGCCACCCAGCGCCGCCTGCTCCTGAGAACGCTTGGCGCCGCCACCGGCTGCCTTTTCCTTGTTGAGAAGCGCCGCGATCTCGTCGGAGTTGAAGTCGCTGTCGTTCTGCGACGTCGCCTTCTCCTGCTTCTTCTTCTCGTCCTTTTTGCGGTCCGGCGTCTTGGCGGTCTCGGCCTTCGCCGTCTCCGTCTTCTTCTCGGCGGGCTTTTCGGCTGGCTCGGCCTTCTTCGTCTCGACCTTCGGCTTCATTTCCGGCAGCGGAATCTTGTCCGGCAGCGCTTCGGCTTCCGGGTCTGCGGCGGGCTTGTCCTCGGAAGGCGTGGCCTCCGGCTTCGGGTCGGGCTTGACCTCCTGCTTGGGCTCGGCAATGGCCGCGACCTCGGTCGAGGGCTCGCTGGCCTTCTGCTCGTCCTGCACCTGTTCGACGGGCTTGGAATCGGGCGTCTGAACGACCTTCTCCGCTTTTTCCGGTGCCGCCGCGGTCTCGATATCACGCGGCTTTTCACCCGGCGTCGGCAGGTTCTTCAGATCGACCTCGTTATCGCCGACATTTTCCGCGTTTTCGACCGGCGTTTCCTTCTTCGTCGGAACCGGCGCCGCCTTTTCCTTCATTTCGGCTTTCTTGTCGCCCTGCTGGATCTGCGTCAGCTCCTCGATCGACACGATGTCGACCGGCATCGCCTCGACGTTGGCCACGTCGAAACTTTCAGGAGAGCCGAGCGAGACCAGCGCCCAGGTCAGAACCAGGGAGTGGAGCACGGCGGATGTGGCAAGGCTGCCCTTCATGGCGTGCTGTTACCTGTCCGGTTTCTGCTCGGTGACGAGGCCGATATTGGTGAAGCCACCGGCCTGGATGCGCGACATGACATCGGCGACCACGCCATAGGGCGCATTGCCGTCGCCGCGCACGAAGACGCGCTCGGTGTAGCCCGTCGTCGCCACGGCCTGCAGCTTGGCGGCGATCTCGTCGATCGGAATTGCCGTTTCCTGCAGGTAGACCTGCCCGTCCGACTTCACCGAAACGGTGATCGGCTGCGTATCCGCATTGAGCGCCGCGGCCTGCGTCTTCGGCAGGTCGATCGGCACGCCGACCGTCATGAGCGGCGCGGCGACCATGAAGATGATGAGCAGAACGAGCATGACGTCCACGAACGGCGTCACGTTGATCTCGCTCATCGGGGCCTTCTTGCCACCACCGCGACGGCGGCGGCCGCCACCCGAATTCTTTGCACCGACTGACATGCCCATGGCGTTGTCTCCGTTTCAGTCTGCCGTCACTGCGCTGCGGCGCGCGGCTGGAGCTTTTCGTCGATCTGGCGCGAAAGAATGGCCGAGAACTCGTCGGCGAAACCTTCCATGCGCGAGGTCAGCTTGCCTGCATCTGCGGAGAACTTGTTGTAGGCGATAACCGCCGGAATTGCGGCGAGAAGGCCGATCGCCGTCGCCAGAAGCGCCTCCGCAATACCGGGCGCCACGACGGCAAGGCTCGTCTGCTTGGAACCGGCGATGGCCTGGAACGACGTCATGATACCGACGACCGTACCGAAAAGGCCGACGAACGGAGCCGCCGAACCGATGGTGGCCAGCGAGCCGAGGCGCGCTTCCAGCGTTTCGGATTCACGCGACAGCGTCACATCCATCGCCCGGTCGATACGCATCTGAAGGCCGATGGGCGAACGCGCACCGCGCTCGAAACTCTTCTTCCACTCGCGCATCGCCGCCACGAAGATGGCGCTCATGCCCGACGTCTGACGGTCGGACAGCGTGCGATAGAGCTCTTCCAGCGATTGCCCGGACCAGAAGACCTGTTCGAAATTGTCGAGCTGCCGGCGCGCGCGCCCATATGTCACCGTCTTGTCGACGACGATCGCCCATGTCCAGACGGACGCGGCGATCAGGCCGAGCATGACGAGCTTTACGACGAAACCGGCCTGCATGAAGAGACCCCAGAGGGTCACACTGTGCGCGGCATCCAAACCCACTTGTTCCATAGACCTATGTCCCCGAATCCAAATACCCGGCACGGGCACATCGCAGCCCGACCGGGTAACATTCCGCCGTCGCGACCGCCTGGGAGGTGGGACCGCTAGGGCATTCACAAACGCACGTCGCAGCCAGGATCTCGATCCGCACCCGCTTCGCAGCCCGTCAAGAATGTCCGGTTGATGCTGCCGGCCGCCATGCCGGTCAAACGCTTACAACCTGCCTTCTTCACGGCAAATTTGGTTAAAGGATGACGTGCAGTGCACAAAATCCTCACCAACCGAGTAAGACATCATTATGGTTAAGGGAGCGTTACCGTTAAACCACGCCGGTCAATTCTTGCGCTCTGGCAAGAAAACGGGTGGCGAGCGCTTCCGGCAGACGACGCGGCCGGCCCTGCGCATTGATGACGGCGATGATGACGCGCGCGGCAATCAGAAGCTGTTCGCCGCGACGGATCTCCTGCGTCAGGATCATCTTCGCGCCGCCGGCCTTCTCGGTTGAGGTAAGGATCGTCAGGATATCGTCCATACGCGCCGGCGCCTTGAAGTCGATCTCCATGCGATGCACGACGAAGACGAGGCCCTCGCGGTCTTCCTCCAGCACGAGACTGCCCTGCTCGACGCCGAGCAGGCGAAGATAGTCCGTGCGCCCGCGCTCCAGGAAATGCAGGTAGCGGGCGTGATAGACCACGCCGGAAAAATCCGTGTCCTCGTAATAGACACGCTGCACGAGCCGATGGCCCGTTTCGGTCAATTCACCCGAGAGATGGTGAGACATATCCGTCAAGCTGCGGTCTCCTTTGCGGCCTGTCGCGGCAATCCTTCCCGAAGAATGACATGTTCGACCGCGGCCGGCAGCCGATCCAGGTGATCGGCAATGAATTGCGGTTTCAGCACGTGATTGCCCCGTGCCGCACGGTTGGCGTGCAACCAGCGGAACTCGACCTCGACACCATCGACGATACGGTGGACGGTGTCGGTCTCGTGGAAGGGAAACGCCTCGTCCAGCGACAGCAGATAATAGAAACCGAGTTCGTGCGCGGCGTAACCTTCATAGGTGAAGAAGCTCTCAACCGTCCATAAAAGGCGCTCGATGCGCACGTCCCTATGAAGTTCTTCGCGCATTTCCCGCAGGATCGTCTCCTCCGAGCTTTCGCCGATCTCGGCGCGCCCGCCGGGCAGCGCCCAGTAATCGTCCTTCACCGCGCGCTGCGCAAGAATGTAACCGTCGCGAAAAATCAGGCCCGCCACGCGAAAACTAAAGAGCTGCGGCTTGCGTTCGATGCGGATCATGTGGCGACCCGGCTCACTCATCCTCCAGCCCCAGCCGGAACTGCGTGGCTTCCAGATCCTTCGGCGGCGTGAGGCCCATATGCTTCCAGGCATTCGCCGTCAGAACCCGCCCGCGCGGCGTGCGCTGAATGAAGCCCTGCTGGATCATGTAGGGCTCGATGATATCCTCGATGGCGTCGCGCGGCTCGGAAAGCCCCGCCGCGATCGTCTCGATGCCGACAGGCCCGCCGCCGAAATTATGCGCGATCATCGACAGATAGCGCCGGTCGAGCTGGTCGAGGCCCATATTGTCGACCAGAAGCCGCGTCAGCGCCTCGTCGGCAATGGTCTGCGTGACGGCCTCCGCGCGTGCCACCTCGGCGAAATCGCGCACGCGCCGCAGAAGCCGGCCCGCGATACGCGGGGTCCCGCGGGCACGGCGCGCGATTTCGCGCGCGCCTTCATCCGTCATGCCGAGCCCCATCAGCCGGGCGCCACGCCGCACGATCGATTCCAGTTCCTCGACCGTGTAGAAATTCAGCCGCACCGGAATGCCGAAACGGTCGCGTAGCGGCGTCGTCAGGAGGCCGAGGCGCGTGGTCGCAGCCACGAGGGTGAACTTCGACAGGTCGATCTTCACCGAGCGTGCCGCCGGGCCTTCGCCGATGATGAGGTCGAGCTGGAAATCCTCCATGGCCGGATAGAGGATTTCCTCGACGGCCGGATTGAGGCGGTGGATTTCATCGATGAAGAGCACGTCGCGCTCCTCGAGATTGGTGAGCAGCGCCGCGAGGTCGCCGGCCTTGGCGATGACAGGGCCGGAAGTGGAGCGGAAATTGACGCCGAGCTCCTTCGCCATGATCTGGGCAAGCGTGGTCTTGCCGAGCCCGGGCGGGCCGACGAACAGCACATGGTCGAGCGCCTCGCCGCGGTTCTTGGCCGCCTCGATGAAAATCTTGAGGTTGGCGCGCGCCTCCGCCTGGCCGGTGAAGTCGTCCAGCGTTTGCGGCCTTAGGGCCGTGTCGATGTCCTCGCCGCGCTTGTCCGGCGAAAGCAGTCTGTTTTCGTCGCTCATCGCGCCCTAATCCCATTGTCCACGGCGGAAGGCAACCGCATCACCGCGACAATTCCTTCAGGCCGAGGCGGATGAGCTTGGCGCTGTCGGCGCCCTCCCCGCCGTTCTTCAGCGCGGCCGCGATGGCATTGGCGGCCTGGTCGCGCGAATAGCCGAGATTGGTGAGCGCCGAGACGGCATCGGAGACGGGCGCGGAGGCGACGCCTTCGCCGAGTTCCTGCTTGAGCCCGATCGCAGCGCCGGCCTCGCCGGAAAAGGCCGGCGCCTTGTTGCGCAATTCCGTCATGATGCGCACGGCCACCTTCGGCCCGACACCCGGCGCGCGCGACACCGCCGTCTTGTCCTGCAGCGCGATGGCATTGGCCAACTCGCCCGGCGTGAGCGTCGAGAGCACGGCGAGCGCGACCTTGGAGCCGACGCCCTGCACGCTCTGCAACAGGCGGAACCATTCCCGTTCCAGCGCCGTCAGGAAGCCGAACAGCCGGAACTGGTCCTCGCGCACATAGGTCTCGATGAACAGGACAGCCGCCTCGCCGGCCGAACCGAGCTTGCCGAGTGTGCGCGCCGAGCAATGGGCGACATAGCCCACCCCGTGCACGTCGAGAACCACGTGATCCTCTCCGATCTCGTCGATGGTGCCTTTGAGTTTGCCGATCATGGAAGGATCCGTCGGGGATGGGTTTCGGGAGAGATGATGTCGAGCGCCGGGAAATAGCTGCGGTAACGGGCGGCATCGCGCGTGAGAAGCCGATGGGCCCGCACCGCGGCATGCGCACCAATCAGGAAGTCGGGAAGCGTACGCTCGCGCAGCCCGCCGGCCCGCCGATAGCGTTGATGCGCCAGCCCCGCCTGGTAGGCGGCGGAAAACGGCAACGCCTCGCGCACCGGGTTGAGCCGTGAAAGCGTCTGTGCAAGGGCGTCCTCGCTCGCCATCATCCCGGCAAGCTCCGCCCATACGATGGGAGAGAGGACGAACTGGACATCCTGCTTGAGCGCGAGAATGGTGCGCGACGACCAGTCCTTGAACGGCGTTTCGAGCCCGAAGACATCGATGATGATGTTCGTATCAATCAGAACCGAGGTCATCGCGGGGTCCACGGAGCCATTCCATATATTCATCGGTCGTCATGCCGCCGGTGTCGAAGATACCGCTTCGGCTCTTCAGCCAGGCCTCGAAATCGTCCGGCTCCGCACTCTTGCCACCTGCGACGACGATCAGCCGCGCGCCCTTGTCGTCCGCCACGAAATCCACCTCCGATCCCGGACCGATATTCAATCGGTCGCGGATCTCCTTGGGGATGGTCACCTGACCTTTTTCCGTCACACGCATGGTAATACCTCTGCGGTATTACTTACCCGCCAAATAGGAACAAGTCAAGAACAAATCAGCCGACGAGCTTGGCAAGGCGGCCGGAAAGGCCCTGGCGATTGTGCGCGTGGCAGATGGCGATGGCCAGCGCGTCGGCGGCATCGTTGCCCACGAAGGTTGCCTTGGGCATCAGGACCTTCAGCATCATGTGGATTTGCTGTTTCTCGCCATGACCGACCCCGATCACCGCCTTCTTGACCGCATTGGGGGCGTATTCGGCGACGCGCAGACCGGCACGGGCGGGCACCAGCATGGCGATGCCGCGGGCCTGGCCAAGTTTCAGCGTTGCCACCGCATCCTTGTTGACGAAGGTCTGCTCGACGGCGGCTTCGTGCGGCTGGTGAGCGTGTATGATGTCGGAAAGCCCGTCATGCAGCTGGCACAGGCGCGAGGCAAGATCCATGTCGCCATCGGAGGTCACCGTTCCGGACGCGACGAAGCGCAGCGAATTGCCGAGCGTCTCGATGATGCCCCAGCCGGTGCGGCGAAGCCCGGGATCGATGCCGATGATGCGAATCGTTTCCTGCATTGGTGAACCCTAATCCTCTCGGAGGGACCCTGCCAGCCAAATGTGAACAAAACAAAAACATCGCAGCCATCGCCATAAACTCGGAAAGCGTCGCTTGGATTTCAGGAAACTGAACCTACATGGGAGGACGATCAAATTCCCTGACATGAGGCTGCATCATGGTGCCCTTCTCCATCCTCGACCTTTCACCGGTCATCGAAGGCGGCACCGTCGCCCAGTCGCTGGCCAGTTCCCGACGCCTCGCGCAGGAAGCCGAAGCGCAGGGTTACAAGCGCTTCTGGCTTGCCGAGCATCACGGCATGCGCGGCATTGCCAGCGCCGCCACCGCGCTCGTCATCCAGCATGTTGCCGCGGGCACCCGGAGCATCCGCGTGGGCTCCGGCGGCATCATGCTGCCGAACCATTCGCCGCTGGTCATCGCTGAACAGTTCGGCACGCTTGCAGCCCTCTTCCCCGACCGTATCGACCTTGGCCTCGGCCGTGCGCCGGGAACCGACATGCGCACCGCGCAGGCGCTGCGGCGCAATCTCGAAACGAGTTCCAACAATTTTCCGCAGGATGTTGTCGAGCTGATGCAACTCATGGGGCCGATCAGCCCGGAGCAGAAGGTCATCGCCATTCCCGGTGCGGGCAGCAACGTGCCTGTCTGGCTGCTGGGCTCCAGCCATTATTCGGCGCATCTCGCCGGCATGCTCGGCCTGCCCTTCGCGTTCGCCTCGCATTTCGCTCCCGACATGCTGCTTTCGGCGCTGGAAATCTACCGTGAGCGCTTCGAGCCGTCGCAGTATCTCGACAAGCCGCACGCCATGGTGGGCGTGATGGGAGCCGCTGCCGATACGGATGCCGAAGCCGACTACCTCTTCACGTCCATGCAGCAATCCTTCGTGCGCCTGCGCCGCGGCACGCCCGGCGCCTTCCCCGCACCGGTGGACAGCATGGACGGCTTCTGGAGCGAACAGGAGCACATCAATGTCGAGCATACGCTGCAATATGCCGTCGTCGGCGGCCCGGAAAAAATCCGCCGGCGCATCGCCGATTTCCTGGATCTGACCAAGGCGGACGAACTGATCATCTCCATGCCGATCTACGACATGGATGCGCGGCTGAAATCGGTGCGGCTGTTTGCGCAGGCGCAGCGGGAATTGGCCGAGGCGGCATAAGAAAAGGCCGGGGACAACGTCACCCGGCCTTTTTGCTGTTCGCAACCGCTCCTTGCGTCATCCTCGGGTCTGCGCCCGAGACGGCGGGGAGATCGAATATCCGATCAGGCCGAAAGCTTGGCCATGACCTCGTCGGAGACTTCGAAGTTCGAGTAGACGTTCTGCACGTCGTCATCGTCTTCCAGCGTGTCGATGAGCTTCATTAGCGACTGCGCCTTTTCCTCGTCGACCGGCACCGTGTTCTGCGGCTTCCAGATCGCCTTGACGGTCTCGGCTTCGCCGAGCTTGTCTTCCAGCGCCTTGGAGACGTCGCCGATATCCTCGAAACCGCAGATGATCGTGTGGCCGTCCTCGTCCGTCGTCACGTCCTCGGCGCCGGCCTCGATGGCGGCTTCCATGACGGCGTCGGCATCACCGACGGAAAGCTTGTAGGTGATTTCGCCGACGCGGTCGAAAGAGAAGGAAACCGAACCGGTTTCACCCAGCGCGCCGCCGGCCTTCGAGAAGGTCGAGCGGACGGAGGAAGCCGTGCGGTTGCGGTTGTCCGTCAGCGCCTCGACGATGACGGCGACGCCGCCCGGGCCATAACCTTCGTAGCGGACTTCTTCGTAGTTCTCGCTGTCGGCGCCCGAGGCCTTCTTGATGGCGCGCTCGATATTGTCCTTCGGCATGGACTGCGCCTTGGCGTTCTGGATCGCCAGACGCAGGCGGGCATTCATCGCCGGGTCGGGCAGGCCCGTCTTGGCCGCAACCGTGATTTCACGGGCAAGCTTGGAAAACATTTTCGACCGCACGGCATCCTGCCGACCCTTGCGGTGCATGATATTCTTGAACTGTGAATGGCCAGCCATGGCACCCCTGTCTCGTTTGGCGCCCGTGGTTTCGGTCGCCGGTCTGTACGCTGGAGCACAAGGGCGCTGTATCGCGCCGGCCTGCCGCCCCGATTTTCGGAATGCCGCCTTATAATTTCATTGCCGCCGCACGTCCAGCAGGGCGGCAGAACAAAGCGCGGCGGTTCAGTCTGCGCGTACTTGAGCACGACTGAGCATGAAGGAATGCCCGTCGTTTCGCTCGCAGGTCAGCCCCGTGCGCTGCGAGTAGCAGGTGAACGGGCCGCCGCTCCACACGTCGCCGTAAGCAATGGTGCGGTCCGCGCTGCAGCAGCCCTGGTCGCCGACATCGGACAAGACGGTCGCCTTGCCGCTGCGCCCGAGGGTCGCACGCAGATATTTCGGCTCGATACGATCGCAGGAAAGCTCCGGCCCGCCGTCGGGCGGCTGATAGACATCGGTCCCGCCCTCGGGAATGTAGGTGCAGCCGATATTGCCGGAGGGCATGACGAAATGTTCCGCCACGCCCAAGGCGCGCGTCGGCAGCTTTTCCACCGGCTTCGTTTCCGTCTGGCGCGGCTTGCCGGCATCACCCGCGGGGCCGACGGGTGTCGGCGCACCGCTGGCGAAGGCAAGGGCCGACGAAAGCAGCAGTGCAGGCAGGGCAAGAACAAGACGCATGCGGGTCTACTCCAGCATCAGACGCCGGAGAGAATATGAATCGTCGGCCGTTTCGGCAAGCTGCGGATGGAGACCGTGACGGTGGCGTCATCGTCGGTCACGGCATCGAAGCCGCTGCCGAACATCGAGAGGAACTGGCTGATCGGCGGCCCGCGGCGGTGCATGGGCAGAATGAGCGCGGAGCGAAGCCGCTGCACGACGCGGCTCATGCTCTCCGCGCCCATGGTCAAGCCGCCATCGACCGGCACCATGAGAACGTCGAGCCGGCCGATCTCGGCATACTGCTTTTCCGTCAGTTCATGATGCAGGTGGCCGAGATGGCCGATGCACAGGCCCGCGACCTCGAAGATGAAGATGGAATTGCCGTTCGGCTCCATCGCGCCGCCCCAGCCCCGGATATCGGTCGGCACATTGCGGATATAGGCATCGCCGACGACGACATCGTGGTCGGCACCATTCTCCGACGTCTCGTCCCAGCCGTGCAGGACGTGGTCGATCCCGGGATCCGGGCTCAGCGTGTAGTGGCTGGAATGCGCCTTGTTCATCGTCACCACATCCGGCAATGCCGGCGGCGCATACCAGCCGTTATAATCGGTGGCGATCCGCACGCCCGCGGGCGTCTCGATGAAGAAGGTCGAATGGCCGACATAGGTGATGCGGACCTCCTCATCCGCCTTGGCCTGCACCTTCAGCACCGGATCGGCGGAGAAGCTGGCGAAAGTGACGGACGGCAAGGCGCGCGCGATCATCTGGCACTGGCTGACCGGTGGCGTCTCCGTCTGGGCAAGGGATGGGCGCGGCGCCAGGAGATACACGGCGGCCACGATCAACGGAATGAGCAGGAGATGCGGCATGAGCGGCTCCGTTCATTGGTCGCCGCGACTATGCGCCCGACGCTTCCGCAGGTCGAGGCCGCGATGGCGGGAGCGCGATCACAATCCGTTGAGCGGAACCTTCGCCGGGGACCTCACGTTTTCTGCGGGAACAAACCAACGATTGCGAGGAACACCATGTCCAACATCACCCGTGCGCGCGAAAATCCGAAAGAACAGCTCTTCGACGAGATCGACAAGATCCATGCGGGCATGCTCGGCATCGAAGGCGCGCACATGCACATGCAGCCAATGTCGCCGCAACTCGACCGCCAGACGGCGACGATCTGGTTCTTCACCCGGACGGACGCCGAGATCGTCAAGGCGCTGACACCGGGCGCACATGCGCATTTCTGCGTCGTCGGCAAGGATCACGATTATCATGCCTGCGTCGCCGGCCGCCTGAGCGTGCGCAAGGACCCGGTGAAGATCGACGAATACTGGAGCTCCATCGTCGAGGCATGGTTCGACCATGGCAAGAGCGACCCGAAGCTGACCATGCTCGCGCTGGAAATGGAAGATGCCGAAATCTGGGCTTCGACCGGCAGCAAGCTGAAATTCGGCTGGGAGATCGCCAAGGCGAACTTCAATCCGGACGAAGAGCCGGATGTCGGCGTGAAGGCGCATCTGCGCTTCAACGAAGGTTCAGCCGATCAGCTGCGCCGCATGATCTGACGTCACCAGAAGCTCGGCACCGTTTCGCTGAGGCGCGGCCCCAGGCGAAGCGGTGCGATCTTCTCGGCAAGGCCGGTGCAATCAGAGATTTCGACGGCGAGGCCACAGATCGTGGCCGGGCCGGACGCGGCCTCGAACCGTCCCTTCGGCATCTTCGAAATGAACCGGTTCAACGGCTCTTCCTTTTCCATGCCGAGCGATGAATCGTAATCGCCGCACATGCCGGCATCCGACAGGTAACCCGTGCCGCCGTTCAGGATCTGGCAGTCGGCGGTCGGCACATGCGTATGCGTACCGACGACCACGCTGGCGCGGCCATCGACGAAATGGCCGAAGCACTGCTTCTCGCTCGTCGCTTCCGCGTGGAAATCGAAAATGATGGCATCCGCCTGCTCGCCGAGCGGGCAGGATGCGAGGATCGCCTCACCTGCAGTGAAGGGATCGTCCAGCTCGGGATGCATGAAGACGCGCCCCATGATGTTGGCGACGAGCACGCGCGCGCCGTTGCGGGCGATAAAGAGGTTCGCACCGCGTCCGGGCGTGCCGGCGGGATAATTGGCGGGGCGCAGGAACTGGTCGTGCCGGCCCGCAAAGCCCACCGCCTCCTTCTGGTCCCAGACGTGGTTGCCGGTCGTCACCACGTCGGCACCGGCATCGATGGTGCTGAGGAAGATGTCCTCAGTGATACCGAAGCCGCCGGCCGCGTTCTCCCCGTTGACGACGACGAAATCCAGCTTGAAATCGCTGATCAATCCCGGCAGGCGCTCCCAGACGGCCGTCCGCCCGGTCTTGCCCACCATGTCGCCCAGAAAGAGAAAACGCATCGAACTGCCTTAAGAAACCTGTTGGACCGTGCGGAGACCGCGTTCCGTGAGAATGGCGTCGAGAGGGACGTCGTGCGGTTCCGCCGGTACTGATGCCACTTCCTGGCAGTCGAACGCAATGCCGATCAGTTTCGGCGTCCGTCCTTTCGCCTTCAGCCGGTCGATGGCGCGGTCATAGTGACCGGCGCCGTAGCCGATGCGGTTGCCCGCCCTGTCGAACGCCGAAAGCGGCACGAGGAGAATATCGGGTTCGAGCACAGCGGCCTCCGGCCCCGGTCCGGTCGTGCCGAAGCCCGTCTTGACCACGGGAGCGTCCGGTTCCCAAGCGCGAAACACGATGGTCTCCCGGTCGAGCACGACCGGCAGGCAGAGCCTGGCGCCCCGCGCGTGCAACTGCGCCATGAGCGGGCGGATGTCCGCTTCCGAGCGAATCGGCCAGAACCCCGAAATGACGCCCCCCGGCGCAAAGAGGATATGTTCGCCGGCATGGCCGGCCATCGCCTGTCCCGCTTCGAGACGTGCCTGCGGCGTCATCGCATCGCGCAGGGCGAGCCGTTCGTTGCGGATCGCCGCCTTCAGTTCCTTCGCCGTCATGGAAGATGTCACGGGTATCTCCAGCATTTTGCCGTGCCTTATCAGGTGAAAGTGCACCAAGGCAAATCCCACATCCAGCCAAACGTGGCAGCGACGTCGAGTCCCGGAATGGCACAAACGCAGCCAGGATCGAGCGCAGGCGTTAAGCATTGCGACAGTTTGAACTTTCCGCAGGCAGGCCAAGCCTCTAACCGGGCCGCATGCCTGCGCAGAACGACCGCCCCCCTTTCCCCGAACTGACGGAAATCGAGAAGAGATGTCTCGAGCTCGCCGCCCTCGGCAGGAGCCCGAGTGATATCGTGATGGAAACCGACCTGTCGTCGCAGCGCGTGGCGGATGCGATGCGCAGCGCAACCGACAAGCTCGGCGCCCGCAACATAACGGGCGCGATCACCCGCGCGTTGCGTCTCAACCTGATTTGATATCGGCGGCGGCCGCGTCTTCGGCCAGTTGCAGCATGGCGAGCGCCGCGCCTTCGTCGGTAATGAGCGTATTGCAGCCGACGCGCCGGATCGTCGCCCGGATGGCCGGAGCCCGGTGCGCGCCGCCGGAGACGAGCACGATATGGCGCGCCTTCTTCACCGTATCGAGATCGATCGACATGACCCGGTCGCGGATCGGATGATCGATCGTGCGCCCCTCCGCATCGAGGAAATTGCACATCGTGTCGCAGACGCAACCTGCCGCGACCAGTTCCTCCAGCTCATGCCGGGCGATGAAGTCGCGCGACAGCGAGCTGGAGCGCGGGCCGATATCGCCGCAGCTGACGACGGCGATGTCCATGTTCTCCGCCAGGTCGAAGAGGGTCTTCAGGCCGCATTTCTCGATGAGGCTCCGTTTGGTCTGACGTGAATCCACGAGCAGCGGCGCGAGGAACAGGTAACATTCCGCTCCGAGCTGGCTCGCGAGCTGCCAGGTGTATTCGATCGGGTTGATGTGGTGCGCCTCCACCACGCCGCCGAGCAGCGAGACGACCTTGACGCGCTCGCGGCGCGCCGGGCGGAAACTCGCGAGCGACGCCGTCAGCGTCCGGCCCCAGCCGACGCCGACCGTGCAGTCGTCGGGAATCGCCTCGGTCAGGAACTGCCCGAGCGCCAGCCCCACGCTCTTGGCCGTAGCCTCCGCGCTGTCGGCCGCCGGCACCACCACGGCCTCGTCGAGCCCGTAGGCCTTTTCGAGCCGCACGGCCAGTTCCACGCAGTCGGCGATGCCCTCGTTGATCCAGATCTGAACTTCCGAGCGCTTCAGCGCCTCGTCCAGCATGCGGATGACCGTCGAGCGGCTGACGCCGATCTTTTCGGCAACATCCTTCTGGGTAAGGCCTTGATTGTAATAGAGCCATGCGGCGCGCAGCCGAAGGGCCGCCGATTCCGAATAGGCCGTATGTGTGTCGCGCCGAAGCCTTGCCACGTCGCCTCCCGTTTCCGCCATTCCATGTGCTGCCTGGCAGCCTGCGGGCACAATAACACGTCCTGCAAAAATTGCGACATATGTTCAAAACAATCAGCAAAAGTACTTGCTTTTCTGCGCGCAAAGGACGATAGTCCGCTCATATCGGCTGGCGGCATTCCGTCGGCGGATTGGTTGTGCGGGCACGCGCGGCGACGGAAAAGGAAGCACTGTCGCCGCACGCGTTTGCCGACGAGGAACATGGAGGAGGGTTTGGCGTTCCGCTGGAACGCCGCCCAGCAACAACCATTTCGGGATTTCGGATATGACGTCCAAGCTTGAACAACTCCGCGCGATGACGACCGTCGTGGCAGACACCGGCGACATCGAAGCCGTGCGCCGCCTGAAGCCGGTCGATTGCACCACCAATCCCACGATCGTTCTCAAGGCGCTCGGCACGCCGATGTTTGCCGACACGGTCGCAGAAGCGATCCGCTGGGGCCAGTCCCAGGGCGGAAACCGTGAAGGCGTCGTGGCGGCCGTTGCCGACCGCCTCGCCATTTCTGTCGGCGCGGCACTGGCCGAGCTCGTCCCCGGCCGTGTTTCGACCGAAGTCGATGCAGACCTTTCCTTCGATACCGAAGCCTCGATCGCCAAGGGTCGCGAGATCATCAAGGCCTATGAAGCACGCGGCATCACCCGCGACCGTATCCTCATCAAGCTCGCCTCCACCTGGGAAGGCATCCGCGCGGCGGAAGTTCTCCAGAAGGACGGCATCGACTGCAACCTGACGCTGCTTTTCAACAAGGCCCAGGCGATCGCCTGCGCCGATGCCGGCGCGTTCCTCATCTCGCCCTTCGTCGGCCGTATCCTCGACTGGCACGTCAAGGCATCGGGCAAGACCTTCTCGGCCGAAGAGGATCCGGGCGTGCTGTCGGTCCGCTCGATCTATGACTATTACAAGTCCAACGGCATCAACACGATCGTCATGGGTGCCTCCTTCCGCAACACCGGCGAAATCGAGGCGCTGGCCGGCTGCGATCGCCTGACGATCAGCCCGGCCCTGCTCGAGGAGCTGGACGGCGCCGAAGGCACGCTGGAGCGCAAGCTTTCGCCGGAAAAGGCCGCCAAGGTCTCGCCGATCAAGATCGACGAGAAGACCTTCCGCTGGATGCTGAACGAAGATGCCATGGCCACCGACAAGCTCTCCGAAGGCATCCGCGCCTTTGCAAAGGACCTCGGCGGACTGCGCGCCATGATCGACAAGGAACTGAAGGCCGCCGCGTAAGCGAGAACCTTCAAGCCGATGTTGCCAAAAGGCCGCCCAACGGGCGGCCTTTTTCATGTCCGGGGCCAGGCTGTTTTCGGCTTTGACTTTGGCGGCTCGTGCCATAGTTGGGAACCGAACAGCCATGGCATGAAGGGGTTCTTATGAAACCGACGACACCGTCTCCTTGCGCACTCGCCCTTGCTCTCATCCTTTGCGGATCATCGGCAACCCATGCCGACACGGTGTTCAAGCCCGGGCTTTTCGTGCGGCAAACCCATCACTGGGATTCCAAGACGAACGGCTTCCTGCCCGGCGCGGAAGAGGGCGAAGGAGACGGATGCTGGCTGGTGGAAAGCGTCAGCGCGAGTGAAGTGAAAATGAAGCTGGTCAGCGGCGTCTTCAAGCCGCGGTGGGCGGACAGCGCCATCGAGATCGGCACGTCCGACACCTGGTTCGACAACGAGGTTTACCAGGAAGCCAATCCCAGTGCCGCGCCGCTTTCCCAGCTGCGCAAGATCTTCACGCCGGTTGCGTCCTGCGGCTGAACGCGCGCCGGTCGCGCATTGCATGCCGACAAAACGGAGAGGTGCGATCCGCGGCGACCGATGGAGATTTACGATCCTGGGTGCCTACAAACGTAGGTGGGCGCCATATGTCCAGGCCCACGAGCCTGGTCAGGGACAGCTCCCGTTGGATCGAGTATGGCCCCAGGGATTGTGGTTCCTGTCGGGAAGCGCAGATCGCTCATGACATATAGGCCGAAAGCAGCGTCTTCGCCAGTGGCAATCGACCAGGCGTAGGCTGGCTGAAACGAAAAACTGCGTCGGGTCAGTTGACCTGCGGCTTGCCGTTGAGCTTTGCCGCCATGCCCTGGATCTGGCTGGTGAGTTCGCCGAGCGCCTGGGCGATCGCCTCTTCACTGCGCGAGACCTCGACCAGCACACCCTCGCGGCCGCTGCGCAGTTGCTCGGTTTCTTTCTCGAGCTTTTCAAGCCGGCGGGTCACGTCGTTCAGTTCATCCATGACCATGATGCCGGCCATGACGGTGATGCGGAGATCGCCGATCTCGCCGAACTGCGCCTTGAGGTGCCCGACATAGCGATCGAACCCGGCGGCGAGGTCTTCCAGGTGGGACTCCTGCCCCTCCTCGCATGCCATGCGATAGGCCTTGCCATCGATCTGAACGGTTACCTGAGCCATGCGGATTCTTTCTGTTGCGCCTATCGGTCGAGAACGGCGCGGATGGTTTCCATCGCCGTGACGAGACGGCGAGATACCTCGCGGTTGACCTCTTCCAGCCGGTTGGCGCGGAATTCGGACTGGTCCAGCTCCTGGGCAAGCCGCGAACGGTCGGCATTGACACGCCGCACCTCGCCTTCCACCTCACCGTGTTCCCGTTCACGGTCAAAGCGCATGTCGAGCGCATTCTCGAGACTGCCAAGCGCCTTGCGAAGCTCCTCGATTGCAGCCCTGACTGTTTCCCCGTGTGTCATAAAGCCTTCACCGGCACTCTCAAAAAACACGAATCGCCGCCGCCAGCGCCGGTTCCCACGCATTGACAGTATTCAACTGCGGGGCAGAGCGTCAACAGCGCGGGCGCACCCGCCGGAAAGCCGCTGTGGATCAGCTTCGCGACCTATGGTGCATGGCGGCATTCCACCTCGCCCGAAAACGCCAAAAAACCCGGCGGATTCGGCGCTCAAAGGCCGCAGGAACCGCCGAATTCGTTGACTTAGACGGTGCACCTGCTATGTGTCAGCCGCTTCCAACCGGCGCCCCTCAGGGACACCGGCCCTGACACCCCGAAGAATACGGAACAGTCATGATCTCTCGCGAAAAACACGACCGGATGGCGAACGCAATTCGCTTCCTTTCCATGGATGCCGTGGAAAAGGCGAACTCCGGCCACCCCGGCCTTCCCATGGGCGCAGCAGACATCGCAACGGTTCTTTTCACCCGCTTTCTCTCCTTCGATCCGAAGACCCCGCACTGGCCGAACCGCGACCGTTTCGTCCTGTCGGCCGGCCACGGCTCGATGCTCCTCTATTCGCTGCTCTATCTCACGGGCTACGAGGACATCACGATCGACGAGATCAAGAACTTCCGCCAGCTCGGCGCCAAAACCGCCGGCCACCCGGAATACGGCCACGCCGCCGGCATCGAAACGACGACCGGCCCGCTCGGCCAGGGCATTGCCAATGCCGTCGGCATGGCGATCGCCGAGCGCAAGCTGCGCGACGAGTTCGGCTCGGAGCTGATGGAGCACTACACCTACGCGCTCGTCGGTGACGGCTGCCTCATGGAAGGTATCAGCCAGGAAGCAATCTCCCTCGCAGGCCACCTGAAGCTCAACAAGCTGATCGTGTTCTGGGACGACAACAACATCTCGATCGACGGCCCGATCTCCATGGCCGACTCGACCGACCAGCACGCCCGCTTCCGTGCGAGCCAGTGGCACACGATCGCGGTCGACGGCCATGATCCGGACGCGATTGCCGCCGCCATCGAGGAAGCCCACAAGTCCGACAAGCCCACGATGATCGCCTGCAAGACGACCATCGGCTTCGGCGCCCCCAACAAGGCCGGCACGCACAAGGTGCACGGTTCGCCGCTCGGTGCGGAAGAAATCGCCGCCACCCGCAAGGCGCTGAACTGGGAAGCGGAAGCCTTCGTGGTTCCCTCCGACGTGCTCGATGCCTGGCGTCTCGCCGGCCTACGCTCCGCCAAGGCGCATAAGGAGTGGGAAGCCCGTCTGGAAAAGACGGATGCCGAAAAGAAGGCCCAGTTCGTCCGCCGCTTTGCCGGCGAGCTCGAAGGCAGCCTCGATTCCGCAATTGCCGCCTACAAGAAGAAGCTTGCCGAAACGAAGCCGAACCCGGCGACCCGCAAGGCTTCCGAAGATGCGCTCGAGGTCATCAACGGCGTTCTCCCGGAAACGATCGGCGGCTCGGCCGACCTGACCGGCTCGAACAACACCAAGACGAGCCAGACCAAGTCGATCACCCCGACCGATTTCTCGGGCCGTTACATCCACTACGGCATCCGCGAGCACGGCATGGCCGCGGCCATGAACGGTATCGCGCTGCATGGCGGCCTGATCCCCTATTCCGGCGGCTTCCTGATCTTCTCGGACTATTGCCGTCCGTCGATCCGCCTCGCCGCGCTGATGGGCATCCGCGTCATCCACGTCCTGACCCACGATTCCATCGGCCTGGGTGAAGACGGCCCGACCCACCAGCCGGTCGAGCAGATGGCGGCACTGCGCGCCATTCCGAACCTGCTGATGTTCCGTCCGGCCGATGCCACGGAGACGGCGGAGTGCTGGCAGCTGGCGCTTGAAAGCCACAACCGCCCGTCGGGCCTGGCGCTGACCCGCCAGAACCTGATGCCGGTCCGTCTGGAATACGAAGAGGAAAACCTCTGCGCGCGCGGCGCCTATGACCTCGTGTCGGCCAGCGACGCCCAGGTGACGATCTTCGCATCCGGCTCGGAAGTCGAGATCGCGGTGAAGGCCGAGCAGGCACTAACCGCCAAGGGCATCTCGACCCGCGTCGTGTCCGTCCCCTGCTTCGAGCTCTTCGCCGAGCAGCCGGAGGCCTACCAGAAGGCCGTCATCGGCAACTCGCCGGTCAAGATCGCCGTCGAAGCCGGCATCCGCCAGGGCTGGGATTACTTCATCGGTTCGGATGGAACCTTCATCGGCATGTCCTCCTTCGGCGCATCGGGCCCCTACAAGGAGCTCTACAAGCATTTCGGCATCACGCCGGAAGCTGTCGTCGCCGCCGCGGAAGCCAAGCTCGGCTGAGTGCCCGAGGGCGCGGCCCCGCCGCGCCTCTCACCGCCAAAACGTTTATCCATAGGGAGAGACCCCAAATGACTGTGAAAGTTGCCATCAACGGCTTCGGCCGCATCGGCCGCAACATCCTGCGCGCCATCGTCGAATCCGGCCGCACCGACATCGAGGTCGTGGCGATCAACGATCTGGGCCCTGTCGAGACCAACGCACACCTTCTGCGCTACGATTCCATCCATGGCCGTTTCCCGGCTGAAGTGAAGGTCGACGGCGACACGATCACCGTTGGCGGCGGCAAGCCGATCAAGGTTACCGCCATCAAGGACCCGGCAACGCTGCCGCACGGCGCCATGGGCGTCGACATCGCCATGGAATGCACGGGCATCTTCACCGCCCGCGACAAGGCTGCCGCTCACCTGACGGCCGGCGCCAAGCGCGTCATCGTCTCGGCTCCGGCCGATGGTGCCGACCTGACCGTCGTCTACGGCGTCAACGATGACCAGCTGACGAAGGATCACCTCGTCATCTCCAACGCCTCGTGCACGACGAACTGCCTGGTGCCCGTCGTGAAGGTCATCGACGACCTCGTCGGCATCGACCATGGCTTCATGACGACAATCCACTCCTACACCAACGACCAGCCGTCGCTCGACCAGATGCACAAGGATCTGTACCGCGCCCGCGCTGCAGCCCTTTCGATGATCCCGACCTCGACGGGCGCTGCAAAGGCCGTTGGCCTCGTCCTGCCGCACCTCAAGGGCAAGCTCGACGGCACCTCGATCCGCGTTCCCACGCCGAACGTCTCCGTCGTCGACTTCAAGTTCGTCGCCAAGCGCGACACGACGGCCGCCGAGATCAACGAAGCCATCAAGGCCGCCTCCAATGGCAAGCTGAAGGGCATTCTCGGCTATACCGACGAGCCGCTCGTCTCGAAGGACTTCAACCACGACAGCCACTCGTCGATCTTCGCGACCGACCAGACGAAGGTCCTCGAAGGCAACTTCGTTCGTATCCTCACCTGGTACGATAACGAATGGGGCTTCTCGAACCGCATGTCCGACACGGCTGTCGCCTTCGCGAAGCTGATCTAAGGACGCCCATCATGTTTCCGCCCCTCACCTTCAAGACGGTCCGTTGGCGTCCGTTGGAGGGCGAGGGGCTGGAACATCTGATCGTGCGTGCCGTCGAAGGCGGCATCCGCGCCGAAAGCACCGTTATCGGCGACCGCGGTGACGGACGTCTCTATGGCGTGCACTATCGTATCGATCTCGACGCCGGCTGGCGCGTGCGTTCCTTTCGCGTGGAAGAGACGGACGGCAGCAGCGTCGCGATGACCTCGGACGGCGAAGGCCGGTGGCGAAGCGAAAGCGGCGAACCGCTTGCGGTCTTTGACGGCTGCATCGATATCGATCTGGCGGGAACGCCCTTCACCAACACCCTGCCGATCCGCCGGCTGGGGCTTGCGCCCGAAGCCGGAACAGTGCGGCTGAAAATGGTCTATGTGCCGTTCGACACGTTTTCTCCGTTTCCGGACGGGCAGAACTACACGTGCCTCGACCCGGCACGACGTTACCTCTACCAGGCCAATGACCGGACCTTCCAAGCGGAGCTGCCTGTCGATGAAGACGGCCTCGTGACCGACTATCCCACCCTATTCGCAAGACTCTGACGGGAGCCCTCCCATGACCTTCAAGACCATCGACAACCTCACCGACATCGCCGGCAAGCGCGTGCTCGTCCGCGTCGATCTCAACGTGCCGGTCAAGGACGGCAAGGTCACCGATGCCACCCGCATCGAGCGCGTCGCGCCCACCATCCTCGAACTGTCGAAGAAGGGCGCGAAGGTCATCCTGCTGGCGCATTTCGGCCGCCCGAAGGGCGAGGTCGTCGCCGACATGTCGCTGAAGCAGATCCTGCCGGCGGTGAACGAGGTTCTCGGCACGACCGTCGCCGTCGCATCCGACTGCATCGGCGACGCCGCTGCATCCGCCATCGCAGCGCTCGACAATGGCGGCATCCTGCTTCTGGAAAACACCCGCTTCCACAAGGGCGAGGAGAAGAACAACCCGGACTTCACCGCCGCCCTCGCCGCCAATGGCGACATCTACGTCAACGACGCCTTCTCGGCCGCGCATCGCGCCCATTCCTCGACCGAGGGCCTCGCCCATCTTCTGCCTGCCTATGCCGGCCGCACGATGCAGGCCGAACTGGAAGCGCTCGAAAAGGGTCTCGGCAATCCGAACCGGCCCGTCGTCGCCATCGTCGGCGGCGCGAAGGTCTCCACCAAGATCGACCTGCTCATGAACCTCGTGAAGAAGGTGGATGCGCTGGTCATCGGCGGCGGCATGGCGAACACCTTCCTCGCCGCCCGCGGCACGGATGTCGGCAAGTCGCTTTGCGAGCATGACCTCGCCGACACCGCCAGGCAGATCATGATCGAGGCGGCGGGCGCCGGCTGCGCCATCGTGTTGCCCGAAGACGGCGTCGTCGCCCGCGAATTCAAGGCCAATGCCGAAAACGAGATCGTCGATGTCAACGCCATCCCGGCGGACACGATGATGCTCGATGTCGGCCCGAAGACCATCGAAGCCGTCAATTCCTGGATTTCCCGTGCTTCGACGCTGGTCTGGAACGGTCCGCTCGGTGCCTTCGAAATCGCCCCCTTCGACACCGCCACGGTGGCTGCCGCCAAACATGCGGCCGCCCGCACCAGGGAAGGTAAGCTCGTTTCCGTCGCCGGTGGCGGCGATACGGTTGCGGCTCTCAATCATGCCGGCGTGGCCGACGACTTCACCTATGTCTCCACGGCCGGCGGGGCGTTCCTGGAATGGATGGAAGGCAAGCCGCTTCCGGGTGTCGACGTGCTCAATCAGCAGAAATAATCAGTAGGGCTTGTGTAGCGCGCCGGATCACCTACATTGCTGTTATCGTCAACGAACAGAAAGGAAGGTGATCCAATGTCTAATGAGATTTCGGTCTTGGCTTCGGGCATGGGAATTGTGGTGAACGAAACGAGGCAGCCCTCGTTCTGATCCCGCCTTCCTTCGAGCCGCAAGGCTCGGGTCCGCACCGGACCAAACCTCATGGGGGCCACCTTCGGGTGGCCCTTTTGCGTTTCAGGGGCGGATGAGAACCGTCAGCATCATCAGGGCGATGGCGCCCACCGCGATCTTCCAGAAATCCGCACGCCGACGCAGCCCCGGCAGGCCGAGCGGCCGGATGACATGAAGCATCATGACGGCAAGGAGAAGTGCTGGCAGGATTTTCGACATGGCGGCCTTTCTTGTCCCTTCCTGTCACACCTCAGACACTTTTCCAAGCGATCAGCCGGTAGGGTCAAATTCGCCCTGCCGCCGTCTTTGCATCTGGCAATCAGCAACAGGTGCGCTATTGCTTTGCTATCGATGAATTTGTGAAGAGCTCATGCGAAAAAACCTCATATCCGTCTTCTCGCTTCTTATGGGCACCCTGTTCCTCTTCCTCGGCAACGGCCTGCACGGCCTGCTCCTGCCGATGCGTGGTGCTTTCGAGGGATATGAGACGACCATGCTCGGCCTTCTGGGTACGTCATGGGCAACGGGCTTCGTGCTGGGCTGCCTGTTGGCGCCGACGGTGGTGAAACGCATCGGCCATGTCCGTGCCTTTTCGGGCTTCGCCTCCCTCATCGCCATCATCGCGCTACTGACCGGCATGCTCGTCGATCCCGTCTGGTGGATCGCGCTGCGCGCCGTTACCGGCTTCTCGATCGCAGGCACGTCGATGATCATCGAGAGCTGGCTGAACGAGCGCGCCACCAACGAGAGCCGCGGCCTCATCTTCTCCCTCTACATCGCCATCACTCTGGTCGGCACCGTCGGAGGCCAGATGACCGTCGCGCTCGGCGACGTGACGACGCCGATACTCTTCATGTTCGCCGGCATCCTCTACTGCCTGGCGATGCTGCCGACGACGCTATCCACCGCCGCATCGCCGCAGCCGCTGAAGCAGGTCAGGCTGGATATCCCCGCTTTGTACCGCACCTCGCCCATCGCCTGCGTCGGTATCGTGCTGATCGGCATCGCCAACGGCGCCTTCGGCACGCTCGGCGCGGTCTTCGGCGCCAATGCGGACCTGACGTCCGGCACCATCGCCGTCATGATGAGCGTCGCCATCTTCGCCGGTGCGATCATGCAGCTGCCGGCCGGCCGCATTTCCGATCGCGTCGACCGCCGCATCGTGCTCGCCGTGCTCTCGGCGATCGCCGCCGGCGCCGGGTTCGCCATCTTCGTCTTCCAGCCGGCCTCCGTCACGCTCCTGCTTGTGCTGACGGCACTTTACGGCGCCATGGCAAACGCGCTCTATCCCATCGCCGTCTCACACGCCAACGACTTTGCCAGCGCCGAGGATTTCGTGAAGGTCTCCGGCGGCCTGCTCCTGCTTTATGGCGTCGGCACAATCATCGGCCCGACCATCGGCGGCCCGATCATGTCGGCCGTCGGGCCCTATGCCCTCTTCGCCGTCACCTGCTGCGCCCATATCCTGATCACCGCCTATGCGATCCTGCGCAGCCGCCGCCGCGCCGCCCTGCCGGCGGACATGCGCGACGCCTACACCACCATCAACCCCGGCACGATGACCACGCCGGAGAGCCTGCAGCTGTCGCCGCGCGCCCTGCCGCCCGTGCAGGCCGGCGCCGACGCGCCCCAGGAGGAGCAGACCGCATGAGCCTCTTCGACGACGACCGCCCCAAGAAGAAGATCGCGCACGAGATCGGCAGCGACCTGTCGCTGCTTTCGGTGGATGAGCTGACGGCGCGAATCGAGCTGCTGAAGCAGGAAATCACCCGGCTGGAAGCCGAGCGGCAGAAGAAGGACGCCAGCCGTTCGGCGGCGGAAAACCTGTTCCGCTAGGCAGCGATCGTCGCACCCTGGCCGAAAAGGCACAGTTATCGGTAAAGCTGCAACAAAGTTAACCGGACATTAAGCCTTACAGCCTATTACTTGCCCATCCGGACCTTCCGGGTTCAGACATTTTCACCGCTTGGCGAATCGGTCTGATTTTCTCCCTGTTTTACCTTGAGAGCCGCTTTTCGCGGCTCTTTTTTTGTTTGCCGCAAAGCCGCCGCAAAGTGTCCGGAAACAATTGTGGAGATTAACCCTTTCTTAAGAATACCCTTGCGCGAAGTAGGCTAAGAGATCATCCTTACGCCATGGAACGAAGAGCTGGAACACCAGCGTCCGACCTGCCGTTACCTGCAAGTGATGCGTTCAACAGGGAAAGAACCATGTCCGAAAGAGGATTGAATACCGTCAGCTTCGCTGGCCATGTTGCGTCGTCCGCACAATTCAAGTCCATCTATGCCGAGGGCATGGGTCTTGTCGAGGAAACCGCGAGCTATCTTGACGGTGTCGGTCGCCAGGCGTCCAAGGTCCTGCCGCGGATGGCCTCGGTGCTGTATGCGGCCGAGTCGATGCGCCTCACGACACGCCTGATGCAGATGGCCTCATGGCTGTTGCTCCAGCGCGCGGTCAACAATGGCGAGATGAGCCGCGACCAGGTCCTGTCGGAGAAGAGCAAGGTCCGCCTCGACAGCTTCAACGTCGACAAGACTGCCCCCGGCTGGAACGACCTGCCCGAGGCCTTCCGCGACCTGATCGAGCGCTCGCTTCGCCTGCAGAACCGCATCGCCCTGCTCGACCGCGAAATCTACCGCCCGGAGGATGTCCAGACCTTCCAGCCTGACAACCAGAACAGCGTCCAGGCCCAGCTCAACCTGCTGCAGACGGCCTTCGGCAACAGCTGAAGACGGCGCAGGTGAACGCACGGATAACCCGGCTTCGGCCGGGTTTTTTATTGGCTGTATTGCGTGTTGCTGCCCCTCATCCGCCTGCCGGGACCTTCTCCCCGCAAGCGGGGAGAAGGGGATGTTGCGCCGTTCTCCTCCAGCCTGAGAATGCAGGAAAACGGTGCGCCCTGCCCTCCTCGCCCCGCTTGCGGGGAGAGGATGCCGGCAGGCAGGTGAGGGGCAGCGCCGAACAGCAGACAACAAAAAAACCCGGCCGAAGCCGGGTTCTTCAAAACCGTCTGCGAAAGGCAGATTAGAGGCCGAGGCCTTCGAAGCGCTTCTTGAACTTGGAAACGCGGCCGCCGCGGTCCAGCATCTGCTGGTTGCCGCCGGTCCAGGCCGGGTGCGACTTCGGATCGATTTCGAGGTTCATCGTGGCGCCTTCCGAACCCCAGGTCGAGCGGGTTTCGTACTCGGTGCCATCGGTCATGACGACCTTGATGACGTGGTAGTCGGGATGGATATCAGCCTTCATGACACTCTTCCTGCTTGTTCCGGGGGCCATTTGTCGCAACGCATTGCGACAGCGGAGCCAAAGACGTAAATGAAGCCGCAGTCGGCTAGACCTACGGCTTCCCAATTCGATGGCGAGCCTATACATGAAGGCCGTCTGGATAACAAGAGCCGAAAGAGAATTCGTGCCGCCAGGCACTGGAAACGGGGGTATGGTGTCCACAGACAGAGAGACAAACGCGGCACAGAAAACCGCGCGTCGCAATATTCGTCCGCTGGGCAGGCTTGCTCCCTATATCGGTCGTTATCGTGGCCTCGTGGGCGGCGCGCTGGTCGCGCTCGTGCTGGCGGCCGTCACGACGCTGGTCTTGCCGATCGCCGTGCGCCGCATGATCGACCATGGCTTCTCGGGCGCCGATGCCGGGTTCATCAACACCTACTTCTCGATGCTCTTCGTGCTGGCCGGCCTGCTGGCCTTGGCCAGCGGCCTGCGCTACTACTTCGTCATCACGCTCGGCGAACGCATCGTCGCCGACCTGCGTCGCGACGTCTTCGCCCATGTGACGAAGCTTTCCCCGGCTTTCTTCGACGTCAACCAGTCCGGCGAGATCGTTTCGCGGCTGACGGCCGACACCACGCAGATCAAGTCCGCCGTCGGCGCCACCGCATCCGTTGCGCTGCGCAACCTCATTCTCTGTCTCGGGGCCATCGCCATGATGGTCTATACCAGCCCGAAGCTGTCGAGCCTGGTCATCGCGGCCATCCCGGTCATCGTCTTTCCGCTCGTGGCCTTCGGCCGCTCGGTGCGCCGCCGCTCGCGCGAGGCGCAGGATACGCTTGCCAGCGCGTCCGCCTATGCCGGCGAGGCGATCGGTGCGACGCGCACCCTCCAGGCCTTCAATGCCGAGAACGCGGCCCGCGCCCGCTTCTTCGGCGAAGTGGAAAGCGCCTATGAAGCCGCCCGCAGCGCCATCCGCGCCCGCTCGCTTCTGACCGGCTTCGCCATCGCCATGATCTTCGGTTCGGTCGTCGCCGTGCTGTGGTTCGGCGCCCGCGATGTGCTGGCGGGCACGCTGTCGGCCGGCACGCTCGGCCAGTTCCTGCTTTATGCGGTCTTCGCCGCCGGCAGCCTCGGCGCGCTCTCGGAAGTCTGGGGCGAACTTTCGCAGGCCGCCGGTGCGGCCGAACGCCTGACGGAATTGCTGGAGGAAACACCGGCCATCACCGCGCCCGCCAACCCGGTCGCACTGCCGGTGCCGGCACGTGGCGAACTGGCCTTCCGGGATGTGCACTTCTCCTATCCGGCCCGGCCGGGCTACCGCAGCCTGAACGGCCTTTCCTTCGCGGTGAAGCCGGGCGAGACCGTCGCGGTCGTCGGCCCTTCGGGTGCCGGCAAGAGCACGATCCTGTCGCTGGTCGAGCGCTTCTACGATCCCGATTCCGGCAGCGTCCTGCTGGATGGCGTGGACCTGCGCGCCGCCGATCCGGAAGAAATCCGCCGTCGCATGGCGCTCGTGCCGCAGGATGTCACGATCTTTGCCGCATCGATCCGCGACAACATCGCCTTTGGCATGCCTGACGTCAGCGACGACGCGATCCATGCCGCCGCCCGCGCCGCTCAGGCCGAGGAGTTCATTGCGCGCCTCGACAAGGGTTACGACACGATGGTGGGCGAACGCGGCGTGACGCTCTCCGGCGGCCAGCGCCAGCGTATCGCCATCGCCCGCGCCATCCTCAAGGACGCGCCGCTCCTGCTGCTCGACGAAGCCACCTCCGCGCTCGACGCGGAAAGCGAGACGCTGGTGCAGCGCGCCCTGGACGGGCAGATGGGCAAGCGCACCACCATCGTCATCGCGCATCGTCTCGCCACCGTGCTGAAGGCCGACCGTATCCTCGTCATGGATGGCGGCCGCCTGGTGGAAGAGGGAACGCACCAGTCGCTGATCCAGCAGGGCGGACTTTACGCCCGCCTCGCCCGGCTGCAATTCGACCACGGCGGCCAGGCTTTCCTGGGCGAAGCGCGCGCCGCGAGCTGACCGCGACGGCTTGAAACATCGGGTCGGCACCAAAGGTGCCGGCCGCTACTTCTCCGTCAGCTTGAGTTCGATGCGCCGGTTGGTGGCTCGCGCGGTGGTATCGTCGCCCTCGGCGATCGGCTGGAACTCGCCGAAGCCCGCCGCCACCAGCCGGTTGGCCGGCACGCCGTTGGCAGTGAGGAACTTCACGACGGACGTGGCGCGGGCAGACGACAGTTCCCAGTTGTCGCGATACCGTCCCGTACCGGAAAGCGGCACATTGTCCGTGTGGCCGTCGACCCGCAGCACCCAGTTGATCTCCGGCGGGATCTCCCGCGCAAGATCGAGCAGGGCGGCGGCCAGCTTGCGCATCTCCACCTGCCCCTCCTCGTTGAGATCGCTGCCGCCCGAAGGGAACAACACCTCGGACTGGAACACGAAACGGTCGCCGACGATGCGGATGTTCTCGCGGTCCGACAGGATTTCCCGCAGGCGGCCGAAGAAGTCCGAACGGTAGCGGTTGAGTTCCTGCACGCGCTGCGCCAGCGCCACGTTCAGGCGGCGGCCGAGATCGGCGATCTTTGCCTGCGATGACTGATCCTTGGCTTCCGACGCCTGCAACGCCTCCTCGACGGCGGCGATCTGGCTGCGCAGGGCGGCGATCTGCTGGTTGAGCAGTTCGATCTGGCTCATCGCACGGGCGGACACCTGCTTTTCCGCATCCAGCTCGCCTTCGAGCGTCGTCGCACGGGCGCTCGCCGCATCGGAGGCGCCGGCGCCGCTGTCGAGCAGCTGCTGAAGGCGTGTGCGGTCGCTTTCCGATTGGGCAAGGGAAACCTGGAGATTGGCCAGCGCATCCTCAAGGTCCTGCTTGCCGCTCTTCTCCAGCGCCAGAAGCTGTGTCAGCTCGTTGATCTGGCTCGTCAGCCTGTTCAGCACGTCGTCCTTGCCGGAAATCTCGCGGCTGAGAAAGAACTGCGCCAGCACGAAAACGGTGAGCAGGAACATGATGGCGAGCAGCAGCGTCGACAGGGCATCGACGAAGCCCGGCCAGTAATCCACCGCGCGTTGGCTGCGCCTGTTTCGCGCGAGCGCCATGTCTATTCGCCCCCTGGAATCTTGGCTTTTTCAGCCTTCTCGGCCGTGCGCGCGACGAGGCGGTCGAGCGTGCGGCGCAGCGCCTTCGATTCCTCCTGCTGTGCCTCGATCCAGTCGCGCAGCATCTGCTGCTCGCTGCGCATGTTCTTCACGAGGCCCTGAATGCCCTCGGCGAGACTTGCCATGGCCGCCGTCGAGCGGCTGCCGCCGCCATCCTGCGCGAGCTTGAGGATCTGTTCGGCCAGCGCCTGGACGTCGGCCGAGGACGAGGCTTCGAGCGCGCCGGCAATCGGCTGATGTTCGGAGCCGACATCGGTCACGGACGAGAGCCAGTTTTCCAGTTCCGTATAGAAGCGGTTCTGCGCGCGGCCGGCCTGAAGGTCGAGGAAGCCGAGCACCAGCGAGGAGGACAGGCCGAACAGCGACGTGGAGAAGGCGGTGCCCATGCCCTGCAGCGGCGCGGACAGCCCCTCCTTCAGGGCATTGAGAATGTCGTTCGCCGTACCGCCGCCGGCATCGAGCGACTGGATGACGGAGCTGATCGAGCCGATCGTGCCGAGAAGGCCCCAGAATGTGCCGAGAAGTCCGAGAAAGACGAGCAGGCCGATGAGGTAGCGCGAGGTATCGCGGGATTCATCGAGGCGCGTGGCGATGGAATCGAGAATGGAGCGCAGGGTCGTGGTCGACAGCGTCATCGAATGACGGCGGCCGATCAGTGCGCGCATCGGCGCCAACAGAACCGGATCGCGCCCGACCTTCTCAGCGCTGCCGGCCGCACGGAAGGAATTGAACCAGCGCACCTCCGGCCGCAGCGCCAGCACGTGATTGAACACCAGCAGGATACCGATCAACAGGACGCCGAGGATAAGGCCGTTGAGGCCGGGATTGCTGAGGAACGCCGTCTGCGCCTGCCGGAAGAGGATCGCGGCCACGAAACCGACGATGATGAGGAAGATCACCATCGTCCAGAAGAAGGCCATGGGGCTTGAGAGTTTGTGCGGGTCGTCGTGCCCGGTCTCGTCGCTTCCGCCCCAGCCCGACAGCGCCAGCTTAGCCATATAGTCGCATCTCCGCTTCCTCGTCGGGGCGGAGACTAGTGGAAGATTGAGCCGAATTGAAGGGCTTGGCGGCAACAGCGGTGCATTCCTGCACCGCGCGTTTCACGCGTCAGCGTGCCGGTACGGGCCGCTGCACGACCTCGCGCAGCGCCTTGTGGATATATTCGTTGCCCGCGACGACAGTGCCGCTCGCCAGCACGGCGTTGCTGCCGTCGAGATCGGTTGCATAACCGCCGGCTTCGCGAATCAGGAGAACGCTGGCGGCGATGTCCCACGGCATGAGGTCGCGCTCCCAGAAACCGTCGAAGCGACCCGCAGCCACATAGGCAAGATCGAGCGAGGCAGAGCCGAGGCGGCGCACGCCGGCCACTTCGCCCATGACATGGCGCAGCTCGATGAGGAACTTGCCGTGGTTGACGTCGCCCAGATGCGGCACGCCGCAGCCGATGACGGCATCCGACAGGTTCTTGCGGGCCGCAACGCGCAGGCGGCGATCGTTGAGGAAGGCGCCGCCGCCGCGCTCGGCGGTGAAGAGTTCGTCCGTGCCGGGGTTCAGCACGACGCCCGCGACGATCTCGCCATTGCGCTCGAGCGCAATCGAAATCGCGAAGAAGGGAATGCCGTGCAGAAAGTTCGTCGTGCCGTCGAGCGGATCGACGATCCAGCGATGCGCGCCGTCCGTGCCGATGATCTCCTCGGATTCTTCACCGAGGAAACCGTAGGTCGGGCGGGCCTTCATCAGCTCCTCGCGGATGAGCTTTTCGGCCTTGCGGTCGGCCTGCGAGACGTAGTCGCCCGGACCTTTCAGCGAAACCTGCAGGTTCTGCACCTCACCGAAATCGCGCGCGAGCGATTTGCCGGCCTTGAAGGCGGCCTGAACCATGACGTTGAGAAGAGCGGAACGTGCCATGAAATGAATGTCCTTCGGGAATGTCCGGCGCATCGGGCGGCAAAAGCCGCAGCGCGAAAATGTACCGGGACCGGATATGGGGCCTCAAGACCACAAATCCCCCGAAGTTTCAAGCCTCAAGCCTCTGCACGGCACGCAAAGCAGGGGCACCGATCGTGCAACAGGGTAAATGGGACCGCTCAGGACCCGGTGCGGAACTTGTTCGCGGCCGTAATCGCCGCCTTCTGCTGCGACTCTTCGAGACCCAGATAGAAGTCCTCCAGGGAGGGGTCGCTCAGCCCCGCGCGGCGCGCCAAAACGAACCACTTCGCCGCCTCGACGGGATCGGATTTCGTACCGATGGCATGGATATAGAGCTGGGCAAGCTTGCTCTGGGCAACGGCGTTGCCGCCTTCGGCGGCCCGCTTCAGCCAGTTGAAGCCGGCCTCGTAATCCCGCTCGCCGGCCGTGCCGTTCACCAGCCACATGCCGAGGTCGAGCTGTGCGGTATCGTAGCCGGCGCGTGCGGCCCGCAACAGCCATTCGCGGGCACGCCTGGTCTTTTCTTCCGGCAGGTCCTTCAGGCTGATATAAATCTGCGACAGCGCATATTGCGCATCCGCAATGCCCTGCTCGGCCGATTTCTCATAATAGGGCATAGCCTCGCGCAGACCCTTCTCGCCCGGGCTGTCGGCCACGAGGACCTGCGCGTAGTTGAACTGCGCCGACGCATTGCCGAGATCGGCCGCCCTCTTCATCAGCTCGTCGGCCTTCTTGCGATCCTCCTTCGAGCGCGAGCGCTCCATCAGGAGCACCGCATATTTGAACATGCCGGTCGGGTCGCCGCCATTGGCGGCCTGCTCATACCAGAACATCGCCTGATCGCGGTTGCGCTTCACGCCAAGACCGCGGTCGAGGATTTCGGCGACCAGCGTTTGCGCAGCCGGGTCTCCCAGCTGCGCACGCGGCAGAGCCAGTTCCATCGCCGTCAGGTATCGGCCACGCTGGAAGGCGCCATAGGCCTCGTCGACTTTTCCGGTGAACGGCTTTTCCGCTGGCAGGTCGGGAAGTTCCGCGCCCATGCGGTCCAGAACGCCCAGGCCGCCGGAAGGACCATCGGCCTCGCCGCCCTTCTCGGCGGGCGTCGCGGACTCCGCGCCCGCCGCCGGCCGGTCTTCCTTCCGGGTATCGCCGGCAGTGACAGCCGGCCCCTTTTTCGCGACCTGCGCAAAGGCCGGCGCGCACGTGAAAACGCCCGCGGCAAGAAGCGCCACCGGCACGATACGGCAAGCTTGCGAAAGGACGACCCTGATCATGAGCGGCTACTATTCCCCAAACCGTGGCGCTTTTTCGTCAAGAAGTGCATTTACGGCGGCAACGATGTGGGGCGCCTGTGCCGGCTCGGCAAAAACGGCCTTGTCGAGCGCCACGAACTCCGCGCCGCTTTCGGCGACGGCCAGCGCGGACTGCGGGTCCGTTCCGCCCAGAACGATGCAGGGGATCTCCACCATGGACGCCCACCATTCGGCGAGCGCCACATTCTTGGGATGCGCTTCCGGCTTGATGTCGCCGCCGATCTTGCCGAAGAAGATGTAGTCCGGCTGGATTTCGCCGATTTCCAGCGCCTTGTGGCGATCCGTGGCATTGCCGCCGCCGACGATGAGCTTGGGCGTGAATTTCTCGACGGCTTCGGCCAATGCCTCCAGTCCGCCGGTGACATGGATGCCGTCGGCTTTCGCACGGCCCGCGACGCGCGTGTCGCCGGCAACGAGGGCCGCCGCGCCGGCATCCTGCACGATCTTCACCAGCACTTCCGCGTGCTTCTGGAAGGCGCTGTCGTCGAGGCCGTATTGCGGCAGGATGACCGACGCCACGTCACCGCCCTTCAACGCGCCCTCCAGCATTGCCGCCCGCGCGGAAAGGTCATCGCCTTCCGGAAGGATCAGCACCAGGCGGCAGCGGTTTTCGACATCGGACATGAAAGGCACTTTCCTAGGATTTGCGATAGCCAGGCTCGTCATAACAGAACAAAGCGGATAGACGGAAGGACGAACAGGATCAACCGTCCGCAATGTCCATAGACCCTACCATCTATTACGCCGCCATCCCCGCCGTGCTTCTCGTCGGCCTCACCAAGGGCGGCATGGGCGAGGCGCTTGCCCTCATGGGCGTGCCGCTGCTCGCCATGGCCGTGCCGCCGGTCCAGGCCGCGGCGATCCTCCTGCCCATTCTCGTGGTGATGGATTGGGTATCGCTCTGGATATGGCGCAAGCACAACAACCGCCAGCTCCTGAAGATGATGCTGCCGGGCGCCCTGCTCGGCATCGCCATCGGCTGGGCCACCTCGGCCTATGTGCCGCGCGATGCGCTGCGCCTCATCATCGGCCTCATCACCGTGCTGTTCGTGCTGCGCTACTTCTACAATAGCTGGCGCGTCCGCCACGGCCACATCATCGAACCGAAGCCGCATCGCCTGCTGCCCGCGGCCTTCTTCGGTACACTCTCCGGCTATGGCAGCTTCGTCGCCCATGCCGGCGGAGCGCCGTTCCAGGTGTACGGCCTGCCGCTCAAACTGCCGCCGCGCGATTATACCGGTGCAGCCGTGCGGTTCTTCGCCATTCTCAACTTCATCAAGCTCGGCCCCTATTTCGCGCTCGGCCAGCTCGACACGACGAACCTGACCATCTCCGCGACCCTGGTTCCGCTCGCCATTGCCGCCACGGCCTTCGGGGGCTTCATGGTCAAGCGCATGAAGCCCGAAGTCTTCTATCCCTTCATGTATTCCATGGCGCTAATCGCGGGCACGAAGCTCGTCTATGACGGCATCCTCGCCTTCACCTGAGAATTGCCGCAGCGCACAAAATACTTGCCGGAAATGCTGCTTTGCCATAGCGTTCGGGCATGGCGAACCCTGATCCCTTTGCGGCGATTGCCGATCCCAACCGCAGGTTCCTGCTGGAGGAATTGCGCCGGGCGCCACGCACCGTCAATGAATTGTCCGAGGGGTTGCCGATCAGCCGCCCGGCGGTGTCGCAACATCTGAGGGCGCTGCTGGATTGCAATCTCGTCAGCGTGACGTCCGAGGGCACGAAGCGCATCTACGCGATCAATGCGAGGGGCTTCGACAGGCTCAATCTCTGGCTCGACCAGTTCTGGTCCTGAAACAGAACGCCCCGGCACGGAAATCCGGTGCCAGGGCGTCACGACATCGATGGAATCTACTGCTGTGCTTACCTCGCGGGAAGCGGTTTCGCGGAACGGGCTCCTACCCTGATCTTCCCATACAGACCGTCTGTTCCGCGACGTACTCCCGAGTACTAGTATTCTCCGTGGAATTCCTGTCTTCAGTGTGCCGAGCGAAGCCGCTCGATCTCATCCTTGATGCGCAGCTTGCGACGCTTGATCTCCGCGATCGTCTGATCCTCCGAGGAGGGACGCGTGACCGCAGCATGCAGCTCTTCCTCCAGAGCGAAATGCTTCTTTTCCAGCGTAGCCAGGTGAGCCTCAATCGTCATGTGACAGTTCCTTCCTTTTGTTTTCACCCGGTCCAGCACGGACCGGATGGTCCAGGTTGCAACAAAGTCAGTGTGCCATTTCATTTTTCATTTGTCGAAGGCGAAAACGTGGCAAGGGATAACTTCCCGTTACCACAGCTTTCGTGATAGGAGCACGATTGATTGAGAATGGAGGCAAGCGGGACAACCGCTGTTTCCGACGACGGGGAAAAGCAGCATGGCAGATCAGGACCAGGCGGAATTGCGGCTTGCGGTCGCACGGCTTCGCCAGGAGCATGAAGATTATGACGCAGCCATCAACGCCATGATCCAGACCGGCTGCGAAGCCCTGAGAATCCAGCGCATGAAGAAGAAGAAACTGGTCCTGAAGGACAAGATTTCCAAGCTGGAAGACCAGATCATTCCCGATATCATCGCCTGAACCGGACGAGACGCCTTGGACACCACAGAAACGCCCCCCGTCGCCATCATCATGGGTAGCCAGTCCGACTGGGAGACGATGAAGAATGCCGCCGACACGCTCGATGCGCTCGGCGTGGATTACGAGGCTCGTATCATTTCGGCGCATCGCACGCCCGAGCGGCTCTACAGCTTCGCGCGCGGCGCCAAGGCAGAGGGTTTCAAGATCATCATCGCCGGTGCCGGCGGCGCAGCGCACCTTCCCGGCATGGCCGCGGCCATGACGCCGCTGCCGGTGTTCGGCGTGCCGGTCCAGTCCAAGGCGCTTTCCGGCCAGGACAGCCTGCTGTCGATCGTCCAGATGCCGGCCGGCATTCCCGTCGGAACGCTCGCCATCGGCCGCGCCGGCGCGGTCAATGCGGCACTGCTGTCGGCTGCGGTCCTGGCGCTCAACGACCCGGAACTCGCCCATCGCCTCGACGAATGGCGCGAGGCACAGACGAACACGGTGGCGGAATATCCCGTGGACGGCCCGCTATGACCGCACGCACGATCGGCATCATCGGCGGCGGCCAGCTCGGCCGCATGCTCGCCATGGCGGCCGCACGCCTCAACCTGCGCACCGTCATCCTTGAGCCGCAGGCCGATTGTCCGGCAGCACAGGTGGCGAACGCCCAGATCGTCGCGGCCTATGACGACGCCGACGCGCTCGCCGAGCTCGCCCGCATCTGCGATGTCGTGACCTACGAATTCGAGAATGTGCCCGTCGCCGCCGCCCAGACCTTGGCCGCCGCCGTCCCGGTCTATCCGCCGCCGCGCGCACTGGAAGTCTCGCAGGACCGGCTGGTCGAGAAAAGCTTCATCCGCGACTGCGGCATCTTCACCGCCGATTTCGCTGCCGTCGACAGCCAGGGCGACCTCGAGGCCGCCCTCGATCGCTTCGGCGGCGTCGGCGTGCTCAAGACGCGACGGCTCGGCTATGACGGCAAGGGACAGCGCGTCTTCCGCTCGCCGGCCGAAAACCGCGATGGCGCTTTCGAGGCGCTGGGTGGCGTACCGCTGATTCTCGAAAGCCTCGTGCCCTTCGAGCGCGAGATCTCGATCATCGCCGCGCGCGATCGTGACGGCACCATCGCCTGCTACGATCCGGCGGAGAACGTTCATAGCAACGGTATTCTCCACACCTCCACCCTGCCCGCCCGGGTGAGCGAGGCGACGGCGGATCTCGCCCGCAAGGCCGCCCGCGCCATTCTCGACAATCTCGGCTATGTGGGCGTTATCGGCGTCGAGTTTTTCGTGCTGCCGGACGGCGGGCTCGTGGCCAACGAAATCGCGCCGCGCGTACACAATTCCGGCCACTGGACGGAAGCGGCCTGCGTGGTATCGCAGTTCGAGCAGCATATCCGCGCCATCGCCGGCCACCCGCTCGGCGACCCGCGCCGCCACTCGGATTGCGTGATGCAGAATCTCATCGGCGACGATATCGACGACGTTCCCGCCTGGCTCGCCCGCCCCGGCGTGCTCGTGCATCTCTACGGCAAGACGGAAGCCCGTCCGGGCCGCAAGATGGGGCATGTCACCCAGATTTTCGATTGAGAGAGGCTGGAAAACCGGCCATCGTCGCGGAAAACCCGGCGCCTGTGGTTGACAGCGGAAATGTCACGGGTTACATGCCTGCCCAACCTGAAAGCGCGCCCGAAACGGCGCGTTTTTGATTGAGGAAATCCGGCGAGTCCATCGCCCTGCAATACGCGGATCAGAAAAATGAAGATCAAGAATTCGCTCAAGTCGCTCAAGGCTCGCCACCGCGAGAACCGCCTTGTTCGCCGCAAGGGCCGCATCTACATCATCAACAAGCAGAACCCGCGCTTCAAGGCTCGTCAGGGCTGATCGCGTCTGCCTGTCCCCTCGTGCGGACAGTGATGATCGAAAAACTGTTTGAAGTTGCGCGCTGGCGGTTTACCATGACCGCCATGCGCTTTTTCTCGTTTCCCGTATTGCTCCTTTCGTTCGCCGTTGCCGGCACGGCTCCGGCCGCTGCATGGGCACAGCAGCCCGACAAGGTCTCCGTCGATCCGTCGTCCGGCGGTGCCTTCACGACCCAGGCACAGCGTGTGGACAAGCTTTTCGGCGAGTTGAAGCGCGAGGGCGATCCCGACAAGGCGAAAGGCATCGCCAACCAGATCCGCCGCGAGTGGCAGGATTCCGGCAGTGCTACCATCAACTTCCTCATCCAGCAGTCGGACAAGGCCGTCGAAGAGAACCGGAACGCCGCCGCGCTCGATTTCCTCGATGAGGCGATTCGCCTAAGGCCCGACTATGCGGAGGGCTGGAACCGGCGCGCCACGCTGCATTTCAAGATGGGCAACTACCGCAAGTCGATGTCCGACATCAATCAGGTCCTGCGGCTCGAGCCCCGCCACTTCGGCGCGCTCGCCGGCATGGCAGGCATCATGACCCAGACCGGGCGGGACGAGCTGGCGCTCAAAGCCTGGGAGCGTTTCCTCCTTGTCTATCCGACCGAGCGGCAGGCGCAGAAGGCGCTGGGTGAACTCGCCGAAAAGCTGACCGGACAGAGGACCTGACCCGCGGGTGATCCGCCATCGCTCCGTCCTCGTAGAATCGCTGTAGACCAGACAGCGTTATCCCCTTCTCCATGCAGCGCCGCGCCTCCATGCTGACAGCCCTCCTTGCCGTCCCCTTTGCACTGGCGCTTGCCGGCTTTCTCTTCAGCGCACGGCAGACGCTGTCTCTCGAGCGGCGTTACCCCAATATCGGCGAACGCATCGATATCGGCGGCATGCGCATGAACAGCGTGTTCGTGCCCGCCGGTGGAGAGGCCGACCTGCCGCCGATCGTTTTCATCCACGGCGCAAGCGGCAATCTGCGCGACCCCATGCACGCCTTCCGCCCGGCGCTGGAGGGTCGGGCCGACCTGCTTTTTCTCGACCGGCCCGGCCATGGCTATTCCGACCGTGGCGGCCCTGAAAATGCCCGGCCCGACGGGCAGGCCCACGCCATTGCCCGTCTGATGGAGGCGCGCGGCATGGAGCGGGCGATCATCGTCGGCCACTCCTTCGGCGGCGCCATCGCTGCGAGCTTCGCGCTGGAACATCCTGAGAAGACCGCCGGCCTGCTTTTCCTCGCACCCGCCACCCATCCCTGGCCGGGCGGTGTCGACTGGTACTATGACATCGCGAAGCTGCCGGTGATCGGCTGGTTGTTCAGCCATATCGTGGCGACGCCCGCCGGCCTCACGCGCATCGAAAGCGGAACGCTTTCCGTCTTCGACCCAAATCCGCGGCCGCCCGATTATGTCGATGCGACGGCCCCGGCTTTGGTGTTGCGTCCGGCGACGTTCCGCAACAATGCGATCGACGTTGCGAGCCTCTTGGACTATGTCCGCCGCGTGCAGCCCCGCTATCGGGAAATCCGTACGCCCACGGTTATCGTCACGGGCGATTCGGATGCGATCGTCTATGAGGAAATCCACTCCCGCGGGCTGGCCCGCGACATTGCCGGATCGGAACTCGTCTGGATCCGCAATCTCGGTCACAAGCCGGATTATATCGTGACCGACCTCGCGATCCAGGCCATCGAAAAGATCGCCGGTCGCGATCGCGACCTCCAGGAATCAGCAAGGCGGGCCGAAGCCCGCCTTGCAAAGGACATCACGGATTAACCCGTGCGGCTCAGACGCCGCTGACGCCATCGGCTCCGATATAGGCGATGCGCAGCATGTTCGTGGCGCCCGGTGTGCGCAGCGGAACGCCGGCCGAGATGATGATACGGTCGCCCGGCTTGCCAAACTCCTCGGCCACGACGATGCGGCAGGCGCGGTTCACCATGTCGTCGAGGTCCTCGGCATCGCCCGTGACGACGCAGTGCAGACCCCACACGACCGAAAGACGGCGGGCCGTCTCGATGACCGGCGACAGCGCCAGGACCGGAACCTCGGGCCGCTCGCGGGCGGCGCGCAGTCCCGTCGTGCCCGACGAGGTGTAGCAGACGATGGCCGACAGCTGCAGCGTCTCGGCGATCTGGCGCGCGGCAAGCGAGATGGCGTCGGCGCCCGTGGCTTCCGGCGTCGAACGCTGCGCGTAGATGATGCCGGGATAATGCGGATCGCGCTCGACCGTGCTGGCGATGGACGCCATGGTGGAGACAGCCTCGATCGGATAGGCGCCGGAAGCGGACTCGGCCGAAAGCATCACGGCGTCGGCGCCTTCGAACACCGCGGTCGCGACGTCGGAAACCTCGGCGCGGGTCGGCACCGGCGCGGAGATCATCGATTCCAGCATCTGAGTCGCAACGACGACCGGCTTGCCGGCGCGGCGGCAGGCACGGATGAGCTGCTTCTGGATGCCCGGCACGGCTTCGAGCGGCATTTCCACGCCGAGGTCGCCACGCGCCACCATCAGCGCATCGGAAAGCTCGATGATTTCATCGATGCGCTCGACGGCCTGCGGCTTTTCGATCTTGGACATCAGGCCGACGCGGCCGCGCGCGATCTTGCGCACTTCCACGAGGTCTTCCGGGCGCTGGATGAACGAGAGCGCGACCCAGTCGACGCTGCCGGTCGCCAGCACGGCGTCGAGGTCGATGCGGTCCTTCTCCGTGAGCGCGCCGACGCCGAGCAGCGTATCGGGCAGGCTCACGCCCTTGCGGTCGGAAATCTTGGTGCCCGACACGACCGTACAGACGATCGCCTTGCCGTCGGCGCTTTCGGCGCGAAGATGCAGCTTGCCGTCGTCGATGAGGAGCCGGTCGCCGGCCTTGACGGATTCCAGGATTTCCGGATGCGGCAGGAAAACGCGGGTGTTGTCGCCGGGCTCGTCGCGGTTGTCGAGCGTGAAGGTCTGTCCGGGCGTGAGTTCTTCCGATCCCTTGGCGAACTTGCCGACGCGCAGCTTCGGGCCCTGGAGATCGGCGAGAATGCCGATCGGGCGGCCGCAACGGGCCTCGACAGCACGGATGCGGCTGATCAGCGTGCGCATGAGGTCATGGCTGGCATGGCTCATGTTGATGCGGAACAGGTCTGCTCCCGCCTCGTGCAGCTTCTGGATCATCTGCTCTTCAGCCGATGCGGGTCCGAGCGTGGCGAGGATTTTGACTTTTCTGTTCCGTCTCATCAGTTCTGGCTTTCCTGCGTGCCGGGCGTATCGGAAAGCTGTACCATCCAGCTTCCCTGCCGCCCCGTGTCATATTCCTTGAAGCCCATGCGCTGGAACCCGCGTGCGAAGCAGTCTTCGACACCGGTGACCTTGAACTCGTTTTCGGCAACGCACATGTTGACGTCACCGGTCCAGCGGCCGCCGCGGGCGGCGTCTTCGGCATAGAGATAATAGTAGCGCGATTGCAGCTCGCCCTCGATCAGCGTCGCGCAGGTCGTGGCGGGCACCTGCCACCAGCCTTCGCTGATCCAGCCCTCCTTGGCGCGATAGCCGATGGCGACGCCCACCAGGTTCTGGGTTCCGTTGCACACACGGAACTCCGCCTTTGCGGCATCGGGAACGGAAAGGACGAAGAAAGCCGATGCGAGAAAAAGACCGGCCTGCAGAAGGCCGCTGGCTTTCGGGAAAAACGGGCGTTTGCTCTTGGTTTTCACGGCTTCCAATGGAACTCCGTTGATTTGAATATGCGCTTTCTTGCGACGGCGGGGCATGAATGTCAACGCAACACTAATCGATTACATTTTAACGACAACGCAGTGAATCCTTCCGGCGGGCGAGGCCACACTTCTTGCGGGCAACACCACCCCGTGCGATCAATCGGCTTGTGTGACACGCAGACGGCAAGAGACATGCAGGACCATCCTCCTTTCGAAATCATCGATGGCGACCTTTCCCTCGGGCTCGTCATCCTGGCGGACCATGCCACCAATCTCCTGCCCGCGCGCTACGGCCGCCTCGGCCTGCCGGAAAGCGCCTTCGAACGCCACATCGCCTACGACATCGGCGTCGAGGGCGTCGTCCGGGGCCTCAACCGGCGTCTGAATGCGCCTGTGGTCATGAGCCGCTTTTCCCGCCTGCTGATCGATCCCAATCGCGGCGAGGACGACCCGACGCTCGTCATGCGCATTTCCGACGGCGCGATCGTTCCAGGCAATCACCCGATCACGCCGGAAGAATGGCAATATCGCCTCGATACCTATCATCGCCCCTATCACGATGCGGTGTCCAGCACGATCGCAGCCGTCGCGGAGAAGACCGGCAAGGCGCCGCTCGTCCTGTCCATGCACTCCTTTACACCCGCCTGGAAAGGCGTTGCGCGTCCCTGGCAGGTCACCGTGCTGTGGGATAACGACCATCGCGCCGTGCGCCCGCTGCTTGCGGCGCTGGAGGCACCGGGCGACGTGGTGGTCGGCGACAACGAACCCTATGACGGCGCGCTGCGCGGCGACACCATGTTCCGCCACTGCATGAAGCCGGGGATCGCGCACGCGCTCATCGAGATCCGCCAGGACGAGATCGGCGATGCCGCGGGGATCGCGCGGTGGGTGGATCGCCTGGCGCCGATATTCGCGCGGTTGACTGCAGACGAAAGCCTGCACACATACGAGATATTCCCATCCCGCACGGGACCTTACTGAGGCCGAGACCATGACCGAACTGAGCAAAGAGCAGCAGACCGAATTCGAGGCGGCCGCCTTCCGCCGGCTGGTGAAGCACCTGCGGGATCGCACCGACGTACAGAACATCGACCTGATGAACCTCGCCGGTTTCTGCCGCAACTGCCTGTCGAACTGGTATCGCGATGCGGCGAACGAAGCCGGCGTGCCGCTCGACAAGGAAGGCTCCCGGGAGATCGTCTACGGCATGCCCTATGAGGAGTGGCGCGACCGCTATCAGCGCGACGCCTCCGAGGCGCAGAAGACTGCCTTCGAGGCCAGCCGCCCGAAGGAATAGGCGACGCCGCTACGAAAATCCTGAAGGACTGCGCGATAGGTCTTGATCTTGCCGGAAGTTCACGGCAAGTCACGGCGCTCACGAATTTCTAGCCCACCCAAGGAGAACATCATGTCGGATGCCCACGGCGTCGCACGCGACCAGCTTCGCGCTTTCATCGAACGCATCGAGCGTCTCGAAGAAGAAAAGAAAACCATCGCCGACGACATCAAGGACGTCTATGGCGAAGCCAAGGGTACCGGCTTCGACACCAAGATTCTGCGCAAGGTCATTCAGATCCGCAAGCAGGACAAGGACGAGCGCATGGAGCAGGAAGCCATCCTCGACACCTACCTGCAGGCCCTCGGCATGATCGAGCTGCCGCCGAACGCCGAATAAGCCGAAACATCAGCGCAAGAAAAAACCCCGCGGATCGCTCCAGCGGGGTTTTTCTTTGCGGCGTGCGACGGTGCCTAGTTTTCAGCCCGATCGAACTTGCGCACTTCCATGAAGTTCACCGCCGTTCCGCTGAAACGGCCCGAGTCCACGGATCTGCCCTCCGGCTGGAAGCCGGCGAGATAAACCGTCGTCGGCGCGGCACGCAGCGTACGGCTGACGAAACGGGGCGCCTTGACCGGCTTGGCATTCGTCGAGACGCTGTCCTGGGCCAGCGCCCATTGCGACAGGATCTTCTGCGTTGCCTTCGGCTCCGTGCGGATGGCGCCGCGGTTTGCGGCTTCGGCATCCTTCTTCTTCGGACGACCGCCCTTCGTGGGGATTTCCTCAGCCGCGGCGTTGTTTTCGAAGGCATCGACGCCGGAAAGCGAACGGGTCGCACTACGATCGGATGCGAGCGCGGCCATCTCGACCGGATCGCCCTCAACGCCGGTGGCCGGCGAACCGAGCGCGGCGAGGCCTGAACGGTCGGCGGACGTGGGCAGCGCGACATCCGCTTCCGCGGCGGCCATCAGCGCCGTCTGCGACTTGTCGAGTTCTACCTGCGGACGCAGGCCCGGCACGGGCACCATCGCCAGTTCCTCCGCATCCTCCGTCGTCGCCTCGGCGGTCATGACGGTTTCAGGCTGGGCGTCGCCCGCCTGGCCGCGCGCACCGAGCGATACGGGAAGCGGAATCTTGTACGCGGTGAGATCTTCGAATTCGGGCTTCTGGCCTTCCGTCGTCGCGGCTTCGAGCGCGGCCACGGCACCGCTCGTCGTCGGCGCGACAAGGGCAAGCTCGCTTGCGGTCTCGTTCGACTTGAAGGCGGGGCGGCTGCCCGGAACCGGCGCGGTGAAGGCGACTTCCGTTTCGGCCGCGACGGCGACAGGCTGCTCGGCCTGCTGCGTCGACTTCCGGCCGGATGCCGCGCCTTCGTCGAAGTCGTCGGCGATCGCCGTGGTGCTTGCGATCATTTCGGGTTCTTCATCCTCGTCGCCGCCTCCGCCGAAGAGAGCGGCAAGGAAGCCGCCCTTGCGCTTGGACGCCGTCGGCGACGAACCGCCGCCCGCCACCTGGATGGCGTTCGAACCGACGCGGCGCTTGTAATCGGCCACGGCCTGCTCATAGCCCGGCAGAGGCCGCCCGTCCGTGGGGACGTGCATGGTCTTGCCATCGGGGAAGAGCTGGACGAGTTCCTGGCGGCTCATGCGCGGCCATGCCCGCACGCTGCCGACATCGAGATGCACGAAAGGCGAGCCGGATGTCGGGTAGTAGCCGACCCCGCCCACCTGGAATTTCATGGCGGTGGCGCGCAGCGTCGAGAGCTTCACGCCGGGAATGTAGAAGTCCATCGCCTTGCCGAGCATGTGCTGGCTCTTCTTGGCGACGCCCTTCGAGCGCGTGCGCAGCATCGAGTTGGTGGCCGGCGAACGATAGGCGGAAACGACGTTGATATAACCCGTCGCGCCGGTCTTGCGGTAGACCTCCCAGACGAGGTCGAAGAGGCGCGGGTCCATCTTCGTCGGCTCGTTGCGGCGCCAGTCACGCAGGAAGTTGTTGAGCTGCTTGAGGCCGCGCTGATCGTAGCGCCCGTTGCGCTTGAACGTGATCTCGGCCTTTTCCTTCGTATGGATGTAATAGAGCTTGAGCGTGCGGTTGCCGCTTTCGGCCTGGACCGTCGCAGGAATGGCCGCCGGCAGGACGAGGGCAGCCGAGAGCACAGCCGTGGTCACGACCTTGGGCAGCTTATGCAATACGGTCCTGCACAGGCTGCTCAGGGAGGTCCCCGTGCGCTTCATCGATGCGAACAAATTTGCCAACTCTTTCCCCGTCCGAAGGACAACGAGCGTCCGTTGCCTCAGATGAATGCCAAATGCGGTGAGAGCATGGCAAATCGGCCACACTCATCCTCGCGCACCCGTTATAGTGAACAATCCACTAACAGGGAATAAACGGCAATCAGGAAATCTCAAGTAACGGGGATTCCAGCAGTTTTTACGCAGCTTCCTTCATCGGATCGTCAGGATCGATGCCATAGTCCTTCAGTTTCCGGTAGAGAGTCGACCGCCCGATGCCCAATTTGCGGGCAACCTGGCTCATCTGGCCATGATAGAACTTCAGGGCAAAGCGGATCAGTTCCTCTTCCACATCGGCCAGCTTGCGCACATGGCCGCCCCTGTCGACGCTCGCAATGGCGTTGTCGGGCGTCGTCTCCACGGGTTCGGCGGCACGGAAATCCGGATAGACGCCGGGCAGGCGGCTGTCCATGGAATGCTCCGGCGCACGCGCCGCCACGGCTTCGAAATTCACCCCGCCGTTTTCCGCAAGGCCGTAGCCGGGAACCTGCGCCGCGATCTGCGGGAAGTCCGCGGCCGTCAGCTCATCGCCTTCCGCCAGAACCACGGCGCGGAAGATGGCATTTTCCAGCTGGCGGATATTGCCCGGCCAGTCATAGGCCGTCAAAAGCGCCATCGCGCCGGCCGATACACCGAGCGGCCGGGCCAGCTTCTGTTCGCCCGCGAAGCGCTGGACGAAGGCACGCACCAGGACCGGGATGTCCTCCTTGCGGCGGTGCAGCGCGGGGATCGTGATCGGGAACACATTCAGGCGATAGTAGAGATCCTCGCGGAAGCGACCCTCGCGCACCTCGTTGATGAGGTCACGGTTGGTCGCCGAGATCAGGCGCACATTGACCTTTTGCGGGAAGCGGGCGCCGATCGTCTCGATCTCGCCCTGCTGCACGGCGCGCAGCAGCTTCACCTGCACTTCGAGCGGCAGGTCGCCGATCTCGTCGAGGAACAGCGTGCCGCCGTCGGCCTCCATGAACTTGCCGGTATGTCGCTCGGTCGCGCCCGTGAAGGCGCCCTTCTCATGGCCGAACAGAATGCTCTCGACCAGATTATGCGGAATGGCGCCGCAATTGACGGTGACGAAGGGCTTGTTGGCCCGGTCGCTCGCGGCCTGGATGGCGCGCGCCACCATTTCCTTGCCGACGCCCGATTCGCCTTCCAGCACGACCGGAATATTGGATTGCGCGGCGCGGCGGCCAAGCTCGATGACCCGCAGCATTTCCGGGCTCGCCGAGATGATGTCCTCGAAATGGATCGTCTCGGCCCGGTTGCGGCGCCCGGCGCGGCTGCGGCCTTCGCGCTGGTCCATCTTGAGCGCATTGCCGACGGCGACGCCCAGACGCTCCGGCGACACCGGCTTCACCACGAAATCGAAGGCGCCGGCGCGCATGGCCATGACGACCGTCTCGATGCCGCCCTGCCCCGTCTGCACGATGACGGGAATGGTGTTCTCGCGCTCGGCGAGCACTTCGAGGAACGCGGTACCGTTCATCTCCGGCATCATCAGGTCGAGCAGGATCACATTGATCAGGCCGCCCTTGCGATCGAGCAGATCGAGGCCCGCGCGGCCGTTTTCCGCCATATGGGCGACATGGCCGGAACGCTCGATCATGTTCTTGAGAAGCCGGCGCTGGACAGGATCGTCATCGATGACAAGAATATGGGCCGTCACTGGAACCTCCTTGCCTAAGGCATGCGTCATGCATGCCCCGGGAAACTGAATACCGGTGGACCTTGGCAGAAAGGGTTGAACATGCCGTTTTGAGAAAGGCTTGCATTTTAACCATTGCCGACGCAAGCAGGACGCCGATCTGCCCATTCTGGAAGAGAGATAGAGATGACCCGCAATTTCCCCGAACCCCGGATCACCTTCGCCCCGGCCGAAGCCGCCGCAAGCGCCGAACTGGGCGACCTTCCCGGCTGGAACCTCACCGATCTCTATCCTTCGCAGACTTCACCCGAATTCCAGGCCGACATGAAGAGGGCCGAAGCCGATACGCTCGCCTTCGAGGCCAGATGGAAGGGCAAGCTCGACGCCGCCACCGAAAAGACCGGTGACGAGGGCATCGGCGCCGCGGTGCGCGAATTCGAGGCGCTGGAAGACGTGATGGGCCGCCTCATCTCCTTTGCCGGCCTCACCTATTTCACCAATACGACCGAGCCGGCCAACGGCAAGTTCTACGGCGACATCCAGGCGAAGCTGACCGATCTTGGCGCGCATCTCCTGTTTTTCTCCCTTGAACTCAACAGGATAGCCGACGAACGCATAGAGGCGGCGCTGAAAAACGATGCGCTGGCAGCGCACTATCGTCCGTGGATAGAGGACCTGCGCAAGGACAAGCCCTACCAGCTCGACGACAAGACGGAACAGCTCTTCCTCGAGAAGTCCATGACGGGCGCGGCCGCCTGGAACCGCCTCTTCGACGAGACCATGGCGTCGCTGCGCTACACGATCGACGGCGAGGAACTGCCGCTCGAAATCGCTCTCAACCAGTTGCAGTCACCCGACCGCGACGCCCGCCGCAAGGCAGCCGAAGCGCTGGCCAAGACCTTCAAGGACAACATCCGCACCTTCACGCTGATCACCAACACGCTCGCCAAGGACAAGGAAATCTCCGACCGCTGGCGCGGTTTCGCCGACATCGCCGACAGCCGCCATCTCGCCAATCGCGTCGAGCCCGAAGTCGTCGCGGCGCTGGCAGAGGCCGTGCGCAACGCGTATCCGCGCCTGTCCCACCGCTACTATGCGATGAAGGCGAAGTGGCTCGGAATGGAGCAGATGGAGTTCTGGGACCGCAATGCACCGCTGCCGGAAACGCCCGACGCGGTCATTCCGTGGAACGAAGCCCGCGACACCGTTCTTGCCGCCTACGGCGCCTTCGCGCCTGAAATGGCCGATATAGCCCGGGAATTCTTCGACAAGGGCTGGATCGACGCACCGGTGCGCCCCGGCAAGGCGCCGGGCGCCTTTGCCCATCCCACCGTTCCGTCCGCGCATCCCTATGTGCTCGTCAACTACATGGGCAAGCCGCGCGACGTGATGACGCTCGCCCATGAACTCGGGCACGGCGTGCATCAGGTTCTGGCCGGCGGCCAGGGCGCGCTGATGGCGTCCACGCCGCTGACGCTGGCCGAGACCGCTTCGGTCTTCGGCGAGATGCTGACCTTCCGCAGCCTGCTCGACAAGACCAAGGACAAGCGCGAACGCAAGGCCATGCTCGCCCAGAAGGTCGAGGACATGATCAACACGGTCGTGCGCCAGATCGCTTTCTACGAATTCGAGCGCAAGGTGCACACCGCCCGCAAGGAAGGCGAGCTCACGGCCGACCAGATCGGCGAGCTCTGGCTCTCCGTGCAGGAAGAGAGCCTCGGCCCGGCGATCCGCATTTCCGAGGGCTACGAGACCTATTGGGCCTATATCCCGCACTTCATTCACTCGCCGTTTTACGTCTATGCCTACGCCTTCGGTGACTGCCTCGTGAACTCGCTCTACGCCGTCTACAGCCAGGCCGAGGCGGGTTTCCAGGCGAAGTATTTCGACCTGCTGAAGACCGGTGGAACCAAGCATCACACGGAGCTTCTCAAGCCCTTCGGCCTCGATGCGAGCGATCCGTCGTTCTGGAGCAAGGGACTGTCGATGATCGAAGGGCTGATCGACGAACTGGAAGCGCTTGATAAGGCGTAATCGAAACGGAAGCCGGACGCCGCCTGCATGACCGACCGCGAACGCTTTGTGCTCCTCAGGGACGACCGCGAGGACCGGACGGTGGTTTTCGCCGATCCGCTGGAAGTCGTTACGGTGCGGGACCGCGCCGGGTTCGAGCCGGCCTTCGCGGCGCTTGCGGCCGCGCAGGCGAAAGGCCACTGGATCGCCGGCTTCATGAGCTATGAGGCCGGCCATCTCTTCGAGGAAAAGCTCGCCCCCTTTGCCGAGGAACACCGCCCGACGCCGCTGATGAGCTTCGGCATCTTCGAAAAACCGGCCGATGGCCACCCGCTGGCGAAACCACGCCAGCGCACCGAAAACGTGCCGTTCCTGACCGAGCCGAAGGCGGACTGGGATTTCGAGAGCTACCGCAGCCGCTTCGACCGCCTGCACCGGCATCTGCGGCAGGGCGACTGCTATCAGGCCAACCTCACCATGCCGATCCGCGCGCGCTGGAATGGCGATCCGCTTGCCGCCTTCTGGTCGCTGATCGAACGCCAGCCGGTGCGCTACGGCGCCTTCGTCTCCCTCGACGGCCCGCAACTGCTGTCCCGTTCGCCGGAACTCTTCTTCGACATCGACAGCGACGGCTGGATCGAGACGCATCCCATGAAGGGCACGGCCGCGCGTGGCGCGAATGCGACCGAGGACGCCAGCATCATCGCCGCCATGCAGGCCGATCCGAAGTCGCAGGCGGAAAACCGCATGATCGTCGATCTCCTGCGCAACGATATCTCGCGCATCACCGAGGTCGGCACCCTGCATGTGCCGAAACTCTTTGCCGTCGAGACCTATCCGACGGTGCACCAGATGGTGAGCCATGTGCGGGCGAAGCTCACGCCGGGGACCACCATTCGCGAGATTTTCGCCGCGCTCTTTCCCTGCGGCTCGATCACAGGCGCGCCGAAGATGCGCGCAATGGAGATCCTCCACGACCTGGAGGACGGCCCGCGCGACGCCTATTGCGGCACAATCGGCTTCATCGCTCCCGATGGAACCATGCGCTTCAACGTCGCCATCCGGACGATCTCGCTGTTCGAGGACGGCAACGCGGTCTTCAATGTCGGCGGCGGCATCGTCTTCGATTCCACCGCGGAATCGGAATATGAGGAATGCCTGCTCAAGGCACGCTTCGCCGTGGGGGAACAATGGATATCTCGCTGATCGAGACCCTGCGCTTCGAACCCGGCACCGGTTTCGTGCGGCTGGAAAGGCATCTGGCGCGATTGGAGCGGTCGGCGAAGGCGCTCGGCCTGCCGGGAGCGGGAAACGCGCGCGATGCCCTGTTTGCCGCGCTACCCCCCTCTGCCCTGCCGGGCATCTCCCCCACAGGGGGGGAGATCGATCAGAGGAAAGAACATCTTTCGACCGCAGCCGCCGAAGTGGCCGGAACGTCCCCCCACCCGATCTCCCCCCTTGCGGGGGAGATGCCCGGCAGGGCAGAGGGGGGTGCACAGCAACCGCCGAATCTTCGTATCCGCCTCGAACTCTTCGCCGACGGCCACATAGACGTGCAGACCGCAGCCTTCGCACCCCTTGCGGCGGATATCGTCTGGCGCGTCAAGCTCGCGACCACTCGCCTGGCCTCCGACGACCCGCTGCTGCGCCACAAGACCTCCCGCCGTGGCCTCTACACTGCGGCCCGCGCCGAATTCCCCGCAAGCGAGGCGGACGAGGTCATCCTGCTCAACGAGCGCGGCGAGCTTTGCGAGGGCACCATCACCTCGCTCTTCCTCGATGACGGCTCCCGCATCCTGAAAACGCCTCCGCTGGCGTCGGGCCTGCTTGCGGGCGTGCTGCGGGAAGAGCTACTGGAGAGCGGCCGGGCCGTCGAAGCTGTGCTGCGCCCCGAGGACATCGAAAAGGGCGACGTCCTGGTGGGCAATTCGCTGCGCGGCCTCATCCGGGCACGCCTCGCCTGAGCCTGGAATTACCGGTGCTTCCAACCGGTTAAGAATATCGCCAAGGAATTCCGCAGCAATCTTTATTGTGACAGAAAACTGTGCTCTAGCGCTGACATATTATGCTATGGGGGCCTTCGAGGCCCTTTTTTCGAGCGCAAAGCGGCCGCCCCGCAGGAGAACCAAATGGCAGACAGCACCTACCCGGTACATGGCGAAATTACCGGTCCGATCGTGATGATCGGTTTCGGCTCCATCGGTCGCGGCACGCTGCCGCTGATCGAGCGCCATTTCAAATATGACCGGAACCGGCTGATCGTCATCGAGCCGCGTGAAGATGCCGCCGATGCGGAGATCTACGCGCGCCACGGCGTCCGTCACATCAAGGCGCATGTCACGAAGGACAATTACAAGACGCTCCTGAAGCCGCTGCTGACGGAAGGCGAAGGCCAGGGCTTCTGCGTCAATCTCTCGGTGGATACGGGCTCCGTCGACCTCATCAAGCTCTGCCGCAAGCTCGACGTGCTCTACATCGACACGGTGGTCGAGCCCTGGCTCGGCTTCTACTTCGACAAGGGCATGAAGAATGCCGACCGCACGAACTATGCCCTGCGCGAGACGCTGCGCAAGGAGAAGGAAAAGAACCCCGGCGGCACGACAGCCATCTCTACCTGCGGCGCCAATCCGGGCATGGTCTCCTGGTTCGTCAAGCAGGCCCTCCTGAACCTCGCCAAGGACCTCGACATCAAGTTCGAAGAGCCTGCGCAGCATGACCGCGAAGGTTGGGCCAAGCTGATGAAGAAGGTCGGCGTCAAGGGCGTCCACATCGCCGAGCGCGATACCCAGCGCACGAAGAACCCGAAGCCCCTCAATACGTTCTGGAACACCTGGTCGGTCGAAGGTTTCATTTCCGAAGGCCTGCAGCCGTCCGAACTCGGCTGGGGCACCCACGAAAAGTGGATGCCGAAGAACGCCAAGAAGCACAAGAAGGGCTGCAAGGCGGCGATCTATCTGGAGCAGCCCGGCGCGAACACGCGCGTGCGCACCTGGTGCCCGACGCCCGGCCCGCAATACGGCTTCCTGGTCACACACAACGAGTCCATTTCGATTGCCGATTACTTCACGGTGCGCGACAAGGACGGCGACGTGACCTACCGGCCGACCTGCCACTACGCCTATCATCCCTGCAACGACGCCGTGCTTTCGCTGCACGAGATGTTCGGCAACGGCGGCAACCAGCAGCCCGTCCTGCACGTTCTCGACGAGAACGAGCTGGTGGACGGCGTCGATGAACTCGGCGTCCTGCTCTACGGCCACGACAAGAATGCCTACTGGTACGGCTCGCGCCTCTCGCTGGAAGAGACCCGCCGCATCGCGCCCTACCAGAACGCCACCGGCCTGCAGGTGACATCGGCCGTGCTGGCCGGCATGGTGTGGGCGGTCGAGAACCCGAAGGCCGGCATCGTCGAAGCCGACGAGATCGATTACAAGCGCTGCCTGGAAGTGCAGACGCCCTATCTCGGCCCGGTCGAAGGCCATTACACCGACTGGACCCCGCTCGATGGCCGCCCGGGCCTCTTCCCGGAAGACCTCGACACGAAGGACCCCTGGCAGTTCAAGAACATTCTCGTTCGCTGATCAGGAACCTATCCCCCGCTTCAAAGACGCCCGCGCCCTGCCGCGGGCGTCTTCGCTTTCAATGGGATAATGCCGATCCGCCGGGCTGCGCGTCTTGCTTTCAAAGTCTCTTCGCGGCATGTTCGGGCAAAATGGACGGGTGCTTCGCGCCGGCCACGACCTCGGGAGACTTCAGATGAAACCAATCGCTGTCCTGGGCCTGCTTGCCGCCGCAGCAGCACTCGCTTCCTGCCAGACGGAACGCGCACCGCGCGAGATGCCGACGGCGCACCGCCCGGCGCCGACCGGCGTCGAAGGCGCATGGGTGGACCCGAACGGTATCGTATCGACCTTCGCGGCCGGCACGTTCACGACCCGCACGACCGATACCAACCAGCTCCTGGCATCCGGCACCTACATCAATACCTCGCCGACGCTCGTCGAGATCAACATGACCTCGCTCGTGCGCAACACGCAGTCGAAGGTCAATTGCGCGCTGGTCAGCCAGCAGCAGCTGAACTGCACCACCTCCGCCGGTGCACAGTTCTCGCTCGCACGCCGCGCCTAAGACGCGCTGTCCTAGTTACGATCGAGGGGCCGAAAGGCCCCTTTTTCGTTTGCGCACCGATCCGGCAGAGCCGCACGCGCCCGGTTTTTTCTTGAAGTTGCCGCTGACCGGTGAAAACATTCGCCGGCTGGCTGTCATGTTCGCGGTCTATCTGGGATCGGCCAGCGTTCCGTGCCGAGAGGCGCGGCAAACAAGGAGAAGAGGACCATGACGATTTTCCGCTCCGGCCTTCTGGCCGCCTCCCTCATCGCGCTTTCCAGCGGCTCGGCTCTCGCCGACTACGAGCTGAACATCCTGCATATCAACGATCTGCATTCGCGCATCGAGGCCATCAACAAGTACGATTCCACCTGCACGGCGGAGGAAGATGGCAAGAACGAATGCTTCGGCGGCATCGCCCGCGTGAAGACGGCCATCGACAATGCGCGCAAGGCGCTGACCGATGCGAAGGCGAACGTGCTGGTGCTGGATGCCGGCGACCAGTTCCAGGGCTCCCTCTTCTACACCACCTACAAGAGCCAGGCCGTCGCCGAGTTCATGAACGGCATCGGCTTCGATGCGATGGCGGTCGGCAACCACGAATTCGACGACGGCCCGGAGGAGCTCGCGAAGTTTCTCGACCAGGTGACGTTCCCGGTCATCTCGGGCAACACGGTCGCCGGCGCCGACACGCCCATCGCCAACCGGATCAAGGGCTATGTCGTCAAGGAGATCGGCGGCGAGAAGGTCGCCGTCGTCTCGGTTCTGGCGACGGACACCGGCGAGACCTCGTCGCCCGGCAAGGGCGTGTTCTTCGAAGACGAGATCACCTACCTCAAGAGCGTCATTCCGACGATCGAAGCCGAGGGCGTCAACAAGATCATCCTGCTTTCCCATGTCGGCTACAAGCGTGACCAGGAGATCGCCGCCGCCGTCGACGGCATCGACGTGATCGTCGGGGGCCATAGCCATACGCTGCTTTCCAGCACCGACGACAAGGCGGCCGGCCCCTATCCCACGCTCGTGAAGAACCCGGCCGGCGTCGAGGTTCCCATCGTGCAGGCCTATGCCTATTCGAAATATCTCGGTGAACTGAAGGTCGTCTTCGACGATGCCGGCAAGGTGAAGGCGGCGAGTGGCGCACCCCTCCTGCTCGACGCCGCAGTAAAACCGCATACGGGCTTTGCCGCACGCGTGAAGGAACTGGGCGCGCCGATCGAGGAACTGAAGAAGAAGGAGGTCGCCGAGACGGCCGACACCATCGACGGTTCACGCGAGACCTGCCGCGCGCAGGAATGCACCATGGGCAACCTGGTCGCCGACGCGATCCTCGATCGCGTCAAGGCGCAAGGCATATCGATCGCCATCCAGAACGGCGGCGGCCTGCGTGCATCGATCGACAAGGGCGTCGTCACCATGGGCGAGGTGCTGACCGTGCTGCCCTTCCAGAATTCGCTAGCGACGTTCCAGCTCAAGGGATCCGACGTGATCCTGGCGCTGGAGAACGGGCTCAGCGAGATCGAAGACGGCGCGGGTCGCTTCCCGCAGGTCTCCGGCCTGAAATACACCTTCGACCGGTCGAAGCCGGCCGGCAGCCGCGTCGTTTCCGCCGAGGTGAAGGAAGGCGAGACCTTCGTCCCGCTCGATCCGGCGAAGACCTACGGCGTCGTCTCCAACAACTACATGCGTGCCGGAGGCGACGGCTATTCGGTCTTCGCGACCGCAGGGCAGAACGCCTATGACTTCGGCCCGAACCTCGAACTGGTCGTTGCCGATTATCTTGCCGCGCACCGCCCCTACAAGCCCTATACGGACGGTCGTATCGCCGAGGTCGCCGCGGCGACAGCGGCGCAACCCGCATCGGAAGGCGAGAAGACCACCACTGATGCGGCAGCCGCATCGACGCCGGCCGAGAGCGCTTCCGGAACCGTCGCCGCCGGCGGCAAACACGTCATCGCGCGAGGCGATACGCTCTGGGACATCGCCAAGGCGGCCTATGGCGATGGATCGCTGTGGCGCCGCATCGCGGACGCCAACGGCAATCCGCGGCCGCGCGCCCTGCATATCGGGACCGAACTTTCCATTCCCGGAAAATAAGGACAATTTGTCTCCACATTTTCTGCCGGTCCGGTCTTTTCCGGGCCGGCATTTCTTTTTAGAACCATTCCGAACCGAACGGCCCCCCGCCGCGTAGAAGAACAACGACCGAAACCCCGCACGCACAGGACCGAACCATGCAGGACAGCGCTACCGCCAAGCCCACCAGTCATCCGCCCGTCAAGCACGGCAAGGTGGGCGTTCTGCTTGTCAACCTGGGCACGCCCGACGGCACCGACTACACGTCCATGCGCCGCTACCTGAAGGAGTTCCTGACGGACAAGCGCGTCATCGAGTGGCCGAAGATCGCGTGGTATCCGATTCTCTTCGGCATCGTGCTCAACACGCGCCCCGGCAAGGTCGGCAAGGCCTATGAGATGATCTGGAACAAGGACAAGAACGAGAGCTACCTGCGCACCTACACGCGCAGCCAGGCCGAGCTGATAGCCGCCTCGCTCGCCGAACATTCCAACGTCATCGTCGACTGGGCGATGCGCTATGGCCAGCCGTCCATCGCATCGCGCATGGAGGCCCTCCAGAAGCAGGGCTGCGAACGCATCCTGCTCTTCCCGCTCTATCCGCAATATGCAGCCGCAACGACCGCGACGGTCAACGACAAGGCCTTCGAGTTCCTGCTCAAGCAGCGCTGGCAGCCGGCGCTGCGCACCGTGCCGCCCTATCACGACGACCCGGTTTATATCGATGCACTCGCCGTCTCGATCGAAAAGCATCTCGCCACGCTCGACTGGGAGCCGGAGCGCGTGCTGACCTCCTTCCACGGCATTCCGCAAAGCTATTTCGACAAGGGCGACCCCTATTACTGCCAGTGCCAGAAGACCGCGCGCCTGCTGCGCGAACGACTCGGCTGGTCGAAGGAAAAGCTGGTGGTCACCTTCCAGTCCCGCTTCGGGCCGGAAGAATGGCTGCAGCCCTACACGGACAAGACAGTCGAGAAACTGGCGCAGGAGGGCATCAAGCGGATCGCCGTGCTCAATCCGGGCTTCGTTTCCGATTGCTTGGAGACGCTGGAGGAGATCGCCGAGCAGGCCGCTGAAAGCTTCCTACACAATGGCGGCGAGAAGTTCGCGCATATTCCCTGTCTCAATGACAGTCGCGAGGGCATGGCCGTTCTGGAAACGGTCGTGCGCCGCGAGCTCTCCGGCTGGGTCTGAGCCAGGATAAATCTTCGCTCTGAGCAAATAGACTGGTATCGCGGCACGTATTGCTTACAGTGCGCCGCGATACAGGGCTGTCAGGAGAAGAAGAATGAATTTTGCAGGATTGGATATTGTCGTCATCGCCCTCGTGGTGCTGGTGGTCCTCATCCTCTTCGCCGGGATCAAGACGATCCCGCAGGGTTACCAATACACGGTGGAGCGCTTCGGCCGCTACACCCGCACCCTGCAGCCCGGCCTCAACCTTATCATCCCCTTCATCGATCGCATCGGCGCCAAGATGAACGTGATGGAACAGGTGCTGGATATCCCCACGCAGGAAGTCATCACCCGTGACAATGCCAGCGTTTCGGCCGACGGCGTCGCATTCTACCAGATTCTCAATCCGGCCCAGGCGGCCTATCAGGTCGCCAACCTGGAAAACGCCATCCTCAACCTCACCATGACCAACATCCGCTCGGTCATGGGCTCGATGGATCTGGACGAGCTTTTGTCCAATCGTGACGTGATCAACGACAAGCTGCTGCGTGTCGTCGATGAAGCGGCCAATCCGTGGGGTATCAAGATCACCCGCGTCGAGATCAAGGACATCGCGCCGCCGAAGGACCTGGTCGATTCGATGGGCCGGCAGATGAAGGCCGAGCGTGAGAAGCGCGCGCAGGTTCTGGAAGCCGAAGGCGCCCGCAATGCGCAGATCCTCCGTGCAGAGGGCGCCAAGCAGTCCGCCATCCTCGAGGCCGAAGGCCAGCGCGAAGCCGCCTTCCGCGACGCCGAAGCGCGCGAACGCCTTGCCGAAGCCGAAGCCAAGGCGACGAAGATGGTATCGGAAGCCATTGCCGCCGGCGACGTGCAGGCGATCAACTACTTCGTCGCGCAGAAATACACCGAAGCCATGGCCGCGATCGGCAAGGCGCCGAACTCGAAGATCGTGCTGATGCCGATGGAGGCATCGTCGCTCATCGGCTCGCTCGGCGGCATCGGCGCCATCGCCAAGGAAGTGTTCGGAAACGGCCCTGCCGCGGCCGGCGGCAATCCGCAGCGTGCGCGCCAGACGACGCCCGCGACGACCACCACGACCGCTGCCACCCCCGCCTTCCGCAACCCCTTCGACACGCCGCAGGGAAGCTGAGCATGATCCAGCGCATCGTCACCGAGCTTGGCCCCTGGGCGTGGTGGGTGCTCGGCATCGTCCTGCTGATCCTCGAAGTGCTGCTGCCCGGCGTCTTCCTCGTCTGGATCGGCATCGCCGCCATCATAACGGGCGCGCTGTCGCTTCTCCTGTGGGGTGAGGCTTTCTGGGTCTGGCAGGTGCAATGGCTGGTCTTCGCCGTTCTGTCGCTGGTCGCGGCCGTCCTTGGCCGGCGCATCGTCAGCCGCAGCGACACGGCGAGCGACCAGCCCTACCTGAACCAGCGGGGCCAGAGCCTCGTCGGGCGCACCGCGACGCTCGAGCACCCCATTGCCGAAGGGCGCGGCCGCATCCGGCTGGACGATACGATGTGGAGTGTGCAGGGACCGGACCTGCCGATCGGCACGCGCGTACGCGTCACAGCCAGCAATGGCCGTGACCTCACCGTCGAGCCGGCCTGAGCGTCAAACGACGCCGATCCGCAGGAGATCGTGGAAATGCACGATGCCGACGGGGCGAAACGCCTCGTCGGTCACGATCAGCGCGGAGATATTGTGCTGGTTGAGAAGCGCCAGCGCCGATGTCGCGAGCGTGCCCGGCTTCACGGTCTTCGGGCTGCGCGTCATCACCTCGTCGACGATGAGTTCGGAGAGATTGCGCGACAGGTTGCGGGCGATATCACCATCCGTGACGATCCCCACGAGAAGGCCCTCGTCATTGACGACGCCGACACAGCCGTAGCGCTTCTGCGCCAGCATCAGCACTGCATCCGGCATCGACGTGCCGAGCCCCACCAGCGGGATGTTCTCGCCGCTGTGCATGATATCGCCCACGTAAGAGAGGCTCGCGCCCAGCTTGCCGCCGGGATGGAACGTCTTGAAATCGACGGCCGTGAAGCCGCGCGCCTCCAGAAGCGCCACGGCGATCGCATCGCCCAGCGACAGCTGCATGAGCGTCGATGTCGTCGGTGCGAGCCCATGCGGGCAGGCTTCCTGAACCTTCGGCAACAGCAACACCGTATCGGCCTCGCGCGCCAGCGCCGAGCGCTCGCCTGACGTCATGGCGATCAGCGGGATCGAGAAGCGGCGCGAATAGGAAACGATGCCCTGAAGCTCTGCCGTCTCGCCACTCCAGGAGAGCGCCAGGATGACATCGTCACGCCCGATCATGCCGAGGTCGCCATGGTTGGCTTCGACGGGATGGACGAAGAAGGAAGGCGTACCGGTGGAGGCCAGGGTTGCGGCGATCTTCACGCCGATATGCCCGGACTTGCCGATGCCGGTGACGATGACCCGGCCTGCAATGCTACCGATCAGCCGCACCGCCTCGCAGAACGCATCGTGCAGATCGCCCTGCAATGCCGTCGAAAGGGCAAGCAGCCCTGCCTTTTCCGTCTCGACGGTCCGCAGCGCAGAGGCAATAGCGCCCTCGCCATCAACATTTGCCTGTCTCTTGATCATGGCGCCTCGTTAGCGTTTTTGTCCGAAGCTGTCCATGCAGAACCGTGCAGCGCCCACTCCGCCGCGGAAACCAAGCGTTAACCATGGTGATTTACGTTCGCTTAGGAATTCGAGAATCGCAGGGCCGATCATGGCGAAGGCACAGCTACAGGCACGCGGGACCCCGTGGTCACGCCCGACACGGCGTCTGGCCGCGTTGCTGCTTGCCGGCACCGTGCTTGCGGCCATGCCGGCGATAGCCCAGCAAAAGGTCGTCCCCGCTTCGAGCGCCTTTCAGGACCCGCTAGCCTCGACCGACACGGAAACCGATACGGACACGAGCGCGACGGGCAGCACATCCGGTACGCCTGAGACCACCGGTGCGATACCGGCGCGCGCGCCCATGTCCGATGAGGATGCGGCCCGACTGGTGGAGACGACACCTGGCGAAAACGGCGCGTTCCTGCCCGCCGAACGTCGCACCGAGCGGCTGAACCAGCGCGAGGCCGACCTCGACAATGTGCGCAGCAATTTCGGCAATCCCTACGAGCCGATCGGTATCCGCCTCGGAACCTTCATCCTGAAGCCCTCGCTCTCGCAGGGCATCAACCACGAAAAGACCAAGACCGGTTCCGTCTCGACAAGCCGTTCCTTCTGGCAGACGGGCCTGAAGGGGTCGCTCACCTCCGACTGGTCGCGCCATCAGCTGACGATCGATGCGGAGGGTATCCACCAGCGCAACATAAGCGGCACCGGCGAAACCGAGCCCAAGGTCAACGTCAACGCCGACCTGCGGCTCGACCTCAGCAACGACATGATCGCCAACCTGACCGCGGGCTACGCGTTCGAGCGCGAAAGCTCCAGCGATCCCAACGCGATCAATGGTGCAACGACCCAGTCCGGCGTACACAAATTCGCCGCCGGCGCGAGCCTGAAGCGCGATTTCGGCCTTATCCGCGGCACGATCAGCGCGGATTTCGACCGCGAGGTTTATGGCGACGCAGCCCTTCAGGACGGCAGCAAGCTGGATCTCTCGGACCGCAACTTCTCGGCGGGAACGCTGACCGGCCGGGTCGGCTATGCGTTGTCGCCCGCGCTCATCCCCTATCTCGAAGCCTCGGTCGGACGGTCGTTCTATGATCAGAAGCGGGATTCGCTCGGCTACGAACGCTCTGCCCTCACCCTCGGCGGCCGCGCAGGCGTGGAAGTCGATCTCGGCGAAAAGCTGCGCGGCGACCTCGGCCTCGGCTACAAGCGCGCGTCGTTCGACGACAGTCGCCTTGCCGCACTCCAGGGCATCGCGCTGGACGGCGCCGTGTTCTGGTCGCCGCAACGCGGTACCGACCTGCGGCTTGGCCTGCGCACGGAGCTGGAGCCGTCGACCGCGCCCGGCCAGAGCGGCTATGTCGAATACACGACCGATGCGACCCTGACCCACGAACTGCGGGACAACCTCGTGGCACGGCTGACCGGCGCCTATACGTGGCGCGACTTCAAGTCCGCGACGGCCATCCCCAACCAGAGCGTCTACCTCGCGGGTGCGGGCCTGACATGGAACCTCAACCGCTGGCTCGCGCTCACGGGCGACGTCTCCTACGAACTGACCCGCCAGCGCGGTGCGGACGATACCGGCATCACGCGTGCCGGTATCGGTCTCGTCTTGCGTCGCTGAGCCTTATTTCAGACCGGCGACGAGCTCCTTCAGGGGACCTTCGACCGAAGGACGAATATCGGCGCGTGCCAGCGCAAACGCGATATTGGCCAGGATGAAGCCATCCTTGGCGCCACAGTCATAGGTCTCGCCGCGGAAATGGTAAGCGGCGAACTTCTGCTCGGTCGCAAGCTTCACCATGGCGTCGGTCAGCTGGATTTCGTTGCCCGCGCCGCGCTCCTGCGTCGACAGGATCGGGAAGATTTCCGGCTGGAGGATGTAGCGGCCGTTGATGAAGAAGTTGGAGGGCGCGGTGCCCTTCGGCGGCTTCTCGACCATCTCGGTGATGGCAAAACCCTCGCCGACCTTCTCGCCGACGCCGACGATACCGTATTTGTGCGCCTGGTCCGGCGCGCATTCCTCGACGGCGATGACATTGGCGCCGCTGTGTTCGAAAAGCTCGACCATGCCCTTCATGCAGCCCTTCTCGGCCTTCATGATCATATCGGGCAGAAGCAGCGCGAAGGGCTCGTTGCCGACCAGTTCGCGCGCGCACCAAACCGCATGGCCAAGGCCGAGCGGCTCCTGCTGGCGCGTGAAGCTCGTCGAGCCCGCAACCGGCAGGATGCTTTCCAGAAGCGTGAGCTCCGCGGTCTTGTTGCGCTGGCGCAGCGTCTGCTCGAGCTCGACCTGGATATCGAAATAATCTTCGATAACGGCCTTGGAGCGACCAGTCACGAAAATGAGGTGTTCGATGCCAGCGTCCAGCGCTTCATCCACCACGTATTGGATCACCGGCTTGTCCACCACGGTCAACATTTCCTTCGGCACGGCCTTGGTGGCCGGAAGGAAGCGGGTGCCGAGACCGGCCACCGGGAAGACTGCTTTGCGAACCTTGCGTGTCTGCGACATTTTTCACCTCGTTGAGCCAATTGCCCTCATGGCTAGCCATCACTGTGCCGGAATAGTGTCCAATTGCTATTTTTTTGCAAAGAGAGACGCGGCAAAAGTTTGATGGTAAAGAATTTGTTGACTTCGTTTTTATAAGTTTGCGTCCTCGCCGGTGGTTCCCGGCCACCGAACCGAAATTTGAAAACGGAAACAGCTGATGACACAGAATCTCAAAACCGTTCTGCGCCGATCCGCGCTCACCCTCCTCCTCTCGGCCGGCCTTTTTGCCCAGACCGCGGTCGCACATGCGGACGCGCGCTTCCAGAAGTGGATCGCCGATTTCTATCAGACGGCAGCAGAGGCGGGCATCAGCAAATCGACCTACCAGCAGGCCTTTGCCGGCATCAAGACGCCTGACCCGGACGTGCTGGAGAAAGCTGCGTACCAGCCGGAATTCAAGCACCAGATCTGGGATTACCTCGATTCCCGCGTCAATCCCTACACGGTGCGCATCGGCCGCGAAATGGCCAAGAAGCATGCCCGCACGCTCGCGGCGGTCGAACGTCATTTCGGTGTGGACCGCAACATCCTGCTCGCCATCTGGTCGATGGAATCGAACTACGGCGCGGTGCTGGCCAAGGACGACCGGCTGCACTACGTGCCGCGCGCGCTCGCCACACTCGCCTATGCAGACAAGAAGCGGGCGAAATATGCGCGCACGCAGCTGATCGCCGCCCTCAAGATCATCCAGCGCGGCGACATTGCCGCACGGGACATGACCGGCTCCTGGGCCGGTGCGATGGGCCACACGCAGTTCATCCCGACGAGCTACATGCTCTATGCGGTGGATGCCGACGGCAACGGCCATCGCGACATCTGGAACTCCATCCCCGACGCGCTCGCGACCGCCGCCAACCTCCTGGCCAAGAACGGCTGGCAATCGGGCAAGACCTGGGGCTACGAGATCGTCGTCCCGCCGGGTGGCGGCAAATATTCCGGCCAGACCAAGACGCTCGCGCAGTGGACGAAGCTCGGTTTCACGCGTCCGGGCGGCAGCGGCTTCAAGAACGGCTCGGACCGTGCGGAGCTGAAGATGCCGGCCAATGGCGGGCCGGGCTTCCTGATGACCAAGAACTTCTTCGTCATCAAGCGCTACAATGCCTCGGATTCCTACGCGATGGGTGTCGGCATGCTCGCCGACCAGATCGCCGGCTACGGTGGCGTCAAGCAGCGTTGGCCGCGGCCCGACGGCACGCTCGACATCACCGAGAAGTTCGAACTCCAGACGCGCCTGAAGGAACTCGGCTATTACGACGGCGAGGTCGACGGCAACTTCGGCTCCGGCTCGAAGGCAGCCATCCAGGCCTTCCAGAACCGCATGGGCCTGCCCGCCGATGGCGAGCCGAGCCAGAAGGTTCTTCGCGCGCTCCAGCGCTGAAAATGGCAACGATCCGGCATGAGGGGCGCTTCGGCGCCCCTTTTTGCTTTCCCTCGCCACCGGCATTTGCCATCATGCCGCCATCGACCGTCCGCAGAATGCATAGAAATCGCGGAGCCCTGCAATGAGCATGACGATCCGGATCATCCGCCTCGGGCTTGCCCTCGCCGTCTTCGCAAGCCTCGCGGCTCCCATGGCGACGCCGGCAGGCGCGCAGGAACGTGTCGAGCGCAGGTCGATCCTCGAATTCCTCTTCGGCAAAAAGAAGCCCAGGGAAGTCGCGCCCGAACCGACCATTCGCAAACCCCGCGCCGCCGTCAGGAAAAAGCGCCCGGCAACGACGGTGGCGAAGAGCCCGGAACCCGCACCGGTGGAAAAGCTGGCGGACGCGAAGGTCGTGCTCGTCGTCGGCGACTTCATTGCCGGCAGCCTCGGCGACGGCCTGATCGAGGCTTTCAAGACAACCCCCGGCATCATCGTCGACAAGCGCACGAACGGCTCCTCCGGCCTCGTGCGAGACGATTATTACGACTGGCCGGCCTCGCTGCCCGGCCTGATCGCGGAAACGAAGCCGGCGCTCGTCGTGATCAGCCTGGGCGCGAACGACCGGCAGCAGATGACCATTGCAGGCGAGAAGGAGAAATTCCGCTCCGACGCCTGGACGAAGGAATACGAAAGCCGGGTCGAGCGCATCGCCGCCATCGCGCATGAGGGCAACAAGCCGACGCTCTGGATGGGCATGCCGGCCTTCCAGTCCTCCGCACTCACCGCAGACATGACGACACTGAACGGCATCTATCGCGCCAGCGCCGAAAAGACCGGCGGAACCTTCGTCGATATCTGGGACGGCTTCGTCGACGAGGCCGGCAAGTTCGTGACCTCGGGCTCCGATATCAACGGCCAGCAGGTTCGCCTGCGCGGCTCCGACGGCATTAATTTCACGCCCGCCGGCAAGCGCAAGCTCGCCTTCTATGTGGAAAAGGAAATCCGTCGTATCCTGGGCGATGCAGCGGCCGACGGCCCGAGCCTGCAGAACGACCTGAAAGACCTTGTCGTCGCCACGCCGCCGGTCGAGGATGCCGAGATCACCAAGACCCAGCCGATCAGCCTTTCCGATCCGTCGCTCGACGGCGGCACCGCGCTTCTGGGTGGCGCGGCCATCAAGGGAAATGGTAAAAGCCTGAGGGAAAAGCTGGTCGACAAGGGCGAGACCGCCGACGCCCCGCTCGGCCGTGTAGACGATTTCCGCCTCAACAAGACCGCGACGCCCTGAACCGGGAAATGGCCGCGGTCATCATGCCATGACCGCGGCGGGATCGGTGGATAACCTTATCCCGAATGGTCGGGAGCGCGGCTTTCTCGCGCGCTCCCGTTTGCCTTAACGCGGCAGCGTGGTCGTGCCCATCAGCGCCTCGTCGATCGCGCGTGCGGCCTGACGGCCTTCGCGGATCGCCCAGACGACGAGCGACTGGCCGCGGCGAACGTCGCCGGCCGTCCAGAGCTTGTCGACCGAGGTCTTGTAGTCGCGGTCATTGGCGATGACGTTCGACGAGCCGCGCTTGTCGGTGTTGATCGCGAGCTTGTCGCCAAGATCCTTCAGCACGCTGTCGGTGAAGGGGCCGCGGAAACCGATGGCGATGAAGGCGAGATCCGCCTTGATGATGAACTCCGTGCCGGCGATCGGCTTGCGGCGATCGTCCACCTGGCAGCACTTCACGCCCGTCAGCACGCCATCTTCATCGCCGACGAATTCGAGCGTGCCGACCTGGAACTCGCGCACGGCGCCTTCGGCCTGCGAGGAGGAGGTGCGCATCTTCGTTGCCCAGAAGGGCCAGACGGCGAGCTTGTCTTCCTTTTCCGGCGGCTGCGGACGGATATCGAGCTGCGTGACCTTCACCGCCCCCTGGCGGAACGCCGTGCCGACGCAGTCCGATGCGGTGTCGCCGCCGCCGACGACGACGACATGCTTGCCGCCGGCCAGGATGGGATCGGACGGCCAGCCGACGCTGTCGACGTTTTCCCGGCCGACGCGGCGGTTCTGCTGCACGAGATAGGGCATGGCATCGTGCACGCCGGCGAAATCGACGCCGGGAATGCCGGCATCGCGCGGGGTCTCCGAGCCGCCGCAATAGAGCACGGCATCATGCTCGGCGAACATCTCGTCCATCGGCTTGTCGACGCCGACATTGACGCCGTAGTGGAACGTCACGCCCTCCCCCCGCATCTGGTCGACGCGGCGGTCGATGAAGTTCTTCTCCATCTTAAAGTCCGGGATGCCGTAGCGCAGGAGGCCGCCGGCCTTGGATTCACGCTCGTAGAGGTGCACTTCGTGGCCGGCGCGGGCGAGCTGCTGGGCAGCGGCCATGCCGGCAGGACCGGAACCGATGACGGCGACCTTCTTGCCCGTCTTCACCGTCGCCGGCTGCGGCACGATATAGCCCATCTCGTAGGCCTTGTCGGCAATCGCCTGCTCGACGGTCTTGATGGAAACCGGCGCATCCTCGAGGTTCAGCGTGCAGGCCTCCTCGCAGGGTGCGGGGCAGACGCGGCCGGTGAATTCCGGGAAGTTGTTGGTCGAATGCAGGTTGCGGATCGCCTCTTCCCAGTTGCCGTTATAGACGAGGTCGTTCCAGTCCGGGATCTGGTTGTGCACCGGACACCCGGTCGGACCGTGGCAATAGGGAATGCCGCAATCCATGCAGCGCGCAGCCTGCTTCTGCACCTCGGCATCCGACATCGGGATGGTGAATTCGCGGAAATGGCGGATGCGGTCGGAGGCCGGCTGATACTTCGCCACCTGCCGGTCGATTTCCATGAAACCAGTTACCTTGCCCACTTCAGTAATCCTTGCTCAGAGCGGGGCGCCCGCGGGGCCCCAGTACCAGTAGGCGGCTCCAACCACCAATCCCAGTACGATGAATTCGATTCTGATCTCGCCGTTCACAAGGGCCGCGATCCCGGGGACCGCGACCACCAAGCCCAGCGAAACCAGCCGGTGAAGGTTGGTGAACCGCTGCCTCACTCGGCAGCGACCCCCATCCTCATGCGCTCCATCTCTTCGAGTGCGCGGCGGTACTCGACCGGCATCACCTTGCGGAATTTCGGACGATAATCGGCCCAGTGGTCGAGGATCTCCTTGGCCCGCGGCGAACCCGTATAGTGCAGGTGGTTCGAGACGAGCTGATAAAGCCGTTCCTCGTCATGGCGCGTCATGTCGTCGGACACGTCAACCATGCCCTTGTGCATGAGGTCGCCGCCATGGTGGTGCAGCTTCTCCAGCATGTCGTCTTCTTCCGGCACCGGCTCGAGCTCGACCATCGCCATGTTGCAGCGACGGGCGAAATCGCCGGCTTCGTCAAGCACATAGGCAACGCCGCCCGACATGCCGGCCGCGAAGTTGCGCCCCGTCTGGCCGATGACGACAACGACACCGCCCGTCATGTACTCGCAACCGTGGTCACCCACGCCCTCGACGACAGCGACCGCACCGGAGTTGCGCACGGCGAAACGCTCGCCGGCCACGCCGTTGAAGTAGCACTCGCCCGCAATCGCGCCGTAGAGCACGGTATTGCCGACGATGATCGATTCATGCGGCACCGCGCGGTTGCCTTCCGGCGGACGAACGACGATTCGGCCGCCCGACAGGCCCTTGCCGACATAGTCGTTGCCGGCGCCCACCAGATCGAAGGTGATGCCGCGGGCGAGGAACGCGCCGAAGGACTGGCCGGCCGTGCCGTGCAGCTTCACGGAGATCGTATCGTCCTTCAGGCCCTTGAAGCCATAGCGCTTGGCGACTTCACCCGAGAGCATAGCGCCCGCCGAACGATCGACGTTCTTGATGTCAACCTCGAAGGCAACGGGCGTCTTGGATTCAAGCGCCGGCTTCGCCTGCTCGATGAGCTTGCGGTCGAGGATGTCGTGGATCGGATGGTTCTGCCGCTCGGTCCAGTAGGTCGCCTCCTTCGGCGCATCCACCTTGTGGAAGATACGCGAGAAGTCGAGACCGTTGGCCTTCCAGTGCGAAATCATCTTCTCCTTCTCGAGCAGTTCCGAGGCGCCGATGATCTCGTTCAGCGAGCGAACGCCGAGCGAGGCCAGGATTTCGCGCACCTCTTCGGCCACGAAGAAGAAGTAGTTGATGACGTGCTCGGGCGTGCCCTTGAAGCGCTTGCGCAGAACCGGGTCCTGCGTGGCGACCCCTACCGGACAGGTGTTGAGGTGGCACTTGCGCATCATGATGCAGCCGGCCGCAATCAGCGGCGCGGTGGCAAAACCGAATTCGTCGGCGCCCAGCAGCGCGCCGATGACGACGTCGCGGCCGGTCTTCAGGCCGCCATCGACCTGCAAGGCGATGCGCGAACGCAGCTTGTTGAGCACTAGCGTCTGATGCGTCTCGGCAAGGCCGATCTCCCAGGGGGAGCCGGCATGCTTCAACGAGGTGAGCGGCGAAGCGCCCGTGCCGCCGTCGAAGCCCGCGACCGTGATATGGTCCGCGCGCGCCTTGGCAACGCCGGCAGCGACCGTGCCGACACCGACCTCGGAGACGAGCTTCACCGAGATATCGGCCTCTGGATTGACGTTCTTCAGGTCGTAGATGAGCTGCGCCAGGTCTTCGATCGAGTAGATGTCATGGTGCGGCGGCGGCGAGATGAGGCCGACGCCGGGCGTGGAGTGACGGGTCTTGGCGACCGTCGCATCCACCTTGTGACCGGGCAGCTGGCCGCCTTCACCGGGCTTGGCGCCCTGCGCGACCTTGATCTGGAGCATATCGGCATTGACGAGATATTCCGTCGTCACACCGAAGCGGCCCGATGCGATCTGCTTGATCGCCGAACGCTCGGGATTGGACGAACCATCCGGCAGCGGCAGGTAGCGATCGCTCTCCTCGCCGCCCTCGCCGGTGTTCGACTTGCCGCCGATCCGGTTCATGGCAACCGCCAGAGTCGTATGCGCCTCACGCGAGATCGAACCGAAGGACATGGCGCCCGTCGAGAAGCGCTTGACGATATCGGCCGCGGGCTCGACCTCATTGATGGAGATGGGCTTGCGACCTGCCGCTTCCGCGCTCTTGATGGAGAACAGGCCGCGGATCGTGTTCATGCGCAACGACGAGGCATTCACCAGTTCGGCGAATTCCTTGTAGCGGTCGGCGGCATTGCCGCGCACCGCATGCTGCAGCGAGGCGATGACGTCGGGCGTCCAGGCATGTTCCTCGCCGCGCATGCGATAGGCGTATTCACCGCCGATATCGAGCGTGTTGGCGAGCAGCGGATCGCGCCCGAAGGCCGCCTTGTGGCGGTTGAAGGTCTCCCGGGCAATCTGCTCCAGGCCGACGCCTTCGATGGTGGTCGCCGTACCGAAGAAGAACTTGTCGACCAGTTCGGACGACAGCCCGATGGCGTCGAAGATCTGCGCGCCGCAATAAGACTGGTAGGTCGAAATGCCCATCTTGGACATGACCTTAAGGATGCCCTTGCCGATCGCCTTGATGTAGCGGTAGACGACTTCCTCGGCATCCACTTCCTTCGGGAACTCGCCGCGCTTGTGCATGTCGGTGAGCGTATCGAAGGCGAGGTAAGGGTTGATCGCTTCCGCGCCATAACCGGCGAGCAGGCAGAAATGGTGCACCTCACGCGGCTCGCCCGTCTCGACGACGAGACCGACCGAGGTGCGAAGGCCCTTGCGGATCAGGTGATGGTGCACGGCCGCCGTTGCAAGCAGTGCCGGGATCGCCACGCGGTCCGGACCGATTTGCCGGTCGGACAGAACGATGATGTTGTAACCCGACGTTACCGCCTGCTCGGCGCGCTCGCACAGCCGCTCCAGCATTTCCGGCATGCCGTCGGCGCCGCGCGCCACGTCATAGGTGAAGTCCAGCGTCTTGGTATCGAAGAGATCCTCGACATGACCGATCGAGCGGATCTTTTCGAGATCGCCGTTGGTAAGGATCGGCTGACGCACTTCCATGCGCTTGGCCTTGGCCGCACCGCCATGATCGAGGATGTTGGGACGCGGACCGATGAAGGACACGAGGCTCATGACCAGTTCCTCGCGGATCGGGTCGATGGGCGGGTTCGTCACCTGCGCGAAGTTCTGCTTGAAGTAGGTGTAGAGCAGCTTGGTCTTGTCGGACATGGCCGAGATCGGCGTATCCGTGCCCATGGAGCCGATCGCCTCCTGTCCCGTCGTCGCCATGGGCGACATCAGGAGCTTGGTGTCTTCCTGGGTGTAACCGAAGGCCTGCTGGCGGTCGCGCAGCGACACGTCACGGCGCAGCGCCCGCGGCTCGACCGGGCCGAGATCCTCAAGGATGATCTGGGTGTTGTCCAGCCAGTCGCGATAGGGGTGCTTGGCGGCGAGCGAGGACTTCACCTCCTCGTCGGAGATGATGCGGCCCTCTTCCATGTCGATGAGCAGCATCTTGCCGGGCTGGAGGCGCCACTTCTTGATGATGCTCTCTTCCTTGACCGGCAGCGTGCCGGCTTCGGAGGCGAGGATGACGCGGTCGTCATCCGTCACGAGATAGCGGGCCGGACGCAGGCCGTTACGGTCGAGCGTCGCGCCGATCTGCTTGCCATCGGTAAAGGCGACGGCGGCCGGGCCGTCCCACGGCTCCATCAGGGCGGCGTGGTACTCGTAGAACGCCTTGCGCTCGGGGCTCATCAGCTGGTTGCCGGCCCAGGCCTCGGGGATGAGCATCATCACCGCATGCGCCATGGAATAGCCGCCACGCACGAGGAATTCGAGCGCGTTGTCGAAGCAAGCCGTATCCGACTGCCCCTCGTACGAGATCGGCCAGAGCTTGGTGATGTCTTCGCCGAAGAGCGGCGAGGAAACGGAGGCCTGGCGGGCCGCCATCCAGTTGACGTTGCCACGCAGCGTGTTGATCTCGCCGTTATGCGCGACCATGCGGTAGGGATGCGCGAGCTTCCACGACGGGAAGGTGTTGGTCGAGAAGCGCTGGTGCACGAGGGCAACAGCCGATTCGAAGCGCGGATCGGCGAGGTCCTTGTAATAGGCGCCGACCTGATAGGCCAGGAACATGCCCTTGTAGACGATCGTCGTCGCGGAGAGCGAGACCGGATAGAAATTGCTCTCCTCGCCTTCATATTCGTCGTAGATGCGGTTGGAGATCACCTTGCGCAGCGTGAAGAGACGGCGCTCGAACTCATCGCTCGTCGCGGCTTCACGGCCGGCGCCGATGAAGACCTGAACGTGGCGCGGTTCGGTGGCGGCGATCTCGGGCGCCTTGGAGAGCGAGGAGTTGTCGACCGGCACGTCACGGAAGCCGAGAAGAACCTGCCCCTCCTCCGCAACGACGTCCCCGATGACCTCCTTGAAATAGTCGACCAGCTTCTCGTCCTGCGGCATGAAGATGTGGCCGACGGCGTATTCGCCTGCCTTGGGCAGCGTGACGCCCTGCTTGGCCATCTCCTCGCGGAAGAAGCGGTCCGGAATCTGTACGAGAATGCCCGCACCGTCGCCCATCAACGGGTCGGCGCCGACGGCACCGCGATGCGTCAGGTTTTCGAGCATGAAAAGCCCGTCCTGGACGATCTGGTGCGACTTCTTGCCTTTCAGATGCGCAACGAAACCGACGCCGCAGGCATCGTGCTCATTGCGCGGATCGTAGAGTCCTTGTTTTTTTGGCAGGCCCAGGGCGGAAGCGCGCGTTTTGGCGCCCGTCGCAGTCTTCGTCTGCGCCCGGGTCTGCCGATAAGCATGTGCTTGGGTCTTCACCATGTCTCTCTCCTGTCGCCTGCATTTCGCCGGCTTCTGCTTCCACCCACATGGCCGCGGCCTGCGTTGCGGCAAGCCTCGGCCATGACTGTCTGTTCCTGAGCGTGACGCGGTCAAACAAGACGACCGATCAGCTTGTGATCATCGGACCGTCCTGGGCGGCGGGGCGTTCCGGAGAGTGGCTCTCCCTGCCCGTTGCCTCTGCCCCCGGCCTCTTGGGAGGGGCGTCGCTCGGTCTCTTGACCGAAATAGGACAGCAACCCTGTCCTATTTCATGTGCTCTATGCCAGAAACGCCCTTGGGCTGCAAGGCCATCATGCCAAATAAACACGACCTTATGAAGAAAAATTGCCGCCTTCCGCAAAAGGCCGAAATTAAATTACGGCATGGCGTCACATTGTTTCTGTTCGTTTCATTTTCCAGGGATGGCGTGTCGCCGGATCAAGGCGGCGGTTGATCACCCTCGTTTCCGCATTATGGTCTCCGAAGCCTCCAACCGCACAGAGATTCCAATGTTTTTCGCTTCCGACAACTGGGCCGGCGCCCATCCCGACATCGCACGGAGCCTGGTGGACGCAGCCCAAGGCTTCGCCCCGGCCTACGGCACCAGCGACCTCGACAAGCATGTGGAAAAGACCTTCTCCGAGATTTTCGAGCACGAGGTGGCCGTGTTCTTCGTCGGCACCGGCACGGCGGCGAACTCGCTCGCCCTGGCGAGCTTCAACAGGCCGGGCGGCCAGGTGTTCTGCCACCGCGAGGCCCATATAAATGTCGATGAATGCAATGCGCCCGAATTCTTCGCGACCGGCGCCAAGCTGGTGCCCGTCGATGGCCCGGCAGGCAAGATCGCGCCGGAGGTGCTCGCCGCCGCCATCAGCCGCTTCCCACCGGATTTCGTGCATGGTGGCCAGCCGATGGCGGTCAGCATAACACAGGCGACCGAAGCCGGCACGGCTTATACGCTGGATGAGATCGCAGCCCTGTCCGATATCGCCAGGAAAGCCGGGCTCCCGCTCCATATGGACGGCGCCCGCTTTGCCAATGCGCTCGTACATCTGGAGGCGAGCCCAGCGGAGATGACCTGGAAACGCGGCGTCGATATCCTCTCCTTCGGCGGCACGAAGAACGGCTGCTGGTGTGCGGAGGCCCTGGTCCTCTTCGACACATCGAAGGCCCAGCAGATGCATTTCCTGCGCAAGCGCTCCGCCCAGCTCTTTTCCAAGTCGCGCTTCATCGCCGCGCAGTTCGACGCCTATTTCCGGAATGATTTGTGGCTGACCCTCGCCTGTCATTCCAACGGCATGGCGAACCGCCTCGCCGAGGGCTTTGCCGCCTCCGACAAGGCCCGCCTTGCCTGGCCGAGCGGATCGAACGAGCTCTTCGCCATCGTCAGCAACGATGCCCTGAAGGCGCTACGGGAGAAGGGCGCGGCGTTTTACGACTGGCCCGCCGGCCCAGCGGTGAAAGCCACCATGCGCGAAGACGAGACCCTGGTCCGCCTCGTCACGAGCTTCGCGACCCGCGAGGCGGATGTGGACGCCTTCCTCTCGGCTCTCTGACACGAAAAAAGGCGGCGCCTTGCGGCACCGCCCTCTTCATTCCGATAAATCCGGCCGATAAGCCCGGCTTAGTTGGTCTGAGCTTCGATCTGCTTGGTTTCGCGGTTGACAGCCGCAATCTCGATCCGGCGCGGCTTGGCGGCTTCCGGAATCTCGCGAAGGAGATCGATGTGGAGAAGGCCGTTCTTCAGCGAAGCGGCGCGCACTTCCACGTGATCGGCGAGCTGGAAGCGGCGCTCGAAGGCGCGCTTGGCAATGCCGCGATAGAGATACTGGCTGTCATCAGCCGTTTCGTCTTTCTTTTCACCCTTGACGGTCAGCGCATGTTCGCGCGCCTCGATCGAAAGCTCGCTTTCATCGAAGCCGGCAACGGCCATGGTGATGCGGTAGGTGTCTTCGCCGGTGCGCTCGATATTGTAGGGCGGGTAGGTCTGGGCCTGGTCAGGCTGGCCGAGACTGTCGAGCATGGTGAAAAGACGGTCGAAACCGACGGTGGAACGGTAGAGGGGGGAGAAATCGACGTGACGCATGGTGTCCTCCTTCAGAGCAACGATTGCGATCTTTCTGAAGGCTGCCCCTGATTTCCGAAGGGTCAGCCCGGTTCATCCGGTCCACGCCCCATTCTGGCGACGAAGACCTCGACGGGCCCCTTCGGCGCCCGTGACGATGAGATGGGAACGGTTTTTGGCCCGTTCAAGAGGTTGCCGCGGCCTCGAAGGCCGCTATCCGAATTTTTTCCGGCATGAACGGCGGATGAACGCGCACTTCGGATATCGTTCAGCTTGGCCCTGCTAGAAAGGCAACATCGGAAGCGAAAGCTTTCGAAGACCGGGGTGCAACGTCCCTTCCGCCCTGGTTAAATTGTGCCGGCTGCATGTGTGCCACCCCCGTTGCCACATGCATCCGGCTTTTTTCTTTGACGGCTCAAGACCAAGGGCCTATCCATCCCGTAGCAACCTCGAGACCGCCTGCCCGATGGATTCGATCCTCCACGCCAGCACCGACAATCCCGTTCCCGAGAACCATTTTGCCGGTTTTCTCGAAGGCCGCGGCGGCGTGAAGATCCGTTATGCGGTGTTTCGCTCCAGCACGCGGGAAACGAAAGGCACGGTCGTTCTTCTGCAGGGCCGCAGCGAATGCATCGAGAAATATTTCGAGACGATCAACGACCTCACCGCCCGCGGCCTGTGGGTCGCGACATTCGACTGGCGCGGCCAGGGCGGCTCGGACCGCCTGATCGCGGGCAACCGGGCCGGGCATGTCGCCCGCTTCTCCGACTATGAGGCAGATCTCTCGCTCTTTCTTGAAAAGATCGTGCTGCCGGACGCCCGCCTGCCCTTCTTCATCGTCGCCCACTCGACGGGCGCGCTGGTTGCGCTCTCGCAGGCGCCGAGCCTGGAAAACCGCATCGAACGCATGGTGCTGGCCTCGCCCTTCATCGCGCTCGACGGACAGACGATGAGCCAGCGCAAGATTTCGATCATCGCGCGGCTCGCCTCCTGGTCCGGCCTTGGCAAGCGCACCTTCCGCAAGGGCGATCCCGGGCTCGATTTTCCACGAAATATCGTCACATCGGACGAACGCCGCTTCCAACGCAATCTCGCCATCGTCGCGGAACATCCGGAATTGTCGATCAGCTGGCCGACCGCGCGCTGGCTCAACCAGGCGCTGGCGACGATGGCGAAGGTGACGCGGCAGGATCACCTCACCCGCATCCGCATCCCCACGCTTTTGCTCTGCGCGACCTCCGATGCGCTCGTGCCCCGTGCGGCTGTCGGACATCTTGCCCGTATCTTCCGCGCCGGCCGCCTGATCGAAATCGACGGCGCACGGCATGAGCTGTTTCAGGAAGCCGACCGCTATCGCGCCCAGGTGCTGGCGGCCATCGAGGCATTCATTCCCGGCAGCGACGCCGAGGATACCAGCCTCGGCGCCTGAACCGATCAGCCGCGAAGCAGCGCGATCGCCTCGTCATAGACCGCGCGGCTTCCGGCGGCGATGATCTCCCCGCCGCGCTCCGCCGGCCCGCCATCCCAGGCCGTGATGATGCCGCCCGCCTGCTCGATGACGGGGATGAGGCCGCCGACATCGTAGGGCTTCAGCCCGCATTCCACGACGAGGTCGACATGGCCGGCCGCCAGCAGCGCATAGGCGTAGCAGTCCACGCCGTAGCGGAAAAGGCGGACCTTGTCCTGGACGGCCTCGAAACGGGCCTGCCTGTCGCCGGTAAAGAGATGCGGCGAGGTCGTGAACATGATCGCATCGGCAAGGCTGGCGCATGGGCGGGTGGACAGGGTCTTGCTGCCATCGGGGCCGGCATAATGCGCCGTCTTGCCATCCGCGAAATAGCGCTCGCCGGTAAAGGGCTGGTCGACCAGCCCCATCACGGCATCGCCGTCGCGGTAGAGACCGATCAGCGTGCCCCAGACCGGAACGCCGGAAATGAAGGCGCGGGTGCCGTCGATGGGATCGATCACCCAGACATATTCGCGGTCGAGACCGACGGAGCCGTGCTCCTCGCCGAGAATGCCGTGTTCGGGAAAATGCTGCTCGATCAGCGCGCGGATCGCGGTTTCGGCGGCGCGGTCGCCTTCCGTCACCGGATCGAAGCCGCCGGTTTCCTTGTTGACCACATCGGCGCCGACACGGAAACGCGGAAGGGTTTCCTTCTTGGCCGCTTCGGCGAGAAGGTCGAAAAAAGCACGGTCAGGTAGCATGGAATTCTCTCAAGCGAAGGAAACTCTCTCCCCATAAAACATCGGAACGCAAAACGAAACCGGGGAGAATTTCGGCCTGTCGGTCCGGTTGTCCGAAGCGTTGAATTCTTCGCAGTCGCACTTGACATTTGTGCAGCGCAATATTAGGGTCTTCTGGCAGTCACTTGTGGCTGTAATACCCTCCTTGGGTGTTTCCTCCCTAGACTTGAACCGCGCCACAAGCGCGGTTTTTTTTGAGAGGAAACAGGGCCTATTCCGCCGCCAGCGACCGGTCGGCCGCATATTCCTCGACGTAATCCGAAAAGTCCTGAAGGAAGGCGGAGATGGCCGTCTGAAGCACCGGGAAGTCGGGTTTCTTCTCCAGCGTCGTCTCGTCGATATAGAGCCCGCGGTTCACCTCGATCTGCAATGCATGCAGCCCTTTGGCCGGCCGGCCGTAATGCTCGGTGATGAAGCCGCCGGCATAGGGTTTGTTGCGCACGACGGAAAATCCCATGTCATCGAGCAGCCGCATGGCGACGCGCGACAGGTCCCCGGAGGCGCTGGTGCCATACCGGTCCCCGATGATGAAGTCCGGCCGCAGGCCCGAGCCCGAAACGCGGATATTGCCGGGCATGGAATGGCAATCGATCAGCACGGCGAAGCCGAAAGCGACATGCGTGCGCACCACGAGGCGGCGCAGGCAGGCATGGTACGGCTTGTAGACGGTTTCCACCCGCTCGAGCGCTTCTTCCAGCGGCAGACGGCCTTTGTAGATCTCCATGTTCTCCGCCACGACCCGTGGCACCGTGCCAAGCCCGCCCGCAACGCGGATGGAGCTGATATTGGCATAGGAGGGCAATGGCCCTTCGAACATGCGTGGATCGAGCTCATAGGGCTCGCGATTCACATCGAGCCAGGCGCGCGGAAAGTGCGCCACGAGCATGGGCGCGCCCAGTGCGGGGGCGACGGAGAAGAGCTGGTCGACATAATGGTCTTCCGACCGGCGGATGCCGAGGGCATCGAGACGCGAGCGGGCGAGGAAGTCCTGTGGATAACGTCGCCCGCTATGCGGCGAGTTGAAAACGAGGGGCACGCTCTGCGAAACCGGCTCCAGCACTTCGAAGTGGCTGATTTCGCTGAAAGCCTCCGCCATTGCCGTCCTTTACCATGCCTGAAAGTCACTGCGTCGCCCATGTTGCCAGCGGGCTTGGGCCGTGTCCATACTCGATGGCATATGGATGGGGCTTGTCCTGCCCCATTCACCGGATATTTACCGGAATACGATCTTGTAGCAACAGCGCCCGTCCGCGGGCAGATAACCTCAGCAATGGTTCCCGAATTCCCATGACACCAAAGATTCTCCTCGCAGAAGACGACAACGACATGCGCCGCTTCCTCGTGAAGGCGCTCGAAAAGGCGGGCTATCAGGTGCTGTCCTATGACAACGGCGCCAGCGCTTATGACCGGCTTCGCGAAGAACCCTTCTCGCTTCTCCTGACCGATATCGTGATGCCGGAAATGGACGGTATCGAACTGGCGCGCCGCGCGACCGAGCTCGATCCCGACCTCAAGGTCATGTTCATCACCGGCTTTGCCGCTGTTGCCCTGAACCCGGATTCCAAGGCTCCGAAGGACGCCAAGGTGCTCTCCAAGCCCTTCCACCTGCGTGATCTCGTGGAAGAGGTCAACAAGATGCTGGCGGCCTAAGCCACGGAAAAGACCACGAAAACGGCACGTGAAAAAAGCTTCAAAAAGCCTATTGACGCCGCCGGATGTTTTGTGGTCTATGCGCCTCATCGAACGGGCGTGTAGCTCAGCGGGAGAGCACTACGTTGACATCGTAGGGGTCACAGGTTCAATCCCTGTCACGCCCACCATTCGATCCAAAAGGCCCTGTTTTCACAGGGCTTTTTTGTTTTTGCGGGTTTGACGACGGGGGAGCCCACAGCCCCTGTTCCGGAGAGACCGGCAACGCGCAACGGAGCTCGCATGCGGCTTTCCCTCTGGCTCATCGCGGTCATCGCCGCCACCCTCTTCCTGGCCATGCTGACGGTCGATTTCGGGCCGACTATTGGAGAGCGCGCACAGGGTGGATATGCTGAACGCACCGCCGCGGAACAGGCAGATGCGGAAGCGCGCGCAGCCGCAAGCAAGGCCGAGGCGATCGACGCCGCCGACGAGGCGCTGAAAGCTGCGCAGCCATCCGGCGACATGCAGGCCGGAGACATGAAGGAATGACGCATTGAACGCTCGTCGCCACCACCGATGGTCCACCGGACAACGAGGATGACATGACGACACGTTTCATTCTAGCGGCCTTCGCCGCAGCAGCCATTTCGCTTTCCCTTCCAGCTTTCGCACAGGATACAAAGTCGCAACGCCCCGCTCTCAGCGACAAGAAGGACTGGTCGCAGGCGGTCGGCGCGAAGATAAAGCGGCAGAGCGCACTCGCCGTGATAAAAGCCCGCGAGCTCGGACTGGACGGTGATTTCCAGGCCAGCGTCGGGTTTACGATTTCACCCGATGGCAAGGTCTCCGATATTCGCATCGTCACGTCGTCAGGTCATCCCGAGCTGGATGCGGTGGCCATCGACATGGCCAATCGCGCCGCGCCCTTCCCAGCCTTTACGCCCGATATGGGAGACGAGCCGGTATCGCTGCGCGCGCCGATCATTCTGAAGCTGAAGAAGCCGGAAACCGCCGACACGCTGTCCGAACCGGCCCCGCCCGCCGCAGCCGAGTAATTCTTCGGCAAGACAGTTGTGCAGTGCAGGAAAAAGTTGACGGCACGCGATCTTTGACGTTCAAATAGCGTCGCATACAGCTTGCGCGACAGTCTCGACGGTTAAGCAAGCACTTGAAGCAAAAATGGAATTTCGGCAGTGCATCGTGTTTCCGGTGGATCCACCCGTGTGGCATTACCCCGGAAATCCGTAAAGTGTTTATCGCCCGCCTATACTTGCAGCCCGCACCGCGGCTCCCAAAGATGCCCCCTCCCGTTGGAGGACGGGATTTGAGGGGTCGACGTGATAGGAGGAGTATCCATGAGCGACGCATCCAGCATACATCCCGTGGATGAGAGGTTGCCCACGGGCAGGCTTGCCACCCTCGGTATCCAGCATGTGCTCGTCATGTATGGCGGCGCGGTCGCGGTGCCGCTGATCGTCGGACGCGCCTTGCAGCTCAGCCCGCAGGACGTCGCCTTCCTCATCTCCGCCGACCTCTTCGTCTGCGGCATCGTCACCATCATCCAGTCTCTCGGCTTCGGGCGTCATGTCGGCATCCGCCTGCCGGTCATGATGGGCGTGACCTTCGCCTCCGTCGGGCCCATGGTCTCCATGGCCAATGCCTTCCCCGGCACGGAGGGCGCGCGCATGATCTTCGGCGCCATCATCGGTGCCGGCTTTATCGCTCTGCTTCTTGCCCCGGTCATGGGGCGGCTGCTGCGCTTCTTTCCGCCCATCGTGACGGGCACGATCATTCTTGTCATCGGCGTTTCGCTGATGCGCGTGGGCATCAACTGGATCTTCGGCAATCCCTTCGGACCCACCGCCCCCAATCTGGTGGACCCTGCCCATAGCGAATGGCTTGCCCAGATGAAGACGCTCGCCCAAACCGGCGGCCCGGCCGTGCCGGATGGCCTGGCGCTCGCGCCGAGCGTTCCAAACCCGATCTATGCCGAGCCCGGCCATATCGCGCTTTCGGCGCTGGTGCTCGTCTCCATCCTGCTGATCGCCCGTTTCGGCCGCGGCCTCATCAGCAATATCGCGGTGCTCTGCGGGGTGATCATCGGCTGTCTCGCCGCATCCATCCTCGGCATGATGCATTTCGACCGCGTGTCTGACGCCGGCTGGTTTGCGGTCGTCACCCCGCTGCATTTCGGCATGCCGATCTTCGATCCCGTGCTGATCGCCACCATGACGCTCGTGATGATCGTGGTCATGATCGAATCGACCGGCATGTTCCTGGCGCTCGGTGAAATCACCGGCCGGCAGGTTTCGCAGCAACAGCTGACGGCGGGCCTGCGCGTCGATGGCATCGGCACGATGATCGGCGGCCTATTCAACACCTTCCCTTATACGAGCTTCTCGCAGAATGTCGGCCTGGTCGGCGTCACCGGCGTGAAGAGCCGCCATGTCTGCGTGGCCGGCGGCGTCATCATGATCGTGCTCGGCCTCATCCCGAAGATGGGCGCGCTGGTGGAAGCCGTGCCCACATTCGTTCTGGGCGGCGCAGGACTGGTGATGTTCGGCATGGTCGCGGCAACGGGCGTGCGCATCCTCTCGACGGTGGACTTCAAGTCCTCGCGCAACAACCTGTTCATCGTGGCGGTGTCCATGGGCTTCGGCCTGATCCCGCTTCTGGCGCCGAACTACCTGATGTGGATGCCGCACGCGATCCACCCGATCATCGAATCGGGCATCGTGCTCGCCTCCATCGCCGCCGTGGTTCTCAACGCCTTCTTCAACGGCGTGCGCTTCGAGCAGGCCTCGGCGATCGATGCCGCGAGGCTCGCCGACAGCCACTGAGCCATGAGCCGAAAAAAGAAAGCCGGCCCGTTCATCGCGGGCCGGCTTTTCTATTGTCGTGATCGAATGATCAGTTCAGCGGAACCCGCACGCCACCGTCCGAAACCGGCGGGCGTGCATAGGTGGTGTTGTCGGCCGACGACGTCGTGTTGCAACCCGCAAGCGACAGAACGGCAAAAGCGGCGGCGATGACGCCGATGATGGGACGCATGGACCTCTCCTTCTGGTGTACGCAAAACACATAGGCGCTCGGGCGGCATTCGTCCACCGGCGCGGCACAGCGAAAAGCGGCCGGCCGGCCGATGCTCCACACACCGTCGCAACGGGCGGCCGGCAATATTGACTTTTGCCGGCAAAGTGCATAATGCGCAGACGCAACAGAGGAACTGCGATGATTGCCGACCTTCCCGCCGTGCTCGTACTCAACGCGAAAGACAATGTCGGCGTCGTGCCGGCCAATGTCGATGCCGGCCGGGCGCTGGTGAACGGCGTCGTCGCCGCCGAGCGCATTCCGCGCGGCCACAAGGTGGCGATCTCACACATCGCCGAAGGCGCGCCGGTGCTGAAATACGGCCAGATCATCGGCTATGCGACGAAGGCCATCCAGCCCGGCGAACATGTGCATCTGCAGAACCTCGCCATCCTCGACCTGGCGCTGAAGCATGAATTCTGCGTGGACAACGCACCTGCTGTCATGGTGCCGGAGGAGCAGCGGCGCACCTTCGATGGCTTTGATCGCGGCAACGGCCGTATCGGCACGCGCAACTATATCGGCATCCTCTCGACGGTGAACTGTTCCGCCACGGTCTCGCGCTACGTGGCCGAGCATTATGCCCGCCGGTTCCGCGAGGCCGGCCACGACAATATCGATGGCGTCGTGGCGCTCACCTATGGCGGCGGCTGCGCGCTGAACCTCAAATCCGAGGGCGGGCGCATTCTCACCCGCACCTTCAAGGGCTATGCGCGCAATCCGAATTTCGGCGGCATCCTGATGATCGGTCTCGGTTGCGAGACCTTTCAATATGGCCCACTCGTGGAAGAGGCCGGCCTTGAGGAAGGCAAGACCTTCCGCACCATGATGATCCAGAACCAGGGCGGCACGCGCAAGACCATTGACGCGGCCTGCGAGATGATCGACGACATGCTGCCGGATGTCGGCCGCATCCGTCGAACGCCGCAACCGCTGTCGGGCATCAAGCTGGCGCTCGAATGCGGTGGATCGGACGGCTATTCGGGCATCTCCGCCAACCCCGCGCTCGGCGTCGCCTCCGACCTTCTCGTAAAAGAGGGCGCGACGACGGTGCTTTCCGAAACACCCGAAATCTACGGCGCCGAACACCTGCTGACCCGCCGCGCCGCCCGGCCGGAGGTCGCGGAAAAACTCCTGTCGCGCATCGATTGGTGGCGCGACTACACGGCGCGCAACGATGCCGAACTCAACAACAACCCCTCCTTCGGCAACAAGGCCGGCGGCCTGACGACCATTCTCGAAAAATCGCTCGGCGCGGTCGCCAAGGGCGGTTCCATGCCGCTCAACGCCGTCTATGAATATGCCGAGGAAGTGACGGAGCCGGGCTTCGTCTTCATGGATACGCCGGGCTACGATCCGGCAGCCGTGACCGGGCAGATCGCCGGTGGCTGCAATCTCGTCGCCTTCACCACGGGCCGCGGCTCGGTCTCCGGCTACAAACCGGCGCCCTGCATCAAGATCGCCACGAACACGCCCATGTACGAGCACATCAAGGACGACATGGATATCAACTGCGGCACGATCGTCGATGGCAGCGAGACGATCGAAGAGGCTGGTCGCCGTATTTTCGAATTCGTCATCGAAACCGCATCCGGACGCAAGACGGCGAGCGAGGCCTTCGATTACGGAGACAACGAATTTGTGCCCTGGCAGGTCGGAGCGATTACCTGATCATCGCGTGTGCATGACGATATTGACCAGCGTGCCGGCGGGATCGCGCACGAAGAAGCGGCGCACGCCCCAGGGCTCGTCCACCGGCCCGTATTCAATGGCATGACCGCCCGCGCAAGCAGCCAGATACGCCGCCTCGATATCATCCACCTCGACCGAAAGCGCCGGCACCGGCGTGCCGGAACCGCCTTCGCAGGCGAAACTCACCTGCGGCGATGTCGGGCTTTCGTTGCCATAGGTGACGATCCAGCCGTGATCCATCAGCAGGTCCAGCCCCAGCACCTCCCTGTAGAAGCCGGCCACCAATGCGGGATCGGTCGTCGCGATGTTGGCGACGATGCGCTTCACCTTCATGCGGGTTCCCCGGCGCGCGCCACCGGCGTCGCATAGGCCGGCATGTCCGGCCGGTGCACCCCGCGCAGTTCCGCGACCCGGCCGATCACCTTGGGCAGCGAGACCACGATATGATGGCGCAGCGTCTCGGCCGCGCGGGCAAAATCCTCGACGTCGAGGGCGCGAAACACCGCCAAATGTTCGGCGATGAAGGGCTCGTCTTCAGGCATGCGGTGCGAGACGCCGATGACGTGCTTGCTGACATTCAGCATGAAATGGGCACGGCGCAACGCGATCAGCAGTTCACGGTTCGGGCAATAGCCGAGGCAGGTGATGTGCAGGTCCGTTTCCAGATCGTCCATCGCCTCGACGGACAGGGCAGGATAGACGGCCAGCGCCTCTTCCAGCCGCTCCGTCATCGCCTGCCGCTCAGCCGGCGGAATGAAGGGGGCCGCCTGCAGCAATGCGACGGGCTCCAGCGCGACACGAATGGCATGCAGGTCGCGCATGCGCTGTTCATCGAGCGGAACCAGCGTCCAGCGCATGCGCTCGTCCTTCTCGACGATACCGAGCGCTTCCAGCCGCATAAGCGCATCGCGCGCCACCTGCCGGCCGACGCCGCGGGCGCGCGCCAGCTCCACCTCGTTGATGCGGTAGCGCCCGAAGACGGAGAGGTGCACCATTTCCCGTTCAAGGCTCTCGTAGATTGCCTCCCAGCCTGGGGCCTTGCGCAACGCCAGCGCCTCCTCGTCGAGGCCCAGCATGTCCGCCGTCAGCGCCACCCGTTTCGGTCCGCTGCGGCCCTGCCCGACCAGGAACCCGCGCCCGTCGAACCGGCGCACCATTCCCCCCTCTTCGAGAAGGGCGAGCGCCTGGCGCACCGGTGTGCGGGTGGAGGCAAAGAGCGTTGCGACCGGCCCCTCCAGCAGGAGCGCGCCTTTCGGCAGTCGGCCGCCGGAGATGGCGTCCGCCAGCACATCGCGAATACGCAGGTAGAGCGGGCTCTTGTCGAGCGCCGCCTCCACGCCTTCTCCGCCGGCCTCGGCCAAACCCTGACTGCTGTCGTTCATGGCGCGGACCATGCCACGAATGCACCATGCCGACAACGGTCAGCACCAGGCCCGCCGCCAGCAAGGAAATTGCGCCGCGCCGGCAAAAAATCATCATTCCTTTCGTGACGCGCGGGGTGTTTTGCGCTAGGGAACCCTCTCAAGGCTCGCAATGCGGCCGCCAAGGCCCCATATGCCAGCCGCGTCCATCTCCGAGGAACTGACCATGCCCGCATATCGCTCCCGAACCACCACCCACGGCCGCAACATGGCCGGTGCCCGCGGCCTCTGGCGCGCGACGGGCATGAAGGACTCGGATTTCGGCAAGCCGATCATTGCGGTGGTGAATTCCTTCACCCAGTTCGTGCCCGGCCACGTGCACCTGAAGGACCTCGGCCAGCTCGTCGCCCGCGAGATCGAGAAGGCCGGCGGCGTTGCCAAGGAATTCAACACGATCGCCGTGGACGACGGCATCGCCATGGGCCATGACGGCATGCTCTATTCGCTGCCGTCGCGCGAAATCATCGCAGACTCGGTCGAGTACATGGTCAATGCGCATTGCGCCGACGCGATGGTCTGCATCTCCAACTGCGACAAGATCACGCCCGGCATGCTGAATGCCGCCATGCGCCTCAACATCCCCGCGGTCTTCGTCTCCGGCGGCCCGATGGAAGCCGGCAAGGTCGTGCTGCACGGCAAGACCCATGCGCTCGACCTCGTCGACGCCATGGTCGCGGCCGCCGACGACAAGGTCTCGGACGAGGACGTCAAGGTCATCGAGCGCTCCGCCTGCCCGACCTGCGGCTCGTGCTCGGGCATGTTCACGGCCAACTCGATGAACTGTCTGACCGAAGCACTCGGCCTTTCGCTGCCGGGCAACGGCTCGGCGCTGGCAACCCACGCCGACCGCAAGCGCCTCTTCGTCGAGGCCGGCCACCTGATCGTCGATCTTGCCCGCCGCTACTACGAGCAGGAAGACGAGAGCATCCTGCCGCGCAACGTCGCCAACAAGAAGGCTTTCGAGAACGCCATGTCGCTCGATATCGCCATGGGCGGTTCGACCAACACGGTTCTGCATATCCTCGCCGCCGCCTATGAAGGCGGCATCGACTTCGATCTCGACGACATCGACGCCCTGTCGCGCCGCGTTCCCTGCCTTTCCAAGGTGGCGCCCGCCAAGCAGGACGTGCACATGGAAGACGTGCACCGCGCCGGCGGCATCATGCGCATTCTCGGCGAACTGGAACGCGGCGGCCTCATCCATCGCGATACGCCGACCGTGCATGCCGAAACGCTGGGCGACGCCATCGACCGCTGGGACATCACCCGCACCTCCAGCGAGACCGTGCGCACCTTCTTCCGCGCCGCACCGGGCGGCATCCCAACCCAGGTCGCCTTCAGCCAGGAAGCCCGTTGGGACGAGCTGGACACGGACGGCGAAAAGGGCGTCATCCGCTCCGTGGAGCACCCGTTCTCCAAGGATGGCGGCCTCGCCGTCCTCTCGGGCAACATCGCGCTGGACGGCTGCATCGTGAAGACCGCCGGCGTCGATGAATCGATCCTGAAATTCTCCGGCCCGGCCGTCGTCTATGAAAGCCAGGACGCGGCGGTGAAGGGCATTCTCGGCAACGAGGTGAAGGCGGGCGATGTCGTCGTCATCCGCTACGAAGGCCCGAAGGGCGGCCCGGGCATGCAGGAAATGCTCTATCCGACGAGCTACCTGAAATCGAAGGGCCTCGGCAAGGCCTGCGCGCTGATCACCGATGGCCGCTTCTCCGGCGGCACGTCCGGCCTGTCGATCGGCCATGCCTCGCCCGAGGCAGCCCAGGGCGGCGCCATCGGCCTCGTGCGCCAGGGCGACCTGATCGAGATCGACATCCCCAACCGCACGATCAACCTCGCGGTTCCGGAAGACGAACTCGCTGCCCGCCGCGCCGAGCAGGACAAGCTCGGCTGGAAGCCGGCGGCTCCGCGCAAGCGCAATGTCACGACCGCGCTGAAGGCCTATGCCGCCTTTGCCGCGAGCGCCGACAAGGGCGCCGTACGCATCCTGCCGGAATAAGGTTTCCCGGGCGCGCGCGGCTTTCGCTCCGCGCCCGGCTGCGATCCCGCTTGCAATCTTTCTTCGCAACGCACAAAATCCTCTCGATGGCGGCATGAGACCGCCCGAGGGGAACAAGAGCGCGCATGTCGATCAAGGCCGGTATCTACCACCTAACCCATTACATCTACGATAAACCGGTCCGCCTCGGACCCCAGATCATCCGGCTGAAGCCGGCGGCGCATTCCAAGACCAAGGTCATCAGCCACGCGCTGAAGGTCTCGCCCGAAAACCACTTCGTAAACCTGCAGCAGGACCCGTACGGCAATTACCTTGCCCGCTACGTCTTTCCCGATCCGGTCACCGAGCTGAAGATCGAGGTCGACCTCGTCGCCGACATGACCGTCTACAATCCCTTCGACTTCTTCGTCGAGGAGCAGGCGGAGCACTGGCCGTTCGACTATCCGGAAGACCTGCGCGAAGATCTCGAGATCTACCGGACCCCTGAGCCCATGGGCCCGGCGCTCGAAGCCTTCATGGCGACGGTCGACCGCACGCCCGGGCAGCGCACGGTGGACATGGTCGTCGGCCTGAACGCGCGCCTCCAGCAGACGATCGGCTATGTCATCCGCATGGAGCCGGGCGTACAGACGCCGGAGGAGACGCTGGAGATCGGCCTGGGCTCGTGCCGCGATTCGAGCTGGCTGCTCGTGCAGATCCTGCGCAATCTCGGCTTTGCGGCCCGCTTCGTCTCCGGCTACCTCATCCAGCTGACGCCGGACCTGAAGGCGCTTGACGGCCCTTCCGGCACCGAAGTCGATTTCACGGACCTGCATGCCTGGTGCGAAGTCTATCTGCCCGGCGCGGGCTGGATCGGCCTCGACCCGACATCCGGCCTGCTGACCGGCGAGAGCCACATACCGCTTGCCGCGACGCCGCACTACCGCAATGCGGCCCCGATCAGCGGCGGCTATTTCGGCGAAGCGAACACCACATTCGATTTCGCCATGACGGTGGACCGCGTGGCCGAGCATCCACGCATCACCAAGCCTTTCTCCGAGGAAAGCTGGGAAGCATTGAATGCGCTTGGCCGCGATGTGGACGGCGTGCTGGCGACAAACGACGTGCGCCTCACCATGGGCGGCGAGCCGACCTTCGTTTCCATCGACGATTTCGAATCCGGCGAGTGGAATACCGATGCCGTCGGCCCCACCAAGCGCGAAAAGGCCGACCAGCTGATCCGGCGCCTGCGCCAGCGCTTCGCGCCGGGCGGCTTCCTGCATTACGGCCAGGGCAAATGGTATCCCGGCGAAAGCCTGCCGCGCTGGACATTCTCGCTGTACTGGCGACGCGACGGCAAGCCGATCTGGCACAATCCGGATCTGATTGCGGAGGAAGGCAGCGATGCCGGCGTAAGTGAAGCCGATGCGGCGGCCCTTCTGGGCGCCATCGCACAGGAACTCGGCCTAGCGCCCGATCTGGTCCAGCCTGCCTACGAGGATCCTGCCGAGTGGATCATCAAGGAAGGCAACCTGCCCGACAATGTCGATCCGTCGAACTCGAAACTCGAAGATCCCGAGGAGCGTAACCGCATCGCGCGCGTCTTCGAACGCGGCCTGACCAAGCCGACAGGCCACATCCTGCCGGTACAGGCATGGAACGCCAAGGCGAGCGGCAAGCGCTGGATCAGCGAGCGCTGGCAGACGCGCCGCGGCAAGATCTTCCTCGTGCCCGGCGACAGCCCCGTCGGCTATCGCCTGCCGCTCGGCGCGCTGCCCTACCTTGCGCCGTCGGACTATCCCTACATCAACCCCGCCGACCCCTCAGAGGCGAAGCCGCCTCTGCCGGACTTTGCCCAGACTGGCAAAGTGATGGCAGAAGGCGGCCGCGCAATGGCCGAGGCCTCGTTTCAGGCGAGCGACGCCGGACAGGCCCGCGTCGAGCAGGTGCGCAGCGATATCGTCGGCACCGTGCGCACGGCCATGAGCGTCGAGGCCCGTGATGGCAGGCTTTGCGTCTTCATGCCGCCGGTCGAGCGCGTGGAAGATTATCTCGAACTGGTGACGGCCGCCGAACAGGCGGCGACCCGCCTCGGGCTCGCCGTCCATATCGAAGGCTATGCGCCGCCGCAGGACGAGCGTCTCAACGTCATTCGTGTCGCGCCGGACCCCGGCGTCATCGAGGTCAATATCCACCCCGCGTCGGACTGGCAGGACTGCGTCGACATCACCACCGCGGTCTACGAGGAGGCGCGGCTTTCGCGCCTCGGCGCCGACAAGTTCATGATCGATGGGCGCCATACCGGCACGGGCGGCGGAAACCATGTGGTCGTGGGCGGCAGGAACCCGAACGACAGCCCGTTCCTGCGCCGGCCGGACCTGCTGAAGAGCCTCGTGCTGCACTGGCAGCGCCATCCCTCGCTTTCCTATCTCTTCTCGGGTCTCTTCATCGGCCCGACGAGCCAAGCGCCGCGCATAGACGAGGCGCGCCACGATTCACTGTATGAACTGGAGATCGCGCTCGCGCAGGTTCCGTCGCCCGGCCAGGGCGCACCGCCCCTGCCGTGGCTGGTCGACAGGCTGTTCCGCAACCTGCTCACCGATGTCACGGGCAACACGCATCGCTCGGAAATCTGCATCGACAAACTCTTCTCGCCGGACGGGCCGACCGGACGATTGGGCCTTGTGGAGTTTCGCGGTTTCGAGATGCCGCCCAATGCCCGCATGAGCCTTGCCCAGCAATTGCTGATCCGCGCATTGATCGCGCGTTTCTGGCTGAACCCGGCCGAAGGCGGCTTCGTGCGCTGGGGCACGACGCTGCACGACCGTTTCATGCTGCCGCATTATGTCTGGCAGGATTTTCTCGACGTGTTGGCCGACCTGCGCGCCAACGGCTTCGACCTGAGGCCCGAATGGTTCGCCGCCCAGCTCGAGTTCCGTTTCCCGTTCTGCGGCGAGGTGGAATATGAGGGTGTCGGCCTGGAGGTGCGCCAGGCGCTGGAGCCATGGCACGTCATGGGCGAACAGGGCGCGATCGGCGGGACGGTCCGCTATGTCGATTCCTCTGTCGAGCGCCTCCAGGTAAAGCTCGAAACAACGAACCCGGCGCGCTACACCGTCGCCTGCAATGGTCGCCCCGTCCCGCTGAAACCGGCGGGCGCGCAGGGGGTTTCGGTCGCCGGCGTGCGCTACAAGGCCTGGCAGCCCGCCTCCGGCCTGCACCCGGTGCTGCCCGTCAACGCACCGCTGACATTTGACATTTATGATACATGGTCGCGCCGGGCGATCGGGGGCTGCATTTATCACGTTGCCCATCCCGGCGGACGCAACTATGACACCTTCCCTGTAAACGGAAACGAGGCCGAGGCGCGCCGGCTGGCGCGATTCGAACCGTGGGGTCATCGGGCGGGCGGCTATACGCTGTGGCCGGAAACGCCGTCGGCGGATTTCCCGCTGACGCTGGATCTGCGTCGGCCGCCGGGGCTTTGAGCGGCCTGTAGGAGAATGTGCGTGAAGACCACGAGTGCGCAGGCACAGCCCGAAAACGGACCGGCCGAAAAGCCGGCACGCGGCTATGCGCCACTCCCCGGCGTCGCCGATGAGATGGTCGACACGGACGGTCATGTCCGCCCGGTCTGGCGCCATTTCCTCTCGGCGCTGGAGCGGATGGACGAGACGGAGCTTTCCGGCCGCTTCGCCCGCGCCGACCGCTACCTTCGCGATGCCGGCGTGTTCTACCGTGCCTATGGCAAGGAGACGATCACCGACCGCGCTTGGCCGCTCTCCCATATTCCGGTCCTCATCGACGAAGCAGAATGGGAACAACTCTCGCGCGGCCTGATCCAGCGCGCCGAACTGCTCGAAGCGGTGGTGGCCGATATCTACGGCAAGAACGATCTCGTCGCGAACGGTCTCCTGCCGCCGGCCCTCGTCGCATCCAACAATGAATTCCTTCGGCCGCTGGTGGGCGTGCAGCCGGCCGGACAGCATTTCCTACATTTCGTATCCTTCGAGATCGGCCGCGGACCTGACGGGAACTGGTGGGTGCTTTCGGATCGAACGCAGGCCCCGTCCGGCGCAGGCTTCGCGCTGGAAAACCGCGTGGCGACGACGCGCGCCTTCTCCGACGTCTATGCCGAAACCCATGCGCATCGGCTCGCCGGTTTCTTCGGCGCCTTCCGCAACGCCTTGCAGGCGGGCAAGCCGGCCGAAGACCGTATCGCCGTCCTGACACCCGGGCTTGCCAACGAGACCTATTTCGAGCACGCCTATATCGCCCGCTATCTCGGCTTCATGCTGCTGGAGGGGGAGGATCTCACCGTCGTCGGCGGCAAGGTCATGGTGCGCACCGTCGCGGGCCTCAAACCCGTCGGCGTGCTGTGGCGACGCCTCGATGCCGCTTTCGCGGATCCGCTCGAACTGAACCAGAACTCCCATATCGGCACGCCCGGCATGGTGGAGGCGTTGCGCGCCGGTTCCGTCACCTTCGTCAATGCGCTTGGCGCCGGTATCGTGGAAACGCGCGCTTTCCTTTCTTTCCTGCCCAATATCTGTCGCCATCTGCTCGGCGAGGACCAGCGCCTTCCCTCCATCGCCACCTGGTGGTGCGGGCAGGAAGACGAGCGCGCCCATGTCGCGGCCCATATCGAACGCATGATCGTCGGCCCCGCCTACTCGACCCGGCCGTTCTTCGACGACAACGAGCAGTCCGTCCTGGGTTCCTCGCTGCGCGAAACCGCAAAACAGTCGATTACGGAATGGCTGGAGACGGATGGTCCAAGCCTCGTCGGGCAGGAAGCCGTCACGCTTTCCACCACGCCCGCCTTCGTCGATGGCAAGCTCGTGCCGCGGCCGATGTCGCTGCGGGTCTTCGCCGCCCGCACCCGCGACGGCTGGCAGATCATGCCCGGCGGCTTCGCCCGCATCGGCGCCGGCGACAACGTGTCGGCGATCGCCATGCAGGAGGGCGGTTCGGCGGCGGATGTCTGGATCGTCAGCCAAAAACCGGTGGAGCGCACCAGCCTGCTGCCCGCGGAAGAGGTGTTCATCCGCAACATGCCCGGCAGCCTGCCGAGCCGCGCGGCCGACAACCTCTTCTGGCTCGGCCGCTATATCGAACGCGCCGAGGGCGCGTTGCGCATCCTGCGGGCCTGGCATGGCCGCTACGCCGAATATGCCGATCCGTCCCAGCCGCTGCTGAAGGATGTCACCGATTATCTCGACGCGCTGGATATCGATACGTCGGAAGCCGTGCCGACAAGCCTCATCCGCAACATCGACAGCGCCGTCTTCTCCGCCAGCAACATCCGCGACCGCTTCTCGCCCGATGGCTGGCTGGCGCTGAACGACCTGTCGAAGACGGCCCGTCGCTTCCACGTCAGCATCGAACCGGGCGACGACGCGACGCGGGCCATGACGGTGCTTCTGCGCAAGCTCGCGGGCTTCGCAGGCCTCGTTCATGAAAACATGTACCGCTTCACCGGCTGGCGCTTCCTGTCGATCGGCCGCTATCTCGAGCGCGGCCTGCACATGACGCGCCTTCTCGGCCACATGTCGGGTGAGGATGCCCCTGACGGTGCGCTCGACATGCTCCTGGAAATCGGCGACAGCGTGATGACCCACCGACGTCGCTACAACGTCGCCACGGCGCGCCTCACCGTGACCGACCTGCTCGCGCTCGACCCACTCAATCCGCGCTCGATCCTCTACCAGTTGAACGAGATCAAGAACGAGGTCGAGCAGCTGCCGAACGCCTATGCCAATGGCCAGATGTCGCCGTTCTACCGCGAGGCGATGCGCCTGCATGCCGGCCTTGCCGTGATGACGCCGGAGACGATGACGGACGCCGTCTACAAGCGCTTCGAGGCGGAGCTCGAAAAGCTGTCCGATATCCTTGCGCAAACCTATCTGAGCTGAGCGGGAGGAAGACGCTGTGACCATGCTCTACGACGTCAACCTTCACATCGGCTATCTCTACGACACACCGGTTTCCGGCGGCCGGCATATCGTGCGTGTGCTGCCGCTTTCGCTGGGCCGGCGCCAGCGGCTGGTCGCCGGGACGATCGGCGTTGCGCCGGTGCCCGGCGAGCGTGTCGATCACAGCGACTTCTTCGAAAATCCGATGAGCGCGATCCTGTTTCGCAGCAACCACGAGCGGCTGGACATCCGCATGCAGGCCCGCGTTCACGTCGACGTGCCGCAAACCGCCGCGGACTTCTCGCCGCGCCTGGAGGCGCTGCCGTCGGAGATCGCCGGCCATTGGTCGCTCGATGCCAACTCGCCGCATCATTACACCGGCCCCAGCCCGCGCCTGAAGGACTGCCCTGAAATCGCCGCCTACGCCCGGAGCACCGTCAATCCGGATATGACGGTTCGCGAGATCGCGACGGCGATCTGCGCACGTATCCACAAGGACTTCACCTACGACGCCAAAGCGACGAGCGTGGACACGACGCCGCGCGAAGCCTTCAAACTGAAACGCGGCGTGTGCCAGGACTTTACGCATGTGATGATCGTCGCACTGCGCAGCCTCGGCATACCCGCGGGCTATGTCAGCGGCTTCCTGCGCACCATTCCGCCGCCGGGCAAGGAGCGCCTGGAGGGCGCGGATGCCATGCATGCCTGGGTGCGCTACTGGTGCGGCCGGGTCAACGGCTGGATGGAACTCGACCCGACCAACAATATCCCCGCCGGAAACGATCACATCGTCGTCGCCTATGGCCGCGATTACGCCGATGTGGCCCCCGTCATCGGCGTTCTCAAGGGCTACGGCGAACACCAGACCAGCCAGGCGGTCGATGTGGTTCCGGTGCGCCAGTCGGCCTGAATTCCCGTTTGGAAACAGAACCGCGCGCGGAATTGCGGCATCGGCGCAATTTTACGAAAACTATACCACGCCTTCCAACCGTTGAATAAGACTTCGCTGATAGGTTCACCGCATATCAGGGCAATGGCGGGTGACTCTCATGACGAAGAAGACGCAAGGACCGACGATTCTATCGCGGCTGCTGAAGGATCGCTTTGGCAATTTCGCCATGGTGACGGCCGTCACGATCCCCGTCATCCTCGCCGCCGGCGGCGTCGCCATCGACATGACCAAGATGGTATTGGCGAAAGCCGAGCTTCAGGATGCGACCGATGCCGCAGCACTTGCGGCGGCCTCCGCTCTGGCCAACGAAAAAAAGAACGCGACGCAGGCAAAGCAGATCGCCGAAGAGCTCTTTGCCATGCAGATCAGCGGCACATCCGGCGTCGTCAAGGAAGGGGACACCACGATCGTGGACGCTGCCCCTATCATCAACATCTCGCAAAAGACGACCGAGAATAACGGCAAGATTTACAACATCGACATCACAGCGACCTACTCCGTGAAGTTCAGCGCCTTTACAAGGATGCTCGGTCACGACGGTATCAAGCTTACCGCAAAGAGCTTCACGGAAAGCGCGACCGAATCGAAGAACGCACTCTCGATGTATCTCGTGCTCGACAAATCGGGCTCGATGCTCGCCAATACGACAGAGGTGAACTATTCGGTCAGCAGCTGTACACAATATAACGATGGTGGATCACCGATTTCACAAACAAAACCATGTTATATTAAAAAGATAGAGGCGTTGAAGCTGGCCGCGGCAAGCTTGTTCACGCAGCTCAACGCTGCGGACCCGAAGACGATGTACGTCCGCACAGGCACCGTCTCCTATAATAGCTCCATGTCCACGGCAGCAAACCTGGTTTGGGGCACTGGAGCCTCTTTAACTCAGGTAAACGCACTTACAGCTGGCGGTGGAACAGCATCGGGTGCCGCTACGGAAGCAGCCTACAATAAGTTAAAGGCATCCACCGAGAACGACGAACACAAAAAGAAGAACGGCCAGGTTCCGACCAAATACATTATCCTGATGACCGACGGTAACAACAACAACGCGTCCGACGATACAAAAACCAAGGACATCTGCGCGAAGGCGAAGGCTGACGGGATGGTTATCTACGGCGTGGCTTTCATGGCGCCAAAGCGCGGCCAGGAGCTTTTGAAAGCTTGCGTGAGCGAGCCCGGCAACTATTTCGAGGCAGAAAAAATGGCTCAGCTCATTGCCGCATTCAAGGCAATCGGTGAGCGTGCCGCCGCCATCATGTCGCGCCTTACCAAATAAGCCCGAATTTTGCTTCGGATCCGGCCCGTCTTGCTCCTGCAAGGCGGGTTTTCCGTATTATCAGGATATGTGAGACACTTCGAAAATGCATGCGTCCTTTCTTGAAAACGCATATTGCAAGCGCTTCGGATAGATGCATAAATTGATTTAAACGCGCTTTTCGAAGCACCGAAAACCGACTGACGCGAGGGGCATAGTTCGCCGATGATGAACCGGGTTAACAGCAACGACCTCGCTCCGGCGCCCCGCACCTCAGATGTCGAACAGCTGGCGGTCGAACTTCTCGAACGGCTGAAATACCGTATCGGCAAGGACCCGAAAGTCGCCAAGCCGCATGACTGGCTGACCGCCGCCATTCTCGTCGCCCGCGACCGTATCACCGACGCCTGGATGGACTCGACCCGCCGCACCTATGCGACGGGCGCCAAGCGCGTCTACTACCTGTCGCTGGAGTTCCTCATCGGCCGCCTGATGCGTGACGCCATGACCAATATCGGTATCATGGAAGAAATGCGCCAGGCCCTCGCCTCGCTCGGCGTCGATATCGATGTCATCGCCGAACTGGAGCCGGATGCCGCCCTCGGCAACGGCGGCCTCGGACGTCTGGCCGCCTGTTTCATGGAAAGCATGGCGACGGTGGACGTGCCGGCCTATGGCTACGGCATCCGCTACGTGCACGGCCTTTTCCGCCAGCAGATGGCCGATGGCTGGCAGGTGGAACTGCCCGAGACCTGGCTTGCCCACGGCAACCCGTGGGAATTCGAGCGGCGCGAGAGCTCCTACGAGATCGGTTACGGCGGTGTCGTCGAAACGATCAATATCGGCGAGGACAAGCAGCGCTTCGTCTGGAAGCCGGCCGAGCGCGTCATCGCGACCGCCTACGACACGCCGGCCGTCGGCTGGCGGGCGAAGCGCGTCAACACGCTGCGCCTTTGGGCCGCCAATCCGATCGATCCGATCCTGCTCGAGGCCTTCAACGCCGGCGACCACATCGGCGCGCTGAAGGAAAGCAACAAGGCCGAAAGCCTCACGCGTGTCCTCTACCCCGCCGATGCCACCCCGGCCGGCCAGGAACTGCGCCTGCGACAGGAATTCTTCTTCTGTTCGGCCTCCTTGCAGGACATCCTGCGCCGCCATCTCCAGCAATACCCGGATTTCACGTCGCTGCCGGATGCGGTCGCGATCCAGCTGAACGACACGCATCCCGCCGTATCGGTCGCCGAACTCGTCCGCCTTCTGAGCGATGTGCACGGCCTCGACTTCGATACGGCGTGGGACATCTCGCGCCGCACCTTCTCCTACACCAACCACACCCTGCTTCCCGAAGCGCTGGAAAGCTGGCCGGTGCCGCTGTTCGAGCGCCTGCTGCCGCGCCACATGCAGATCGTCTACGCGATCAATGCGAAGATCCTCCTGCAGGCTCGCAAGGAAAAGGACTTCGAGGACCAGCGGATCCGCAGCATCTCGCTGATCGAGGAATCGGGCGAACGGCGCGTGCGCATGGGCAACCTCGCCTTCGTCGGCTCGCACTCGATCAACGGTGTTTCCGCGCTCCACACCGAGCTGATGAAGGAGACCGTCTTTGCGGACCTTCACAAGCTCTATCCCGACCGCATCAACAACAAGACGAACGGGATCACGCCGCGCCGCTGGCTGATGCAGTGCAATCCGGGCCTGTTCAACCTGATCCGCGAAGCGATCGGCGATGCGTTCATGGACGACGCCGAGGCCCTGACGGCGCTCGACGCTTTCGCCGACGACAGGGACTTCCAAGAGCGTTTCGCGGCGATCAAGCGCGAGAACAAGAACCGCCTCGCCAATCTCGTCGGCAGCCGCATGGGCGTGCGCATCGATCCGACCGCGATGTTCGACATCCAGATCAAGCGCATTCACGAATACAAGCGGCAGCTTCTCAACATCATCGAGGCGGTCGCGCTCTACGACCAGATCCGCTCGCATCCCGAACTCGACTGGACGCCCCGCGTCAAGCTTTTCGCCGGCAAGGCGGCGCCGAGCTATCACAACGCCAAGCTCATCATCAAGCTCGCGAACGACGTCGCCCGGGTGATCAACAATGACCCGGCCGTGCGCGGCCTGCTTAAGGTCGTCTTCGTGCCGAACTACAATGTCTCGCTTGCCGAGATCATGGTTCCCGCCGCCGACCTGTCCGAGCAGATCTCCACCGCCGGCATGGAAGCCTCGGGCACCGGCAACATGAAGTTCGCGCTGAACGGCGCCCTCACCATCGGCACCCTCGACGGTGCCAATGTCGAAATGCGCGACCATGTCGGCGAAGAAAACATCGTCATCTTTGGCATGACGGCGGAAGAGGTCGCAACGGTGCGGGCCGAAGGGCACAATCCGCGCGCCATCATCGAGCAGTCGAAGGAGCTTTCGCAGGCGCTCGCCGCCATCTCCTCCGGCGTCTTCTCCCCTGACGACCGCACTCGTTTCACCGGCCTCGTGGATGGCATCTACAACCACGACTGGTTCATGGTGGCTGCCGACTTCGATGCCTATGCCAAGGCCCAGCGCGAGGTGGACGGCATCTGGAACGACAAAACGTCGTGGTATTCAAAAACAATCCGGAACACAGCGCGTATGGGCTGGTTTTCCTCCGACCGCACCATACGTCAATACGCCAAGGAAATCTGGAGAGCTTGATGACCACACCGCCGAACAAAGGCACGACGGACCAACCGTTAGAGCTTCTGGCGAAGGCGGACATCGATGCAATCCTCGAAAGCCGGCACTGGGACCCGTTCGCCGTGCTCGGCCTTCATGCCTCGGGCGACCGATATATCGCCCGCTGCTTCCTGCCCGGCGCGACGGAAGTGACCGCCCAGACGCTGGCCGGCAAGGAGATCGGCACGCTGCAGCAGCTCGACCCGGCCGGCATCTTCGCCGGCGAGGTGTCGATCAGGAAGTTGCAGCCCATCCGCTACCACGCCCGCAATGAGGGCGGGGAATGGGTGGTGATCGACCCCTACAGCTTCGGTCCGGTTCTGGGCCCGATGGACGATTACTACATCCGTCAGGGCTCGCATCTTCGACTCTTCGACAAGATGGGCGCCCATCCCATGACGCTGGAAGGCGTCGACGGCTTCCACTTCGCCGTCTGGGCTCCCAATGCCAAGCGCGTTTCCGTCGTCGGGGACTTCAACGCCTGGGACGGTCGCCGGCACATGATGCGCCTGCGCCGCGATACCGGCATCTGGGAAATCTTCCTGCCGGAAATCGGGGCCGGACACGCCTACAAATACGAGATCGTCGGGCCGGACGGTGCGCTTGTACCGCTTAAGGCCGACCCTTTCGCGCGCCGCTCTGAATTGCGCCCGGCCAACGCGTCCGTCACCACCGGCCAGATCGACCAGAAATGGGAGGACGAGGCGCATCTCAAACATTGGGCCGAGGCCGACGCCCGCCGTCAGCCGATCTCGATCTACGAGGTCCATGCCGGTTCGTGGCAGCGCCAGCACGGTGGCGGCTTCCTCACCTGGGACGAGCTGGCCGAACGTCTCATACCCTATTGCGTCGACATGGGCTTCACCCATATCGAGTTCCTGCCGATCTCGGAGTTTCCCTTCGATCCGTCGTGGGGCTACCAGACCACCGGCCTCTATTCGCCGACCGCGCGCTTCGGCGAGCCGGATGGGTTCGCGCGTTTCGTCAACGGCTGCCACAAGGTAGGCATCGGCGTCATTCTCGACTGGGTGCCGGCGCATTTCCCGACGGACGCGCATGGCCTCGGCCGTTTCGACGGCACCGCCCTTTATGAGCATGAAGATCCGCGACAGGGTTTTCATCCCGACTGGAACACCGCGATCTACAATTTCGGCCGCGCCGAAGTTCTCTCCTATCTCGTCAACAACGCGCTTTACTGGACCGAGAAATTCCACCTGGACGGCCTGCGCGTCGATGCCGTCGCCTCGATGCTCTACCTCGACTATTCCCGCAAGCATGGCGAATGGGTGCCGAACGAGTATGGCGGCAACGAGAACCTCGAGGCGGTGCGCTTCCTGCAAACGATGAACGCGCGCGTCTATGCCGCTCATCCCGGCGTGCTGACCATCGCCGAGGAATCCACCTCCTGGCCGAAGGTCTCCGCGCCGGTGCATGACGGCGGCCTCGGCTTCGGGTTCAAGTGGAACATGGGCTTCATGCACGACACGCTGCAATATCTGTCGCGCGAGCCCGTTCACCGCAAGTTCCACCACAACGACATGACCTTCGGCTTGCTCTACGCCTTCACGGAGAACTTCGTGCTGCCGCTCAGCCATGACGAGGTGGTGCACGGCAAGGGCTCGCTGATCGCCAAGATGCAGGGCGACGACTGGCAGAAGTTCGCCAATCTCAGAGCCTATTACGGCTTCATGTGGGGCTATCCCGGCAAGAAGCTCCTGTTCATGGGCCAGGAATTCGCCCAGTGGCAGGAATGGAGCGAGGAACGCGCGCTCGATTGGAATTTGCTCGAATACCCGCTGCATGAAGGCATGCGCCGGCTGGTGCGCGACCTGAACGGCACCTATCGGCGCAAGGCGGCGCTGCATGCGCGCGATTGCGAGGGCGACGGCTTCGAATGGCTGATCGCCGACGACCGCGAGAACTCCGTCTTCGCATGGTTGCGCAAGGCACCGGGCGAAAAGCCGATCGCCATTGTCACGAATTTTACGCCCGTTTACCGCGAGAACTACGGCGTGCCGCTTCCGGCGGAGGGACGGTGGCGGGAGATACTGAACACCGATGCCGAAATCTATGGCGGCAGCGGCAAGGGCAATGGGGGCGCCGTCCAGGCAAAAAGACACGGCGATGGAACGATAACAGCCAATATCACGCTGCCGCCACTGGCGACGCTGATGCTCGAGCTGGATGCATAAAACAAGAATCGGGAGGAAACCTATGGAGCAGAAGCGCATTCAACCCCTTGCCCGTGACGCCATGGCCTATGTCCTGGCCGGCGGACGCGGCAGCCGCCTCAAGGAACTGACCGACCGGCGGGCGAAACCCGCCGTCTATTTCGGCGGCAAGGCGCGCATCATCGATTTCGCGCTGTCCAATGCCCTGAATTCCGGTATCCGCCGCATCGGCGTGGCTACCCAGTACAAGGCGCATTCGCTTATCCGCCACTTGCAGCGCGGCTGGAACTTTTTCCGTCCCGAACGCAACGAGAGCTTCGACATCCTTCCCGCCTCCCAGCGCGTCTCCGAGACGCAGTGGTATGAAGGCACCGCCGACGCCGTCTACCAGAACATCGATATCATCGAGGATTACGGCGTCGAGTACATGGTCATCCTTGCCGGCGACCATATCTACAAGATGGATTACGAGCTGATGCTTCAGCAGCACGTGGATTCCGGCGCGCAGGTCACCATCGGCTGCCTGGAAGTCCCCCGCATGGAGGCGACCGGCTTCGGCGTCATGCATGTCGACGAGAAGGACGAGATCATCGCCTTCGTGGAAAAACCGGCGGACCCGCCCGGCATTCCCGGCAATCCCGAGATGGCGCTTGCCTCCATGGGCATCTACGTGTTCCACACGAAGTTCCTGATGGACCTGCTACGCCGCGATGCCGCCGACCCGACATCCAGCCGCGATTTCGGCAAGGACATCATTCCCTATATCGTGCAGCACGGGAAGGCCGTCGCCCACCGCTTCACCGCCTCCTGCGTGCGTTCCGATTTCGAGCGCGAGGCCTACTGGCGCGACGTCGGTACGGTCGATGCCTACTGGCAGGCGAATATCGACCTCACCCACATCACGCCGGAACTCGACATCTACGACAGCTCCTGGCCGATCTGGACCTTCGCCGAGATCAAGCCGCCGGCCAAGTTCGTGCATGACGACGAAAACCGCCGCGGCTCGGCCATCTCCTCGCTCGTCTCGGGCGATTGCATCATTTCCGGCTCGACGCTGCACCGCAGCCTTCTGTTCACCGGCGTGCGGGCGAATTCCTACTCGCGGCTCGATGGTGCGGTGGTCCTGCCCAATGTCATGATCGGGCGCCACGCGCAGCTCAGGAATGTCGTCATCGATCGCGGCGTCGTCATACCCGAGGGCCTTGTCGTCGGCGAGGATCCGGACTTCGATGCCAAGCGTTTCCGCCGTTCCGAGAACGGCATATGCCTCATCACCCAGAACATGATCGACAAGCTGGAGCTCTAACCCGGACATGAATATCCTTTCGGTGGCATCCGAAGTGTTCCCGCTCATCAAGACGGGAGGCCTTGCCGACGTTGCCGGCGCGCTGCCGCTCGCATTGGCGGGACATGGAATACGCGTACGCACGCTGATGCCCGGTTATCCGATCGTCATGCAGCGCCTCGCCGATACAAGGGTCGTCGCCACCTTCGACGATCTGCTCGGTGAGCCTGCCCGCGTTCTCGCAGCGACCCACGAGGGGCTCGATCTCCTCGTGCTCGACGCGCCTGCCTTCTTCGAGCGCGCGGGCGGTCCCTATACCGACGGCAACGGAAACGACTTCATCGACAATTGGCACCGCTTCGCGGCGCTCTCCTTCGCCGGCGCCGAAATTGCCCGGGGCCTGCTGCCGGACTGGCGGCCGGACATCGTTCAGGCCCATGACTGGCAGGCGGCGATGACCACGGTCTACATGCGCTACACCGGCCTGCAGCACATCCCGACCATTCTCACCGTGCACAACCTGGCTTTCCAGGGCCAGTTCGGTGCCGATATTTTCGGGCAGCTGCGCCTCCCGCCGGAAGCCTTTGCCGTCGACGGCCTGGAATATTACGGCGACGTCGGTTTCCTCAAAGGCGGTCTGCGCACGGCGTGGTCGATCACCACCGTCAGCCCGAACTACGCGCAGGAGATCATGACGCCGGAATACGGCATGGGCCTCGAAGGGCTGCTCAATGCCCGTTCGGCGGACCTGGAGGGCATCGTCAACGGCATCGATACCAACGTCTGGAACCCGGAAAGCGATGCGCATATCGCCAGGCCCTATACGGCGGGTTCGCTGAAGCAGCGTGCGGTCAACCGGCAGGCGGTGGCCGAGCGCTTCAACATCGAGCAGGACGGTGGTCCGATCTTCTGCGTCATCAGCCGCCTGACCTGGCAGAAGGGCATCGATATCATCGCCGATGTCGCCGACTGGATCGTCGAGCAGGGCGGCAAGCTGGTGGTTCTCGGTTCCGGCGACCAGGGGCTGGAAGGCGCCCTTCTCGCCGCCGCCTCGCGGCATCGCGGCCGCATCGGCATCGTCATCGGCTACAACGAGCCACTGTCGCATCTCATGCAGGCCGGCGCGGATGCCATTCTCATCCCGTCGCGCTTCGAACCGTGTGGCCTCACCCAGCTCTACGGCCTGCGCTACGGCTGCATCCCCGTCGTGGCCCGCACAGGCGGCCTTGCCGACACGGTCATCGACGCGAACGAGGCAGCCCTCTCCGCCCGCGTCGCCACCGGTTTCCAGTTCACGCCCATCAATGCCGATGGTCTGCGCCAGGCGCTGCGCCGCGTCTTCAAGGCCTGGCGCGAGCCGAAGGTCTGGGGCCGCATCCAGAACCAGGGCATGAAATCCGAGGTTTCCTGGGAAAGCAGCGCCGCGCGCTATGCCGACCTCTTTTCCAGTCTCCTGACGCGAGCCAACCTTTCCTGAAGAGTATCAGCCTATGACCATCAAGACCGTAACGACCGCGCCCTATACCGACCAGAAGCCCGGCACGTCCGGCCTGCGCAAGAAAGTGCCGGTCTTCCAGCAGCAGAACTATGCGGAGAACTTCATCCAGGCGATCTTCGATTCGCTGGAAGGCTTTGAAGGCGAGACGCTGGTGATCGGCGGCGATGGCCGCTACTACAACCGCGAGGTCATCCAGCTCGCCATCAAGATGGCGGCCGCCAACGGCTTCGGCCGCGTACTCGTCGGGCGCGGCGGCATCCTCTCCACGCCGGCTGCCTCCAATGTCATCCGCAAGAACAAGGCGTTCGGCGGTATCGTGCTTTCCGCCAGCCACAATCCGGGCGGGCCGACCGAAGACTTCGGCATCAAGTACAATATCGGCAATGGCGGCCCCGCGCCGGAAAAGATCACCGACGCCATCTTCGCCCGCACCAAGACCATCGACAGCTACAAGATCGCCGATGTCGAGGACGTCAATCTCGACCTGGAAGGCACGCACGAAATCGCCGGGATGACCGTCAACGTCATTGACCCCGTCGCCGATTATGCCGAGCTGATGGAGCAGCTTTTCGACTTCGGGGCTATCAGCGACCTGCTCGCCGGCGGCTTCCGCATCGTCTTCGATGCCATGAGCGCCGTGACCGGCCCCTATGCCAAGGAAATCCTCGAAAACCGCCTCGGCGCCGCCAAGGGCTCGGTGCTGAACTTCATGCCGCTGCCGGATTTCGGCGGCCATCACCCCGATCCTAATCTCGTCCACGCGCGCGCGCTCTACGAAACGATGATGGCCGATGACGCGCCGGATTTCGGCGCCGCCTCAGACGGCGACGGCGACCGCAACCTCATTATCGGCCGGGGCATATTCGTCACCCCCTCCGACAGCCTCGCCCTCCTGGCCGCCAATGCGCATCTGGCGCCCGGCTATGCGCAGGGCCTTGCCGGCATCGCCCGCTCGATGCCCACATCGGGCGCGGCCGACCGCGTTGCCGAAAAGCTCGGCATCGGCATCTACGAGACCCCGACCGGCTGGAAATTCTTCGGCAACCTGCTCGATGCCGGCCTTGCCACGATCTGCGGCGAGGAAAGCGCGGGCACCGGTTCCAACCACGTGCGCGAGAAGGATGGCCTCTGGGCCGTGCTGCTGTGGCTCAACATCCTAGCGGTGCGCAAGGAAAGCGTGCTCGACATCGTCAAGCAGCACTGGGCGAGCTTTGGCCGCAACTACTATTCACGCCATGACTACGAGGAGGTCGACAGCGAGGCTGCGAACGGCCTGATGGCCAACCTGCGCGACCAGCTCGCGACGCTGCCCGGCAAGCGCTTCGGCGCCCTCACGGTCGAGACCGCCGACGACTTCGCCTATAACGACCCCGTCGATCAGTCCGTCAGCCGGAACCAGGGCATCCGCATCCTGTTCGAAGGCGGCTCGCGCGTCGTCTTCCGCCTCTCCGGCACGGGCACGTCGGGCGCGACGCTGCGCGTTTACATCGAGCGCTACGAGCCGGATGCGGCCCGCCACGACATCGACACGCAGGAAGCACTGGCAGACCTTATCGCCGTTGCCGACGAGATTGCCGGCATCAAGGCACGCACCGGCCGCCAAGAACCGAGCGTGATCACGTAAGATGGCCCTCACCCCTCCTTCCTTCGCGCCGGGCGCCACGCTCTCCGGGGACGGAGTGGAGTTTTCGGTCTATTCCCGCGATGCCGCCCGCATCGATCTCTGCTTGTTCGACGGCAGCGGCGAAAAGGAACTTGCCCGGCTCACCATGGGGCGGGACGAAGACGGCTTTCACCGCGTCTTCGTCGAGGGCGCGCAGGAAGGAACACGCTACGGCTTTCGCGCCGACGGCATCTACTCGCCCGACCATGGCCTGTGGTTCGATCCTGCCAAGCTGCTCATCGATCCCTATGCGAAGGAACTCGACCGCCGCTTCGTGCACGACGGTCGCCTGACGGAATTCGGCGCCGAAACGGCCGACATCGTGCCCAAGGCCATCGTCACGCGCGACCGTCCCGTCGAGGTGAGGCCGCCGCTCTTCCGCCCCGGCGGCTTCATCTACGAGATCGCGGTGCGCGGCTTCACCATGCGCAATCCCGACCTACCGGAGGCCGTGCGTGGAACCGTCGGCGCGCTCGCCCATCCCTCGGTGATAGCACACCTGAAGCGCCTGGGTGTCGATGCCGTCGAGCTCATGCCGATCACCGCCTGGATCGATGAGCGGCATCTGCCGCCGCTCGGCCTTTCGAACAGCTGGGGCTACAATCCCATCGCGCTGATGGCGCTCGATCCGCGCCTGGTGCCCGGCGGGATGCAGGAGCTTGCCGATACGGTCGCCGCGCTCAGGGCCGAAAATATCGGCGTGATCCTCGACCTCGTCTTCAACCATTCCGGCGAAAGCGACCGTCACGGCACGACGCTCTCCATGCGCGGCCTCGACAACCTCACCTACTATCGCCACGTGCCGGATCGGCCGGGCGAGCTGATCAACGATACCGGCTGCGGCAATACCATTGCCGGCGAACATCCCGTGGTGCGTCAGCTGGTGCTCGACAGCCTGCGCCATTTCGTGCGTCAGGCCGGGGTCGATGGTTTCCGCTTCGATCTCGCAACCATTCTCGGCCGCGAGGCCGACGGCTTTTCCGCCAATGCCGCCCTCTTGGCCGAAATCTGCGCCGATCCGCTGCTGAAAGACCGCGTGCTGATTGCCGAACCCTGGGATATCGGACCCGGCGGCTACCAGCTCGGCAACTTTCCCGCTCCCTTTCTCGAATGGAACGACCGCTATCGCGACGACACGAGGATGTTCTGGCGCGGTGACAGCCACAAGCTCGGGGCCTTCGTCACGGCGCTCGCTGGCTCCTCCGACATCTTCTCCCGCCATGGCGGTGATCGCACACGCAGCGTCAACTTCCTCGCCGCCCATGACGGTTTCACGCTCATGGACCTCGTTTCCTATACGCACAAGCACAACGAGGCGAACGGCGAGGACAACAGGGACGGCCACAGCGAGAACCATTCCTGGAACAACGGGGCCGAGGGCGCAACGACGGACGGCGTGGTGCTTTCCGCGCGGCGCGCCGATGTAAAGGCCCTGCTGTCCAGCCTCTTCCTTTCGCGCGGCACGGTGATGCTGACGGCAGGCGACGAGGGCGGCCGGTCGCAGCAGGGCAATAACAACGCCTATTGCCAGGACAACGCGCTGACGTGGCTCGACTGGAAGGGTTTGGACGAAGGCCTGATCGAACACACCGCCATGCTATCGGCGATCCGCAAGCGCTTTCCGGCCCTGACCGAGACGACGTTCCTGAACGGAGACGGCGATGTGGAATGGCTGACCGCTGCGGGCTCGCCGATGACGGTCGAGGACTGGGAGCAGCCCGGGGCAGGAACCTTCATGGCTCTTTTCAAGACGCCGGATGTCCAGCAGCGGCGCACCGTCCGCCTCGCGATTATCGTCAATCGCAGCCATGGCGAACAGCCGCTCGCCCTCCCCTTGCCGGACGGCCGCGAATGGGTCAGCCTGCTCACCGTCGGCCATGCGCCCAATGTGATGGTGGGCGCACGCACAGTCGAAATTCTTGTCGAAAACTACTGAAATTCATTGCCCGGCCAAAGCGCGTCTCTAGAACGAATCCCGATCGATCATTGGAAGGCCCTATGCCCGCAGACATTCATTTGAAAGATGTGCCCGCACTCGTGGGAAGCGAACTCGGCGTTTCCCGCTGGTTCGTCGTCGACCAGACGATGATCGACCGCTTCGCCGATGCCACCGAGGACCACCAGTTCATTCACACGGATCCCGTGCGCGCGGCGGCCGAGACGCCGTTCGGCGGAACCATCGCGCACGGCTTTCTGACCCTGTCGCTGCTCTCGGCCATGAACTTCGATTGCGTGCCCCGCATCCTCGAGCAGACGATGGGCATCAATTACGGGTTCGACAAGGTCCGTTTCATCACGCCGGTGAAAAGCGGTGTGCGGGTGCGTGGCCGGTTCGTGCTCGACGAAGCGCGCTTCCGCGGCGCGGGCATGGTGACGATCCGCTATGATGTTTCCGTCGAGATCGAGGACGAGCGTAAGCCAGCGCTCACCGCCGACTGGATCACCATCATTCAGTTCGATCCGAAGGATCGCCCGGAGAACGTCTAAAAAAATCCCGCCTCGAAGGCGGGATTTTTCATCAGAGACCGGCGTCTTCGGCGCCTTCCGAGAGAAGGCCGAAGGCATAGGGCGAAAACGAGCGCCAGCATTCGACGCGATAGTCTTCCTCTCCGGTGCGCAGCAGGACGATCTCGATCTTGCCGAGCACGGTGCGTGCCGCAGCGCCGACCGGGAAGGCCTCGTTATTCAGATCGAGCGGGCAGGCGCTGGCAATCGCCGCGCCCGCATCCGGGCCGGAAACGATGATGCCCACATTGCGGTGGGAGACGTCTGTCGCCGAATGCAGCGCGGAAACGCCGGCGGCAATGCCCATCAGGTCCGCGCCGGTCTCGTCGATCAGCAGCCACTCGTCCGGGCCAAGCCAGAGCGCGTGGCGACCACCGACAGAGGCGGAGGTCTTGGGACGCTGCGGCAGTTCGAGGCCGAAGGCCAGCGAGAGCGTACCCACGGCATCTGCGCCGGCGCGCAGCGAAAGGCGGGTTGCGGGTGCGGCAGGCGTGACGCGTGCACCGGCGGAACCACCATGGCTGCGGCCAAGCGGCGGTTTGCGAAGAGCTTGATCAGCCATTGAGGCGTCCTCCTTCCTTGTCGACAAAGACCATGTCGCTGACCTCGACCGCGATGGTGCGGTCCGGCATCGGCACGTAGAGCGTCTGGCCCAGACGGGCCTGACCGCCGGCGACCAGCGCCAGGGCGATCGACCGGCCGCAATTCTCCGACCAGTAGGACGACGTGACATGGCCGAGCATGGTCATTGGCTTGGGCTGGTTCGGATCGGCGACGATCTGCGCCCCCTCCTCCAGCACCACGTTCGGGTCCTTCGTCAGCAGGCCGACCAGTTGCTTGCGGCCTTCCTTGACGAGATCCGGCCGCTTGAGGCCGCGGATGCCGACGAAATCCGTCTTCTTCTTGGAGACGGCCCAGCTGAGGCTGGCATCGTGCGGCGTGACCGTGCCGTCCGTATCCTGGCCGACGATGATGTAGCCCTTCTCGGCGCGCAGCACGTGCATGGTCTCGGTGCCGTAGGCGCAGGCGCCGAGCGGCTCCGCCCGGGCCCAGATGGCCTCCCAGACGGCCTGGCCGTAATCGGCGGGAACGTTGACTTCGTAGCCCGCTTCGCCGGTGAACGACATGCGGAAGAGCCGGGTCGGCACGCCGCAGATCTTGCCTTCGCGCACGCTCATATGCGGGAAGGCCTCGTTCGAGATGTCGATGCCTTCGACCAGCGGCTCGAGGATTTCGCGCGCCTTCGGGCCCTGGACCGCGATGACCGCCCACTGTTCCGTGGTCGACGTCAGCCAAACCTTGAGATGCGGGAATTCCGTCTGGAGATAGTCTTCCATGTGGTGCATGACGCGCGGCGCGCCGCCCGTCGTGGTGGTGACGTGGAAGCGATCCTGCGAAAGGCGGCCGACGACACCGTCGTCATAGACGAAGCCGTCTTCGCGCAGCATGATGCCATAGCGGCAACGGCCGGGCTTCAGCGTGTCCCAGGCATTGGTGTACATGAGGTTCATGAACACTTCTGCATCCGGACCGACGACTTCGATCTTGCCGAGCGTGGAGGCGTCGAAGAGACCGGCAACATTACGCACCGTGCGGCACTCGCGGTTGACCGCATCGTGCATCGTCTCGCCCGAGCGGGGATAGTACCAGGCGCGCTTCCAGTTGCCGACGTCCTCGAAGACGGCGCCATGCGCTTCTTCCCAGGCATGCATGGGCGTCTTGCGGGCCGGGTCGAAAAGCGCACCGCGCGAATGGCTGATCAGCGCCCCGAAGGTGACGGGCGTATAGGGCGCGCGGAAGGTCGTGAGGCCGATCTTCGGGATCTCACGGTTCAGCACTTCCGACGCGATGGCAAGGCCGTGGATGTTGGACAGCTTGCCCTGGTCCGTTGCCATGCCGTTGGTGGTGAAGCGCTTGATGTGCTCGATCGAGTGCATGCCTTCGCGTACAGCGAGGCGGATATCCTTGGCACAGACGTCGTTCTGGAAGTCGACGAAGGCCTTGACCGTCGTGTCGACGCCGGCGCCTTCCGCACTGCCCGCCATGCCGCCGGTCCATTCGAAGGCGCTTTCGCCGCGAAGCTCGACCTTGGCCCCATTTTCGTTGCCGGTGGCACGTGCCATCAGCTCGCCGGCAGCCAGCGATTCCTCGATGGTCGCCTGAAGCCCGTCCGTTCCGTTGCACGAACCGACCGACAGGCAATCCTGCGCATAGGTGCCCGGCAGGAAGCGGCCCGAAGCGGCGTCATAGGCCACCTTGCCGCGCGACTGCGAGAAGAGATGCACGGAGGGCGTCCAGCCGGCCGACATCAAAAGCGCGTCGATGGGTATCCAGCGCGCCGAGCCGCCGCCGTTGCGGGCGACCGACATGGCGGAGACGCGCAGCTTGCCCTTGGTGTCGACGACCGAATGACCGGTCAGAACCTCGATGCCGAGCTTTCTGGCTTCCGCCAGGACGCCCTCGCCGGGCTTCTCGCGGTTATCGACGATGGCGGCGATGGTGACGCCCGCCCGCTTCAGGTCGAAGGCCGCCTCATAGGCGGAATCGCTTGCCGTGTAGACGCCGACCTTGCGGCCGACGGCGACGCCGAAATGGTTGAGATAGGTGCGCGCGGCCGAGGCGAGCATGATGCCCGGACGGTCGTTGTTGGCGAACACCATGTGGCGCTCGATCGAACCGGTCGCGAGAATGACGCGCTTGGCGCGGACCTGCCAAAGACGCTCGCGCGGCAGCTTCTTGTCCGGCTTGGGGAGATGATCGGTGACGCGCTCGACGAGACCGACGAAATTGTGGTTGTAGTAGCCGAAGGCCGTCGTGCGGGTGAGAACGGTGACGTTCTCCATCGCCTTCAGCTTGGCAGCCGTCGCCTGCGCCCAGTCGTAACCGTTCTGGCCGTCGATCTTGACGGACGTGTCGAAGTGCAGCGCACCGCCGACTTCCGGCTGCTCGTCGACGAGGATGACGCGGGCGCCCGCTTCAGCCGCAGCCAGCGCGGCGGAAAGGCCCGCGACGCCGGCACCGGCAACCAGCACGTCGCAATGCGCGTAGCGGTTGGCATAATGGTCGGGATCGTCTTCCGTCGGCGACACGCCGAGGCCGGCGGCCTTGCGGATGAAGGGCTCGTAGACCTTCTCCCAGGCGGCCTTCGGCCACATGAAGGTCTTGTAGTAGAAGCCGGCAGCGAAGAACGGCGACAGCAGGTTGTTCACGCCGCCGATATCGAAGGCGAGCGAAGGCCAGCGGTTCTGCGATTCCACCTTCATGCCGTCGAAGACTTCCTGCACCGGTGCGCGGACGTTCGGCTGGCGGCGCGCGGCATCGCGGGAGACATCGATCAGTGCATTGGGCTCTTCCGGACCGGCCGAAAGAATGCCGCGCGGACGATGGTACTTGAACGAACGGCCAACCAGGTGCACGCCGTTGGCGAGCAGCGCGGAAGCGACGGTATCGCCCTCAAGCGCGTGATAGGTCTTTCCGTCGAAGGTGAAACGCGCTGTCTTGGCGGGCGTCAGGCGGCCCTGACCGGCAATGCGATTGGCGCCGCTCATTTCGCGGTTCCTTCCGTGGCTTCATAGGTTTCGACGGTTTTCTCGGTGGCGGGAGAAACACCGGGAATGACGGGCTTCGGCTCACCGGCCTTGTAGGTCATGTAGAACTTGTCGCTGACGGTATCGCGCGCCGCGTTGAAAAAGCGGCCGCAGCCATGGATGTGGCGCCAGCGCTCGAAGATCAGCCCCTTCGGATTGTCGCGCAGGAAGAAATATTCTTCGAACGCCTCGTCGGTGACGTCGGCGATATTGGTCGGGCGCGCGATATGCGCATCGCCACCGTGGCGGAATTCGAGCTCGGAGCGCTCTTCCTCGCAATAGGGGCAGTAGATGAGAAGCATCGGGTTTCTCCTGTCCCGCGCCGGCAGGCCTCAAGCCGCCGGACGCGCGGGTGAATAACGGGGTATCAGTGCGCGACGGCCGCGGCCGCTGCCTCGTCGATGAGGCGGCCGGTGCGGAAGCGGTCGAGCGTCAGGCCGGCGGCCAGCTTGTGCGGCTCGCCCTTCGCGATGAGATGCGCGAAGAGGTGTGCCGAACCGGGCGTGGCCTTGAAGCCGCCGGTGCCCCAGCCGCAATTGACGAAGAGGTTCTTCACCGGTGTCACGCCCTGGATCGCGGAACGGTCCGGCGTGTTGTCGGTGATGCCGCCCCACTGGCGCATCATCTTCACGCGGCGGAACATCGGGAAAAGTTCGCAGATGGCATCCAGCGTATGCGTGATGATCTGCAGACCGCCAGTCTGGGAATACGAATTATACTGGTCCGTACCGGCGCCGATGACGAGCTCGCCCTTGTCCGACTGCGAGATATAGGCATGCACCGAGTTGGACATGACCACGCAGGGGAAGATCGGCTTCATCGGCTCGGAAACAAGCGCCTGCAGCGGCACGGAGTGCAGCGGCAGCTTGACGTCGGCCATCGACATGATGACCGAGTTGTGGCCGGACGCCGAAACCGCGATCTTCTTGGCGCCGATGAAGCCCTTCGAGGTCTCCACGCCCGTCACGGCGCCGTCAGGCCCGCGGCGGATGCCCTTCACTTCGCAGTTCTGGATGACATGCACGCCGCGATCCGATGCCGCACGGGCATAACCCCAGGCGACCGCATCGTGGCGGGCCGTGCCGCCGCGGCGCTGGAGGGCCGCACCGTTGATCGGGTAGCGGGCGGATGCCGAGATATCGAGAACCGGCACGAAGTCCTTCGCCTGTTGCGGCGTCAGCCATTCGTTGTCGATGCCATAAAGGCGATTGGCGTGGATATGGCGGCTGAAGGACTGCTTGTCGTGCACGTTGTGCGACAGCATCATCACGCCACGCGGCGAGTACATGACGTTGTAGTTGAGGTCCTGGCTCAGCCCTTCCCAGAGCTTGAGCGAGTGCTCGTAGATGTCCATGCTCTCGTCATAGAGATAGTTCGAGCGGATGATGGTCGTGTTGCGGCCCGTATTGCCGCCGCCGAGCCAGCCCTTTTCGATGACGGCGACATTGGTGATGCCGTGCTCCTTGGCAAGATAGTAGGCTGCGCCCAGGCCATGGCCGCCGCCGCCGACGATGATCACGTCGTATTCCTTGCGCGGCTCGGGGGAGGTCCACTGTGCCTCCCACCCCTTGTGGCCGCGCATCGCCTCCCGGGCGACGGCGAAAACCGAATATTTGCGCATCCCGTATCCTCAACATCTCGCCGGTCGCGCCGGCTGTTTCCTGCCCCGATAAAAAGCAAATCCTGGCGTTTCGCGCCGTATCCTTTGCGACGCATTCAGGCGCACCTTGTACCACATGCGACATGACCCGCATCGGCGCTTTGCTGGGGATTTATGCCGGGCCCATGCAAATATCCTTAACACGCGCGCCGACAGGCTGGACTTTCCCGCGGCGATCTGATATCCGACCCGCCAATTGCCGGCCCGTTGGGCTGAGCGAACGTCATCCATTTGCCTCGCGACCAGTCCTCGCCTGGCTTAAACAACCAAAGGAACGGGATTCTCGTGCAGGTACTTGTCCGCGACAACAACGTTGATCAGGCTCTCCGCGCTCTCAAGAAGAAGATGCAGCGCGAAGGCATTTTCCGTGAAATGAAGATGCGCGACTATTACGAAAAGCCGTCTGAGAAGCGTGCACGCGAGAAGGCTGAAGCCGTCCGTCGCGTTCGCAAGCTCGCTCGCAAGCGTGCACAGCGCGAAGGCCTCGTCAGCGCACGTCCGGGCGCCCGTTAATCGGCCGTCATTTCGACGTTTTCGGATGCAAGACCGGGCGGGGGCGAACATATCGCCGCCGCCTTTTGACGTGAACGGATGTTTTTTCACCCTTATGAAAGACGTTCCGTGCAATTTCGGGCGCACCCGCTACAATCACCCGCCGGAATTGCTGACAAAGCCGTAGCGGTTTCCTTGCGCATGAGGCGTGAGAGAAGCTTACTTTGAGGACTCGCACTTGAATATGGCTGCATCTACCGGGTTTCTGAACAATCGCTTTCCCGCCGCTGACATGCGTCGCTCCCTGATGGCCGCGGTTGCCGCGACATCGCTCGCCGTTCTTCTGGCCGGCTGCCAGTCGACGACCTCGACGGACGTCCTCAAGGTCGAACGCGCCCAGGGATCGCAGCAGAACATCGCGTCGCTTTCGGCCGTGATCGCCGCCAATCCACAGGATCCCGAAGGCTACAACGTGCGCGGTTCGGCCTATGGCCGCGCCGGCGAAAACCGCCGCGCGCTGGACGATTTCAACCGTGCGATCGAACTCAATCCGCGCTTCTACCAGGCCTATGCGAACCGCGCGCTCGTGCAGCGCAGCCTGGGCGATCAGGCGCAGGCGGTCTCCGACTACAACACCGCGCTGCAGATCAACCCGCGTTATGACGTGGCCTATATCGGTCGCGGCAATCTCTACCGTCAGGCCGGCCGCCTGGACGATGCGTTCCGAGATTTCAACCGCGCCATCGAACTCGATACGACCGATCCCCGCGCCTACCACAATCGCGGCCTGATCTATCAGGCACGCCGCCAGCATCCCAAGGCAATCGAGGATTTCTCCAAGGCCATCTCGCTGTCGCCGAATTCGGCCGAACCTTATAACGGCCGCGGCATTTCCTATGCGGCGCAGGGCGACGACGACAACGCGTTCTCGGACTTCAACACGGCCATCAACCTGGATGGCAAGCTGGCCGAATCCTGGGCCAACCAGGCGCTGATCTACGAGCGCCGCGGCGAAATGGCCAAGGCTTCGCGCTCCTACTCCCAGGCGCTGCGTCTCGACCCGAACTACAAGCCGGCCAAGGATGGCCTCGCCCGCACGCGCGGCGCAGGCAACAAGCCCCAGCCCGCCTGATACGGCGCTTGCGCTTTCCCAAACAAAAAGCCCGCGATCGTGTCGCGGGCTTTTTCATTTCAGACCGGCTTGGACCGTCTAGTGGTTCATCGCCTTGACGATGTCGTCCGTCATCTTCTTGGCGTCGCCCAGCAGCATCATCGTGCCGTCCTTGTAGAACAGCGTATTGTCGATGCCGGCATAGCCGGAGCCGAGCGAGCGCTTGACGAAGAGGCAGGTCTTGGCCTTGTCGACATCGAGGATCGGCATGCCGTAGATCGGCGATGACTTGTCGTCGCGCGCGGCCGGGTTCGTCACGTCGTTGGCACCGATGACATAGGCCACATCGGCCTGCGCGAATTCCGAGTTGATATCCTCGAGTTCGAACACTTCGTCATAGGGAACGTTCGCCTCGGCAAGCAGCACGTTCATATGGCCGGGCATGCGGCCCGCGACCGGATGAATGGCGTACTTGACCTCGACACCGTTCTTCTTGAGCGCGTCGGCCAGTTCGCGCACCGCGTGCTGTGCCTGCGCCACCGCCATGCCGTAACCGGGCACGATGATGACCTTGCTGGCATTGGCCATGAGAAAGGCCGCGTCGTCGGCCGAGCCCTGCTTGACCGTGCGCTGCACGCCGTCGTCGCTCGCCGCCGCACCGCTGTCACCGCCGAAGCCGCCCAGGATGACCGAGATGAACGAGCGATTCATGCCCTTGCACATGATGTAGGACAGGATCGCACCCGAGGAGCCGACCAGCGCACCCGTGATGATGAGTGCGAGGTTGCCGAGCGTGAAGCCGATGCCGGCCGCCGCCCAACCCGAGTAGGAGTTGAGCATGGACACGACGACCGGCATGTCTGCGCCGCCGATCGGAACGATCAGGAGCACGCCGAGCGCCAGGGCAAGAATGACGATCAGCCAGAAATCGAAGTGGCTTTCCGACAGGGTGAGCCCGACGATGAAGAAGACGATCGCAGCCAAGAGCACGATGTTGATGACATGCCGGTAAGGCAGCATGATCGGCTTGCCGGACATGCGCCCGTCGAGCTTCAGGAAGGCGATGATCGAGCCGGTGAAGGTGATTGCGCCGATGGCCGCACCGAGCGCCATTTCGACGAGCGCTTGGCCGTGGATCTCACCGACCTGGCCGATACCGAAGGACACCGGCGAGTAGAGTGCGGCCGCGGCCACCAGCACGGCGGCAAGGCCGACGAGCGAGTGGAAGCCTGCGACGAGCTGCGGCATCGAGGTCATGGCGATGGAGCGCGCGATATAGGCGCCGGCACCTCCGCCGATGGCAATGCCGAGCACGATGAGCACGAGACCGCCGAAGGACGGCGTTGCCAGAAGCAGCGTCGTGCCGATGGCGATACCCATGCCGATCATGCCGAGCATGTTGCCGCGGCGGCTGGTCGTGGGATGCGACAGGCCGCGCAGGGCCATGATGAAGAGCACCCCGGAGACGAGATAGAGGAAGGCTGCGAAGTTTGCGTTCATCGGGCCGCCCTCACTTCTCTTTTTTCTTGTACATCGCCAGCATGCGCTGGGTGACGAGGAAGCCGCCGAAAATATTGACGGAGGCGAGGATGAGCGCAACGAAGCCGAAACCCGTCGCCACACCCGAGAGCGAGATGCCGACCGCCAGAAGCGCGCCGACCACGATGACCGAGGAGATCGCGTTGGTGACGGCCATCAGCGGCGTATGCAGCGCCGGCGTCACCGACCACACCACGTAGTAGCCGACGAAGATCGACAGCACGAAGATCGCCAGGCGGAAGACGAAGGGGTCGATCGCGCCGCCGGAAACGCCATGGGCTGCAGCTGCCGCCGCATCCGGCACATATTCGGATGCCGCGCGAACGGCTTCGACAGCACGTTCGAGATCGGTGATTGCCTTGTCGAGAAGTTCGTTCGCCATCACTTGCCCTCCCCTTGCTGAACCGCACCGCCGAAGTTCGGATGCACGACGGCGCCGCCGTTGGTCAGCATCGTCGCCTTGACGAGTTCATCCTCGACATTGACCGAAACCGATTTCGTTTCCTTGTCGACCATGGTCTCCAGGAACGTCAGCAGGTTCTTGGCGTAGAGCGCGGAAGCGGAGGCCGCGATGCGGCCCGGCACGTTGAGATAGCCGATGACCTTGACGCCCTCGACCTCGACGATCCTGCCGGCCTCGGCGCCTTCCACATTGCCGCCGCGTTCGACGGCGAGGTCCACCGCAACGGAGCCGTTGCGCATGGCGGCGAGCATCTGGCGGGTCACGAGACGCGGCGCCGGGCGACCCGGAATGAGCGCGGTCGTGATGACGATGTCCTGCTTGGCGATATGCTCCGCCACGAGGGCGGCCTGCTTCGCCTGGTACTCTTTCGACATCTCTTTCGCATAGCCGCCGGCGGTTTCGGCAGCCTTGAACTCGTCGTCCTCGACGGCGATGAACTTGGCGCCGAGCGAAGCGACCTGCTCCTTGGCAGCCGGACGCACGTCCGTCGCGGAAACGGCGGCACCGAGCCGGCGGGCGGTGGCGATGGCCTGGAGCCCTGCGACGCCGGCGCCCATGACGAAGACCTTGGCGGCCGGCACCGTGCCGGCTGCGGTCATCATCATCGGCATGGCCCGGTCGAATTCATGGGCCGCATCGATGACGGCCTGGTAGCCGGCAAGGTTGGCCTGCGAGGACAGGATGTCCATCGACTGGGCGCGCGTGATGCGCGGCATCAGCTCCATGGCAAAGGTGGTGAGACCGGCATTCGCCATCTCGGCGATGGCGACTTCGTTGCCGTAGGGATCCATCGTGGCGATGACGATGGCGCCGGACTTGTAGGTGGCGGTTTCCCCTGATGTGGGCCGGCGCACCTTCAGAACGACATCGGCGGACCTAGCCTCTTCGGCCCCGACGATGCGCGCGCCGACAGCTTCATAGTCGGCATCGAGAATTCGGGATTTAAGCCCCGCTCCGGCCTCGACGAGCACGTCCAGCCCGAGGCCTTTCATTCTCTTGACGGTTTCCACGGAAGCCGCGACACGACCTTCTGCCGTATCACTTTCACGCGCTACAAAAACACACTGACTCAAACCGTGGTCCTCCCCCCGAGACTGGCCGTGTAGAATCGCGGCGCCGGATGGCGCCGGAACAAGCTGCGGAATGCAGATGTCTGGATTAACGAAGCAGGAAGAAACCGGCGACGTTGAGAATGATGAAAAGCAGGAAGGCGCTGAAGAAGCCGGCGCTGGTGAAGAAACCGGCAGCCATGGCGATCAACAGGGCGACGCAGATCAGCGTGCCGTACTTGGCGCCTGCAATGAAGAGATTGTAGGTCTTCTCGTGCTCGGGATAATCCATCGGAGCGCCCATTTCGATCGGTCCGGTATGATGTTCAGCCATAGTCACCTTCTCCTAAGCAGCCACGCTCGCCAGCCGGAAATCCGCCATCCGATGAGCGCTTACATCCGTCGGGCCTGCGTAGCGACCCGGCTCTTCCCCAAGCGCCAGAAGCGCACGTTGTTCAGGCCATACACAATGGATCGCCAAAGCGCAACGGCATGGGTGACTTAGCCCTGGCCACTTTCTCCTTCCGGAAACGATGCAGGCCGGTTTCGGGTGAAACCGGCCTGCACTGCGACATAAGGGCGCAAGGCTCATCCAGCGTAAGCGCCGCCCGATAGCTGTATCCGGCGATGGCTATCGGCAAGGCGCGCCGTCGGCCGTACCGTCAGCGGGCTGAACGGCATGTCGTCGCCGCGGGCAAAGAGCATGCGCCGCTCGAAAGGCTCGGACTGGAAGAACGGGAACCGGGCATAGAGCGAGGACCGCACGTCCTTGCAGCGCGTCGCCATCAGCATCAGGTCGATGATGAACTTGCCCTGGTTGCTTTTCGGCGATGCCACGAAGTCGCCGTCGAACACCCGCTTGTAGAAGGCTGCGTGCGCCGGCTTCACCATCTGGAGAACGCGATCGGCATCGAAATAGTCGGCCGCCATCGTCGCCAAGCGCAATGTCAGGTACGGGATGGCCGGCATCTCGCTCCAGATTTCAGGATCGGCCGCCAGACGCACCGGATCGATCAGCGTGAGGCCCGCATCGAGAAACGCCTTGGTCTCGTCCGGGAACACCTTGCCCGACGAGGTCACGCGGTGGTCGGGCGTGACGTGATGCAGGCGAACCGTCGAGATCAGCCGCTCTTCGTAATAGATGCCGAAGACATAGGCATGACTGTCGAAGTCGACTTCATCGATGAGAAGCGGCGTCTCCTCGCCCAGATGCATCACGCTGCCGGCCTTATAGGCCTTGTAGCGGATGCGGGCGATATCCTCCATGTCCTCGCTCGTCTCGACGCGGCGGTACTCCACCCCGTCAAGCAGCCCAAGCAGTTTCTCAGAAAAGCGATTGGCCACCGTTCCAACGCTCGCCATAGCCCAACACCCCCGAATACACACCGGCGATACGACATCCCCGGACTGATAATCAGCGATATAAGACAATTTGTGTAAAATACCATTCATTAACCTTAATATATGGTTAACGCTAAATTTGCATAAACTGATGCAAGCGGCGGGTTTCTCAGGCGAACGGGGGATAGATCAGGCGACGCGGCGGCCGCGGCGGCGCGCTTCACCCGGCTTGCGGGCAAGACTTTCGTATCGGTCGCGAAGGGCATCGGGCGACATCGGCGCCGCGAAGACGTAGCCCTGCACCAGATCGGCGCAGTGATATTTGTTGATAAGCGCGAGTTGCTCCTGCGTCTCGACACCTTCGATGACGATGCGCAGCCCGAGTTCCCGCGACAGGTTGACCGTGCCGCGCAGAAGCTTGAAGCGGCGCGCGTCCTCGCCGATGTTGCGCACGAAGGACCGGTCGATCTTGATGACGTCGAGCGGAAGCTGATCGAGATAGCTGAGGCTCGAATAGCCCGTGCCGAAATCGTCGATGGCAATGGTGATGCCGCGGGCGCGCAGCTCCTGCAGGATGGCCTGCACCTTGACCGGCTCTTCCATCAGGCAGCTTTCGGTCACCTCCAGATGCAGGCGGTGCGGCGCAAGCCCGGCCGCCTCCAATGCTTCCGTCACAACGCCGATGATCGACGTGCCGCGCAGGTCCTGAACGGAGAGATTGACGGAGACGCTCATATGCGGCGGCCATGTCGCGCAATCGGCGCAGGCGCGGTTGATCATGAAGCGGGTGATCTCGGAGACGATGCCCATCTCCTCGGCAATCTGGATGAAGACATTCGGCGCAACGGGGCCGCGCTCGGGATGTGTCCAGCGCGCCAGCGCCTCGCAGCATTCGATGCTCGTTCCATCAGGGACGAACATCGGTTGGTAAGCAACGGACAACGCATCGGCGGCCAGGGCTTCGCGCAGATCCTCCTTGAGCTTCTGGCGATCCACGTAGCGGGCGTCCATCTCCTCTTCGAAGACGGTGACGCTGCCCTTGGCGCGGGACTTCGTCTCGAACAGCGCGAGGTCGGCGCGGATCTGCATTTCGTCCAGCCGGAACTCGTCGCTCGGCACCATCACGCATCCCGCGCTGAACGAGACGAGGAACGTCATCCCGTCGAACTCATAGGTGCCGCGCAGCTGCTCATGGAAGCGGCGCATGCGCACTTCCAGATCGCGACGATTGCCTTCGTTCGGGAAGAACAGGATGAATTCATCACCCATCAGATGGCTGACGACGATCTTGTCCGTCGTAAGCCGACGCAGCCGCTCGCTGATCGCGCACAGGAGGCGGTCGCCCGTAATGTGTCCCTTCATGTCGTTGACATGTTTGAAATCGTCGACGTCGAGCACCATGAAGCCCACCATGCCGGGCTTCTTGCGCTCCGTAAGCGCATCCTGAACGAGATCGGAGAAGTAGGCGCGGTTGGGAAGCCCCGTCAGGCTGTCGTAACGCACCATGTGGAGGATCTTGTTTTCCGCCCGCACACGCGCTGTGACATCCTCGAAAATGAGCACCGCGCCGCCGTTTTCCCGGCGCGCCGCGGTAAACTCCAGGTACAGCCCCTCCCTTACCTGCAAGAGCGCGCGAGACCGGTCGCCGCTCAGAAGCTCCTGAAGCTGGCGCAGGATCGCCTTGCTCTGTTCCAGGTTCAGGAACGTGTTGCGTACGCCGTAGCGCAGGACGAGATCGAGATGGCAATCCTTCAGCCGGTCCTGGCTGCCGAGATGCAGGAGCTCGCAGGCACGCCGGTTGGCCACCAGAATGCGATGGTCCGCATCCAGCATGAACAGGCCGTGCGGCATGTTGTTCAGCGCCGCGTCGAAACGGTCGGCAATCGTTGCGAGGTCGCGCGCCGCAAGCACGTTCTCGTACAGGAACGTGCGGACGCCGTTGGCCATGGAACGCGTCGTCATCGCGAAGGGCAGGACGAGCGTGGCGAGAACCGCGTGATAAAAATCCTGCAAAGCCAGGAAGCCGGCGGCGATCGGCAGGCAGGCCGCAAGAACCATGTAGTTGACGGTCCTCGGCGAGCCATAGTTTCGGCCGACGACCGACACCATGGTGCCGAAGGTCACGGAGATACAGGCGATTTCCGCAAAGGCATCGCGGCTGACAACCAGGCTGTAGCAACAGGCCGTGCCCAGCGCGAATGTGGTGCCGACGGCGCCCAGATTGTACCAGTTCTCCCAGTAGCGGATGCCCGCCATGTCGAGCGCGGTTTTGTCGGCCCGGTCGAACCGGCGCATGCCATGCGCGCGCAGCGACCAGATGAGCACGACGAACGCGCTCCACAGCAGGAAGAAGGGATCGGAGGTCTTGGCGAATACGAAGGCGAACGTGATGACATGCGAAATCATGCCCACGAAAAGGGTCTGACGGTTTCCGTACAGCGAGCTGACGAACGACAGGTATACATCAGCCGGCAGTGTGTTTTGACCCTTATCCGTCATGGACTCGGCACTCCCTATGGCATGCGAGGGTTACCGGCCAAAATTTAATGAATGATTTCGGGAGATTACCCAATAACAGGGGACTCACCCGGCAATTTTCGCGTGCACCCCCAACCCAGGAAGAACAGTTTCAACCAAATATTGCAAAATAAAGGCGGAAAGTAAAGATACTCAACCCTCCATAGGCTGATCGCGCAACTATAGGGATGAGGATACGCGAAAGTATTTATCCAAAAAGCGTACGAATAACTGCTGAGTACAACCTAAATTCACAAATGTTTGGTTAACAATTATTTTCGAATCCACCCGCGGAAAATAGTGGTCCCACGGATGATGGGCACCGTTGAGAAACGGCGGCCGTCGTCATTTCGCCTGAAAAGAGGAATTGACTGAAACAGGATTTGATATCAAATCCTGTTTTGGTATTTCTTTCCCTGGAGCCCAGCATGTCGAAACCCGTCGTCGCCATTCCCGCCGATATCAGGGAGATCGAAGGCAACGTCTGGCAGGCAACCCCGAACCAGTATGTGCGCGCCGCCGTGAAAGGCGCCGATGTCACCGTCTTTCTCGTGCCGGCGCTTGATGCGGACAACGACTTCGACGGCATCCTCGACCGGGTGGATGGGCTTCTCGTCAGCGGCTCGCGCACGAATGTGCATCCCTCGCTTTACGGCAAGGAGGCAACCGAAGCGGAAGGCCCCTATGACCGCGCCCGCGATGCGACCAGCCTTCCGCTCATCAAGCGCGCGCTGGAGCGCGGCATTCCGTTGCTTGCCATCTGCCGCGGCATTCAGGAGCTCAACGTCGTGCTCGGCGGGACGCTTGCCAACGAGATTCAGGAACAGCCCGGCATATGGGATCACCGCAAGCCCGACACGCCCGAACTCGACGTCGCCTATGGCATCCGCCAGAAGGTGATCGTCAAGGAAGGTAGCTGCCTTGCGGGCGTCGTCGGCGCCGGGGAAATCCAGGTCAATTCGCTGCACCGCCAGGCCATCTCGGACATGGCGCCGCGCCTGGCCGTCGAGGCGGTCGCGGAAGACAGCACGATCGAAGCGGTCTCCGTCATCGGCGCGAAGGCATTTGCGGTCGGCGTACAGTGGCACCCGGAATATTGGGTCGGTTCCGACCAGCCTTCCAACAAGCTGTTTGCCGCTTTTGGCGAGGCCGTGCGCGATTACGCCGCGACAAGGCACGGCATTGCGCATCGGACGGCGGCCGAATAGGTCGCTCAGTCCGCCGTGATGAAGGTGACCATGGCGTCGGCCGGTTCGACGGCCTCATAAGCCAGACCATCGCCATCGACAACAGTGAGAAGCGGTTCGCCGCGCGCATCCAGCACATCGATGGTGCCGTCGCCGTTCTGCGTCCATGTCCGCGCACCGGCAAGGCCGGGCCACACGGCATCGCAGTCCGGACCGGCGGTAAAGCGCGTGCTGCGCCCCGAAATCGCCGCACCGCGTTCGGCAAGGCAGGCGGTCTTCGCGACGGCGTTGGTGATCGTATAGCTGTGACCGGCCGACGGGCTGGGAATGGAACCCGACACCATCGGATCCACGTCCGGAGCCCGGTCACGGGCGGCCCAGAGCCCCAGGGAGACGACAGCGGCCAGAGCGGCGATTGTGAGCGTCTTCATGGAAATCTCCTTCGCGCGATTCGACATGGACAGCTTGCGCCCGCAAGCTTGCCGAATGGTTAACGAAGACTTTCCGGATGCTGGCCTGATTTGCGGGTAAAGGGCGTTTCCGGCACCGGCGTCACGGCCTGCCCGCTCTCGAACCAGGCGAAGAGATTGTCGGCAACGAGGTCGGCCATCGCGTCGCGCGTCGCAACCGAGGCGGACGCGACATGCGGCAGAAGCGAGACGTTCGGCAGATCGAGCAGGCCGTCAGGGACATTCGGCTCGTCATAGAACACGTCGAGCCCGGCGGCAGCGATAACGCCGTCCCTCAGCGCAGCGATAAGCGCCGGCTCATCGACAGTCCAGCCGCGTCCGACATTGATCAGCACCCCGTTGCCGCCCAGCGCCTGGAGGATATCAGCATCGATCGTCCGATGCGTTTCCGGCGTCTTGGGCACGATCGCGATCAGGATATCGACCGCCTGCGCCAAGGCCATCAGCGAAGGATGATATGTATAGGGCACGCCTTCGCGCGGCTGGCGGGTGTGATAGGCGATGTCGACGCCGAAGCCTTCCAGTCGCCGTGCGATCGCCAGGCCGATGCGCCCCAAGCCATAGATGCCGGCCTTGCGACCGCGAAGGCTGAGCGGGGAGAGCGGAAAGGCGCCATCGCGCTGCCAGCGCCCTTCGCGCAGCCACGCCTCGGCCTGCGGGAAACGGCGTACGGTGTTGAGCAGGAGCCCGATCGCCGTATCGGCAACCTCGTCGTTCAAGACGTCAGGCGTATTGGTCACGACGACGCCGCGCTCATTAGCCGCCGACACATCCACGCCATCATAACCGACGCCGAAACTCGCGATGATCTCAAGCGCCGGCAAATGCGCGATCATCGACGCGTCGAACCGCCCGGAAACCGCCACCCCGGACACCGAAGCGGCTTCGGACCGCGCCACCAGCGACGGGTCCGCGCTGTCGATGCGCACGATGTCGAAAGCCTCCTTCAGGCGATCGACGACACGTTCACGGATCATGCCCGGGATAAGGATGCGCGGCTTGCTCATGAAGGAATTCCTCAACCTTCCGGATGCGGCTTCAGCGGTCCGGTGGACTGGCGAATGCGCATTTCCGGCTTGATGAGGTGGATGCCGTCAGGCTCGTGGCTGCCGGACAGCTTGTCGAGGAGCGCACGCGCGGCGTTGCGCCCCACTTCCGACTGGCCGTTCCAGACCGTGGTGAGCGCAGGCGTGGCGATTGCCGCCTCCTCCAGGTCGTCATAGCCGGTGACGGAGACGTCGCGACCGGGCACGAGGCCGGCGCGCGCGATGCCGTTCATCAGGCCGATGGCCACGAGATCGTTCCAGCAGACGGCTGCCGTCGGCTTCTGCGGCAGCGAGAGGAAATGCACCGCCGCCTCGAAACCGCCCTGCTTGGTGCGTGGTCCGGGAATGCGCAGGCTGGGATCGACCTCGATATTGGCCTTGCGCAAGGCGTTCACGTAACCCTGGTAGCGATCGCGACCGGTGGAGGTCTGGTCCGTGCCACCCACCATCGCGATGGTGCGATGGCCAAGGCCGATCAGGTGATTGGTGGCAAGCGAAATTCCATAGCTGTCGTCACCGCGGAAGATCGGCACGTCCAGCCCATCGATGGAACGCGCGATCAGGATCGCCGGCATGCCGTTATCCTCGGCGAGCCGGATATCCTCCGGCGGCGTGCCGATCGCCGGCGACATGATGACACCGTCACCGCCGAGCTGCAGCAGCGTCTCGACGAAGTTGCGCTGTTTTTCGACCGAATCGTAGTGATTGGAGAGGATGAAGGTCTGCCGGTCCCGGTCCAGCTCGCTTTCGATGGCCTTCAGGATTTCCGCGTAGAACGGGTTCATGATGTCATGCACCACGACCCCGATGATGCCGGAGCGCGACGTGCGCAGGCTCGCTGCGCGACGGTTGTAGATGTAGCCGAGCGCGCGGGCCTGCTCCTTGATCCGGTCACGCGTCGACGCCGCCACCAGCGGGCTGTCCCTCAACGCAAGCGACACCGTCGCCGTGGAAACGCCCAGCGTATCCGCGATGGTGGAAAGCTTGATTTTCTGTGCCACGACCCCTCCCCGACGACCGCGCCATCCTGCGCGTTTAAAACCGTTTATTTAAACAGTTTAAATCTCGTCGGCAACTGTCTTTTCGCCGTCCCGCGCGTCGTCGGGCGCTGCGCCGTGCAGGTTTTCGTCCACGGCCCGCAGCAGCTTCAGGAGATTGCGAACGTCCTTTTCGCTCAGGCCTTCGGCCGCCTGCTGCTCGCTCAATCGTCCCGCCTCCGTGATTTTCTCGATGGAGGCCTGCCCCGCCTCGGTGAGATGCACGACGGTCAGGCGACCATCCGTGCCATCCGCCCGCCGTTCGACGAAGCCCTGCGCTTCGAGCCGCCCGATCGTGCGCGTCATGGTGGGTGCCTTGACGCCGAGCCTGTTGGCAAGCGCCCCGGCGGTCAGCCCACCCTCTTCGGCAAGCGCGAGGATCACGCCGTCCTGTCCGGCATAGAGGCCAGTGGCGAGCAGATTGCGGGAAAGCACCGTGCGCATGGAGCGTGCCGCATTCACGACGGCCGCAGCAAGACCCGAGCCGGAAACGGCATCGTGCGACTTCTTCTTCTTGGCCTTCTTTCCGTCCTTGCCGTCTTTGTGCTTCTTGCCCATCGATCGCCTCGCTCCACGCCCTTGCATCACGGGCCTGTCCTTGTATGACTCAGGTTGAAGGCTGGCGGCAAGTGAGGATCGGAGGCAGGCATGGCGCATCCGAAGATGCGGTGGACCGAAAACGACCCCATGCTCGCGCCGGCGGACCGCGCCGGCTGGATCGCCGTGTTGCCGCTCGGCGCCCATGAGAGCCACGGCCCCCACCTGCCGTTCGAAACCGACACGCTGATCGCCGAAGGCATTGCCGAGCGCCTGATGGCCGTTCTGCCGGCGCATCTGCCGGCAACCTTCCTGCCTGCAGAGCCCATCGGTTATTCACCGGAGCATCTCGACGTGCCCGGCACACGCTCGCTGGACTATGCCGTCGCTATCGAGCGATGGCTGCGTATCGCCGAGGACCTCAACCGCTTCGGCCTGCGCAAGCTTGTCCTTCTCAACGCGCACGGCGGCAACGCGCCGCTGATGACCATCGTGGCGACGGAAGCGCGCGTGCGTTTCGATATGCTCGTCGTCGCCACGGCCTGGACGCGGTTCGGCCAGCCGGACGGCTGGATCACGCCGGAGGACAAGGCGATCGACATCCATGGCGGCGACATCGAGACCTCGGTGATGCTCGCGCTGCACCCCGAAAAGGTACGCATGGACAAGGCCGAGCGCTTCGGCTCCCGCCAGGCGGAATTCGCCGCGCGTTTTGCCCATCTGCGCGCCTATGGCCCGCACGCCTTCGGCTGGAAGATGTCCGACCTCAATCCGCTGGGCGTGGCCGGAGACGCCAGTGCCGCGACGGCCGAAAAGGGCGAACAACTGATCATGCACGCCGTGCGCGGTCTTGTCGGCCTTCTCGAGGATGTTGACGGATTCGACGTCGAAACACTTCGCTGACGGCATTTGCGCTGGCCCGTTCGATCTCCTATATCAGTCGCGACGACGGACCAGATGTCCCATCCCTCGAGGTTCCCATGACCGAAACAGCTCTTCCCAAGCCCATTCCCGTCACCGTGCTCACCGGCTATCTCGGTGCCGGCAAGACGACGCTGCTCAACCGTATCCTCACGGAGAACCACGGCAAGAAATACGCCGTCATCGTCAACGAGTTCGGCGAGATCGGCATCGACAACGACCTGATCGTCGAGTCGGATGAAGAAATCTACGAGATGAACAACGGCTGCATCTGCTGCACCGTGCGTGGCGACCTGATCCGCGTCGTGGAAGGCCTGATGCGCCGCCCCGGCCGCTTCGACGCCATCATCGTCGAGACGACGGGCCTCGCCGATCCGGTTCCGGTCGCCCAGACCTTCTTCATGGACGACGATGTTCGCCAGAAGACCGAACTCGACGCGGTCGTCGCGCTGGTCGATGCCAAGCACCTGCCGCTGCGCCTCAAGGACAGCCGCGAGGCCGAGGACCAGATCGCCTTTGCAGATGTCGTGCTCATCAACAAGACCGACCTCGTCAGCCCGGAAGAGCTTGCAAGGATCGAGGCGACGGTGCGCGTGATCAACCCGTCCGCCCGCATCCATCGCACGACCCGCTCGGATATCGACCTCACCAAGGTTCTCGACCAGGGCGCGTTCAACCTGGAGCGCGCGCTCGAAAACGATCCGCACTTCCTCGATCACGATCATCCTGACCATGTCTGCGGCCCCGATTGCGGCCATGATCACCATCATCATGGGCACGACCACGGTCACCACCACCATGATCACGATCATCACCACCACGATCATAACCATGACCACCATCACCATGACCATGACCACGGCGTCTCGCCGATCCATGACGTGACGGTGCAGTCGATTTCGCTGCGCGGCGGCGAGATGAACCCGGAACGCTTCTTCCCCTGGATCCAGAAGATCACCCAGACGGACGGGCCGAACATCCTGCGCCTGAAGGGCATCATCGCCTTTGCCGGCGACGAGGAGCGTTATGTGGTTCAGGGCGTGCACATGATCGTCGAAGGCGATCACCAGCGCGCCTGGAAGGACGGCGAGAAGCGGGAAAGCCGCCTCGTCTTTATCGGCCGCGATCTCGATCGCGAGAAGATCGAACGGACCTTCAAGGCCTGCGAGGCACAGAAGGCATGACGCCGGACAGTGTGACGCGGTTTTCGGATAACGCCATACGCAGGAAAGACATGTAATGCCGACAGTCGCCCCTCTCGATCTCGACGGCCATGTCGTCGCGACCGCCTTTCTCGGCGACGTGCCGTTCTTCGCCTCCGCCTCCGGCGTCATCCATCGTCTCGATCATGGCCAGAAGGCCACGGAGGCGCATGACGGCCTGCTGGCCTGCGTGCGCGATGAGGCGAACGATACGCTGATTACCGGCGGCGAAGACGGCAAGGTGCAGCGCATTGCCGCCGACGGCGCCGCGACCTTGCTGGCGGAGGTGCCGCGCAAGTGGATATCCGTCGTGGCGGCCGGCCCGCAGGGCGCCGTCGGCTTCGCCGAGGGACGCACGGCGCGCGCGCGTATCGCCGACGGCACGATCAAGGAATTCACCGAAAGCCGATCCGTCGAGGGCATGGCCTTCGCGCCGAAAGGCCTGCGCATCGGGATCGCCCGCTACAACGGCGTTTCGCTGCATTGGGTCGCGATGGCGGCCCAGCCGGTCGATCTGGAATGGAAGGGTGCCCATAACGGCATCACCTTCTCGCCGGACGGCCGCTTCGTCGTTACCACCATGCAGGAAAACGCCCTGCACGGCTGGAAGCTCGATCCGAAAGCCGGTGCCGACACCCGTCACATGCGCATGACGGGTTACCCCGCCAAGGTGAAATCGTTCTCCTGGTCCGCCAAGGGCAAGTGGCTCGCGTCTTCCGGCGCGCCCGCGGCCATCGTCTGGCCCTTCTCGGCCAAGGACGGCCCGATGGGCAAGCCGCCGCTCGAACTCGGCACCCGCGCCGATGTCATGGTGACCTGCGTCTCGTGTCACCCGGCGGAAGATGTCGTCGCCATCGGCTATTCCGACGGCATGGTTCTGGCGGCCCGCTTTGCCGACAGCCGTGAAGTGCTGCTGCGCCGCCCCGGCAAGGGTGCCATCACATCGATGGGCTGGAACCGCAACGGCAAGCTGCTTGCCTTCGCCAGTGAGACAGGCGACTGCGGCGTCATCGATCTGGCCGGCTGATCTTCCGCACACCCCTAAATGAGGAACCCGGGAGAGCAAGCTCTCCCGGGCCACTGACCGCAGGGACAGGGTGGGGATTACGGTCAGTGTCTGCGCTTCTTGCAGCCGCAATCGCTGCCGCCGCTGCCGCTCAGGATGCCGAGGGCCGAGCCGTTGAGCACGCCGGAAAGCGTGCCGTTGAGGCTGTTGTTCAGCACGCCGTTCAGGACGTTGTTGTCGCTGAGGACATTGCCGACGCCCACGCCGACGCTCGGGGCGATCACGATGCCGCCGGTCTTGGTCTTGTTGCCGCTGAGGATGCCGAGGCCGAGCAGGCCGCCGGCGGACGCCTGGCCGGCACCGGCAAGAGCGATCACGGTAGCGATTGCGATGATGCGGGTCTTGTTCATGGTCTCTCTCCTTTGGTTGCGCACCTCAAAGATGCACAACCAAAGGTAATGTAAACTTCCATCAACACAACCGGATTTGCCCGATATAGCAAAGAGTTAACCATAACGTAGACAAGTTTAACGAATACTTCCGGAATACAACCATTACGGAAATCGGACAGGATTTACCTGCCATATCTCAACCTTTGAGGGTTTTTTAACCACATAAGTCCAGGATTTCGAGCCGATAACCGATACGGGGCGCGGAACCGGATGCGTATTTCACAGGCCATGCTGGCCACGATCCTGCTGGTGGCAGGCGGCAATCCGTCATTGGCGGATTCAACCATAGATTACACATTCGGTGGTGGCCGCACATCGAACATCTTCAAGGACACGACGCGGCTTCCCGCCTCCTTCGCCGAAGCGGCGCTGAGCCTTCGCGGCAGTTTCGACCTTGAGGAAACCGACATCGCCTATGCGGTGACGACGCGGGCGCGGCGGGTGCCCCGCTACCGTTTTGCGGACGAGCGCGCGGCAGGCATTGAAATCGGTCTCGCGCGCAATATGGGCGAGGCTGTCAAGTTCACGCTTCGCGGCAGTATCGAACACCGGCAGACGGGCGATGTCCTGCTCGCCCTGCCCGGCTTTCTCATCGGCTACCGGCAGGCGGACATTCTGGCCAATGCCAGCGCGGGCCTCACCATCGAGCACGCCGGCGGCAAGAGCCATCTCACGGCATCGCTCGCCCGCTTCGGCCCCGGCAAAGCGCGATTGACGATTCCGGGCCTGCCGCGCGTGCAGCTTGAAGGCGGCAACACGCTCTATGAAGTGGCGGCAGGGCATATCCGGCCGCTGCTTGGCGGCGAGGTGGGCGCAACGGTGCAGTTTCGCACCAACCGTATTCCGGGCGATCCCCAGGACAATTTCGAGCGCTATCCCGCACAGACCCTGCGCGGCTCGATCGCCTTCGGCCGCGTGTTCGGCGCCGTGACATTGCTGGCGGAGGCGGGCCTGGTGCGCGTTGAGAGCCCGGACCTGGGCGCGAGCGTCGATCCGACCCGTCCGTTCCTGAAAACCGAACTCGCCTGGGCGATCACCGACACGGTCGCGCTCAAGGGAAAGCTGTCACGGGATATCGCACTTGCCGACATCGATGATCCCCTGGGCGAAGATGTACGGACGCTCAGCCTGGCGCTGGAAACCGCGCTGGCGGAGAAGCTGAAGCTCAGCCTCGCCTTCGAGCAGGCCTACAGCGACTGGCTCACTTACGACTATCGGACACGCACGAATGCCACGACGGCGACCCTCACCTACACGCTCGCGAAAGGCGCGTCCGTGGCGCTGGAATACAGCCACCTCGTGCGCAAGGAGACCGACGAGACCGCCGACTTCAAGGTCAACGGTCTCGCCGCGCGGTTCCAGGGCTCGTTCTGAGCCTCACCACTCCAGTTCCAGATGCGGCCGGCCGTTCGAGGTCTTTTCCAGCGTCCGGCCCGTTTCATCGACGGTGCAGTTCACACGCTGGCGGAAGGCGGAGAAGCTGTCGAAAGTCACCACATCGACGGGCGTGTCGAAATGCAGCGTCATGCGGTAGCGTCCCGGCTGGGTGGTCAGCGCCTGCACGCCGATGACCTCGGCATCGAATGGCTGGCCAAGATAGGTGCCGCGCACGCGCGAGCCGAGCATCCAGGGATCGAACGGCGGCCGGTTGCCGACCGCGGCATGCAACGTATTCCAGTCGCGAAAGCCGTATTGGGCCGCGATCAGCTCCAGGGCGCGCGAATGCGAAACGGGCTGCGCCTCGTCCGCAAAGCGCGCACGCAGCCGCTTCGCCTGGTCTTTCAGGGTATCGAGGGAAGGCAGGGGCGTCGAGAGAGGACGCATGTCGGAACTCCAGTGTCTGCATGCGTCATTTCGGAGGGTGCCCGCATTGCCACCGGTTCGCATGCGTGATGCTGGAAGACCGATTATTCCTAAGAGAGACTTCACCAAAGCTTGCGCCCGCGGACGGCAGGGGCTCTCACCCTGCGGTCCACATAAGTCTTTGCGGCCCGTCTGTCAAATGGCGCCTCCTGTGCCGCCTCGTTGATCAGCTCTCAGCCGTGCCGATGATTTTCGCCAGGAGGTCATGCAGGTTGTCGCGATAGCCGGAGCGGGCGGAAGGATCGCCCTCTTCGGAGGTCATGGCGACGGTCAGGCCGAGATCGGGCACGATGTAGAGCATCTGGCCGCCGAAACCCCAGGCATAGTGGACCATCTTGCCGCCGATCACCCGCTGGAACCATCCGTAGCCATACCCGTCGTTGGAAAAGCGCGAATTGGTGCGCGACTGCCAGGATTGGCGGATCCAGTCCTCCGGCACGAGCTGCGTGCCATCGGCGGTGCGCCCGCCATTGCGGTAGAGCTCGCCAAAGGCCAGCAGCGAGCGTGTGCTCATCGCCATCTGGTTGCCGCCGAGATAGATGCCCTGCGGATCTCGATCCCAGGCGCCGATGCGGAAACCGTCGAGCGGGCCGAGCCAGTCGCGCGCCAGCGCCAGTGTCGACTTGCCGCCGACCTTCGTCAGGATGGCCGAGAGGAGATGCGTCGAGCCCGTGGAGTAAAGCATTGCCCCGCCCGGTTCGTCGACGAAGGGCATGGCGAGCGCCGCGCGCACCCAGTTGCGGCTGGCGACCCAGCGCCCGTAATTGCCGCCGGAGGTGCGCTCCAACCCCGCCTGCATGGAAAGCAGGTTGCCGATGGTGATGCGGTCGAGCCGCGGATCGCGCTCCGCCGGCAGGTCGCTCGCGAGGATGGGCGCGATCGGCTGGTCGACACCTTCGAGCAGGCCCTTGGCGATGGCAATGCCGACGAGGGCCGAGATGATCGATTTCGACGCCGACTTGATGTTCGCGCTTTCGGCCGGCGTATGCCCGCCATAACCGCGCTCGGCGACGATCTTGCCGTTATGCGCGACGACGACCGCCTTCAGCTGCGAAAGCGACGAGGCCGCAGACAGCGTCTCGGCGATCGCCTGGGCCGGCTGGGCGACAACGGGTTCCTGCGCGCGGGCGCCGGCGAGCGGCAATGCCAGGGCAAGGCCAATGATGAAAAGCTGCTTCCTCATGGGAAGGCAGATAGGCGACGGGCAGCGCGATTTCATGGCCGATGGCCGGGCTTCACGCAGTGTTGAAAACCTGTGAGCACCCGGCCATGGGTGGCTTCGTCCTCAGAAGCGGTAGGTGATACCGGCGCCCACCAGCCACGGATCCAGCTTCGCCTTGCCGGTCAGCGGCGTCCCCTGGTAGTTGACCTTCCATTCGGGCTCCAGGAACAGCTTCTTCACGTCGAAGTTCACGCCCCAGTGCTGGTCGATCATGTAGTCGAAGCCGACCTGCAGGGCCGCGCCGACCTTGTTCTTGACGTCGAGATCGGTGAAATCACCGGAACCGGACTGGTTATAGAACAGCGTATAGTTCACGCCCGCGCCGACATAGGGCTTGAATGCGCCGAAATCGGTGAAGTGGTATTGCAGGGTCAGCGTCGGCGGCAGGAGCCAGGTCTTGCCGACCTTGCCAAGACCCGCGATGGAATCCGCCGCGTTCACATTCGCGTAGGTCGTGCCGAGGATGAGTTCCGCCGCGATGTTGTCCGTGAAGAAGTAGGAAATGTCGAGTTCCGGAACGACCGTGTCCGAGTAGCTCAGGCCCGAACCCGGGATCGCGTCGACATAACCCGAATCGTTCGTGATGACGCCAAGCCCGCGCACGCGGATCTGCCAGGGGCTCTGCGCCGCGATATCCACCGGCGCCTCCGCCGGCGCCATGCGCTCTGCAAGATCAGCCGCAAAAGCCCCGCTGCCGATCAGCGTCACCGCCGCGGCAAGCGCCGCACGCCTGATCCGCATAATCCCATCTCTCTTCATGTCGTCTCTCCATCATCACGACTCGTTTTGCGACGCGACTATGAGAGCCGGGCGCGAAAGAAGCCTTTGAGATGGGTCAAGTGAGAGGCATGCGAATGGACGATTGTACGGAAATCGACAGGAGAGTTGTCAAACGTCCAATTAAAACAATGACAAGCGTCAAGAATGGAAAGGCCGGCCCGCAGCCGGCCATTCCTCAGGCAGCCTTTCGTGCAGCCGGCATCACGCGGCGGCGACCGCAGGCGACGAGCACGCCCGCCGCACCATCCAGCCAGCCGTCCTTCAGTTCCAGCGCGAGGAAGCGGCGGCGCTCGAAGGGACCGGGCATGACGAGATGCTGCGCCTTGGCGGCGAAAAAGCCGAAGCGCTCGTAATATTCAGGGTCGCCGACCAGCAGCACCGCACCGTGTCCACGGTCGCGCGCCTCGGTGATGGCAGCCCGCATCAGCGCCCCGCCGATGCCCTTGCCCTCGTGCTCGCAATCGACGGCGAGCGGGCCGAGCAGAAGCGCCGGCACGGCATTGCCATCGGCATCGACGCCCGCTTCGACATTCCACAGACGCACGGTGCCGATCACATGCCCTCCGGCATCACGCGCAACGAAGGCAAGGCCTTCGGCCGGCAGCCGACCGCGGCGCAGCGTCTCCGACGATTTGCGGAAGCGCGCCTCGCCCATGACCCGGTCGAGCAGACGCTCGCGCGCGACGATATCACCGGCGTTTTCCTGGTCGATGGTAAAGGCGGACTGCGCGAAGAACGCGCGGACAGAATCAAGAACAGTGGCCATCTCTGGGCCTCCCGTGCTCAAAACCGATTCAAACGGTATCCGGAACGAATTGTGAAGGTGGCGCTCCCGCAGGGACGGGAGCGCCGGGGCGGTCAGATGACAAAAGCCTTGAGCGGCTCGAAGCCGTTGAAGGCGACCGCCGAATAGGTGGTCGTGTAGGCGCCGGCGCTCTCGATCAGAACCTCGTCGCCGATCGAAAGGGTGATCGGCAGGGGATACATGTTCTTCTCGTACATCACGTCGGCCGAATCGCAGGTCGGGCCGGCGAGCACGCAGGGCTCCATCTCGTCGGCATCGCGCGCCGTGCGGATGGGGTAGCGGATCGCCTCGTCCATGGTTTCGGCAAGGCCGCCGAACTTGCCGATGTCGAGGAAGACCCAGCGATGCGCGTCGTTGTCGGACTTCTTCGAGACGAGAACGACTTCCGCCTTGATGACACCCGCATTGCCGACCATGCCGCGGCCCGGCTCGATGATGGTCTCCGGGATCTGGTTGCCGAAATGCTTCTTCAGCGCCGAGAAGATCGCCTTGCCATAGGCTTCGGCCGACGGGATATCGCGCAGATACTTCGTCGGGAAGCCGCCGCCCATATTGACCATCTTCAGCTCGATGCCCTGCTTGGCCAGCTGCACGAAGACGCGCTTGGCATCGGCGAGAGCGGCATCCCACGCGTCGAGCTTCGTCATCTGCGAGCCGACATGGAAGGACACGCCATAGGAGGTGAGCCCCAGCTGGTGCGCATAGACGAGCACATCGACGGCCATCTGCGGCACGCAACCGAACTTGCGCGAAAGCGGCCATTCCGCACCTTCGCCATCCGTGAGGACGCGGCAGAAGACACGCGCGCCGGGAGCGGCGCGTGCGACCTTCTCGACTTCCTCATGGCTGTCCACGGCGAAAAGGGACACACCGAGCGCATGAGCGCGCGCGACATCGCGTTCCTTCTTGATCGTGTTGCCGAACGAAATGCGGGTCGGGGTCGCGCCGGCATCGAGCGCCATCTCGATTTCGGCGACAGACGCGCAATCAAAGTTGGAACCCATGCTGGCGAGAAGGCGCAGGATTTCCGGCGCCGGGTTGGCCTTGACGGCATAGTAGATCGCGCTGTCCGGCAGGGCGTGGCGGAAAGCCTTGAAATTGTCGCGCACGACGTCGAGGTCGACCACGAGGCACGGGCCGTCGGGACGTCGGGTGTTCAGGAAGTCGATGATACGTGCGGTTGCCATCTCGGTATTCCCCATATCCAGGTTGCTCCGGGAAAATCCCGGAGGACAAAGGGCGGATACGAACACGCTCTGGAACCAGCCGGTGGAGACCCCGGTACCAAGCATGCGCATCAGCGCGAACGGTGAACCGAAGCCCGCCTAGGCTTCAATTCGGCTTTGTCTGCCTTGGATTGGTGGGAAACCCGACCGCACGTCCGGCAATGAAGGTGTGCCTCTTCAGTAACCCCGGCTGATGGAAAGCCGGCAGACACCAGAAAGGCCCGCACCGTCGTTGCTTCAAGATGTCCTCGCATTTCCCGGTTGGCCGGAATAGCGACTGGAGCGGTTAGTTCCAGGTACCTTACCGATGATCCTCACCAAATCGAGGGTCGGCGGACACCCACAGGCACGTGCGACTTTGGGCAGCACGGGAGATAAGAAGAATCGCTGTCGTAATCAAGAGGTTTTTTTGCCTCGCGCTATTGAAAATAATCCGCCAGCCACGACATTCGCGAAACTGGCTTTCGATGGAACTTTTTTCTACGATCGGCGACCCAAGCGCCGTCTTCAGCCGCAGGCCGCACCCGCGATCCAGCGGCACGTCTATTTAAGTGGGGACACATGGACACTTTGACCCGAATCCGGGCCTTCATCGACGTCGTCGACGCCGAAGGATTTTCCGCTGCATCGCGCAAGACCGGCCGGTCCAAGGCGCTTCTGTCCAAATATGTACGCGAACTGGAAGACGAGCTCGGCGCTCTGCTGCTCAACCGCACCACCCGCCAGTTCTCGATGACAGAGCCCGGCCACACCTATTACCGCACCGCCTCCGATATCCTGAAGGAGATCGACAACCTCGCCGACCTCGTGCGCGAAAAGAACACGGACCTGCGCGGCAAGCTGAAGGTTTCCGCACCGCGCACCTTCGTCGATGCCGAAATCGGCCAGTCGCTCATCGATTTCGGCAAGGAATATCCGGAACTGTCGCTTGAGATCGTCGCCGACGACCGCTTCGTCGATCTCGTCGAGGAAGGCTTCGACGTGGCGATCCGCATCACGCGGCTGGAGGATTCAGCCCTCATCGCCCGCAAGCTCGGCGATTTCCTTCTCAAGATCTGCGTGACGCAGGAATTCCTCGACCGCACCGGGCCGATCAATCACCCGAGCGATCTCGCCCACCTGCCCTGCATCATCGACACGAACGGCAAGTCGCACAGCAACTGGCGCTTCGTGGATGACAAGGGCGCAGGCTTCAGCGTGCCGGTCAGCGGCCATATCGAGGTCAATAGCCCGACCGCCGCCATACGCGCGGCCGCGAACGGCCTCGGCGTCGCGCAGGTGCCGGCCTTCATCGCGCGGCCCTGCCTGGACGCGGGGCAGGTCGTTTCGGTCCTCGAGGATTATCTGCCGACCGACCGCGGCATCTATGCGATCTACCCGCACAGACGCTATCTGCCGGCCAAGGTGCGCACCTTCGTCGATTTCCTGCACGGCTGGTTCCGCCGCAATCCGGGCATCGAGGCCTGAGGGTCCCAATTCCGACCCATTTGCGTTAGATTCATCCGGTCGATTCCTATCGCCGAGAGGACTGAACTTCATGCGCTTCCTGCCTCGCCTGCTCGCCGGAGCAGCCCTGCTGGCGCCGGCCACCGCCTTCGCCCATCCGCACATCTTCGCGGAGGCGCGGCTGGAGGTGACCGCAAACGAGGATGGCACCATCAGCGAACTGCGCAATGTCTGGCGTTTCGACGAGATGTTCTCCGCCAGCGTCGTGATGGACTTCGACAAGAACGGCAACAACCAGCTCGATCCTGACGAGCTTGCCGAAGTCGGCAAGACGGTGCTCGAATCGCTGGAGGAATTCAGCTACTACACCACCATCACCGAGGACGGAAAAACCGTGAAGGTGGCCAAGCCGGATGCGATCAATGTCGATTACAAGGACGGCCAGCTCCTGATGTTCTTCACGGTGAAGCCGGGCGAAGTCATGCCGCTCAAGGGCAAGCTCACCTTCGGCGTCTACGATCCCACCATGTATGCCGCGATGGATTTCGCCTCCGACGACGATCTCGTTGTGGTCGGAAACAAGTTTGCGGCCTGCAAGCGCGAGGTCGTGCGTCCGGACCCCGACGAGGTTCTGGCCCAGAACCAGGCCAGCCTGACCGAGGCATTCTTCAACGATCCCGCCGGCACCGACATGTCGAAGATGTTCGCCACCCGCCTGGAGCTAACATGCTGACCCGCAACCGCGCCATCGCTTTTGCCACCGTCACGCTCGCCATCGCCGCAACTGCAACGCTTGCCCACGCGCAGTCGCCGCTCGGCATCGGCTCAGCGGAGCCCGGTTTCAACACCAACGGCGCTTTCGGCGGCCTGTTCTCCTGGATCAATGCACAGCAGCAGGGCTTCTACCGCATGATGACCGGCGCGCTGAAGGATATGCGCGAAAATCCCTGGGCGGCATCCACGCTGGTCGGGTTGTCCTTTGCTTACGGCGTCTTTCATGCCGCCGGTCCGGGCCATGGCAAGGCGGTCATCTCGTCCTACATGCTGGCGAACGAGGTGGAACTTCGCCGTGGCGTGCTGCTCTCCTTCCTCTCGTCGATCCTCCAGGGCGTCGTCGCCATCCTGTTGGTGGGCGCCGCCTATCTCTTCCTGCGCGGCACGACCGTCTCGATGACGGACGCCACCCGCGCGCTGGAGACGGGAAGTTACGCGCTCATCACGCTTTTCGGTGCCTGGCTGCTCTTCCGGAAACTGCGTCCGGCACGCCGCGCGTCGGCGCTGGGTGCGCAGGCTGTGGAAGTCCATGACCACGGCCATCATCATTCGCACGGGCACCATCATCATGCAGGCGAGGTTTGCTCGACCTGCGGCCACGCGCACGCGCCCGACCCGTCGCTCCTGAAAGGCGACCGCTTCGCGCTGCGTGAAGCATGGTCGGCCATCGTCGCGGTCGGTCTTCGCCCCTGCTCCGGCGCTTTGATCGTCCTGAGCTTCGCGCTGCTCAACGGCCTCTATCTCGGCGGCATGCTTGCGGTTCTGGCCATGTCGATCGGCACGGCCATCACTGTCTCGATCCTCGCCACGCTCGCGGTCACGGCCAAGGGCGCTGCCGTGCGCTTTGCCGGCAACGGCTCGGCAGCCGTTCGGGTCGGCACGGCAATCGAGATCGCCGGCGCGCTGATGGTCATGGTCCTGGGGTTGCTCCTGCTCGGAGCCTCGCTCCAGCTCTAGTTTCCATGCTTGCGCTGATAGCGCGCCCGCAGCCAGAAGAGCAGGAAGAAGCACAGCACCATCGCCGCGCCGAAGGCGCCGGCCAGCCACGGCGAAAGATTGCCCAGCGCGATCATGATCCGGGGCACGAAATAGAACACCACGCCCGTTCCCAGAAGAATGAGGATCGCGGCGATCGCCGTCGACCGTCCCTTGTTGTCGCCGCTCATGCCGCACCTCCTGCCATAATGTCCGCCCTTATATCCTCGAGCCGACGCTTCTGTTTGCCATCGGCATCGAAATTGCCGGGTGCCAGCCAGGCCTCGAAGGCTTTTGCGATCACGTGCCATTCGCCGTCGATGATGGAGAACCAGGCGGTGTCGCGATTCTCTCCCTTGGAGAGCATGTGCTGGCGGAAAACCCCTTCGAAGGAAAAGCCGAGACGGGCGGCGGTGCGTTTGCTGGCCGCATTGTCGTTGTGGCATTTCCATTCATAACGACGGTAGCCGAGGTCTTCGAACACGTGCCTGGCGAGCAGATATTGCGCCTCGGTGGAGAGCGGCGAACGCGACATGCCGCTGCCGTGGGCAATGCCGCCGATCTCCACGACGCCGTTCGCCGGATCCGGCCGCATGTAATGCGCCATGCCGACGACCTTGCCATTGGCTTTGTCCACGATGACCTCACGCATCCAGCCGGATGCGATCACCGCTTCCGACCAGGCATCGAAAGCCTCGATGCCGGTGAAGTCGGGCTGCGCGAAATAGCGCAGCAACGGGTTGATGGCCATGCCGCCGAACGCATCCCACAACGCATCGAGATGGCGCGCACGCTCATAGGGCTCCAGCCGCACGTAACGGCCTTCGAGCAAAACGGGAGCGGGAGGCGGTGCCCCTTTCCAGTCCTTGAGATCGCGCATGATATCCTCCATCGGTCGTGCCGAAGGGATAGAGCAGCGGGCGGTTACGCGCAATGCGCAAAGCAGGGAGCGGCGTTCCGCCGCCCCCCGATAGGATCAGACGGTGGCGGCGGAAACCGTCGCCTCGATATGGTCGACCAGCGCATCCGCCAGTCCAAGACGGCCGGCAAGCAGATCGAGATAACCGCGCTCGGCGCGCGACTTCGGCTCTATGGCAAGCCGCGAGGCCGTATAAAGCTCGACGCGCTGTTCTTCGGTCCGCGCGGCGGCGACGATGGCATCGATATCGATCGGGTTGGCAAGTTCCGTTTCGAGGAACGCCGCGGCATCCTCGCCGAGACCCGACACCTTCAGCTTGTCGATGATGCGGGCACGCTCGGCATCGTCGATATGGCCGTCGGCACGGGCAGCTGCGATCATGGCGCGCACGAGGATGAGCGCGAAATCGCTGCTCACCGCTTGCGGATGAAAACCGGAATCGGCCGGAGGCGGCAGAAGTTCGGGCGTGCCGCCCTGCGCGGTTTGGGCGGGGTTCTGGCCGTCGCGATAATTCTTGTAGGCCTGGTAGCCGAGGCCGGCGATCGCGGCGAGGCCGCCGATCTTCAGAGCGGAGCCAGCAACCTTGCGGCCGCTGTCCGTGCCCAGCAGGACACCGGCAATGGCGATGCTGGCGAGCGGATTGTCCTTGGCAAGCTGCGTGACCTGACCCGCGCGATCCCGCACGGTTCCACCGGCGCCGGGCACTTGCGAACCGAGGAACTGATCAAGCAACTTCTTCGCGTCAAACATGGGGCGGTCTCCGTTGTTCCTGCCGACTATCAGGCAAGATAGGAATGACCTTTGCCGATTACAAACGCATAACGGGCGGCCAGGGCCGCCCGTCTGCAAATTCCGAAAACTGCGATCAGCCCTTCAGGGCAGCCGCTTCGGCGGCCAGTTTCTCGATGCCCGCCCAGTCGCCCTTGGCGACGAGGTCCTTCGGCGCGACCCACGAACCGCCGACGCAGACGACATTCGGCAGCGAAAGATAATCGCGGGCATTGGCAAGCGAGATGCCGCCCGTCGGGCAAAACAGCGTGCCGGCAAGCGGCGACGACAGCGATTTCAGATAGGCGGCACCGCCGGCCTGCTCGGCCGGGAAGAATTTCAGCACGTCATAGCCTTCCTCGCGAAGGCCCATGACCTCGCTTGCCGTGGCCGCGCCCGGCAGGAGCGGAATTTCGGAATCGGAGGCCGCATCGATCAGCTCCTGCGTGGTGCCGGGGCTGACGATGAACTGCGAACCGGCCTCGACGGCCGCTTCGAACTGCGCGGCATTGAGGATCGTGCCGGCGCCGGCGACAGCGCCCTCCACTTCGTTGGCCACGGCGCGGATCGCCTCCAGGGCGGCGGGCGTACGAAGCGTGATCTCGATGGCCTTCAACCCGCCGGCGACGAGCGCGCGTGCCAGGGGAACGGCGGTCTTGACGTCGTCGATAATAAGAACCGGCACGACCGGCTGGAGCTTCAGGACGGAAAGCAGCTTGGCATTCTTGTCGCTCATGACACCACCTTTTAAAACGATTGAATTGAAATCGGGCATATCGCGTCCGCGACCACGTGTCGAGCCTTACGCGCAATTCTTGGACTTGTCATGGCACCTGTATCGTGTAGTGTTTGCCCGCTCCTGACGTGTCTCCAACAGCGAAAGCGTGCCTATGGCAAAAGAGATCGAACGGAAGTTCCTTGTGTCGAGCCAGCGGTGGCGCGCCTTCGCGGACGAAGGCATAGCCATAAGACAAGCCTACATCGTCGCGCAGGATGACCGCTCTCTTCGGGTGCGGATCTTTGGCGACGGGCGCGCGCGTATCACCCTGAAGATCGGCCATGCCGTCCTTGTCCGCGACGAATACGAGTACGACGTCGATCGCGACGAAGCCGAGGACATGCTGCGCCATGCGATCGGCAAGGTGATCGAGAAGGTGCGCTACCGTGTGCCCCACAAGGGCCATGTCTGGGAGATCGATGTCTACCAGGGCGTCCATCGCGGCCTGGTCATTGCCGAGGTCGAGCTTTCCTCCCGCCTGGACGAGCCGGAGCTGCCCGATTGGGTGGGCCGCGAAGTGACCGGCGAAAGCCGGTATTCCAACCAGTCGATGGCGCTCGGCATCAGCAACGGCGCCAGCCTGCGCCAGCTCACCTGAACCGCTACGTCACGCCGCATTGCAGGAAATGCGGCGACGCTGTATGTGGCGACCATGACAAACGAGATTGCCTCATCGACTGAAGAGAGCGGCTTCCTGGTGGCCGCGCTTTACCATTTCGTCTCTGTTCCGCGCTTTGCGGAGCTGCGCGCGCCCTTGCAGGCACTCTGCGAGGAAAACGGCGTGCGCGGCACACTGCTGCTCGCCCATGAGGGCATCAACGGCACCATTGCCGGCCGCGTCCCCGGCATCCGCGCGGTCCTCTCCTTCCTGCGCAGCCAGCCGGAATTCGCCGGTCTTGAGCACAAGGAAAGCCATGCGGCCGACATGCCCTTCCTGCGCATGAAGGTGCGGCTCAAAAAGGAAATCGTGACCATGGGTGTGGAGGATATCGACCCCACCCGCTCCGTCGGCACCTATGTTGCGCCGGCGGACTGGAACGCGCTGATCTCCGACCCTGACACAATCGTCATCGACACGCGCAACGACTACGAGACCGCCATCGGCATGTTCAAGGGCGCGGTCGATCCCAACACCAAGACCTTTCGCGAGTTTCCCGATTGGGTGCGCGAAAACACCGGCCTGCACAACAAGCCGAAGATCGCCATGTACTGCACCGGCGGCATCCGCTGCGAGAAGGCCACGGCCTTCATGAAGGAGCAGGGCTTCGACGAGGTCTACCACCTCAAGGGCGGCATCCTGAAATATCTGGAGGAGATTCCGCAGGAGGAAAGCCTGTGGGAGGGTGCGTGTTTCGTCTTCGACGAACGTGTCTCCGTTACGCATGGCCTGGAGGAAGGCGAGCACCGGCTTTGCCGCGCCTGCCGTCATCCGCTCACGCCGGAGGATATCGCGTCACCGCTCCACGAGGCCGGTGTGTCCTGTCCGCATTGCCACGCCACGCGCAGCGAGGACGATCGCCTGCGCTTCCGCCAGCGACAGAAGCAGATGGACCTGGCACGGCAGCGCGGCGAGCGCCACCTCGGCAAATAATGCCGGCGCCGGCATCAGCCGGCGCGATGGTTGCCCTTCGGAAACTGCCCGGCCAGCGCGCTGTACCAATGGCCGCTCTTCTTGATCGTGCGCACCTGCGTTTCGTAGTCGACATGCACGATGCCGAACCGCATGCGGTAGCCTTCCGCCCATTCGAAATTGTCCATCAGGCTCCAGGCGAAATAGCCGCGCATCGGGTAACCTTCGCCGATCAGGTCCGCGGTGATGCCGAGATGGTCGGCGATGTAGTCGAGCCGCATCCCGTCATTCACCGCCCCGTTCTCGACTTCGGTGTTGTCGCAGGCGCCATTCTCCGTGATGTAGCAATCCGGAAGCGCGTAGGCAGCGTTGAGCTTGCGGACGAGATCGCCGAGTGCCGGCGCATACACCTCCCAGCCGATATCCGTCTTTTCAGCGGAAATCGGTGGCGCATCGACCGTTGCCGGGAAGACCGCCGCCTCCGACGGATCATGCGCGACACGCATGGGCGTGTAGTAGTTGAGCCCCCACCAGTCGAGCGGCTGGGCGATCGTCTCCATGTCGCCCGCCTCGATCTTCGGCATGCGATGTCCGAACGCCGACAGGAAACGCTCGGGATACGCGCCCTTGAAGACCGGCCCGAAAAAAACGCCGTTGTGGAAATCGAAGGCGCGGTCGGCAGCGGCCTTATCCTCGTCGCTGTCGCCGCCCGCATAGATGCTGTGCGCGTTCAGGACGAGCCCGACCGGCAGGTTGGGCCGTTCGGAGCGAATGGCGGAAACGCCAAGTCCATGCGCGAGGTTGGTGACGTGCAATGCGTGCAGCGCGGCGTCCATGTTGCGCTCGCCGGGCGCATGGATGCCGTAGAGATGGCTGAGCCACACGGAGCACCACGGCTCGTTGAAGGTCGCCACGGCATCGAGCCGGTCGCCAAGGCGGGCTATCGTGGCTTTGGCGTAGCGTTGGAAGGCATAGGCTGTCCGGCGCGCCGTCCAGCCACCATCGCCGGCCAGCATGAGCGGCAGGTCCCAGTGGTAAAGCGTCGCGAATGCCTTGATGCCGCGTGCCTTCAGGCCATCGACAAGGCGGTCGTAGAAGTCCAGCCCCTTCTCGTTTATCGGTCCCGTCCCCTCCGGAATGATCCGTGGCCATGCGATGGAAAAACGGTAGGCTTCCACGCCGAGATCCTTGATCAGGTCGAGATCCTGGTCCAGACGGTTGTAGTGATCGCATGCGACATCGCCGTTGTGGCCGCCATGGACCCGGCCCGGCATGTTGGAGAAGGCATCCCATATCGACGCTTTCCGGCCGTCCGCCTTCGTGGCGCCCTCGATCTGGAACGCGGCGGTCGCCACGCCAAAGACGAAATCGCCGGGGAAGCGGTCGGCAAGAATCGTGGGATCGGTCATGGCGGCCCTTTCAGTATGGTCGAAACTACTGCAACGTTGCCGTAAAAGCGGCAGCGTGAAAAATCAAACGGTTTCTGGAGAGCCACGGCACGCGCTGACGACCATCTTCTATTCATATGTAAATCAGATGACGCTTAATCAGTAATTAGGCTTCGTCGCCTAAGCTGCGTCAGGTTCTGCGGGGATAAGGGCGTGGTACTCAGAATTCCGAAGCATCTCGTGCGCAAGGGCATGTTCATCGAAACGGTGGAATGCCCGGTTACCGAATTTCAGGCCCGACGCTTTCTGATCAAATCCGAAGATGCGGTTCGCGCCATTCTGGCCACATCAGCCACCCACGCCTTGGTCAATCAGCAACACAGCACGATCGACGTGGATGCCGTGATGCACGGCGCTGCGAAGGCGCAGGAAGAACAACGCCAGCATACGCTCGAAACGGTGTCCCAATCGGCGCGCTCCCTGCGCGAAAGCTTCCTGGCGGCGCAAGCCGGCACGCTGAAGATCGAGACGCTGGGGCCGGTCGCCGACGAGATTGCCGAGCGCATCGAGGCCGCCCCCGATGTCTTTCTGGAGGTCACGCGCCTCAAGACGAAGGATGAAGGAACCTATGTTCATTCGCTGGCCGTCAGCGCGCTGATGATGCAGCTTGCCCGCGCGCTCGGATACGATGACGATGCCGTACGCGAACTTGGCGTCGCCGGTCTGCTGCATGACGTCGGCAAGCTGATGGTTCCGAACGCCGTGCTGAACAAGACCGGCAGGCTCGACGCAAACGAACGCCAGCTGGTCCGCAATCACCCGGAAGTCGGCTACCGCATGCTCAAACAGCAGGGCAATGTTTCCAATATCGTTCTGGATGTGTGCCGGCTGCACCACGAAGCCCTTGACGGCACGGGCTATCCGCTCGGCCTGAAGGGCGAGAAGATCAGCGCCGAGGTGCGGCTCGCCACCGTGTGCGATGTCTTCGAGGCATTGACGAGCGCCCGGCCCTACAAGAAGGCCTGGTCGACCAAGGACGCCATCAACTGGATGTTCGACCACAACCAGATGTTCGACACGAAGCTGGTCCTGCGCCTCGGCAGCATGTTCTCATGATGGCATGCAGCCGCCACGAGGATGCGGCGGCCACGGTATCGCGGTTCTCAGACCTTTATCCAGGCGCCGTTCTTCTTTGAAGACTGCACGCACGCATCGACAAAGAGCATGCCCTTCAGCCCATCGTCCACCGTCGGATAGACAACGGCGGCATCGACGGCCGCGCCATTGCGCTTCGCATAGATCGCGCGGGCAGCTTCCGAATAGATATTCGCAAAGCCTTCGAGATATCCCTCCGGATGACCGGACGGAATACGACTGACACGGCCGGCTGCGGCGCCGGCGCCGGCGCCGTTGCGGGTGATCAGGCGCTTCGGCTCGCCGAAGGGCGTGTACCAGAGGTAGTTCGGATCGGCCTGCACCCATTCCAGGCCGCCCTTCGTGCCATAGACGCGAACCTTCAGGCCGTTCTCATGGCCGGGCGCGACCTGGCTGCACCACAGCATGCCCTTGGCGCGCGCACCGTCCTTCTCCTTGAAGCGCATCAGGACATGGGCGTTGTCGTCGAGTTTGCGGCCCGGCACGAAGCTGTCCAGGTCGGCCGAGAGTTCTTCGAGCTCGAGGCCCGAGACGAAGCATCCGAGATTGTAGGCGTGCGTTCCGATGTCACCCGTCGAGCCGCCCGCGCCCGACTTGGAAGGATCCGTCCGCCACGCCGCCTGCTTCTGGCCGCTCGACTCGATATCCTCGGTCAGCCAGTCCTGCGGATATTCCATCTGCACCAGGCGGATGGTGCCGAGATCGCCGTTTGCGATCATCTCGCGAGCCTGCCGCACCATGGGATAGCCGGTATAGTTATGCGTCAGCACGAAGAGGGCGTCGCTTTCATCCGCCAGCTTCTTCAGCTTGCGCGCATCGCCGAGCGTCGAGGTCAGCGGCTTGTCGCAGATAACGTGGATGCCGCGCTTGAGGAACTCCTTGGCCGCCTCGTAGTGCACATGGTTCGGCGTAACGATCGCCACCGCCTCGATCCCGTTCTTCAGCTTGGCCTCGCGGATCGCCATTTCCTTGAAGCTGCCATAGCTGCGGGCCGGGTCGAGGCCCAGTTCGCGGGCCGACTGCTCGGCCTTTTCGGGCGAGGAAGACAGCGCGCCGGCGACCAGTTCGTAGTGATCGTCGAGCCGTGCTGCCATGCGGTGCACCGCACCGATAAAGGCGCCGGAACCACCGCCGACCATGCCGAGCCGGATCCGGCGTTCGCGCGTTTCGCTTGCGCTTCCTTCGATTGCCATCCTTTGGTCCTCCTTAACGTTTCTCGCGGAGCAAGCCCCATACGGTCTGCCGGCCACCTTCTTCCCGCAAGCGGGAAGGGAGATAGGCCGCACCGTTATCCCAATCTTCACCACTGCGTGGGCAGGTCCCTCCCCCGCGTGCGGAGAGAGGGACAGGGTCAGCCTTAAAGCCCGAGCATGCGCCGGTTGGCCGCCTCGTCGGTACCGCCGTCGGCAAAGTCGTCGAAGGCCTTGTCCGTGACACGGATGATATGCGCCTTGACGAATTCCGCGCCTTCGCGGGCACCGTCCTCGGGATGCTTCAACGCGCATTCCCATTCGACCACGGCCCAGCCGGCAAAATCGTTGGCCGCCATCTTGGAGAAGACGGCGCCGAAATCCACCTGTCCGTCACCCAAGGAGCGGAAGCGGCCCGCGCGGTTAACCCAGCCCTGGTAGCCGCCATAGACGCCCTGCCGGCCCGTCGGATTGAACTCCGCATCCTTCACATGGAACATGCGGATGCGATCCTTGTAGATGTCGATGTTGTCGAGATAGTCAAGGCATTGCAGCACATAGTGCGACGGGTCGTAGAGCATGCAGGCGCGGGCATGGTTGCCGGTGCGCTCCAGGAACATCTCATACGTGATGCCGTCGTGCAGGTCTTCGCCGGGATGGATTTCGTAACAGACGTCCACGCCATTCTCATCCGCATGGTCGAGCAGCGGCTTCCAGCGCTTCGCAAGCTCGTCGAACGCAGTCTCCACGAGACCGGCCGGGCGCTGCGGCCAGGGATAGACGAACGGCCAGGCGAGCGCACCGGAGAAGCTGGCCATGGCATCGAGGCCGAGATGCTTCGAGGCGGTGAGCGCGAGCTTTACCTGTTCGACGGCCCATTCCTGCCGGGCCTTCGGATTGCCGCGCACTTCGGGTGCGGCGAAGCCGTCGAAGGCCTCGTCATAGGCAGGATGCACGGCGACGAGCTGGCCCTGCAGATGGGTGGAAAGCTCGGTGACCTCGACGCCGTTCTCGCGCGCCTTGCCGGCGAATTCATCGCAATAATCCTTGGAGGACGCTGCCTTCTTCAGGTCGATGAAGCGGCCGTCCCAGCTTGGAACCTGCACGCCTTTGTAACCGATATCGGCGGCCCACTTGGTGATCGCGTCCCAGGAGTTGAAGGGCGCCGCATCGCCGGCGAACTGTGCGAGAAACAGGGCCGGGCCCTTGATCGTCTTCATATTCGGCTTCCTCCCATGCACCCGGCCGCTCCCCGCGACCGGTTGAAGATATTCTTGCGGTACGTACCGCAGCGTCGTGAAAGCTATCGGCCTTTGGTAGACCGGGCAATGTCAAATTCACCGGCGCAAGCAAAAAGCGCACGTGACTTTTGTGGCGTCGATAACGCGCCCTCTCCTCCGCCATTCTCGGGTCGAGCCCGAAGATGACGGCGGTGGGTGAGGCGCGGGCCTGCTAGCCGGCATAATGAACCGCCCGGGCCATGATGCCCCGGGCGGCCTTCAGTTCATCAGATCAGAACGGCGAATCCGGGAAGTAGAAGTCCTTCGCGTTGTCCTTCGTCACCAGCGTCGCGTCGATCGTGTAGACGCCGCGGACCGGAACCTGGCCGTAGAAGTGGGCAGCCGCCATCTCAAGGGCGGTACCGACCATTGCCGGCGGATAGAGAACATCGACGGGGATCATCTTATCGCCGTCCATGACCTTCTTGATCATGTCCTTCGAACCGGCGCCCGCGACGACATACTGGATGTCCGTGCGGCCGGCCTGTTCGATGGCCTGGAGAACGCCGACGGCCATGTCGTCGTCCTGGCACCATACGACGTCGATCTTCTGGTACTTGGTCAGGTAGTCCTGCATGACCTTGAAGGCATCGTCGCGGTTCCAGTTGCCGTACTGGCGGTCGAGAACCTTGACGCTCGAGCCTTCGATGCCCTTGTCGAAGCCGTTCTGGCGCTCCTGGTCGATCGGGATCGGCATGCCGCGGATGACGACGACCTCGGCTTCCGGCGTGGTCTCCTTGATGTACTGGCCGGCCACTTCACCGAGCGCGAAGTTGTTGCCGGCGACATAGAGGTCGCGCACGGTGCCGTCGTTGACGCTCGGCGCGCGGTCGACAAGCGCGACGAAGGTGCCGTTGCCCTTGATTTCCTTGATGGCGTTGACCAGCGGATCCGGGTCGGTCGGCAGGATGACGAGCGCGTCGATGCCCTGCGTGGCAAGGTCCTGCACGGCATTCGCCTGGCTTGCCGGGTCCGGCGAGGTCTTGACCACGACGTTGAGGCCCGGATGGCTTTCCATCAGCTGCTTGGCCACACGCTCGGCATGATAGATCACGCCTGCCGTCCAGCCGTGGCTGGCGGCCGGGATCGAGACGCCGATCGTGACCTTCTTCTCTTCCTGGGCGTGAGCGAAGCCGGCAAAGGCGGCAACCGCGGCGACCGTCAGGCCCAATAGTTTCTTGCGCATGAGTTTCCTCCCAAAAGCAGGTCTTGCTTCGTGGCCGGGCGACCTGTGAACCCGACTGTTCTCCCACAACCCCGGCCGCCTTGTGCTGTGGCCGGAATTGCTCGGGCTTACGACTTGCGTACCAGCGAGCGCTGGACGAGCATCGCAATGATGATGATCGCGCCCTGGATGGCTCCGATCAGATATTCGCTGATGAAGTTGGAAAGCAGCATGATGTTGCCGACCAGCTCGAGAATGAAGGCGCCGCAGATCGTGCCCCAGACGCGCCCTGCCCCGCCCTTCAGCGCCGTACCGCCGACGACGACCGCGGTGATCGCCTGCAATTCCCACAGAATGCCGGTCGTGGCCGAGGTGGAACCGAGACGCGGCACATAGAGCAGCACCGCGATCGCCACGCAGACACCCTGGATGACGAAGGCAATGGTGCGCACGCGGTTCACCGGAATGCCGGAATAGCGCGCGACATCGCTGTTGGAACCGACAGCGACCACATGGCGGCCGTAGCGGGTGCGGTAGAGAACGAAGGCTGCGACGATCGTCACCGCCAGGATGACGACGATCGGAACCGGCACGCCGAGAATGCTGCCGAAATAGGCAGGCCGATAGAGCGCCTGCAATTCCGGTTCGCGCAGCGTGATCGCGCCGCCCTGCGATAGCCAGGTGGTGAGGCCACGATAGATGCCCATCGTGCCGAGCGTCGCGATGAAGGGTTCGATCTTGCCGACGGTGGTGATCAGGCCATTCGCCAGGCCGCAGCCGGCGCCGATGATGATCGTCAGCGCCACCGCCGCCGCCAGCATGAGAGACGGATCGGCGATCGCACCGGAATTCATGAAAAGGATCATGATGCTGGCCACGAAGGCCACCATGGACCCGACCGACAGATCGAGGTCACCCGACGAGATGACGAAGGTCGCGCCAACCGCGATGATCGCGATGAAGGCGCTGCGTGTCGCCACGTTCGCGAGATTGTTGAGCCCGATGAAATTCGGATTGACCAACGCACCGACGATCAGAAGCAGTGCCAGCGCCGCAAAGGGCGCGACCGCTCTCAGGTCGATATCTCGCCAGGTGCGGCCCCTCGCGCTGGTTTCTGCCGCGTCTTCGCTTGCCGTCATGTTCGTCCCCGACGTGAATGCGTTGTTGTCGTGCCGCCCGCCCTTTAAGGCTCAGGCAGCGGTCTTTTTCTTGAGGCCGGCCGAGTAGCGCATGATCTCCTGCTCGGAGATCTCTTCGCCTTCGAGAATGCCGACGATCCGCCCTTCCCGCATCACTGCGACGCGAGTGCAAAGCCCGATGATCTCCGGCATTTCCGAGGAGACGACGATGATCGACTTGCCGTCGCGCGCCAGCGCGGAGATGAAGTGATAGATCTGCTGCTTGGTGCCTACATCGATGCCGCGCGTCGGCTCGTCGATGATGATGACGTCGGGCTCGGTCTCCATGACCTTGGCGAGAAGAAGCTTCTGCTGGTTGCCGCCCGACATGCGGCCGGCCACGACGCGGCCGTCGCGTACGCGGATATCGAAGCGTCGGCGCGCCCGCTCCAGGGCGGCCGCTTCGCTCTTCGGGCTCAGATAGCCATGGTCACCGTGCCGATCCAACGATTGCAAGGTGAGGTTCGCCGTCATGCCGGAGTTCAGAAGCAGGCCCTTGTGCTTGCGGTCCTTGGTCATGTAGGCGATGCCGACGCGATTGGCGGCATGCACATCGCCCGCCGGCACCGGCGTGCCGCGAACGGACACCTCGCCCGCCGTACGGGACCTGAGACCGGCGACCGCTTCCATCAATTCGGTCCGCCCGGACCCGATAAGGCCGGAAAAGCCGACGATTTCGCCCTTGCGCACATCAAAGCTGGCGTCTTGCACGTAATGCGTCGACAGTCCCGTGACGGAAAGCATCACGTCCTCGTCGACGCTCGGCTCCTGCTTGGCGGGATAAAGGCTGGACAGCTCGCGGCCGACCATCAGCTGGGCAATGGATTCGCCATCGAGAATGCTGGTCGGCGCGGTCTTCACCCATTGGCCATCGCGCAGCACGGTGACGCGATCGGTCAGCTCCATCACCTCGTCCAGCTTGTGCGAGACGAAGACGAACGAGGTGCCCCGCTCGCGCAGCTTGCGCACCTGGCGGAACAGGTAATTGGTCTCCTCGCGGGAGAGAACGGCGGTCGGCTCGTCCATGAAGATGATGCGGGCATCGCGGCTGATCGCCTTGGCGATTTCCACCATCTGCTTGTCGGCGATGGATAGCGAACTGATCAACGCGTTTTCATCGACATGCGAGCCGAGCTGGTCGAGCACGCGACGCGTTTCCGCGCGCATGAACTTGCGATCCAGCACCCCGAAACGCGTGACTTCGCGCCCGAGGAAAAGGCTTTCGGATACCGTCAGGTGCTCCGCGAGATTGAATTCCTGGTGGATGATGACGATGCCGAGCGCCTCGGCCTGGCCGTTCGGCGGCAGCTTGATCGGCTGGCCGTCGAGAAGGATTTCACCGGAGGTAGGTTGCTCGAAGCCCGAAAGGATCTTCACCAGCGTCGACTTGCCGGCGCCGTTCTCTCCCATCAACGCATGGATTTCGCCGGCGCGCAGCTCGAAATTGACGCTGAACAGCACCTGCACGCCGTTGAACGACTTGGAGACACGGCGTGCGGCTAGGACAACGGGTGCGCCGTCGGCAACGTCCGGATTCATCGACTTCCTCCCTGCGGCTCCTCGACCGCTTGAGCACTATGTAAACCTTTACACGATCTATGTAAAGGTTTACATCATCGGACATCAGGAATTTTCATCAAGCGTCGTTTGACCCTCGGGCCAGTCTGTGTAGTGTCCCGCAAATCGTTTGTACCAGCCGTTCCGGATAGAGAATCGTTTCGCATATCTGGAACCGCCGCCGCCGAGTGAGAGCCAGTTTGTCGATGTCCAGCCCAGCCACGATCGAGGATGTCGCGCGTATCGCGCAGGTCTCGATCGCGACCGTGTCGCGGGCCATCCATACGCCGGAGAAAGTGGCCAACTCGACGCGGCTGAAGGTGAACCAGGCGATCGCCATCACCGGCTACACGACCAATGCGATGGCGCGCAGCCTGCGGCTTGGCCGGTCGAACATGATCCTCGTGGTCGCGCCCGACATCGGCGATCCGAACTTCTCCAATATCCTCGTCGGCCTTGAGAACGAGGCACGCGCGCACGGCTACGGCATCCTGATCGGCCATACGCAGAACGATCCGCAGCGCGGCTTGGAATATCTGAAGTTCCTCAATTCGAACCAGGCTGCCGGGCTGATTCTCTTCACCGGCATCCTGCCCTTCGGACACCAGACCATGACGGCGCGTTTGCCGCCCAGCGTCGGCGTCTTCGAGCCCGTCTATAATGGCGGCATTCCCTATGTCGGCGTCGACGACATCGAGGGCGCACGCAAGGCGATCGATCTGCTGATCGCCGAAGGCCACCGCAAGATCGCCTTCGTCGGCGATTCACGCACCCGCCTCGCCTATGCCCGCCGGCGCCAGGGTTATGACGCCGGGCTGGACGCGGCGGGCGTACCGGAGAGCGACCGCATCGTGCTGGAGGGCGACGGCACCATCGAAAGCGGACGGCTTGCGCTGGAGCAGCTCTTCATGCGCGACACGCTGCCGAGCGCCTTCATGTGCGTGAACGACCAGACGGCCATCGGCGTCATGATCGGGCTTGGCGCGCGCGGCTACGATATTCCGAAAGACTTCTCCGTCACCGGCTTCGACGACGTGCCGCAGGCGAGCTTCATGAGCCCGTCGCTGACGACGATCCGCCAGCCGCGCACGGCCATCGGCAAGAGCGCCATGGCGCTGCTCTTCGAACTGCTGTCTGACAGCGAGCCGGCCGAAACGGAAATCCTGCTGCGCCCCGACCTCATCGTGCGCAATTCCGTCTCGGCGCCCTCGCGACGTTTCCAGAAGCGTTAAGCTAAACCTCAGCCGTAGCGCCGCTCTTCGGCAAAGGATGCGGCCCGGGCGCGCCCGGCCGAGACCGTGAAGCTGTCGACCAGCCCTTTCAGCTTCGTGCTGATCTGCATCAGATTGTGCGTGGCGGCATTGGTCTCTTCCACCATGCCGGCATTCTTCTGGGTCATCTGGTCCATGCTGACGACGGCGGTGTTGATCTCTGAAATGCCGGCGGATTGCTCCCGCGCGGAGCTGGCGATGGCATCGATATGCCCGTTGATATGAACCACCTGCTCGCCGATATGGCGCAACGCCTCGCCGGTCTTGTTGACCAGGGATACGCCGAGCAGCACATCCTCGAAGGACTTGTCGATCAATGCCTTGATTTCCTTGGCGGCCTCGGCGGATTTCTGCGCGAGTTCGCGAACCTCCTGCGCCACGACGGCAAAGCCCTTGCCCGCCTCCCCGGCCCGCGCGGCCTCGACGCCGGCATTGAGCGCCAGAAGATTGGTCTGGAAGGAAATCTGGTCGATCACGCCGATGATCTGGGTGATCTGCCGCGAGGAATCCTCGATCGCGCTCATCGCCGACACGGCCTGCTCGACGACGTCGCCGGAGCGGCGCGCCTCCTCGGTGGCGCTGCCCACGACGCGCCTCGCCTCCTCTGCGCGGTTGGCGGCTTCGCGTGAGATCGTGGTGATTTCCTCGACCGCCGCCGCCGTCTCTTCCAGCGACGCCGCCTGCTGCTCCGTCCGTCTGGACATGTCGTCCGTCGCGGCGACCAGTTCGCTGGAATTGCCGGCAGCGTCCTCGGCCGCGGCGGCAATGGAGCCCAGCGTATCGTCGAGCTTGCCGATGGCGGCGTTGAAATTGGATCGCAGCCGCTCGAATTGTGGCGCGAGCGGCTTGGTGATGGATGCCGTCAGATCGCCCCCGGCCACGCGGTTCAAAGACATGTCGAGCGCGGCAAGCGCCTCCTCCTGCTCGGCATTCTGCGCCTGCCGTTCGGACTCGACCTTGTCACGCTCTTCCTGCAGCGCTTCGAGATAGACCGAAATCGCATAGTCCATGTCGACGAGCGCGGCCTTGACGATGGACGAAACCTCTTCGCTCAGCGCCGCTGCCTTCTTGCGGAAGAGGAAGCCTTCAAGATGCTTGGCGATGACGTTCTGAAGGATGGAATCGAGGATCAGCGCATAGCCGCCGATATACCAGCGCGGCTCGAGCCCGAGGCGGGCATGCGTCTTGCCGATCATCGTGACCGCGTCGACATACTGCGCATCGAATGTCGCCGAACCGATCAGTTCCCAATGCTTGATCTGGCGACCCTTCGCGCCCTGGATATGCGCCTCGCTGGAAAAGAAGCGCGCAGTCTCGGGCGTCGCGCGCGCCTTGCGGTAGAATGTGTCGAGCGCACCGTCGAGCGAAGCGGAAATCGTCGGCAGAACGCGCTTCAGCGCTGCGCGCTGCGTCACGTCGAGATCGACAAACTGGAGGCGGTCATTCAGCTGCTTGGTCTTGGCATCCTGCGCGGTCATCGGAAATAGTCCTGGTGGCCGCCCCGGAATCAATCAGAGATTGAGGCCACGACACCCCTGATTCCCTTTAATTCTTGGGAATGATGGTAAATAAAGCCTATATCGCTGTGGAAAATCGCGCAAAAATTGATAGACATCAATTTTATAACGTAATGCGGACAACTGAAACGATACAGAATACAACCGGCCTAAGACTAGAAGTCTACATAACGTTACGTAAGGCAGTACATCCGCCACGAGCGCGGCTTCAACCATCTCAAACGAAGAAGGGCGCCAGCGGCGCCCTTCGTATAGTCTGTAAAGCGCAATCAAACGTAGCGGTTGACGACGTTCTCCAGATATTCCTGACGGCCGGAGCGCGGCTGCGGATTGACGTTTCCGTTGACCACATAGGCTTCCAGCGCTTCCAGCGACGAACCGCCCGACAGGATCTTCTGCGCTTCCGGCGACTGCCATCCGGCATAACGCTCGGCGAGCGGCGCCGACAACGCCTTGTCCTCGATCATCTTCGCCGCGGCCTTCACACCACGCGCGCAGCAATCCATGCCGCCGATGTGACCGATCAGCAGATCCGCCGGATCGATCGACTGGCGGCGCAGCTTCGCATCGAAATTGGTGCCGCCCGTCGTGAAGCCGCCACCGGACAGAACCTGGTAGAAGGCCAGCGCCATTTCCGGAACGTTGTTCGGAAACTGGTCGGTGTCCCAGCCGGACTGATAGTCATTGCGGTTCATGTCAATCGAACCGAAAATGCCGAGCGCATTGGCCAACGACAGCTCATGCTCGAAGGAGTGGCCGGCCAGGATGGCATGGCCCTGCTCGATATTGAGTTTGACCTCGTTTTCAAGGCCGTACTTCTTGAGGAAGCCGTAGACCGTCGCGACATCGTAATCGTACTGGTGCTTGGTCGGCTCCTGCGGCTTCGGCTCGATGAGGATCGCGCCCTTGAAGCCGATCTTGTGCTTGTACTCCACCACCATATTGACGAAACGGCCGAGCTGGTCGAGTTCCTGGCCGATATTGGTGTTGAGCAGCGTCTCGTAGCCTTCACGCCCGCCCCACAGAACGTAGTTGTCGCCGCCGAGGCGGTGCGTGGCGTCCAGGCAGGTCTTCACCGTCGCTGCGCCGAAGGCGAAGACGTCAGGGTCGGGATTGGTGGCAGCCCCGCCCATGTAGCGGCGGTTGGAGAACAGGTTTGCCGTGCCCCACAAAAGCCTGACGCCGGTCTCCGCCTGCTTCTTCTCGAAATAGTCGACGATCTCGTTGAGGTTCTTCGTGTTCTCGACGAAGTCCTTGCCTTCCGGGCGCACATCCGCATCGTGGAAGCAGTAGAACGGCACGCCGAGCAGCTGGAAGAATTCGAAGGCAACGTCTGCCTTGAGCTTGGCTGCCTTCATCGTATCGTCGAACCAGGGACGCTCGAAGGTCTGGCCGCCGAAGGGGTCGCCGCCCGGCCACACGAACGTGTGCCAATAGGCGACGGCGAAGCGCAGATGATCCTCCATGCGCTTGCCCAGGACGATCTCATCCGGATTGTAATGGCGGAAGGCGAGCGGGTTGGTGCTCTCGGGGCCTTCATACTTGATCTTGGCGATATCGCCGAAGAAGCCGGTGGACATGGTGTCTCCTCTCGTTTTCGTTGGTCAGTAGGCAGCGCGGATCGCCGGGTAGAGGCGGCGGTAGCGCTGATAGGCATCCTCGTAGGTGGCCGACAGCGTTGCCTCCGGATGGATCGTCTCCGCCGTCGCCGGCGGTGTCAGGATATCCGTCGGGTTGGCACCGGTCGCAGCGATCAGACCGAGGCGTGCCGCACCGAAGGCGGCACCGAAATCACCATCCGCCGGCAGGTCGACCGGCAGGCCGAGCGCGGTGGCGATGGATTTCAGCCAGTAGCGCGAACGCGATCCGCCGCCGATGGCGGTGACGCGCGTAAGCTCCGTGCCGGCAGATTTCAAGGCTTCCAGACTGTCGCGAATGGCGAAGGCAACCCCTTCCAGCACGGCTTGGGTCAGGACCGTGCGGTCGGCCTCATGGCCGAGCCCGAGGAAGGCGCCGCGGATCGTGGCGTCGTTATGCGGCGTGCGTTCGCCGGAGAGGTAGGGCAGGAAGGTCACGTGGGACGGCGCCTTCAGTGCATCGCCCAGTTCCTTCGTCAGGTCGGCGGCGGACGCGCCGGTGACGCGGGCATGCCAGTTCAGCGCATCCGTGGCCGAGAGGATGACGCCCATCTGGTGCCAGGTGTCGGGCAGTGCGTGGCAGAAGGCGTGCACGGCGCTTTCCGGATTGGGCAGGTAGCGGGCATTGGCCGCAAAAAGCACGCCGGATGTGCCGAGCGAGACGAAAGCCGTGCCCTCGCGCACCGTTCCCATGCCGCAGGCGGAGGCGGCGTTGTCGCCGGCGCCACCGGCAATGACGATGCCCTCGCGAAGACCCCACTTCGCGGCAAGCTCCGGCCGCAACGTTCCCGCCGGCGCGTTGCCTTCCACGAGGCCGGGCATCCGGCTTTCATCGAGCCCCGTCGCGGCAAGCAACTCGGCGGACCATTTGCGTGCGCCCGTGTCGAGCCAGGAGGTGCCCGCCGAATCCGACATTTCCGAAAGATACTCGCCGGCGAGCCAGAGGCGCAGGTAATCCTTGGGCAGCAGCACCCAACGCACCTTGGCGAAGATATCCGGCTCATTGTTCTTCACCCAGGCGAGCTTGGGCGCGGTGAAGCCCGGAAAAACGATATTGCCGGTGATCTTGCGGAAGCGCGGATCGGCATCCAGCGCCGCTGCCTCGTGGTAGCTGCGCGTATCGTTCCACATGATGCAGGGCCGGAGCACCTTGTCATCGGCGTCGAGAAGCGTCGCACCATGCATGTGACCGGAAAGACCGATGCCGCGCACGGCGGAGAACGCGTCGGGATGGGCCGCGCGCAGGCCGGCGATCGCCTCTTCCGTCGCGCGGATCCAGTCGGCCGGATCCTGCTCGGACCAGCCGTCGTGCAGGCGCGTGGTCGTGACCTCCTTGCTGGAGGCCGAGCCGACCACGGTCTGGTCGTCGCCGATCAGCATGGCCTTGACGCCCGATGTGCCGAGATCGATCCCGAGATACATGCGCTTCTCCCTAATTGCCGGCCGCGCCGGGCGCATCATCTGCGCCCGGTTCGGACGGAAGATTGTCCTTGATGAAGATTTCGAGCCGGATGCGCTCCTGAGCGGCAATCACCGGCAGGCCATCGGCCTTGGCGCGCAGCACGCGAATGGCGCTGCGCACCTCATGGCCGGCATCCTGGTTGAGCACCGCATCGACCAGCCCGCCTTCGAGCGCGGCGCGGGTCTCGTCGGTCACTTCGTGCGCGATGACGCAGAGATTTCGGGCCGTGCCGGCCGCAGCAAGCGCTCTCACCAGTCCCCGGTTACCCGCGCCGAGGCTGTAGATGCCGGCAAGATCGGGCACGTCGGCGAGACATTTGGCGATGAGGCCGAAGGAAAACTCGGGATCGTCCTGTCCTTCCAGTACGGGCAGGATCGCGCGGGATACCGGCATGGCCGACATCGCGGCCAGGAAGCCTTCGAGGCGTTCACCATGGTCGCGCACCCGCATCGAGCCCGCGAGCACCGCGACCGGCCCGGGCCTCTCGCCCAGGAAGCGCCCCATCAGGCTGCCGGCGGTGCGGCCCGCGGCGATGTTGTCGACGCCGATGAAATGATCGCGGCCGGAATTGGCAAGGTCCGATACGAGGGTGACGAAGGGTATGCCGGCCTCGCGCGCCCGGCCGATGGCAGCCAGCACCTCCGGCGCATCGACCGCGACGGCAGCGATACCGCCGACCGCCCGTTCGATCGCACCGTCGATTTCCCGTGCAAGGGCACGACCATCGAAAGCGGGGACCGTCACCACGGAAAGCTGCGTGCGCTCGACCATCGAATGGGCGCCGGCGCGACGGACCTCGTCCTCCAGCCCGCGCATGAACGGATTGTCGCCCTCGGGCAGGATGAAGACGAGCGGATAAACACGGCTCTTGGCAAGATTGGCCGCAGCCACGTCGCGGACATAACCGAGCTCGGCGATGGCCCCCTCGACCTTGGCACGCGTCACGCCGCGCACGCCCGGCCGATCGTTCAGAACCCGATCGACGGTCGCAAGGCTGACGCCTGCCCGTTCGGCAATGTCGTGAACTGTCGGTCGCATGTCTCCTCCGTGGCCAGACCCTTAGAGGAGTTTTTGATGTACGTAAATCAAAAAATGGATCAACGCTTCGAAAGCGGCTTTTTAACCGCTCAGGCGCTTGCTGAACGCGTGGGTGAAAACGATATCCGTGGCGCTTGTCCCGGCGCGGGCGAGCGCCACATCCATGAACCGATCCGTGATGCGCACCACGGCAAGACCGCCCATGAAGGCCGCGACCGGCTTAAAGATGTCGTGGCCGTCGCGGTTGTAGATCATCGGCGTCGGGTGTTCGTGGCCGTGGAAAATGCCGACGACATTGTACTTGGTGAGCGTCGCCAGAAGGGCGGCACGCGCCTCGTCCGTCCACCAGTGCGCAGGACCGGAGCCATGCGGATCGAAGGTCTTGGCCACGGGATCCCAGTGTTCGGTGGAGAAATCGTCCCAGCCATAGTGCTGGAACAGCACGACCGGCCGGCCGTCTGCGGCATAGGTGGCAAGGTCCTGCTGAAGCCAGGGCAGGCCGCTGATCGCACCCTTCGTGCCGTCGCCGCCGAAGCGCTGGAGCTGGACGAGATGCAGCCCGCTCCAATCCCAGGAATAGTTGTCCGAATCGATATCGTAATTGGTGACGGGAACCGGCGCCTTGTAGAAAACGGTGGAGCGGTGGTTCAGCTCGATGTAATCGCGCAGCTCGCGGCGGTACCAGTCGGCATGCGGCGGCACGCCGTCCTGATCGAGATCGTGGTTTCCAAGCCCGGTATAGACGGGATAGTGCACCCGGTCCGGCCCGGTACCCTGCTGATAGCGGCTGGAGAACTGCTGCAGCTGGCGCCCTTCGCCCGGCACCTTCACCTGTCCGCCGCCATCATCCGTCATGTCGCCGCCGAACACGAGACCGCGCGGCGTGGCGATCGCGCTTCCCGCACCGGCAAGGCCCGTAGGCTTGCCATCGATCTCGCTAGGCCAGGCGTGACCGGCAATTCCGTTGACCGCTGCGACGTGCTTCAGCAACGCCGCGTCGGTCTTGCCCTCATCCGCGCAATTCGGGCTGAGGGCGTCTGCGGAAACGAGGCAGGCATGCACGTCGCAGGAAAACAGGAAGGTGACGTCCGTCGCCGGACGCTGCGCCTGCGCGAGGCTACGCTGCCCCGGCAGGATCATCGAAAGGCCGAGCCCGCCGGCCGCGGCGAGCAGATGACGACGTGAAGCGGAAATGGGCATGCGGGCCTCCGGACAGCGATTCCAGGCCCGCATTCTGATGGCATTGCCCAGGCGCGGGCAAGAGGCATGACGGGCAATCAGTGCCCGCCGCCACCGCCGACGCCGGATTGCGGCTTCTTGATGATGAAGGCGCACAGGACAAGGGTGCCGAACAAGACCGTCAGCAGCAGGAAGACATCCGCGAAGGACAGGATCGTGGCCTGCTGCTGGACGAGGCCCGACATCCTCTGGATGGCGATCGTGTTGCCGTCGAGACCGTGCGCGTTGTAGTTCGACGCCATGTTGTGCAGCTGGTCCATCGCCGCGGGATTGCCCCACTGAACATGCTCGGAAAGCCGGGCATAATGCTCCTGCTGCCGCTGCGTCAGGATCGTGTTGATCACCGCAAGCCCGACCGCGCCGCCAAGGTTTCGCGTCAGGTTGAAAACCCCTGAGGCGCCGCGGATCTTGTCGGGCGGCAGGGTTCCCAAGGCCACGTTGTTGATCGGCACCATGCAGATCATCAGGCCGAAGCCGCGCAGGATTTGGGGCAGGAGCAGCTCGTAGAAGTCCCAGTCCGTCGTCAGGCTGCTCATGATCCACGTGCCGTAGGCAAAGCACGCGAAGCCGATCATCATCATGAAGCGCGGATCCATGCGGCTCGACAAGGCGCCGGCGATGGGCGCTGTGCAGAACATCGCAAGGCCGCTGACGAACATGGTCTCGCCGATCATCAGCGAATCGTAGCCGCGGATACGCCCGAGATAGAGCGGATAGAGATAGGTCAGCCCGTAGAGGCCAATGCCCATGACGAAGGAAAACAGCGAGCCGAACGCGAAATTCCGGTTGCTGAAGGCGCGCAGGTCCACCACGGGAAATTCCACCGAGAACACGCGATAGAAGAAGATCAGCCCGCCGATCGTCGAGGCGATGGCGCCCATGACGATATATTCGTCATTGAACCAGTCGTTGGCATTGCCCTCTTCCAGCACATATTCGAGCGCGCCCAGGAAGACCGCCATGGCGGCAAGTCCGAGCCAGTCGAACTTCTTCATGAGGCTGAACTGCGGCTTGTCGAAATCGATGAGGTTCCAGGTCAGCACCGTCACGATGATGCCGGGCACGATGTTGACGAGGAACAGCCAGTGCCAGGAGAAGGCATGGCTCAGATAACCGCCGACCGTTGGGCCGATGGTCGGCGCAAGCGTCGCGACGAGGCCGATCATCGGCGAGACGACAGAGCGCTTCGATGGCGGAAAGATGGTGAAGGCGGCCGCGAAGACCGACGGGATCATGCCGCCGCCGATGAAGCCCTGGATGGCGCGGTAGACGATCATCTGGTCGATGTTCGTCGCGGTCGCGGCGAGCGCGCTCGCAATCGTGAATCCCGCCGCCGACGTCGCGAACAGCACACGCGTCGAGACGATGCGCGCCAGCGTTCCCGACAACGGGATCATGATGACTTCGGCGATCAGGTAGGAGGTCTGGACCCAGCCGATTTCATCTGAGCCCGCACTCAGGCCCGCCTGAATTTCGGCAAGCGAGGCGGAGACGATCTGGATGTCGAGGATCGACATGAACATGCCGAAGACCATCGCGAAGAACGCGACCATCCGGCGGACGGGAACCTTGTCGGACTGCGCCGGCGCCGCCGTCAGGGCGCCAGCAGTCGGTTGAGCGGTCGCGGCCATCGCCCGCGCTCCTTCGTTCGTGAGGCCTATTCGGCTTTCGCCACTGCCGCCGTGTCCGTCGGCGCGGTCCGGCTGTCGACATCCACGACGACGCTGAGCCCGGCCCTCAGCTTGCCCGTATCGAGGGCATCCTGCGGGATGGCGATGCGGACCGGCACGCGCTGCGTGACCTTGGTGAAGTTGCCCGTGGCGTTTTCAGCCGGCAGCAGCGAGAAGACCGAACCGGATGCCGGCGCAATCGACGTGACCGTACCGACGATGTCGTCCTTATCGAAGGCATCGACATGCAAGTGGACCTTCGAGCCCGGTACGAGATGCGCGATCTGCGTTTCCTTGAAATTGGCCTCGACATAAAGCTGCGTGACCGGAACCAGCGCGGCAAGCCTCTGCCCGGCCGAGACGAGATCGCCGACCTGCACCGAAACATTGCCGACGACGCCGTTATAGGGCGCCTTCAGCACAGTGAAACCGAGGTCGCGCGCTGCCTTGTCGCTTGCCAGCTGCAGCGACCGGACCGTGCTTTCCGCCTCGGCGCGCTGCGCCTGCAAGACGGCGATATTGGCCCTGGCCGAGACGATGTTGGCATCCGCACCGACGAGGTTCGCCTTAGCCTGGTCGAGCGCGACGGTGGCGCTGTCCAGCGAGGCGGTCGTGCCGACGGCCTTCGCATTCAGCTCCTTCGCGCGCGTCTCGGCGACCTGCGCACCTTCGAGGGCGGCTTGATAGGCCGTCTTCTGCGCTTCCGCCTGGGCAAGGCTGGCCTTGGCGCCTTCGATCTGCGCATCGATGCGGTTGAGCGCCAGCTTCTGCGTCGCAATCTGGGCGTCTGCCTGCTCGCGGGCGATGCGGTAGTCGCCGTCATCGAGCGTGACGAGCGGGTCGCCGGCCTTCACCGTCTGGTTCGCCACGACATTCACCGCCGCGACATAGCCGGAGACCTTCGGCGAGATGGAGGCGATGTCGCCCTCGATGTAGGCGTCATCGGTCGAAATCATGAAGCGGCCGTTGGTCCACCACTCGTAGCCGAACCAGCCAGCGCCGGCCAGCAAGGCAAGCGCGATGACAGGCAGCAGCAGACGGCGCCCGCCCTTCTTTTTCTCAGGCTCGCGCGCAGCATCCGCGGACGCGGACACTTCTGCGGCGGCCGGCGGGGCCTCGCCGGTCTCCACCTCGAAATCATCGTTGACTGGACGGACCTTTGCCGTGCCGGCACCATGGGAAGTCGACATGCGAGCGTCACCATTCTCTGGATAATCATTCGAACTGAACTGTTCGGTTCGATTTGACATAATGCTATTTTTCCCCCATATCAAGTGAAATCGAACCAACCGGTTCGAAATAGTTTCACCCAGGGTTTCGGACACACAACGCCAGATGGACACGACGGCAGACAGATCGACCGTTACGCAGCCGGGAAGGCGCGCCGCCGGAGAAGACCCGGCGAAGCGTGAACAGATTCTCGACGGCGCAAAACGCGTTTTCATGAAGCAAGGTTTCGAAGCCGCGAGCATGAATGACATCACGCGTGCTGCCGGCGTCTCCAAGGGCACGATCTACGTCTATTTCCAGAACAAGGAAGACCTATTCGAGGACATGGTCGAGCGCGAGCGCAGCAAGCTCACGGAGTCGGTACGCCATGTGCTCGACGCAAATCAGGAACTGGAAAAGACGCTGGAGGAGTTCGGTACGCTCTTCGCCACCCATGTCACGAACGATTCCACCATCCGCGCCATGCGCATGGTGATCGCCGCCAATCATCGCCTTCCCAAACTGTGCCGCAATTTCTTCTCCACCTCGACGGTCAATCCCATGTCCGTTCTTCAGGCCTATCTGGACAGGCAGGTCGCGGCGGGTGTGCTCGTCTGCGACGACACGGCTCACGCAGCCCGGCAGTTCATGGAACTGACCACGGTCGGCCTCTTCAAGCCCCGCATCTTCGGCGTGATGGAAGAGGCGCCGCTGAAAGCGACGATCGAGAAGAACGTCGCCTCCGCGATCCGGGTTTTCACGGCCGCCTATGGCGTCAGGCCCTGAAAACACCCGCCATAGTCGCAATCTTATAACGAATTCGTGAAATAACGTGCGCCGGATGGTCCGGCCGCTTGTCAGCCGTCGATTTCCTCATACATACGGAAGCGTTCACACACCGTACCTTGGAGAGGAACACACCGGATGGACAGCATTCTTGCACTCATGCAAGACCCCGCCGCTTGGATCGCACTCGTCACGCTCATCGTGATGGAAGTCGTCCTCGGCATCGACAACCTCATTTTCATCTCGATCCTGACGAACAAGCTCCCGGTGGAGCAGCGCGAACGCGCGCGGCGCATCGGCATCGGGCTCGCACTCGTGATGCGCCTGGCCCTGCTGGGCACGGTGGCGTGGATCGTCAAGCTGACCACCCCGGTCTTCGAACTCTTCGGCCACGGCTTTTCCTGGAAGGACGTCATCCTCATCGCCGGTGGTCTTTTCCTCGTCTGGAAAGCGACCAAGGAGATCCACCATAATGTGGACCCCGTCGACCACAAGGAAGACATGGTCGGCCGCACGGTGGCGACGAATTTCGGCGCGGCGATCGGCCAGATCCTGTTGCTCGACCTGGTTTTCTCGGTCGACAGCATCATCACCGCCGTCGGCATGACGCCGCACCTGCCCATCATGGTCGTCGCCGTGGTCTTTGCCGTGGCGGTCATGCTGCTCGCCGCAACACCGCTCGCGAACTTCATCGAGAAGAACCCGACCATCGTCATGCTGGCGCTCGCCTTCCTGCTGATGATCGGAACGACGCTGATTGCCGAAGGCATGGGCTTCCATGTGCCCAAGGGCTACATCTACGCCGCCATGGCGTTCTCGGCTCTCGTTGAACTTCTGAACATGTTTTCCCGCCGGGCACGGCAGAAAGACAAGGGCACCACCCATCACTGACAGCGAACCGGCGGGACATTCATCCCGCCGGTTTTCTTTTGTCGGTAACGATGAAGGTCGAAGGCGGACCGGACGGGTTGGGAGCTCGCCTGCCGTTTCGTTGGCCACGGGAAGAAACCGGAAAAATCCCCGTGTTCTCCATCGCCGTCGGGTCCGGTTGACACGGCCCGCCCTCTCCCCGCAAACCGCGCCTGAGACGGATTGTTCCTCAAAGAAGCGGCACATATTTCTCAGCGTGCACAGTGGAACCGCAGCCGTTCCGAAGGAATTTCGGCAGACATTCGCTTCATGCATGGATCCCGACATGACCCTAGAGCAGACCTTCGCCTTCGCCGTTATCGCGCTGATGATGGCGGCGTTCATGTGGGGTCGGTTCCGGTATGATCTGGTTGCATGCTGTTCGCTGCTTCTTGCGCTGGCACTCGGCATCGTGCCTTTCGACAAGGCTTTTTCGGGGTTCTCCGACGATATCGTAATCATCGTCGGAAGCGCGTTGCTGGTGAGTGCGGCCGTCGCGCGTTCGGGGATCGTCAACGTTGCGGTAAAGCGCTTCTTCCCGAACCTCACGGCGATGCGCGCCCAGCTTGCCCTTCTGCTCGTATCGGTCGCGGTGCTCTCGGCCTTCATCAAGAATATCGGTGCGCTCGCGATCATGATGCCGCTCGCCTTCCAGTTCGCGCGCAAATCCGGCGCGCCCGCCTCGAAGTTCCTGATGCCCATGGCCTTCGCGGCGCTGCTGGGCGGCCTCATGACCCAGATCGGCACCTCGCCCAACATCGTCGTGTCCCGCATGCGCCAGGAAATCACCGGCGAGAGCTTCACGATGTTCGACTTCACGCCGGTCGGCGCGGCGCTTGCGGTGTGCGGCATTCTTTTCATGCTGTTCTTCAACCGCATCGTGCCCGAGCGCGGCAACAACAATGCCAGCATCGAGGAATCGCTGGAGGCCGCTCCCTATTCCTCGGATGCAACGGTTGAAGAGGGCTCATCCTCCGTCGGCAAGTCCCTGAACGAGGTGCTGCGCAATGGCGACGGCGAGGTGATCGCGACGGCCATCATCCGCAGCAACGCCCATCTGCGGCCGCTGCCCGACGTCGTCCTGCAGGCCAACGACACCATCTTGATGGAAGGCACGGCCGGCGGGCTCGACAAGGTGGTTTCGGCGGCAGGGCTCGCGCTCTCCGGCAAGCCGATCCTCCTGGAACGGGGAGAGGATGGAGAAATCAGCGCGATCGAGGCGGTGGTCGGCACGGAATCGCGCCTTGTCGACCTCTCGGCACGCAGCATCGGCCTCTTCCACTCCTATGGCATCAACCTGCTGGCGGTGAGCCGGCAGGGCCAGCGCCTGCGGGAAAAGCTCTCGGAAGTGCGCCTGCGCCCCGGCGACCTCATCGTCATCCAGGGCAACAACCGCACCTTGCCGTCGCTCCTGCCGGAACTCGGCCTTCTGCCCCTCGCCCAGCGCGAAATCCTGCTCGGTGCGCCACGGCGCGCCATGATACCCGTGCTGATCCTGGTTGCGGCCATGACGGCAACCGCGTTCGGCATCGTGCCTGTCGCAACGGGATTCTTTGCCGCCGCCGTCGCCATGGTCCTGTTCAAGGCCGTGCCGCTGCGCGAGGCCTATGCCGCGCTCGACGGGCCGATCCTCGTCATGCTCGCGGCCCTCATCCCCGTGTCCGACAGCCTGCGCACGACGGGCGCCAGCGAACTCATCGCCGAATGGCTTGGCGCAGTCGCCGCGCACCTGCCGCCCTTCGGGGCCATAGCCCTGATCCTGCTGACCGCGATGGCCGTAACACCCTTCCTCAACAATGCCGCCACCGTGCTCGTGATGGCCCCGATCGCGGCGAGCTTTGCCGCCACGCTGGGCTACAGGCCCGAGGCTTTCCTGATGGCGGTTGCAATCGGCGCCGGCTGCGACTTCCTCACGCCCGTCGGCCACCAGTGCAACACGCTGGTCATGGGGCCGGGCGGCTACAGGTTCTCCGACTACCCACGCGTCGGCCTGCCGCTTTCGGTCCTCATCGTCATCGTCAGCGTTCCTGCCCTGCTCGCCGTCTGGCCCGTACGGTAACAGGCGGAGTTTTTCTTGACGCGCCGGGCTGAATATGGTCTCACCCAGCCCAATGGAAAGCCTCTTTCCGCCGTGTGAAACGGCTCAAAACCGGGCTCTCCCCTCCATAAGTCAAGACGGGCCACATCATGAGCACTTCCGGAACCGCATCCGGCGTCCGCGTACGCATCGCACCCTCCCCGACCGGCGAACCGCATGTCGGCACCGCCTATATCGCGCTGTTCAACTATCTTTTCGCCAAGAAGCACAATGGCACCTTCATCCTGCGCATCGAGGATACGGATGCCACGCGCTCCACGCCGGAGTTCGAACAGAAGGTGCTGGACGCGCTGAAATGGTGCGGCCTGGAATGGTCCGAAGGCCCTGACATCGGCGGCCCCTACGGCCCCTATCGCCAGTCCGACCGCAAGGACCTCTACCGTCCCTTCGTCGACAAGATCGTCGAGAGCGGCCACGGCTTCAAGTGTTTCTGCACGCCCGAGCGGCTGGAGCAGATGCGCGAGGCCCAGCGCGCCGCCGGCAAGCCGCCGAAATATGACGGCCGCTGCCTGCATCTGACGGCAGAAGAAGTGACCAGGCGCGTCGAAGCCGGCGAGCCGCATGTCGTGCGCATGAAGATCCCGACCGAAGGCTCCTGCAAGTTCGTCGATGGCGTCTACGGCGAAGTCGAAATCCCGTGGGATGCGGTCGACATGCAGGTTCTGCTCAAGGCCGACGGCATGCCGACCTACCACATGGCCAATGTGGTCGACGACCACCTGATGAAGATCACCCATGTGGCGCGCGGCGAGGAATGGCTCGCCTCCGTGCCGAAACACATCCTGATCTATCAATATCTCGGGCTCGAGCCGCCGGTCTTCATGCACCTGTCGCTGATGCGCAATCACGACAAGTCGAAGCTGTCGAAGCGCAAGAACCCGACCTCGATCTCCTATTACTCGGCGCTCGGCTACCTGCCGGAAGCGCTGATGAACTTCCTCGGCCTGTTCTTCATCCAGATCGCCGAGGGCGAGGAATTGCTGACCATGGATCAGCTCGCCGAAAAGTTCGATCCGGAGAACCTGTCCAAGGCCGGCGCCATCTTCGACATCCAGAAGCTCGACTGGCTGAACGGCCGCTGGCTGCGCGAACAGCTGACCGAAGAACAGTTCACCCAGCGCGTGCTGGAATGGGCCATGGAGAACGACCGCGTCCGCCAGGGCTTGAAGCTCTCGCAGTCGCGCATCTCCAAGCTTGGCGAACTGCCCGACCTCGCCGGCTTCCTGCTGAAATCCGATCTCGGCCTGACGCCGGAGTCCTTCGCCAAGGTGAAGTCCACGCCGGAAGAGATTCTGGAAGTGCTGAACCAGGTGCAGCCGGATCTCGAAAAGATGCCGGAATGGACGGTCGAAAGCATCGAGGCGGAACTGCGCGCCAGCGCCGACAAGCTCGGCAAGAAGCTGAAGGTCGTCGTCGCCCCGCTCTTCGTCGCCGTCTCCGGTTCGTCGCGCTCGCTGCCGCTGTTCGACTCGATGGCCATTCTCGGCCGCTCCGTCGTGCGCCAGCGCCTGAAGGTCGCCGCGCAGGTGGTGGCGTCCATGGTGGGCAGCGGGAAGTAAGAAAGAGGGGTTCCCCCTCATCCGCCTGCCGGCACCTTCTCCCCGAGGGGAGAAGGGAACCATGACCGGCGCCGCATACTCCTCCAGTCCCCTCTCCCCTCGGGGAGAGGGCCAGGGTGAGGGGGTAGCCAGGGGCGGCGTTTTGCAATTAATTGCGCGGCAAGCGCCGCAACAGAGTTCGAAAAAATGACCGACACGAAGACAGAAACCGCCCTTTCCTCCGATCCGACGGAAGTCCGCCGCCAGAAGCTCGAGCAGCTGCGCAAGACGATCGGCGATGTCTATCCGGCGCATTTCCACCGCACGATGACCAATGCGGAACTGGCCGACAAATACGAGACGCTGGAACCCGATACGGAAAGCGGCGACGTCGTGACGGTCGCCGGCCGCGTCTATTCCTCGCGCAATTCCGGCATGTTCATGGACATCCATGACGCCTCGGGCAAGATCCAGATCTTCAGCCACAAGGACACGACGCCGCAGGAGGCTCGCGACCTGCTGCCGATGATCGACATCGGCGACATCATCGGTGTGACCGGCACCGTGCGCCGCACCAAGCGTGGGGAGCTGACGATCAACGCGCAAGAGATCGTCATGCTGACGAAGACGCTGCTGCCGATGCCCGAGAAGTGGCATGGCGTTTCGGATGTCGAGATCCGCTACCGCAAGCGCCATCTCGACATCATGACCAACGAGGAATCGAAGCTGCGCTTCCAGCAGCGGTCGAAGATCGTGTCGGGTATCCGCCGCTTCATGGAAAACGATGGCTTCATGGAAGTCGAGACGCCCATGCTGCACTCGGTGTACGGCGGCGCGACGGCCGAGCCCTTCAAGACGCACCACAACACGCTGAAGCTCGACATGTACCTGCGCATCGCGCCGGAACTGTTTTTGAAGCGCACGCTGGTCTCCGGCCTGTCGGACAAGGTGTTCGAAATCAACCGCAACTTCCGCAATGAAGGCGTATCGACCCGGCACAATCCCGAATTCACCATGATGGAGTGCTACTGGGCCTACGCCGATTACGAGGACGTGATGGACCTCGTGGAACGCCTCTTCGCCGAACTGGCCGTCAAGATTCACGGCTCGACCGAGTTCGCCTATGGCGACAAGGAGCTCTCCTTCAAGGGCCCGTTCAAGCGCGTGCCGATGCCTGACGCCGTCAAGGAAGCGACCGGCATCGACTTCCTTGCCATCAAGACGGACGAGGAAGCCCGCGCCGCCGCCAAGGCGGCCGGCTTCGAAGTCGAGAAGGACTGGACCTGGGGCGAGTGCCTTGCCTTCATCTTCGAGGAGAAGGTCGAGGGCACGCTGATCCAGCCGAGCCATGTCACCCATTTCCCGAAGGACATCTCGCCCTTCGCCAAGGAAGTGCCGGGCGAACCGCGCCTCGTCGAGCGGTTCGAGACCTATTGCAATGCCTGGGAACTCGGCAATGCCTTCTCCGAACTCAACGATCCGGAAGAGCAGCGCGCCCGCATGGTCGAGCAGCTCAACCAGGCCCATGCCCGCGGCGAGAAGGACAAGCAGCTCGACGACGAGTTCCTGGATGCGATCGACCAGGGCATGCCGCCGGCCGGCGGCCTTGGCATCGGTGTCGACCGCCTGATCATGTTGCTCACCAACGCCCCGTCGATCCGCGACGTCATCCTCTTCCCGGCCCGCCGCGCAAAGGCGGACTGAGGCCGGATCACAATCCGAAAACACGAAGCCCCGTCACCGGCCGGTGACGGGGCTTTTTATCGAGATCGTGCAGCGCTGCCTTACGCTTCGATCGAAACGTCGCCGATCGGCCGCGAGCAGCAAGCAAGGATGTAGCCCTCCTCGATTTCATCATCGAGAATGCCGCCATTGTGGTTCATCTCGACCTCGCCGGAAATCTTCATCACCCGGCAGGTGCCGCACAGGCCGCCTTCGCAGGCCGCACCGATACGCACCCCGGCCGATCGCGCCGTCTGGAGGATCGTCTGGCCGGGCGGGCATTTCGCGTCCTTGCCCGCCATGGTGAAGGTGACGGTCGAGACCGCGTTGGCATCAACCTCCTGCTCACCCGCACCCGCGCGGATCGCGATTTCCTCCGGCGCCGGTGCGGCCGCCGGCTGGAAGCTTTCCTCGTGGTAGCGGTCCATGTTGAAGCCGCAGACCTTGAGCATGTCGCGCACGCCACGCATGAAGGGTTCCGGGCCGCAGCAGAAGACGGTGCGGTCACGGAAATCGGGTGCCAGCAGCGACAGCCGGGCCGCATCGATACGGCCGCGCACGCCGTGCCATCCGTCACGCGGATTATGGCCTTCCACGACGAAGCCCAGCGACAGGTTGGGCATCTGGGCCGCGAGACATTCGAGTTCCGCCTTAAACAGCAGGTCTTCCGGCTTGCGGGCGCAGGTGACGAAGGCGACGTCGGATTGCGGGCTGCAATCCGACATCCAACGCGTCATCGACATCATCGGCGTCACGCCGGAGCCGGCCGAGATGAAGAGATACTTTTCCGCGGGATAGCGCACGAAGGAAAAATCGCCGAGCGGGCCGAAGGCCTTCAGCTTCATGCCGGGACGCAGATGATCGAACATCCACCGCGTGCCGATCGAGTTCTTCTGCGCCTTCACCGTCACAGCGACGGAGAAGGGACGCGAAGGGGTCGAAGACAGCGTATAGGTCCGCATGACCGGATCGTCTTCCGAGACCGGCAGTTCCAGTGTGACGAACTGGCCCGGCAGATACCGGAACCAGTTGTCGCGATCGGAACGGAAGGTGAAGGTCATCACGTCGGCCGTCTCCACCGTGACGGCGATGCACTCCAGCATGTGCTGGCGATCGTTCCACGGCTGGAGTTCGTCGAAATGGCGGAAATCGCTCGTGACCGTCATGTCAGGCGACCCGCGACAGCGGCTTCTTGGCGCCGTCGAGCCGCTCCACCATGAAGTTGGTGTACCACTCGACGAACTGCATCACGCCGCCCTCGTCTTCGGGCGAGTAGGGGCCGGGCTGGTAGGCCGGCGAGCGAATGCCGAAGGCATTTTCCTCGACGATCCGGCGGTCCTGATCGTTGGTTTCCGTCCAGACATGCGTGAGCTCGTCGAGCCGGTAATCCACGCCCTCGACCGCATCCTTGTTGACCAGCCACTTCGTCGTGACCTGCGTCAGCTCGGGGCCGAGCGGCAGGACACGGAAGGTGATGGCGTGATCGGCCAGCACGTGGTTCCAGGTCGTCGGATAATGGAAGAGCAGCAGCGTGCCGATATGGCTTTCCAGCACGTCGCTCGACAGCGGCCGCTGCACGGCGCGCGCGCCGGACATGGTGTAGCTCTCGGCATCCTGGATGAGCGGCATGCGGGCGGCGCGGAACTGGCCGGTCGGCGAGATCTTGAACTCGCTCGGCAGGCCGGCGGCTTCGCACTTCGCCCAGTGTTCCGCGATGACGGGATCATCCTTGGCGCCCTGCACGCCCGTTGCGCTCGGCGCTTCGGGATAGGTGCGGCAGAGCTCCGGATGGTTGGCGGCGCAGTGGTAGCACTCGCGGTTGTTTTCCCACACGAGCTTCCAGTTGCCCTTCTCGATGATCGTGCTCTCGAAAGCGACCTTCGTCTCGCCGAGGCGATGGCGGGCGAGATAGGGATCGACGAGATTGCGGAACGGCGTGAAATCGGGCGCCTCGTCCGCGAGGCAGATGAAGATATAGCCGCCGACCGTCTGGCAGTGGATCTGCTTCAGGCCGTGCTGGGTCTTGTCGAAATCCTCGGCCATGTGGCGTGCGAAGAGCAGCGAACCGTCGAGTTCGTAGGTCCACTGGTGGTAGGGACAGACGAGCTTGGCGGAGGAGCCCTTGTGCTGCGTGCACACGCGCGAACCACGATGGCGGCAGGAATTGTGAAGGGCACGAACGGTACCGGTCCGGTCGCGGGTGATGACGACGGGATAATCGCCCACCTGCACCGTGAAATAGTTGCCGGACTTGGGGATCTCGCAGTCATGGCCGATGAACAGCCAGTCGCGGTACCAGATCGTCTCAAGATCGAGCTTGTAATAGTCGGGGTCGATGTAGAAAGCCTGCTCGAGGCTGTGGCCTTCGCGCCGGTTCTTGAGCTTGCGGAGCACGTCGCTGTGAATGTCCATGCCGGATCCTCAGAATATCCAATAATTTGCCGAGGCGCACTGAGGAGACGGCATCCGGGCGGCAAGCCGCACGGTCTGCACGCTTCCCGGCCGCCCGCCGCAGCCAGTCACGATCGTTACTCCAGGCTGGTTTCCGGGCTGAGGAGTGTCCTTGACCGATCATGATCCGCACAGAAAGCCTCGCGGCTCGCCTGGGACCATGCCTTCCGGACCTGGTGCAGCGCCTTCCCGGACCTCCCGTCCAGTGGCTTCCTGCTGCACCTTGCTCCAACACCGTTGCGGGGGCAGCGCCGGATTTAAACCGGCTTCCCAATTCTCCACCCCTCCCTTGGAGGCGGGCACCTTGAGTGTTCTTATCTAACCGCAAGAATGTCCGGGCGGCATGCCGGAAAACGACATGGCATCATGTTTTGACGACAGCCGCCTTTGCAGGGGTTCTATCTGCATCGCCTTCATTAAGCTAAAGGTTTCAATGCGATGAGCCTAATTTTGCGGCGCAATGCGCATAGTTTCGGCAGCAGGCCGCCACATGACGGCAGGTTGTCATATTGCGACCACAAAGGGTGCTCCTGGAAACGGCACCCTGTCGGCAAGGAAAGCTTAACGACGTTTCCATACTCTTTCATCGACAGGGGCGCGACGATGGGGGTGCGACTGGTGCAGCAGACAGGTTTTCGATATTACGACGCTGTCGCCTTCAAGCGCGCGAACCCGCCCCGATCCGCGCATACCGAATTCCTGCGCACGGGGCGGATCGATCGCACGCCCACCTGGAGCGCTACCGAAAAACGCTATCTCAGCTACGAGGAAGTCGCCGAGCGCACCGGCCGCAAGCTGGAACGGGCCGGCAGCATCACGCACGGCCGTATCAACCGCTTCCACCAGTCCATCCAGTTTCCCCGCCTGATCTTTCACCGCACGCTCGCCGGCACGCCGCATCTCGGCTACTGCCACATCACCGTCGCCAAGTCCCGCTTTGCCGAATTCGAGAATGTTCAATGGGCCTTCTACATGGCCAATTTCCAGGCCGAGATCGGCGCCGACAGCGACCACGGCGAGCAGTTTTTCGATAGCATCTCCCGCAAGCCGGGCCGCATGTACTTCGCCGTCGCGATCACGCCCGCGGAAGAAGCCGGACGGCTCAGGATCGACAGCAAGATACGCGGAAACGGCGTGCTGTTTCGCACCGATGACCCGAAGCTGGCGATGAAGAACGTTCTCATGCTTGGCGCAGGCAACGAGGCGCTGCGCAAGATCATCCGGGCGATGTAGCCGTAACCGGCAGCGCCCGGTGGCTCAGGACGCCCGGTAGATCATCCAGTCACGACCGGCAGCGGCGGATTCGCCCGGTCCGTGCACGACGACCCTGTCACCGCCCCCAGCCCGCGCCTCCGCCAATGCCTGCTCGCAGGCCGATGACAGAGCCAGCGCGCTATCGGCCCGGTCGGCCATGCAGACACCGGCTGACAGGGTGAGATGGCCGAGATTGCGGCCCGTGCGCGGATCGCGCAGCGCCACCGTCTCGAACGTATTGCGCAATTGATCGATGAGCCGCAGCACCTCGGCTTCGTCCCCCGTGTGGAACAAAAACCCGAATCGCAGGCCATCGAAACGCACCGCGAGGTCGTCACCGGGGAACACCTGGCGAATGAGCCCGCCATAGAACGTCACAAGGTGATCCGAAAGCGCCTCGATCTGCGCGGGCGAAAAGCGCCGTCCTGCATCGACCTCGGCGATGGCGACGCCGCACAGCATGGGCAGTTCGGCATTGGCATAGACGCCGGCGAGCGCTTTGTTGAAGGCCCGGCGATTGCCGAGTTTCGTCGGCGGATCGATGAACTTCATCGCCTCGAATTCCGCCATCTCCTTCTGGATGCCGTCCATGACGACCGATTGCGCCGCGACCTTCTTCGCCATTTCCGCCGTGTGCGTGACACGCAGCTCCGTTGCCCGCTGGAGAGCCTCGAGCGAACTGCCGAGCGCGCCCTCGCCCATGCCGCTGGCATTGCGGATCACCTGCGACGCTTCGCCGATCAGGCGGCCATAGTCGGAAAGCGACGCACGCTCCTGGCCGAGCAGGTCCATGAAATTGGCCATCTCGTTGGTGATCGCGCCCGCCGAACGCTGCAGCACGCTCGCCTCATGCTGATGCGGCAGGTATTTGCGGCCGAGCTCGTCGAGCCCCGCCTGGGTCTTGTACTTGCCCAGCGCAATGAACTCGCGCACGAGGTCGGGGTTGTGGCCCGCATAGGCCTCATAGACCAGCTCGTAGTTTCGCGGCAGGCCCTCGATGCCCATCTGCTTCATGGCCGTCGCAACGCGCAGCGCAACATCGATCGTGGAGGATTTCTTGTGTGTCATCAACCGGAACCTGTGGGCACAACCTGTTGCCATCAGGCATATCAGCGCGCCCTTACGGCCAGTCTAATCAGGTCGTTGCAATTTTAGGCAATGGGCTGGCCTCTTGGCATTCGCTGCCAAAGCCCTGTAAAGGAAGCCGACGAAACGGAAGCGCGAAATGGCTGATATCGTGGACACGAGGACGGATGCGGCGGCAGCTCTGGAGCGCGCCTGCGAGGCCCTGTCCCGCGGCGTGCCCGTCGCCATTCCCACGGAAACGGTCTACGGCCTGGCAGCCGACGCCACCGACCCGCTGGCGATCACCCGCATTTATGAAATGAAGGGCAGGCCGCGCTTCAACCCGCTGATCTGCCACATGGCCGATCTCGCGATGGCGGAGCAACACGCCCTCTTCGATCCCCTGTCGCGGGCGCTCGCGCAAGCCTTCTGGCCGGGACCACTGACGCTCATCGTGCCGATCCGTCCCGAAAGCGCCATCCATCCGCTGGCGCGCGCGGGCCTGGATACGGTCGGCATCCGCGTGCCGGCGGGCTTTGCAAGCCGTCTGCTCGCCACCTTCGGCCGCCCGCTGGCGGCGCCCAGCGCCAACACGTCGGGCAGGATCAGCCCCACGACGGCCCGCCACGTCGCCGATGACTTCGCGGACAGGCTGGAACTGGTTCTCGACGGCGGTCCGGCAGCCGTCGGGCTCGAATCCACCATCATTAAGGTCGAGGGCGACACGATCCGTCTGTTGCGGCCGGGCGGTCTCGACGTCAGCGAGATCGAACGCGTGACCGGCCGGCGCGTCCAACGCAACGAAAAGGCCGGTGCCGCCATCGAGGCTCCCGGCATGCTGGCCTCGCACTATGCACCCGCGGCCCCCGTGCGGCTTGACGCAAGCGACGTCAAACCGGGTGAAGTGCTCATTCGCTTCGGCGGCGCACCGCTTCCCGGCGAGGATGCCGCAGCCCTCGTGCTGGATCTGAGCCCGGCCGGCAACCTGGCCGAAGCGGCCGCCAACCTGTTCGGCTATATGAAGCGTGCGGACGCGACCGGTGCCGGCTCCATCGCCTTCTCGCCGATCCCGGAAACCGGCCTCGGCGAGGCCATCAACGACCGCCTGCAACGGGCCGCCGCGCCGCGTGGCTAGATTTATGACGGCATTTACCGGCGCCGATGCCATGCGCGTGGGCGGGAGATGCACAGGAAGGAACGACGACGCATGGTCCAGGCGACCCTTTCCCCCGAACTCATCGCGCGGTTCGCCGCGATCGTCGGCCCGGCCCAAGCCCTTGTCGACGACGGCGATATCGCGCCCTACCTGATCGAAAGCCGCGGCCTTTATCATGGCGTCTCGCCGCTGGTGCTGCGGCCCGGCACCGTGCAAGAGATTGCCGATATCCTGACACTCGCCACGGAAACGCGCACGGCGATCGTGCCGCAGGGCGGCAATACCGGCCATGTCGGCGGCAGCGTCCCGCGCGAAGGGGCTGCCGACGTCGTGCTCTCGCTCTCCCGCCTCAACCGCATTCGCGATGTCGATCCGGTGGGCGATGTCATCGTGGCCGATGGCGGCTGCGTCCTGGCCGACATCCAGGCGCAAGCCGAGGCGGTGGGCCGGCTCTTCCCGCTGTCGCTCGGCTCGGAGGGCTCCTGCCAGATCGGCGGCAACCTTTCCACCAATGCCGGCGGCACCGCCGTGCTCGCCTATGGCGGCATGCGCCAGCTTTGCCTCGGGCTTGAGGTCGTCCTGCCGACGGGCGAGATCTGGAACGGGCTGCGCCGCCTCAAGAAGGACAATACGGGCTACGATCTGCGCGACCTCTTCATCGGCGCTGAAGGCACGCTCGGCGTCATTACCGGCGCCGTGCTCAAGCTGTTTCCCCGTCCACTCGGTCACGAGGTCGCCTTCGCCGGGCTGAAATCGGTCAAGGACGCGCTGGCGCTGTTCGAACGCGCTTCCAGCCGGTGCGGTACCGCGCTTACCGGGTTCGAACTGATGCCGCGCCTTGGCGTCGACTTCACCACACGGCATATTCCAGGCGTGCGCGACCCGCTCGCCACCGCGCATGACTGGTATGTCCTGATCGACATCTCGACCTCCGATGCCGCCGAGACCGCCACTCGGATGATGGAGGCGCTTCTGTCCGAAGGTCTCGAAGCCGGGCTGGTCGAGGATGCGGTGGTCGCGGCAAGCGAGGAGCAGCGCAAGGCGCTCTGGCACATGCGCGAAAGCATGTCGCCGGCGCAGAAGCCGGAGGGCGGATCGATCAAGCACGATGTTTCGGTGCCGGTTTCCGCCATCCCGGACTTCATGGCGGAAGCGGACGCCGCCGTCATGGCTGCCATTCCCGGCGCCCGCATCTGCTCCTTCGGGCACATGGGCGACGGCAATATCCATTACAACATCTCCCAGCCCGTCGGCGCCGACAAGCAGGCGTTCCTGGACCGTTGGCGGGAAATCAACCACCTCGTCCACGGCATCGTGCTGAAATACCACGGCTCGATTTCAGCCGAGCATGGCATCGGCCAATTGAAGCGCGACGAGCTTGCCGCGGTGCGCGAGCCGATCGAGATAGACCTGATGCGCAGGGTCAAGCGCGCCTTCGACCCCGCCGGCATCATGAATCCCGGCAAGGTCCTGAAGGCCTGACGTCAGGCGCCGCCGGTGCGCAGCTGCGCCAGCGACATCATGAGATCGGCGCTGATGCCGGCCGAACCATTGCTGGTCAGCACCGACAGGGCCGGATCGGTCGTGGCCTGATTGTCCAGATCATAGAGCACCGAGAACTTCACGATCATCTTGGAGACCTTTTCCGGATCCTGCAGGTCCTTCAGGTCGAGATGGCGTTTGATCATGTCGGCCTGCGCATCGATGTTGGCGCTGCCGACCTCATCGGGCAATTGGAACAGCGTCTTGAAGACTGCAAACAGCGCGTCGTCGGCAAGGATGTCGTAGGCGCTGCCGACCGACGGAGCCTTGCGCTCGAAATAGAGTGCGAGGCGCACGCCGGCATTGTCGCTGCCTGCCTCCTCTTCCAGCATCTGCCGGACATGGCTGTCGATGGTCTCGTAGATGCCGCGCCGCGACTGCACGGCATCGGCGTCCGGCTGCACGACGCGGCCATCGGAATTGAAGTTGAAGGAAGCCACCATCTTGCGATAGGCGCGATTGGACTGCTGGTTCACGAAGCTCTTGGGATCGTCGAGATTGGAGGTGAAGATCTTCGCCATGAACTCCGCATCGACGCTTTGGGTGTCGATCCCGTTTGCCGTGAGCACGAAAGCCACGAGGCGTTCGTCCGACAGGAATTCCTTGACGGTCTCCACCTTCTGCATCTGGGCGGAGTAATATTCCGCCTCCTTCTGCGCCAGTTCCTTGTCGTCTTTCGTGCCGAAACGGGATTTCGCCGTGAGATAGGCGCGCGACATCACGAGAATTTCGGCTTCCGACTGCGCCAGCTTTGGGGCCGTGACATTGCCGTCCGGCCCGAAATTGAACGCCTTCGCCAGTTCGACGAAGCGCTCGTCCTTCAATTGATACACGTAGCTTTTCGGATCGTTGAGATCGCTTTTCAGCACATTCTTGATCGTGAACGCCGAGACCTTGGCCGGGTCGATGCCGAAAGCCTTCAACGCGAAGCTGTAGAGCGTGGACTCGCCCAAAAAGTCCTGCACGGTCTTCACCGCGCCGATCTGCCCCTTGAAGCGCTTGATGGCGAGTTCGTCGGCCTCTTCGTCCTTGTCATTGTAATGCGTGAGATAGGCGCTGGCGGTTTTCGCGGTCTGTGTCGCCGTCTGGGCGCTGTCACCCGCCGCAAGCGTGCCGTCTTCCTGGAAATTGAAGGCCGCCCGCAGCGCGATGTATTTCGCCTTGTCGGCACCGCCGAAGGCGTTGATATAGCTCGACGGGTTGTCCGGATCCGGATCGCTCGTGATGATGTTGCGGATCGTCAGGCTGCCGACCGAGAGCTTGTCGAGCCCATAGGCGACCTTGAGATAGGAGACGAGACGCGCGTCGTCGGCGAGTTCCTGCGCGGTGGTGATGCTGCCGATCCGGCTTTCGAAATAATCCTGGTGGATCAGCGCCGCAGCCGTCGTCACACGCGGATTGGAAAGCGTGTAGAGTTCCTGCGTGCTCGTCTTCTGGCTGGCATCCTGAGCCGTTCCGGGCGCCGCCGTCCCGTCCGCTGCGAAGTTGAAGGCTGCCGCGAGCATGAAGTACTTGTTGGCACTCGAAATGATCGCGTCCTGGCGCGCGATCTCCGCCTTGAGCGACGCGATGCGGGATGCCGCCTCCGCGCGCGGAACCAGAACCGCATCGAGATCGGCCGCGGCGGCCTGCTTTTCGACCAGCTCCGCCTGGTAATCCGACCGGCGGGTCTGGAGGGTCGTCTTCGCCGCCTCCTTGCTGTCGATCAGCGCCTGCAACTCCGCGGCGCCGAGCCCGTCCGGATTGGTGGAAAGCCGCGCGATCTCGGCATCCAGATCGGTGATCTGCGTCTGCAGGGCCGGAATATCGGTTTCGAGCTTGGTGATACGGGCGAGATGCGTCTCGCGCAGCTGTAGCGGCGCCAGCGCATCGCTGGCCACCTGCCTGGCCTCCTGCGCCGCCGTCACGCCGCCACCGAACTGCGTGTTGATGTAGCTGGACGGGTCGCTCAGATCGCTCGACAGCGCGCCACGCACGGCCTCGCGCGAATAGGTGTTGGGATCGATGCCGAAGGCCGTGAAGACATAGGTCCGCAGGCGGTCGTTGTTCAGAAGCTGATCGACGTTTGTGACCTGATCGATCACGGCATTGTAGTACCGGCTCTCTTCCTTGATCGCCGCTCCGGCATTGGCGGCGCCCGCGGTATAGAGGCCGATGACCTCATCGAGCTGCGCCTCCGTCTGGGCCGTGGCCGTCGTGGAGGTGTTGAAGGTGAAGGCGCTTGCGAAGTTCCGGTAGCGCTCGTCCGTCAGCTTGTTGGCAAAACTGTTGGGATCGGCGAGGTCGCTGTCGAGCACCTTTCGCATGAAGGCCTTGGCATAGCCCATGTCGTCCAGGCCATAGGCCTTGACCGCGTAGGAGTAGAGCCGGTGGTCGTCGAGGAACGCGTCGACCGAGGTAACCTTGCCGATATTCTCCTTGTAATAGGCGGCGTCGCGCGCATTGACCGTCTCCGCCGCCGTTCGGTTCAGCGACTTCAACAGGTCCTTCGCGATGAGGTTGTAGCTCGTATAGGTCGACAGCATCGGGAACCGTTCCTTCCAGTCATCGGCAAGCCGATCGGCGTCATTGTCGCTGCCGAGCCTTGTCCCGGCCTGTCGGGCCGGCGCGGCACACATCGCGCCCCATGCATTCATAAGTTCGAAACCCTAGCCGGTTCGGTTTTGCTAACCATCGGGAACCGCAAAGTTTTCTTAACCGCAATTTTTAAGCGGCTCGGAAGGGGCTGCGCTTATTCTCGCCCTCAGAGGACGAAAAGTCCCGATGAGAAGACCGGAAACCGGCTCTCAAGGAAAACAAGGGTGAAAGACATGCTGAATACCGTTTCCAAGCCGGCATGGGCCGGCAACACGCTCCGGCTCGATCCCAAGCGCTTCCCGCAGCAGGTATCGTTCGAGCTGCGCGCCGAGGGAACCGATGCCACCATTACCCTCGACGAGCGCGGAGCCGTTTTGCGCAAGGTCCTGCCGTCGAGCGGCCTTCCGCTTTCCATCGCGCTGCCGGCGCGCGCCTTCAAGGGCGTCGCCGCCCGGGCCATCGACCATGGCAACGGCGACGTGACCGTTACGCTCGAACTTCACCACGACGACCCGGATCTCTGCATTCCGCTGCTGGTGGCGCACGATCTTTGCGATATCGCCGCCGACTGGCGCAGCTGGTCGGATGCCTACCGCATCCCCATGCTGATGGTGGAAGCCGACGGCATCGCCCGGCCCCTCGATGAAAACCTCACCGTCGGCAGCCGCCCGGCCAAGCCGCGCCGCCGCCATTCCTACTTTGCGGACCGCCGTCCGCGTTTCCTCGTGCGCCGCACGACGGGCAAGCTCGGCGTCCAGATGAAGATCGACGGACGGGAAATCATCGCCCGCCGTTGAGCATGCGCTGACCTCCATGAAAAGCCGGCCGTTCCCTGCGGCCGGCTTTTTCGCGTCCCCCTGTTCCCGCAGGAACAGCCGTCTCCGCCTCTCCATGCCACATAGCGTTCAACACCGGCCCGGCCGGAAACGAGCGCAAGGGACGGATCACATGGCAAAGCTCTTCACCACACTCCTCATCCATCTGCGCAAGGCGGATGCGGCCCTCGTCTCGCACGGCCGGCCGCCCCGCCGCGGCTTCGAGCTGGCCATGCATCCCGCAACGCTCCGCCGCACGGGCCTTCGCCCGCAGAACGGCGCGCGCCGGGGCTAAGGATCAGGCGAAGGGAATGGCGACGGCCAGCGCGAGGAAGATGCTGAGGCCGACGACGCCGTTGAACTTGAAGAGCGCCAGGCACTGCTCCGGGTCGTCGATATCGAGCGTCCCGATCTGCCAGGCCAGCATGAAAGCCGCAACGATAAGCCCCAGCCAGGCGACGAAGCCGACGCCGGCAAGCCAGAACGAGACGGCGATGAGCGCGACGGTCAGGCCGTAAAGGGCGACAAGCCACGGCTTGGTCCGATCGCCGAACAGGCGCGCGGTGGAGCGCACGCCGATCAGCGCATCGTCTTCCTTGTCCTGATGGGCGTAGATCGTGTCATAGCCGACCGTCCACGCGATGGCGGCGACATAGAGGGTGCCGGCGGCCAGGGAGAGCGTACCGAATTCGGCGGCCCAGCCCATCAGCGCACCCCAGGAAAACGCCATGCCGAGAAAGAACTGCGGCCAGTCCGTGAAGCGCTTCGCAAAGGGATAGATCGCGACGATCAGCAGCGAGGCGATGGCAAGCAGCACGGCGAAGCGGTTGAATTGCAGCAACACGACAAGGCCGACCAGCGTTTGCAGGAGCATGAACACCTTCGCCTGCCGGCGCGTGACGCGACCCGATGGCAGCGGGCGCGAGCGGGTGCGCGCCACAGCATTGTCGATATCGTGGTCGACGAGGTCGTTGTAGGTGCAGCCCGCACCCCGCATCGCCACCGAGCCGATGAAGAACAGCACGAGATGGAAGACGAAGCGTGTCCAGTCGAACGTCCCGGACGCCGCCGCGACATTGGCGGCGAGCGCAGCCGACCAGAAGCACGGCCACATGAGCAGCTGCCAGCCGATCGGCCGGTCCCAGCGGGCAAGCTGCGCATAGGGCCAGAGCGCGCGCGGCAGCACGCGGTAGACCCAGTTGTTGGACGGTGCGTCGGCGACGCGGCCGGAATCGGTCGAGGTGGTGATCATGCACCTTGATCGCAAGCGCCCACGTTCCGGTCAAGCGTCACGCCGTCGCAACCGTAAGCCTGCGACGGCGCCGCGTTGCGGTTTAGCGGAGCGTGAAATCGAACTTGTAGGTCGCCGCGACGCCGATCAGGAACTGATCGCGGTCGCCGCGCTGCTTGACGAGGCTCGAATCAGCCGCGGGTCCGACGAGGCGCTTGTATTCGGCAAAGGCGCTGGTCTCGATCTTCTCGTTGACCTGCCAGGTGATCGCCGCACCCGCGCCGACGGACTGGATGCCGCCGCCCGGATCGTAGGCCGCGAGACCGGACGCGGCGACTTCGCTCGGCTTCACGCCGTAGTAGGTCTTCATGTAGTCCTTGGACGCGATGGTCATGCGCGGGCCTGCCGAAACGCGGACATTGGGCACGACGTCGACGAAGGCATCCGCCGCGATATCGGCGACCACACCATGATGGCTGCGGATGCCGTGGCGCACTTCGCCGCGTAAGCGCAGGAAATCCGTCGGATAGACCTCGGCGAAAGCGCCGAGTTCGCCGCCGAACTTCACCGGCGTCAGGCCCTTCAGATCGTCCGAATCGCCCTCGTCGCGCGGCATGATCAGCTTGCCGGTCGCACCCGCGCGGAAGGCACCGTTGTCGATGAGCGCGAAGGACGGGTTATCGTTGCGCGAGGAGAAACGAACCGTGCTGCCGGCCTTGCCGAGTGAGATCAGCGGCGTGACCTGGAACAGATACTTCTTGGACCCCTCGTAGCGCGGAGCGGAGAAGCCCGCAGCACCCACCTTCAGATACCAGTCGCCGGACCAGAAATAATCGCCGGCACTGGCGGATACAGGCGCAAACACAAGCGCAGCCGCAGTCATTGCGGTCGTAACACGGATACTCAAAACACAATCCTCGTTTGACCGACGGCCCCGCAGCAGGCCGCCGTGAACTTTGATTGCCTAGAATTATCCATGTTTGATTACCGATTCGCTAACCATCGCGTTCCCGCCCGGTACAGGAACGATTCGCTTCAGTTTGCGTTTTTGCCGCGTTGAAACAAGGCGTTTGCGAAGCTCCAGGAAATCCGGAGTGAAACGGGTCTTTCCCGGCAGGAGAAGATCGCAAGGCTCGAGAAGCTGCGCGGTGAGGCGCGCGCCCTTCAGCGCCCCGCGACGGAAAGCGCGATGGTGCATGACGATGGCTGGTACGAGGACGTGCGCCTGATCGACACCGAACTGGAAAACCTCTGCCGTCCCGTCGCGGAAAAGGGTGCCGCAACCCTCTGAGGCCGCAGGCTCTTGACCTTTGCGCCCCGTCCCCTTAACCCGCCTGCTAATCACGGACGGATCGAGGGTACGGGCATGAAGGTTCTGTTGATCGGATCAGGCGGACGCGAACACGCCCTCGCCTGGAAGCTGGCGCAGTCGCCGCTGCTGACCACGCTCTATGCCGCACCCGGCAATCCCGGCATAGCCGAATGCGCGACGCTCGTGGCGCTCGATATCGAAGACCACGAAGCCGTTGCCGCCTTCTGTGCCGATAACGGCGTGTCCTTCGTCGTCGTCGGTCCGGAAGCGCCTTTGGTCGCGGGATTGGCCGACGTGCTGCGCTCCAAGGGCATCGACGTTTTCGGCCCGTCGGCCGCCGCCGCCCAGCTCGAAGGCTCCAAGGGCTTCACCAAGGATCTCTGCGCGAAATACGATATCCCCACGGGAGCCTACCAGCGCTTTACCGATGCAGCCGCCGCCAAGGCCTATGTCAACGAGCAGGGTGCGCCCATCGTCATCAAGGCCGATGGCCTTGCCGCCGGCAAGGGCGTGACCGTCGCCATGACGCTGGAAGAGGCACTCGCCGCGATCGACGATTGCTTCGACGGCGCCTTCGGCGCGGCCGGTGCCGAAGTGGTGGTGGAAGCCTTCCTCGACGGCGAGGAGGCAAGCTTCTTCTGCCTGTGCGACGGCGAAAACGCCCTGCCGCTCGCCTCGGCGCAGGATCACAAGCGCGTCGGCGACGGCGATACCGGCCCCAATACGGGCGGCATGGGCGCCTATTCGCCAGCCCCGGTCATGACGCCTGATATGGTCGAGCGCACGATGAAGGAAATCATCGAGCCGACGATCCGCGGCATGGCGGCGGATGGCCATGCGTTCCAGGGCGTGCTTTTCGCCGGCCTGATGATCACCGCCAAAGGCCCAGAGCTCATCGAATACAATGTGCGTTTCGGCGATCCGGAATGCCAGGTGCTGATGATGCGCCTGGAAAGCGACCTCCTGCCGATCCTCCATGCATCCGCCGTTGGCCGGCTCGACAAGGTCACCGCGGAATGGCGCGACGCGCCGGCGCTCACCGTCGTCATGGCATCGAAGGGTTACCCGGGCGCCTATGAGAAGAACACGCCGATCCTGTCGCTGCCGGCGGATGATGCGGCAACGAAGGTGTTCCACGCCGGCACAGCCCTGAAGGACGGACACCTGGTCGCGACCGGCGGCCGCGTTCTCAACGTCACCGCCGTCGCGCCGACCGTGGCGGAAGCGCAAAAGGCCGCCTATGCCGCCGTCGACGCCGTGACATGGGGCAACGGCTTCTGCCGCCGCGATATCGGCTGGCGCGCCGTCGCCCGCGAACAGGCCTGAGGCACCGGCTGGAACAGGCCGATTTGCTCAAATTTTACCATCTCTCCTGACGGTACCGTAACCGGTAACGGCTATTCTTCCCTCAACCATGAGGGAGACCCGTTGATGCGTACCCTGCTGCCGACCTTTGGCTTGCTCCTGCTCGCCGCGCCTGCCTTTGCCGGTTCGATCGAGACCATGCCTGCCACCACGTCATCCTCGAGCATCTCGACGGTGCGCTGCGATGCGTGCCCCGCGCTGAAGCCGAAGGCAGAGACCTCGACCTATCACGTCGATGCCATCGCACCGGGCACGCAAAAGATCGAAATCCGCGAACAGAACGGAGAGCGCAAGGTTTTCCGGACGGAAGCGTGGATGGGCGGCTCGCCCGTGCTGTTCGTCAACAAGGCGCCCGCTGAAACCGTCCAGGCGGCCGAGGTTGAAAAGCCGCTGGACGAGAACGCCGCGGCCGCAAGCGTCGACACCAGCGCCAAGACGAGCGCGCTGGGAACGGATGCAGCCCGCGAGACAGCGACCGCAGCCGTCGCCACCTCACGGGAGTTTGATCCGACAAAATTTGAACTTCGCGTGGAATGACCCCATATTGGAGGAACCCTGCCTCTCGGTCCCTCCAGACTGACGGGAATTCGCGAAAGCGGACGTTGCGCCCCTGACCTCAAGCAGGGGCGTATGCGTGTCAGGCGGTCTCCGCGAGATCCCGCGCCAGCGCATCCACTTGCCCGTCGGAATAGACGGCGATCCCGTTGCGGCGCAAAAGCGCAGCCGTCACGCCCTTTCCCACATGCCGGACGCCGGAAAACGAGCCGTCATAGACAAAGCCCGAGCCGCAGGACGGGCTTCCGTCGATGAGCAGCGCATGCCGGCAGCCATGCGCGAGCGCCACATCGAGCGCGATACGCGCGCCTTCGATATAGGCAGCCGAGACATCCCCGCCGGAAATTTCCAGCACGCGCGCCCGTCCGTCGAGCACGTCGTCGCCATCCAGACCGTTTTCGATTTCGGCGGGCGGCCGTGGAACGGCAAAGCCGCCGGCCAGTTCGGGACAGAGCGTCACCAGCCGCCCGGCCGCACGCCAGCGGTCCACGGCCTCATGGAGCAGCGGCTTGGCCGATCCGTTGTAGCGGACCGGCAGACCGGCGAGGCAGGCGCTGATGAGGATCTTTCCTGTCATCAGCGCAGCGCCTCATCCCGCGATCTTGGAGAAATCGGCAACCGTGCCGGTCGCCGCACGAATGGAAGACAGCAGCGCCAGCCGGTTGGCACGGACCGCCGGGTCCTCGTCATTCACGAGAACGTCGGTGAAGAACTGGTCGACCGGCGCCCGAAGCGTCGAAAGCGCAGCCATCGCGGAGCGGAAATCCTCGCCGGCCACGGCCGCCGCAGCATCCCTGGAGGCCGTCTCGATCGCGGCATAAAGCGCCTTTTCGGCATCCAGCGTCAGGAGATCGGGCGAGACGGCGACTTCGACCACCGTGCCCTTTTTCTCTTCGGCCGCCAGCAACTGCGTCGCGCGCTTGGTACCGGCGAGCAGGTTGCGCCCCTCCTCCGAGGTGATGAACGCCGTCAGCGCTTCCACGCGGCGGGCCACCATCAGGAGATCGTCGGCGTCAGGCGTCAGGACCGCGTCGATCAGGTCATGGCGCGCGCCCATGTCGCGCAGGTAGACCTTCAGACGGTCGTGGAAGAAGGTAAGCAAATCTGCAACCAGTTGCTTTGGGGATATTGTTTCACCGGGATCGGCTTTCTCGCGCTTTAGGCCAACAGCCTTAGCGGACATCAGATCACTCACTCCGTCGACGCCCGTCGTAAACGTCCCGCCATCATCCGCCTGCCAAATAACGGAAAGACGATCGCCACCATTATAGACGAGCCCGAACAATCCAGATGCGAGGCTCTGCAGAAGAGGAAGTCGCACTCCTTTTTCCACCACCATGCGGATCACGCCGAGCGCAGCGCGGCGCAGTGCGTAGGGGTCCTTCGAGCCGGTCGGCTTTTCGTCGATCGCCCAGAAGCCGATCAGCGTATCGAGCTTGTCGGCCAGCGCGACCGTGAGGCCGACCTTGCCCGAGGGCACGCGATCGGAGGGGCCCTGCGGCTTGTAATGATCCTCGATGGCCTCGGCCACCGACGCATCCTCACCCTGCAGGAGCGCATATTTGCGGCCCATGATGCCCTGGAGTTCGGGAAACTCGCCGACGGCCTCGGTGCGCAGGTCCGCCTTGGCGAGCACCACGGCCCGGTCGACCAGCGCCGGATCGGCGCCGATGATCGGGGCGAGTTCGGCTGCGAGCGTGCGGATGCGCGCGACGCGTTCGCCCTGCGTGCCCAGCTTGGCGTGGAAGGTCACGTTGAGGGCGTCGAGCTTGGCCATGCGCTGGTCGAGCGGCTTCGAAAGATCGAGACCGAACTTTTCGGCCGAGGCCTTCAGCGTGTCGAGATCCGGCAGGTCGCCCTGGTCGCGCAGCCAGAAATGCTTGGCATCGGAGAGCCGCGCGCGCACGACCTTGCCGTTGCCGTGCACGATCTCCTTGCCGCCATCCTTCGCCTCGATGTTCGAAACGAGGATGAAGTGGTTGGAGAGCGTGTCGGCGCCCGGCTTGCGGGTCACGAAACACTTCTGGTTCGTCTTGATCGTCAGGCGGATAATCTCCGACGGGATCGACAGAAAATCCTCCTCGAACGTGCCCATCAGCACCTGCGGCCATTCGACGAGGCCGGACACCTCTTCCAGAAGCCCCTCGTCCTCGACCAGTTCAAGACCGTTGGCAAAGGCGATGTTGTTGGCGTCGGTCGCAATGATCTGCTTGCGCCGCTCGGCATCGAGCACGACCTTCGCCTTCTCGAGGCTGGCGGCATAATCCTCGAAGCGGCGCACGGTGATCGGCTCCGGCGCGTGGAAACGGTGGCCATAGGTGACATTGCCCGCGACGATGCCGCCGACCTCGAACGGCACGACGCGGGTTTCCTCGGTTTCCGAACCGAAGGTGCAGACGATGGATTGCAGCGGGCGCACCCATTGCAGCGAGCCGGGTCTGGCCGACTCCGCGCCGGAGCGCATCGGCTTCGGCCAGGGGAAATTCCTGATGATGCCGGGCATCACCTCGGCGATGATCTCATCGGCCGCGCGGCCCGGCTTGACGACGTGGGCGACGTAGAAGTCGCCCTTCTTCGGATCGCTGTGCACATGGGCCTCGGCAATCGAGGCAAGGCCCGCCTTGCGGAGGAAGCCCTGGATCGCCTGCTCCGGCGCGGATGTCGCGGGGCCCTTGATATCCTCGCGCACGTCGCTGGAGCGGGCGTTGAGGCCGCGGATATCCAGTGTCAGGCGACGCGGGGTCCAGTATTCGCGTGCACCCTCATAGGTCAGGCCCGCCTCGACAAGCGCATCGGTGACCAGCTTCTTGAGGTCGCCTGCCGCCTTACGCTGCATACGGGCAGGAATTTCCTCGGAGCGGAGTTCAAGCAGAAGATCGGGCATGTCAACTTTCCTCACCCTCTCCGCCGGGAGAAGGTCGGCACACCGGCCGGTACGGGGTCAAAATCGTGTGCTTCTGCTAGCAAAGTTGGGCGGTGCTGTACAACGGCAAAGTTGCCGTACGGCGGATGGAACCGCCCTCAATGACCGCTCGCGGCAACCTCGTGCGAGCCTTCGTCGGCCGTGTCGGAGGAGGCGTGGCCATCGGCCGGCGCCTCGTGGCCGCCCTCCTCCGGCTTCGCCTCGCCATGCCCGCCGGACTTGCCGGCCTCAGCCACCGCATTGGGATCGACACAGTCTTCCCGATCCGTCATGGCGGTGACGATGGTCTTGATCTCGTCCAGCGAAAGCTCCTTGCGTTCGCCGTAGAATTCGCCGTTGCCGGCCGGCTTTCCATCCGTATAGCGGGCGACGAAGGGCGCGCTCATGCCGGGAATGGCCGAGGGGTCGCGTGCGAAAAGCACTTCTGCGCCGATGGCACGGCCGCGCATGTCGGCGCGATAGACCGGACCGGCGGCATCGAGCATGATCACCTGGTAGAGATCGGCCTCCTCCGCATTCGAAACCGCACCGGCGACACGCAGCGCCGTCTTGACGCGAACCTCGCCGTCCTTGGCATCGGAGCGCACATATTTGCGCAGCCACTGCTGCCCGTCGCGATCAAGCCGCACGGTGGTGACCGTCGTGCAGGCGGCCCCCGATACGGTTTCCGTCGAGGGGCCGAGCAAAACGTCGCGCCCGACGAAGATGGCGGCGGCACCGGACGCGCCGGTCAGCACCGTTACACCGGCAACGATGATCAGAAGCTTCCGGGACAAGCGGAACGAGATCGGGAGCAGCTTCACGGGCGACGGACTTCTCTTGGAACGCAGAACACGAACGCGCCGAGAGCGCGCGAACTGAACGCACTCTACAAGCAGGGCGTTTCGGAAGTTTTAAGGGGGACGGGTTCATTTCGGCACATAGTTGCGAATGATTTGCAATAGCGTTGACAGCGGCCGAAAGTGCCCTATAGTTTAATGCAACTCATTCGCAAAAGCAGTTCAGGACCATTCATGCTCCGCCGTTCGTTCAATGCCCTCATCCTCAGCCTGCCCCTTCTTGCAGCAGCGCCCGCCTTCGCCCAGGAAAAGCCGAAGGTGGTGACGACGTTCACGATCATCGCCGATATCGCTGCCAACGTGGCCGGCGATGCCGCAGTCGTGGAATCCATCACAAAGCCGGGTGCGGAGATCCACAACTACCAGCCGACGCCGCGCGATATCCTCAAGGCGCAGGACGCCAAGCTGGTGCTGTGGAACGGCCTCAACCTGGAACTCTGGTTTCAGAAATTCCTCGCCAATCTCGGCGACGTGCCGAACGTCGTCGTGAGCGACGGCATCGAACCGATGAGCATCGTCGAGGGCCCCTATCAGGGCAAGCCGAACCCGCATGCCTGGATGTCGCCGGACAATGCACTTGTTTACGTCGAGAACATCCGCAAGGCGCTGGTCGCGCTCGATCCGGCGAATGCCACGACCTATGACGCCAATGCCAAGGCCTATGGCGAGAAGATCAAGGCGCTCGGCGAGGAGATGAAGGCAAAGATCGGCGCGCTGCCGGAAGAAAAGCGCTGGCTCGTCACCAGCGAAGGCGCCTTCAGTTACCTCGCCCGCGATTTCGGCCTGAAGGAACTCTTCCTCTGGCCGATCAACGCCGACCAGCAGGGTACGCCCAAGCAGGTGAAGGCCGTCATCGATGCGGTGCGCGAACACAATATCCATGTCGTCTTCAGCGAAAGCACCGTTTCGGCCGACCCGGCCAAGCAGGTCGCGGCGGAAACGGGCGCAGCCTATGGCGGCGTGCTCTATGTCGACTCGCTGAGCGAAGCGGACGGCCCCGTCCCGACCTATCTCGACCTCTTGCGCGTGACGTCGGAGACAATCGTGGAAGGCCTCTCGAAATGATGATGGGAAGCAAGCCCAGGAAGGTCGACGGCATCGTCGCCGACAATGTGACGGTCACCTATCGCAACGGGCACACCGCCCTTCGGCAGGCCAGCTTCTCCGTGCCGAAAGGCACCATCACCGCCCTTGTCGGCGTCAACGGCGCCGGCAAGTCGACGCTCTTCAAGGCGATCATGGGCTTCGTGCCCATCGCCGCCGGGAATGTCACGATCCTCGGCCTCTCCGTACAGGAAGCCTTGAAGAAGAACCTCGTCGCCTATGTGCCGCAGGCCGAGGAGGTCGACTGGACCTTTCCCGTGCTGGTCGAGGACGTGGTGATGATGGGGCGCTATGGCCACATGAACTGGCTGCGCATCCCCTCCAAACGCGATCACGAGATGGTCGACGAGGCGCTTTCGCGCGTCAACATGAGCGCCTATCGCAAGCGCCAGATCGGCGAGCTCTCGGGCGGACAGAGAAAGCGCGTCTTCCTCGCGCGCGCGCTTGCGCAGGAAGGGCAGGTGATCCTGCTCGACGAGCCGTTCACCGGCGTCGACGTCACCACCGAGGAGCAGATCATCGAACTGCTCGGCAAGCTGCGCGACGAAGGCCGCGTCATGCTGGTTTCCACGCACAATCTGGGGAGCGTACCGGACTTCTGCGATCGGACCGTCTTCGTCAAGAGCACGGTCATCGCCTCCGGCCCGACCGCCGAGACCTTCACCGAGGCCAATCTCGAAAAGGCCTTCGGCGGCGTGCTGCGCCACTTCATTCTCGGTGGCCAGGACCTGCACGACGACGAGGACAAGCGTTCGGTCAAGGTCATCACCGACGACGAGCGCCCGTTCGTCATCTATAGCGAGCGCGAGCAGGAGAAGGCGCCGTGACCGACCTGCTCCTCGAGCCCTTCACCTATGGCTACATGGTCAATGCCATGTGGGTGAGCGCGCTGGTGGGCTGCATCTGCGGCTTTCTTTCGGCCTATCTGATGCTGAAGGGCTGGTCGCTGATCGGCGACGCGCTTTCGCACTCCATCGTGCCGGGCGTGGCAGGCGCCTATATGCTCGGCCTGCCCTTCGCGGTGGGCGCGTTCCTTTCCGGTGGGCTCGCCGCCGCGGCCATGCTGTTCCTGAACCGCCAGACGCGGCTGAAGGAAGATGCCATCATCGGCATGATCTTCTCCTCCTTCTTCGGCCTCGGCCTGTTCATGGTATCGCTCTCGCCCACCCCGGTGAACATCCAGACCATCGTGCTCGGCAACATCCTCGCCATCACCCGCGAGGACACGATCCAGCTCGCCATCATCGGCTTCGTCACCCTGGTCATCCTCCTCCTCAAGTGGAAGGACCTGATGGTCGCCTTCTTCGACGAGAGCCATGCCCGCTCCATCGGCATCAACCCGACGGGCCTGAAGATCCTGTTCTTCACGCTGCTCAGCGCCTCCACGGTCGCCGCCATGCAGACCGTCGGCGCCTTCCTCGTCGTCGCCATGGTGGTGACACCGGGCGCAACCGCCTATCTGCTGACGGACCGCTTCCAGCGTCTCATCGTGATCGCCGCCGCGCTCGGGGCGGGAACGAGCTTCGTTGGCGCCTATCTTTCCTATTTCCTGGATGGCGCGACCGGCGGCATCATCGTCGTGCTCCAGACGGCGATCTTCCTTCTCGCCTTCCTGTTCGCACCGAAACACGGATTGCTGGCCGCCCGCCGCAAAAGCCGGCTGGCGCTTGAAACCACCGAAAGCCTTCCGTCATGAGCGAAACGCTTGAACTCGCGCTCCTGCCCTTCCAGCTCGGCTTCATGCAGAATGCCTTTCTGGTGACGCTGATGATCGCCGTGCCGATGGCGCTGCTATCCTGCTACCTCGTCCTGAAGGGCTGGTCGCTGATGGGCGATGCCGTTTCCCATGCAGTGCTGCCCGGCGTCGTCGGCGCCTATGTGCTCGGCCTGCCCTTCGCGGCAGGCGCCTTCGTCGCGGGCCTGTTCTGTGCGCTGGCGGCCGGATACCTCAAGGACAACAGCCGTGTGAAGGAGGATACGGTTCTCGGGATCGTCTTTTCCGGCATGTTCGCGCTCGGCCTGGTGCTCTATGTGAAGATCCAGCCCGATATCCACCTCGACCACATCCTGTTCGGCGACATGCTGGGTATCGGCGCTTCCGACCTTCTGGAAACCGCCGTCATCGCCGCGGCCTCCACGGGCTTCATTCTCGCCTTCCGCAAGGACCTGCTGGTCCATGCCTTCGACCGGCAGCACGCATCGGCCATCGGGCTGCCGGTCAGGCTGCTGCATTACGGGCTGCTGGCCGTGCTGTCGCTCGTCGTCGTCGGCGCGCTGAAAGCTGTCGGCATCATCATCGCCATCGCCATGCTGGTTGCGCCGGGGGCCATCGCCGCGCTCCTGACGCGCCGCTTCCCGGCCATGCTGGCCGTCGCCGTCCTCGTCGCCGTCGCGTCCTCGTTCTGCGGTATCTGGCTGAGCTTCATGATCGACAGCGCACCGGCGCCGACCATCGTGCTTTTGATGTCGGTCCTCTTCGTTCTCGCCTTCCTGCGGCAGATCGCCCGCAACCGCAGGCCGGCCGAACAGGTCTGATCGAGACGCTTTCCGCGCTGTCGACAGCCATGCCGTTTGCGTTTATCGTCCCGCGCAAACGGCCGGCATGCTTCGGCCGCCAGCGTGGAAATCGACACAGACGGGACGGCATGGCGCATATCGGAATCGTCGGCGGCGGCATCATCGGCTGCGCCACAGCCCTTCATCTGCTTGAGCAAGGCCACAGCGTCACCGTTCTGGAACGCGACGCCGGCGGCCTTCCCGCATCCGTCGGCAATGCCGGCATCCTCGCGGTGCCGGAAATCGACCCGATCGCCCGTCCGGACATGTTGCTCTCCGTTCCGAAATGGCTGCTCGACCCACTCGGCCCGCTCACCCTGCGATGGCAGGACCTGCCGGCACTTGCCCCATGGCTCATCCGGTTGCTGCTCTGCGCCCGCGCCGGCAAGGTCGCCGCCAGCCGCACCGCCCTGCTGCATCTCATGAAGACAGCCGAGGCCGACCATGTGCAACTCGGCCATCTCGCCGGTATTTCCGGCCATATGCGCGACACCGGCGCGCTGACGGTCTTCGATAGCGTTGCCGCGCGCGACAAGGCGTTCGCCCACGAGGCCGACAATGCCCGACTGATCGGCTGCAATGTCGAGAAACTCGATCCGGAAGAGGCACGGCGCCGCGTGCCGGCCCTGCAAGGCACCTTCGCCGGCGCCATCTTCAACGACGGCTACCGAACCTTCGATTATCCGCTGACCTTCCTGCGCCGCTTGCAGGCGGTGCTGCGCGAGCGCGCCACGTTGCTGGATGCGACGATCGCGTCCGTGGCGCAGGCCCCAGAGGGCGTGACCGTCAGGACCGAGGGCGGGCGGGAGTTCACCTTCGACAAGCTGGTGATCACCGCCGGCGTCTGGTCGCGCCGCTTCGTGGCCGATCTCGGCCTGAAGGTGCTCCTGGAAACGGAGCGCGGCTACAACACGACCTTCCTGAACCCGTCGACGACGCTCGAAATGCCCGTGTTCTTCTCCGAGCACGGCTTTGTCGCCACACCCTTCGAGAACGCGCTGCGCATCGGCGGCGCCGTCGAGCTCGCATCGCCGGAAGCACCAGCAAACTACAAGCGCGCCGCCGCCATGCGCAGGAAGATGCGCCGCTACGTGCCCGATCTTCAGGAAGAAGGCGGCACGGAATGGATGGGGCGGCGCCCCTCCACACCGGATTCGCTGCCGGTGATCAGCCTGCATCCGCGCGACCCGCGCATTGCCTTCGCCTTCGGCCACGGCCATCTCGGCCTGACGCTTTCCGCCACGACCGGACGCCACGTCGCCCGGCTGCTCGCCGGCGAACGCGACGATGCGCTTGCCCCCTTCTCCATCACCCGCTTCCAGTAAGCGGCACCTCTCATAAGAACAACAAGACAGAGAAGCTTATGCATAAGGTAATTTTCGACACGGACCCGGGCGTCGATGACGCCATGGCGCTGCTGTTCCTGCACAACCATCCCGAAATCGACCTGATCGGCATCACCACCGTCTTCGGCAATGCCTCTATCGAGACGACCACGCGCAACGCGCTGTTTCTCAAGCGCGAATGGGGCATCCGCGCCCCCGTCGCCAAGGGAAACGGCCAGACCTACGATCCCGCGCGCAACACGGCCGACTGGCCGGTGATGATCCACGGCCATGACGGATTGGGCAATATCGGCGTGCCCGAGACGATCGATCTTCCTGTCGATCCGCATCCTGCTCACCGCTTCATCATCGACACCGTTCGCGCCAATCCGGGCGAGGTGACGCTGATTGCCGTCGGCCGCATGTCGAACCTTGCCGATGCGCTGAGGCAAGACCCAGACATCGCGAAACTCGTGAAGCAGGTCATCATCATGGGCGGCGCCTTCGACGTGCCGGGCAACATCACGCCCGCCGCCGAAGCCAATATCCACGGTGACCCGGAAGCGGCCGACGTGGTGATGAGCGCGCCCTGGAACGTGGTCGTCGTCGGTCTCGACGTCACGATGAAGACCGTGATGACGCGCAAGCGCCTGGCTGAACTCACCGCAGCCAACGGCAGGCACCTCAAGCTGCTCTCCGATATCTCGCAGTTCTATATCGATTTCTACGGCCGGCATGTGAAGGACGAGGGCATGGTGGTGCATGACAGCTGCGCCTGCGTCTACCTCGTCGCCCCGGAACTCTTCACCACGCGCCGCGGCGCAATCCGCGTCGTGGCCGGCGGCATCGCGGACGGCCAGACCATCCAGAAGCCGGACGGCCGCGCTTTCCCGCCAAGCGACTGGGACGGCCTGCCGAGTCAGCATGCCTGCATCGGTATCGACGCAGACAAGGTTATGGCCCTGCTTGACGAGACACTGGTGCGTTAGGTTTGCGGCTGGCGGGTATCGACGCCGGCCGCGTCCCACCAACGCAGAACGCGCAAGGCGCGCAGAGTTATCCATCGCGACGGCTTTCCCACCGCCTCCATCTGGAACCAGACGGGCCCGGTCAGTTGCCAGTCGAGAGGCCACGTTCCATCTGGCGCCTGGCGGGCACGCAGATGAGCGATGGCGGTGCGAAGGCGGACATCCGGCGGTGTGCCGCCCGCCAAGGAAGCGAGGCGGAAGTAATCGAGACCACGCAGGACGTCATATCGCCAGCGGGGAGGATAGAGAAGCTTCAGATAGCGCTCATCCGCGGGCTGCCCCGTCTCGAGGCGTTTGTAGAGTTCGCGCTTGAGAAGGTAGTCTTCCCCCGCCGCACGGGCTGCTCTTGTCTCGGGCGTTTGCCCCTTGGCGTTCTCATAGGCAAGAAGAGCCTCCAGCACATTGATCGTGGTGTGGAACGAGGACCGGTGCGAGCCGTTGCACCGCTCGCAGTTCCAGCCGCCGTCCGGCTGCCTTTCTCCAAGCAGGCGCTTGACGATAGGCGATACATCGACGCCGAAATAAGCACCGGCCGTTACCGTGCGCGCATTGATGCACTCCTCGACCTCACCATCCCAGAAGGGCTGGCCGTCATGATCCCACTTGGAATTAAGACCTATGAGCGCGACCGTGCGTTGAGCGCGCTCGCAAGCAGGGTCAAGGCCGAAGTCGTAGAGTTGTTGCAGAGAAAAGCAGGTCGCCGTCCAGGGCTGTCCGGCCGTGCGCCACATATCTTCAGTGTAGCCGGCGGGCACGAACGCACCACCCGCCCATTGGCCATCCACATCCTGACAAGCGAGAAGTTCAGCGCCCCAGCCTTCGCGCTCGACCTTGGAGCGCTCGGCCTGCCACTCTCGCTCCGGCGCACCCACGATATCACGCAACACCTGCCAGCGGATCGCTGGGTCGGAATCCAGGAGCCAATCGATGAGGGAACGGTCGACAGACATGCGGCAAAACTAACAGCCCCGCGCACCCTTGGCTATGCAGGTGTCGCCGGCAGCTGCCAGTCGATCGGCTTGCGGCCGTGCTTTTCGAGAAAGGCATTCGCCTTGGAGAAGGGCTTGGTGCCGAAGAAGCCGTTATGGGCCGAGAGCGGCGAAGGATGCGGCGAGCGCAGCACGAGGTGACGGCGGCTATCGACGAAGGCCGCCTTCTTCTGGGCGTAGGCCCCCCAGAGAATGAAGACGACGGGCTTTTCCTGCTCGTTCACCGCGCGGATCACCGCATCCGTAAACCGCTCCCAGCCCTTGCCCTGATGTGAGGCTGCGCGGCCCATCTCCACCGTCAGCACGCTGTTCAGGAGCAGCACGCCCTGTCGCGCCCAATGCTCCAGAGAGCCGTGACGCGCCGGGGGAATGCCGAGATCATCCTGCAATTCCTTGTAGATATTGACGAGCGAGGGCGGAATGCGCACGCCCGGCTGCACCGAAAAGGACAGTCCCATGGCCTGTCCTTCGCCATGATAGGGATCCTGGCCGAGGATGACGACGCGCACCTCGTCGAGCGGCGTCAGATCGAGCGCCCGGAAATACTCCGCGCCCTTGGGAAAGATCCGCTTGCCCTCCTGCTTCTGTGCCAGCAGGAAGGCTTTCAGCTCCGCCATGTACGGGCTGGAGAATTCCGCCGCCAACGGCGCCTTCCAGCTCTCGCCGATCTTTACGTCGCCAGCCGTCATATCCTGCTCCCGTCACACATTTCGAGACCGGGAGTTTAACGCCTGACGGCGCGGTCGACCGGCCAAACGGCCGGTCATCCACAGCTATCTAAGGAAACGCCGAGCACCGTCATCAGGCTTTTCATGCGTGCCGTCGCCAGCTCCGGCTTGTCGAGCACATTGGCCTTGTCGGCCAGACGGAAAACATCCGCATAATGCACGACACCGCGAGCGGACTGCATGCCGGCCGGCATGGTGAAATGATCCTGGTGGCCATTCAGCCAGGCAAGGAAGACGACGCCGGCCTTGTAATACTGCGTCGGCGCTTCGAAGATCTTGCGCGACAGCGGAACCGTCGGCTCGATAACGGCCCGGAACGTTGCCACGTCGCCCGCCGCAAGCGAAGCCAGTGCCTGCGAGGCCTGCGGCGCGACGGCATCGAAGATGCCGAGCAGCGCGTGGCTGTACTTCACCCCGTCGCCCTCGATCAGTTCGGCATAGTTAAAGTCGTCACCCGTGAAGCAGAGCACGCCGTCCGGCAGACGATCGCGCAGCGCCACTTCGTAGGCATTGTCGAGCAGGGAGATCTTGATGCCTTCGACCTTGGCGCGGTTCTCCTCGATGATCGAGATGACCGTATCGAGTGCCGGCTCGAAATTCTGCGAGCCCCAGTAACCCCGCAGCTGCGGATCGAACATGTCGCCCAGCCAGTGCAGCACGACCTTGTCCTTCGCCTGGCCGAGAATGCGGCCATAGACCATCCGGTAATCGTCCGGCGAGCGAGCGATGCGCGCCAGCGCCCGGCTTGCCATCATGATGGCGCGCCCACCCTGTTTCTCGACAAAACCGACCTGCTCTTCATAGGCCCTGATGACATCATCAAGGGAACGGGCATCCGCGGGATTGAGATGATCCGTGCCGGCACCGCAGGCGAGGTCCGCGCCCGGCACAGTCCTTGCTTCAGCGAGCGAGCGGCGGATCAGTTCCTGCGCACCGGCCCAGTCGAGCCCCATGCCGCGCTGCGAGGTGTCCATCGCCTCGGCAATGCGAAAGCCGAGCGACCATAGGTGATGGCGAAAGGCCATCGTGCGCTCCCAGTCGATGGCCGGCGCCTCCCAGGGCCGGGCATCGCGGCGCGGATCGGAAACCACATGCGCGGCGGCATAGGCGATGCGGTTGAACGTCGGCGTCGCTGACGGACGCGGTGTGGGCGTGCCCACCAAGGCATAGGCTTCTGTTCCGCCATCGGCAAGCGGCAGGGAAAGGCTGATTGACACGACATCCTCCCAAGGGTTTTCAAGCGCAATAATTTAGATCGTTCCAAATTTCAAGAGGAATTACGGTCGCCGCTTTCCGCGACACTAGTAGTGTCTTAATGCGACCCGCTTTATCGGAACGGCCGAAATCTGCGTTGATGCCGCTGCCCTCGCGCGACAGGACGCCTTAAAGACGCTCGACGATTCCAGGACGCTGAAAATCCACTTGACATATTTGGAACGTTCCAATTAATTACCGGCCAACAAGCGAGCGCAAAGCTCGATGTCGGGAGGATGACAGTGAGCAGAAGCCGGGTGACCGTTGTCGACATTGCACGCGCCGCCGGCGTGTCGAAGTCGACCGTCTCGCTGGTCCTTCAGGCAAGCCCACTCGTCAACGAGGCGACGCGCGCCAAGGTGAACGCGGTCATCCGCGAGCTCGGCTATGTCTACAATCGCGGTGCGGCCAACCTGCGCCAGTCCGCCTCTTCGCGCATCATCGGCATCATCGTAAATGACCTGACGAACTCGTTCTTTGCCGAGCTCGCCGTCGGCATGGACATGGTCATGCAATCCGCCGGCTATGTGCAGTTCCTGTCGAACTCCGCCGAAAGCGTGGATCGCCAGCGCGAGGTCGTCGCCTCGATGCGCGAACACGGCATTTCCGGCCTGATCATTTCGCCCGCCCGGGGAACGGAAGCCGCCGACCTGAAACCGCTGGCCGCCAGCGGCATCCCGGTCGTATCCGTGGTGCGCAATGTGGTGGGCGCCAAGGTCTCCTCCCTCGTTTCCGACAACTATGCCGGTGCGAAGGCCGCCGTCGCCCATCTCGTCTCGCTCGGCCACAGCCGCATCGCCTTTCTCGGCGGCATCGCCAACACCACCGTCTTTGCCGAACGGGTGCAGGGCTGGCGCGATGCACTGGTGGAAGCAGGCTTCGAGGCGCCGGATATGCTGGTGATCGGCTCGACAGCCTCGCGCGCCGGTGGCGTCGCCGCCATCGAGCGCGCCCTGTCGCTCTCCGCTCCGCCGACGGCCGCGCTCTGCTTCAACGACGCGGCCGCCTTCGGCGTCTGTGACGGACTGCGCGCCGCCGGCAGGGAGCCCGGCCGCGACTTTGCGGTGGTCGGCTTCGACGACGTGATCGAGGCCGAGACCGCCGTGCCGGCGCTGACGACGGTTTCCGTCGATCCGCAGGGCATGGGCCGGCGTGCTGCGCAACTGCTGCTGAAGCAGATCAATACGGGCAAGGTGGAGCCCGAAGCCATCGTCGGTTCCGTGCGCCTCGTCGTGCGCCAGAGCTGCGGGGCGGGAGAAAAAGCAGGGAGGATATCTGCATGACGCGGTGGGGTTTGATCGGGGCAAGCACGATTGCCCGTGAATGGATGATCGGCGCAATCCGCGCCACCGGCGGCGACGTCGTCTCCGTAATGAGCAGCAATGCCGAACGTGGCCGAAAGTACGCCGACGACCACGGCATCGCCAAGGCCGTCACATCGCTCGACGACCTCGTGAACGATCCCGCGATCGATGCCGTCTACATCTCCACGACCAATGAACTGCATCGCGACCAGGCGCTCGCCGCCGCGAAAGCCGGCAAGCACATCCTGTGCGAAAAGCCGCTCGCCATGTCGCTGGACGACGCGCGCGCCATGGTGCAGGCCGCAAAGGACGCCGGTGTCGTCCTGGCGACCAACCATCATCTGCGCAACGCCGCCACCCACCGCGCCGTGCGCGAGGCCATCAAGGCCGGCCGCATCGGCACACCGCTGGCGGCCCGCGTCTTCCACGCCGTCTACCTGCCGCCTCATCTGCAGGGCTGGCGCCTCGAAAAGCCCGAAGCCGGCGGCGGCGTCATTCTTGATATCACCGTGCACGACGCGGACACGCTGCGCTTCGTCCTCGACAGCGACCCGGTGGAAGCAATCGCCTTCTCGCAAGCGGGCGGCATGGGCAAGGCCGGGCTGGAAGACGCCGTGATGGGCGTACTGCGCTTCCAGAATGGCGTGATCGCCCAGTTCCACGATGGCTTCACGACGAAATTCGCTGAAACAGGGCTTGAGGTGCATGGCACCGAAGGCTCGCTGATCGGCCGCAATGTCATGACGCAGCGCGCGATCGGCTCGGTAACGCTACGCGATGCGAACGGCGAGCACGACCTGCCTCTCGACCAGGCGAACCTCTATGAAACCGCGCTTTCGGCTTTCCATGCCGCCATCGCCGGCAAGGGAAAGCCCTCCGCGACGGGCGAAGACGGCATCTGGTCGCTGGCGACGGGGCTTGCCGTGGTGGAAGCCGCGCGCAGCGGCGGCGCGGTCAAGATCGCGCCCGGCATTTGAGACGAAATTCGGAACGGACAATGGGCAAGCACATCACACCGCGCGAGGCCGCAGACCTCATTCCCGACGAAGCCATCGTCTCGGTCTCCTCGTCGTCGGGCCTCGGCTGCCCGGATCTCATGTTGCAGGCGATCGGCGCGCGTTTCGAAGAGACCGGCCACCCCCGAAACATCACCACGCTGCACCCGATCGCGGCCGGCGACATGAGCGGCATCAAGGGGGTGGACCATATCGCCCGCAAGGGCCTCCTGAAGAAGATCGTCGGCGGCTCCTATCCCTCCGGTCCCTCCTCTTCCGAGCCGCCTCTAATCTGGCAGATGATTACCGGCAACGAGATTCCGGCCTACAATATCCCCTCGGGCATTCTCTTCGACATGCATCGCGAGGCCGCCGCCAAGCGGCCGGGCGTCATCACCAAGGTCGGCCTCGAAACCTTCGTCGACCCCACCCGCGAAGGCTGCGCCATGAATGCCGCGGCATCGCAGGAGCCCGTGGTGGAAAAGATCACCTTCGCCGGTGAAGAATGGCTCTATTTCAAGGCGATAGCACCGCAGGTGGCGATCATCCGCGCCACGACGGCCGACGAGCGCGGCAACCTGACCTATGAACACGAGGGCGCCTATCTCGGCGGGCTCGACCAGGCGCTGGCCACGCGCAACAATGGCGGCATCGTCATCGCGCAGGTCAAGCGCATCACCAAGGATGGCGCGCTCAAGCCGCACGACGTGCGCGTACCCGGCGTGCTGGTCGACTATATCGTCGTCGATCCGGACCAGAAACAGACGACGCAGACGCTCTACGATCCCGCCATTTCAGGCGAGATCTTCCGGCCGCTGGACACTTTCCGCGTGCCCGAATTCAACATCCAGAAGGTCATTGCCCGTCGTGTCGCGCAGGAGCTCGAGGCGGGCAGTGCCGTCAATCTCGGCTTCGGCATTTCCGCCAACGTGCCCCGCATCCTGCTGGAAGAGGGCCTGCACGGCGCGGTGACCTGGGTGATCGAACAGGGTGCCGTCGGCGGCGTGCCGCTGCTCGATTTCGCCTTCGGCTGCGCCTCGAACGCCGATGCCTTTATGCCCTCGCCCTATCAGTTCACCTATTTCCAGGGCGCGGGCTTCGATGCGTCGCTTCTGTCCTTCCTGGAGATCGGCGAGGATGGTTCGGTCAATGTCTCGAAGCTTTCCTTCCGGCCGCATGTGACCGCCGGGGCCGGCGGCTTCGTGGACATCACGGCGCGGGCGAAGAAGATCGTCTTTTCCGGCATGTTCAATGCCGGCGCGAAGCTCGCCGTCGAGAACGGCAAGCTCGTCATAAAGAAGGAAGGCAAGCTTAAGAAGCTGGTCAATGCCGTCGAGCATGTCACCTTCTCGGGCCCGCGCGGCGTGGCGCAGGGGCAGGACATCACCTATGTCACCGAGCGTTGTGTGCTGAAGTTGACGCCCGCGGGCATCGTGCTCACCGAAATCGCGCCCGGCGTCGATCTCCAGGCCCATATCCTCGACCAGTCGGAATTCGACCTCATCGTCTCGCCGGATCTGAAGGTGATGGACGCCGCGCTCTTCACGGATGCGCCAATCGGCCTGACGCTGCCGCAAAAAGCCCCGCGCACACTGGCGAGGGACGACCATGGCTGAGCCGCGCATCAGGGTCAGCGTCGAGGGCACCGTTGCGATCATGACCGTCGCACGGCCGGAAAAGGCGAATGCCTTCGATATCGACATGCTGAAGGAACTTTCCGCCGCCTGCGACGACGTCGAGGCCAATGCCGACGTGCGCGTCGCGATCCTCTCCGGCGAGGGCAAGGCCTTTTCCGCAGGCGGCGATATCCGCGCCTGGGCGGGCATGGAAGCCAATGAATTCGGCCACGCCTGGGTGCGCTTCGGCCACCGGGTCTTCGAACGGCTGGCGACGTTGCGCATGCCGCTGATCGCCGCGGTCAACGGACACGCGCTGGGCGGCGGGCTGGAACTGGCGGCCGCTGCTGACATCCGCATCGCCGAAAGCCAGGTGAAGATCGGGCTGCCGGAAGCCGGTCTTGGCATGGTGCCCGGCTGGTCCGGCACACAGCGGCTGGTCAAGCGCTTCGGTGCACAGGCCGTGCGGCGCATGTTGCTGGGCGGCGAGGTGCTGACGGCAGCGGAGGCTCTGGCGCTCGGCATCGTCGATCAGGTCGTCGAAACGGGCACCGCCGTTGAAGCGGCCCGGGCCTATGCAGCCCGCATCGCCGCACGCGGGCCGGCCGCGACGGAAATTTCCAAGCTGATGCTTTCCGTGGCGAACGGCGAGGACAATGGCGCGGCGGTGGAAGCGCTCGGCTCCATCCTCGTCGCCAAGACCGGAGACCTCAAGGAAGGCGTCGCCGCCTTCACCGGCAAGCGCCCCGCAGATTTCAAGGGAGAATGGTGATGACCGCGCATGTGAAGCCGAAGGCGCTGGAGAACTTCAAGGCACGCGATTTCCGCATGCTGATCGACGGGGCGTGGACGGAAGGCGCTGGCAGCGCCATCGAGCGCGTCGCGCCGGGTCATGGCGTCGTCGTCAGCCGCTATCCGGCCGGCACGAAGGCCGATGCCGAACGCGCCATCGCTGCCGCGCGGAGCGCCTTCGACAACGGCCCGTGGCCCAACATGACCGGGGCGGAGCGCTCCAATATCCTGCTCAAGGCCGCAGACCTCATCGCCACACGCGCGGACGAACTGGCGTTTCTCGACACGATCGAAAGCGGCAAGCCGATCAGCCAGGCCAAGGCCGAGCTGGGCGGCGCCGTCGATATCTGGCGCTATGCCGCGGCGCTTGCCCGCGACCTGCACGGCGAAAGCTACAACACACTCGGCGATGGCACGCTCGGCGTCGTGCTGCGCGAGGCCATCGGCGTCGTGTCCATCATCACGCCATGGAACTTCCCCTTCCTGATCGTAAGCCAGAAGTTACCTTTTGCACTGGCAGCGGGCTGCACGACGGTCGTGAAGCCGTCGGAGATGACCTCCGGCTCCACGCTGGTTCTCGGTGAGATCCTCATCGAGGCCGGCGTGCCCGCCGGCGTCGTCAACATCGTCACCGGCACCGGCCCGGAAGTCGGTGCGCCGATGACGACGCATCCCGATGTCGACATGGTCTCCTTCACCGGCTCCACCGGTGTCGGCCGTCTCACCATGGCCAATGCGGCGCAGACGTTGAAGAAGGTCTCGCTCGAACTCGGCGGCAAGAACCCGCAGATCGTCTTCCCGGATGCCGATCTCGACGCCTTCGTCGACGCCGCCGTCTTCGGCGCCTATTTCAATGCCGGCGAATGCTGCAATGCCGGCTCGCGGCTGATCCTGCACACGTCCATCGCGGATGACGTGACGGCGCGCATCGCCGAGCTCGCGAAGAAGGTCAAGGTCGGCGATCCGCTCGATCCCACGACCCAGGTCGGCGCGATTATCACGCCGCAGCATCTCGACAAGATCGGCGCCTATGTCGAGGGCGCGTCGAAGGCCGGCGCCTCGGTTACGCTCGGCGGCGGGGCGCTCGATCTCGGTCTCGGCCAGTTCATGGCGCCGACGATCCTCTCCGGCGTCAAGCCCGACATGGCCGTCGCCCGCGAAGAGGTGTTCGGACCGGTGCTCTCGGTGCTGACATTCGATACGACGGAAGAGGCGATCCGCATTGCCAACGCGATCGACTACGGCCTGTCGGCCGGCGTCTGGAGCCGTGATTTCGACACCTGCCTGACCATCGGCCGCAAGGTGCGCGCAGGCACGGTGTGGATGAACACCTTCATGGACGGCGCGTCCGAACTGCCCTTCGGCGGCTATCGCCAATCCGGTCTCGGCCGCGAACTCGGCCGCCACGCGGTGGAGGACTACACGGAGACCAAGACGCTCAACATGCATATCGGTGCACGCACCGGCTGGTGGATGCCGCGATGAACCGGATGGCCCCGACAACCAGGAATGGGACCGGCCGCGCCGCCCGCTCAGGGCGTCGGGAAGCCGAATTGCGGTCCCAGCAGCATGGTCAGGTCTTCGACGCTCTCGCCGGCGATGCGGCGCAAGAGCAGCCGCCCCATCGCTTCGCCGGCCGCCGGCAGGTCTTCGTAGATGGTCTCGACCTTCGGCTGGATCTGGCTGAGCAGGCGCGAGGTCTGCTTGGCGACGATGTCGTATTCTGCGCAGAGCGTCAGGCCATTGTCGCTCATGCCGGTAATGGTCGCGAGCGCGGAGACCTCGCCGGGACAGGTATAACCGTCCGGCGGGTCGGGCTCGGCGCTGCGGCGGCGCACATGGTCGCGGATCATGTCGGCAGGGCTGTCGAGATCGAGCGTCTCGGGGATCTCGTAAGCGACGCCTGCCTCGCGCACGGCGGTCATGAAGCCGTGCAGCATATATTGGTGGAACGTCAGCCGCCGGGGCGGCAGGATGATCGTGACCTTGCGCCGTCCCTTGGCGATCAGCCGCTTGGTCGCTTCATAGGCGAAGGCGAAGTTGTCGTAGTCGACGAAGGCATGGGGCGTGGAGAATTCCGTGCGCCCATGGGTCACGAAGGGAAAGCCATTTTCCAGAAGCAGCCGCACGCGCGGATCGAAAGGCTCGGTGCGGGAAAAGATCAGGCCGTCGGCCATGCCGTTGCGAATGATGTAGTTGACGGCATCGACATTGCTGCCGTCGAGAAAGTTCGGCGTGACGATAAGGTGGTAGGACGTCGCCTGCAAAGCGCGCGCAAGCCCATGCATGATCGAGGTGCCGAAGCCGAGGATTTCCTCATGCGGGTCGAGCAGCACGGAGATGACATTGGTGCGGCCGGTCTTGAGACGCTGGGCGGCACGATCCGGCAGATAGCCGATTTCAGCAGCGACCGCATGGACCCGGCGGCGCGTGCTCTCCGAAATCTGCGGCGCATTGCCAAGCGCCCGGGAGACCGTCGTGATGGCAAGGCCCGTCATCTCGGCAATGGTTTTCAGCGTCGGCTTGCCCGCCCGGGAGACATTCGAAACGGCGTCGCGGACGGCGGACTTTTCGGTTGGAGACACGGCTGCAATTCTTCGGCTGGGGACGATCAATCGCCCGCACCATATCGAGGCGCCCGAAGCTCTGCAATCTTGCAGCGCACAGGAATTTATAACGTTTGCAATGCAGTGCACAATGTTTGGCCCTGCCCTAAAATGGGCTGCCATCCCTCATGACAGGCCTTCTGAAATCGTGACCGGACGCTGCGCCACGGCGTCTTGACTTCGGAAATTTACAACGTTTTAAATTACACCGGCATTGAGCCACAGAGACAATTCCGACGCCGCATGCGTCGGGGACATCGGCGGGAGGAGGTTCTCGCCCTTGAACTTGCAACCGGGAGGAAAACGATGCGCAAGTTTGTGACGACCACCGCGATCGCCGCGGTCATGATGGGCCTGGGCGGCACCGCCGCTCGCGCCGCCGAGAATGTGGAAGTGCTGCACTGGTGGACCTCGGGCGGCGAAGCCGCAGCGCTCGAAGTCCTGAAGAAGGACCTCGAATCCAAGGGCATCTCCTGGACCGACATGCCGGTTGCCGGCGGTGGCGGTACGGAAGCCATGACCGTGCTGCGCGCCCGCGTCACGGCCGGCAATGCCCCGACCGCCGTGCAGATGCTCGGCTTCGACATTCTCGACTGGGCCAAGGAAGGCGCGCTCGGCAACCTGGACGAAGTGGCCAACAAGGAAGGCTGGGACAAGGTCATCCCGACGGCCCTGCAGCAGTTCTCCAAGTATGACGGTCACTGGATCGCCGCACCCGTCAACGTTCACTCCACCAACTGGATGTGGATCAACAAGGCGGCCCTCGACAAGGCCGGCGGCAAGGAGCCGACGAACTGGGACGAACTCGTCGCCCTGCTCGACAAGTTCAAGGAACAGGGCATCACGCCGGTCGCCCATGGTGGCCAGCCGTGGCAGGACGCGACGATCTTCGACGCGGTCGTACTCTCCTTCGGCAACGACTTCTACAAGAAGGCCTTCATCGATCTCGATCCGGAAACGCTGGGCAGCGCCCAGATGAAGGAAGCCTTCGACCGCATGACGAAGCTTCGCTCCTACGTGGACGACAACTTCTCGGGCCGCGACTGGAACCTGGCATCCGCCATGGTCATCGAAGGCAAGGCCGGCGTGCAGTTCATGGGCGACTGGGCCAAGGGCGAATTCATCAAGGCCGGCAAGAAGCCCGGCGAGGATTTTGTCTGCATGCGCTATCCGGGCACGCAGGGTTCGGTAACCTTCAACTCCGACCAGTTCGCGATGTTCAAGGTCGCGGCTGACAAGGTTCCGGCCCAGCTCGTCATGGCCTCGGCCATCGAAAGCCCGACCTTCCAGTCGGCTTTCAACGTCGTCAAGGGTTCCGCACCGGCCCGTACCGATGTCTCGGACGAAGCCTTCGACGCCTGCGGCAAGAAGGCCATCAAGGACCTGGCGGAAGCGAACGCCAACGGCACGCTCTACGGCTCCATGGCCCACGGCCACGCCAATCCGGCCTCCGTCAAGAACGCGATCTACGACGTCGTGACCCGCCAGTTCAACGGCGAGCTTTCCTCCGAGGAAGCCGTCGAGGAACTGAAGGCCGCCGTCGAGGCCGCGAAGTAAGGGGCTAGCCCCCTCACCCTACCCTCTCCCCGCTGGGGAGAGGGGACTTGAACGTCGCGGCGAAGCCCTTCTCCCCGGTGGAGAGAAGATGGCGGCAGCCGGATGAGGGGGCCACGCGCCGCCCTGCAACACGATCTTCAACGGTGGTATCGACCATGGATAGCCGAAGCCGGCTGCAGGAGCTTCTGCCGAAGCTCGTGCTGGCACCCAGTTTCCTCATCGTGCTCGTCTTCGTCTACGGCTTCATCGCCTATACGGGCTTCCTGTCGCTAACGGACAGCAGGATGTTGCCGTCCTACAATTTCGTGGGACTGAGCAACTATTACAAACTCTGGGCCCTGCCGCACTGGTGGCGGGCGGTTTCCAACCTCGCGATCTTCGCCTCGCTTTACATCGTCATCTGCTCGGTGCTGGGGCTGGCGCTCGCCATCCTGCTCGACCAGAAGATCCGTGCCGAAGGCATCCTGCGGCCGATCTATCTCTACCCGATGGCACTCTCCTTCATCGTGACCGGCACCGCCTGGAAATGGTTCCTCGATCCCGGCATCGGGCTTGAGAACACCATGCATCTCTGGGGCTGGGAGAGCTTCGCCTTCAACTGGATCAAGGACCGCAACTACGCCATCTACTGCGTCGTCATCGCCGCCGTCTGGCAATCCTCCGGCTTCGTGATGGCCATGTTCCTCGCCGGCCTGCGTGGCGTCGACAACGAGATCATCAAGGCCGCGCAGATCGACGGGGCCTCCACCGCCACCATCTACCGACGCATCATCATTCCGCTGATGCGTCCGGTCTTCCTGTCCGCCTTCGTCGTGCTCGCCCACCTCGCCATCAAGGCCTACGACCTGGTCGTGGCGCTGACGGGCGGCGGGCCCGGCCAGGCGACCGAACTGCCGGCGACCTTCATGTATTCCTACACCTTCACCCGCAACCAGATGGGCATCGGCGCCTCTTCGGCCATCATCATGCTGGTCATGATCTTCTCGATCATCATCCCCTACCTCTATTCCGAAATCCGCGGAGGCAAAGGCCGATGAGCGTCTCCAGCCCTGATAACGTCATCTCGCACAACAGGCTGACGCGCGCGCTAATCTACTCCGCCCTCATCCTGTTCGCCGTCTATTACCTGCTGCCGCTCTATGTGATGCTGGTGAACTCGCTGAAGCCGCTGGAGGAAATCCGCCAGGGCGGCATGCTGAACCTGCCGCAGCAATGGACCATCGAGCCGTGGATTTCCGCCTGGTCGACGGCGCAGATCGGCGTGCAGCCGACGGGTCTGCGCCCGTTCTTCATCAACTCCATATTGATGGTCGTGCCGGCCGTAGCGATCTCCACCATCATCGGCGCGCTGAACGGCTACGTGCTGACCAAGTGGCAGTTCAAAGGCTCGAACGTCTTCTTCGGCCTGCTTCTGCTCTCCTGCTTCATCCCGTTCCAGATCGTGCTCATTCCGATGGCGCGCATTCTTGGCATGGTCGGCCTCGCCGGATCGATCTGGGGCCTGACCTTCGTGCACATCATCTACGGCATCGGCTTCACGACGCTCTATTTTCGCAACTATTATGAGAACTTCCCGACCGAACTGGTGCGCGCGGCGCAGATCGACGGGGCGAGCTTCTTCCAGATCTTCTACCGCATCCTGCTGCCGTCCTCCGGCCCGATCATCGTCGTCTCCGTCATCTGGCAGTTCACCAATATCTGGAACGACTTCCTGTTCGGCGCCTCCTTCTCGGGCGCAAACACCACGCCGATGACGGTGGCGCTCAACAACCTCGTCCAGTCCTCGACGGGCGTGAAGGAATACAACGTGCATTTCGCGGGCGCGATCCTCGCCGCATTGCCCACTCTGATCGTCTATGTCGTCTCCGGACGCTATTTCGTGCGCGGCCTGATGTCCGGCGCCGTGAAAGGATAGCCCATGTCGTTCCTGAAAATCAGCAATCTGCGCAAGTCCTATGGTGCGCTGGAAATCCTCAAGGACATCAATCTGGAGATCGAGCAGGGCGGCTTCCTCGTGCTCGTCGGTCCCTCTGGCTGCGGCAAGTCAACGCTGCTCAACACGATTGCTGGCCTCGAACCCATCACCTCCGGCGACATTGCCATCGATGGCCGCTCGGTTGCCGGCCTGCACCCCTCCAAGCGCGACATCGCGATGGTGTTCCAGTCCTACGCGCTTTACCCGAACATGACGGTGGGCGGAAACATCGCCTTCGGCATGGAAATCCGCGGCGTGCCGAAGGAGGAGCGCGACAAGGCGATCAAGCAGGTCGCCGACATGCTGCAGATCGGCCATCTGCTCGACCGCAAGCCCGGCCAGCTCTCCGGCGGCCAGCGCCAGCGCGTCGCCATGGGCCGGGCGCTGGTGCGCGATCCCAAACTCTTCCTGTTCGACGAGCCGCTGTCCAACCTCGACGCCAAGCTGCGCGTCGACATGCGCACGGAAATCAAGCGCCTGCACCATCGCATGAAGACCACCATCGTCTACGTGACGCACGATCAGATCGAGGCGATGACGCTCGCCACCAAGATCGCCGTCCTGAAGGACGGCGTGTTGCAGCAGTTCGGTTCACCGGCCGAGATCTACAACAATCCGGCCAACACCTTCGTCGCCGACTTCATGGGCTCGCCCGCGATGAACCTCCTCTCGGCGCGCATCGAACAGGACGGCTCCGGCATGGCCGTGTCGCTCGCCCGCCACCAGGCCGAGCCGCTGGTACTGTCCGTGCCGAATGCGCCGGACGGACTTGCCGCCTACAAGGGCAAGGATGTGATCTTCGGCATCCGTCCCGAGGCGCTGACCGACCCTGACGGCGCGGACCGCAATGCCCGTACCGTCGGCGAAGGCGATTGCCTGATCGAAGTGGTGGAACCTGCAGGCGCTGACACCTTCGCCGTCACCCATCTCGGCGGCAAGGAGATCGTCGCGCGGCTTCGCGCCGACGTGCGCATCGTGGCCGGCCAAACGGCGCGCCTTGCCTTCAACCTCGACAAGGCCGTGTTCTTCGATCCGGCCAGCCAGCTTCGCATCGCCTGAGAAAAGCCATGACCACGCAGCCGGATATCGTCATCATCGGATCGGGCATCGGCGGCTCCACCATGGCCGCTGCCCTCGCCCCGACGGGCGCCAGGATCGTCATCCTGGAGGCGGGCGACCATCTGCCCGACCGCCCGGAGAACCGCGACCAGCGCGCAATCTTCCAGCGCGGCCATTTCCGACCGAAGGAGATGTGGTACGAGGCAGACGGCACCGCCTTCAATCCCGGCAACTATTACAATGTCGGCGGCAATTCGAAATTCTACGGCGCGGTCCTGGTGCGCTACCGCCGCGAGGATTTCGAGGAGATGCGCCACCGCGACGGCGTTTCTCCTGCATGGCCATTCCCGTATGACGAGCTGGAGCCGTGGTATTCCGCCGCGGAAAAACTCTACAATGTGCGCGGCGCGTTGGGCGAAGACCCGACGGAGCCGCCCCATTCCAAGCCCTATCCTTTCCCGCCCGTGCCGGACGAGCCGGCCATCGCGAAAGTCCGCGCGAGAATGAAGGCGAACGGCCTTCATCCCTATTCGCTGCCGCTCGGCGTCGATATCGATCGCTGGCTCGCCAAGGCGAAGACGCCATGGGATGCACACCCCAACTGCAACGACGGCAAGATGGATGCCGAGAGCACGGCGCTGGCCGAGGCGCTGAAATATCCCAATGTCGAGCTGCGCACCCACTGCCGGGTGACGCGGCTTGCCACCGCCCCACATGGCCGCACCATCTCGACGGTGCATTATATGCGCGGCGATCAGGCGGAGAGCATTTCGCCGAAACTGGTGATCCTGTCGGCCGGCGCGGTACAATCCGCAGTGCTGCTGCTGCGCTCGGCCTCGGAGGCCTTCCCGAAGGGGCTTGCCAACAGCTCCGACCAGGTCGGCCGCAACTTTATGAACCATAATTCGAGCGCCGTGATCGGCGTTTCTCCGTTCTATCGAAACACCTCCGTCTATCAGAAGAGCTTCGGCTTCAACGACTATTACCTTTCGGATGGCAACGGCGGCCCGCCGCTCGGCAATGTCCAGCTCCTCGGCCGCGTTTCGGGCAAAATCCTGAAAGCCAACCTGCCCTCCGCGCCGGAATGGCTGCTGGAGCAGGTCGCCACCCGGGCCATCGATTTCTACGCGATGAGCGAGGATCTGCCGCATCCCGAAAGCCGCATCACGGTCGATGGCGAGAAGATCGTCATGAAATGGACTCGGACCAACTGGCAGGCCCATCTCGACCTTGTCACCAAACTGAAGACCGCGCTGAAGCAGGCCGGCTTCCCCATCGTGCTCGCCCGTGCCTTCGACAAGCGCACCCCCTCGCATCAATGCGGCACGGTGCGCATCGGCAATGACCCGGAGACGGCCCCTCTCGACATCTGGTGCCGCGCCCATGACCATCCGAACCTCTTCGTGGTGGATGCCTCCTACCTGCCGACCTCGGCGGCGGTGAACCCGGCGCTGACGGTGGCCGCCCAGGCCCTGCGCGTCGCCGATCACATCCAATCGAGGGATCTCGCCGCATGATGACCCCGGACCGTCCCGTCGCCATCGTCACCGGCGGCCGCCGCGGCATCGGCCTCGGCATCGCGCAGGCCCTGGCATCCGAAGGCTTCGACATAGCCATAACGGGCATCGGCGATGGCGATGCGACGACGGACAACATGATCGCCGGCCTCGCCACGCTCGGCGCCCGCGCGATCTATCTCAAGGGCGATCTTGCCGATCTCTCCGGCCATGCGGCGACTGTCGCTGCCATTGAAGACCGGCTTGGCGCGATTGCCTGCCTCGTCAACAATGCCGGCATCGCCTCCGTCGTGCGCGGCGATTTCCTCGATCTGGCGCCGGAGAATTTCGACACGATCGTCTCGACCAACCTGCGCGGCACCGTCTTCTTCACGCAGGCCGTGCTGAAGGCGATGCTCAGCTCCAAACAGGCCGCCGGACCGCGTTCGATCATCAACATCACCTCCGTCTCGGCCGGCCTGACCTCTCCCGAACGGCTCGACTACTGCATGACCAAGGCAGGGCTCGCCGCCTTCAGCCAGGGCCTGGCGCTGGGGCTTGCGGATACCGGCATCTCGGTCTTCGAAATCCGCCCCGGCATCATCCGCTCCGAGATGACATCAGGTGTCTCCGCCAAATACGACGCGCTCATCGAAGGCGGCCTGGTGCCGATGAAGCGCTGGGGCGAACCGGACGATATCGGCTCCGCGGCAGCGGCGCTGGCATCCGGCAAATTCGCCTTCGCCACCGGCTCGGTGATCAATCTCGACGGCGGGCTGTCGATCGGCCGGCTCTAAGCCGCCGCGCGCCCCACAAGAACTCTGAGGACCAGAGCATGACCTACGATTACATCATCACCGGCGCCGGCCCGGCCGGCTGCGTTCTGGCGAACCGGCTTTCCGAAGATCCGAGCGTTCGCGTGCTCTTGCTCGAAGCCGGCGGAGGGGACTGGAACCCGCTGTTCCACATGCCGGCCGGCTTCGCCAAGATGACCAAGGGCGTCGCAAGCTGGGGCTGGGAGACCGTGCCGCAGAAGCACATGAAGGGCCGCGTGCTGCGCTATACGCAGGCGAAGGTCATTGGTGGCGGCTCCTCGATCAACGCGCAGCTCTATACCCGCGGCAACGCCGCCGACTACGACCTCTGGGCCAGCGAAGACGGCTGCGAGGGCTGGAGCTATCGGGAAATCCTGCCCTATTTCAAACGTGCCGAGGACAACCAGCGCTTCGCCGACGACTACCATGGCTATGGCGGGCCGCTCGGCGTCTCCATGCCGGTCTCGGCGCTGCCGATCTGCGACGCCTATATCCGCGCCGGCCAGGAACTCGGCATTCCCTACAATCATGATTTCAACGGTCGGCAGCAGGCGGGCGTCGGCTTCTACCAGCTCACCCAGCGCAATCGCCGCCGCTCCTCCGCCTCGCTCGCCTATCTGTCGCCGATCAAGGATCGGCGCAACCTGACGATCCGCACCGGCGCGCGCGTCGCCCGCATCGTGCTGGAGGGCACGCGCGCCGTCGGCGTCGAGGTGGTGACCGGCACGAGCGTCGAGACCATCCGGGCGGAACGCGAAGTGCTCGTCTCCTCCGGCGCCATCGGCTCGCCGAAGCTGCTGCAACAATCCGGCATCGGACCGGCCGATCACCTGCGTTCGGTCGGCGTTCAAGTGAAGCACGACCTGCCGGGCGTCGGCTCCAACCTGCAGGACCATCTCGACCTCTTCGTCATCTGCGAATGCACCGGCGACCACACCTATGACGGCGTGGCTAGGCTGCACCGCACGCTCTGGGCCGGCCTGCAATATGTGCTGTTCCGCTCCGGACCCGTCGCCTCGTCGCTCTTCGAAACCGGCGGCTTCTGGTATGTCGATCCCGACGCGCGCTCGCCCGATATCCAGTTCCATCTCGGCCTCGGCTCCGGCATCGAGGCCGGCGTCGAAAAGCTGAAGAATGCCGGCGTGACCTTGAACTCGGCCTACCTGCATCCCCGCTCCCGCGGCACTGTGCGGCTCTCGTCCGCCGATCCCGCCGCCGCACCGCTGATCGACCCGAACTACTGGGAAGACCCGCACGATCGCAAAATGTCGATCGAGGGCCTGAAGATCGCCCGCGAGATCATGCAGCAGGCGGCGCTGAAACCCTTCGTCATGGCGGAACGGTTGCCCGGGCCGAAATTCGTCACCGACGAAGACCTCTTCGACTACGGCTGCGCCAATGCCAAGACGGACCACCATCCGGTCGGGACCTGCAAGATGGGCACGGGCGCGGATGCCGTCGTCGGGCTCGACTTGAAGGTCCATGGGCTTGACGGCCTGCGCGTCTGCGATAGTTCCGTCATGCCGCGCGTCCCCTCCTGCAACACCAATGCCCCGACGATCATGGTGGGCGAAAAGGGCGCCGATGTCATCCGCGGCCTGCCGGCGCTGCCGGCCCAGGTTTTTCAGTATGAGCGCAACGATGCACGCCCCAGAGCGCGCGCCAGTATCCGATAGGGAAGACCATGATCCGCCACTGCGTTTTCATCCGCTTCAAGCCGACCATCTCCACCGCCTATAAGACGGAGCTGTTCAATGAGATCGATGCCCTGAAGGACCGCCTGCCGGGCATGCTTGCTGTCCACATCGGCACCAATGTCAGCCCCGAAGACGGCATGGACAAAGGCTTCTCGGACGGCTTCATCGTCGATTTCGCCGACGGTTTCTCGCGTGACACCTATCTTGAAGACCCGGAGCACAAGGCCACCGGTGGCCGGCTCGTTGCCGCCGCCGAGGGCGGTATTGCCGGCATCCTCGTCTACGATCTCGAAACGGACGATTAGAGCCGCATTGTTCGACGCCGAAGCGATCCCACTTCGGCCGGAAATGCTCTAGACCCGCCCAGCCCGGCGTGCGAGCGCACGTTCGACGGCCGAGAAGGCATCGTAGATCAGCACCGCCAGCACCGCGACGACGACGCCGCCCTGCAGCACAAAGGCCAGGTTGTTGGATTGCAGCCCGGCGATGATGACCTCGCCCAATGTCTTGGCCGCGACCGTGGAGCCGATGGTGGCGGTGGCAAGGCTGATCGTGACGGAAAGGCGAATGCCGGCCAGGATGACAGGCAGCGCCAGCGGCAATTCCACCCGCGTCAGCTGCTGCCAGGCCGTCATGCCCGTGCCGCGCGCCGCCTCGACGATCGCCTTCGGCAGCGTGGAAAGACCCGTCATGGCATTCTCGAAGACCGGCAGCAGGCCGTAGAGAAACAGGGCGATCAACGTCGGTTTCTCACCGAAACCGACGATAGGCACGGCCAACGCCAGCACGGCGACCGGCGGAAAGGTCTGGCCGATATTCACGAGGCTGCGCGAGAGCGGCAGGAATTCAGCGCCGATCGGTCGCGTCACCAGAATGGCAAGCCCGACGGCAACGAGGGTGGCAGCGAAGGTTGCGGTGAAGACCGTGGCAAGGTGCGACAGGGTCAGCGAAAGCAGGCTGCCCTGATTGTAGATCGCCGGCGCGTTCGCCTGCACCAGCGGCTTCAGCAACGGCTCGAAAAGTTCCGGGCGCACCAGAAAGGCAACCAGCAGGATCAGCGCTGCGAGCCGCAGCAGATTGGGCAGGAACCGCTTCATTGCGGCCTCGCGGCACGTCGGGCAAGACCGGCAAGCGTGACACGGCCGAGCGGGGCACCGTCCGCGCCGACCACCGGCAAGGCCTCGCGGCCCGACCAGAGCAGCGAAGACAAGGCCTCGCGCTGGCTGACGGAGGCGGCGATCGGCTCGCCCTGGGCCTCGCCCGCCTCGGCGGCATCCGCCGCGGTACCGATGGACAGCAGCCGGAACGGCCGCTCCTCGGCGCCGATCAGGGTTTCGACGAAATCCGTCGCGGGGTTGACCAGCATCTCCTCCGGCGCCGCGCATTGCACGATCCGGCCCTTGTCCATCACGGCGATCTTGTCGGCGAGATGGAATGCCTCCTCCATGTCGTGGGTGACGAGAACGATGGTGGTGCCGAAATGCTTCTGGATCGCCAGAAGGTCGTCCTGCGCCTTGGCGCGAATGACAGGGTCGAGCGCACCGAAGGGTTCGTCCATCAGGAGAATGTTCGGCTCGGCGGCGAGCGCGCGCGCAACGCCGACACGCTGCTGCTGACCGCCCGAGAGCTCATGCGGATACCGCGGACCGAAGGCGGCGGGATCGAGCTGGAACAGCGTCAGCAGCTCCTCGACCTTGGCGGCGATGCGCTTCTTGTCCCAACCGAGCAGTGTCGGGACCGTCGCGATGTTTTCGGCGACCGTGCGATGCGGGAACAGGCCGTGGCCCTGGATCGCGTAACCGATGTGGCGGCGCAGTTCATAGCCGGGGATCGAGCGGTTGTCCGCACCGTCGATGCGGATCATGCCCTCGCTCGGTTCGACAAGGCGGTTGATCATGCGCATCAGCGTGGTCTTGCCGGAGCCGGACGTGCCGACGATGACGGTAATCGTGCGCGGCTCGACCGTCATCGAGACAGTGTCGACGACCGTGTTGTCGCCGTAGCGCTTGGTGATGTTCTCGATCTCGATCATGCCGCCCTGCCACGTTTGGAATTGGAAAGTTCGGTCGCCGCATCGAGTACCACGGCAGCGGCGAAGGCGAGCGCCACGGTCGGCACCGCGCCGAGCAGCACGAGATCCATGGCCGTCTGGCCGATGCCCTGGAAGACGAAGACACCGAAACCGCCGCCGCCGATAAGCGCCGCGATGGTCGCAAGGCCTATGTTCTGGACAAGCACGATGCGGATGCCGGTCAGAATGACCGGGAAAGCCAGCGGCAGCTCCACCCCGAAGAGCCGCTGGCGGTCTGTCATGCCGATGCCGCGGGCAGCATCGTTGGCGTCACGCGGCACGCCGGCAAGACCGACCACCGTATTGGCGACGACGGGCAGCAGCGAATAGAGGAAAAGCGCCACGAAGGCCGGAGCGGCGCCGATACCGCGGATGCCGAGTGCGGAGGCCCCCGGCACATTGAGCGCAATCCAGCCGAGCGGCGCGATCAACAGGCCGAAAAGCGCGATGGACGGGATCGTCTGAATGATATTCAGCCCGTTCAGCACGCCGGCGCGCAGCGAGGGAACGCGGTGGCAAAGAATGCCGAGCGGAAGGCCGACGAGGCACGCCGCCGCAAGCGAGCCAAGCGCCAGAACGACATGACGCCCCGCCTCCAACCAGAAGGTCTCGGCCCGGCTGCCATATTCCTTGAGGATCGAAAGCCCGTCCCAGATGCCGGACACGAGAAGACCCGCGACCGTGGCGGCGACGGCCAGCAGCAGCGCGATCCGGGCGAGCGGCGAGAGCCGCAGCCGCGCCAGTGCATCGGCCGTCAACAGCGCGAAAGCGAAGCTCGACAACCAGAAGCCGGAGGCCGGCGAGACACGGGCATAGGTGTTCTCGGGCGGCGTCAGATGCCCGGCGGAGACGCCAATGAGGATGGCCAGGGCAAGCAGCGCGACAAGGCCGAGCACCAGCCGGAAAAGCGTCGGCGTTTTCAGGATGATGAGAACGATGGCGACGGCAATGAAGGCAAGCAGCGCCGCGCCGTAGCCCGGCGGGAGCGCATCGATAATCCACCGCGCCTCGCCCGGCACGATACGGTTTGCGCGGAAATTGGCGAAGGGCGCCAGAAAGCCGCCATAGGCCAGCAATGCGGCGATCACCACGCCGAGCTTGTCGATCCTGAACCCCATGCGCCCCTTTCGGATAGGCCCTCCGCCCGTACGGGCGGAGGGCGAGCCGGATTACTTGATGAAGCCGTTCTTCTTCAGGAAGTCCTCGGCAACCGCCTTGGCCGGCTCGCCGCCGACCTGCACGCGGCCATTGAGGTCCTGCAATGTCACGAGATCGAGCTTTTCGAAGACGGGCTTCAGCAGCTCCTCGATCTGCGGGTTGGCCTTCAGCACTTCCTCACGGATGATCGGCGCCGGCTGGTAGACCGGCTGCACGCCCTTGTCGTCCTCGAGGACGACGAGGCCCGAGGGTGCGATGCCGCCGTCGGTGCCATAGACCATGGCGGCGTTGGCGCCGTTCGTCTGGTTGGCAGCCGCCGCGATGGTCGCCGCCGTGTCACCGCCCGAAAGCGTGATGAGCTGATCCGGCTTCAGCGTGAAGCTGTACGTCGTCTGGAAGGCCGGCAGCGCCGCCGCGGAGTTCACGAATTCGGAGGACGCCGCCAGCACGATCTTGCCACCGTCGGCAACATATTTGCCGAAGTCCGTCATGGTCGCGAGCTTGTTGGGCTCGGCGACATCCTTGCGCAACGCGATCGCCCAGGTGTTGTTGGCCGGCGAGGGCGTCAGCCAGACGATCTTGTTGGCGTCGAAATCGAGCGTCTTGGCGAGCTCATAGGCCTTGGTCGCATCCTTCCATGCCGGATCGTCCGCCTTCTCGAAGAAGAAGGCGGCATTGCCGGTATATTCGGGATAGATGTCGATTTCGCCGGCGGTGATCGCCTGCCGCACGACGGGCGTCGCGCCCAGCTGGACGCGATCCGTCGTCTGGATGCCGTTGGCATTCAGAACCGCAAGGATGATGTTTCCGAGAACGCCGCCTTCCGTGTCGATCTTCGACGAGACGACGACCTGGGCGTTTGCTGCACCGGCCGTAAGGCTGAGGGCGAAAGCTGCTCCGATGAACTTGACGACTGGGCGCATGTGAAACCTCTCCGTATTGCAAAAACCCGTGACGGCATTTTCATCACGTTCGGGAATGCCCGTCTCGGCAAAGCATTCCATATATGGCGGCAAATGACAAAAAACAGACCGCGCCGGAACGTTCGGGCGAATGTTTGTGCGGCCTTCGAAAGGTATGGAAAATCAGGCACTCGCCGGCGATGCAACTGCCTGGCTCGGAAGAAGCGAGATGAGCGTATCGGCGACCACGCTTCCATCGTGCTGGCCCCGCTGCCATGCATCCTCGAATTCCCCGACGACAGCCTCCGCGCCCAGCCGCGCGCAGGTCTCCTCCAGCGCGCCGTTGCCGAGATAGGCGAAGGCGCCGGCGCTCTTTTCGAAGGGCAGCAACTGGCGGTTCGCCAGCACATGCGTGAAGAGGCGCATCTCCGAGCCGCCCTGCGCGTGCCACACCCGCGCCATCACATCCAGCATGCGCGCCAGGTCCATTCCGCGTGTCTCGCGACATTGCAGGATGTTACCGATGAAGATGCGTCTTGCATGCACGTTGCGGACAATGGCCGCAACGATGCCGTCCACCAGGAAATGCGGAAGCACGCTCGTGAAGAAGCTGCCCGGCCCGAAGACGATGGCGTCAGCGCTTTCGATGCTCTCGATCACCGCGTCATTGGCGGGCGCGCCTTCCTCTCCCGCCGACAGCATGATCTCGCGGATGCCCGCCGCGCCCTCTTCATCGGTCAGCGCCGTCACGCGATGCTGTCCGTCGACCACCCTGCCATCCTTCAGCCTGGCCGAAAGCGTGACGTCAGGCGAAACCGTCGATGGCCAGACATGGCCCGTAATGTCGCACAGCTTGCGGAACACGAAGATGGCCGTGTTGATGTCGCGATTATGGGCAAGATGTGCACCGGTCAGGATGAAGTTGCCGATGCTGCCATTGCGCAGGTCGAAGTCATCGCCAACAGCGGACTGGAACGTGCGCAGATAGTTCAGGATCGCACCCCGCAGGCCGGGCTCCATGCGCTCCAGCAGCGGGTGCCGCCCCTCCGCATAAAGGGCGAATTCCGTGCGGGCGTCCTCCAGCGCACCGGTGGTAAGCCGGGCGTTGCAAAGCTTCACCACATCGCCGGATCGCCCCTCGCCATAGGCCATGGTGATCAGCGCCTGCCGGATGTCACCGACCGCAAGGAGACCGAGGCTTTCGCGGATGACCTTGGAACTCCCACCGCTATCCCAGGCGGGCACGATGCGCGTCAGCCGCACCGGCTTGGAACAGAGCGCAAGATTGGTCGAGCGGCAGGCCGTGCCGCCGGAAAAGAGAACGATATGCGGCAGGCGGCCCTCGGCCATGCGGTCTCCCCAGGTTTCGGCTCGTCGCGCTATATTGAACGCCGCACCGATCAGAACCTTGGTATAGTCCGCCTTCGGCGCGCTGGAAATGGCATCCGTCAGCCTCTCCTCGACAATCCTGTAGCCCCTCGAGGATGAAAGCGCACCGGGTCCATCGTCTGCAACCACCCTGGAAACGGCGGACGCAGAGCCCATATCTCGTTTCTTCGCGCCGTCCGAAAGAGATGTGCGCTGCAGAAAATGAGAAAAATATTTGCATTTGCCGAAACTATTCGCAGTTTTCTGCCCATCGCTTTGCAATGTTTTCTGCGATTGATCGCCCATCGAACATCCAAGCCAGAAACGGAGTCCCGAGATGAACTGGTTGAAGACACTTGCCGCCGCCGCAGCCCTTCAGGCGGCCGTCCTGGCCCCGGCCCATGCCGGCGAAAATCTGGCCGCCATCCAGTCGGCCGGCGCGCTGAAGATCGGCACCGAAGGCACCTACGCGCCCTTTACCTACCATGATACCGACGGCAAGCTGGTCGGCTTCGACGTCGAGATCGGCGAAGCCATCGCCAAGAAGCTCGGCGTGAAGGCCGAGTTCCTCGAAGGCAAATGGGACGGCCTGATCGCCGGCCTCGATGCCAACCGCTACGACGCCGTGATCAACCAGGTCGGCATCACCGAGGCGCGCAAGCAGAAATACGATTTTTCCGAGCCCTACATCGCCTCCAAGGCCGTTCTGATCGTTCGCGGCGACGACGACAGCATCAAGGGCTTCGCCGACCTCAAGGGCAAGAAGTCCGCCCAGTCGCTGACCAGCAACTTCGGCAAGATCGCCCAAGAAGCCGGCGCGGAACTCGTCGGCACCGACGGCTTCGATCAATCCATCCAGCTCGTGCTGACCGGCCGCGCCGACGCGACGATCAACGACAGCCTGTCCTTCCTCGACTTCAAGAAGCACAAGCCCGACGCGAATGTGAAGGTCGTCGCCGAGCAGGCCGATGCCGATTATTCCGGCGTGATCATCCGCAAGGGCGAGCCGGAACTGCTCGAGGCGATCAACAAGGCGCTGGCCGATATCAAGGCCGACGGCACCTACAAGACGATCTCCGACAAGTATTTCGGTCAGGACGTCTCCAAGTAATTCTGCCGCGACCGCTTCGCGGCGGTCCTTTCCTCGCATATAAATAGGCGTTCCGACTGGCCGGGGATTTCCCCCGGCCAGTCGCATTTCCGGAGGTTTCGCCGTGCCGCCGTGGCTTCAACTGATGCTGGACTCGCTTGCGCCCCTGCTCTGGGCCGCGCTCGTCTTCACCATTCCGCTCACCCTTCTTTCCTTCGTGCTCGGCCTGGCGCTCGGCCTGCTGACGGCCGTTGTACGGCTCTTTGCGCCACGCCCCTTCTCCGACATCGCCCGCTTCTACGTCTGGGTGTTTCGCGGCACGCCGCTTCTGGTGCAGCTCTTCGTCATCTTCTACGGCCTGCCGAGCGTCGGCATCCTGCTCGATGCCTTCCCCGCCGCACTCATCGGCTTCACCCTGAATGTTGGCGCCTACACCTCCGAAATCATCCGCGCCGTCATTTCTTCGGTTCCCCGCGGCCAGTGGGAGGCGGCCTATTCGATCGGCATGACGTGGTCGCAGGCCATGCGCCGCACGATCCTGCCGCAGGCCGCCCGCGTCGCCGTGCCGCCGCTCTCCAACACCTTCATCTCGCTGGTGAAGGATACGTCCCTCGCCGCCGCCGTCACCGTGCCGGAACTCTTCCAGACGGCGCAGCGCATCGTCGCCACCACCTATGAGCCGCTGATCCTCTATATCGAGGCAGCCCTGATCTATCTGGCGCTGAGCTCGGTTCTTTCGGCGCTGCAAGTGCGGCTGGAGAAGCGTTTTGCCCGCTATGGCGGCTTCCTGGAGGCCAGGACATGATCGAACTCGAACACATCGAAAAGCGCTTCGGCGACAACCTTGTCCTGCGCGACATCAGCCTTCAGCTGGCCGAAGGCAGCGTGACGGCCCTGGTGGGTCCGTCGGGCGGCGGCAAGAGCACGCTGCTGCGCTGCATCAACCTCTTGGAAATCCCGACCTCGGGTTCGATCCGCCTCGGCACCGAGAAGATCGATTTCGTCCCCGGAAAACCGGTGGGCTGGGATGCCATCCAGAAGCTGCGCCGCCAGACTGGCATGGTGTTCCAGAACTTCCAGCTCTTCCCGCACCAGACCGCCATCGGCAATGTGATGGAAGGTCTCGTCACGGTGTTGAAATGGCCGGCCGACAAGGCCCGCGCCCGGGCGATGGAACTCCTGGAAAAGGTCGGCATGGCACACAAGGCGGATGCATGGCCGGCAACGCTTTCCGGTGGCCAGCAGCAGCGCGTCGCGATCGCGCGTGCGCTTGCGCCATCGCCCCGCGTCCTGCTCTGCGACGAACCCACCTCGGCGCTCGATCCTGAGCTCGCCGAAGAGGTGGTCGAGGTCCTAAGCCGCCTCGCGCGCGAAGGCACGACGATGGTGATGGCCACGCATGACCTGCGCCTTGCCTCGCGGGTGGCCGATACGGTGGTTTTCCTCGATGGCGGCGTCGTGGTGGAACAGGGCGGGCCGCGCGGCATCTTCTCGACGCCGCAACAGGAACGCACGAAGAAGTTCATTGCATCCTTGAGCGCGCCACACAGTTACGACATCTAGAGGACACGCCGCCTCACGTTACGGTAGCGATGAAATTACCTTGTAGCAGTTGCATCGGCCGGGCGATTCAAGCAGAGTGGCCTGGATTATTATGACCACGACATGCCCCGGGGCATGATCACGGTGGAGAAAGCTCTCATGAACAAGAAGACCCCCAATCCGATCGACGTGTTCGTCGGGTCCCGCGTACGCCTGCGCCGCCTGATGGTCGGCATGAGCCAGGAGGCCCTTGCAGACCGCCTCGGCGTGACATTCCAGCAGGTGCAGAAGTACGAGAAGGGCACGAACCGCATCAGCGCCAGCCGTCTCCAGGCCATTTCGGATGTCTTCCGTGTGCCGCCGAGCTTCTTCTTCCAGGATGACGACACTGCGGGTGCGACCACGGGTGCCGGCCACGATACCGGTGACGTCTCCACCTTCGTCTCGTCGAAGGAAGGCCTCGACCTCAACCGCGCCTTCCTGAAGATCGAGGACGCGGGTGTGCGCAAGTCGATCATCTCGCTCGCCACCGCGCTTTCCAAGGCCAGCGAGCTGTCGGGCGAACGCGCGGAAACCGCACCGGAACAGCGGATCTGATTGCCGCATGCCGGCCCGGCTGAAGACGCTTGGCCATCTGCGCCTGCTCGATGAGAGCGGCGAGGATATCGTCTTCCCGGAAAAGGCGCTGCTGATCCTGAGCTATCTTACGGCGCGCGGCCTGCCGGACATACCGCGGGCCGACGCTGCCGCCCTGTTCTGGGACGACACCAATCCGGCCGCCGCCTATGCCAGCCTGCGGCAGACCCTATCGCGCGTGCAGAAGCGCCAGCGCGAACTTGCGCGCAGCTTCCTCACGATTACCGACAGCACGATCGCGCTCGGCCCTGATGCCATCGAGAGCGATCTCGATGCGATAGACGGCAATGCCCCGCTCACGCTGCTTGCCGAACGGCTCACCGAAGACTTCCTGAAAAACATTCGGCCGGTCACGCAGACCCTCGCCAAGTGGATTGCGCTGCAAAGGGCGTCCCATATGGCCCTGCTGCGAGACGCCTTGCTCGATAGGAGCCGGCAGCAGGCCGATGCCCCGCGTCAGGTTCGGTCCGCCGCGGCGTTGCGGCTGCTGGAAACGAATCCCGACGACGACGAGGTCCGCAGCGTCCTGACAGGCCGCGTCGTTACGCGCCCTGCCATCATGACGGTGCAGCAGCCCTCCGCTTGTCTGCCCGTTCAAGACCACGTCGAGATTGCGTCGGCCCGGCAGAACCCGCCGCGTGTCGTGCTGTTGCCACCCGTCACCACTCTCACCCAACGCAACGCCGCGCGTTTTTCTGAAGCGTTGATCGAGGACGTGACGATCGGGCTCTGCGCGCTGCGCTCCATCTCGATCATCGCCCCGCACACCGCCGCGCAGATTTCGCTCCAGGCCGACCGGGCCGCCACTTACGAGCGCCACAAGATCAGCTATATCCTCGAAACGAGGCTGCGCGACGAAGGGGACAGCCATACGCTTTTCGCCCAGCTGATCTTCTTCGGCAGCGACGAGGTGATCTGGGCCGAGCGTTTTCCGCTGTCGGCCGAAGGGCTTGCCCGCTCGCGCCAGATGATCGCCCACCGGATCGCCGGCGCAATCGCCACGGAGATCGAGGACAACGAACTGGTGCGCAACGGCTACGAGGGCGATGCGAATGCCTATCGCAACTTCCTGCTCGGCCAGGGCCAGCTGAAAAACCTCGACCTGCGCGACATCCGCCGCGCCCGCAAGAGCTTTCGCGACGCCCTGCAATTGCAATCCGGCTTTGCGCCCGCACTGAGCGGCCTTGCCCGCAGCTTCTTCCTCGAATGGCTGGTAACGGCCCGGGGCGACGAGGCGCTTCTCCATCAGGCAGAGATCCACGCGCAGGATGCCATACGAGCCGACGACCGTCTGCCCTCAGGCTACCGTGAACTCGGTGTCGTCAAACTCTATTCCCGGCAGTTCGATGAAAGCGCGCATTATCTAGACCGCGCCGAGACGCTCAGCCCGCATTATGCCAATGTCATCGCGAGTTATGCCGACACGCTTGTCCAGGCTTCGCGGCCAGATGACGGGTTGAAGAAGATCGAGCACGCGATCGAACTCAATCCTCTGCCGCCCGACGAATATTTCTGGACGGCCGCGGGCGCCGCCTATTCGCTCGGACGGTATGAGGAGGCGCTCGCCTATATTTCACAGATGAAGGATAAGGATCCGGTACACCGGCTTTCGGCTGCCTGCTGGGCCATGCTCGGCGACATCAAGAAGGCGCGGCTCTTCGTTCGGCGTACCTATGACATCAATCCGAATTTCGATTTCGATGCCTGGATGGCGATCGTGCCCTTCAAGGAAGAGTGGCAACGCAAACATTATTACGACGGATTGAAAAAAGCCGGGTTCTGATCCATCCGGCACAACAAGGAGAGGGATTCACATGACAAGACTCGTTGTACTCGGCGTTCAAGGAGATGACGGCCTCTGGCTCGCGGATCTCGATGCTGGCACGATCACGCAGATAGGCGTGCCGGCAACCGGCGCGTTGAAGAATGCTGACGATCTTCGCAAAGCTGGCGCATCGGTGATCAAGGGCGTCAACCTCGCCGCACTTGCGACATCGGCAGATGCCGTCTCCGGCGGCTTCATGGATGTGTCCGGCGGCTTCATGGACCCCTCGGGCGGCTTCATGGACAAGTGAGCCTTCATCCGGCTCAACCTGTGACAGCCTATTCTGACCGCATCTGCGGCCCAGAACAGACCTGGAGCCGGATCGAGGCGCTTATGCCCCGGTTCGGCATCACGCGGCTTTCGCGCCTGACAGGGTTGGACCGCGTCGGCATCCCCGTCTGGAACGCCGTCAGCCCCAATGCCCGCTCGATCGTCATCAACCAGGGCAAGGGCATCACCGATATCGACGCAAAGGTCTCCGCCGCCATGGAGGCGCTTGAGCGGGCCGTGGCAGGCGCCCCCCTGGTGGCGACGCGTCACGCATCGCGGCGCGATTTCATGGAGGCCGGCGAAACCTGCCTGCCGCTCGATATTTTCGTTGCGGCCGGCCAGGCGTTTCTCGCCGAGGAGGAGAAGCTCGACTGGCTCACCGGCCACGACGTCGTCACCGGCGACCGTGTCTGGGTGCCGCGCGACGCCATCTGCCTCGACAGGACCGATATTGCACCGCGCTTCTGGCAGTCTTCGGATGGCCTGGCCTCCGGCAACTCCGAGACAGAGGCGATCCTGCATGGCCTGCTGGAGCGCATCGAGCGGGACGCCGACCGGCTCTGGCGCCTGCTGCCGCGTGAAAAACGCCTCGCGACCGCCATCGACCCGACAGGCTTCGGCGATCCGGTCGTCGATGCGCTCGTCGGGCGTTTTCGTGACGCGGGGCTGGACCTGCGCCTCTTCGATATTACAAGCGACCTCGCCATCCCGACCTATGCAGCGGTGCTCGGTGATGTGGGGATGCGCGACAAGAAGGCGCCGCTCTTCCACGATGCGACGGTCGGCTACGGCACCCATCCCGTCGCCATGCGCGCCGTCATCCGGGCGCTGACCGAAGTCGCACAATCGCGCCTCACCTATATCAGCGGCGCGCGGGACGACCTTTTTGCCGAAACCTTCACCCGGCCGCTGGCGCTGGAAACGCGCGCCCTCTTCGAGGCATTGCCGACAATGCCAAAAGCCTATGGCGCGCCGTCGGGCGACGCCGCAGCCTTGCTCGCGCATTGCCTGGAGGTGCTCGCCGCATCCGGCATAAAACCCGTCGTCGCGGTGCCGCTGACCGATGCCTCGCTGCCCGTCTCGGTGGTCAAGATGGTCGTGCCCACTCTGGAGAACCCCGAGGGCGCGCGTCGCCACGCCGTCGGCTCCCGCGCGCTCTCCCGCATGCTGTTTGGAACCTCATGAAAATCCTCTTCGCCGGCCCCAGCCTGCCCGATGCGGCCACGCTCTGCGGAGACGTCATGGAGGTCCGCCCGCCTGCTGTTCACGGCGACGTTCTGGCGGCCGTACGCGCCGGCGCAACGGCAATCGGCATCATCGACGGCGGCTTCGAACATGTCGCGCCCGTCTGGCACAAGGAGATTCAGTATGCCTTGCACGAGGGCGTTGCCGTCTTCGGCGCAGCCAGCATGGGCGCCCTGCGCGCCGCCGAATGCGCTGCCTTCGGCATGGTGGGCATAGGACGGATCTACGAAGATTATGCGAGCGGACGCCGGTTGGACGATGCCGATGTCGCACTCCTGCATGGCCCGGCGGAACTCGGATATCCCGCGCTCTCCCTCCCGCTCGTCAATGTCGATGCGACGCTCGACCGGCTGGAGGCGGATCGAACGATCGCCGCGCCTGAGGTTGCGGACCTTCGCGACGCCGCGCGCCGGATTTTCTACAAGGACCGCACATGGCCTGCGATCCTCAAGACGCGTGAAAATGGGATGTCCTGGACGGCCACGACACAACTCCTGACCGAGCGGACCGTGAACCAGAAACGCGCGGACGCCCTGGCGCTGGTGCGGGAAATGACACTTTGGGCGGGCGAAAAGGCCGAAAAACGCGGTGATTGGACGTTCCGCGCCACGTCGCTGTGGCGTATGGCGGCAGATCAATCTTAAACCGCTTTCGTCATACAATTTCGCATTCCGCGTGTGTCACGCCGGAGTCACGCGCCAAAGCCGGTCGCCGCACCTATACTCGCAGGCAGGGGTAAAGTTCGATGCGGCGGGGGCCAGCACATATGAAAATCGATACGATCGAAATGGAAGACCGCGGCGCGGAACTGATGGCGCTGGCGCGAATGCTCGCCTTCGCCGTGGAGACCGCCAAAGGCCTCGACGTCGAGGCCGTCGAATATTGCCTCGATACGGCACTGCGGGCTGTGCTGAACGAGATCGACGAACCGTCCCGCATCATGCTGACGTCGAACGACATCATGCTGATGAACCGGTCTGCCCTCTGCTGAGCACGAAGGCAAAGGCCGGACTGGCCGCTCATGCCGCGATAAAGACCTGTCGCACCCTTTCCTAGGCCGGCCGTACCGTTTATCGGAGGCACGCGCGCATTCCAGCGCATCGACGGAGAGCGGTATGACGGAGATGCCCGGATGAGCGCGCTTGCGGCCTATGGCGGCCTTTTCCTGGCCGCCTTCATCGCCGCCACCATTCTTCCGGCACAATCCGAAGCGGTGCTCGTCGGCCTGCTTGCCGCCGGCAGCCATTCACCCGGCCTTTTGGTCATCGTCGCGGGAACGGGCAATGTGCTCGGCTCCGTCGTCAACTGGTTGCTCGGCCGGGGCATCGAGCGATTCCGCCATGCGCGATGGTTTCCGGTCAACGCCGCAAGCCTCGAGCGCGCCGGCAACTGGTATCGCAAATACGGCTGGTGGAGCCTGCTTCTCAGCTGGGCACCGATCATCGGCGATCCGCTGACGGTGGCGGCCGGCATCATGCGCGAGCCGTTTTTCCGTTTCCTGCTCGTCGTTTCCATCGCCAAGTTCGGCCGCTACCTCCTGCTCGCCGCCATCGTTCTCCATTGGCTCTGAATTTTTTTGGCAGCCGATGGAATGGAAGCCGCGCGGCTCTCGTATATTGGGGCATGAACGCAAAGACACCCGGCTTCAACGTGATCGGACAGCTTGCGGCGCTCAGGCGCTACGCACTTTCGCTCGTCCGCAATCCGGATGATGCCGAGGACCTCGTGCACGATGCGCTGGTGAAGGCCTATGAACGGCAGGGGACGTTCCGCACCGGCGCGAATGTCCGCAACTGGCTGATGTCGATCCTGCACAATGCGCATGTGGACCGCTTGCGCCAGCGCCGTTCGATGCAGCGCCGCCACGATGGCGCAGCCGAAATCGCCGAGACCGCGATACCGGCCAACCAGGATCATTCGGTGCGCCTCACGCAGCTGCGCAACGCCTTCTTCACGCTTCCCGAAGAGCAGCGCGCGGCCCTGCACCTCGTCGCGATCGAAGAGCTTTCCTACCAGGAAGCGGCGACCGCCCTCGGCATTCCCGTGGGAACGCTGATGTCACGCGTCGCCCGGGCGCGCGAACGCCTGCGCACATTCGAACAAAGCGGCCCGTCCGCGACCGTCACGCATCTCAGGATTGTCGGAGGCACTGGCGATGACCAGCAATGACCCCATCCTCGAAGCCGATCTCAACGCCTATGTCGACGACCAGCTGGCCGTCGGGCGGCGCATCGAGGTGGAGGCCTATCTGTCGGAACGCCCGGCCGTCGCCGCGCAGATCATGAAGGACCTGCGCGTGCGCGACGAGCTGCGCCTGGCGCTTGCGGACCACCGCACCGTGATCCGGCAGGAGACGCGCGAGGCCGCGCGCCAGCTGGAGCGTTCGCTGTCGCGCCGCCGCATCCTTGCGGTCTTCCGCCGTGCTGCCGCGATCGCGCTCTTCGTCGCGGCAGGCTGGGTCGCGCATGCCGTCTTCGGCCCCTTCGGCGCGACCGAGGTCATCGCCTCGGTGCAGCCGCCGGCCTTCGTGGAGGAAGCGGTGCGCGCCCACCGGACGACGCTTCTGCGCGACACGATGGCGTCGCAGCCGGAGACGGAAACGTTCGACCGTGCGGAGATCCGCTCGGCCACCGCCATCGTCCTGCCGGACCTGCCGAAAGGCTGGACCGTCCTCGATACGCAGGTCTTCCCCTCGGCCTATGGCCCGAGCGTCGAGCTGGTGCTGCAGCCGGAGGCGAACGAACGCCTCTCGCTCTTTGCCGTGCGCCCGGGCTCGTTTGCCGTGCAGCATGTCCTGCTGTTCCACGCCGACAATGCCAAGGCCGCCTACTGGCAGATCGGCGACGTTGCCTATGCCCTGGTGTCCGAAAGCGGCAAGGCCGGCGACCTGACGCAAACCGCGCGGGAACTTTCCCGCACGCTCTACTGATCAACCGTTTCCACAAGGAGATATGAGATGGAACCCGTACAACAGCGATTTGGCTACGGCGCACAGGCGCAGTCCGCCGCCCTCTTCGACGAGGGCCTGCGCCAGCACATGCTGCGCGTCTACAACTACATGGGCGCCGGCCTCGTTATCACCGGCCTCGTTGCCTTCATCGTCGGCTCGACGCCGGCGCTCTACGTGCCGATCTTCTCGTCGCCGCTCAAGTGGGTGGTGATGCTGGCGCCGCTCGCCTTCGTCTTCTTCTTCTCGTTCAAGATCCAGACGATGTCGGCCAGCACGGCACAGATGACCTTCTGGGCGTTCTGCGCCGTCATGGGCCTCTCCCTCGCATCGGTGTTCCTCGTCTTCACCGGCATGAGCATCGCGCGCACGTTCTTCATCGCCGCAACCATGTTCGGCGCCACGAGCCTTTACGGCTATGTGACGAAGCGTGACCTGTCGAAGTTCGGCTCGTTCCTGATCATGGGCCTGATCGGCGTCGTGATCGCTTCGATCGTCAACATCTTCCTGGGCTCCAGCGCCCTGCAGTTCGCGATCTCCGTGATCGGTATCCTCGTCTTCGTCGGCCTGACGGCCTGGGATACGCAGAACATCAAGGAACAGTATGCGGAGAACATCGACCAGGAATCCCGGCAGAAGATGGCCGTTTTCGGCGCGCTCTCGCTCTACCTGAACTTCGTCAACATCTTCCAGCTGCTGCTGAATTTCACGGGCGAACGCGAGTAGTAACAAGAGCAGCTGACTCTTGATCAGCGGGTCTGATTAAACGGCGAGGCATTACCTCGCCGTTTCTTTTTGCCTGCAACCTCGCCTCCCCACCACCGTCATCCTCGGGCTCGACCCGAGGATCCACGCCACCAGTGAGGCTGGTGCGGATGCTGGATCCTCGGGTCAAGCGCGAGGATGACGGGGGGAAGGCTGCATGCGTCACTTGCACGCCGATCAGTCAGCATTACCTTACACAAATAACCCCGTTGACAAATCGGCCCATAGCGTTTTTGCTTAAGGCATTCACCAGGGGGGTCCCGACAAGGGGCTGAGATACTGCTGGCTTTCGCAGCGCAGTGACCCGTTGAACCTGATCCAGTTCATACTGGCGTAGGGACGGTGCAAGCGCTGTGGCAGGATATCCGTGAATCCGGATTCCGCGTCCGGCGTCCTTCCATCATTCCGGCTCTAGGACTGGGTCTCCAAACCGAACTTGGAGCCTCACGATGAATATTGCCGCCCAAAAGCTTACCCCCACCGTCACGACCGGCGCCCTGCCCGCCTCGCGCAAGATTCACATTGCCGGCGAACAGCATCCCGAAATCCGCGTGCCGATGCGCGAGATTTCCCTCCACCCGACCTCCGGTGAACCACCCGTCATCGTCTACGACGCCTCGGGCGCCTATACCGACCCCGACCACATCGTCGCCATCGAAAGCGGCCTGCCGCGGCTGCGCGAAAGCTGGATCGCCGCACGTGGCGATACCGAAGACTATGAAGGCCGTCACATCCGCCCGGAAGACAATGGTTTTGCCACCGGCGAGCGACTGACCCCGGAATTCCCGGTTCGCAACCGCCCGCGCCGGGCGAAGGACGGCAAGGCGGTCACCCAGCTTGCCTATGCCCGCGCCGGCACCATCACGCCGGAGATGGAATTCATCGCCATCAGGGAAAATCTCGGCCGCAAGGCCGCGAAGGATGCGCTCGTGCGCGACGGCGACAGTTTCGGCGCGCATATTCCCGATTTCGTCACACCGGAATTCGTCCGCCAGGAGGTCGCCAGCGGCCGGGCGATCATCCCCGCCAACATCAACCATCCCGAAGCCGAGCCGATGATCATCGGCCGCAATTTCCTGGTCAAGATTAACGCCAATATCGGCAATTCGGCCGTTACCTCCTCCATGGCCGAAGAGGTCGAGAAGATGGTCTGGGCGATCCGCTGGGGCGCCGATACGGTCATGGACCTGTCGACCGGCCGCAACATCCACAACATCCGCGAATGGATCGTCCGCAATTCGCCGGTTCCGATCGGCACCGTGCCGCTCTATCAGGCGCTCGAGAAGGTGAACGGCATCGCCGAGGACCTGACCTGGGAAGTCTTCCGCGACACGCTGATCGAGCAGGCCGAACAGGGCGTCGACTATTTCACCATCCACGCCGGTGTGCGGCTGCATTACATCCCGCTGACCGTCAACCGCGTCACCGGCATCGTCTCGCGCGGCGGCTCGATCATGGCCAAGTGGTGTCTTCATCACCATCGCGAGAGCTTCCTCTACGAGCATTTCGAGGAAATCTGCGACATCTGCGGCGCCTATGACGTCTCCTTCTCGCTGGGCGATGGCCTGCGCCCCGGCTCGATTGCCGACGCCAACGATGCCGCGCAGTTCGCCGAACTCGAAACGCTTGGCGAACTCACGCAGATCGCCTGGGCTAGGGATTGCCAGGTCATGATCGAAGGCCCCGGCCATGTGCCGATGCACAAGATCAAGGAGAACATGGACAAGCAGCTGAAGACCTGCGGCGAGGCGCCGTTCTACACGCTCGGCCCACTCACCACCGATATCGCGCCCGGCTACGACCACATCACGTCGGGTATCGGTGCGGCGATGATCGGCTGGTTCGGCACGGCCATGCTCTGCTACGTCACGCCGAAGGAACATCTCGGCCTGCCCGACCGCAACGACGTGAAGGTGGGCGTCATCACCTACAAGATCGCCGCGCATGCCGCCGATCTCGCCAAGGGGCACCCGGCGGCGAAGATCCGCGACGACGCGCTGTCGCGCGCCCGCTTCGAATTCCGCTGGGAAGACCAGTTCAACCTGTCGCTCGACCCGGAAACGGCCCGCTCCTACCACGACGAGACACTGCCCAAGGAGGCGCACAAGGTGGCGCATTTCTGCTCCATGTGCGGTCCGAAATTCTGCTCCATGCGCATCTCCCACGACATCCGCGCCGAAGCGCAGAAGGAGGGACTGGAGGCGATGGCGGCGAAGTTCCGCGAGGGCGGCGACCTCTACATGCCGCTTGGCACGACACCTGCGGGAGAATGACCATGCGCATCCTGGTCAAGGGGGCCGGCGTCGCCGGCCTCACCGTCGCATGGCAGCTTTACCGCCATGGCTTCGACGTCACCGTGCAGGAAAAGGCCGGCGCTGTCGGCACCGGCGCGTCCGGTTTTGCCGGCGGCATGCTGGCGCCGTGGTGCGAGCGCGAGAATGCCGAAGAACCGGTGCTCTCGCTTGGGCGAATGGCGGCCGACTGGTGGGAGGCCGCCCTGCCCGGACAGGTCCAGCGCCGTGGAACGCTGGTCGTCGCCGGCGGGCGCGATACGGGCGAACTCGACCGCTTCGCCTCACGCACCACCGGCTGGGAATGGCTGGACGAGGCGGCGATCGGCGCGCTCGAACCGGATCTCGCCGGCCGGTTCCGCAAGGCGTTGTTCTTCCGCGAGGAGGCGCATCTCGATCCGCGCCGGGCGCTCTCCGGCCTGACCGCGGCGCTTGAGGAGGCGCGCATGCGCTTCCTCTTCGGCGACAGCAAGGACAAGGGCGCTTTCGACCGTATCGTCGATTGCACCGGTGCAGCCCGCATCGGCCAGTTGCCGGACCTGCGCGGTGTGCGCGGTGAGATGCTTTATCTCGAGACCGGAGAGATGAACCTCTCCCGTGCCGTCCGCCTTCTCCATCCGCGCCACCCGATCTACATCGTGCCGCGCGAGAAGAACCGGTTCATGGTCGGCGCGACCATGATCGAGACGGACGATGCCGGCCCGGTGACGGCCCGCTCGATGATGGAACTGCTGAACGCCGCCTATGCGCTGCATCCCGCCTTCGGCGAGGCGCGCGTGGCGGAGGCCGGCGCGGGTATCCGCCCTGCCTACCCCGATAACCTGCCGCGCGTCACGGCGCTCGGCGACACCATCCACGTCAACGGCTTTTACCGCCACGGCTTCCTGCTGGCGCCCGCCATGGCGGGCGAGGTGGCCCGGCGCCTGCTGGCGGAGGCCCCGCAACCGGAGAGGCTGGCATCATGACCTTCATCATCAACGGCGAGGAACAGGACGTGGCGGCAACGACGCTCGCCGCCCTGCTCGATGTCCTCGAATACGAGGGCGAATGGCTCGCGACAGCGGTGAACGGAGAGCTCGTCCACCGCGAGGATCGCGCCGCCTTCACGCTCGGCGAGCGGGACCGGATCGAGATCCTCTCCCCCATGCAGGGAGGCTGACATGCTGAAGCTCTACGACGTTACCGTCCAGTCGCGTCTTCTGCTGGGCACGGCCCGTTATCCCTCGCCCGCTATTCTTGCCGAAGCCGTGCGGCGCTCGAAGACGGAGATCGTCACCGTATCGCTGCGCCGAGAGACGGCGGGCGGCAAGGCGGGCGGCGCGTTCTTCGAGATGATCCGCGCGCTTGGTGTTCGCGTTCTGCCCAACACGGCGGGATGCCACAGCGTGCAGGAGGCCGTGCTGACAGCGAAGATGGCGCGCGACGTGTTCCGCACCGACTGGATCAAGCTGGAGGTCATCGGCCACCACGACACGCTCCAGCCGGATGTCTTCGGCCTCGTCGAGGCGGCACGCATCCTGACGGCCGAAGGGTTCCAGGTTTTCCCCTACACGACGGACGATCTCGTGGTGGCGGAAAAGCTTCTGGAAGCCGGCTGCCGTGTGCTGATGCCCTGGTGCGCGCCGATCGGCTCGGCCATGGGGCCGGTCAATCCACAGGCGCTGCGCAGCTTCCGGGCGCAATTTCCCGACGTGCCGCTGATCGTCGATGCCGGTATCGGACGCCCCTCGCATGCGGCAACCGTCATGGAACTTGGTTACGATGCCGTCCTGCTCAACACCGCCGTTGCAAACGCCGGCGACCCGGTCGCCATGGCCGAGGCCTTCGCGCTCGCCCTCGAGGCCGGCCGGCTTGCCCATGCGGCGCGTCCGCTCGAGCCGCGCGACATGGCGGTTCCCTCCACCCCCGTCATCGGAAAGGCCGTCTTCGCATGAAACTCGATCCGTTCTACCTGATCGTCGACAGCGCCGACTGGATCGAGCGCCTCGTGCCCATCGGCGTGAAGCTCGTGCAGTTGCGCATGAAGGACGTGTCGGAAGACGACCTGCGTCAGCACATCCGCCGCGCCAGGACCATCTGCGCCGGGCACGGCTGCGTGCTTGTTATCAACGACTACTGGCAGATCGCCATCGAGGAAGGCTGCGACTTCGTGCATCTCGGGCAGGAGGATCTCGCCGATGCCGATATTACGGCCATCCGCGCCGCCGGCCTGAAGCTCGGCCTGTCGAGCCATGACGAAACGGAGCTGGAAACCGCGCTCGCCGCACAGCCGGACTATATCGCACTGGGCCCTGTCTGGCCGACGATCCTCAAGAAGATGAAATGGGCGCCACAGGGCGTGGAACGGCTGAAGACATGGAAGGCGCGCATCGGAGCCATGCCGCTCGTCGCCATCGGCGGGCTGAACCCGGACCGGCTAGCGGCTGTCTTCGAAAACGGTGCGGATGTGGCAGCCGTCGTCACCGACATCACGCTGAACGCCGATCCCGAAGCGCGAACGCATGAATGGATCGAGCGCACCGCAACCTGGCGCTGACCGGACCCTTTGGCGAACTGGCGGGACAGCGCGTCGGCGTGCTACAGGCATGACCGTTGCGGCGAACATCCGCACGTTACGATCCAAGGGCACGCAGGAGACCACGATCATGCAGGACAGCGCAAACCAGCCGACCTATGTCTTCACCCCGGCGATGGTGCCCAGCCTGCCGATAAAGGGGAGTACCGCGCGCTTTCCCGTGCACCGCATCTATTGCGTCGGCCGCAACTTCGCCGACCACGCCATCGAGATGGGGCACGACCCGGACAAGGAGCCGCCCTTCTTCTTCCAGAAGAACCCGGATACGCTGGTCGCCCCGGAACAGGGCTTCCCCTATCCCTCCGCCAGCAATGACGTTCACCATGAGATCGAACTGGTCATCGCGCTGAAAAGCGGCGGTAGCGAAATTGCACCCGAGCGCGCGCTTGATTGCGTCTACGGCTATGCCGTCGGTCTCGACATGACCCGCCGCGATCTGCAGGCTGAGGCCAAGAAGCATGGTCGGCCGTGGGAGGTTGCCAAGGCCTTCGAGCATTCCGCGCCCTGCGGACCCGTCCATCCCGTCGATGTTATCGGCCACCCCGCCGAGGGCGCCATTCGGCTTACGGTCAACGGCACGGCTCGTCAGGATGGCAACCTCAACCAGATGATCTGGAAGACGCCTGACATGATCGCCTATCTCTCCCGGCTTTTCACCCTCCAGCCCGGCGATCTCATTTTCTCTGGCACACCCGCCGGTGTCGGAGCGATCAGCAGGGGCGATGTCATGGCTGCGCATATTGATGGACTGGACGACATCGTCGTCACGGTCATCTGACAAAAGGCATCTCCTGCGACAGCACGCCACGCCCGGGACCGCTCGCCTGTTTGATCAACGTCAAAGAAGGCCATCCCGTGCGGCGGTACCTCTTGCGCATGAACGAGAGACGTTCGTCATCAAGGAGAATTCCAGTGCGTATCATGGCAAAGAGCATCGTCGGCGCGGCAGCGGTCATCCTGGCGTTGGCGCTTCCGGCAGCGGCGGCGGATTTCGAGGTGCACATGCTCAACAAGGGGACCGCGGGCGCCATGGTGTTCGAGCCGGCTTTCGTGAAGGTCGCGCCGGGGGATACGGTCACCTTCATCCCGACGGACAAGGGGCACAATGTCGAGACGATCAAGGACATGATCCCGGAGGGGGCCGCGGCCTTCAAGAGCAAGATGAACGAGACCTACAAAGTCACCTTCGACAAGGCCGGCGCCTATGGCGTCAAGTGCACGCCGCATGTCGGCATGGGCATGGTTGGTCTCGTGGTCGTCGGTGACGCACCGGCCAATCTCGACGCGGTCAAGACCGGCAAACTGCCGAAGAAGGCACGCGAGCGTCTTGATGCCGAGATCGCTGCGGCGGGTCTCTGAACGAATTTCTTTGCGGCGGGGGCTGGGCCCGGTACGGAGCGATCCGTGCCGGGTTCTCCGTATGAGGAGACAGCAACCGGATCCTCGAACTTTCACGATGCGAATGATCGGGATTTATATATTTAATTTTCTAATGCCCCTCATGCCTGCTAGCTTTCCCGCCCATACGTCAACGGGATCACGCATGCTGAAATCCGTCCTGCTCTTCGCCTGGCTTTTTCTTGCAGCGCTTTGTAATCCCCTTCTCGCCGCCGGAAACGCCATGACCTCCGACCTTCACAAAGCCGCCGCCGCAAACGACGCCAAGGCAATCGACACGCTTCTGAAAGAGGGAGCGAAGATCGATGTGCGGGATAAGACGGGCGCAACGCCGCTCCTCGTGGCAACGCACGGCAACAAAGTGGAGGCCGCGCGGGCACTGATCGAGGCGGGTGCCGACGTCAACGCCAAGGACGCGATCAGCGACAGCCCCTATCTGTATGCCGGCGCGCGCGGCCATCTCGACATCCTCAAGCTGACACTGACCCATGGCGCCGACCTCAAGAGCATCAACCGCTATAGCGGCACCGCCCTCATCCCCGCCGCCGAACGCGGCCATGTCGAGACGGTCGACACGCTCATCAAGGCCGGCGTCGATGTGGACCACGTCAACCGCCTCGGCTGGACGGCGCTTCTGGAAGCTATCATCCTCAGCGATGGCGGCCAGCGCCATGTCGAGATCGTCGACCTGCTGATCAAGGCGGGCGCGAACGTCAATCTTGCCGACAATGACGGCGTGACGCCGCTCGCCCATGCCCGCAGCCGCGGCTACGCCGCCATCGTGGCGCTGCTGGAAAACGCCGGCGCGACGTGACTGCTGCTTGAGACTCGGAAGCCATTCCGCTGCAAAACTGAAAACACGCAACACCAAGGGCCTGAGACGACGATGCAACGCAGCTATTATTCCTCCCTCGGCGGCCATCCGCCGCAAAGCGACCTTCTGACCGGGCGCGCCGTGTTCACCGAGGCCTATGCGGTGATCCCGAAGGGCGTGATGCAGGACATCGTCACCAGCTACCTGCCCTTCTGGAACGACACGCGGCTCTGGGTGATTGCCCGCCCGCTCTCCGGCTTCGCCGAGACCTTCTCGCAATACATCATGGAAGTGGCGCCGGGCGGCGGCAGCGACCGACCGGAACAGGACCCCGAGGCCGAAGGCGTGCTGTTCGTCGTCGATGGCGCGGTGGAACTGACGCTGCCGACAGGCACGCATGTTCTCCAGCCGGGCGGCTACGCCTTCCTGCCGCCGGGCCTGAAATGGTCGCTGCACAATCGCACAGGCGCGCATGCCCGCTTCCACTGGATCCGCAAGGCCTATGAGGCCGTCGAAGGCCTGCCGCATCCCGAGCCGCTAATCCTGAACGACAAGGACGTCACGCCCAACGCCATGCCGGGCACGAACGGTGCCTGGGCGACGACCCGCTTCGTCGACCCATCCGACCTGCGCCACGACATGCATGTCACGATCGTCACGCTTCAGCCGGGCGCCGTCATCCCCTTTGCCGAAACGCACGTCATGGAGCATGGCCTCTATGTGCTGGAGGGCAAGGCGGTCTATCGCCTCAATCAGGACTGGGTGGAGGTCGAGGCAGGCGATTTCATGTGGCTGCGCGCCTTCTGCCCGCAGGCCTGCTACGCCGGCGGTCCCGGCCCCTTCCGCTATCTCCTCTACAAGGACGTCAACCGCCATATGGCGCTCCGGCCCGGCGGCCTTCGCCGCTGACATCAGCCGATCCGATCCAGCCCGCGCCGTTCCCGGCGCGGGTTTTTCACGGCGTCGACGGCATGGCCTGCGGATAGGATCGCGGATCGAGGCGCAGATAGAGCAAGGCGGTCACCAGCACGCAGCCGAAATGCAGCGCCCAGCCGGCGGCAAACCCGCCCGTCCGGTGGTGCAGCACGGCCATGGCGTAAGGCCCGAGCGCCGCGACGAGAAAGCCGCCGCCCTGCATCAGCGCCGCCAGCGCACCGGCCTGTTCAGGGCGCGGCAGATGATCGAGCGCCGCAACGATGGCGAGCGCGAAACCGCCGCCGAGACCCGCACCGCACAGGCCGGCCCAGACCACCGGCGCGAAAGAGGGAAAGGCCGACAATCCGGCAAACCCCACGGCCTGCAACGCGATCGTGAGAAACAGCCACGGGCGGCGATCGATATTGCTGCGTGCGAGCACCGGAAGCCCCAGAGCGGCAAAAGCCTGACAGACGGCCATGACCGCGACGAGGCTGCTGCTGTCGCCGCTCGTCCAGCCCTGCGCCTGGTAATAGGGCGAGAGCCAGGCGATCATAGACGTGTAGCCGGCATTGATGAGGCCGAATGCCGCCATCAGCAGCCAAGTGCGCGGTCGTCTCAACAGGTGCTGCGTGAGCGCGCCGTCCGGTTTGCGCGAGCGAACGTCCGGCAGGATACGCCAGGCCGCAACAAGTGCGATCGCCACCGGCACCGCGAGCCAGGCGAGTGCCGCCCGCCAGCTGTAACCCGCCTGCATGAAAGCCGGCATCAGCCGCGCCCCGAAGGCGCCGCCCGTCATGATCATCGCGGAGTATAGGCCCGTCACGACGGGCACGCTGGCGGGGAAGGACGCCTTGATGATGCCCGGAAAGGCCGCCTGTATGAAAGCGACCCCGATGCCGCACAGCGCCGCGGTCAGGATGAGGGACACGCCGTCATGGGCGGCGAGACGCAATGCGGAGCCGGCAAGAAGAATAAGGAGCGCAGCCAGCAGACCACGGCGCGCTCCGATCCGCGCCTGCAAACCCGGCGCGGCGAAGGCGCCAAGCCCCATCAACACCATCGGAAGCAGGGTGAGCATGGCGATACCGCCGTAGCCCAGCCCCGTATCGGGCACGATGTCGGCAAGCAGCGGCGCCGGCGCAGCGAGAAAAGGCCGCAGATTGAGCCCGATCAGGATAACCAGCACCAGCATGGCGATATCAGGTCCGGGGCGTGGCTGCGTCATGTCCGGTGTCTCGTCTGAATGGATGCGCCCGGAGAATGTCTTCGGCCGATCGGACAGCGCTATCATTCGCTTGAATCATGCGCAAATTAGATGTTCAGATAGATATCATTCCCGATTGCGATGGAGATGCCATGCTCGATCCGCGCCTTCTCCGGGCCTTCGTGGCCATTGCCGATTCCGGCAGCTTCACCACCGCGGCCGATCGGCTGCACATGACCCAATCGACCATGAGCCAACAGATCGCGCGTTTGGAAGAAGTCGTCGGACGCCCTCTGGTCGATCGCGCCGCGCGCCCGGTGCGCCTCACCGTCACGGGCGAGCGCTTGCTCGGCCATGCCCGGCGCATCCTGACGCTGCAGACGGAAGCGCTGACGCTGGCGGCGGAGATGTCCGGAACGACGTCCGTGCGCATCGGCATGCCTGATGATATCGCGACACCCGAAATGGCCCGCGCTTTCGCCGCTTTCACGCGGCGACACAAGGAAGCGCGCCTCGATGTCACGACCGGCCTGCGCTCCGATCTGACGCGACGCTACCGCTCCGGCGAACTGGATATCGTCGTTCTGAAGGAAGACACGCCCAGTCCGGACAGCTGGGCGAGCTTCGTCGAACCCATCGCCTGGTTCACCGCACGCGACGCGCCGTTGGAGCAATCCGATCCGGTTCCGCTCGTCACCTTCCCGCCGGGCGGGCTCTATCGTGACGCGATGTTCGAAAGGCTGGAGCGGAAGAGCCGGCGCTGGTATGTCGCCTTTACCTCCGCCAGCCTGCGCAATGTGCTGATGGCGGTGGAAGCCGGGCTTGGCCTGTCGCTCCTGCCAATTGATGCGACGAAGGGATGGCGCGTCGCCCAGGTCACCGATATCGGCGCCGAGCCACCGGTCGTCGCGTCGCTTTATGCATGGGAACGCACCGGTATCGTTGGCGAGCTCGCCCACGAGGTGCTCGATATCCTCAAGCGGCACTTTCAACGCCCGTGAGACGGTAGAAGACTAGCGCAGCAGGCCCTGCCCGCCGTCGATCCACAAGGGCGTGCCGGTGATGTGGCGCGCCTTGGACGAGGCGAGAAACAGGATGGCATCCGCGACATCATCCGCCGTGCCCGGCTTGCCGTGCGAAACGGGGATATCACCTTCTGGCCAGATGACGGGAATGCCCGAGGTTCCGGCTCCCCGCTGCTGCGTGTTTTCATCGATGCTGGTTTCGATTGCGCCGGGACAGACGGCATTGACGCGAACACCGTCCTTGCCGAGCTCGAGCGCCAGCTGCTGCACCATGGCGAGCTGCGCGGCCTTGGTTGCGGAATAGGCAAGCGCACCGGGCGTCGTGAACGTACGGGTCCCGTTGATCGAGGAGACGACGATGATCGCACCTTCGACAGCCTTCCTCAGATAGGGTACCGTCAAATGAAGCGTCAGGAAGGTGCCGCGCAGATTGATGGCCATGGTTTCGTCCCACTCGGCCGGTTTCAAGTCATCCACCGGCGCCCAGACACCATTCACACCCGCATTGGCGACGACGATATCCACGCCACCGAAAGCATCGACGAGAGCCTCCACTGCTTCACGCATGGCGCCTTCATCCTTGACATCCGCAACGAGCGGCAAGGCCGACCCGCCAAGCGCACGGATATCCGACGCGACATGCTCGATCTCGTCGGCGGTTCGCCCGAGAATGCCGACGCTGGCGCCGTGACGGGCAAAGGCATGGGCGGATGCCCTGCCGATCCCGGATCCACCGCCGGTGACCAAGGCGACCTTGTCGGCAAAGAGCATGGCTGTTCCTTTCCCAAATGCGTACCAACGAACACAATGTCCCGCGGGCGTGTGGGTTCCCGAAATTATCGCGGAACCAAGCCGTATCCGTAGCGTTAGGGTCCGTAATCAACCTTCCGCAGGAGTGCACCGTGCGTCAGAAAAAGAAGCCGCTCGCCCGCAAACCCGAAGTTGATCGCGAGGCGGACCCCCGCAAGGCTTATGCAAGGCGCAATGCGCTTGAGCCGCAGGTCATGATGCCACATCGCTCCGACATGCCGCTTGCCCGTCCGGAAAAGGACGAAGTCGTCGTCCCCGCCATGGTGACGGGAAAAAGCCTCATCAGCGGACGTCACTGAGAGGGCCGGCAGATGCAGGTAAAGGACGTCATGTCCGCGCAGATCGTCACGGTCTCGCCCAGCGACACCGCGCAGTCGGCGGCCCGGTTGATGCTTGAAACCGATGTGGGGGCGCTGCCCGTCGAGGTTCCCGGTGTCGGCGCCATTGTCGGCATCATCACGGATCGCGACATCGTCGTGTCCGTCCTCGCACGCGGTTTGTCCACCTCGACCACGATTGCGGAATTCATGACGGTTTCACCCGAGGTTTGCGATGAACGGGACGACACCGACACCGTTGCCGAGCGTATGCGTGAGCGCGGCGTGCGACGACTCGTGGTGGTGAACGCGGACCACCGCGTGGTCGGCATCGTGAGCCTTGTCGATCTGTCAGCGGGTGGAGCCGGGAAGGAGAAATGGCAATGACGATCTTCCCCACCGACCGCCTGTGGGACGAAGCCGTGGTGCTCGAAGGCGAAAGGCAGGTGCTGCGCGTTCAGAGCACGCGCGACGCGCTGCTGTGCCTCAAGAATCATTGGCCGGTGGACCGCACCGATGCGGTTTCCCAGGCCATGAGCGCGTGCGAACGGGGTCTGGAGACCGATGACGACCCATCGCTCGCCCGGCAAGCCTTGATCGAGGCAGCAAAGGAGGCGGGCTTCCGGGTCAATTCCTGGACGACGACATAATGACGCAGTGAGGCGGAGGCATAATCCGCAATAGACTGAAGACGGCATAATAAAAATCACCGCCATCCGAAGGGACAAGTTCGTGAACGAAGAACGTCAGGAATGGATCAACAAGCGTGCCTACAGCCTGTGGGAACAGCATGGCCGCCAGCATGGCCACGATCAGGAACACTGGGAACAGGCGACCCGGGAGCGTGATGAACTCGAGCGCATCGCTCTGCCGCATCATCTCAAGAAGACCGGATCGGGCGAGGTGGATGATGCGACCCGAAACGCCATCAACGTCACCCGAAACACATCGCCCACCCCGCCGAAGAAATCCAAGCCCGCCATCGGCCGCGGCAACGTCGTCTAACTGAACGGCCTTTCAAGCAAAAACACCGACTGCGGGAAACCCATTCGGTGTTTTTCCGTGCCTCTTCTAAAATGCGCGATCAGGCCGGTTCGAAGGCGACGACGCTGGCGCCATAGACCATGGCGGGGCTTTCGGCGGGATGCTCCGCAAAACCTTCCTCTACCGCGCCGGTGTCCAGCACACGCTTCCACGCCTGAATCCCGTTCACATCCGGCAGGGTGACCTCGCAGTCTCCACCCGCGTTGAAGACCAGGAAGAGCTGGTCGGCGTGCTCATCGTCGACAGACTTGCACAGGAAGAGCCCGAGCGTGCGCAGCTCGCCATCCTGCCACGTGGCGTCGTCCATCGCCGCCCCGTCCGGACGGTACCAGCCTATCTCGACCGTGCCGTCTTCGGCGGGCTCGCCCGTCAGGAACCGCTCCTGTCGAAGGGCGGGATGAGCCTTGCGGAAGGCGAGCGCGCCCTTGCAGAATGCCAGGAACGGATCATCCAAGCCGTTCCAGTCGGTCCAGCCGATTTCGTTGTCCTGGCAATAGGCGTTGTTGTTGCCGCCCTGGCTGTTGCCGAGTTCATCGCCGCCAAGCAGCATCGGCACGCCCTGGCTGAGCATCAGCGTCGCGATCATGTTGCGCCGGCGGCGATCGCGTGCGTCCCGGATACCCTGGTCGTCCGTCGGGCCTTCCGCACCCATATTGTGCGAGTGATTGTCGGAATGACCGTCGCGGTTTTCCTCGCCATTGGCATCATTGTGCTTGTTGTCGTAGGAAACCGTGTCCATGAGAGTGAAACCGTCATGGGCGCTCAGAAGATTGACCGAGGACGTTGCGCCGCGGTCGGAATGATTGAACTGCTGCGCAGACCCCGTGAGGCGTGCGGCGACGCCCGGCACGAGCCCGCCGTCGCCCTTCCAGAAGCGGCGGATGTCGTCGCGGTACTTGTCGTTCCATTCGCGGAACGGATGGGGAAAGCCGCCGACCTGATAGCCGCCGTCACCGACATCCCAGGGTTCCGCGATCAGTTTCACCCCCGACAGGATCGGATCCTGACGGATTGCATCGAAGAAGGTCCCTTCGCGGTCGAATTCGATGTGCCGTGTACGGCCGAGCGTGCTGGCAAGGTCGAACCGGAAACCATCGACATGCATCACGCCGACCCAGTAACGCAGGCTGTCCAGCACCATGCGCAGCACCATGGGATGCGCGATGTTGACCGTATTGCCCGTGCCCGTCGTATCGTAGGAGTGACGCGGATCGTCGGGCGAAAGACGATAGTAGCTGAGATTGTCGAGGCCTCGGAAGCTCAGGGTCGGGCCCCGCTCAGAACCCTCGGCCGTGTGGTTGTAGACCACGTCCATGATCACCTCGATGCCGGCCGCATGGAAGCGTTTCACCATGGTCTTGAATTCGGTGACTGCACCTGCCGAAAGGAAGCGCGGCTGCGGGGCGAAGAACCCGAGCGTCTGGTAGCCCCAGTAATTGCGCAGGCCTTTTTCCAGGAGGAACCGGTCATCGGGGAAATACTGGATCGGCAGCAGTTCGATTGCGGAAATACCGAGGTCGACGAGATGCTCGATGACGGGATCGCTCGCCATGCCGAGGAAGGTGCCGCGCAGCTCGTCCGGGACACCCGGATGGGTCATCGTCAGCCCGCGCACATGCGTTTCGTAGATGATAGTCTCGGTCCATGGCCGGCGAATGGCGGAATCTCCGGCCCAGTCGAATTCCAGATCCTGCACCACGCCCTTAACCATGAAGGGCGCACTGTCGCGGTCATCGAAGGACAGATCCTCCTGGGGATCGCCGACCTTGTAGCCGTAGAGGGCATCGTCCCACTGGAGTTCTCCCATCACCTGCTGGGCATAGGGATCGAGCAGCAGCTTGTTGGGGTTGAAACGGTGCCCGGCCTTCGGATCGTAGGGCCCGTGGGCGCGATAGCCGTAGACCGTGCCGGGCCGTAGCCCCGCGATGTAACCGGACCACACATCGCCCTCACGCTTCGGCAGGGCCAGACGCGCGGTCTCCTCCTTGCCATCATCGCTGAAAAGGCAAAGCTCGACCTGTTCCGCATGGGCGGAGAACACCGCAAAATGCGTGCCCTCGCCCGTAAAGGCGGCCCCGAGCTCCGGTTTCATGAAATCGAGCTCGGAAAACGAATAACTCATGTCGTGTGTCCCCTTCATTCGGCCGGCGGCATCGCGGGGGAGTCAGTTGCCGCCCAGCGCGAAGTCCCGAGGAAGTTTAAATGTGCTCGTGTGCGGTTCTGCTGGAGGCAGTCGAAAGAGCGATGATGCAACGCGAAAAGAGCGAGATTGTTCCGGAACCTTTAAGGCCGGCCCCGGTTGCAGCCCTGCCCTGAAACGAAAGGAAGGCTGCGATGTCACCATCACCGACGCGACGAACCTGGGGGCCGAGCATGATGGATGATGGTCATGTAAGGTTTCGGCTATGGGCACCGGCCGAGGATAGGGTCACGCTCATCGCGGGCGGACACGAGATCACCATGCACGCACAGGCGGATGGATGGCACGAAGTCGAAACCGACCTCGTGAGGCCCGGTTCTCCCTATCTTTACCGCCTGGCGGACGGCAGCGAAATCGCCGATCCGGCGTCCCACGCGCAGCTGGCCGATGTTGAAGGCCCCTCGATCGTCACGGATCACGAAAGCTACGCCTGGCGCAACACCGGCTGGAAAGGACGGCCCTGGGAGGATGCCGTCATCTATGAACTTCATATCGGCACGTTCACCCCGCAGGGGACCTTTCGCGCGGCGATCGAACACCTGCCGCACCTGCGCGATATCGGCATTACCGCTATCGAAATCATGCCGGTCGCCCATTTCTCCGGCCAGCGCGGCTGGGGCTATGACGGCGTGCTGCATTACGCACCGCATCCCGCCTATGGCACGCCCGACGACCTGAAGGCGCTGGTCGATGCGGCGCATGACCATGGCATCATGGTGCTGCTCGATGTCGTCTATAATCACTTCGGTCCGGTCGGAAACATGTTGCACCGCATCGCGCCTCCGTTCTTTCACCCCGAACGCCACACGCCCTGGGGCGCGGCACTCGCCTTCGAGCGGGAACCGGTACGGCGCTACTTCATCGACAACGCGCTGCACTGGCTGCTCGACTATCGCTTCGACGGTCTGCGCTTCGACGCCACCGAGGAGATCGTCGATGAAAGCCACCATCATGTGCTGCTCGAAATGGCCGCCACCATCCGGCAGACCGTGACCGACCGGCAGGTCCATCTCGTCGTCGAGGACCAGGCGAAACGCAAAAGCCTGCTGAACCGTGACGGCGGTGATGTCCATCATTACACGGCCGCCTGGAACGACGTGTTCCACCACGCGCTGCACATCATCGCCACCGGGGAAGATGGCGGCCACTATGCCAAATATCGTGACGACACCGATGACGTGCTGCGCCGGGCGACGGCCCACGGCTTCGTTTCGGAGGATCGGGAAAGCGACCGGGTCGGCCCGCTGCCGCAAAAACCGTTACCGCAGCAGGTCAACGTCAATTTCCTGCAAAACCACGACCAGGTCGGCAACCGCGCCTTTGGAGAGCGCCTTCTGACGCTGACCGATCCTGCGCTCTACCGGGTCATGAGCGCGCTCCTGTTTCTGGCCCCGCCCGTACCGCTGCTCTTCATGGGCGAGGAGTTCGGCGAGCGCCGCCCATTCCACTTCTTCGCGGATTTCGATGGTGAGCTTGCCGAAGCGACACGCGCGGGCCGTATCGACGAAGCCGAGAATTTCGGCGGCCTGCCCGACGGGAAGACGGCGGACGACCTGCCGGATCCGAACGACGAGCAGACCTTCCTCGCGTCCAAGCTCGACTGGAACCATGCCGCATCGCCGGAAGGGCAGCGGCATGGCGCGTTCGTACGCTCGCTCATCCGGCTTCGGCAGGCAAAGATCAGGCCGCTGCTCGCCGAGGGTGAAGCGCCCGAACCGTCCATCCTCGCTTCAGACCCCGGAACTCTCGCAATAGACTGGCACTTTGCCGAACAAACCCTCTCCATCCGCGCGAACCTCACCCACGATAAACGGAACTGGCCATCCTTGTCAGGCGAGACGGTTTTCGAAATTCCGGCTGTTGGTGACGCCGGTCCTTCCATTTCCGTCTCGATCCGCCCGACGTGACGGATCGGGAACCAAACCCCCGGTTGATCTGTTTACACCGGGAATTCGAGCACGAGGCCGCCATGCAGATCCACGAGATCATGAGTCGTCACATCCACCTCGTCCGGCCGGAGGAAACACTGCAGTCTGCCGCGAGCATCATGGCGGAACGCGATGTCGCCTTCCTGCCGGTGGTCGATGCAAGCGGTCTCGTGGGCACGTTGACCGATCGGGATGTGATCCTGAGGGCGGTCGCCCCCGGCTTGAATGCCGAAGCCACGCTCGTCTCCGACATCATGACGACGGATATCACCTACTGTTTCGATGACGAGTCCGCCCGCACCGTATTGGCCAATATGCAGGCGCTGCATCTGCGCCGGATCGCGGTGCTCGACCGGCAGAACCGGTTGGTCGGCGTCGTTTCGCGGACGGATTTCGCCCGGCACGGTCTCTAGAAGCAGACGGAACCAAGCGGGCCTGCACGCGTTTTTAGGCCGCTCATTCGGCGTTCCCATCCGGCGATCAAGGACAGCATGACCCGCCTTCTCTCGACCTATCGCCTCCAGTTCCGCAACGGCATGACCCTTGGCAAAGCCGTCCGGCTCGTGCCCTATCTCCGTTCGCTCGGCATCAGCCACCTTTATGCATCTCCCTTGATGACGGCGGTCAGCGGCTCCACCCATGGCTATGACGCCACGCGGGTGGATGAAATCGATCCCACACTTGGCGGTATCGAAGCCCTGCGGCAGCTCGCGGCCGAACTTCATGCACATGACATGGGCCTGATCCTCGACATCGTGCCGAACCACATGGCCGCAAACCTGGAGAATCCCTGGTGGCGCAGCCTTGTCCTCTGGGGCTTGGAAAGCCCCTTCGCGCACCACTTCGATATCGACTGGACGGAGAAACTCACCCTCCCCCTCCTCGGCAAGGACTTCGCCGAGGAATTGGCGGATGGAACGATAACGCTCGCGCTGGAGCCCGGTTGCAACGCTCTGGCACTTCGCTATCACGACAGCTACTACCCTCTTCATCCCAATACCTACCCGCATGTGCTGGACGCAGCCGGCGCATTTTTCACCAGCGCCACGCCTTCGACGGACCCGCAGGGACGAGCGATCCTTTCCGACGCCCTCGCGTCCGGCTCCGCGCGCACCGAGCTTGAGGCGCAACTGGCGGACATCGCATCCGACCCCGCCCGCATCGCCGCCGTCCATGATGCGCAGCCGTGGCGGCTGGTGAACTGGAAGACGGCGAGCGAGAACCTCAGCTATCGGCGTTTCTTCGAGATTGCCGGCCTCGCCGGCCTGCGCGTCGAGGACAACAAGGTCTTCGAGGATAGTCACCGCCTCATCCTGGACCTCGTTCGCGACGGCACGGTCGACGGTCTGCGGATCGACCATATCGACGGCCTGGCGGATCCGCAGGGTTATCTTGAACGTCTGCGCGCGGAAGTCGGACCTGACGTCATCATCCTGGTCGAGAAAATTCTGGAACGGCAGGAGCCCCTCCCCTCCGACTGGCCGATAGCCGGCACGACGGGCTACGAATTCATCACGGCGCTGGCCGACGCCTTTGCCGACGAGAAGGAAGACGGGCGACTGGCCGCAGCGTTCGACGCACTGAAGAACGATGACGACCGGCATGCCTATTCGGATGAGATGTATGCCTGCAAGCGGCAGATGCTGGCCGACAATTTCCGCGGCGAAGTGCGCCGTCTCGGCAGACTTGCCAAGCGCGTGGCCGACCGTTTGAACGCCGATTTCTCGCGGAGCGCGCTGACCGAGGCGATCTGCGCGGTGATCATCGCCTTGCCGGTCTATCGCACCTATCTCGCATCCGGGCGAAGCATAGCTCCACGCGATCATGACATCCTGGCAACGGCGCGGTGCGAAGCGCAGGTGCGCGTGCGCCCGGAAGTGCGCGAGGCGATCGACCTCATCTGGGAACTGCTGACCGATGAGAAGACCTGCGAAAAGATACCGGATTGCATCGAATTCCGTACGCGCTTCCAGCAGTTGACCGGACCGATCATGGCCAAGGCGCTGGAGGACACCCTGTTCTACCGCGAGAATGCCTTTATCGCCCTCAACGAGGTGGGCGGCGATCCGGGACACCCTCCGGGGGGACCGGCCGCATTCCACGCAGCGATGCGAGATCGCGCCGGGAACTGGCCGCTCGGCCTTTCCGCGACCTCCACGCATGACACGAAACGCGGGGAAGATGCGCGTGCACGCCTCTATACATTGAGCGAGGCGCCCGAAGAATGGGTGGCGGCGACGCAGCGCTGGCGCGGCCTCCCGCAACACGAAGGGAAAGCACCCGCAGCCGATATACAATGGCTGGTCTATCAGGCTCTTGCCGGTACATGGCCGATCGATGGACGCGATGACCGCGCCGCAATGGAGGCGCTGCCCGAGCGTATGAAAGCCTATGTCGAGAAGGCGCTGCGTGAGGCGAAGCGACAGACGAACTGGAGCGAGCCGGATCTCGACTATGAGGCTAGCGTCACCGGTTACGTTCAGAACCTGCTGTCGGACACGGCATTCATCGAGGACTTCACCCGGACGCTTTCGCCCTTCATCGATGCGGGCCTGTCCAATGCGCTCGCCCAGACCCTGGTCAAGCTGACGGCTCCGGGCGTTCCCGATATCTATCAGGGAAGCGAACGCAGCGATTTCTCGCTGGTCGATCCCGACAACCGGACGACGCTTGCGATAGAGCCCCTGCGCATACCCTCGAAGCCCGCCCCGTCGCGAACCCATTTTGCCGACTACAAACAATGGCTGACGGCTAAGGTGCTTGGCTGCCGCGGGCAGTTAGCAGAGGTCTTTCGCGGCCCCTACGAAGCACTCGAGCTCTCTGACGGCGGGCATCAAGCCCTCGCGTTCCTGCGCGGAAACACGGACGCCTTTGCCATCACCGTGGTTCCGCGCCTCGCTTTCGGAAAGATGAGCGCAGGAACACTGTGTCTCTCAGAGGCTGCGATCCGCGATATATCGCTTGCGATTCCGCCCGCATTCGAAGGCCGCACAGTCCGCTCGGTCCTAGATGACCGGACCTTGACGCTCGGCAGCGCGCTGCTGCTTTCGGACCTTTTCCGTACGGATCCGGTCGCGCTTCTGGTCTCCGCGTAGCATACGCAACAGCCGGGTGCCGGGCAGGCTCATCCCTTGGCGAAGAGCTGGACGAGATCCACCGCGCCCGTCTCGGGCGAGCCGAGCTGAAGATGGCTTTCGATATGGCGCAGATGCAGCGTCATCATCCACGCCGCCTTTTCGGCATCCCTCGTGTGGAAAGATCCGACAATGGCCGCGTGGTCGTCGTCGCGACAGTTGCTGACGCCGGGCGCTCCGAAGATTCCAATGATCAGCGACGTCCGCGTCACCAGTTCTTTCATCGTACGCAGGAGAACGGCATTGCCGGCGATCTGCGCCATCAGGGTATGAAACTGGCCGGACAGGCGGATGGCATCATGCCGGTGCCGCTCCTTGTGGGCGACATATTCCATTTCAAGATGCCGGTTGAGCTGCGCGATATCCTCGTCCGTCGCACGCTGGACGGCGAGGCGGGCGATGTTGGGCTCCAGCGCCAGGCGCGCCTCGAACACCTCCCGCGCCTGCTCGGCGGTCGGCGATGCGACGAAGGCGCCGCGATTGGCGTGCAGTTCCACGACTTCGCGGCTTGCGAGCAGAAGCAGGCTGCGGCGAATGCGCATGCGTCCGACACCGAACGCCTCGCACAGCGCGGACTCGGAAAGCTTCGTTCCCGGGGGCAATCGCTGCTCGATCACCGCTTCGAAAATGCGATCGACGATATCGCCCTCGTCGATCTCGTCCGCTTCGACCAGGTCGTCCCTGTCTACATTCACCACCGATTTCACCTCATGCGCCTCGGGATCGCATATCTCTAAATAGGTCCGATTTGGTTCACCAACAAGCGTCCATTTCGTCAACACCGCGTCGTATGATTTGTTTACACCCACTTGACAAGATTGTTAACAATACGCTCAATGTTCTGGCCAAGGCTGAGCCTGACCGCCATTTGCGGCCCGCTTGCCGATAGAAAATAATCAATGGCCCAGAGGAAGAACATCATGCACAAGCGTACATTCCTGAAATTTTCCGCCCTCGCCGCAGCGACCGTTCTGTCGATGCCGCTGATGGCCCATGCCGAAAACGCCACCTTGAAGATCGGCTTCGTCGGCGTCACCTCCGGCCCGGCTGCGGCCTGGGGCATCTCCAACCAGCGCTCCATGGAGACGCGTGCCGCCTGGCTGAACGAACTCGGCGGCGTGAAGATCGGCGACAAGACCTACAACATCCAGATCGTGCCCTTCGACGACCAGAAGGACCCGAAGCGTGCCATCGCCGGCATGGAGAAGATGGCACAGGACGGCGTGCACTATGTCGTCGGCCCGAACGTCGATGACGGCGCGGCCGCCGTTCGCCCGGTCGCCGAGCAGAACGGCATCATGTATTTCCCCTACGCCTTCCCCAAGGAACTCTTCACCGCGCCGGCATCCAACGCGATCCTCGGCATGGTGGCGAACTACCAGTCCGGCCCGGCGATCTACAAATACCTCAAGGAAAACAAGGGCGTGAAGAAGGTGGCCTTCGTCGCCGCCAACGAGTCCGATCCGCTCAGCCAGCGTGAATCCGGCATTGCCGCCGCGCAGGCGCTGGGCCTCGAAGTGGTGTCCGGCAATGTGACCTACCAGGTGGATACGACGGACTTCACGCCGGTACTTCTGCCCGTCATCCAGGCTTCGCCCGACCTGCTCGTGCTCTCGGGCGTCTCTCCCGCCAACGCGCCGCAGCTCATCCGTTCCGCCCGCGAGCTGGGCTATACCGGCTTCATTTCCACGGAGACGGGGCAGGATGCCACGGTTCTGCAGGAAGGTGCCGGCGAGCTTGCCGAGGGCTTCATCTCGGTCGGCGGCGCATCCACGCCGGAACTCGCCAGCGACACGATGAAGGAATTCGTCGACCGCTACACCAAGATGTTCGGCGAATACAACGATGAGTCCAACACCAAGGTCTATGCCCTCGAATACATCATCGAAACGCTGAAGGCGAACCCGGCGGCAATCGACAATGTCGAGGAATACAAGAAGACCATGGACACGTTCGAAGCCGCCAACCCCTTCATGAAGGGCGACGCCAAGCTGAAATATGTCGGCATGACCTCCTTCGGCCAGAAGCGTCAGGTTTCCGTTCCGCTCGTCGTCAACGAGTTCAAGGGCGGCAAGTTCGAAACGCTGTTCGTCGGCCAGGTCGACTGACCAGAGCCCAGGCATCCCAAGAACGGGACCCGGAGCGCACGCGCAGTCCGGCCGGGTCCCACCTTGCCTGAACCTTCCATTGGAGGCTCACGATGGAACAGATAATCGCCAACGGTCTGTACCTGGGCGCGCAATACGCGCTGATCGCCCTCGGCCTGACCCTGATCTTCTCGCTGATGAACGTGCTGAACTTTGCCCATGGGCAGATGTACGTCTTCGGCGGCTTCGTCACCTATACGGTCGTTGTGCAGCTCGGCCTGCCCTTCATCGTCGGCCTCTTCGCTTCGGCCATCGTGCTGGCAGTTCTGGGCGCCGCCATCGAGAAATTCCTCTTCGCGCCTGTCATACGACGGTCCAAGCGCGATGAATCCACGATGTTGCTCGCCGCCGGCATCGCCTTCTTCCTCGATGCCGTCATCCTGCTCGCCTTCGGCGAAAAGCAGCGCGGCGTGCCGAAGATCGTCAACGGCGTGTTCAACTGGGACATGCGCATCATCATGCCCTACGACCGCATCCTGATCGGCGTCCTCGCCATCCTGCTGATCGTCGTCTTCATCGCCTTTATGAACTATTCGCGCACCGGCCGTGCCATGCGCGCCCTGGCGCAGGACAAGATGGCCGCCCAGCTCATGGGCGTGAATGTCGCGCGCTATTCCATGATTGGCTTTGCGCTCGGCGCCATGCTCGCCGGCCTCGTCGGCGGTCTGCTCGTCACCATCACCGGCGTCAATCTCGGCATGGGCGGACCGACGTCCGTCAAGGCCTTCCTGATGATCATGATCGGCGGCGCCGGCGTCATTTCGGGCGCGATCGCCGGCGGCTTCATCCTCGGCATGATGGAAAGCGTGGGCCTGACCGTGCTCTCGGCCTATGGCGACATCACCTATCTCGTCATCTTCGCCACGCTGATGGTGTTCCTGGCCGTCCGCCCGCAGGGGCTGATGGGCAAGCCGTGGGGTTGAGACCATGAACGCGAAAAAACTCCTCGGCTTCGCCGCCTTCCTTCTCGCCGTCTTCGTTCTGGTGCCGCTGATCATCAAGGCGACCGGACGGTCGGATTTCTATTACACCCTTACCTCCGTCGCCCTTCTCTCCGTCGGTGCCGCCGGTGTCTGGCTGACGTTCTACATCGGCCGCATCAATATCGGCCAGGGCGCCTATGCGCTGGTGGGCGGCTATGTCTCGACCATCCTCGTCACACAGGCCGGTGTCTCGTTCTGGCTGACATTGCCGCTGGCCGGCCTGTTCTGCGCGCTGATCTCGGTCCTGATCGGCCTGCCGATCCTGCGCCTGCGCGGCGTCTACTTCGCCATGGTGACGCTGGTGCTGACCGAGGTCGCGCGCCTCACGGCGCTCGCTTTGCCGATCACAAACGGCGCCAAGGGCATCACCTCCATTCCGCTGCCGGGCGAGTTCTCGCTCTTCGGCATCACGATCATCCCGGCCTTCGGCTCGCTCGCCAATCCGCGTTTCGGCTTCTACATCATGGCCGTCGTGCTGATGATCGTCACCTATCTGGTGCTCTGGCGCATCGTGAACTCCAGGCTTGGCCATCTCTGCCGCAGCCTTCAGCAGAACGAGGAACTCTCGGCGTCCATCGGCGTCAACACGGCCTATCTCCGGGTGCTCGCCTATGCGATCTCGTCGTTCTTCGGCGGCATCGCCGGCGCCATGTTCGCCTCCATCGCCCAGTCGATCTACCCGTCGTCCTTCGTGGTCGCAGACAGCGTGAACTTCATGCTCTACTGCTTCCTCGGCGGCCTCGGCTATGTCTTCGGCCCGATGCTCGGAACGCTGCTGCTCTATTTCGGCTGGGACCTGCTGTCGATCGCCCGCGAATACCAGCTTCTCATCTATTCCGGCATCATGATCCTGCTCATGCTGGTCCTGCCGAACGGTGTCCTCAGCCTTCTCGACAAGAAGGAGGGCCGCGCATGAGCCCGATCCTGCAAATCAAGAACATCACCAAGCGCTACGGCGGCCTGACGGCGGTCAACGACGTCTCCTTCGACGTCAACAAGGGCGAGATCCTCTCGGTGATCGGCCCGAACGGCGCCGGCAAGTCGACGCTGTTCAAGCTGATCTCCTCCTTCGTGCCGGCGACATCGGGCGAGGTCATCTTCAACGGCGAGCGTATATCGAGCCTCGCCCCGCACAAGGTGGCCCGCATGGGCGTCGTGCGGACCTTCCAGGAAACCACGATCTTCCGCTCGATGACGGTGCGCGAAAACATCATCGTTTCCCACCACCTGCGTTCGAAGGCGAGCCTCCTCGGCTTCTTCCTCGGCACGAAACAGGCGAAGGAAGACGAGGACGCCTTCGCAGCCTCGGCCGACGATATCGTCGACTTCCTCGGCCTTCAGGCCATCCGCAACGAACTCGCCTCAAACCTGCCGCAGGGGCATCTGCGCGCACTCGGCATGGCCATCGGCCTTGCTACCGATCCAAAGGTCATCCTGCTGGATGAACCCTTCGCCGGCATGAACCACGACGAGACCATGAAGATGGTCGCGCTCGTGCGGCGCCTGCGCGACGAACGCGGCGTCACCGTGCTCCTTGTGGAGCACGACATGCCTGCGGTCATGAAGATCAGCGACCGGATCGTGTGCATCAATTTCGGCCAGAAGATCGCCGAAGGCACGCCCCAGGAAATCCGGGAGAACGAGCAGGTCATCGAGGCCTATCTCGGCTCCGAAGATGCGGCGATCGGGATGTAAGCCATGACGAACATATTGAGCGTTGAGAACATCGAACTCTATTACGACCACATCTATGCGCTGAAGGGCGTTTCCATCGATGTGGCCGAAGGCGAGACCGTCGCGCTGATCGGCGCGAACGGTGCAGGCAAGTCCTCGATCCTGCGGGCAATCACCGGGCTCCGGCCCCTCAAGTCCGGGCGGATCCTCTATCAGGGCGAACGGCTCGATGGCGCATCGGCGTCGGACATCGTCCGCCGGGGCATTTCCATGGTGCCGGAAGGCCGCCGCGCCTTTCCGCTGATGTCGGTAAAGGACAATCTCCTGATGGGTGCCTTCACCCGCACCGACAAGTCCGAAATCGAACAGACCCTGGAAAGCGTGCTGACGCGGTTTCCGCGGCTGCGCGAACGGTATCACCAGCAGGCCAGCACCATGTCCGGCGGCGAGCAGCAGATGATGGTGATCGGTCGCGCCCTGATGGCCCGCCCCAAGCTCCTGCTTCTGGACGAACCGTCGCTCGGTATCGCCCCGAAGCTCGTGCAGGATATCGCGCGCGCCATCGTCGCGATCAGCCGCGACGAGAAGGTTTCCATCCTCCTCGTCGAGCAGAACAGCCGCATGGCGCTGTCCATCTCCAATCGCGCCTACGCGCTTTCCACCGGATCCATCGCGCTGTCAGGCAATTCCAGGGAACTGATGAACGACGATCGCATCAAGGCTGCCTACCTCGGAGGCGAACTCTGACATGAAAATTCTCGTCATCAACCCCAACACGACCGCTTCGATGACGGCGCATATCGGGAAGGCGGCGCGTGCCGCCGCCTCTCCCGGCACGCAGGTGACCGCAATCAATCCCGTCCACGGCCCCGTTTCGATCGAAGGCTATTTCGACGAGGCGATGAGCCTGGCCGGCCTGCTCGACGCGATCCGCCGCAACCCGGATTGCGACGCGGTCGTCATCGCCTGTTTCGACGACACGGGCCTCGACGCCGCCCGCTGCCTGACCGACAAGCCGGTGATCGGCATCGGCGAGGCCGCCTATCATTTCGCGTCGATGATCTCGAACAAGTTCACCGTCGTGACCACGCTGGCCCGCTCCGTGCCGGCGCTGGAACACAATCTCGCCCGCTACGGGCTCGATGTGCGGTGCGCCCGCGTGCGCTCCTCGGAAGTCGCCGTGCTGGAGCTCGAACAGCCTGGCTCCAACGCCCGCCAGAAGATCAGCGCCGAGATCGGGCTGGCCATCGGCGAAGATCGTGCGGAAGCGATCGTGCTCGGCTGCGCCGGCATGGCGAGCCTCGCGGCGGACCTTGCCGCCGAACATGGGCTTCCCGTTCTCGACGGCGTGTCCTGCGCGGTGAAGCTGGCCGAAGCGATGGCCGGCCTCAATATCCGCACGTCCCGCCTCGGCGGTTATGCCCCGCCGCCGCCCGCCAAGCTGGCGGGTGCTTTCCCCGCCGTGGCCGGCTAGGCGTCGTCCCGCCACGCATCTCCAAAATCACCGAAGGCAGTCCAACCACCATCGACCGGCAGGACGGCACCGGTAATGCCCGACGCTGCCGGCGATGCGAGAAAGGCCACGGCCGCCGCCACTTCCTGCGCGGCGATCAACCGGCCGATCGGCGTGCGACGGCGCAGCGTCGGCAGGTCGATGCGCCCAGCATCGGCGAGCTTGCGGACAAGCGCCGTTTCCACGAAGGCCGGCGCGACCGCATTGACGCGCACGCCCCTGCCCGCCCATTCGCAGGCCATGGCCCGCGTCATGGCGACGATGCCGGCCTTGGCGGCGCCATAGGCGTTGCGCTTCGGCAGTCCGGTGATCCCTGCGATGGAGGACAGGTTGACGATGGCGCCCGATCCCCGCGCAACCATGCCCCTGCTGACCTCGCGTGACATCAGGAAGGTGCCCGCGAGATGCACGTCGAGCACCTTGCGGAAGGCGTCGATGCTCTGTTCCAGCGTCGGCAGGTGGCTGTCGCCGATGCCGGCATTGTTGACGAGAACATCGAAGGGTGCGGCGGATGCCGCCGCAATCGCCTGCGCCTCGTCGGTGATGTCGCAGGCGAGGCCCCGATGCCCCTCGCCCAGTTCGAGCGCCCGCGCCGCCGCCTTCTCGCCGTCGATATCGGCGATGGTGACGCGATAGCCGGCATCCGCCAGCGCTTGTACGATGGCAAGCCCGATGCCGTCGGCGCCGCCGGTGACGAGCGCGTGTTTTTCCTCACGCATAGCCGGGCCTCGGCACCAGGCCCATCAGCGTCTGCGACAGGCCGCCATCGACCACAATGTCCTGCCCGCTGACATAGGAGGCACGCGGCGAGGCGAGGAACAGCGCGACATCCGCCATGTCCTTCGGCTCGGCGATCCGCCCGAGCGGCACTAGGGCCTCCCGCTTCGCCTTCACCCCGGCATCGCGGTAGAAGGGTTCGGAGAGGGGCGTGCGCACGAGGCCGGGGCTGACGGTGTTGGAACGGATCCCCTTCGGACCCCATTCATAGGCAAGTTGGCGCGACAACATCAGGATTGCCGCCTTGGAGGCCGAATAGGCGCCGCTCGCCGGCTGCGGATGCGTGCCGGCAATGCTCGCCACATGGACGAGCGTGCCGCCGCCGCGCGCGATCATGCTCCTGCCGAAGGCTTGCGCAGCCGCGAGATAGCCATTGAGATTGATCGTCAGCATGGCCGACCAGTCGGCCTCGCTCACGCTTTCGAGCGGGCCCGGCCGCAGGATGCCGGCATTGTTGACGAGAATGTCGGCCCCGCCTTCCGCCTCCACCGCCTTCGCAGCCGCGGCGATCTCGTCGCCTTTGGAGAGGTCGCAGGACAGCACGAAAGCGCCGTTGCCGAGTTCATCCGCCAACTCCCGGGTGCGCTCCTCGGTGCGGTCGAGCAGCACGACACGCACGCCCTCGGCCGCAAAGGCCCGCGCCAGGGCCTGGCCGATCCCGCCTCCCGCGCCGGTGATGACGGCGGTCTTTCCATCCAGTCCAAGCCAGCTCATGCGGCTTCCTCCCTGTTCGTCGCATCGGGCGCGATGCCCGCAAGGTAGCGGCCGGTGATCCAGCCGAAGGTCATGGCCGGGCCGAGCGTGATGCCGGCGCCGGGATAGTTGCCGCCCATGATCGACGCGCGGTCGTTGCCGACGGCGAACAGGCCGGGAATGACGCTCCCGGCGCGATCCATCACTTCGCCGGGCACGGTGGTCTTCAGGCCATCGAAGGTGCCGAGATCGCCCATCTCCAGCTTCACCGCATAGAACGGCCCCTGTTCGACGGGCGCCACGCAGGGGTTCGGCTTGTTTTCGGGATCGGCGAGATAGCGGTTGAACGACGTCTCGCCGCGATGGAACGCCTCGTCGCGCCCCTCCCGTGCTCCGCGGTTGAAGTCGGCCACCGTCGCCTCCAGCGCGGCGGGCTCGATGCCGCAGGCCTGCGCGAGCTCTGTCAACGTGCGGCCCTTCTTGAGATAGCCGGAGCGCAGCCAGAGGGAGAGCGGCATCGGCGCGGGCTTGGCATAGCCGAGGCCGTATTTGCGGATGGTGCGGTGATCGCAAATCAGCCAGGCTGCGGCCTCTCCGGAGGCGATCATCGCAGCACCCACATCGTGGTAGCTCTCGCTCTCGTTCGTGAAGCGCTTGCCGTTGGAAAGCACGGCGATCATGCCTGGTTTGTAGCGATCGAGCAGATGCGGGAAAACGCCCTGCCCGGGCACCCGGCTGACCGGCATCCAGGCCGCGGGTTGCGGAAATTCCGCATCGAACGCACCGCCCGCCGCCTCGCCGAGACGGATGCCGTCGCCGGTATTGCCCTCCGGCACCGGCGAGTAATGTCCCGCCTGGCCGGACCTGAGATGGGCATAGGCATCGGCTCGCCGCGCGAGATCCTGCGCATAACCGCCGCAGGCCAGCACGACGCCACGCCGCGCGATGATGGTGCCCGGCTCGGCACCGCCCACCTCCGCGCCCGTCACGCGATCGCCCTCCTTAACGAGACGAAGAGCCGGCGTTTCCGTCAGGATCGGGATACCGAGATCGAAGCAGCTCTTGGCAAGCCGGGCGGCGAGCGCATTGCCGCTCGTCACCTGCACGCCGCGTCCATAGCGCACCATTTCCCCCGCATGGGCGGCGAGCCGCTTCAGAACATAGGCGAACGACGTCAGCGATTTCGTGGCATTGAAGAAGTGCTTGATGTCCGCATTGGACGAATTGAACATCATGCCCATGAAGGTGATGGTCGAGAGCGGCGGGCGCAGGCGCTTCAGGTTGTCACCAAGCGCGCTCGTGTCGAAGGGTTCTGCAAGCACGGAGCGCCCGACATCCACGCCGCCATCCACCGTCGGATGGTAATCGGGGTAGAGTGTGGGCACGAATTTGACGGCGGTCTGCCTCTCGAACCAGTCGAGCATCTTCGGGCCGGCATCGAGGAAGGCATCGACGGCGCCCTCGTCGAACCAGTTTCCTGTTTCCGCCTTCATGTAGCGGCGTGCGGCCTCGCGCGTGTCGGCGGGATTGTTGACCTTGCCGTGGCGGTTGCCGGGTATCCAGAGAACGCCACCGGAAAAGGCGGTGGTTCCGCCGAACACCGGCTCCTTCTCGATGACGATGACGGAGAGACCGTGTTTCTTCGCAACGATGGCCGTGGCAAGACCGCCGGCACCCGAGCCTATGACCAACACGTCGCAGACGCGCCCCTTCTCCTCAAGCCGCTCCATCGGTTCCTCCCTGTCATGAATGGCAGGACATCTTGCTACGCCGCGGCCCAAGCCGAACCAATGGACGCACCCGTGGAATTGTTGCACAATTCGATCGGGAGAAACCGGGGAGGAGAAATGGCGAACGGCACCGGGCGCAGCATTCCGCACTACTATCTCTATGGCGATCAAGGCGCGGACGTCGAACTCGACTTCCTGCATGTCGAGCCGATCCGCGACCGCAGCGGCCCCAACGATTGGAGAATTCGTCCGCATTCCCACCCCGATCACATGCAGGTTCTGCTGGTGAAAAGCGGCGGCGGCTCCATCCGCATGGAAGAACAGGTGCTGTCGATCCCCACCCCCGGCATCCTCGTCGTGCCGGCCGGGATCGTGCACCAGATCGATTTCAACCCCGGCACCGACGGCTTCGTCGTCACCGCCGCGCTCGGCTGCCTCAAGGCCGCCTCGGCATCCGATGCGCGCCTGGCCCACGCATCGGAACGGCCGGCCGTCTACCCTCTGGAGGGCACCGGCGTTTCCATACCCGCCGTCCTGGAAACCTTCGAATGGATGCACCGCGAGTTCATCTGGTCGGCACCCGGCCGACGCACGGCGATCATGGCACAGTTCATGCGCGTGCTCGTCGTGGTGCTCCGGCTGAATGTCTCCCATGACGATCCTGGCATTGCCGCACCCGACCGCGACTACGATCTCCTCGTTCGCTATCGCGGCCTGCTTGAGGAGCACTTCCGCAACGAACGCTCGCTGGCCTTCTATGCCGGCGACCTCGCCGTCACCCAGGCGCGCCTCAACGCAGCCTGCAAGGCCAGGGCCGGCAAGACGGCCTCCGACCTCCTCTACGAGCGCATCGTGATCGAGGCGAAACGTTACCTCGTCTATACCGAAAGCAGTGTAGCGCAGGTGGCGCATCTCACGGGCTTCGACGATCCCGCCTATTTCAACCGCTTCTTCACCCAGCGCGTCGGCCTCTCGCCGGGGGCGTTCCGCAAACAGGCGCTGCATCACGACAGCTGACGGCCCGACCGGGTATCGTCCAATCTTTCCGACGCTCCGTCCATTTCCCAAATCGGTCCCCATGGTCAGTTTGCGCACCATGGGAGGCAGACATGATCCATGAGTGGCGAAGCTACCGCCTGAAGCCGGGCGCGGCGGGCGATTACCTTGCACTGCTGGCCGACGAGGGACTGCCGCTGGTCACGCGGCGCCTGCCGCTTGCCGGCTACTGGCTGGGCGAGACCGGTCCGCTCAACACCATCCACCACCTCTGGTCCTATGCCGACTGGGCCGAGCGCGAGGCCTGCCGCGCGTCGCTCGCCACCGAGGCGGCCTGGGTTGAAGGCTTCATTCCCAAGGCCTTCACGCTGGTGGAGGAACAGGAAAACCGCTTCCTTCAAACGGTGGCATCTTCCGCTGCCTTCGAGGCCGTCGTTGCGGGCAGGCGAAAACCGCATCCGGCGCGGGCGACGGGCGCGCCGCTCTTTGCGCCGGCCTGCGCCGCGCTCGTGTCCGGCGAGCCGATCGACGGTGCGGTTGCGACATGGAGGGTGATTTCCGGCCGGGCGGCGGGCTCCCTCTCGCTTCTGCCACGCAGCCCCGATCCCGTTCCGTCCATCCCTCTGGCGGAGGGCAGCAGCCATATCGTGCTGCGCCCGCTTGCCTTTTCACCGCTGTAATTTCGGGAGCGAATGCACCATGCGTCATCAGGTCGTCATCATCGGCGGCGGGCCTTCGGGCCTGTTGTTGTCTCTTCTTCTGCGTCGCAAGGGGGTGGATGCCGTCGTGCTGGAACAGCGCACGCGCGCCTATGTGCTCGCCCGCATCCGGGCGGGCGTGCTGGAACAGGGCCTTTGTGACCTGCTGCGCGAGGCCGGTGTCGGCAAGCGGCTGGATGCAGAGGGCTTCGTGCACGGCGGGACACTTCTTGCCGCCCATGGTACGCAGGTCCATATCGACTTCAAGGCGCTGACCGGCAGTTCCGTGACGATCTATGGCCAGACGGAGGTGACGCGCGACCTCTATGACGAACTGGACCGCACCGATGCGCCGGTCTACCACGAGGCGGAAGGCGTGGAGATTCACGGTGCGGATAGCGACGCGCCCTATGTGACCTTCACCCATGGTGGAACGAGCCATCGCATCGACTGCGATTACATTGCCGGCTGCGACGGCTTCCACGGCGTCAGCCGCAGGACGATCCCCGAGACGACGCGCCGCGACTATGAGCACGTCTATCCCTTCGGCTGGCTCGGCATTCTCTCCGAAACGAAACCGCTGCAGCATGAACTGGTCTATGCCGGCTCGGACCGCGGCTTTGCGCTGTGCTCCATGCGCAATGCCCATCTCAGCCGCCACTACCTGCAAGTGCCGCTGACCGACAAGCCGGAGGACTGGAACGACGACGCCTTCTGGGCGGAACTGCGTCGCCGCCTGCCCGCGGACCTGGCAGAAAGCCTGGAAACCGGCCCCTCAATCGAGAAATCCATCGCGCCGCTCCGAAGCTTCATCTCGGAGCCGATGAGCTGGGGAAGGCTGTACCTGGCCGGGGACGCCGCCCATATCGTGCCGCCGACCGGCGCCAAGGGCCTGAACCTTGCCGCCTCCGATGTCTATTACCTGTCACGGGCATTGATCGCCCACTATGCCGGCGACGATGGCCATCTCACGTCCTACTCCGCCACGGCGCTCGCCCGCGTCTGGAAGGCCTCCCGGTTCTCTTGGGCGATGACGCGCATGCTGCATGTCTTCCCGGACGAAGGCGAATTCCTTCGCCGCATGCAGGGGGCGGAAATGGACTATCTCGCAGGCTCGCAGGCCGCCCAGACGGCGCTCGCCGAGAACTATGTCGGCCTGCCCTACTGATCAGGCCAGCATCGATGCAAGTTCGGCCTGCCGCTTCAAGAGCGCCGGCAGGTAGCGCTCGACGATGGCCGCCATCGGTTCCGCGGTCGCGGCAAGCCCGACATTGAGCGCGGCGATCGTTTTGCCGCGCGACGTGCGCAACGGTACGGCGATGGAGCGCAGGCCGGTTTCCACCTCCTGATCGATGGTCGCGAAGCCGAGCCGGCGCACATCCTCCAGCGCCGCCATCAGCGCGGACATCTCCGTGACCGTGCGCTCGGTGCGGGCCACGCGCGGGGACGCCTCCAGCAGCGCCCGTGCCTCTTCCTCTGCGCGCGCGGCGAGCAGCACACGCCCCATCGACGTGCAATAGGCCGGCAGTCTCGAACCCGGCATCAGCGCAATGGACATCACCCGCTGCTGGGCGGCGCGGGCCACATAGACGATTTCCCATTCGTCGAGGATCGATACCGACGTGCTCTGGCCGATCTCCTCCGACAGACGGTCGAGCGTCGGCTGGACGATGCGCGGCAGCGGCATGGTGGCAAGGCAGCCCGTACCGAGGCGCAGGATGCGCGGGGTGACCGTGAAGAACTTGCCGTCATAGGCCGCATAGCCGAGTTCGGAAAGCGTCAGCAGACAGCGCCGCGTGGTGGCGCGGTCGAGCCCGGCAATGTCGGCCGCTTCGGCAATGGAAAGGCGCGGGCGCTCGGCGCTGAAAGCCTCTATCACCTTCAGCCCCTTGGCGAGGCCGCCCATCATGTCCCGTTCCTTCACCGTCATCGGCGCATCCTGGTTTGTGCGATATTCGAACAAAAGCCATATAACGCACAAATTGATTGCCGTCGAACGCTTTTGCGCCTTTAGTCCCAGCCGAAAACGGCGGCTCAGCCGTCGCATGGAGGTTTGGAACATGGACAAGACAATCGCGAGTGCGGCCGAGGCCGTCGCCGGGATCGGCGATGGCGCAACCGTCATGATCGGCGGCTTCGGCGGCTCGGGCGCGCCGATCGAGCTGATCCACGCCCTGATCGATAAGGGCCCGAAGGGGCTGACCGTCATCAACAACAATGCGGGCAACGGCCGCATCGGCATTGCCGCGATGATCGATGCCGGGCTCGTGAAGAAGATGATCTGCTCCTTCCCGCGCTCGTCTGACCCCCGTGCCTTCACGGAAGCCTATCTCGCCGGTAAGGTGGAGCTGGAACTCGTGCCGCAAGGCACGCTCGCCGAGCGCATCCGCGCCGGCGGCGCCGGCATTCCCGCCTTCTACACGCCCACGGGCTACGGAACGGAACTGGCCGAAGGCAAGGTCATCGCCGAATTCGATGGCCGGGCCTATGTGCAGGAGCGCTGGCTCAAGGCGGACTTCGCGATCGTGAAGGCGCATGTCGGCGACATCCACGGCAACCTCACCTACAACAAGGCCGCGCGGAACTTCAATCCGCTCATGTGCATGGCCGCGGCCAAGACCATTGCGCAGGTCTCGAAAATCGTGCCGCTCGGCGCCATCGACCCGGAGCATGTGGTGACACCGGGCATTTTCGTCGACGGCGTCGTCGAAATCGCCCATCCGCAACAGGAAGAAGTCCTCATCCGGTCGGGAGCCGTTTACGCATGACCGTCGAAACCACCGAAGACCTCAAGCTTTCCAACGCCCAGATCGCCTGGCGCGCGGCGCAGGACATCCGCGACGGCGCCTATGTCAATCTCGGCATCGGCTTCCCCGAAATGGTCGCGCGCTACCAGCCGCCCGGCCGGCAGGCCATTTTCCACACCGAGAACGGCATCCTCGATTTCGGCGAGCCGCCGGCCGAGGGCGAAGAGGACTGGGACCTGATCAATGCCGGCAAGAAGGCCGTGACGCTGAAGCCCGGCGCCGCCTTCTTCCATCACGCCGACAGCTTCGCCATGGTGCGCGGCGGCCATCTCGACGTCGCCATTCTCGGTGCCTACCAGGTCGCCCAGAACGGTGACCTCGCGAACTGGCGCGTCGGTTCCAAGGGCGTGCCCGCCGTCGGCGGCGCCATGGACCTCGTGCACGGCGCAAAGCAGGTCTTCGTCATCACCGAACACGTCACGAAGGACGGC